>MDTE01085175.1_pt1 | contig 129267 bp, 135 predicted proteins | sample 811231 | NCBI WGS metagenome assembly MDTE01 (sample SAMN05326651, study PRJNA326480) | marine metagenome | isolation source: seawater | place: Indian Ocean: Red Sea | collected 2010 | reverse complement strand
CCGGCATTCTCTCTTGCAAGGATAATCCCGCCTCTCGGGCCCCGAAGGGTTTTATGAGTAGTCGATGTGGTTACGTCCGCAATTTGTACAGGACTAGGATACAGTCCTGCTGCCACTAAACCAGCAACATGTGCCATATCAACCATTAAATAGGCCCCAACATCATCAGCGATGTCCCGAAAACGTTGCCAATCCATTTGTCGAGAATACGCTGAGAACCCACCTATAATCAGTTTGGGTGAATGATCTTTTGCTAGACGCGCCACCGCATCATAATCCACTTCACCGTTTTCATCCTTAAGACCGTATTGAACTGCTTTGTAGGTTTTCCCAGAGAAATTAGGTGCAGCTCCATGTGTTAAATGGCCGCCAGCATCCAAACTCATTCCTAATATCGTATCGCCGGGATCTAATAGCGCAAGGTAAACAGCTGCGTTAGCTTGCGATCCAGAGTGTGGCTGCACATTTACATAATGAGCTCCGAAAAGATTTTTCGCTCGTTCTATAGCCAAATTTTCTACCGTATCAACATGCTCACATCCACCGTAATACCTCTTACCTGAGTAGCCTTCTGCATACTTGTTAGTCAAAATGCCCCCCTGCGCCTCCATGACCAAAGGGCTGGCGTAGTTCTCAGAAGCAATCAGCTCCACATGCTCCTCTTGGCGCACTCCCTCTAGCCCTAAAGCCTCGGCCAACTCTGCATCGAAATCAATAATCTGGTTATCTAGTGAAAACATCTTCGCCAACTTGTAAATCAATTGGGCACAGTTTACCTCAATCAGGAACTTTCGCCGAACGCAAATAATTAATACACAACCTGAAAAAATTAACTTGAACGCTGAAAAAGCAGTCAGACTTAACTAGTTATACAAATCAATCGAATCTAACGCAGCAGTTAGGTTACGAACTCCCTCTATTTCCATACCTTTGATTGGTTGTTTGGGTAAATTTGCAAACGGCACTATCGCCTTTTTGAATCCATGCTTACGAGCTTCAGCAATTCTTTCTTGTCCATTTGCAACCGCCCGAATTTCGCCCGTCAATCCAATTTCACCAAAAACAATCAGATCTTGCGGCATAGCACGATTTTTGTAGGAGGAAACCACTGAAAGGAGAACTGCCAGATCCGCCGCTGTTTCGCCAATCTTGACTCCACCAACCGCGTTTGTGAAGACATCTTGGTCCGATAAGATAACTCCGCAATGACGGTGCAATACCGCTAGATGCATAGATAACCTCTGCTGATCGAGCCCCAAAGCTGAACGCTTTGAATAACCCGACCCTACCAAATCGACTAAAGCTTGAATCTCGACTAAAAGAGGACGTGTACCTTCCCAAGTCACAGTTACAATGCTTCCAGGGGAATGAACTTCCCCTCTTTGTAAAAAAATAGCTGACGGATTACTGACTTCCTTCATGCCATACTCTGTCATTGCAAACACACCTAACTCATTAACTGCGCCAAAACGGTTTTTTTGGCCTCTAAGAGTTCTGAATTTACTTTCAGAGGGGCTATCAAGCATCACAAAACAATCAATCATATGCTCAAGAACCTTAGGGCCTGCTAAATTTCCTTCCTTTGTGACATGTCCAACCAACACGATAACCACTCCGCTTTGCTTTGCTATCCGGGTAAAGAACGCAGCTGTTTCACGCACCTGACTCACACTTCCTGGAGTTGCGTCGACAGAGGACATATGCATCACCTGTATTGAATCTAATACAACAATTTTCGGCTGCTGTTCTGATATCAATCCTGCCACTGACTCGGCCTGCGTGTCGGCAGCAACCATCACAGAATCCGTCGTCAGCCTCAACCGCTTAGCGCGCAAAGCCAACTGATGCAATGACTCTTCCCCGGTAACGTATAGAACTTTGTGCGCTTTCGAAATCTCAGCTAAAGTCTGAAGTAATAGTGTGCTTTTCCCAGCTCCCGGATCTCCGCCGATAAGAACAACCGAGCCTGGAACGAACCCTCCTCCCAATACCCTATCAAGTTCACTAAAACCCGAATTTAAGCGCTGTGAGGGCTCGCTACCTACGTCTCCCAACCAGCGTACCTCTTGCTCCGAGCCTGAGAAACCTTGGGGCACCGAAACTTGGGCAGGCTCATATCCTAACGATATTCTGGTCAGGGTATTCCAATTCCCACAGGCAATGCATTGACCTTGCCACTGTGGGTGCTCAGCCCCACAATCCCCACAAACATAAGCAATTTTATTCTTCTTTTTCGCCACTTAACTAAACTGGTCAAAATCCTCATATCTGCCTGGAGCAAGACTCTCAAACTTTGTAAGATTTCCAATATACGAAAGTTTTGTTGTGCCTATGGGCCCATTTCTCTGCTTTCCAATAATGATTTCTGCAATCCCTTGATCCTGCGTCTCTGGGTTGTAGAGCTCATCACGATATATAAAAAGAATAACATCCGCATCTTGCTCAATAGCCCCAGACTCTCTTAAATCAGCCATAAGTGGCCGCTTGTCAGGACGACTCTCCACCCCACGATTAAGCTGAGAAAGCGCGACCACTGGCACCCTTAATTCCTTCGCTAAAGCTTTTAGTGACCTTGAAATTTCGGAAATCTCATTAGTCCGATTCTCGAAAGGACCGTTACCTCTCATTAGCTGAATATAATCCACAATCACCAAACCTAAACCGTCACTTTCTCTAGCAACTCTTCTCGCTCTAGTACGAATATCATTTGGCGAAAGAGCCGGAGTATCATCAATGTATAGCTTCTTATCTTTTAACTGACTCACGGCTGCTGTAAACCTAGGCCAATCGTCCTCCTGCATAGCGCCGGTGCGCATTCTAGTCTGGTCTATGCGTCCTAAAGAGGACAACATGCGCATGACTATCTGCTCGGATGGCATTTCCATACTAAAAATCAATATCGCTCTATCCCCCACCATTGCGGCATGTTCCGCTATATTAACGGCTAGAGCTGTTTTCCCAACCGATGGACGCGCAGCTATTATGATCAAATCCGAATTTTGCAAACCAGCAGTCTTCTTGTCTAAATCATCAAACCCCGTGGGCAAACCAGTTATAGAACTGCCTTCTGTATATAAGTGCTCAACCCGCTCAACCGCTCTTTCCAATAACGGAACAACGCCAATTGGCCCGCCATCGCGCAAGCGTGACTCGGAAATCCGAAAAACCTCCTGTTCGGCTATATTTAGTAATTCTTCGCTTGGTCTCCCTTCTGAATTGAAAGCTGTATCTGCTATACGATTAGCTGCTGCGATGATACGTCGCATCGTTGAATGCTCATTAACAATTTTGGCATAAGCCGCTACATTGCTTACTCCTGGGGTGCTCTCTGCCAATTCAGCTAAGTACGCTACTCCACCCGCTTTCTCAAGCAAACCCTTAGATTGCAATCTATCTGCCACCGTAACTGCATCCATAGGTTCGTTATCACCAGAAAGTTCTGCCATCGCTTCGTATATGACCTGATGTTGAGCACGATAAAAGTCTGATGCGATTAGCAACTCAGCTACTTTAAACCAGGCTTCATCATCTAATAGCAAGCCGCCCAGAACTGATTGCTCAGCATCTATAGAGTGAGGAGGAACCTTCAACCCCTGGGTTGAGTCCTCTAGTTGCAACGTCGAATTACTCCGACCAGTATCAGATGCGACTTTTGCCATCGCTTACACTTCTATCTTATGGAAATGCTGAGCCTGGAACTTTCAGCCTCTTAACGCAAGTAAAACTTTTATGTTTTATTCAGATTGGACTAGGATTTTTACTTTTACCACGATGTCGGAATGAAGCTGTAGGTCCAATTCATACTCCCCTATAGACCTGATGGGACCCTCTGGCATACGTACTTCCTTCTTCTCTACGACATGCCCAATTCCCTGCAAAGCGTCAACAATATCTTGAGTGCCGACTGAACCATATAATTTCCCTTCCTCACCAGACATCACATTCAGTATAACCTCAGTCCCTTGTAGAGCTTCTCCACGAACAGACGCTTCCTCTAGTTTCTGCTTAGCTACCCCTTCTAATTCTGCTTTTCGTTCCTGAAAAACTTTTCGGTTTTCTTCCGTTGCCCTAACGGCCTTACCTTGAGGCAAAAGGAAATTTCTAGCAAAACCGGATTTAACGCTAATCTCATCACCGAGATCACCAAGATTACCAACCCTCTCCAGTAGTATTATCTCCATCCTATTATCCTCATTTATGCTGATCAGTATATGGCAACAAAGCGAGATACCTCGCGCGCTTGATTTCCTTAGATAAAGCTCGCTGCTGGCGTGCAGTAGTCCCAGCTAATCGACTTGGCATGATCTTTCCTGTTTCACCTATGTACTGCTTCAACAAATCTAAATTTTTGTAGTCTATTTCTGAACCTTCAGAGGTCAACTTGCCCATTTTTTTTCTAGTAAACCTTCTATTCATTTGACTACCTCCATAGAATCACTTTCGCTAGAATTATTATTCTCTTCGTCCAACTGATCCTCATCTTCAAAGGTTGTTACAACACCTTCCTGAACACTTTCATCATCGTTCGCAGGGGGCGTTTTTGCTTCAGTGATCTCTTCCTTATCACGTTCTCTTTCTCTTTCTTGCTCTATCACCTTATCTTTATAGATATTAGACTCCTCGGTAACCGCTGAACTGCGTCCTATTACTAGATGTCTAATGACCGCATCATTAAACCGAAAAGAGCTCTCTAATTCCGATAGCGTTTCTTGATTAACCTCAATGTTTAACATTATGTAATGCGCTTTGTGAATTTTGGCTATAGGAAACGCCAACTGTCGTCTTCCCCAATCTTCCGTCCGATGGATTAGTCCACTTCCACGTTCTATCAATTGGGAATATCTCTCGATCATGCCCGGAACCTGGTCGCTCTGATCAGGATGGACTAAAAAAACTACCTCGTAATGCCGCACTTTCATTCTCCTTATGGTCTAAAGCCGCCCGCTATATATCGCGATGCGGCAAGGATTTCGCTTATCTTTACCGCTTCTATTCCTTAAAAGAAACGGGAGCGGGATTTTAGGGAGAGCTTTCACATCTTGCAAGCAAAAGCTAAACCCCTCCCATTCTCTGTCGCACCGCTTCAAATAGCAACACACCAGTTGCCACAGAGACATTCAAACTACTTACTACCCCTTTCATGGGGATTTCCGCAAGCTCATCACATGACTCCCGTGTCAGCCGCCGCAATCCTTTATCCTCGCTACCAACTACTATTAAAATATCCTTCCTATAATCGATGTCAGCCCAAGACCTGTTACTTTCATCGCACCCACCAACAACCCACACCCCTTCCTGACGCAGCCATTCTATGCGTCTAGCCACGTTAATCACCTCAACCAAAAGAAGATCCTCTACTCCACCAGCAGCTGTCTTAAGCGCTAGGGTATTTAGGGGAGCACTACGGCGCTTAGGCAACAAAACCGCATGGACACCTGCCGCAGCTGCGCTTCGTAAACAGGCTCCCAAATTTCGTGGATCAGTAACTCCATCAATTAACAGCAAAAATTTTGGCGTCTTAAAATCAATAAATTTTGACTCAAATTCTCTCTCATTTAACAATTCAGGATGTCTACATCTCGCAACCACACCTTGATGCGGTCCATCGACCATCTTGTCTAGTCTGCGTCTATCAACCAGGTCGACCCTAATACCAAACCTAAGAGTTAAGGCTCTTATATTTTTTAAGCGGGCATCTCTGCGTCCATGCTGGATATATAAAACCCTTATCCTTTCCGGATTAAGTTTTAGGATACTTTCAACAGTATGCAATCCATAAACTATGTCTTCTGAGGCCATCATTCATTCGCTGTCGCTTTATCTGATTTCGGCTGCGTAGATTTTTTATTTCGATTACGCCCTCTGCCCCGACCTCCCCTCCGGCGACGCCTAGATCGATCGCTATTCTTAGACCCACTGCTATTATTATTGCTGCGCCCACCTCGATTTCCGTCATATGAACTGACAAGAGCCAGATCAAGACGACCGAGGGCAGGTTCAACATCCATCAACTGAACGGACACAACCTCTCCGATGCCAAAGGTGCGGCCGGAATCCTCACCAACCAGAGCCATTACTCCCGAGTGAAAATGAAAAAACTCATCGCCAAGCTCCGAAACATGCAATAAACCTTGAACATAATGGTCAGTTAGTTCTACAAAAAGTCCGAATTCCGTAACCCCAGTCACTACACCATCAAACTGCTCTCCAATACGAGGAGCTATATAATCACATTTCAACCAGCTTGATACTCGGTAACCAAGATCTTCAGCTCTTCTCTCGGTGAACGAAGCATGCTCTGCTATCACCGCTAAATCCCTCGTGGAAATCGATTGAGCTTCATCAAGCAGTGTGGCTTTGATAGCACGATGCACTGCCAAATCCGCATAACGTCGGATAGGAGATGTAAAATGCGCATAAGCTTCTAAAGCCAAGCCAAAATGACCCTCTGACTCTGCAGTGTAAAAAGCTTGCGGAATTGAGCGGAGCACTAACAATTGCAAAAGCCATTTTTCGGAAGACTCGCTTACGGCATTTAAAGCATTCCTAAGGGATAGTGCAGAAATCGGTTCGGAAAGCGTCACTCCTTTCGCCGCAAAAAGTTCCTTCAACGATTCTATTTTCTCTGGCTCTATAGACTTATGCGCTCTATAGATTCCACTGCCTTTGCTTAAAAACTTCGCTGCACACACGTTGGCCAGAATCATCGATTCCTCAATCATTCGATGAGAATCTAACCTTTCAAATGGCTTTAGTTGAACCACATTACCCTTAGAAAGCTCCATCACCGGCTGGTGAGGATCGAAATCTAAAGCACCCCTGGCCTCTCTAACCTCTTGCAGTTTATCAAGCAAACTTTTCAACGTCGTAATTGATTTATAGACATCAGCATCGATCTCTCCCGAACTAATCTCCTCAATATATTTTTGTGCTTGAACGTAAGTCAATCTAGCTTTCGATTTGATCAACCCAGGATAAAACTGATAGTCCCTCAGTTCTCCCAAACTAGAAATTTCTATATCACATATCAGACAAAGTCTTTCTTCTCCTGGCCGGAGCGAGCATAAATCATTAGAGAGTGCTTCTGGCAACATCGGTATAACCCTGTCTGGCAAATATACCGAATTGCCTCTTTGGAAGGCCGCTTGGTCGAGAAGAGTGTCAGGTTTAACAAAATGCGACACATCGGCAATCGCTACAACCAACCTCCACCCATCTGTCAACGATTCTCCGTAGACGGCGTCATCAAAATCCTTAGCGTCGTCGCCATCAATGGTAATAAAAGCTAATTCGCTAAGATCTCGTCTCTCTTTTTCCTTCTCCTCACTTGGGCTATCAACTAAGGAATGAACTTCATCCAGAACCTCTTCCGCCCATTCTGCTGGCAGAGAAAAACTAGCAATAAGAGTCTCTGCGGCATGCTTTGCTCCGCGCCCACTAGAGATAACTTTTTGGACCTCTCCTGCGTAACCCCTACTACTTTCTCCTTTTATCTTGACCTCTACCGTATCACCATGTTTGAGCTTTTTAGTTTCCTTGGAAAGAGCAATCCTACCCTTATAGTGAGGACTGAGCGATTCAACATATGGGTACCTACCATGCTCTCTATATTCTCCAACGATCGTATCCTTGCTATATTCCATAACCCGAGTAACTCGGAATTCATCCCCGATGGGTCCTTGAAACACATAGCCCTCTATCTTATCGCCTTCCCGAAGCAGAGTGCCTCTCCCTTTATTCTTTAACTGAATCGGTAGATCACCAAAAAATAGTTTCTTTCGTCGACGCTCAACGGTTCCAGTTTGCAATTCAACTTCTACATCTATGAAGTAGCGGCCTTGATTGTCTCGTTTAACCTCACCATCCTTCTCCATACGAAATAAAAGATCTCGTAAATCCTTTCGATCATTACTACTTAATCCAACAGATAGGTCACGCCAACTTTTTGGATCTGGAGACGAATTTAAAATACCAATCAAATCTTTAGGGCTTGGTACCCCTGGCCTCGAGATTTCTTTTTTTTGTTTTTTTGTCACAGACATCGTTTGACAACAACCAGAGCTCTTAAGTAAATTTTGCGGCCCACTCCACGCCGAGGTGGTGAAATTGGTAGACACGCTAGCTTCAGGTGCTAGTGGGGGTATCCCCGTGGAGGTTCAAGTCCTCTCCTCGGCACCATACTATAACTAAAAGCTGCTATTCCTTAATAAGATAATAGCCGCGTTGCTGATTTACCTCCTATCTTTACATAAAGAATCACGCAAGCCCCAAAATAGACTCGCTGCAATATCATTTGTTCTATTTCTAAGAGTGGTGCTTAGCAACCTTCAAGCTAATTAACTAGCCAAGAAAGTCATATCCGTTGCTTCTATAAGCTAACATATAAAAGAGAGTTCTCTTCTCTAATTATTAGGCTAACCACCCCGTTTATCTAACACGCCGCTATGGAATCGGGAGATATCCTCCGTCCATCCCCTTGGTGAATACCCCAACCGCATCATGCGCGTGCAAACTCTCATGATGCTCTATACGGACCCAAAAGTCACTAACCTCTGGTTTATCCGACAAAGATTCCTTCAGCTTCCTTCCAGCGTCCTCTATAAACATTAGATTCTGTCCGTTCAACCGGGCAAACTCTTGCTCGTCTTCTCTTTTGACGGCTGTCTGTACCGGCGTGCCTAAAGTTTCTTCTACACAATCTATAAAATCAGTTATAGGGAAGGTCTCAACACCATCCTCTAAACGAACTAGCAAATTCGCGTCACTTCTTTGGCTATGCGGAGTAGCCATAATTCCTTGCTCAGTTCCTAACCAGGCCCTAACCTGACTCTTACTAACGTCGCCGCTAACACCAAAATCATCATCAAACTGGTTTTGTATGAGTTGCCTGGCTAATGCTGCAGAACAAGGACATGTGGAAGAATATTTAACACCGACTGCAACTTCCAAGCTTATTTTCCCATCGATCAAGGTCCCTTTAATTGATACTGGATAAGCATTCCATCCCGAATTATCACTAATCAGCGCATCACGTCGTAAATAGTAATCGAAGTCAAACTGGATAAATGCCCTAGAACTTAACTCCCTATGTGACTCCAAAACACTTAGTAACAGGAGCTTCAAACCTGGAGGTGTTAACGGCCTTGTTTCAGCATGTTCATCTAGAATTAAATACAATCTGGACATGTGGATCCCTTTGGCATGCTCATCTGCCAAATCGACATATATCTGTACGCGAGTTTGTACTGGCTTTGTAAGATCTCCATCCTTAATTAGAAGCGGCTGATGCACATCGCTCATACCAACCCAATCCAAGGTTTCCTGAGGGTGCTGAAGCTCTCGACTAGCCACATCAGGCATATCACTTATAGCTATGAGCTCCGGTTTATTCATAATCATTCCTCTTAACAAATATTATTGTAACGAATAGAAACAGCGACGTCGCGCCAACCTCACTTCGTTAGACTCTCCCGTTCCTGCCCTGTTAACGTTCTTGCCTGGGCTTCCAACATGATTGGTATCCCATCCTCTACCGGATAAGCTACTGCGCAATCAGCGCACCATAACTCCTGATAACCTGTCATTTCCCTAAAAACTAGGTTACTGCCGCTTTTTGGACAAACCAATAAATCTAACCATTCTGGGGATACAGTCATAAAAATTCCTTTTACCCCACAAACGGGTCCCTTAGAACTATAGTTTCTGAACGATCAGGGCCAGTTGATATAATATCAACTGGAACGCCAACCTTCGATTCTATTATAGCTAAGTAATTTCTAGCCGCCTGGGGCAGCTCATTATACTTTTTAACACCAGAAGTGCTCTCTGACCACCCCTCAACTTTTTCATAAATAGGCTTCAAGCTTGAATAGTAGTCGCTTGAGAGACTCGGCACACCACCCTCGCCATCTAAACCCTCATACCCTGTGCAAATATTTATCTGCTCTAACCCATCTAAAACATCTAGTTTTGTAATACATAAACCAGAAATACTATTCGCTGATACCGACTTCCTTAAACTCTCAGCATCGAACCAACCGCAACGGCGGGGACGTCCTGTCGTCGAACCAAATTCATTTCCTCTATCCGCTAGAGTAGATCCTATATTGTCAAACAATTCGGTAGGAAAAGGGCCTTCACCTACTCTAGTAACGTACGCTTTAGCTATGCCAAGAACGTAGTCTAAATACCTAGGGCCTATCCCAGTGCCAGTTGAAGCGCTACCAGATACAGTATTTGAAGAAGTGACATAGGGGTATGTACCTAGCTCAATATCTAACAATGTACCCTGCGCACCTTCGAACAAGAGGTTTTCACCGGCCAATCTTAATTCATTTAAATTGACTGCAATATCAGCAATCATTGGAGTAATTGAATCGGAAATATTAGCAAAGCTCTCTAGCAGTTTGCTGTAGTCGACACCATCAGCGTTATGGTAATTTTCAAGCACAAAATTATGATATTCACTAACCTCCTTTAGCCTGTCAGCGAAAACCTCCCAATTCAAAAGATCACCTAGTCTTAACCCTCTACGAGCCGCTTTATCCTCATAAGCTGGACCAATTCCTCTGCCGGTCGTGCCGATTTTCTTGTTCCCTCTAGCTATCTCACGCGCCTGATCAAGTGCTATATGGTAAGGAAGTATTAGTTGGCAAGCTGGGCTAATTTGCAATCTATCTCTTACTGCAACTCCATTCTTTTCAAGATTTGAAACCTCTGTTAATAATGCATGAGGCTCCAAAACTACCCCATTTCCAATATAACAGTGCACATGATCGTGCAAAATCCCTGACGGAATAAGATGTAATACCGTTTTCTGGCCATTGATAACTAACGTGTGCCCAGCATTGTGCCCACCTTGAAAGCGGACTACAGCGCTCGAATTCTCCGTTAAAAGATCGACAATCTTACCTTTACCTTCGTCCCCCCATTGAGTCCCTACTACAACTACGCTACGTCCCATAACAAAACATCCTAGTAATTTATTTACGAGACCTGGCTAGAGGCTTAACGTCACACCGTTCGTTTATGAGTACAAGCTCTCTATCACATAACATCGGTGGAACATCTTCTCCTGCAAGGCTAACCACAACATTTTCCCCTGAGGAGCGCAGACGGCGAATTTCTTCATCCAAAACTTCCCGATCAGATAATACTGCATCTTCAGGTATTTTTACCCATATTGCTGTCTCTGGAACATCTTGGGATACAAGTTGCTGGATACTAATATCAAAACCGGTAGCCGGTCTTCCCAATCCAAAACTTTCTCCAATCCCATCATAGCGACCCCCGCGCGCTATAGCTCGCCCGATATTGGGTTGATATGCAGTAAATACCGGGCCATTATGATAACCATATCCAGCTAACTCTGCTAAATCGAAACGCAGTTTAAGACCCGGAAACCGGCTCAAAATAACACTTGCTAATCGCTCAAGCTCCTCCATTGCAGTTATAGCTGGTTTTGGTGCTTTCGAAAGCGCTTTAACTGATCTCGGAAGGTCTCGTATTTCTCCCATCAACAAAGGGAGATTCTCCATTAAACTCGAATTTCCGGCTTCCTTTAACAAATTTTTAATGTCCGCTTGTGACTTCGCTTGGACAGCCTTAAACAACTCTTTCTCTATCTCCCCACCAAGATTATACGGTTGCACTAAACCTGAATAAATCCCCATATGACCAAGTACAATCACCGGATCTTCTACACCTACGTTCTCCAACACGTCCAACATAAGTGCTATCACCTGAGCATCAGCATCTAAGCTCGCAGAACCAAAAATTTCGGCGCCAGCTTTGATAGGTACCCGGGTATCAAAAACCCCAGTCGGATTGGCCTGAACAACTGGACCAGCGTAGCAAAGCCTGCGAATTTTATCTTCTGAACTTGCTAAACTATGTGCATCGATACGAATAGCCTGCGCAGTCATATCCGAGCGAATTCCAAGTAAACGACCGCTCCTCTGATCTATAACCTTAATAGTTTGCAGGTCTAAGTCGTTTTCTTGCCCAAGATATTCAGTTCCAACTAAAAGACCTTCTAGATATTCTATGATCGGGGGCTCTATATAGCTAAAGCCCCAGGACCTAAAAACATCCAAGACCCTTCTTCTTAAAACCTCCAAACTTGAGGCAACAGGAGGCAAGAACTCTTCAACCCCATCAGGTAAACGCCAATTAAGATTAGTCATACCGATAAGCCTACGCAGGAAATTGTAGGTTAACCCTCATTGTCATCTAAGTATTTAAAAAAATCGCTGGATGGATCTAGAACCAGCATATCGCTTTTTTCTCCGAAGACCTTAGCATAAGCGTTTATACTGCGGTAAAACTCATAAAAAGACGGGTCCTTAGTGTATGCACTAGCATATATCCTAGCGGACTCCGCATCCCCATCGCCACGAGTTTGCTCAGCTTCTCTATATGCCTCAGCTTCGATTACTACGGTCTGACGCTCAGCATCAGCTCTTATTCCTAAAGCAAGCTCCTCCCCCTGTGCTCTATACTGACGTGCTTCGATTTCACGCTCAGAATTCATCCTATCATACACCGAAGTGGAAACCTCTTGGGGTAAATCAATTTTTTTAACACGGACATCAACCACTTCAATACCCAAAGCATCAGCCATCACTTCATTAAGATCCGTTAATAACTCAAGCATAAGTTTATCTCGCTCCCCCGAAACCACCTCATGCATGTCTCGACGACTTATTTGATTTCGTAATCCCTCATTCACTCTCTCCTGCAACACCCGTTCCCCTCTCCGCTCGTCAAAAGCTGTGGCCCGATAATAGTCGCTTACATTAGAAATCTTCCATTTCACGAAAGAATCCACTATTAGTGGTTTCTTCTCTAACGTGAAGTAGGTTTCAGCAGGAGAATCTAATGTAAGTACTCGGCCATCTGCCTTCTTAACCTCTTCAGCCACCGGGAGCTTAAAATGTATACCGGGCTGAACATCAGCCTCCGTAACAGCTCCAAACCTAAGCAGGATAGCTCGCTCAGTTTCATGTACCACATATATGCTACTGGAGACCACTACACCACCCACCAAAATCAGAAGTAATAAAATAATATTTCTAAAATTCATAGCTTTCCCTCTTCCTAACGGTTGTTGCGCGATCGATTGCCATTCACTCGGTCATTTATTTCACGCATCACTGCGTCAGCAATATCTGAGACCGACTCTCTTGATGATGAAGAACTACCGGAAATGGTATTTGAGGACGCTAATCTATCTAACGGCAAATACATCAGGTTATTCCCACCTTCCACATCTATCATGATTTTACTCGAGTTGCTTAAGACGGACTCCATCGCATCAATGTAGAGTCTATCGCGGGTGACCTTTTCCGCGAGCTGGTATTCAGCCAATAACTTCTCAAATCTTTCAGCTTCTCCAGTTGATCGAGCAATAACTCGATCCCTATAAGCATTAGCCTGTTCTAGTAATTTTTGTGCTTCACCTCTCGCTTGGGGGATAATACTTTCCGCATAGGCGTTCGCTTCGTTGATAATTCTCTGTTCATCTTCTTTAGCTTTTTGCACGTCGTTAAAAGCATCTCTCACTTGGTTTGGTGGGGCGCTTTCATCAATATTTACTTTGCTAATGAGTATCCCGGTACCATAGGTATCTAGATACGCCTGCAATCTTGTTTGCACCTCCCCTGCTATTGCTGCCCTCCCTGAGGTTATAACCTGGTCCATCACACTGCTGCCAACCACGTGTCTTAGAGCACTTTCAGTAGCATGATCTATACTTCTAACCGGACGCCTTACATTCACTAAATAAGCCTTCGGGTCATCAACAATATATTGAACAGTCAAAGACACATCAACTATATTCTCGTCCTCAGTAAGCATTAAGGCCCTGTGCTGATGGGAATTCACCCTCGTGACATTGACCTTTTCAACGACATCGATAATAGGAGGATTCCAATGCAACCCAGGCAAAACAGTGTCCTGCTGTAAAGCTCCAAATCTAAAGATTACCCCTCTTTCCTGTTCATCAATCTGATACAGGCCCCATCCAGCATAAATAATAGCTAATAAGATCAAAACGTAACTGAAAGACTTAACTCCTCCCCTCTTTCCGCCACCACCTGGACCGGTCTTACGACGGCCACCAAAAATTCCAGAAAATTGCCCCTGAAACTTTCTAAACGCCTCATCCAAATCTGGCGGGCCCTGATCCCCCTGATTTCCCCACGGATCTTTATTTCCACCTGGTTCATTCCAAGCCATTACCTATGCTCCTAAAATATTTACGGACATGTGCTTGATTCTAGGGGTGCCGTTTGTGCGCTGCAAGAACCTTGTAGGCTAGAATCAAATAAAAAATTAAGTACTTGTGCGCTTAGAGCACTCTACCATTCTAGAAGATAACCAAATCTTCAATTAACTCATCTATAACTTTATCAAACTTTTTTTGGCTCCCATCGGTAATTACAGTAATCCAATCCCAAGATTTCAACCACGTTAGTTGCCTTTTTGCTAGTTGCCTCGTTGCTGCGATAGATCTTTCCTCGAACTCTTCTAAGCTGCTATTGCCATCCAAATATTCCCAAGCCTGACGATATCCAACAGATCGCATCGATGGTAAACCTTTATTTAAACCCCCACGACTCTTTAATTCTTCGACTTCACCAATGAATCCGTCTGAAAGCATCTGGACAAAACGAGCTTCAATTTTATCATGCCAAACGGCTCGATCCTCTGGGATGAGGGCCACCGATAGAATCTTTGCTTGCAAACGACTAATCGCATCGGAAGCTGTTTGGGCCTTCCAATATGCTGATATTGGTGTCCCGCTCAATCGATATACCTCTATAGCTCTTTTAAGTCGTTGAGTGTTATTAGGATGAATTTTCCTTGCCGCTTCCGGATCAATCTCTCGAAGCTGATCATACAGGCCTGCAAATCCGGAAACTTCTGTTTCTATTTCTATCTCTAAGCGAACATCCTCATCTGCTGGTGGCAGGGGGGCAAGACCTTCCCTATAAGCCTTCATGTACAGCATTGTTCCTCCGACTAGAACTGGCAGTTTTCCTAATGACCACGCCCGCTTAACTTGTAAATCAGCGTCAGAAACAAAATCAGCTGCAGAATAGGTATCATGCGGTTCACGTATATCCACTAAAGCATGGGGAAAAGCCCTTAAGGTAGCCTTATTAGGTTTAGCTGATCCTATATCCATACCTTTATATACCATTACAGAATCCATACTAATAATCTGTATGGGTATTTTCTTAGCTAACGAAAGAGCTATATCAGTTTTACCTGATGCTGTTGGCCCCAGGATGGCCAATACGGGGCCACCTCTATCTCCAGATTTCTCACCCTGCGGCACCAGGTTTATCTGCCACGCAAGAACATGCTATCAAGCTCGTCCATATTTTTAATTAAATAAGTAGGCCGCCCATGATTACACTGTCCTGAGTTCTCTGTTTGTTCCATTTCACGCAACAGCGCATTCATCTCCTCTATAGTCATATCTCGATGAGCGCGAATAGAGCTATGACAAGCCACTGATGCCAGAACCTCTTCCTGACGTTCGTCCACCCGGTCACTACTTCCGTATTCACCCACATCAGCAAGTATATCCCTCACCAACATCTCAGCGTTATCATTGTCCAACAAAGCCGGTATGGCCCTTACGAGCAAAGTTCTCGGTCCCACGCGATCGACCTCCAAACCCATTCGTTTTAAGAAATAACCGCCAGTTTCAAAAAAACCTATCTCAGCCTCAGAAGACTCTATCTTCACTGGCACAAGCAGCTTCTGTTGAACGACGCTTTTGTCCATATATTGCGCCTTTAGTTTTTCATATACGATTCGCTCGTGGGCGGCATGTATGTCAACTAATATTAGGCCCTCTGCATTCTGAGCTACCAAATATACTCCATGAAGCTGGCCAATCGCATAACCCATAGGAGGAATGTTCTCAGCTGATGTACCTAATTCTTTATCTTTGGAGGCCTCATAAGCCTTCGGCATAGTTTGATTTCTGAAATAGGAAAAGGGGGACTTATTTTCCAACTCCGCCCCCGGCTCTATAGTAAGGTTGCTTTGGTACGAAAAACTCTCATTTTCTTTCATATCACCTTTATCTAAAACCTGCGGTCGCACTTCTCGGATCGCTCGATTAATGCAAGCAAAAATAAAATTATGGACGCTTCGAGGATCCGAGAACCTAACTTCCTGCTTCGCAGGATGAACGTTCACATCCAAATTATCCGTAGGCATTTCTAGATATAAAGCAAACACGGGATGTCTACCATGAAATAAAACATCGCGGTATGCCTGCCTAACTGCATGCGCCACCAATTTATCTTTTACTGCCCGAGAATTCACGAAAAAATACTGTTGGTCAGATTGACTGCGGGAGTAGGTTGGTAATCCAATCCAGCCCTTTAAGCTCAGCTCCCCTGCAGCCTCTTCAATGTAGATCGACTCAGCCGTAAAGTTTTTCCCAAATAGCGTTTCTAGGCGGCGCGATGTATCACCTGCCGAAAGCACCATCGGCTTGTTTGATCTATCGTACTCAACCTCAAACGCTACGTTAAAATTTGCAAGGCTAGCCCGGCGTATTACTTCATCAATGTGTTTTCTTTCAGTAGCTTCCGACTTCATGAATTTCCGCCTAACCGGCGTATTAAAAAAAAGGTCGGACACTATTACCGTGGTACCAAGCGGGTGCGCCCGCGGTCCTGTTTCGATAACTTCTCCTCCATGCATTTCGATGGCTGCCCCATGAGACGCATTTTCCTGCGCCGAGCATAGGCTAACTCGCGCTACTGATACCATGCTCGCTAATGCTTCACCCCTAAAACCTAAAGTACCAATATTAATCAGGTCATTAGAATCCCTGATCTTGCTAGTAGCATGTCGAGAAAGAGCAAGCAGAAGATCATCAGGATGGAGACCTATACCATCATCTCTAATTTCAATCCTCTTCATACCTCCCTGTTCAATAGCAATACGAATCCTTTGAGCATTAGCATCTAGTGAATTTTCAAGTAGCTCTTTGACAATCGATGCTGGCCGCTCGATTACCTCTCCAGCTGCAATCTGATTTGCAACTATAGGATCTAGGGAGAGAACGCGAACAGCCATAACTATGAGCTCGGAATATGGATAACCTGCCCTATACGGAGCAAATCATCTCTAAAATTGTTAACCTCTTTAATACGCCTCACCGTTGTTCCATATCTTAAGGCGATCTCTGACATGGTATCACCCCTCACTACAACATAGCTAATTCCAACCTGATCACGCCTCCATGCTATCCATGTTCCTGGCGGAGCGCTCTCTTCCATGTATAACTGTATGCCCCTAAATAAAGCCGAGGATATCTTCTGCTGATACCTAGCGCTATTTAACCTCCGAGCTTCATTTGGATTAGATATATATCCTGTCTCTATTAATACTGAGGGCACATCGGGAGCTTTGAGTACTGCAAACCCTGCCTGCTCTAAACCCCGTTTATGCACTGTCGCTACTTTTTTCAACTGTCCGAGCAACTGCTGGCCGAGCTTTATACTAGCAGACCTATTTGCATCCATCGATAGATCAAGCAACACATGAGCCAACATATCATCCTTACCAATCAAGCTGACCTCCCCAACACCACCGATAAGGTCCGAACGGTTTTCTTTCTCAGCTAGCCATCTGGCATTTTCGCTCGACGCTCCCTCTCGCGAAAGTGTATAGACAGAAGCTCCTGAAACCGAAGAATTTCGGAAAGCATCTGCATGAATCGACACGAATATATCTGCTCTCGCGTCCCTAGCAATATTCACTCGTTCCCTCAAGGGCACATAATAATCTCCGTTCCGGATTAAAATGCTTTTATAGCCCTTTACCTCAGTTAATTTCCGATCCAAGCTTTTGGCTATTCGAAGAACAATGTCCTTCTCTAAAACCCTAGCGTTTCCTATCTTAGGTCCAACTGCGCCGGGATCTTCTCCACCATGCCCAGCATCAATAGCTATAATTACATCTCGTTTCTCATCAAGATTAACCGTTGATCGACTTTGGCTATCCTGCTGCATATCATCCTTGGAGTGGAGGTCTATAACCAACCTATAACCATAAGGATGAACTGGGTTAAGTATGAAACTCTCGGTAGAAACAGATTTACTCAGATCAAGTACGACTCGAAAATACTTAGCATGATTAGCTGAGCGATATCGTTTAACTCTCGTTGTTGAAAGTTTTTTTGATCCAGCAAACCCTGAAGTCGCGCCCATTCCATCCAAATCAATAGCCAAGCGGTTAGGATTAGTGTAAGTCGTTAACTTATACACTGGCTCATCTGTAACATCCAAAACAACGCGTGTTTTCCCAGGATGATCATATACTCTCAGACCTTTTAGGCTGTTACCAAATGAGTCCGGAGGGTAAATGGCCACAAACAAAAAAAACGCACTAACTACAAACGTTAGTTTTTTTCCAAAAAAACTAGCCATTCTGATAGATCCTTACTTTTCGCCCGCTCGCCTCAACTTCTAAAAAAACTTTTAGGTTTGGCTGTGGCAGTTCATCAGACACGTTTTCAGCCCATTCAATCAACTTTACTGCCTCAGAATCAATAAGTTCATCAGTCCCAATAAACGAAAGTTCTATAGAATCTTCAATCCTATAAAAGTCAAAATGGTAAACATTACTAAACTCTGTCTCATATGGTTCCAGCAATGTATAAGTAGGGCTCTTGACAGGCCCATCGTAGCCCCAAAATCTAAGCAATCCCCGCACAAGGGTGGTTTTTCCTGCCCCCAGCTGGCCGCTCAAAAATATGAGATCGCCCTGTTTTATTAACACAACCAACTCTCTGGCAAAGTTTAAAGTAGCTTCTTCGTTTGGGAGAAAATCCTGACTAACTAACCTCATTCTGCTCCTTGCATTAACTGGGTCATTGGCAAGAACAAATCAGTTGCTAACATGCCCCTCTCACCAAAACTTTTTGCAGCAATATCAGCAGCAGCGCTATGCAAACAGGTTCCAAATTTAGCAGCCTGACCAATTTCCATTCCTTGCACAACCATCGCACCTAGAATACCAGAAAGGACGTCGCCCATCCCTGCCGTAGCCATTCCCGGATTGCCATGCTTACAGATACCTAAAACCCTATCAGCGCTGGCAACAATTGACCCAGGGCCTTTCAACACGCATATGCCGCCTAAAATACATGCTGAAGACTCTGCCGCTGCCAACCTATCTTCTTGCACGTTGGCGATACTGGTCCCAAGCATAATTGAAGCTTCACCAACATGCGGTGTAACGATGCTTTGGCCCGTAAAATTTACCTTAACGTCACCCAAAAGCTTTAGTGCATCTGCATCTAGGACGAGTGGTTTATCAATCTGCATTGACTCTCGTAATAACTTAAGCCCCCACTTACCCTCTCCTAGACCAGGGCCTACTACGATGCCATCCGCTTTAGAGAAGGCCGATTTGCGATTGCTTCGGTCATCTGCATCAACATACATTATCTCTGGACGCCTGGATAATGCTGCTGACCTATTAGATTTGCGGCCCACTATCGTGACTAAACCGGCGCCAGCTCTCAGCGCACTCTCACCAGCCATTATGGCAGCACCGCCCATACTATGGTCTCCCCCTACCACCACAAGATGTCCTCTCGAATGTTTATATTCATCACTAGCGAGTCGCTCGATCGGATAGAATTGTGCAAGCTCTAAAAAAGGCAATCCGTCTTCAGCACCTTCAAAAATGGCTGGGGAAGCACCTAAAGTTTCATAAATAATTTTCCCTGCAACGCCTGCACCAACTCCTGTATGAAGACCTAACTTACGGCCTATAAATGTAACAGTTACGTCTGATCTTACCGATTTTGCAACTGAACCAATCGCATCCGCCGACACTCCCGTAGGAACATCAATAGAGAGAACAGGAGCAGGATGTAAATTTATTAATTCAACTGCCTGCTCGTACTCAGCTTTTAATTTACCCTTAAAGCCAATCCCTATCATGGCATCTACAATAAGATGGCACGAAGGATCAATTGCCATAGAACTAGAAATTGGAACTCCTTTGGTTTCGGCCCATTCCCGAGCTTGACGAGCATCAACATCACTGCTTGCAATCATGTCAAAACCAGCAATCACATTTACTTTAAACCCTCTCTCTTGAGCCAAACCTGCAAGTATAAAACCATCACCACCATTCTTACCTTTACCGCACAAAACTGTGATTTTTGAGGCCTCAGGCCACTGATGATTGAGTACGCGAAATACTGCTTGTCCAGCTCGGTGCATAAGCTCATATCCAGTTAGGCCTAATTCGTTAATCACCGATGCTTCAAGTTTACGAACCGCTCCCGCAGTATATAAATAATCCACTAGTCTTCTCCGATACCTAACTAAGTCATTATACTTATATTCTCAGAACCAATGGTAAGTCCATATGACATTAGAGCAGATTGCTGAATCTATAGAAGATTGGGCAAAAAACCTAGGCTTTCAAGACATAGCTATAACGGATATCGACTTAACCGCTTACGAGCCTCATTTCCTAGATTGGCTCGCAAAAGGGTTCAACGGATCTATGGGATACCTTAATAGAAATATAGAAAAGCGCTTCGATCCTGACCAATTGCTTGATGGGACCTGCAGGGTGATCACAGCCAGGATGGATTACCTCCAGGAAAATTGCGAGCCTACCGAAGTCTTGCTTGACCCGTCCAGGGGGTATGTCGCGAGATATGCCCTCGGGCGAGACTACCATAAGGTGCTAAGAAGCCGGTTAGCAAAACTAGCAAAAAAAATAGATTCTGAGATTAATCCAGCCAGCACTTACAGAGCATTTACAGATTCAGCGCCAATTCTAGAAAAACCTTTATCTGAAAAGGCTGGGTTGGGTTGGATAGGAAAAAATAGCTTACTTTTAAATAAGGAGTCCGGCTCTTGGTTCGTGCTTGGGGAAATTTTCACTAATCTACCTTTACCTATAACACGAAAACAAATCACTAACGAATGCGGTCAATGCCAAGCTTGCATAAATAATTGCCCGACAGGGGCGATTATCGAAAACAAACAAATTGATGCGCGAAAATGTATTTCCTACCTAACCATTGAATCAAAAGAGGCGATCCCCGAAGATCTGAGACCGGCTATCGGAAATAGAATATTCGGATGCGATGACTGCCAAATATATTGTCCATGGAATCGACCAACCCAAACCACACGGGAACCAGATTTTATGCCAAGGCACGGACTGCAAAATCCTGACCTAATTAACCTCTTCAACTGGTCAGAGGAAACATTTCTGCAGAACACTGAAGGGACCGCCTTACGAAGAATCAACTACTCGCAGTGGAAAAGAAACTTGGCAATTGCCATCGGTAATGGGGCCAGAAACCAAGCGTCAATCAATGCACTAACTAACGGACTGAACGGTGCTCCGGAACTAGCAAAAGAGCACATTAAATGGGCAATTGAGAAACTAGAAGGTCAGTTAGACTAGCCTAAGAGGTGTTCTCTGTAATATCGAAGTTCCATAATGGATTCACGGACGTCTGATAAAGCTGTATGTTTATGTTGTTTAGAAAAACCTTCTAAAATTGATGGTTTCCAAATACTGGCCAGTTCCTTCAAGCTACTAACATCAATTATACGATAGTGAAAATACGCCTCTAAGGCTGGCATATGATTAGCCAGGAACCTTCTGTCCTGCCAAATCGTATTACCGCATAAGGGCGAAGAATCTCTATCTACATATTGCTGAACGAAATCTAGCGTCTTGGCCTCAGCCTCGTCCTGCTGAATAGTTGATTTTCTTACCCTTTCAATTAACCCTGATTGGCCATGATGTTTTTGATTCCACTCATCCATCCCCGATAATGCCGATTCAGACTGCCATATAGCCAGGTCTGGTCCCTCAGCGAGAATATTTAAGTCCTGATCAGTTACGATAGTTGCGATCTCTATAATAAAATCTTTGCTAGGATCCAAGCCCGTCATCTCGAGATCCATCCAAACCAGATTCTTTTTCACGATCCACTCCTCTCTGCAGTTCTTTCTATATTTTGCCATATGAGGCTATTGGTGAAGGCCCAAACTCAGATAAAATGTGCCCAAGTTATCCTAGAGGAAATAAAATCAAAGTCATTCAACCACAAGATTACTACCATCAGATGAAGAAGCCACACCTATTATTTCATGTGGGTGACCCTAGCAACTTCTCTCAGGCACACTTACCCAATGCTATCCTAATTCAACCAGCTGAGTTAATCGACGGAAGTCTGCCAGCTATAGGAAATCTCCCCAGCAAGGAACGCCTAAACCAATTACTAAACCGGGTAGGTTTTGCACATGAGGAAAAAATATTTATCTATGATGAAGAAGGAGGAGGTTGGGCTGGGCGTCTCGGATGGACATTGGATATTATCGGTAAAGAAGATTGGGTGTATATTGATGGCGGGATACATAGTTGGCATGAAATGGGATTTCCGCTAGAAGCAGGAATACAATCTCCAAGAAAACAGGCGGGAAATATCACGCGTCTTAATATGACGCCCGTCGCACAAAAGAATGATGTGCTAGCAGCTATCGAGGATCAAAATGAAATCATTTGGGATGTTCGCTCAAAAGAGGAATACCAAGGCCTGAGAAGCGGCTCTTCTCGATTTGGTCATATTCCTGGAGCAATCAATATTGACTGGCTCGAGCTAAAAGACAAAGAGCGATCCCAAAGGCTGCGTAACAACATTGAAGATTTCTTAAGGGGCAGAGGCATCACTGGGGAAAAACCAATCATCACCCATTGTCAGACACATCATAGGTCAGGGCTTTCCTATCTGGTTGGACGAATGCTTGGATTTAAAATCCGAGCTTACGCCGGATCGTGGGCGGAGTGGGGAAATGACGATGATACACCAATAGAGATAAGCCGTGGCTAGCATATTTGTTTTGCTACAACGTCTTTTACCTAAACAAATGATCTCACGAATTACGGGGCTCATAGCAAATTCAAACAACCGTTTGGTAAAATCTTTTCTCATTAACACTTTTAAAAGAGTTTACGCTGTCTCTCTTGATGAAGCATCCATACAAAATCCTCATCACTTCAAATCTTTTAACGCTTTCTTTACTAGATCCCTGTTACCAAGCGCGCGACCAATATGCTCTGAAAAGCATGCAATAGTTGCCCCGGCCGATGGCACCGTCAGCCAAGCTGGAAAGATAAGCCAAGGGCTGTTGTTTCAAGCAAAAGGCCACTACTACTCACTTTCAGCTCTTCTTGGAAAAGATGCTTCGATGTTTGAAGGTGGCTGTTTTCTAACAACGTATCTTGCACCAAACAACTATCATAGAGTTCATGCCCCATTACCCTGTAACCTTGTGAGCACTACCGCCATACCAGGCCAACTATTCTCTGTAAACGGTACAACCGAATCCGCTCTTCCAGAGCTTTTCGTTAAAAACGAGCGGCTAGTTTGTAATTTCAAAACTAAATGCGGACCAATTGCAATTATCATGGTTGGCGCAATGCTGGTAGGCAATATAGAGATGGTATGGAATAGCCCTCAATCACCCTATAAAAACCTCCAACATAATGTGCATAATGATGTCTTCAACACAGGGGATGAGTTAGGAAGATTTCTGCTCGGCTCAACTGTGATCATGTGTTACCAGAAAGGAAGTGCAAGGATCAACCAAGAAATTGTTTCCGGGTCAATATTACGAATGGGTCAAAAAATAGGTGTGTATGCTTAATACTTATTAGTAGGTGCTTGGCAGCCCCAAAGAAAACGGGCTCACCTCAGCAATACTACCTAACTTAAGATGGATCATAAGTAGGCGATCTACACCCAAAGCAACCCCAGCACAAGAAGGCATGCCCGCTTTCATTGCGTCCATAAAAAACGGATCTAAATCTGGTTCGTCGAGCGAGAATTCTCTTCTAGTGGCAAGGTCGCGTAGAAAACGTTTTTCGAGATCGGCAGGGTCCCCCAACTCATGGTAACCATTCGCTATCTCTATCCCATTTATTATAAGTTCAAACCTTGAAGCAACAGGAGGATCTCCTTCAAGCCGAGCCAAAGCAGATTGTTCTTCGGGATAGTCAGTCACAAATAACCTGCCTTCACCAAGAGTTCTTAACCCACTCAGGAATTTTAAATCAAGGTCATCTCCAGCCTCGGTGGACGACTCTATCACCTCAGGATAGGAGATGTATCTGTAACTAGACGGACCTAATAATATATCAACAAGCTTGGAAACTTCTTCCATAAGTTGCCGGTGATCATAATTAAGGCGATACCATTCTAGAATGGTGAACTCATTAGCGTGCAACCTACCAATCTCATCAGCTCTGAATGCCGGTCCCATCTGGTAAACGGACGGAGCACCAGCCGTCAGCAATCGCTTAAGCTGGTACTCAGGAGACGTCTGGAGATAACCAAAACCAGGAACCTCTATTGATTGAGTATGGGGGTCCGTGACCGTGTATCTACCTATACAACTTGTCTGCACTTCTAACACGCCAAGCTCTGCAAAGAACTTCCGAATCTGACCAAGAAACGACGCTCTTTCCCTTAAGGTGTCTACAGAACACTGAGGCTCCCAACTAGACGGCATAATCAAATTGTCCAAGCATTTTAAGCTCGACTGACGTATTCGCCGTTTCGCGTATCTATGCGCAGAACATCCCCGATATTAACGAAAAGAGGTACTTTAACGGTCGCGCCGCTTGATAAGACCGCTGGTTTGGTCCCGCCCTGGGCAGTATCACCCTTTAATCCTGGATCCGTTTCCGTAACAGCCAACTCTATAAAATTAGGAGGGCTCACGCTTATAGGGTTATCGTTCCAAAGAGTGACATGGTAGATTTCCTGCTCTTTCATCCACTCTTTCGAATCCGAAATCGCAGCTTCTGCGGCACCGCATTGCTCAAAACTTCCATCAGTTTTCATGAAATGCCAAAACTCCCCATCGCTATACAGATACTCCATATCAAGCTCTAAAACGTCAGCCGCTTCTATCGATTCTCCAGATTTGAATGTTCTTTCCCAAACACGCCCGTTCTTCAGATTACGAAACTTAACTCTATTAAAAGCCTGCCCCTTTCCTGGCTTAACAAACTCATTTTCCAAAATGGCGCATGGGTCGCCCTCTAATATTACTTTTAACCCAGATCGAAATTCATTAGTTGAATAGGTCGCCATATTAAATTTCCCAAACTAGTCTTCTCTAATAATACCTAATAAATTACTTAAAGCATTGCTTGCTGAAACGCGCTAGCAAAAAATTAGACTCTCACTCGGACAATGCTTCTTCAACATCTAGATCACTGAATCCCATTAAGTATAAAACACTATCGAGACCAAATTCAGAAATAACATGGTTAGCTTTGCTCCTAACAACTGGTTTCGCATGGTACGCGACCCCCAATCCAGCCGCATTCAGCATCGGCACGTCGTTGGCTCCATCACCTATAGCAATGGTTTGCTGAGCAGATATATCTTCGCTTTTTGCGATTTCCAACAACAAATCTGACTTTCTTTGGGCATTAATGATCTTGCCGACTACCTCACCTGTCATCACTCCATTCTCTAGCTCTAAACTATTCCCAAAAACATAGTCAATCCCAAGGCGATCTTTTAGTAAGTCACCTACGTATTGAAACCCCCCCGAAATTATTGCCGTTTTGAAGCCGAAATAACGTAAGGCCTTAAGCAAGCGGTCGGCCCCTGAATTGAGTTTGACATTAGCAGCAACATCATGAACCACTTCTTTAGATAACCCTTTTAATAACTTAGCCCTTGCTCGAAAACTATCGTCGAAATCCAATTCGCCCTGCATAGCCAACTGCGTTATAGCTTCAACTTGCGCTCCCACTCCATGGCGCTCCGCTAACTCGTCGATCACCTCTACATTTATTAAGGTCGAATCCATATCAAATGCAACTAGTCTCCGAGTACGACGAAATACGTTATCTCTTTGGACGCTAAAATCGAACGATAAAGTCTCAGCTGCAACCATTAGGTCAGTTTTAAGAAAATCAAAGTCCTCAATTCGGCCTCTTAAACTCATTTCAATAATTATGGTCCCGGTTTTTTCCTGACCAGGGGGTATGCGTCCCGATAATCTCCTCAGCCCATCTATGTTCAGATCGTGCTGGCGCACTATAGAAGTTACCGCAGCCAACTGTTCACTGGTATTGCCCGAAGCGAGCAGGGTTAATATATAACGCAATTTACCTTGCGCAGATACCCAATCGCTGTACTGTTTTCCACTAACTGCCGTTATACGCATAGACATGCCCAGTCCCTCAATAAAATTCCTTAAGGAACCAAGTGCCTCTGTTTGCGAACCGTTAATATTGGTGTCAAATAATTGAACAAGAATGCCGAGGTTTAACTCGTCATGGATTACAGACTGGCCGACATCTAATATATAAGCACCATGCTCTGCTAACTTAGTTGTAACTGTTGCCATCAAGCCAGGCTCATCCAATCCAGACACATTTATAAGAAGGATTTTACTTGGCACCAGCAGTCGTCTCTTGTCTAATTAAGGAGCAGAAAATTAGGAAACTAACGCCTGAGATGAAACTCGTCAAATCAGCGCCCTCACCAAAAGCGGTCGCAATCACCGCAACCGCCCTAAGCATATTGTGCTCTGGTTGGATTTTACTAGCAACGGACAACTTCAAATTAAAAACCGATTCATATGGCAAAACCATGGCAGAAAGTTTTGCCGCTTTAACTTTAGAACCGCTACTAACCCAGAATCAAATGGATCTAGCGATAATTAGCAACAGAATTGCGGGAATTGATGGGATAGGTCATGCAACCGTGTTTAACCTAGACAACGAGATTATCGTGACAAGTGGCATCCCAGACGTTGGATATGGTTATTCTCATCCAGTAATTTTTGACGATATAGTAATGGGATATGTAAGGGTTACTCTTGAACCCACAATCTACAGCAGCCCAATTTCAACAAACCACATTGGTTTCGCTATCCTAATGCTAATTAGCATTCCTATATTCACTCTATATATTCTCGGTTATCGGGCCGTCAGAAAAGCCGAGAACCCTACCCAACTAAACACACAAACTGATTCTCACGAGGAACAAAGAACATACCTGATCGGAATAAACCTACACAACCAGATTGCACTGACACCAAAGGAACGAGCAAATGAACTGCAGATGGCGAAACAGTTATTAAAGCTACTTGAGCCAATCTATAAGTCGACCACTCATGATTTCCCAGGAACCGGGTTACTGATGAAGTTTACAAGCATCCCGAATATTGACATTCGCCCTGAGATATTATTTGCCGGATTTGTTGTCACTGGCCTTTTACAGACACACAAAAAAGGCCGGTATAAGGTTGCAATCCACTCAATAGACTATCTTTCAGATTCCTCAGTTAATATGGAAAATGTAGAAATACGTGATTTGCGCTCACTTACCGCCATTACCAAAGAAAATACAGTGAATGTGGGAAATGATTTCGATGAAACCTTCTTAAGAGGTGCGGAGGTTGACTTCCAGGTACTGGAACACCCCTTAACCCAACAAATGTCAGCAGGGGTAAAAGGTTGTTATACGATTGAACGTTTACCCCAGAGACAACGGGCTCTGTTGGCCGCCCAAATAAAATCTATCCTATCAAATCATGAAGATTCAACAGATATGGATACAACATTCTGATATCCCCTCGGCAAAGCCCTGCCTCTCCTGGCTCTTGCACCGTGGTAATTCTTCAGGTCTTTCTCTTTAACACGATATGGGCGAGTAACGGTCTGGATTATCAATTCATCCCCCTCACCCATCAAAGTGCAAGATAACAGGTACTCTTTCTGTTCCAATGAAGTACTGGTTGGAATGCTGATCAGCCGATTACCTTTCCCACGGGCAAGGGTAGGAACCTCTTCAATCGGGAAAATCAGCAAACGGGCCCTACTAGTTACTAGCACAATTTTTGTATGCTTCGCAAAATCTACGGGTACTGGCGGCAATGGCTTACTCTCTTTGGCTAACCTGAGCACTGATTTTCCAGCTTTATTCTTTGTGGCTAGGTCTCCAAGACTGCAGATAAAACCATACCCCGCATCACTGCATAACAATGCATTGCTATCCGCATCGCCCATCAAGACCCCTACAAAACGTTCTCCTTCAGCCGGTTTAAAACGTCCAGTTAAAGGCTCTCCCTGACCTCTCGAAGAAGGCAAAGTATGCGCACTAAGAGCGTAGGAGCGCCCTGAGGAATCTAAAAAGATCGCATTCTCGTTACTTCGACCTTTTGCGGAATGGCCAAAACCATCACCCTCCCGATATGTTAGATCTGCCGCATTGATCTCATGACCTTTGGCTGACCGAACCCAGCCTTTGTCAGATAAAATAACGGTAACAGGTTCGTTGCTAACTAATTCGTCTTCGTTGTAAGCAGTTGATTCTTGGACTTTAACAATCTTAGAACGTCGCATGTCACCATATTGTTCTATTACTTCCTCTAATTCCTTTTTCAACAACTTTTTTAGTCGCACTTTTGATTTTTGATTCAGCGTCTTATCAATATCAGAAGACTCCTTAACAAGCAGGTCAAGCTCGGATTTCAACTGAACTTCTTCGAGCTTAGCTAACTGTCTGAGGCGCATATCTAAGATTGCATTAGCCTGGACCTCTGATAAGTTAAATTTGGCCTTCAGCGCTTCCTTAGGATCATCCTCTTCTCGCACAATGCGAATTACTTCATCTACATTCAAGTAAGCGGTGATTAGGCCCTCTAAAACATGTACTCGCTCTTGTATCTTAGCGAGTCGGTGGCTGAGACGTCGTTTCACTATATCAGTTCTATAACCCAGCCATTCTTTCAGAAGTGCTAACAGTCCCTTAACTTGTGGGCGTTGATCTAATCCGATCACATTCATATTTATACGATGAGTTTTTTCCAGATCGGTTGTGGCAAATAAATGGCTCATCAGCCTCTCAGTATCAACTCGATTGGATCGAGGTACTAACACCAACCTGGTAGGACTCTCATGGTCAGACTCATCCCGCAGATCGGACAACATGGGCAGCTTTTTGGAATTCATTTGTGTCGCAATTTGCTCAAGAATCTTAGATGGAGAAGCTTGATAGGGGAGAGCACTTATGATGATCTCACCAGATTCTTTCTTCCAAACAGCTCGCGACTTTATAGTGCCTCTACCCGTGCGATAAGTTTCCTTAATTTCCTCAACCGGGTTAATTATTTCAGCTTCTGTTGGGAAATCTGGGCCCAAAATATAACCCATAATCTCATCTAAAGTTCCTTTGGGGTTATCAATCAAGTGGATACACGCTTTCACCACTTCCCCTAGGTTATGGGGAGGAATATCAGTCGCCATGCCAACAGCTATCCCGGTAGTACCATTTAATAAGAGCATTGGCACTCTAGCGGGAAGCAAAGATGGCTCCATAGTACTTCCATCAAAATTTGAGACAAAATCAACAGTTCCAAGCCGCGCTTCCGCGAGAAGCAGTTCCGAATACCTAGACAACCGAGCTTCCGTATATCTCATTGCTGCAAAAGATTTAGGATCGTCAGGAGCTCCCCAATTCCCCTGTCCTTCCACCAATGGATATCTGAAGGAAAAGTCCTGCGCCATCAATACCATTGCTTCATAACAAGCACTATCTCCATGAGGATGATATTTACCGAGCACATCACCTATAGTTCTTGCTGACTTGGCAAACTTAGCCTGACTACTAAGATTTAGCTCATTCATAGCAAAAACAATTCGGCGTTGAACAGGTTTTAACCCATCAGCTATGTGCGGAAGCGCTCTATCATTGATTACATACATTGAATAGTCGAGATATGCACGCTCTGTGTAAGATCGCAAAGGCATTCTTTCTATTTCATTTGTCTGGACCTTCATGTTTTTCTCTCTAATCAATAGTTTTTATTTAAAAATCAAAGCTCGTGCTGCCGATCAAAACCGACGGCGAGTTAAATGAGAGTTCCTTGGTCTCCATTTCTCTCAAGCCAGTCCCTTCGATGCGAAGCCCTTTTCTTGGCCAACAACATATCCATTACCTCGTCCGTCTTTTTGACTGAGTCAAGCTCTAGCTGAACTAGGCGTCGAGTCTCCGGATCCATAGTAGTCTCTCGTAGCTGTATTGGATTCATTTCACCTAAGCCTTTAAAACGCTGCACGCTGAGTTTCGCTCGTTTCTTTTCAGAAGATACCGCCTTCAGAACCCTATCTTTTTCAGTCTCATCCAGCGGATAATAGACGTCCTGCCCGACGTCTATACGGTATAATGGTGGCATCGCCACATATATGTGCCCTGATTCCACCAACGGACGAAAGTGCTTCAAAAATAGTGCACATAAAAGCGTCGCTATATGGAGACCATCAGAATCTGCATCCGCAAGGATACAAATGCGATTATACCGAAGGCCAGTTAAGTCAGTAGAACCGGGGTCTACCCCGAGAGCTAAGGAAATATCATGTACCTCTTGCGATGCAAGCACTTGGCTGGCATCGACTTCCCAAGTATTTAAAATCTTCCCTCTTAATGGCATAACCGCCTGAAAGTTGCGATCGCGCGCTTGCTTGGCCGAATCTCCAGCAGAATCGCCTTCAACCAAGAAAAGTTCAGCGATAGTAGCATCCTGATCAGAACAGTCAGCGAGCTTGCCAGGTAAAGCGGGTCCGGCAGTAACTCTTTTCCTTACGACCTTACGAGCATTTTTTGCTCGATGTTGAGCATTGGTTATTGCTATATCAGCCAGACGCTCTCCTTCTTGTGGATGCTCGTTTAACCATAAGCTAAAAGCATCTTTGACAACCCCACTAACTAATGTCGTAGCTTGACGGGAAGATAATCTCTCTTTGGTTTGCCCCGAAAATTGTGGATCCAGTAATTTAAGAGACAAGATATAATTGCATTGTTCAAAAAGATCATCAGCATTTAGCTTGAGATTTCGAGGCAATAAGCTTCTAAATTCGCAAAATTCTCTCATTCCTTCAATCAGCCCGGCACGTAAACCACTTACATGTGATCCGCCTTGTGATGTTGGAATTAGATTTACATAAGACTCAGTTATTAAATTTCCTTTCCCCGTATGCCACTTAACCGCCCACTCTACAGATTCTTGATGTCCTTCAGCTCGGTGCAGAAAAGGTTCTTCAGGAAGAGTTTCCACCTCAAATAATGCCTCATTCAAATAGCTGATTAAGCCGTCTTCATATTGCCATACATCGCTAGTCTTACTATCGCCTTCGGCTACTAAAGTTACTTTCAAACCCGGACAAAGAACCGCTTTTGCTCGAAGCAAATGCCTTAATTTAGAAAGTGAAACGGTAATGCTGTCGAAGTACTTTTCTCGAGGACGAAAAGCTACTCGAGTTCCACTATTTCGTTTACCAACGGCCCCTACTTCCTTTAGGCCAGACACGGGATTGCCGTCTTCAAAAGTTTGGAGATAACACGCTCCATCCCTTCTAACTTCTATTTCCAACCATTCAGACAGAGCGTTTACAACCGACACACCAACACCATGCAAACCGCCCGAAAAATTATAATTCTCATTATCAAATTTAGCTCCTGCATGCAGGCGCGTTAGAATTAACTCCACACCAGAAATGTTATAATCTGGATGCATATCTACTGGCATGCCACGGCCATTATCTATTACCTCAATCGTCCCATCATTCTTGAGATTGACCTCAATCTTAGTTGCATAACCAGATAGTGCTTCATCAACACTGTTATCAATTACTTCCTGCAGAAGATGATTAGGCCTAGAAGTATCCGTATACATTCCCGGCCTCAATTGAACGGGCTCCAAGCCAGATAGAACCTGGAGTGACTCAGCGGAATAATCCTTCTTTACCATGAATTCTAAGTCCTCCTTGTGCGACCTACCCAAAAACCAAAATCGTACTACCTAAAATCTGTGGCATTAGTCCATCTATAACCTACTTGTCAAAAATATCAATTGTATATGGACAAGAATCCAGCCTGTATACATCACTGGACGCCTCTCCATTATCGCAAAGCTCAAGCCATCGATATCCTGGTAAGTTTGTGTCTAAACTAAAGACTTCAGAATTCGGCTCAAACTGAAAACAAGTCGAGGGTGTGCCCATTATCTTCAATCCAGAAATCCCAATATCTATAGACTGGTGGATATGGCCAAAAACAACCGCTTTGACCTTCGGAAACTCTGCCAGCAGTCTTACTAGCTGATCACCCAACTTAATTCTATGCTTATCTAACCAAATACATCCTACCGCCATAGGAGGATGATGGGTCGCAATTATAGTGTGTTTATCTGGATAACTAGCAAGCCTATCCCCAAGCTTTTGCAAATCCTCAGTAGACATTTCAGCTTCAGTTTGGCCATCTTTATGGCTATCTAGCGATACAAATTGCCAACTCCTAAGCTGAATAATATTTTGCTCAAAAAGTGATCCCGCAGAAGCTAAGCTATCGTGATTTCCAGGTAAAGAAAGAATAGGGCCTGCGAAATACTGGCCCATAATTTCAAGATATCGATGATAGGTTTCAACTTCCTCATCATGCGCTATATCGCCAGTCACTAGGATCGCATCCGGCTCCCACTGGCTTAAAGCTTTCTCAAGAACCATTTCAAGAGTTACAGCTGTATCATAGCCCAATAACGTTGAACTTAACGCTTTTTTCAGATGCAAATCAGTGATCTGTAAAACCCGAACATCAGACAAGAAAATCGCCTCGTTCAGATGGAAACAGCATCATTGGCTTTAATCTCATATTTTGCACAAAAAATTAAAATTTCGGAAAGGAATCGGTTCATTTGACCCTTTTCATCCGGCAACCTTCCTTCTGAATTTGTCTGCTCGTATTTCGCACGAAAATAACCATTTTTCTGATACTCAACCACTTCAGCACTTCGAGCATCATGGTATAGACGAACTATCAAAGGTTTCGTTAACTGCCAGATCTCATCCGGTAAACAACTCATACTCACAAGGCTTGTATAAGGTGATTGTTCTAGAATTTCAATAGAAACTTCACTTTGCCGCCCACCTATAGTTACAACAACTTTCGCACGTTTTTCATGGGCTATCCCTGGAAATAATTCCATGAAACGATAATAATTTCCGTCACACACCTCAATATACGAAGCCAAATCGACTTTATAAGAGCGCCTAAGAGCTTTTTTTGTCGAAATTTTCTTTGTTGATCGAACAATGTTATCAGCCATTAAAATACTATACCCGCAGGACGGACGATGGTCACTGTTGACACATAAAGAAATATGACTGAAATGAGATGGTTGTTTAAACCCTAAACACTTTTTTAAAAACTTTTGTGTGCTGGTTTGATACTATAATGGTATGCAGCAACATAAATCAGGTATTACTTGTGCAACCAAAACTTCTAATAATATTATCTATTACCCTAACATCCCTTATAGTCAATCTGCGCGCTAATGCAACTGACTTATCACAAGCCTACTACGATGCCAAAAAGAACGATCCGGTCACAAAGGGCGCGCGAGCGGGGCTGGACGCCACAAAACAAAACATTCCGTTAGCACGAGCTGCTCTCCTTCCAAATATCGCCTTTAGTGGCAGTACCTCTTGGAACGAGAGAAGCTTCCCGTCGCCAGCGACTAATTGGATGACTGGAGAAATTCTGAGAGACCCTGTCACCGGCGAGACAATGAGCAACCCCGATCAAACTTTTAATGAACATCAGTGGCAGGCAAAAATCCAGCAGCCCATAGTAAATTTCGAATCTTGGTTTGAATACCGAAGCGCCAAAAAAAATGTCGAAGGAGCGGAATGGGAATTTGCCTCCACCGAACAGCAACTTATAGTCCGGTTAGTCAATGCATATCTTGACGTTCTCCGAGCAAACGATTTCCTAGATGCGACGGAGGCAGCTGAAGCAGCGGTAAAAAGACAACTTGAAGAGATTCAGCAACGCTTCGAGGTAGGATTAGTCGCAATTACCGACGTGCTTGATGCCCAAGCTGCTTATGACGATGCAATCGTTGCAAGAGTCCAAGCAGCAGGCAATCACGATATAATGTTTGAAACTTTGAGAGCGCTAACAGGAGAATCATATATCTCAATCGCCAAGATCGCTAATGCTCTTCCTGTTGTATATCCATCCCCAAAAAACGAAGAACAATGGGTGTCGGAGGCACTGGCAAGAAACCCCTCCATCCGCGCCGCAAGAGCCCAACTCGAAGCCGCCCGAAGAACAGTCAAAGCTCGAAAGTCTGGGCACTTACCAACAGTATCTGCTAGCGCTAGTACAAGCCAATACGTAACCGGAGGCCAAGCGTTTTTAGGATCTGAAATTGATACGGATGTCTATGCACTAACATTTCATTTGCCAATTTTCCAAGGAGGCATGACCTCTAGTAAATCCCGTCAAGCAAAAGCTCTAGCTGAACAAGCAAACCAAATATTGCTTGATCGTCAACTTAGCGTCAGCAGAGATACTCGAAACCTATACAGAGCAGTATCTACGGATGTGGTGAGGGTAAAAGCTAGATTAAAAGCCATCGCATCATCACAGTCTGCATTAGAGGCAACGCAAATCGGTTATGAAGTTGGAACTCGGAATATTGTGGACGTCTTGCAGGCTCAAAATAGGCTCTATGCTTCACAATTTGATTATGCAGATAGCCGATACAACTACATAAAAAACCTCCTTCTACTGAAACAAGTTACGGGAACGTTATCCGCAGAAGATGTTAACGAATTAAACCAGTTCACTGATAAGAATGATGAGGTCAAACAACTCACTACTCTGAAACAACGAACCATTGTGAACTAGAAGATTAAAGGCTGACGTTAGATCCCAAGTTTTAACTAAGAACTGAAGATAAAATCTCCACTATTTTTACAGTAGCGCCCTTATTATCAGTTACCACCTGACGAGATTTTTTTCCAAGTTCTTTCATGCTATTGGGATTCCTATAAATTGTTTTAATTGCCTCAGAAATCTCCTCGTAGTTATTTACGGTCCCCAAAGCACCTTGCGCCTCAAAGATATTGCTAGCATCCTGAAAATTAAACCTGCTGGGCCCCATAATAATTGGAATGCCGAGCGCGGCTGGTTCAATCATATTATGTCCGCCTACATCGACCAGGCTACCTCCGACAAAAGCTAAATTAGATAACCCATAAAGATAAGGTAAATGGCCAATGCTATCAGCAATAATGATAGAGCAATCTTTATCTACCGAATCTGAAATCTCACTCTGTCTTATTGGAAGGAAACCCATTCTTCTAGCCATATTAATGAGTGAATCCGCCCTATGTGGATGTCTGGGAACCAGAATAAAAAGCAAATCAGGGAATTCATTTAAAGCAAGCTTATGAGCCTTAAGCAGTCTCTTCTCTTCCCCTGCATGTGTAGAAGCACCAATCCATATTTTTCGCTCAGCCAATCCCCAAGTCTTTTGCATATACGAAACACGTTCGCCATGATCCTCAGGCGGCAAAAAATCAAATTTAACGCTACCAAAAGCAGCGATCTTCGATTCCGGAGCGCCTAAATCTTGTAATCGATTCATATCGGACTCATATTGAGCTGCTATAAAAGTAATTTTCTGAAGCATTTCCCTGGTGATACGACCTATTAATCGGTAGCCCCGAACCGATCTCAAAGACATCCTTGCGTTAATGACCACCACAGGAACTTGGCGATGAAAAGCAATATCAATTAGATTAGGCCATAGCTCAGTTTCAACAATAACAAGTATTTTCGGGTCGAGAGCACTGAAGAATCTATTTATTCCTCGCTTAAAATCATATGGTACAAAAAGATGATCAGCAAAGTCGCCAACTAAAGTCTCAACCTGAGCAGCACCCGTATGCGTCATTGTCGTTACAATAAACTTGTAGTCTGGATACTTTCTATACAAATCTCGCATTAACTTTGCACAAGCACTGACTTCTCCGGCTGAAACAGCATGAAACCAAATGGTCTTACCCTGCGACGTTTCTGGAATAAACCCAAACCTATTTGAAACACCTCTAGCATAGTTAGGGTGCCGAAGAATACGCATACCTAAAGCAGCCATGACAATAGGAAACAATAAGACTAGTAATAACTGATAGAAAAACATAACCATATGCTACGCCTGACGAAGTAATTTGTTAACGTAAAGAACATTAGTTGCTCTCTCGCTACTTAATATTTAGGCTGCCCAGCTATGCATATTGATAAACCTATAGACTTCCTAATCGTCGGTGGCGGAATCAGTGGGCTATGGTCGGCAAATCTATTACGAAAACTCGGGTATAGCATAACGTTAGTTGACGAAGAAGGAGGTGGGGGCAAGCAAACCTTAGCTAGCCAAGGAATTATTCATGGTGGACTAAAGTATCACCTCAATAGGATTATAAAACCTAATACTCGGATGCTAAGCAATATGCCAAAGCGCTGGAGACAATCAATCAATGGACTGGATCAAATTGATTTGCGCGACCTGCAAGTTAACTCTAATAAATACTTTGTATTCGCCTCTAATTCGATAACGAACCGAATTATTACTTACCTTAGTGCCGCATCCCTAGAACAAAAAACGACAACGCTCCATCCCGAAAATTACCCAACGGCCTTTAAAGATAAAAGTTTCAATGGAATGGTCGCTGAACTTGATGAATTTGTGGTAGATGTGCCTAGCTTAGTAGATATCTTATTTAAGAACGTTGCTAACAACGCCTATCAATATTCACTCAAAAGTGAAGATATCTTGCTGAAACAGAATTCAGCAGAAGTAACTCTAAACGGGCAGAAAATTACTGCGCGTTATATCCTGCTTTGCGCAGGGACTGGGAACAAGCTACTTTTAAAGAAACTGGGTTTAGATGCTCCTAAAATGCAGATAAGGCCACTTCAACAAGTTGCTGTCTATAATCCTTCTTTACCCAAAATGTACGCTCACTGCCTATCAAACATAACAACTACAGAACCGAGATTAACTATAACCACTCATAGCACAAAATACGGAAATATATGGTATCTCGGAGGGAGACTAGCCACTAAAGGTGCCAATATGAGCTCGGACCAATTAAAGAAATTTGCCTTAGCAGAACTTCGTGCCTGTATCCCATGGATAAACTGGGGTGACGCTAAATTAATAACCTCATTACATCAAAGAGCTGAGCCATTACTTAAAAAAATACCAGTTGCTGGCGATGCATTCGTGCAAAAAAATGGTCCGATCCTGACTTGCTGGCCGATCAAGCTAAGTTTGGCGCCACGATTAGGAGATAAGCTTCTCTCACTAGTGAATCCACCAAAATACGTTGAATCTGCGAAGCTCGACCTACCAAAATTACAACTTAAAACTGCTAGCTGGGAAGATATATGGAATATCGACAATTAGGAACTACTGACATCATGGTATCCATTTTAGGTCTTGGAACCGTAAAACTTGGAAGAAACAAAAGCGTGTCTTACAAAAATGTCTTCCAGCTGCCTACTATAAAAGAAGCTGAGTTACTCCTTGAAACTGCAATTTCACAAGGGATAAATCTAATCGATACGGCACCGGCTTATGGAGCAAGTGAAAGCATTCTAGGCACATTAATCCAAGGCAATAGGGACCGATGGATTCTTTGCAGCAAAGTTGGGGAGGAATTCGACGGTGAACAATCCGTATTCAATTTCTCTAGAGACCATATTATAAGTAGCATAATGAGATCCATTCAAAGATTGAACTCAGAGTATTTGGATATAGCGGTAATACATTCTAATGGCGATGACCTAAAAATTTTAGATGACTGGCAAGCGCTAGATACTCTCCAAAAGCTCAAGTCACTTGGCCTTATCAGGGCAGTAGGGATATCCCACAAAACAACCAGCGGAGCTGAGAGGGCTATCTCACTCGGAGCCGATGTTATAATGGCTACCTTGAACAGACACTCTACAAACAACCAACAAATCGCAGACATCGCGCAGCGCTATGGTTGTGGAGTATTAATAAAGAAACCTTTAGCCAAAGGCTATGCGATGCCTTCTGATTTATCGTGGATAGCGAGCACCCCAGGAGTTTCAAGCATTGTAGTAGGGACCACGAACCCCGATCACCTTATCGAAAACGCAAACGTATTAAGTACTTAGCCAATTAGAACTACCTTGCCAGCAACTCCGATTTCCCTGTCCTAGCAATTTCTCTTGCCTTCAGGCGGCCAGCCCGTCTATGAAGGTCGATAATCCACTGAGTTTTGGTTTCCAACACCTCCCGGGGAGTTAATTGAAAATAGTGCGCTAGAAACCGCAGACAATCTCTAAATGAGAAACCACAATCCATTGACGAAAAATATAGCGCCCCTAAGTCCTTAATTAAATAACGATATGGGATATGTGTTCTAATCAGCGCACGATGCAGATCAATTAACATTAGCGAATCCATTTCCGACCAATCTCCCTCTCTAAATAGTATGTGGCATAAGTAAAAATCACGATGTACCACGCCTCCAAGATGCAACTTTCTACTTAGTTCCCCAAGCTTGCGAAGCATCATTACTCGATCCCGAAATATAGGTGGATTCTCCCGCCACTTAGCAACCAATTCCTCAAGAGAAACGACCCCAGTGATTTCATCGGTAACAAGAAACGATTCTCTGCGAGCGGGGTTTTTACCTTTTACTCCATAAGCACCTACACTCAACGTACCAATTCCTAAATCAGCAAGCTTCTTGGCAGCTAAAAACTCATTGCTTGCGTCAAGCACGGGGGGTTTCCCGACCATCAGATTCTTGAAAATTTCAGGCCAGCCAGCTCCCTTGTGAACTTTCGCAAAAAAACCCCTCCCCGATATCTCAAAACGAAAAGTCCTTCTGTTCGCTACTTGCCGCACAGTGGATCCTGTTAAAGAACTTATTTGGTCAAAGGGATCCGATTTGCCCCATAATCTGCTGAAATCCTCACGCAACCAAATATTTAACATGTTCACTGTATCTCGATATTATCCGTAGAGAGTTTTTTCAAAATTTGTGTGGTCGATAAACCTTCAACCAATGTTAAAACATGTACGGCTCCACCATATTCGGACACAATCTCCGCCCCGATTACTTCATCGGGTTTATAGTCACCGCCTTTCACCAGAATATCGGGGCGTATTAGGCGGAGAAGTTCATCAGGCGTATCTTCAGAAAACGTTACTACGCAGTCAACGGCTCTAAGGCCTTTTAATACAGAGGCTCTATGCTCTAACTGATTAATAGGCCTATCTCCCCCCTTTAACTGTCTAACGGACTCATCATCGTTTATAGCTACAATTAATAGATCTCCAAGTGTGCGAGCTTCATCTAAATACCGGACATGCCCAGCATGCAGTACATCAAAGCATCCGTTTGTAAATACTATCTTCTTCCCTTGCATTCGCGCGACTTCAGCGGTCCGCTTAATCCAGCTATAGTCGCCCAAAGCTGGGCCGCCGCCTTTAAAGCCGGACAAGGCTGTTGAGAACTCCAACTCGGTAACCACCGATGTCCCAACTTTGGAAACGACTATGCTGCCAGCGATCGTTGCCATTTCCATCGCTAATTCAAGTGGTGTGTCCAACGCAATTCCAAGGGCCAAAACCGCCGCAGTCGTGTCTCCGGCCCCAGTGACATCAAAAACATCAACAGGCAATGCTCTAAAGTGACGGACATCACCTGAGCTAGATACCATGGTGCTACCTTCTACCCCTCGAGTAACCGCTATAAACTCAAAATGGTTTTCAATGCACACATCTGTTGCCGTTTCCAAAAAATGGTCGCTAGAAAAAGGTACTCCAGTAGCAAACTCAAACTCTCGTAAATTAGGCTTAATGACTTTGGCTCCTGCATACCGATGAAATGATTTACACTTTGGATCAACAACTACAGGAACTTTATATTTACTAGCCTCTGCTATCATATCTTCTGGCCTAGAAATAGCCCCCTTGTCGTAATCCTGTATCACTAGCACATCAGCAGAAGACAGATACTCTTTTAACTTTTCCGAGACTTGTTTACCAAGATTCTCGTCCACGCCACCTAGAGATTCGAAATCTGTTCGCAATAGCTGCTGATGGTTGCTCACTACTCGAAGTTTAATTACTGTTTGAAACTCCTCCGACTCTACAAAATCACAATTCACTCCAGATTCTTCGAGTACCATCCGCAATTTTTCAGAACCTTCGTCCGATCCGGTAATTCCGATTAACGTACAGTCACCCCCTAAGGCAACAACATTCATAGCGACGTTTGCTGCTCCCCCAGCATAGTCTTGGATATCGGTAACGTTAATCACTGGCACCGGGGCCTCCTGGGAAATCCCCCGATTTGGCCCAGACCAATAGCGATCCAGCATAAGATCACCAACGACAACTACGTGTAAACCTTCAAAAGATGGGAAAATCATAATTTGGTGATGGTAACACAGCTTTCCCTCGTTACAATTCGAGATCATGATTTAGGAAATGGTAAAGAATCGTTTGGAGCCGCAGAAAATGTTAAGAAAAATATTTGCTGAGATAGGCGCTTGGAGTCTAATTATCATTGCCTGGGTTATCACCCGCCTGCCTATCAAGATAGTCTTTGTTGTAGGACCTTGGTTAGGAAAATTAGTTTATCTAACAGCAAGAAAAAGACGAAAAATCGCAGAGATAAATATCGCTCTCTGCTTTCCCGATTATAATGGGGCTGAAAGAAGAAAATTAGTAGAAGATTCTTTTACGAACCTAGGAGCTGCTGCAATAGAGGTGGCTTTTTCTTGGCTGAATCCAAAAAAAGACGTAAGCCAATATTTTAAAATAAAAGGAATGGAATACCTTAGAAAGGCACAAGCAGAAGCAAATGGGGTGCTTTTGTTAGGCGGTCATTACTCAACAATGGATGTCCTTTCTCAACCTATTACAAAGCTCGCTAATATCGATATTGTTTACAAAAAGAATACAAATACAGCATGGGAATTTATACAAAACAAAGGAAGGCAGCGCCGCCATGCTGAACCAAATGTGGTAATTGAACGCAATAACATCCGAAAGATCATCCAACGGCTCAGGGCTGGCCATACTGTTTGGTTCGCTGCTGACCAGGACTTCGGGAGCAAGCATTCAGTTTTTGCCCCTTTTTTTGGGATATTGTCAGCGACAGCAAAAAGTCCTGCCTCCATAGCAAGGCTGACAAACTGCACCGTTTTATACGTCTGGGGAACAAGAGACTGGCAAACTAAAAGCTGGACACTGGAATTCGGCCCGCCCGTTTCTAGCTGGCCAGAAGGCTCCCCGGAAAGCGACGCCCATGCATTCAATAAATCAATCGAACGGATTATAAGAAATAGTCCAGCTCAATATCACTGGGTCCACAAGAGATTCAAGACCACACCTCATGGCCTTGTAGATCGTTATTCATCGATCGACGCTTAAAAAAGATCCTTTAGTCGGGCCGTTAAAGCGGAAATGGAGAAATAACTGGACGCTCGCCTTCGTCCTCTCATCTTTTCCGTATTTTTAATTTCTTCGGTCTCACGGTACGCTGCCAGTAAAGCGCGGGAGACCGAATTAGCAGTGAACTCTTGAAAATAAATAGCGCTGTCCCCCAATACATAGGTTGGACCAGGCGAACTACCTGCAATCACTCGGACGCCAGCGGCCATTGCTTCTAGAGCTACCATATTAAAAGCCTCCTGATCACCGGAGGTAATTAGGATCACATCGAATGCCGAAATCTTTGACGAAACACTATCAACAAATCCAGAGAACCTAATACCGGAAGATTCTGCCATCGATCGCAATGATTCAGATAACTCACCATCCCCAACGAAAGTCATTCTCGCATCGGGAACTAAGTCGACAAATTTCAAAAACGCCTGGATAGCCAGGAGAGGTTGCTTCTTTCTATGCAGACGTCCTACGACACCTATATTAAATGCGCCTGATTCCAGTCTAAAAAACTGCTTTGCCTGGGTCGCTGGAACCAGTCTCCGATTCAAATCATCAAGGTCGATCGCGTTGTGGATTACGACAGCATTAGCTACGGTTCGCCTAAGATCGGAGCCAACGGATTCGGAAACACCACTAAAAATAACCTCCCTAAAAAACAGAAGGTAATCGATTTTCCGTCTAAATGTGCGAAACATTGAGAACTCGTGGGCAATACATATCGACTTTCTTACTTGATTGCTAAACTTTCTTAATAGTTGCAAAGAACGATAACGATGGCATACAGCCAAATCATAGATGACCGATTCGCCAAATAACTCTAGAGCAAGCATATCAGAAGCTAGTTTCATGGATCTGCTATCAACTCCTAGATAAATAGCTCCCTCTATTGGTTCCCTACTAGGCATTTCTATAAATACGGTATCACAACAATATCCTAAAGAAGATAAGGCTATTTGATATGCACGACAAATATCTGCAAATGGCGGGGAATCATTTGGACAAACTTGTATTACCCGCCTCGAACTTGGGGTCATCGCTTAGCCTCACTATTCTTTTCGATATAGCCCAACATTAGAAAATGAATCAGCAAATTTCTTAAAGACACCCGGGCTGTCTTCCCAATTAAGAAAAAACCTCCTGATATCCCCCTGCCGGGCATTACTGATTTTCATAGAATCCAGATCTAATAGAACCGGCCCTATGTCTGTCATTGCGATATTGGTGGCTTTAAGGTCTCCATGAACCAAAGACCCCCTGTTCATCAAATTAAATAGAGAAGCAACTCTATCGATATCAACTAAACCAATTTTCTCCGATTTAACCCTATCTAAAAGAGTTTCATGTCCAGCATCACGCATGAGCAAATAAGCAGTTTTCTCTAGAAAGTGTCCCTTTATCTCCACTAAAACCAGCGGCGCGGCAACTGGTACGCCAACAAGCCCGCATAGATGTCCAAACGCCCAAGCTCGGCGCCATTTTGGAAACGGATCCAGATAGCGCCGAAATCGCTGGAAAGCCGTTTTAGAAACATACTTCTTCACAATCATAGAAGTACCGCCAAGATTTATCCTCCCCACCGCACTACTACCTCCTACTTTAATTAGATTACCGCTTGAGAGTAATAATTCAGGGTCTGTTATGAACTGATCCAGAGTATCTAATTGATTCTCACTATCCACGAACACCACAGTGCGCTGCCTAATAACCTCCTTCATAAATCTACTAGAATTTCTAAGCGTCTTTCTAAGAAACCTCCAATATAAGCTCCTCCTCTCAGACTGAATAAACTTCGGCAACATACGTTGCACACTAGAAACAGTAGAAGACTCAGAGACGGACCAATATGCCCGAAGAACCTCCGAGAACTTCTCATCAGCAAGTTCAGGGATTTGCGCTAATAGCAAAGCCAGGTTTTTTGCTCGCGCTCGATAACCTACATTTCGCTTACGACGAATGCTATCTCCGTCGATAAGATACAAATTGTAATCGCTATCTTGCAAATAATTACCTGCATGGGGGTCCCTAAATATAATATTCCTCGAGTGGGCTAAAGATAGCCCGCGGACAACCTCTTGTAATACCTCTGTATTCTTCAGCTGGGCCGCTCTGCCATTTACAATCCATTCAAATAACGCCCCAAAACCAATAGATTTATTCGTAAGATTATCTCTAATAACGAAGGTGCCCAATACTTTAGGTGCCTTTAATTGGAGTTCATGAATAAGTTCCCAACCCGCCATCTCGCGTTTTAAACGCCGACGTGCACCGTTTCCATAAAAGCATTTTATCGCTACGGGTAAATTACGCCACTTGCCACGGTAAGTGGCGCGACGATTTGGGACCGAGCGGGTAAGTTCTTCGCAGACTAGAGCATCATTTATCCAGCTTCTCTTGGAGCTAAGCTGGAGACATACGTCCATATTAAATGGCATAGATCGATAAACTTTGTCCTTAGATATAAAAGACATCATCATTTTCTTGTATTGATAGTCTGTCTAAAACCAAAACTCTTAATTTTTAGCCTTATTTTCATCTGAAAACCGTTCGAAATAATCTACCGCTCTAATAGCCATCCTATATAGTTCTGGCCTATTAGAAAACTCCAAACCATTTAACGTCCATTGTTTTCGAGCGGGACTGGTTAATAGTTCTATGACCTCGCCATTAAACCTTTCCTGGTCGAAAGGCGTGCTCGAAATTATTCCACAGCTTGCACGCTCAATATATTTAGCATACCCACAGTTTTCCGTCGCTAGCACCGGGAGTCCGGCGGTAATTGACTCCAGAATAACCATTCCGGCAGTTTCATCGTAAGCGGGTAGAACCATGCCGTCAGCGGCACATAAAAACTTAAGAACATCCCCCTGCCCTCCGAAAAAGGTAATGTCCTCAAGAATTTTTAACCGTTTAGCCATCCGAATAAATCTTTGCGGCCGATCCTCCCCTATAACGAGAAGACGACAACGTTCTGTTAAACGATCTTCAATCGCTGAAAACGCTCTGATAACTCGATCTAATCCTTTCTTGTTAAATCCCGAACCAATAAAAACCAAAACCCGATCGGTAGCATCAATTCCTGCATCCACACGGAACTGATCCCCAATTTTAGAACGATCCACTAGCGATAACCCTTTTTTATTTATGCCGGGTGGCAAGTCGAAGAATCGACCTTCTTGAGTTAAATAATGTTTTTGAAATTTAGGAATTTCTCCATCAGCGATAGTCAGGATTTTAGTTCTCGACTCAATATCAAAAACACTACGCTCGAGAGCTACAAATACACGATATCTTGGTAATAGCCTGTAAAATAGACTTCGCTGAGTCTTCACTTTATCTTGGTAACAAGAATCACCGGCGTAATAAACATCTAATCCTGGCATTTTGTTCATACCAACAACCAAATCAACAGCATGTTCTAATAAATGCTCCTGAACAAAAGCCCCAAACTGCCGGGCCCTCCCATGATTAGTAGACCCACCGAGGGGAACTCTTACCAATTCACAATTCAAATCTGGAAAATCAGATGCCAAATCGCCAATATACGCTCGCACCTCATGCTGCCTGGCCAAGCATTCCACAACAAGCTTTATAAGATCTTGTTGTAACCCACCATAGGGAAAATATTTAAATAGACTAAACGCGATTTTCATTTATAAGATTTTCTGCTGCCTTCCATACAATATCCGGCGTAACTGTTGTATAGCAAGACGGCGAAACTGCTAACCCGTTCCATTTTCTCTCAAGACCAGAGTAATTGCATTTTTTCCTTAAGCAAGGGGAGCAGGGGAACTCAGCCGACAGGCTTAACGCCCTGCGACCCCGGACTCCAGTTAACTTATGGCTAGTGCTGCCATAAATAGCAACGGTAGCATTCCCCAAAGCTGCACTTAAGTGCGTGAGCCCAGAATCAACCCCTATAACCAGGCACGATTTAGTTAACTTCTTCGCTAATTGTCGAAGCGGTAACTCCCCCCAGAGTGTTGCTTCAAAGGCACTTGCTAACCGCGTCGCACGATTACGCTCTGTCTCTCCACTCCAAGGAATAGCAACCTGCATTCCAGATGCAGCTGCTAATTGTCCAAGCCTAAGCCACATATCCTCAGGCCATATCTTGGAATTCCATGTGGTACCGTGTATCAAAACACAAAGCTTCTCCCTCGAAGCTTTGTGTTCAATGCCGTAATTGAGAGTATCTGGTATATCGTAATTTAAGAAATAGCCAAATAGCGACCTAATTCTTTCTATCGCATGCTGATTTTTTGCTACTTTCATCCTCTTGTTATAAAAAACCGCCGCAAAACTTTCCCTTGCGGAATCCGCGGTGTAGCCGCATATATTCGAGCTTCTGGCTAGAGAAGATAAAAACGCACTTTTTATTAATCCCTGTGCATCTAAAATTAAATCGTAAGAACGCCCTCGCAACAACTTTAGGCTTCCTCTTACTCCATTTGAAACCGATCTATATTTAGCCGAACCCCGCCCTCTTAGGGCAATAGGAATAACATTCTCAACAGCTGGATGCAGAGCAACAAGATCAGCAAACTGTTCGTCAACAATCCAATCTACTCGAATATCGTGCGCTGCTGCATCGCTTAATGCTGGAAAGGTATGCACGATATCACCCAGCGAAGACATTTTTGTCAGAGCAACACGCATCATAACCGCCCTACCACTTCCTGAGGGGTTAAGTCGACCAGACACTTAGTATGCCCCAAGGGACAATCTCGCTTAAAGCAAGGGCTACAAGACAGTTGTTTTTGAACGATTTCTGCCTTAACGCCAAACGGGGGAGTAAAAGTAGCCGATGACGAACCAAAAATAGCTACAACCTTTTTATTAAGTGCACATGAAATATGCATAAGACCTGAATCATTGCATACGACCTGATCAACTTTGGATATTAAATCAATTGCATCTAATAACGTTGTTCTGCCGCAAAGATTGGTGACTGTATCATTAAACCCACTTGTTATTAGATCACCTGCCACTCTATCCCGATCTGAACCTAACACCCAAACTGCACCGCCTCTCTCAGTTACAGTTTTTGCTACTTGCCTAAAGTACTGACTTGGCCAACGCTTTGCTGGTCCAAAATCGGCACCTGGACAGATAGCGGTAATTGGTTTTGCTAACGACAAACCAAACTTACCGACTAAATCAGAAACATTCTCCGGATCAACGGTCAATTGGGGTATGGGCACATCCTGTAGACAATCCGCCCCTGAAATACCTAGAGCGGCCATCTGCTCGATCATCTTAGGATGCTTAGCTGAATTTCGATTACGAACATCATTAATGAGACCATACCTATATTCCCCTAGCCAACCAGTTCGTAGCGGAACCTTAGAAAACAAAGGGACTAATGCCGACTTAAAGCTATTCGGCAGGACGATTGCTTGAGCAAACTTTCCTCTAAAGTCCCTAGCCAGACGCCACCGCTTTACCAAACCTAGTTCTCCGTGAGCCACATCCAAAACATGGGTCTGCGCTATTCCCGACATCCGCGTACCAAGAATAGCTGTTCGCTTTGGAGCTACTAAGTGTATTTCGCCTATGGCATTCCTTCGAATAAGGCGCACTAGGCTATCCGCCATAACCATATCACCAACCCAAGATGGGCCGACAATTAAGATGTCTGTAGCCATATTTGAAAAACCAGGCCTAACGGTTGCCCTTAATTACTTCTGTATGCCATTCGGGAAAGCTTTCGCGCTTCCCTCTTACCTGATCAAAATAGGCAGTCTGAAGGGCCTTTGTAATAGGCCCTCTATTACCCTCGCCAATAATGCGTCCATCTAACTCCCTTATAGGTAAGACTTCAGCAGCGGTGCCAGTAAAAAAAGCTTCATCAGCAATATATACCTCATCCCTAGTAATGCGACGTTCTTCGATAGAAATCCCTAACTCTTCAGCCAGGTGAAAAATTGTATTTCGGGTAATCCCATCCAGACACGAGGTCAACTCCGGGGTATATAGCTTGCCCTTGCTAGCCAAAAAAAAGTTTTCGCCAGAACCCTCGGCAACATAACCTTCATTATCGAGCAAGAGTGCTTCATCAGCGCCACCGGATAATGCTTCATGAAGAGCTAAAATCGAATTTATGTAGTTTCCATTAGCCTTAGCCTTACACATGGTGATGTTCACATGATGACGAGTATATGAGGAAGTTCGAACTACTATGCCTTTCTCCCTACTATCAGCATCCATGTAATCTGGCCATGGCCAGGCAGCTATGCTCAGATTCACACTTAAATCAGTAGCCCTAAGACCCATTGCTTCAGATCCCAGATAAACCATTGGTCTTAGATAGCCCTCGGCAAGTTCATTAGACGAAAATACCTCCAACTGAGCTTCAATCACTTCTGCTTTGGAATAAGGAATCGCCAGCCCCAGGATATGGGCTGAGTCGAAAAGTCGATCAGTATGCTCCTCTACTCTAAAGAGCGCAGGGCCATCTGGGGTAGCATAACCCCTTACCCCTTCAAAAACGCCTAATCCATAATGCAGCGTATGTGTCAAAATATGTACGTTCGCATCACGCCATGGGATTAGACTCCCGTTTTTCCATATCCAACCATCACGGTTTGCGAAATTAGGCTGTGTCATCTTGAACCACCAAACTGTTAGATCCGATTAATTAAAATATTGCACCACAAATCTGCTTTCGACGATACCGATTCATGAGCGTTTTAACGGAATAGATAGTACGTTAAGTAAAAAATACATGCCTTAACAGTAAAAAAATTAATTTTTTCTGGGAATTGGTTGATTGCTCCAAAATTCGCGTCGTGTAGAATTCCCCACCCTTTTGCCAATAAGTGATAAAGAATTTAGCCTAGCACCAGGAAAATCCGCATTTGACGCTATAAAAAAAGGTTAAGTATAAGATGGACGCATAAAGATGCCGAAAATAACCATAAATAAATATTCAACTTGGTTCAGAGGGTCTACTCCCTACATAAGTGCGCATCGAGGGAAAACTTTTGTGGTCCACCTTTGTGGAGAAGGCTTGCAACACAAAAACCTGGAATGCTTACTGCAGGATCTAGCTCTTCTGCATGTGTTGGGCATCAAAATAGTTCTTGTGCATGGTGGGCGCCCTCAGATTAATACGGTTTTGAGCAACGCTCTCTTCCATGGCTCACGCAGAGTTACTCGACCGGAAGAGATGGAACCAATACTTTCTATACATGGAATTCTGCGAAGCCGCATTGAAGGGTTGTTTTCAGCTGGCCTGCCGTCTACCCCCCTCCATAAAGTCGATATTGCGGTAGTTAGCGGAAACTTTATAACAGCCAAACCAGTCGGTATATTGGATGGGGTCGACCATTTGCTCACTGGGGAAACGAGAAAAGTCAATTGCTCGAAAATTCAGGAGGTATTAGACCACAATGGCCTCATACTAATATCACCAGTTGGTTATTCACCGGCCGGGCAACCGTATAACCTTAGTTCTGAAGAACTCGCAGCCGATATTGCAACAGCTTTGTCGGCAGATAAGTTAATTATGTTTGACACTAACGGCTATATTTCCGGTGAAACTGGTCAAAAACTAACCGAAATTACTGCAGCTGATGCTGCTACGCTCTTAGATTTGAATGCAAAAGAAAGCGCCCTAAACATTAACTCTATGATCAAAGCAACCCGGGCAGGAGTTCCACGATCTCATCTGGTAAGTTTTCAAGAAGATGGCGCGCTACTAGGAGAATTATTTACGGCTCTAGGTCAAGGCACTCAAATGAGCGAATCTCATAAAGAGTTAATTCGTGGAGCAAAGCAAGAGGATCTAGCTGGGATAATAGCCCTGATAAAACCGCTGGAAGAGGCAGAAATACTTGTTCGTAGATCCCGAGACAAACTGGAACAGGAGCTCCAACATTTTCTGATAGCAGACATTGACGGCTTTGTCGCTGGCTGCTGTGCGATTTATCCTTTCGATCACCGCGCCGAACTGGCCTGTATAGCTGTTCATCCCTCATATCGACATCCGGAATATACACTGGGTTTAGGGTCAAAATTACTGGATGCTGCCGAAGTGGCAGCTAAAGCTCTGGGTAAAAAGGAAATATTCGTCTTGACTACTCAAACAGCTGACTGGTTTATAGAGCATGAATTTGAATTGCAGACATCAGACACTCTGCCTGATAAAAAAAAGGCACTATATAATTACCAAAGAAATGCAGTAATACTATCTAAACCCCTCTAAAAGAAAGAAGGACCTGATTAATGAGTAAAGATAGGCCATTCTCATCCATTGTAGTAGATGGAGCAGCACAGGCCGCGAGCAGGGCAATGTTATACCCTGTAGGCTTTTCGAAGTCAGACTTTGCTAAACCTCAGGTTGGCATAGCCTCGACTTGGAGCATGATCACTCCCTGCAATATGCATATTAATGAGCTAGCGGATGCAGCAGCCCTAGGTGCAGATGAAAGTGGAAGCAAAAGCGTCCTTTTCAATACCATAACAGTATCAGATGGAATTAGTATGGGTACGCCGGGAATGCGTTACTCATTAGTGTCTAGGGAAGTCATAGCGGATTCCATCGAAACCGTAGTAGGTGCGCAGGGCTTTGATGGGTTTGTTGCAATTGGTGGATGCGATAAGAATATGCCCGCCTGTGCAATAGCAATGGCTCGACTAGATCGACCTAGTGTCTTCGTCTACGGAGGGACTATACAGCCAGGAGATAAACGAAGAGATATTGTATCGGTATTCGAGGCAGTAGGAGCTCACGCCTCCGGGCAAATCACGGACAAAGAGCTCCTAGAAATTGAATCTTCGGCCATCCCAGGTCCTGGTTCCTGTGGTGGAATGTACACCGCAAATACTATGGCTTCAGCTATAGAGGCTTTAGGACTATCTCTACCTAACAGTTCGGCACAAGAAGCCGTATCTGAAAATAAGCGCAATGATAGCTACCAAGCTGGAGCAGCTGTCCATCACCTGATACAAAAAGGAATTAAGCCAAGTGACATCCTATCCAAAGAGTCCTTCGAGAACGCTATTACGATTGTTATTGCTCTCGAGGGATCCACAAATGCCGTACTTCATCTCTTAGCCATTGCAAAGGCTGCAGGCATACCTCTTGAGCTCGATGATTTCACCCGTATCGGCCGCGGAGTACCAGTATTGGCGGATATGCGTCCAGCAGGGCAATATTCAATGAGCGAACTAATTAGCATTGGTGGTATTTTGCCACTAATGAAAGTACTGCTTGAAGAACGAATGCTTCACGGAGACTGCCTAACCGTCACAGGGAAAACGCTTTCCGAGAATTTATCAAACGTCCTACCTTATCCTAAGGACCAGAAAATCATACGGCCTTTTAAAAACCCCATAAAAAAAGACTCACATCTTGTCATACTCTACGGTAATGTCGCATCAGAAGGAGCTGTGGCAAAAATAACAGGCCACGAAGGACTCCGATTTTCAGGGCCAGCAAAATGCTTTCATGGCGAAGAAGCAGCGATGGCAGCTATATTGGAAGGAACAGTAGTTAAAGGCGACGTTGTTGTAGTTCGATATGAAGGGCCCAAGGGTGGCCCAGGTATGAGAGAAATGCTCTCCCCAACAAGTGCTATCAATGGACGAGGGCTGTCGAATGATGTTGCTCTTATAACCGACGGGCGGTTCTCGGGGGGTTCTCATGGGTTTGTCATCGGTCACGTCACACCAGAAGCATTTGATGGCGGAGCAATAGCACTTATAGAAGACGGCGATGTTATAACAATTGACGCAGAAGCGCGGCAGATAGTTTTAGAGATCGAAGATAGTGAGCTCCAAGCTAGGAGAAAAAGGTGGGTAAAACCACCCCCTTACGCGACATCAGGCGTGCTAGCCAAATACGCTCGTTTAGTAAGTTCCGCCAGCGAAGGCGCTGTAACGGATTAGGAACATGGAAAATAGTGACTGGGATAAAGCCTTGAACTTTGTTGACCAATTAGTACAGGATCTCAAAGCAGTGGGATTTGAAACTCTGCGCAAACGTCCTTATTGCTCAGAACTAACGAATTCAAACGATAATTTCACCTTTTATCTTTTTGTTGATGCGCACTCTGAAAAGTTACTAAATATAATAGTACAAGCGATCGGTCATAGGACAAACCGTGCTTTTTCTCATGGATTTGAGATAAATCATACCGGAATGATCGAAGCATTATCTGAGGCAACCCTAGAAAACTACCGATATAGAAGTTTACCTCCCATAATGGAGGCTATTCAGCATGATTGAAATTTTTTATTACATAGTGTTCGTTATCGTACCTATATTTATAATAGGTTTTCAGGCAATTTTGCTGCCAGTATTTTTTTTATTAAAGGCTTGGGGATTAACAAGTCGTCGAGCTTTTATATGTGGGGGTATAGTCACCGGAGTTGGCTTCGGTTACGTTTACGCCAAGCTAAGCAGTATTGCGTCACCATGGATGGCTTGCTTAGTTGTCGCTGTTTTTGGAGCAGCATCAGCAGCCTTTTGGTTTCGCGCACTCGGCCGACCTATCAAACAGCAATGAATCCTATTCTTGTAGCGCGCAGGAGGAAACCCGCTCAATCTAAAACAGCGCTGACTTTCCCCGATTAGAGACTCAAACTAACGACGTTTTCGGTCGCGCGCCTCGTTAACCGTAAGTTTCCTGCCTTCAACTTCAGAGTCGTTGAGATCCCCTATAGCAGCATTTGCGCTATCATCCGCCATTTCGACGAATCCGAATCCTCTTGAACGACCAGTTTCACGATCAGTGATTACCTTGGCAGAGTCTACGCTGCCGAAAGGAGTAAACATTTCTTCCAAGTCTTGGTCCGTTACTGACCAAGGAAGATTTCCAACAAAGAGCTTCATAAATACCTATAACATGTCTGGCATGTAGTTGCGTTCCAACACCCGTAATACGATTGGAAGGTTATTCTTCCAACGGATTACATCCAATTTACCTGATTTATACATATATACAACTATCAAATCGATATTTGGCCCAACTATCTGAGAAATATTCAATTTTAGGTTAAAAAAATGCGGTCGGTCAGCTAAGAAGTGCTCTCGTGAACATAATCCACAAGAAACTTAACATTGTCTACCGGTGTCTGAGGTATGATTCCATGACCTAGGTTAAAGATATGCCCGGGCTTCGAACCAACAGAATCTAAAATAATCTGCGACTGCTCCGCTATCGTAGCTCGATCAGCACACAGTACTAACGGATCTAAGTTTCCTTGAACAGATGTACAGCTTAGTTTTTCCCATATCTCATCTATCGGTTGTCTCCAATCTAAAGCCATTACATCTGGCTCTGCTTGCATGATGTCCTGAAGAAGGTGGCTGTTTCCGGTTCCAAAATAGATAATGGGTACCTCCCCCTTGATGCTACTGATCAACCTCTTAATATGCGGCAACACATATCGTCTAAAATCATGGGTTGATAAACCCCCTACCCAAGTATCAAAAATTTGCAGCGCATCTACCCCCGCATCAACCTGTAACCTCAGATAACTTATTAATTGGTCGGTTAGTTTATTTAACAACAAGTTCCAAACTCCCTCTGACTCATACATTAGTTTTTTAACATTCGCGTAGTTCGAAGAACCTCCACCCTCTATTGCATAGGACGCCAGGGTATATGGCGCGCCCGCAAATCCAATCAACGCAATATTTCTTGGAAGTTCTTCTAAAATATTACTGATGGTGATGGCAATGTATGGCGTGGCCTCTTCGGCGGGGCTATTTAATAACTGTACAATATCTTTTTCCGTTCGTAATGGATTACTAAAAACCGGACCTTTCCCTGGTACGTAATCCAGATCCAAGCCCATAGGCTCAAGCATGGGCAACAAATCAGCAAAAAGTATGGCCGCATCGACCCCTAAAATACGCTGGGCATCTAAAGCCGCCTTAGCCGCCAGATCAGGATTCTTAAAAAATTCTAAGCTAGGCGTATTACCTTTCACCTGGTGATATTCAGGCATATACCGACCTGCCTGTCGATTTAACCAAATAGGAGTGTGCGAAGTTTTCTCACCTGCACAGGCCTTCAAAAATAACTTATCCACGGCCATACATAGGGTCAACATCGGCGTCGTAATCGACTTCATCAAACCCAAATCCAAAAATCTTTAAAAAATCTTGTTGGAATCCTTGTAGGTCAGCCAAATCAGAAAGATTCCCTGTATCAACTTTTTCCCACCGCTGCCTCACCGCATGTTGAACAGTGTCTAACATCTCCATATCATCCATACGTATGCGCCCATGATCATCTAACCTCATAGGATTTTTAGTACAAAGCTGGGTTGAAAACATCCGGTGAATATGAGTAATTGGGTTTTCATGCAGAAGGTTTTCTTTCATGACCCGAAAAAGCAGTGATGCATATAATGGGACCACTGGAATCGCGCTCATGGCTTGCGTCACAACAGCTTTCAATACGGCAACCTTAGCGATGCCACCAACTTCCTTTAGCCTGAATGAGATTGCCCTTGAAGCTCTGTCCAAATCTTCCTTCGCCTTTCCTAAAGTTCCATCCCAATAAATGGGCCAAGTCAATTCAGTACCGATATATGTAAATGCTAAAGTTTTGAATTGGGGCGCAAGAACATCCGCATCAGCAAGAGCCTCTATCCAGAGCTCCCAGTCCTCGCCCCCCATCACTGCAACAGTATCTCTTAATTCTTCATCGGACGCTGCATCCAAGTCCACCTCATAAACAAGGCCTTTATCAACATTTACAGTTTTCATATGAAGGGCATCACCCAGTGGTTTTATAACTGATCTATGTAACTCACCTGTATGAGGGTGCTTCCTCACTGGCGAGGCAAGGCTATAGATCAACATATCTATACTACCAAGATCCTTTTTTATCGTTTCAATTACCGATGCACGCACTTCATCAGAAAAGGCGTCTCCATCTATAGTTTTCGCGTACATCCCTGCACGTGTAGCCTCTTCCTCAAAGGCAAGATTATTATACCAACCAGCTGAAGCGGTTTTGGTTTCAGTAGGAGGTTTTTCAAGCGAGACCCCTAAAGTAGATGCCTTGCAAGAAAATGCTGCAGTAATCCTGGATGCTAATCCATAACCCCCAGAACAACCTAGTATCAAAACATTCTTCGGCTTGTTTTGCTCAGAAGATAAATCACCCAGGGATTCAACTTCCTTTATCTGTTCTTGCACATGTGCCGCGCATCCGACCGGATGAGCTGTTGTGCAAATAAACCCGCGTATTCTTGGCTTAATAATCATAAGAACCAATCTCGAAGAAAAACATAATGATACATTTGCTCAGCAACTTATTCTCAAAAACCCCGCAATAGTTACGGCGCATAGCAGAAAATATTTTATCGCTCATACATAGAAATAGAAAATGCATGGCTATGCTCTTCATCTTCCTCAAAATCCTCGCTCATGCGCTTTTTCCAGACGCTTAAATCAATTTCAGGGAAAAAAGTATCTCCCTCTACTTCTGCTTTAACGAGCGTTAAATAAAGACGTGTGGATATAGGCAGAGCCTCCTTATAAATATCTGACCCGCCAGCAACCATGATTTCATTCTGCCCATCTATCTCACACTGTGCCTCGGCCATTGCAACAGCATCATCCATATCCATAGCAACTAAAACCCCTTCTTTTGGATATCCCGCATCTCGGGTTAAAACTATATTTGTGCGTCCCGAAAGAGGAGCCTTAAGTGTTTCGAACGTTTTCCTGCCCAAAATCACTGGTTTCCCCATAGTAGTTCTCGAAAAAAAACGCATATCTCGAGGCAATGCCCACGGAAGCCTGCCTTGCCGCCCGATCACTCGGTTTTCTGACATTGCCCATATTAGCGAAATATGTAACATCTATATTAAACCGCTATCGGCGCTTTGATAGCCTCATGAGAACGATAGTCCTGCAAATCAAAATCATCTACTGAAAAATCGAAAATACTATCAATATCTCCGTTTATATGGAGTTGTGGAAGAGGCAAAGGATCTCTGGTTAACTGCTGGTCAACCTGATCAATATGATTTGTATAAATGTGCGCATCTCCAAAAGTATGAACAAATTCCCCTGCGGAAAGGCCACATACCTGAGCAATCATTAATGTTAGCAGTGAGTAAGAGGCAATATTAAATGGAACCCCCAAAAAAATATCGGCACTCCTTTGATACAGTTGGCAGGACAACTCATTATTGGCAACGTAAAATTGAAACATGGTGTGACAGGGAGCTAAAGCCATTTGTTCGACTTCCGCAACATTCCATGCACTAACGATATGCCTTCGAGAATCTGGATTATTCTTTATCGAAGAAATTACCTGGCTAATCTGGTCAATCTGTCCCCCATCAGGAGCTGACCATGAGCGCCATTGGGAACCATAAACAGGACCTAGCTCTCCATCTTTATCAGCCCATTCATCTCATATATGCACATTATTGTCCTGAAGGTATCTAATATTAGTACTACCTTGCAGGAACCATAAAAGCTCATGGACGATAAGCCTTAGAGGCACTTTTTTAGTGGTTACCAATGGAAAGCCTTGCTTTAAATCAAATCTCATTTGGTAGCCAAAAACGCTAAAGGTTCCGGTTCCGGTTCGGTCAGACCGCAGAACCCCGTTTTCCCTCACATGCTTCATAAGATCAAGATATTGTTTCATGCTTTAATCACTTTCCTAGCCCTGAACATAAGCAGGATACCAATGATAAGCATTGGTATCGATAACAACTGCCCCATTGTTAATAAATTAGATACAAATAAACCTAATCCAGGATCTGGCTCCCTAAAAAATTCTGTGCAGAACCGAATAGCTCCATAGAAAGCTAAAAAAGCCCCGGAAACATAGCCATCACGTCTATAGGAATACCTTCTAGCCTGCCTAGAAATAGCCATGACGATAATAAATAGGATTAATCCTTCCCCGACCGCTTGATAAATAGAGGAAGGATGTCTAGCAAATTCCTCCCATGCACCATAGCACATCTGATTAATACTCCGGATCGAATCAGCTTTACACGGATAAAAAAGCGCCCATGGTGCATCAGTGAAGCGCCCAGGCAGTTCTGTGTTAGCAAAATTCCCTAATCGACCGAAACCCAAACCAATAGGGACTAACGGCGCCACATAATCCCCGACAGAAAAAAAGGTCCTGCTAGTTTTTTTTGCAAACCACCATATAGCTATCATTACGCCCAACAATCCCCCATGAAAGGACATCCCACCCTCCCAAATGCGGAATAAAAACAACGGATCAGCAACTAAAGACTCGAATCCATAAAATAGAGTAAAACCAAGTCGCCCACCTAACACCACTCCAATCGCACCATAAAAGATCAAGTCGGATAGCTCTTCGCGATTCCATCCATATAATTTGGCCCGCTTTTGTCCTAAGTAAAAAGTTACCCCAAAGGCTGCCAGATAAGATATGCCATACCAGCGAATGGCCAACGGGCCGAGAGATATTAGAACTGGATCTATTTCGGGATAAAACAATGGTCCTCCCTAACTTCAAGGCATAAATTATTAATTATCAAAACTAGATATCCAAATGTCGAGGGATAACCCTGCCCAGACCAGATTCCATTAATTCCTGTGCCATGAAAGCTTGTATCTCATCGGCAGTCTCCATACGAAGTACTCGAGCCAACATGCGCCTAGCATCCGATAGCTTAATTTTCCGTAATATCCATTTTACCCTAGCCAAATTCATAGCGTTCATTGACAAAACATGGTATCCCATTGCCATCAATAAAATAGCTCCAATAGGGGTCCCTGCAAATTCCCCACAAATGCCTACATACTTATCTTCCTCATGTGCTGCTTTTGCAACCTCTCTTAGCGCATTTAGAACAGCAGGGTGGGTCTCGCTATAAAGATCTGCCACCCTAGGATTATTTCGATCAACTGCCAGAAGGTGTTGCGTCAGATCGTTAGAACCTACTGCCAAGAAGTCTACCTGTTTCGCAAACTGGCGAGCCTGATATACCGCAGCTGGCACCTCCACCATCACACCAATCATTGGCTTTCTAACATTGACTCCTTCATCAATAACTTCTTCATAAGCTCTATTAACTAACGCTTTTGATTCCATTATCTCGGCCATGGAAGATATCATAGGAAGCATAATTCGGAGATCTCCATCCAATCCTGAATTAGCTTTCAACATAGCTCGTGCCTGCACCAGAAAAATTTCAGGGTGATCCAAAGTTACTCTTATCCCTCTCCAGCCTAACGAAGGGTTCTCTTCACCTATAGGAAAATACGGAAGAGATTTATCCCCTCCTATATCCAACATGCGCATCGTTACGGGTCGCGGACTAAACGCCTCCAAATGCTCTCGATATATTCTTCGCTGCTCTTCTTCACTTGGAAAACGATCTTGAGCCATAAAAGGCACTTCGGTCCTGAATAATCCTATACCCTCGGCCCCTCGGTCTAACGAACGCGAGATATCGCTTGTCAGGCCAATATTCACCCAGAGCGTCATTCGCCAACCATCAACAGTAATCGGCGGCAAATCCTTTAACTTATCAAGCTCTTCATCAAACTGCTCCTCTTCCACCAGATAATCTAAGTACCTTGCTTCCATCTCTGGTGAGGGGTTCGCGTATACCTTACCGAGATAACCATCAACTATTAAACGAACATTTTCCATTTGGGTAAGTGGAAAATCTAGTGCACCCATAACAGCGGGTACCCCAAGGGCTCGGGCTAATATAGCAACATGCGAATTATGAGAACCCTGCACAGATATCAAACCAGCCAAATTTTTTTGGGCCAAATTAGTTAATGTCGTGGAAGAGACTTGATCGCCAATTAAAATTGCCTGATCAGGTATATCAACTTGAGCTGAATGGACATTCTGAAGATACGCCAATACTCTCAAACCCAGATCCTCAACATCCGCTGCTCGATCCCTCAAGTAAGGGTCTTCCATGGCATCAAAGCGACGAGTATGGGTCTGAATAACGTGTTTTAAAGCTCCTTGCGCCCAGTGTCCTTGATGAATTCTCGAGATTACATCTCCTGGAAGCGCATCATCATCTAGCATATGCAAGTACGCATCAAAAAGTGCTAACTCTTCCGGTGGAAGGCTCTTAGTAAGTTCAGCAATAGTCCGGGTGATATCCTCCCGAACAGCCCCGACAGCAGAGTTAAACATAGAGATTTCTCGGTCTATATCTTTTTCCATCCTATCGGGCACAGATTCAAACTTTGCTAACGGCTCCAAGAAAGCAGAATGGCCTATTCCTATTCCCACCGAGCCCGAAACCCCGGTAAATACAGTATCTTCTAAAAATTCCCGGGAGCTCGTATGCTCAGCTAGCTTCGCGACGTCACCTGCAGCCTCAGCATGAGAAATAATTGGAGCAACTTGCGCCGACAAAGTTACTAGAAATGCTTCATCGCTCTCATCAAAGCGTGCTTTCTCTTCACGCTGAACAACCAATACTCCGATAACACGACGATTATGAATTATTGGAACGCCCAAAAAGGAATTTAGTGCTTCCTCACCAATCTCTGGCACAAAGTGAAAACGAGGATGCTCCTTTACGTCACCTAGATTAATAGGTTCGGCTCTTTCTGCTACTAACGCTACTAAACCCTCACTTTTCTCCAGCCGGACCTCACCCAAGGCTGCTTTATTTAACCCTTCGTTAGCTACAAAAAGAAAATGCTGCGGATCTGAAACCGCCAAATAAACCGAGCTCACTTCGGCTCTCAGGGTCTCGCCAATCTGCACCGCTAATGTCTGAAGGGCGCGCGGAAGACTCGGCTCTGATGCAAATTCGGCAACAATTCTTCGCAGTTTTGTTAGCATCTAAAATCGTCCATGTTGATTAGACGCATTGCTTTTCCCAATACAAGGAACAAGCTCTATCAGGGCTTGCTTATAGACTTCACGTTTAAACGTGACTATTTTTTCTAAGGGATACCAGCAACTTACCCAACGCCACGCGTCAAACTCCGGCACAGGGCTTTTGTCAAGAGCAATAGCAATCTCATCAGACTGGAGCTTAAGTAAAAACCATTTTTGCTTCTGCCCTTTGAATCTGGCCAACCCCCCTCGACGAAGATGAATAGGCAAGTCGTAATATAGCCACTCTTTAGTAGACGCCACCACTGCAACATCCTTCGGCAGCAATCCTATTTCCTCAAATAGCTCCCTATAAAGAGCTTCCTCCTCAGACTCACCTTCGTCTATGCCTCCTTGGGGAAATTGCCAAGAATCGCGTTCCCCTATCCGCCTAGCCCAAAACACTTTCCCTAACGAGTTCGATAAAACTATTCCCACATTGGGACGATACCAATCTGCATCCACCATCTAGAATAACCCCCACATTACAAACATGATTGAACCCCAGACTAGACAGAATTGCTAATCTATTAGAAGTAAATCACAGGGCTTACCCAAACTAACCGAGATCATTTTTTCCAGGTTAGATCAAGCTCGCGGGCCGCCCTAACATCATCTAGCCTCTTAACAGGCAAGGTATGCGGTGATGTTTTTATCAGCTCAGGTTCCTCGGCGGCCTCCTTTAAAATTGAACCAAGCGCCGATACAAAAGAATCCAATTCTGACTTGGTTTCGGTTTCAGTAGGTTCAATAAGGAAACATTCAGGGACCAGCAAAGGGAAGTAAGTTGTTGGGGCATGTACTCCGTAGTCTAATAACCTTTTAGCAATATCCATCGCAGTCACACCTTCTTTTCGAGCAACTTCAGCAAAGGTAATGACGAATTCATGAGTCGCGCGCCTCCCTGGATACGCTAGCTCAAAGCCCATTTTTTCTAAGCGACTCAGAAGATAATTAGCATTCAAGGTCGAATACTCTCCCACTCTGCAAAAGCCTTCCTGGCCAAGCATAAGGGCGTATGATAAAGCTCTAAGGAGAATCCCCGCATTGCCCATAAAAGCCGATAATCGCCCTATAGACAATGGCCTTTCAGTCTCATCAACCCAACCAAAATGATCTGATTTTCTTTCTACGAATGGGACCGGCAAGTATGGCAATAAACGCTTTCCGACGCCAACAGGACCTGCTCCCGGACCTCCACCTCCATGGGGGGTAGCAAACGTTTTATGGAGATTCATATGAAGAACATCAAAACCCATATCTCCAGGTTTAGCCTGGCCTAAAATAGCATTGAGATTTGCTCCATCATAGTAAAGCAGTCCCCCCGCACCATGTATTAGATCGGCTATTTCCCTTATCTTTCTCTCAAAAACACCACATGTGGAAGGATTGGTCAACATAATGCCAGCCGTTTGTGGCCCAACTAGCTTCTTTAGTTCCGCAACATCCACATCGCCTGACCGATCTAAACCAACCTCTTTTACTTGGTACCCGCACATTACAGCAGTAGCAGGATTGGTACCGTGAGCTGCAGTCGGAACTAAAATCTCTGTTCGGGCATCGTCATTCCTCTGCTGGTGGTAAGCTCTGATCATAGCTACGCCTGCTAATTCACCTTGCGCCCCAGCCATCGGTGTTAGAGAGACTCCTTCCATACCAGTGGCCACTTTCAAGGTTTCCTGTAAATCATACAAACACTCCAGAAAACCTTGGCTAATGCCCTCAGGCGCTAGCGGGTGACGATCAAGAAACCCAGAGAAACTAGCTGCAGTGTGCGCTCCACGCGGATTATATTTCATCGTGCATGATCCGAGAGGATAAAATTGGGTATCTATAGAAAAATTTTTCCTGGATAAAGCTGTGTAATGACGAACAGCTTGCAGCTCGGAAACAGCTGGCAAAACAGGACTTTTTTTTCGAAGAAAGGGTGCTGGAATTCCTAAATTACTATCCTTCGTCGGCAAGAGCTGTGCTCCAGATCGTCGACCCAATGCGCTTAGTTCGAAAATCGTTTGTATCTCCTGGGTTGGCTCTCTCATTTATTAAGGACCTTCCTCATAGATTCTATATACAACCTAATCTCGTTTTCTGTTCTCTTTTCTGTTGCACATAGCAATAGCGCATCCGACATTTCTGGAAAATACTCTGCAATCGGCAGTCCAGCCAGCACTCCAAAATCTAACATCGCATCTCTTATTGCCTCAGCATCTCCAGGCACCCGAATCAAACGTTCGTGAAAATACGGGCCATCGTAGTATTCCTCTACCCCCTCAATATCAAGAAGCCCAGTCACTAATTTGCGACTATTCTCTGCCGAAAGCCTAGCTGCAGAGGCTAACCCTCCCGCTCCCATGATACTCATATATATCGTTGCAGCAGTTACTAATAAGCCTTGATTCGTGCAAATATTAGACGTCGCTTTCCCCCGCCGAATATGTTGCTCTCTAGCTTGTAGTGTCAAACTAAACCCCGTATTACCCTCACTATCGACTGTTCTTCCTACTAACCTCCCGGGCAGCTGCCGAACTAATTTTTCGGTGCAACATATAAAACCGAAAGAAGGCCCACCTGAGGCCATCGGGATACCCAGAGGTTGTCCATCACCACATGCTATATCGACCCCTGAAATGCCCCATTCTCCTGGAGGCGTTAAAAGTGATAGGGCTAAAGGATTAACCAAAGCAATAGCAATCGTATTTTGGCTTTTAGCCCAAGTAGTAAGACTATCTACATCTTCTAATAAGCCAAAGAAATTCATCTGAGGGATTATGAGCGCCGCTGCTTCTCCGCTCTTCTCTAATAAATCCAAAGAAATTCTCCCGTCTTCGCCTATCGGGATGTTTAAGAACTCTATACCCTGAGGTGAGCAGATATTCTCCACGACCTCTCTGTAGTGCGGGTGGACAGCTTCCGGCATCAGAACTGTCCGCGAGCTATTTTTTTTATTTGCTCTAACTGCCATCAAAACAGCCTCGGCTAAACCAGACGCTCCGTCATATACCGAAGCATTAGAAACATCCATGGATGTAAGATTGGCAATCATAGTCTGGTATTCATAGATTACCTGCAGCGTTCCTTGGCTTGCTTCAGCTTGGTAAGGCGTATAGGCAGTCATAAACTCCCCTCGAGCACTCAGGTCCCAAACCGCTGATGGTATAAAGTGATCGTATGAACCAGCTCCTAAGAAACAAGCCATCGGCAAATTTTTTTCGGAGCGGCTTCTCATTAAACCTAACATCTCCATCTCGCTCATTCCCGACGCAATACCGTCTAAAGAGCTATTACGAAGATTTTTTGGTATTTCATCAAACAGATCTTCAATTTGGTCTACGCCAATTTCGGACAACATTTCTCCGACTTCTTGCTCTGTATGCGGAATAAATGGCATATCTTGACTCCATTAACCGAGTTTTATCTGGGATCCTCGGATATTAATCCTCTTCAATAACTTCTAAATATGACTCACTATCTAGCAAATCTCCCAGTTGGCTGCTATCCGAGGGCTCTATTTGAAAAAACCACCCATTGCCATAAGGGTCTTGATTCACCTGTTCAGGGGAATCCTCCAAACTCATATTAATAGCAATAATCGTTCCACCGACTGGCGCATAAATATCTGAAGCAGCTTTAACGGACTCAACAACCGCCACCTCTTGACCAGCTGATACCTCCTGACCTTCCTCTGGACTCTCTATATATACAATATCCCCCAAAGCATCCTGAGCATGATCACTAATACCTACTGTAACCGTCCCATCATCTTCCAAACGAACCCACTCATGTGTCTCCGCATATTTTAACTCTTCTTGTATTTCACTCATAAAATTTTCGCCAAATCTATTTGTAAACCCGCTTGCCTCTTCTAACAAACGGGGGCTTAACAATCTGTGCACCCAAGCGCTGTCCTCTTAGCTCGATCTCACAATCCCCTTGTGCCTCTGCAGGAAGGCGAGCGAGCCCTATGCTGCGACCTAAAGTTGGTGAAAATACGCCGCTTGTTACAACTCCTATGCCCGCACCAGTATATACGGTCTGCCCCTGCCGAATCACTCCTTTAGCATCTAAAACCAATCCAATCAGTTTAGTCTTAGGACCAGATAATTGTGCGTTAATTAGGGCATCTTTTCCTATAAATCCTCTCTTGTCTTGAAGACCCTTAACCGTCCAGCCTAAATTGGAAACAAATGGATTTGTGTTTTCATCCATATCTTGTCCGTAAAGATTGAATCCAGCCTCCACCCGAAGAGAATCGCGAGCCCCCAAACCAACAGGACTCGCGCCGGCGCTGATAAGTTCCTCATATAAACACGGGCATAAGCTCTCAGGAAGAATGACCTCTATCCCATCTTCTCCGGTATAACCAGTTCTAGCTACGAACAGCTCATCTTTTTCAACAAAAGTAAATGGCACCGACGGTATAGGTCCCCAATTTATATCTCTAAACAGCTCAGCGGCTTTTGGGCCTTGTATAGCTATCATCGCCAAATGCTTTTCCTCGATTACAGCATTTTCAACATTTTTACTATGCAACCATGCCAGCACCCTCTCTCGGGTAACTGCATTCGAAACGATTCTGTACCCATCCGACCTACGATAAACGATTATATCGTCAATGATCCCGGCTGATTCATTCAACATTAATGTGTATAGAGCTCGGCCTGCCTTTTGGAGTAAGGAAATATCGTTCGCTAAAATCCTTGTTAGATACTGAAAGGCGTCATCACCTATAACATCTATAACCGTCATGTGTGATACATCAAATATTCCGGCATTTTGACGAACCTGATGGTGTTCCTGAATTTGAGAACCAAAATTTAGGGGCATCATCCAACCCGCGAAGTTAACCAACTTGCCGCCTAACTTCTTATGGATTTCAAATAATGCGGTTTTTTTTATCATTTACTCTAGATTTTGTAGGGCGATATTAAGCATTAGTAAATTCCTGGGCTCCCAATCAAACCGACTAAATAAAACCGAAACCCTGAGCTTGCTGAATTAGTCGTTTCTTAATACCGTTATTGTTATCAATAGCGCTAACAGCCTTATTCCGCAATAACGTAACTAAGGGATTCGAATAGGAGTAAATCTTATCCAAACGTCGCATAGCTTCAATCATCATTTGACTTTTTCGCATTCTGTTTTTTGAGAATTCTTGCCATTCTTCTAGCGCTCCAATGTCACAATCATCTTTATCAAATGCAAGTATATCAAGCAATGCTGCAACATCCTCAAAACCAATATTAACCCCCTGACCCGCTAGCGGATGTATAACTCTTGCAGCATCGCCAATAAAGACAACTCTGGATAATGGATTAAAATTGTGTACTAAAGATTGCTTCACTGGAAACAAAACTCTTCGGTCGCAGGACTCAACCGCACCAAAGCGACCCTCAAGGGCCACGGTTAATTCCGCACAAAAAGCTAATTCCTCCATAGTCTGGCTCTTCTTCGCTTCTGACTCAGTTCGGGACCAAACAATAGAAGCAACATGTAAGTCAGCAGTCGGCAGAACGGCCAGCGGCCCTTCAAGCAGAAACTTCTGCCATGCTATTCGGCCGTGACCATTTTGAAGTTTAACATTGGTTGCTAAAACGTGGTGCCTAGTGACCAAGTCCCTTGAGCCTATACCTAAGCTACTCCGTACTTTAGAGCTGGCTCCATCAGCACCTAACAATAATTTCGCTAAGATCTCGTCATCCTCTAACTCCAGCTCTATGTAGTCGGTACCCAACTTGATGTCCTGCAATTGGACCCCGACAATCAAATTAATATTAGAACTTGCGCGGAGCCTTTCCCACATTACACACAAAATTTCTGAGTTTTCGCAAATAAACCCAAGACTTTCCGAATCTCCATTTTCGCTGAAAAAGGTCAGCTCGCCGTCCCCTAACTGCTCCCAAACACGCATTTCCCTATAAGGCGTAGCGTTTATCGAATTCCAAACGCCACTAGACTCTAAAAGCCTCTTCGAAGCCTGAGATACCGCGACAGTCCGCAGATCTATCCCCAGTGTGCCTGACTCCCGAACCGGTTCATTCTTTTCTAGCAAGATAACTTGAAAGCCTAATTGGGCCAATAACAAGGCCGATAAGGATCCTACTAAGCCTCCGCCAACTATTGCCACATCATAAATCATTTGCACTTATACCAATCTAAAGCAGGAAATTACCATTATGAAGAACCCCGAATAGCAACGATAGGCTCTCGTTAAGCTTCTCCCTCCCCACTGACTATCCCACTTAACAAAATCACACCTACCTTAACAAACTCTTCAACTTGAAAGAGATCCGATTGGGCATCCTCTTCTTCGGACTCCAGAGAAACCTCTTCCGTATCAATTAAAGTGACTGCCGCAAAATCATCCAATATTTCTTGGGCCTCGTCACCAATAAACTCAGTGCCTAGTCTGGCTAAAGTAACCCCGAAACCGGCGAGAAAAGCACCTACCCAATCTACCAACCCTTGAGCTCGTTCTGCCAGGGAAGCCTCCTCTGGTGGCAGCAGAAGACTAAAGCTAAGATCGACTGCTTCAAGCGACTTCCTCGTAGCAGAAACAAACTCGGCTAGAGACTTCTGTTCTCTAAAATTTCCATCGTCGAACAAACTGTGGAGCTCTAAGATCACAAAATCTTCCTCTGCACCAAGCATTAACCCAGATACCGCCCCATGGAGCTCAAAGGGAGATATGGTAGTCGAGGCCTGCTCAGCTAGCACTGTCAGATCGGACATGATATTTTCCCTCGTTTCGTGTAGATACGTCTTTTGGCTCTTCCCATAATAACTTTTTCAGAGCACACTATTGTTATTATAAAAAACAATCTTTTGCTATGCCTAATCTTGATTGGACACAACTAGAAAGTAAAATAAAGGAGCTGGTTGAACTTTGTGATTCGCTAGTGGAAGAAAATAAAGCGTTGCGCAGGCAGCAAGACAACTGGACAAAAGAAAGAGCCCGTTTAATCGAAAAGAACGAACTTGCGAAAAGCCGAGTAGAATCAATGATTGGACGACTAAAAACTCTTGATCAGGATTAATTGAACTCCTAAAAACTATGGGCAGAAACTTAACAATAATTAAAGTAAATATTCTTGACAAAGAATACCAAATTTCTTGCCCGGAAGACGAGGTCGACTCCCTTAGAGAATCCGCGGCCTACCTAAGCACCAAGATGACCGAAATACGCGATTCTGGAAATGTTCTAGGCCTCGACCGAATTGCCGTGATCTCAGCTTTAAACATAGCCAGCGAGCTTGTACATGAAAAAGAACAGGCCAAAGCTTTAGAAATAGAGTCTTTTAATAGTATTACTGAGCTATCCAAAACCATAGAAGAGGCGATTGCAAATAATCGGCAGCTAGACCTCTAACATCCTGATAAATAAAACAGGGACCCAAAAAAGAAAAGTTTGCTATACTTCGCTGACCTCCTGGGATGCTCGCTAGCTGGTGTCGTCCTTGAGCCGTTAGAGAAAACCCAGGGGAAATTATTTCAGTGGCAGTGCGCACGTCTGATACTGTGTTGAAAAACTGCAGGTTGGGAAGCCTTAGCTATTGATTAATTCCCCGCCTTGAACCAAGACGGTTCAGGGCAAACCGAGCAGCGGCATTTTGGGAGGGTTTTAGTGTCACAAAACCGCACAGCGCTTCGACGCCAATTTAGGAACCTAAGAAACTCGATATCACAAGAGGAGCGGAAGTCTAACTCCAGCACCATAATCTCGAAGTTACTAAGGTCCAGTCGAATCATCTCGAGTACCCGTATTGGTTTGTATTGGCCGTCGGATGGGGAAGTCGATCTCATTCCAATTATTAAAATTCTAAATAATTACGGGATCAAGACAGCTCTTCCCGTCGTTATCGATAAACACAAGATGATTTTCGTCTATTACGCTTATGGGCAAGATTTGGTCTCTAATCAATTTGGTATTTCTGAGCCAAAGGATAAGGGTAACCTATGTGAGTTTAATACCAAAGACACCTTATTAATTCCTCTGGTAGCATTTGATGGGCATAACGGTCGGCTTGGCATGGGTGGTGGATTTTACGACCGGTACCTATCAAATATAGGAATCCCCGATAAACCGCTTTTAGTTGGGATCGCCCATCAAATCCAATTTAGCCCTAGCGCATTACCCCTAAGGAAATGGGATCAAAAAATGGATACCATAGTCACCGAAAAGACGACGACACCTAAATGAACAAAAAATAAACCCAGCAAATGACTATAAGAAAAATCATCCGCATGGGAAATCCAGTGCTTCGCGAAAAAGCTCGGGCAGTTACTGAAGAGGAAATTCTCGACCAAACATTCTCGGAACTGATTTCCGATATGGTGGATACGCTCCATGATTCCGGGGGAATCGGATTAGCTGCTCCTCAAGTGGGAGAATCAATCCAAATAGTCGTCGTTGAAATACCTGGCGGGGAAACCAGATACGGGTTTATTCCCCCTCTCCCTCTAACAACGCTGATAAACCCGATCATTTCGATAACAGAAGCGAAAGAAGCCGGATACTGGGAAGGTTGTCTTTCTATTCCAGGACTAAGAGGATTTGTTGAGCGCCCGCAAGGAATCCATATAGAAGGACTGGGCCCAGAAGGAAATAAAATTTCCTTACAATTTGATGGCTTTCTGGCAACCGTATTACAACACGAGCTTGATCACCTCGACGGCAAACTTTATATCGACAATATAAAAAGTCCTGAGTTATTAGTTTATGAAGAGGAATATTTAGAATTCATAGCGATTCAGAACGAATAAAAACACTACTTCAGGAATAGCCTGTAGGCATCATTATCAGTTTCTTCCCAATATCTGTAGCCAATTTTGTTTAGATAAGTGGAAAGCTTAGACCTATCACTTGCGCTTGCCTCAAACCCTACTAGCACTCTGGCCCAAGCAGAACCATGATTACGGTAATGGAACATTGTTATGTTCCATTTAGTGCCTACTCCCCCCAGAAATGTTAAAAGCGCCCCAGGACGCTCCGGAAACTCAAAACGGTATAGCAGCTCGCTTTTTGTTCCGCCCGTCCGACCACCGACCATATGGCGAACATGCAGCTTTGCTACTTCATTTTCGGTCATGTCGTGCACCCTATAATTGGCACCTATCAACTTATCCATTAATTCTTTTCTATCTTCCAAGCTAGCAACCTGCACACCGACATACACGTGCGCATTTTTTTCCGGAGAAAAACGATAGTTAAACTCGCTTACCGCACGTTTTCCCAGAGTTTTGCAAAAGGACAAAAAACTTCCGACTTCCTCAGGAATGGTTACTCCTAAAATAACCTCTCTTTGTTCGCCCAATTCCGCTCTTTCTGAGATATGTCTTAAGCGATCAAAATTTACGTTGGCCCCAGTAATCAGACCGACTAAGGATTGGTCTATAATTTGATTAGTCCCCACATATTTTTTCAACCCTGCTATTGAAAGAGCGCCGGCTGGTTCCGCAATAGAACGCGTATCATCAAATACATCTTTGATTGCCGCACAGATTTCATCGGTGGTCACACAAATGACATCGTCAACTATATCTCTCACTACCCTGAATGGTTCTTTACCAATCTGTGAGACTGAAACACCGTCTGCAAATAGATCTAACTTTTCAAAAGGGATCTTGACCCTCCTGCCCGCCTTCATTGCTGCTGCTAAGCATGCTGATCCCTCGGCTTCTACACCAACTACCTTAGTGCTCGGTGATAACGCCTTGATGTAAGCCGCAACTCCAGCTATCAACCCACCGCCTCCAACCGGAACAAAAATAATGTCTGGAGGAGCAGATGACTCATCTAAAACTTCCATGGCGATAGTCCCCTGACCAGCAATCACACTTGCGTCATCATAAGGATGTACAAAAACATATCCTTTCTCTTTCGATAACTGCTCCGCATGGACCGCAGCTTCATCGTAGGTGTCTCCAAAAAGGATTACCCTGGCATCTAATGCTCTAACTGCGTCTACCTTTATTGACGGTGTATTCTTCCCCATCACAATTGTAGCTTTTAAGTTTAGGGCGCGAGCAGAATAGGCAACTCCTTGGGCATGGTTTCCTGCCGAAGCGGCAATTACTCCCTTCCCCGTATCACTTGGACTCAGCGCGGACATCTTGTTATAGGCACCACGAATTTTAAACGAGTGTATCGGCTGTAAATCCTCTCTCTTTAAATAAATACTGTTACCATGACGGCGCGATAGCAGAGGGGCATAGTGAAGCGGTGTTTTTAAAGCAACGTCATAAACACTCGATTCTTTTATTTTGCTTAAATACTTTTCTATCATTTGATTCAATTTAGGTTAGGCTCAACATAATTATTTAAAATAAGGTATAAACTAAAGTATGGACCAAGATGCTCTAAAACGCAGCGCCGCGAAGGCAGCACTTGAATATGTTGAACCTAGACTAACTAACAAATCAATAATAGGAGTTGGTACAGGGTCTACAACAAATTTTTTTATTAGATTACTTGCGTCTATTCGCCATAAATTTGATGCCGCAGTTTCGTCCAGTCATGCTAGCACAAGGTTACTAGAGGAAAGCAATATAAAAGTCATATCACTAACCGCTGCTAATGACTTATCAATATATGTTGATGGAGCTGATGAAGCTACTCGAGATGGCATGCTAATTAAGGGAGGTGGTGGAGCTTTAACTAGAGAAAAAATTGTTGCCGCCTCCTCACAAGAGTTTGTTTGTATAATTGACGAGTCAAAGCTAGTAAATCGTCTAGGAGCTTTTCCGCTACCAATAGAAGTCATTCCTATGGCCAGGGGTCTTGTGGGCAGAGCTCTAGTAGCGCTCGGCGGCAGTCCTATTCTAAGAGAAGATTTTGTCACTGATAATGGCAATATTATCCTTGACGTGCATAACCTAGATATCACCGACCCTGTTTACTTAGAAAAAGAAATAAATCAGCTAGTTGGGGTGATTTGCTGTGGGGTTTTCGCTAAGAATCGAGCCACTCAGCTTATCATTGGAAAAAATGATGGTGCTGTTGAACAGGTGTCCCTCTGAAATTATTTTTAATTCAGCAGTTCTAATCAGCGTTGCCTTCTATCTCATCTAAAACCGCTTTAAAGATTATCGCTCGCATAGCAGAATTTTCATTCACGAGATGGTGCCTAGCCCCAGGAACTAAGAGCGTTCGAGCTTTAAATTTCTCTTCGATAACACCCAAATTATAATTCCAATCAACTGTTGTATCGTGATCTCCTTGTATTACTCTAGGAGAAATATCAGTAGGAGCATACTTAATAAACTGATTTTTCCACTTCACCATCGCTTTGATCCAAGCTATAGGAAGAACACGCGCCTGCAATGGATCATGATCCCGAACAAATTTCTGAAAGTCCCAATCCTCACTGCCATCAGCAAACTGCCTTGGCCGCTCGTTAACAAACAACTTCAGAGCCCAATAGAGATACCTATTTCTATTCCACTGATAAGGCCTTACTAGAGGAGCCAACAGAATAACCTTGCTCGGCTCCAAACCTTTTGTTGTGGCCCCCGAAGATAAAAGCCATTCCATAATGATGGCGCTACCGGTACTTTGACCTATGATATGCAGAGGAGAAGGCAATTTGCTAATGGCGATCTGCATGCAAGCCTCGAATGATTGTACATACTCATCAAAGGAACCAATAACAGCGGGCTGACCTTCAGACAGCCCATGGCCAGGCAAATCAAAACAGAAAACCGCGTAGCTTGAAGCTAATAAGTGCCGAATTAAGTGCCCGTAAAGACCCGCATGATCAAACAAACCATGAACCACCAAAACTGTGCCCCTTGGACGATCGGGAACCCAACAATTTCCCACAATACTATATCCCGCTGCTTCTACCGTACCTAGGTAATAATTCAACCCCGGAAAATGATTCACGAAGTCAATCTGGTAACGCCCTATATAAGCTCTTTCCTCAGCACTAAAAGCTCTTGGTCCCTGATCAATATTTAGTTTCGGTAGTTGTTCAAGAAGGCTCTTCTGGGAAAAAGAATCTGTAATCATCCTGGATTACTCCTTGGCTCTCATTTCAAGTACTTCTACTGCTGGCAGTTTCTTGCCCTCTACAAATTCCAGAAAAGCACCGCCGCCAGTAGAAATATATGATACTCCAGAGGCAACTTCATATTTCTCGATCGCTGCGAGAGTATCTCCACCGCCCGCAATTGAATAAGCTGGGCTTTCCGCTATGGCCTCTGCTAACGCTCGAGTACCTTCCCCAAATTGGTCTTTCTCAAAGACGCCAACGGGACCATTCCAAAGTACGGTGCCGGCGTTAGCAAGCCGTTTAGAAAATTCTCGGGCTGTTGATGGGCCAAGGTCTAAAATCATTTCACCTTTTCTTATGTCATTTATATGACGTAGTACTGCTCGGTTCGCAGAATCAGCTGACTCCGCTACCATTACATCTGAGGGCAATGGAACTTCCACTTTCGCAGCAATACGCGCCGCAGTCTCCATTAACTCCTCCTCATAAAGAGAGTTACCAACGTATACTCCTTCAGCAGCGATAAACGTGTTTGCTATGCCTCCTCCCACAAAAATGCAGTCAGCTTGCTCCGCCAAAGCCTCTATTACCGCAAGTTTCGTTGATACCTTAGAGCCGCCGACGATAGCAATTAAAGGGCGCGCTGGGTCTTCCAGAGCCTTCTCAAGGGACTCCAATTCAGTTAGCAATAGCGGGCCAGCGCAAGCTACTGATGCATAACGTGCTACGCCACAAGTGGATGCATGCGCCCTGTGTGCTGACCCAAATGCATCCATAACAAAAACATCGCATAGGTTTGCCAACTTCTTAGACAGGGATTTTGAATTATTTTTCTCTCCTTCAAGAAAACGTACATTTTCCAATAGCGCCACTTCTCCTTCTAGCACCTCTCCTGACTCTTCCAGCGTTAAAAGCGGAACTTTCTTTCCAAGCAGGCCGCTTAGGTGTTCAGCAACTATTCCCAGAGAATACTCCGAATCGAATTGACCCTCTTCAGGTCGCCCAAGGTGAGAGCAAATAATGGTGCGGGCTCCCCGCTCCATCGCCAATTCTAACGTGGGTAAAGCGGCTTTTAAACGCGCATCACTGGTAACTCGGCTATTCGAAATCGGCACATTAAAGTCTTCGCGGACCAACAAACGTCTGCCAACCAAGTCAACATCTCCCATAGAAAGCAGATGAGAGGCCATTTAGTTAAGTTCCAACAAGGACTCAAAGGTTGTAACAACTTTCTCTACACCTATTCCCAACTCCTGCATTACCTCCGGACCTGGCCCTGATAAACCGAATCGATCAATACCAACTACCGCTCCATCCAATCCGACAAATCGGTACCAATAATCGGGATGTCCAGCCTCTACAGCTAACCTTGCTCGTACGCTGCCAGGTAGGACCTCTTCCTGATAACCATTCGATTGCTCCAAGAAAACATTAGCGCACGGCATGGAAACCACTCTTACACCGAGGCCTTTTTCAACTAACAATTCGGATGCCTCAACGGCAATCTCTACTTCTGAACCAGTAGCAATAATAATCCCATCAAGATTAGCTCTCTCTCGGATAAGCACATAACCACCTCGAGAAATATTAGAAAAAGTCTTCGCATCACGCGGCTGCAAGACGGTCTTTTGCCGCGTGAATACTAAAGCGCTAGGACCTTTTTTATGTTTGACGGCAGCTTCCCAAGCTACAGCCGACTCCACTGTATCACACGGCCGCCAAGTAGATAGTCCTGGGGTGGTTCTAAGATTCGTCAGTTGCTCTATCGGCTGATGCGTTGGTCCATCCTCACCAACAGCAACCGAATCATGCGTATAAACAAATATATTCCGAATCCCCATCAGCGCCGCAAGTCTAACGGCGTTTCTAGCATATTCCATAAAAACCAAAAAAGTTCCAGAAAAAGGTATAAAGCCGCCATGCAGAGACATGCCATTAGTTATAGCACTCATCCCAAATTCTCTCACGCCAAAATTTAGGTATTGGTCAGAATCTGCTCCGTCCCATTTAGTGCCATTAGAACCACTCAGATCAGCCGAGCCTCCAAATAGCTCAGGCAAATTCTTTGATAGAGCTGTCAAACATCGTTGGGACGACTTTCGTGTTTCGAGGCTCTCGGATTTTAACTGCGCATCCGCAGCCAACTCTCGCAACAAAGAACTCCAATCTTTAGGCAGCTCCCCATGCATCCGTCTTTCGAACTCAAGAGCTAAATCCGGATATTTATCAGAATACGATGCGTACATTGATTCCCAATAACGTTGACTTTTGGAACCCTTCTCTCGACAGTCCCATTCGGAATATATTTCATCTGGGATCTCGAATGGTTTATACCCCCACTGTAAACTCTCCCTGGTGGCAACAATTTCCTCTGCCCCAAGTGGCGAGCCATGAGCTTTAGCTGAGTCCTGAACTCCCGGAGATCCGAAGCCAATTAGCGTATTGCAAGAAATAAGTAACGGTTTATCAGTCTTTCTAGTTTTAATATCATGAAAAATAGTTGATAGCTCCTCGCCATCATGGCCATCAATATTATGCATCACGTCCCAGCCATAAGCTTCAAAACGCTTAGCAACATCCTCATCGAACCATTCAGTAACCTCTCCATCAATAGATATGCCATTATTGTCGTAAATAACGACCAACTTCCCTAATTTCAGCGTGCCGGCTAATGATGCTGCTTCATGAGAGATACCTTCCATCAAACATCCGTCACCAACTAGTACCCACGTAAGATGGTCGACAATGCTGTGACCTTCCCTATTAAATGTTTTGGCTAAAATTTTCTCCGCCAAGGCCATCCCTACGCCATTCGCCAGGCCTTGTCCCAGCGGTCCAGTAGTGGTTTCTCCCCCCGGACATTCACCGTATTCCGGATGACCCGCCGTAGGAGAGTGAAGCTTTCTAAATTGACGGATATTCTCCATCGACACATCGTAGCCGCACAAGTGTAATACGCTATAAAGCAACATAGAGCTATGTCCATTAGAAAGTATGAACCGATCGCGGTCATACCAATTGGGATCCCGGGGGTTGTGCGTTATGGCCTCTCGCCATAGAACCTCAGCAATATCGGCTAACCCCATAGGTGCGCCTGGATGACCTGAGTTAGCTGCTTGGACGGCATCCATGGAAAGGGCACGAATAGCATTTGCTCGTTCTAATCTATTTGTCATATTTCTCCAAAAGGACGCGTCAGCTAACCTTGTTTAAACCTGGTATTGTCGCCGCTTCAACTAGGTCATGCAATTACCAGTGATAAGATGATCTTGAGGTATACTACGCACACCAAAAGTAATAAACGAGCATTCCATGAGCGAATATAAAATCTTTACATCAGAATCAGTAGGCGAAGGCCAGCCAGATAAACTAGCTGACCAAATATCAGATGCTGTTTTAGACAGCATGATAGCAACAGACCCAGAATCCCGAGTAGCTTGCGAAACCTTGATAAAAGATAATCTAGTAGTGCTTGCAGGAGAAATTCGCACTTCTGCGATAGTCGATGTGGAAGAAATCGCACGACAGGTTATCCGTGAAGTTGGCTATACAAGCGAAGAGACGGGCATTGACCCCTCTAGTTGCAATGTTATGAACGCTCTCGGCCTCCAATCAACCGATATTGCAATGGGGGTGGATGAAAGTTCTGATCATGAACAAGGAGCTGGAGATCAGGGACTAATGTTTGGGTATGCCACCAACGAAACAGATGCCTACATGCCAGCGCCCATATACTACGCCCATAAATTAGTAAAGGCCCAAGCCGCAGCAAGAAGAGAAACCTTAAATTTCCTTAGGCCCGACGCAAAAAGCCAACTTACCTTTCGTTATGATCAGACCGGCAAACCAGCAGAGATTACAGCAGTAGTTCTCTCTACCCAACATGACCCAAGTGTCTCTAAAGAGCAGCTGGAAGAAGGGGTGATGGAAGAGATTATTAAGCCGGTACTACCTCACAACTGGTTATCAAAAGAAACCAAGGTTTTTATAAACCCAACTGGAAAGTTTGCTGTAGGTGGGCCAGCTGGAGATTGCGGACTTACGGGTAGGAAAATTATTGTCGATACCTATGGTGGTTTAGCCCGACATGGCGGCGGAGCCTTCTCTGGCAAAGACCCCTCAAAAGTGGATCGATCAGCTGCTTACGCCGGCCGCTATGTAGCTAAAAACCTCGTCGCGGCAGGTATTGCGGAACGCCTAGAAATACAAATAAGTTATGCTATTGGAGTAGCAGAACCAACATCGATCAGTGTCGACACCTTCGGAACTAGCAAACTCCCTGAAGAGAATATAATTCAACTTGTGCGTGAAAATTTTGATTTGCGCCCGAAAGGTTTGATTGCAATGCTTGACCTAAAGCGCCCAATCTATCAAAAAACGGCAGCTTATGGCCACTTTGGACGTGAGGAGCCTGAGTTCTCCTGGGAAATGACCGATAGGGCCGAGAAAATAAGACAAACAATGTAGAGCGCAAAGGTTGTTAGAACGTGAACATAAAAAACAAAGCTACGCCAGACTTTCGTTTGAGTGTCGAGTTTTTTCCCCCTCGGACAAATGAGGGGTTGAACAAGCTTACTAACGTCGCTAGAAAGTTACGGGGCGTGAAACCAAAATTCTATTCCTGCACATACGGGGCAGGTGGATCCACCAAAGCAGGGACTTTAGATACGATATCGCATCTAAAAGAAGAAGGATTCGCTGCAGCGCCCCATCTGTCTATTGGATCTGACGAGAAATCAGATATTTTAAGTATCCTTGATCAATATCAAGATAAAGGAATAAATAGAATCGTAGCGCTGCGAGGTGACCTGCCTTCCGGGATCGGGAGAAATCGATTCACACATAATGCAGAGACCTTAATAAATTGGATTAGAGACTACACTGGAGACCACTTTAAAATAGAAGTCGGGGCTTACCCTGAAGTACACCCTGATGCTAAATCTCCGAAAGAAGACCTACGGTTCTTCAAGCAAAAGGTTGAGGCAGGAGCTGATGGCGCAATTACTCAATATTTTTATAACCCGCATGCTTACTTTGATTTCGTTAACCGCTGCCATCTAGCAAATATAAGCTTACCAATTTACCCAGGGATAATGCCTATCACCAACTACGAGGGTATTGTAAAATTTTCGGAAGCTTGTGGGGCTGAAATTCCCCGTTGGATAAAAAAGCAGCTCGAGAGCTATAGGGAAGATGAGCGCAGCCTTAAGAAATTCGGTGAAGAGGTCGTAACGACCCTATGTTCAGACCTTATAGCAGGAGGCGCACCGGGCCTTCATTTCTATACCCTTAATCGTTCCGCCCCCACCTTGGCAATACTAGGTAATCTGGGTTTGGCGGAGACGTCCGTTTACTAAAACACCGCGATATGACTAATCGTCTATATGTACCCGAAGCTCTAGAAAGTGGTTGCTCGGTGATTTTAAGCAAAGAACAATGCCACCATTTACTAAACGTGCTAAGACTTGCCGTGGGAGATGAAATACAGTGTTTTGACGGTTCAGGTAGCCAATTTACGGCTAAAATTGTCGGGGCAGATCGTAAAAAATGTAAACTATCTATAAGCACTGAAACTACAATGGACACACCTATACCAAAAGCACTTCACCTGGGCATAAGCTGGCTCAAGGGTTCATCAATGGATTTGGTAGTACAAAAAACTACAGAACTAGGTGTAACCGACTTGTGGCCAATTCAAGCTGAGCGCAGCAACGTAAAGATGAATGCTGCAAGAATAGAAAGTCGATTAAAACACTGGCATAAGATAGCCATACATGCCACCGAACAGTCTGAACGACTGTTTATCCCTAAAATACATGAACCGGTGACCACCCAACAATTCCTTAAAAAAAACCAAGGGGTCAATACGATCATCTTGCACCCAAATAGTCCTGCCCTGAATGGACAGATGAAACACCAAGAACTAGCGTTAATGATTGGCCCTGAGGGCGGTTGGACGAAGGAAGAACTCGTTCTAGCTGAAGATTGTGGTGCAAAAATAAGAGGTTTAGGGTCTAAGATACTCAGGGCAGAAACCGCGCCGCTGGCAGCTATCGCTTCCGTGAATCAAATCTGGGGATGGCCTTGAATATAGGTAAAAAAATCAGCTTGTTACAAATGCATTCCTGAGGCCAGCAGATCTGCTCTCTCTATTAACAAATCCACCTTATTATTGGGAAACACCTGCTCTTGCTCCGCCGCTTCAACAACTTCCAGTAATAGGATTTCAACTTCCTGAATTACGAGAAAAACCTGAGAACTGATTGCGATCGTCCCCTCTACAACGCGATTTAATAAATTTTCAGCAGCATCGGCAACTTCTACCGCAACACCTAAAGAAAGGCTCCTGGCCATTATCTTTATTCTTCGAAGGCCACGACGAATTTCTGTAAGGCTGGAACGATCATTCAGGCTCTCTTTCCATATCGGTAAAGAATCCTCAAGCAGCTTCAAGTCTCGATGTAGTTGCGCAAATTTCTCCCTGGACAATTCCTCTACGTTGTTATCACTATCTTGCATAATGAGATTTTATTACATTAAAGCCCGCGCTGCTAAATAAACTCAGGTGATCTCCACGCCTAGAGAGCTAGTCGTGGCATTACCAAAAAATTAATGCATTTGGTCCCTTGTTAATGTTGCTGTGCGCTTCCGTTCTAGGTAGTTTAAGGTCCAACATATATAGTAGATTTCTGAGAAATACTGAATTGAACATAGCTTTTGTAATAGATCCACTAAACAGTCTATCACTAAAAAAAGATAGTACTCTATCAATGATCCGTGCCTCGCAAAAAAAAGGCTGGGAAATCAGCTACTTAATGCAGAAGGATTTGATGCTAAAAGGGTTCGAACCCTACGGCATAGTGCGGTCTCTAAAATTAAGAGAAACATTCCTAGATACACTTGAACAAATAAACCACGAGCCGTGGTTTACTGCTGGCGAGCCAATTCATCGCCCTCTAGCCGATTTTGACGTAATCATGATGAGGAAGGACCCACCTTTTGACATGGAATATGTTTATAGCACTTATATTCTGGAAAGAGCTGCCACAGAAGGAGTACTAGTTGTAAATAGTCCGCAGGCAATTAGGGATTGTAATGAAAAATTTTTTGCAACAGCATTTCCGCAATGTTGTCCTCCTTTGTTAGTCAGTCGATCTCCTGAAGAACTAAGCCTATTCCATAAGGAGCATGGCGCCACCGTGTTTAAACCACTCGATGGGATGGGTGGCGAATCAATTTTTCGGGTGACGGAAGACGATCCAAACCTTCAGGTTATTATCGAAACCTTAACACAGCATGGAAGTCGCCAAATAATGGCCCAAAAGTTCCTCCCTGACATTGAAAGTGGAGACAAGAGGATTCTTTTGATAAATGGAAAGCCATTACCGTACGCACTAGCACGAATCCCAATGAAGGGCGAAGCGCGAGGAAATCTTGCCGCTGGCGGCAAGGGGGTAGGCCAGCAACTTTCAAAGCGGGATAGGTGGATTTCAGAACAAGTTGGGCCTGAGCTAAAAAGACGCGGAGTTATTTTTGCAGGCATAGATGTTATAGGAGACTATCTGACAGAAATAAATATTACTTGTCCAACATGCATACGCCAACTCGATGAGCAGTTCTCACTAGATATTGGACTAGATCTCATGAACGCGATAGAAATCTCTATGTCCGAAAGTGCTGGGAACCCTTAGTTATGGTAGAAATTAGCAATATAATTACCCAATCTCGATCGCCATGACGTCCCTCGAACATCAATTTCTAATAGCTATGCCAGCTTTAGCAGAAGATTATTTTGGCCGCTCGCTGATGTACATCTGCCAACATAATAACGAAGGAGCAATGGCCCTACTAGTAAATCGACCTGCTCAGATTTCTGCTAATGAACTCTTATCAAGCCTGGTAATTTCCACCAAGAACGTTCCATTAGAAATTCCAGTGATGATAGGCGGGCCTGTCTCCCCCCAAAACGTGTTTATCTTGCATACTGACGATCGAGTGATAAAAGCATCGGTAGCAATAGGTAAGGGGCTCGCATTGACCAGTAGCCTTGAAATGTTGAAGCTCATCGGAGCTGGGGATGGACCAAAGAGTTTCATGATAACGCTGGGTTATTCGGGTTGGGGAAGAGAACAGCTGGAGAGAGAACTGAAACAAAATATCTGGCTAACTTGTCCTGCCAAAAAGGAGATAATATTCGATATACCTCTTAACCAACGATTAGATTGTGCGGCCAATACCTTGGGAATAAACTTTAATCTTATAGCCCCCGATGCCGGCCATGGGTAATAACTGTCTGCTAGCCTTTGATTTCGGATTAAAGCACATAGGTGTTGCTGTGGGACAACTAATTACTAAAACCGCTACGGGCATAACTACAATAAGGGCTAAATCTGGGCGGCCCATATGGGAAGATATGGATAAACTCATCGCCACTTGGGATCCAACACTCTTAATCGTTGGATTACCTCTAAATATGGATGACACAGAAAGCGAATTCACCGTTGAAGCCAGGCGGTTCGCAAAACAACTCGACAAGCGATTTGGATTGCCCGTGAAAATGGTCGATGAAAGGCTCACAACACGCGAAGCCATGTCCCGTAATGCTAAGAAATCCCACGAAATATCCGCAATACTTATAGCCGAGACCTGGCTCAACGAACAGTGCCATTAACTTAGTTAAATCCGTCCGTGAACATAATCCATAAAAATATAGAAAGTATCAGATCTAAAATCGCAGCCGAAGCAAAGCAGCTAGGCCGACACCCTGATTCAATAAAAATTATAGCTGCCTCTAAACAACAGCCGATTAGTGCTATAGAGCAGGCTTATAATGCCGGCATCGTTGACTTTGGCGAAAACTACTTACAAGAAGCCTTACCAAAAATAAGAGCCCTTAACCATTTGGACATTACTTGGCACTTTATTGGAAAAATACAATCAAATAAAACCCGTTTAATCGCAGAAAATTTCCAATGGGCGCATACTATCGATAGACTACAAGTCGGTCGCCGGCTAAACACTCAGAGCCCTAGGGGGAAAATATTGCAGGTCTGTGTCCAAGTAAATATAGATAAAGACCCCAATAAATCCGGAGTCACCCAGGAAGAAGCCATGAATCTACTGGAGCAACTCCGAAATCTTCCTAACCTCCAAGTTAGAGGTTTAATGACAATGCTTCATAAAAAGGAAAATGCGCTTGAAGGTTATCAAAGGCTTAAAAACTTATTTGAAAAGAGCTCAATTAATGGGCCGCTTAACTTAGATACGCTTTCTATGGGTATGAGTGATGACTATTGCGATGCCATCAAGGCCGGCTCAACGTTCTTGCGAATAGGAACGAGCATTTTTGGAAGGCGGCTATGATGGTAATAAGATCACAAAAATCAGCGTCCTTCTTTTGGCCCTACAAGAGATTAGTCATTTATGAACAATACTAGAATTACTTTTATTGGCGCTGGAAATATGGCCACAAGTCTGATTCGAGGCCTGATAAGCAGCGGCTACTCAGCTTCGGCTATTTCAGCATCAGACCCCCTGCCAGCCCAGATAAGCAAACTAAACGAAAGCGGTATCAACTTATACTCCGATAATAATCTGGCGACAAACAGCGCCGATGTGGTTGTATTAGCTGTTAAACCACAAAATGCGGAATCTGTTCTTCGTGATATACATTTGAACCCATCCCAGCTCTTAATCTCCATTGCAGCAGGAATTTCCTTAAGGACATTACAGCAATGCACGAGCGAGGAGCAGCCAATTGTCCGTTGCATGCCCAATACCCCAGCTCTGGTAGGTGCAGGTATAACGGCCATGTTTGCAAATCATGATGTAAGCCCACCCCAAAAAGAGTCAGCCGAAAATATTTTAGGGTCGGTTGGAAAAATACTCTGGATAGAGAGAGAAGAGCTACTAGATGTCGTGACTGCTCTTTCCGGTAGCGGCCCTGCCTATTTCTTCTATCTTATAGAAGCCTTGATCGAAGCAGGGGAAAAATTAGGATTAGATCCTAAAATTGCGAACGTTCTTGCCCTTGAAACTGCGTATGGGTCAGCGAAAATAGCCATCGAACAAAAAATAAGTGTAAAAAAGCTAAGAGAAAATGTCACTTCTCCAGGAGGGACAACGGAAAAGGCTTTGGCGGTAATGGAGAACGCAGAATTTAAAAATATTGTGGCAACTGCGGTTGAAGAAGCCGCTAACCGTTCTAAGGAATTAGCTTCAAAATTTGCACCAAAGAATACAGAATAGCAACTAGCGTATATAGGCAAACATCGAATGGACAGCGTTCTCAGCTTTATAATAAGTTTTCTACTTCAAGCAGCAGCATTTTTAGCTGTGTTGCGGTTTTTACTACAAGCATCAAAAGCTGATTTCTATAATCCCATTTCTCAAGGAATCGTTAAAATCACTGACCCTTTCTTAAAACCTTTCCGGCTGGTAATACCAGGCTACCGAAATCTCGACCTCGCATCATTTTTAGCAGCAATTGTGGCGTTCTTTCTTATGCATGGAGCTCTAGCAACTTTAGGACAATACCCGGCCGATATAACCATGATGATAAGTGATAGCATACTTCGTGTGTTGCTGCTCTATCTGTTTATTTTTAAATGGGCGATTTTGATAACAATAATTGCGAGCTGGCTAGTTCAAGGGTCATATCACCCGGGCTTAGCCCTATTGAATCAAATTACCTAACCAATTATGGCTCCCGCCAGGAAGATTTTACCCCCTCTTGGCGGCCTGGATTTCTCGCCAATTCTAATATTTCTGCTATTAGGAGTAATCGAGCGGATACTGCCCCAATTTTTTAGAGCATTTCTAGGTTAGTACTGGGCCAACGAATTGGTTGCTGTACAAGAACTTCATGCTATAGACTCCAATCCGCGCAGCAAAATAGCATAACCCGCAAAGTGCAATGAAATGGATGATATCATCGATAAAAGTTCCGTTGGCCTAATAGAACCGCAAATTTTCTCTCATGGGAATGGTTTTAAGTTGTCAAACGGGAAGGAACTTCCGGGATTCGAGCTTGTATATGAAACGTACGGTGCCCTAAATCAACAACGAACTAACGCAATATTAATTTGTCATGCATTGTCGGGCAATCACCATGCAGCTGGTTTTCATTCAACGAAGGATCAAAAAGCAGGATGGTGGGATAGCTGCATAGGACCTGGAAAACCAATAGATACGAATAGATTCTTTGTGGTTAGCCTCAATAATCTAGGTGGTTGTGATGGTAGCACTGGACCGATTTCGACAAAACCAGGAGGCACTAAAGCATATGGTCCTGATTTCCCCGTTGTAACCGTAGAGGATTGGGTGAGCAGCCAAGCTTTACTAGCAGATCACCTGGGAATTCAATCATTTGCAGCGGTTGTCGGGGGGAGCTTAGGAGGAATGCAGGCCCTGCAATGGTCAATTAGTTTCCCAGACCGTTTAAAAAGTGCCGTTCTGATCGCTTCGGCAGCTAAATTAACTGCACAAAATATCGCGTTTAATGAGATTGCTAGACAGGCGATTACGTCAGACACTCATTTTCACGCGGGCGAATACCGAGAAGCCAACGATAACCCAGACCGAGGGCTTATGCTTGCGAGGATGATCGGCCATGTAACCTATCTATCAGATGACGGTATGCGGCAAAAATTTGGCAGGGAATTAAAATCCGGTCAGTTCGGAGTGGATGAAGAAGTACAATTTCAGGTCGAGAGTTATCTTCGACATCAAGGTAGCTCTTTCTCAAAGCGTTTTGATGCAAATACCTACATTCTTATGACAAAGGCATTAGACTATTTCGATCCTGCTCGAGAGCTAAACAACGATCTTTCGGCTGCTCTCAGCAATGTCCAATGCAAATTTTGCGTCATTTCTTTCAGCAGTGATTGGCGATTTTCTACGGAAAGATCTGACGAGATTGTTGACGCATTGGTCGCCGCTGGAAAAAAAGTGGCCAGCGCAAAAATTGAATCCGAGCACGGACACGACTCCTTTTTATTACCGATACCTAGATATTTCGACGTCTTAGGCAATTATCTAAGCCACATCGCCGATGAGGTCCATAGTGCGTCGTGATCTAGAAATCATAGCTAATCTAATTAAACCCGGCGCTAGAGTCTTAGATCTAGGTTGCGGGGAAGGAGAGCTACTTCAGCATCTTCAGAATAATAGAGATGTAAAAGGATATGGGCTCGAGATTGAACATACTAAAATAACAACTTGCATAAATAAGGGGGTCAATGTAATCGAGCAGGACCTAGACAAAGGTTTAGACAATTTCCCGAGTGATAGTTTCGACATGGCGATAATGACTGAGACGTTACAAGCGGTAAAAAGGCCAGACTATTTAATTGATGATATGTTAAGAGTAGCCGATCAATGCATCATTACCTTCCCCAACTTTGGGCACTGGAAGTGCCGGCTTTACTTGGCTACGAAAGGTGCGATGCCTGTAGCAGGCCATCTTCCGCACGCTTGGTATAGCACTCCCAATATACACCTATGTACATTTAAAGATTTCGAAGATATGTGCCGCAGCAAACGCCTTGAGATAATAGATAGGTTTGTAGTGGATACCCATTATGTTTCTCGCAGGCTTGCAAACGCTTTTCCCAATATATTTGGCCATATAGCCTTCTATCGTCTAAGAAAACAAGCGCAATGTCGCTAGCGAAGGGATTAACAAAACTGCTGCTTATCGCTAGCTTAGCAATAAGCTCAGGCGTATTTGGGGAACAAATGCAACGGTTTGGAAACCTAGAAGTACACTACATCGTAGTGCCAACCACCTTCCTTGATCCAAAAGTTGCCCAAAGCTATTCCATCAGTCGTGCTAAAAACCAGGCTATCGTGAATTTAAGCGTGATTAATAACTCAGGAAACGCTATAAAATGTAGTATTGAAGGCGAAGCTCTAAACCTACTAGGTCAAAGAAGCAGGCTGGAGTTTAGAGAAATTGTAGAGGACAAAGCTATATACTATATAGCTCAACTCCGACATGACGACGAAGAAATAATGCGATTCTTAATTGACATTTTAATGCCTTCGAATCAATCAATTACTCTCGAGTTTAATCAGAAATTATACTGGGAATAAGCGGATGCGAATCGTAGTAGCAACTAGCAACAAAGGAAAATTGTCCGAATTGTCCTCACTGCTGAGCAAAACAGAACACAAGCTGGTCTCGCAAGGTGAATTAGGTATTGATCCAGCACAAGAAACAGGTCTAACCTTCGTAGAAAATGCAATCCAAAAAGCCAGGTGGGCTAGCGAGACGGCTGAACTAGCGGCTATTGCTGATGACTCAGGCCTAATCGTACCAGCTCTTGGCGGAGAACCAGGAATCATTTCAGCGAGATATGCCGGTGTGCCAGGGGACGCTCAGCAGAATAATAGTAAATTGCTCGAAGCACTAAAAGGCATGGAAGATAGACAAGCATACTTTTATTGCTGCATGGTTTTCATTCGGAGGTTTTCAGACCCCGATCCGAAAATCGCTTTTGGTAGATGGGAAGGCGAAATTACCACAAGCCCAAGAGGCGGCAGAGGATTTGGATATGACCCGCTGTTTTTTATTCCTCAGCTTGATTGCACTGCAGCCGAACTTCCAGCACACAAAAAGAATATAATCAGCCATAGAGGGATAGCCGCCCGGAATTTATGCGAACAAATAAACAGCAATTAGATCATGATGGCCGTATAGGTTTATATGTTCACTTTCCCTGGTGTGTAAAGAAGTGTCCGTATTGCGATTTTAACTCCCATCCTCTAAAAAAAGAGCTCCCAGAAACGCAGTATAATATGGCTCTATACAAAGATTTAACTGCGCTATTTAATCGATACGACTTTCAAATCACAACAATATTTTTTGGTGGGGGAACCCCTAGCCTATTTTCTGCTGATAGCTTCTCTAAAATTATTGAACTGTGTAGTTCTCGATTAGAAGAAGAAGCTGAAATTACCATAGAAGCAAACCCCGGGGTTATAGAGCATGGTAGCTTGAAGGCTTTTTATGAAGCCGGAATAAATCGGATTTCTTTTGGAGCACAAACTTTTAGTGATAATCAACTACAAAAGCTTGGTAGAGTTCACAAAGCAGGCGATATAGAAAAAAGTTTTGAGGAAGCCAGGTTAGCTGGTTTTAGTAATATCAATCTGGACTTAATGTATGGGCTACCTAATCAAAGTTTGACCAGCGCTATAGACGACCTCATAAAGGCTGTAGAGATGGGTCCCGAGCATCTCAGTTGGTATCAATTAACTATTGAAGATAAGACAGAATTTGCCCGAAAACGGCCTATCCTGACTGGAGAATTTGAGCTAGAGAATATCGAAATGGAAGGTCAGGCACTGCTGGCGACCAGCGGATTTAATCGATATGAAGTCTCAGCCTACTCCAAGAACGGCCAGGACTGCCGCCATAATACAAATTACTGGAACTTTGGTAATTATGCTGGTGTTGGGGCAGGCGCCCATGGAAAATTCCGCTACTCCGGAAAGACCCTGAGAACACATAAAGTAAAACAACCTAGACTGTATCAATCTAATCCCGAAACCCTAGTCGAAACGGTTATTTCTGAAGACAATCTAACAGTGGAATTTATGATGAACGCTCTTAGATTAACCCAAGGCGTACCCTTTGAACGGTTTACTGCCACTACTGGAATAAGTACGCAAAAGATAGAGCCATACTGGGAGAGATTAGTTTTAGAAGGCCTTGTAGAAACCAACAAAATAGCAGCCACTCCATATGGGTTTCGCCACTTGGACGCGATCATTCAGCGTTTTCTTTGATACGCCAAATCCACTATCTTATGACCCAGCTTTAAACCTCTTGCCTCGAATTTGGTGGGTTGCAATCTATGTGAAGGGTTCGGTATTTCGTAGGGATGTAGTAAGGAGAACTCCGGACTAGCGCCTATAACTTGCCGCATCCAGTCCGCATACTCCCACCAATCGGTAGCTAGAAAAAGATGGCCTCCAGGCTTGATAGCGAGCGCCAATAATGAAATAAACTCAGGTTGAATTATCCGACGCTTATGATGACGCTTTTTGGGCCATGGATCAGGGAAATAGATACGAACTTCATCGATGCTTGCCTCCTCAAAGCAATACAAAAATGCTATCCGAGCATCCATCTCAAGGACTCGGATATTTGTAATTCTTTCATCTATTATTTTACGTAGAAGTGACCCGATTCCAGGCCGGTAAATATCAATACCAACCAAGTTCCAGTCGGGAGATGTTTTTCCCCAAGAAATAAGGAAATCTCCGGTACCAAACCCTATCTCAACTCCAAAATTCTGTGGCAAACGGAATCCATTTTCCCAAGTCAAAAGGGGTCGATTCTCTGAGAGTACAAACTGCTCGCCATAATCCCTTAGGGCTTTAGCCTGACCATCGGTCAAGCGTCCTCTCCGGCGCACGTAGATGCGGGGGTCTATGTCCAAAGCCCCCGCACCATACTAATAAGCAAACATAGCCAGCCTGCTATTATTGATGCGCCTCCAATTGGAGTAACCTTTCCTATCCAGATTTCTGCCTCTAACTGATAGAGATAAATACCGCCACAAAATAACACCAAACCGACAGCGAAAAGATACCCAGCAATGGTTAGCCAAATGGAAAAATCATTCTGCCTATGCATAAAACCAATAAATAACAACAATACAGCGTGACAAAGTTGGTAAAAAACGGCTAAGTTCCATGAACTTAGTCCCTCCGTTTCAATCTGCGCATGGACCCCTAATGCTCCCATAATAACGGCTAATAAACCGAAAAAGGGCGCTAGGATTAGAAAGCAAGTTTCATGACGATAAGGCACTATCTTTATATGGATATCGTCTGTTGTAGCCTCTTAAAAGCGTTCTTTTCTATTTGTCTGATACGCTCAGCCGAAACCCCGTATCTATCAGCCAATTGCTCAAGGGTAGCTTTTGGCTCATTAAGCCATCTGGACTCAATAATATCGCGGCTCCTTTCATCAAGATTAATTAGGCTCTTTCCTAATTTATCCAAAATCATGCTCTGCGATCGCTCTTCATCAACGATATCCGCCGGATCACAATCATCGGCAGCTAGGTAGAATGAAGGGGAAACCGATAAGGCGCCCGCTTCCTCATCCTCCGCCTCGCTGCTATCAAAGGCCAAATCTGAAGAAGTCAGTCTGCCTTCCATCCGAGTGACTTCTTTCGGTGCTACCCCTAAATCCTTTGCAATAGCATTAGTTTCTTCGGGCGTGAGCCACGCTAAATGCTTCTTGGCACTTCTCAAATTAAAAAATAACTTACGCTGAGCTTTTGTAGTCGCTACCTTTACAATTCGCCAATTTCTTAAAATATAATCGTGCATTTCGGCCTTGATCCAATGAACTGCGAAAGACACTAGCCTAACCCCCCGTTCAGGATTAAACCTCTTAACCGCTTTCATCAAACCTAGGTTCCCTTCTTGAATCAGGTCACTCTGAGAAAGCCCATAACCTCTATATGTACGCGCGAGATGCGCAACAAACCTCAGATGACACAGGACTAACTCTCTAGCCGCCTCAACATCATCTTTGTAATAAAACCGATTAGCTAAATCCCTTTCCGCTTCGGCTGTTAAAATTGGGAAAGCGCTTACCGTATTTAGATACGCGTCAATGTCCTGTCCTGGAGACAGACTACTTAAAGATAGAACACCAGTGCTCATTGTGATACCTCCGGTAACACTTATTGCTTATATTCTAGCACTCTTCACAAACAAGCGCTAACTACTTAATTTAGCTAAATAACTGAACTTTATACAGATTATATAATTTGCAAATCATTCAAACGGCGCTTAGACGCTAGCAGCGCTCCTGCTAGCCCTAAACCAGAACCAAAAATCAACAAACCAATGACTAACATGGGGTCTAGCTCAACACTTTTCAAGTCAATCCCATAGCTTAAAGTTAGCTTAGCCATTGGGCCTTCTAATATCGTAATAATTCCGCTCATGAGCATGCTTGCTACTAATCCGCCGCCCGCACCATAATAGAACCCAAAATATAGAAAGGGCCGATGAACCTGGAAATCTGTAGCCCCTGCCAATCGCAGAACACGTATTTCCACTAGTTGCGATTCAATAGCTAACCGGACAGTCATAGAGGTAACCAAAATAGTAGCAACTCCTAATAAAACGCCAATAATGGCCGCTACGCGCCCCATGATTTCAGACATAGATCTAGCTCTTTCAACCCATGTGTTTTCAATCACAATATCGTCGACACCAGGAAAGCCAGTCACCGAATCCTCGATAACCTGCAGTGTTTGCAACTCAACCCCTTGTTGAGCTGCAGCCTGAATTGATGCCGGCAGAGGGTTTTCTTTTAGAGAATCAAGAATACCGATAAGTCCAGTAGCATCCTGGTAGTTACGCAACGCTTGTTCGGCTGAGATAAATGTGACGGACTGAATCGCCGGACTAGAAGTGAGCTGATCCATTATCGCACCGGCGTGCTTCTCTAGCTCATCACTACTTGCCAGATAAACGGACAGGCCCGGTTGGCTTTTCAAAGGCGCTATAGTTTCCTGAAGATGGACATGAGTAAACCAAAATCCTGCAGGGAAGAAAAGTGAGATGCCTATAACCAACCATACCAATATAGTGGAACCTAAGTGGGAACCGATAAATTTGAATGCCGAACCGGCAACCTGTATATGGCCCCTAATCAAAGCTCGTAGCCCGAATGTTGGTCTTGGCCAAGGGCCATGCTCGTTCGTTTTATACTTTGCCATCCTGTCGAGGTGCCTGTGGTATGTCCGAAATCACGCTGCCCTGATCTAAAGTAATCACTCTCGCCCCAATTGATTCGATTATAGTTCGGTCATGACTTGCAACAATAACGGTGGTGCCAATCGCATTAAATTGTTGAAATAAACTAATAATATTCATCGATAACTCCGGATCCAAATTACCAGTTGGCTCATCAGCAAGTAATATCTTTGGCCTGCCGACAAGAGCGCGAGCTATCCCTACCCGCTGCTGCTCTCCAGTGGACAACTGCACCGGCAGCATTCTCTCCTTAGATAAAAGGCCAACAGCGGATAATGCTGCCCTAGTCCGGCGTGGTATATCTTTGGGTTTCATAGCTCTAATTTTTAGTGAAATAGCAACATTTTCAAACACGTCACGGTCTGTCATTAAATAGTGGTCCTGAAGAACAACGCCCACGTGTCGGCGATAATACGCCAAATCGTCCTTAGTTAACGATCCAATATTTACACCGTTCACCAAAATTTGGCCGCGAGTAGTATCCGTAAAAGATAGGAGTAATTTCAAAAACGTGCTCTTCCCGGCGCCCGAACGTCCACTAAGGAAATTCATTGAACCCTCATCGAAGCGAAGGTTTATATCTTTTAGTGCCTCGACGCCATTCTCGAATCGTTTCGTAACGCCATGTAGCTCTATCTGCTTCATATATCACGTGCGAGAAGGGCCTCTACAAAGGCCTCTGCCTCGAAAGGGTGCAAGTCTTCCACGTCCTCACCTACCCCGATAAAATAGACTGGAAGGGGTTCCATTTGAGCTATAGCAAGCAGGATGCCTGCCTTAGCTGTTCCATCCAACTTGGTGATTACTAGGCCGCTAATCCCTAAAATCTCTTTGAATTGCTTCAGTTGGCCTAAACTATTTTGACCTATACTTCCATCAAGCACGAGCAGAGTTTCCTGCGCTACAGGCGGGGTGATTGTTTTTATAACTCTACCTATTTTAGCAAGCTCTTCCATTAAATTATTCTTAGATTGCAACCGGCCAGCGGTATCTGCTAAAACCACATTAACGTTCCTCGCGCGAGCCGATTGTATCGCGTCAAAGATTACTGCCGCACTATCTGAACCGCGCTGCTGGACTACTGCTTCCGAACCCGTGCGTTCCGCCCAATGCAGAAGTTGCTCAGCTGCTGCAGCTCGAAAAGTGTCACCCGCAGCAAGCAATGTAAGCTGGCCTTCATTTTTAAAGCGGTGGGCGAGCTTACCAAGAGTCGTCGTTTTCCCAGCCCCATTTACCCCAACAAAAAGTAGAACGGTTGGACTAACGGTTGTTGATAGCCGGAGTGAAGCCTCTAAAGGCGACAACATATCCTTTAATATCGTACTCAAAGCCTCCCATAAAGCCGTTTCGTCGTCTAATTCTTTTCTCCCCACCTTGAGTGTTAATTGCTCAATAATTGCTTTAGTTGCTTCAAACCCGACATCAGCGGACAGCAAGACCATTTCAAGCTCCTCCAAGAGCTTGCCATCAATTCCTTTTCGCCCTAAAAAAATATTTTCTAGCCCGCCAGTCAACTGCATGCGCGTCTTGGCAAGCCCATCTTTCATTTTCGACCAAACTCCCTGCGTCAGAGGGGGTTTTGATTCATCAGTCACTAATAACTCCCATGCTCGGAAGACGTTGTAGCAAATGCAGCCTTGTATGGCCAACTTAATTCGACCACCATAGGTAATGGTAAAAAATCGTGTGCGTATTATCAGCGGTATTTGGAAAGGGCGAAAGCTGCAATTTCCCGAAGACGAGGGTGTGCGGCCTACCCTAGGGCGAGCAAGAGAAACTTTGTTTGCCTGGCTTACGGGGGTTATAGAACATGCCGCCTGCCTAGATCTCTACGCTGGCAGTGGATCTTTAGGTTACGAAGCGCTTTCCAGGGGGGCTAAAACCGTCGTGTTTGTAGATAGTAATAAACGCGTAATACAGCAACTTCAGAAGAACAATAATATCTTGGATGCCAAACTGCGGGCCACAGCGCGCCTTTCATCAGCTAAAAGATTTCTGGAGGCTTCAAAAACCAAATGGGATATTATTTTTTTAGACCCTCCATACAAATCTACAGAGTTTGATTCATCCCTTAAACTCATCGCTGAGCGCAACTTACTCGAAAACGGTGGGTTAATATATTTTGAGCGCCCGTTAAAAACAGAACTAAGTTTTGGTACCAATTGGGAGGTGCTGAAAAAAGCAAAAGCCGGCGACTCACAATACGGCCTAATAACTCTAAGCCAAGAAAAAAGGTCGGGCGACTTGTATGCAGGGCAGTCGACCGATAACATCAATGCAACAGTTAAGGAATGAAATGAAAACCGTAGTATATCCTGGGTCTTTTAATCCAATAACAAATGGCCACACTGATTTAGTAGAGCGCGCCCTAAACCTTTTCGACCATGTGATAGTTGCTATAGGAACATCCGCGCAAAAAGACCCAAATGTCGAGTTAAAAGGCCGTATTGAGCTGTGCAAAGAAGTGTTGAGTGAGTTTGGTAGCAAAGTAACTGTAGAGGGATTCAATAATCTATTAGTGGATTATGTCCGCGGCAGAAAGGCGCAATTCATTCTCCGCGGGTTAAGGACCGTAACAGATTTTGATTATGAGTTTCAGATGGCTGAAATGAACCAGTCTCTTGATCCTGGCATAGAATACGTCTTTTTGCCAACGTCACAGTCATGCTCCTTTATTTCTTCGACGCTCGTTAGAGAGATCGCGTCATTAGGAGGCGATATTTCTCAATTTGTTCACCCAGCCGTCGCGGCATCTTTAAAAAGATAGGGAACATCAGCCTATCTGCCCCAAGCATCCTCCGAGAGCTTTTAACGAAAAAATCTAACCTAAGGCCGATTCTGGCAAGATGGACAATATGTGGAAGCACGCTGGGATAATCGAACGCCTTTAAGCAAAGCGCCGCATTTTTTGCAGGGCTGCCCGTGCCTCCCATAAACATACAACGATTGTTCAAAATACCCTGGGTTGCCTTCCTGATCCACAAAATCACGTAATGTAGTTCCTCCGCGATCTATCGCATTTAACAAAACGTCCTTTATACTCAAAACCAGTTCGTCGTAAGCTTTCTTGCTAATACGTCTGGCCTGAGCAGTGGGACGAATCCTTGCCAGGAAGAGCGCCTCATTCGCGTAGATATTCCCAACTCCCACCACTATCTGACTATTCATTATGAAATTCTTGACTGGAGTCATCCGCCCGCGAGCAACTGCCTTCAAATAGGGTCCATTAAAATCAGAAGATAACGGTTCCGGCCCTAAGCTCTCCAAAAGCCAATGCTCTAACACTGGGGAATCTTGCCAATGTATACTACCAAACCGCCGGGGGTCGTGATAACGCAAACAGACCCCGCCTTCGAAATAGAAGTCGACATGATCATGTTTATCTGGTTCCGGAATTGTCTTTGAATAAACTCTCAAATTACCTGACATGCCTAAATGAATTAGGAGAGCACCAGAATCGAGCTCTAAAAGCAGATATTTAGCTCTTCGGCTTACTCCTATTATTCTCTGCCCAGCCAATTTCCGCGGAATTTCCACGGGCCAACGCAACCTCGGGTTCCTTATAACCCAACTTAAAAGTGTTCTATTAAGTATGTGCGGCTTAATACCGCGACGAGTGGTCTCTACTTCGGGAAGCTCTGGCAGAACGAACTACTTAATCTTGGATTCAGTGTAAATAACGTGCTTGCGGACAACTGGATCATACTTTTTCATCTCCAGTTTATCCGGTGTAGAACGCTTATTTTTGTCAGTAGTATAATAATGTCCGGTTCCTGCACTAGACACTAATTTTATTTTTTCACGCATTTTTTGTTTTCTCCTCCCCACGACCTCAAAAGATTAGACTGTGTGGCCCCGCCTTCGGATATCTTTTAGCACTGAATCTATCCCATTTTTGTCAATAATTCGCAACCCTTGAGATGATACACGCAACCTAATAAAACGATTCTCCGACTCCACCCAGAATCTATGATAGTGCAGATTTGGAGCAAAACGACGCCTTGTTCTATTTCTCGCATGACTGACATTATTGCCTGCCATTGGGCGCTTACCCGTAACTTGGCATATCTGAGACATTAGTAAAGTTCCTCAAGGGAAAAGAGGCGCGTTTATACTACACAGCATGCGACAGCTCAAGTACCCAACCTTCCAATTAGTGAAAAAACCCGCAAAATTATAATATCCAAACCAGAATTTAAGTCGTAGTGAGATTTCTTCGGTAATGGTATTGTTGCGTACATATAAGTCAATTTTTTCGCGAGCTATTCGACATGACCTCAAAAATCGCAAATTCTTCCTCTAGTCTAAGAGGTAAAAATATTCTCCTTGGGATTAGTGCGGGAATTGCCGCCTACAAGAGTCCTGAGGTAGTGAGATTATTAAAGAAGCAAGGCGCTAATGTTCAGGTGGTTACTACCCCTTCCGCCGAAAAGTTCGTCACTCATACCGCATTGCAAGCGGTTTCCGGAAATGCTGTGCGAGGAGATCTCTGGGATGAAAATGCGGAAGCAGCAATGGGTCATATTGAATTAGCTCGTTGGGCAGACATCATTCTTATTGCTCCCGCTACAGCGAATTTCATTAGCGATATAGCAACTGGCCGCGCGGACTCACTATTAGCAACCTTATGCTTGGCGAGTGAAGCGCCTCTTCTGCTTGCGCCTGCCATGAATAGAGTTATGTGGGAAAACAGAGCCACTCAGCATAACGTCAAAACAATTTTAGAGCGCGGTGCCATAATACTGGGTCCAGATGATGGCGAGCAAGCTTGCGGTGAGGTTGGTCTAGGCCGGATGAAAGAACCCGACCAAATCATCATAGAGGCTGAGCAATACCTAGCTCAGTCGAGCCAGCCAGCGAGCCCAGGGACACTGAGTGGAAAAAAAATAGTAATTACCGCCGGCCCCACTAGAGAACCCATCGACCCTGTTCGATATATTAGCAACTACAGTTCTGGAAAACAGGGGTATGCGATTGCTCTCGCTGCCAAAAACCGGGGGGGGCAGGTGATATTAATTTCTGGCCCCGTCAATTTACCAACTCCAATAGGAGTAAATCGAATTGATGTTTCTACGGCACAGGAAATGCAGTCTGAAGTAAAGAGGCACCTAGAAAACTGTGACATATTTTTTGGGGTGGCAGCAGTAGCAGATTACAGGCCGCTGACCATTGCGTCCGATAAAATAAAAAAATCAAAATCTAGCGGCAAGAACGCCAGTATTAAGTTAGAACTCGAAGAGAACCCTGACATTATTGCTGAGGTAGCAAAAGCTCGTCCTAGGCCAATTGCCATAGGCTTTGCTGCCGAAACTCAGGCTATTGAAAAGAATGCCCGCGATAAACTAATGGCAAAAGGGCTAGACGCCATCATATTAAACGATGTCTCAAAAGATGATATTGGCTTCAATAGCGATGAGAACGCTGCGACCATTATTTGGAGGGATGGCAAATCCCACTATCAAAAGCAAAGTAAATCCTCGTTAGCCGAAGTGCTAATCGACAAAATCGAGGACCTTTTTCTCTCTCAAGAAGAAGTGCCCCAAAAAGAAGTGCGCTGAAGGAAGGACAACTACTACATGCTGTTTTCGAAAACAGGACGGCTGTATCTTGCCATTAAAGAGCTCAAACAGAATGAATATAGATAAACGCATCTTTAGAGCTTACGATATACGTGGAATTGCTGGGAAAGAACTCTCCAGCAACATAGTGTACCTCATAGGCAAAGCCTTTGCCCAAAAAACCATAGACCATAAACAGTCACAGGTAGTAGTAGGAAGAGATGGAAGGCTATCTAGCTTAGAACTTCAACAGTCTTTGATGGAAGGTTTAATAGACTCAGGGCTAGAAGTCATTGATATAGGCTTAGTCCCCACCCCTCTATTATATTTCGCTACGACTGAGCTTCAGACTGGGACAGGCGTGATGGTAACGGGAAGTCATAACCCGCCAGAATATAATGGCCTAAAAATGATGGTAGCGGAGCAAACACTCGCTGGCGTGGAAATTAACGATTTATATGAGAAAATAGTTAGCAAATCTTTCACCACTGGCAAAGGTTCGGTGAGGTCACATGACCTTAAACCAATCTATAGCAGAGCAATTAAACATAACATCGTTCTCAATAAGCCGCTTAAGGTAGTTGTGGATTGCGGAAACGGAGCGGGAAGCGACATCGCACCGAAAGTTTTGTCGGAAATAGGTTGCCATACCATACCGCTTTTTTGTGAGGTAGATGGACGATTCCCGAACCACCATCCAGACCCTGCAGACCCAGATACTTTAAGTGATCTAATAACAGAGGTTAGAAAGCAAAATGCTGATGTAGGAATCGCGTTTGATGGCGATGCGGACCGCATAGGTGTGGTTACAGAAGAAGGGGACATTATCTGGCCGGACAAACTCATGATGCTTTTAGCCGAGAAGATAATAGCGCGTAACCCTAAAGCTCCTATAATCTACGACGTAAAATGCAGCCGAAATCTTGAAAAAATCATCGAGAAGCAAGGAGGGCAAGCAGTAATGTGCAAAACAGGTCATTCCCATATAAAAGCCAAAATGAAGGAGACTGGGGCTCCTCTCGGCGGGGAATTCAGTGGCCACATATGTATAGCAGAAAGATGGCACCCGTTCGATGACGCCATCTACGCGGCTGCACGCTTAATAGAACTCCTTAGCCAAACTCAGTTAAGCGCAGGAGAAGTATTTTCAAGCTATCCTTCAACCTACAATACCCCCGAAATCAAAATTCCAACCACTGAGGAAAAAAAATTCGAAATTATAGAGAAGCTATCAATCGAATCTGAATTCCAAGATGGAGTAGTTTCAACGATCGATGGGTTGCGGGTTGACTATCCAGATGGATGGGGTTTAATCCGAGCTTCAAATACTAGCCCAGTACTAACACTGCGCTTTGAAGGAGAGGATCAGTTGGCACTAGAGAGAATAAAGAAAGTCTTTCGCTTACGCCTGGAAGAAATTGAGCCTAATTTAAGTTTTCTCTAAGCGGAAATAATGGAAAAGAATAGCAAAACTGATGTGGCGAAGGTACTAACCGAAGCACTTCCCTATATTCAGAAATTTCATGGTGCAACCTGTGTTATTAAATACGGGGGTAACGCTATGGTTGACGAAGACCTGAAAAATCATTTTGCCCAGGATATCGTATTAATGAAGCTGGTAGGCCTTAACCCTATTGTCGTTCACGGGGGTGGACCACAAATCGGCGGTCTTCTGGACCGTCTAAATATACCCACCAAGTTCGTTGCAGGCTTAAGGGTAACAGACTCCGAAACGATGGATGTCGTAGAGATGGTATTAGGCGGATTAGTGAACCAGGAAATTGTCTCCTTGATCAACAAAAATCAAGGCAAGGCTGTCGGAATAACTGGCAAAGATGGCGATCTAATTCAAGCAAGCAAAATGGAAGTGACTGAGGCTTCAAATGAACTAAAAGCGCCAGAAATCATCGATATTGGCCATGTCGGAGAAGTTAAAAAAGTTAACATAGGAATACTAAACACACTAGTGGAACAAAACTTCATCCCAGTAGTAGCTCCAATAGGGGTAGGTGCCGACGGAGAATCGTATAACATTAATGCAGACCTGGTAGCTGGTCGTCTAGCGGTTGAATTACGGGCAGAAAAGTTGGTTTTGATAACAAACACGCCTGGAATATTAGATGGAAACAACAAAACAATACCAAAACTGACACTCCAAGAACTAGAGGATCTCATTGACAACAAAACAATTAAGGATGGAATGTTACCAAAAGCTAACTGCGCTAACACAGCAGTTGCCAACGGAGTCAAGAGCGTTCAGATAATTGATGGAACGGTGCCGCATTCTCTACTCCTTGAGATTTTTACCGACAAAGGAATAGGAACTCAAATTATAGATGCCAAAAAACAATAGGCGCCAAGATATCCTCCAGGCTTTAGCGATCATGCTTGAAAGCAGTCCGGGGTCAAGAATCACCACTGCTGCACTAGCGGCTAAAGTGGGTGTATCAGAAGCAGCTTTGTATAGACATTTTCCGAGCAAAGCAAAAATGCTAGAAGGATTAATCGAATATATTGAGGAAAGTTTATTCACCAGGATGAGCATAATCATGGCAGAAGAACAGACGGCTCACAGAAGGTGCCGAGGCGTGCTGTGGTTATTGATAACTTTCGCCGAGCGAAACCCAGGACTTGCCCGCTTATTAGCTGGAGACGGGTTACTTGGAGAAACAGAGAGGCTTCACCTACGAATGCGACAAATCTTCGATCGAATAGAAACCCAACTTCGACTTATTCTCAGAGAATGGGAAATAACGCAACTGTCAGCGCCAAAGCTACCAACTTCCTCCATGGCCAATCTTCTGCTGTCTATCGCAGAAGGTCGCATTAGCCAATTTGTCAGAAGCGGTTTTTCAAAGTTGCCGTCCGAACGTTTGGATGAGCAATGGTCCGCCCTCAGCAAGGTCCTGTTCGAGGATGCTAAGAATTAGGGCTACACGCCATATTTCTCGCGATGTTTATAGAGGCTTTCCAGAATTGCGTGTCCGTTTATGCTGCTTTTTTTTGTGGTTTCAAAGAACAAAATGACATCTTCAAGAACGACAAGACTTAAAATAGGGACTCCTATGTCTTTCTGAAGTTGTTCTACAGCACTTAAAGAAGACCCCTCTTTAATTTTTTCCTCTCGATCCATTGCAACAACTGCCCCTGTTAACTCGGCCTCAGTTTGACCCAGAAGGCTTATAGATTCTTTTATAGCAGAACCGGCAGTTAGCACATCATCGACAATAAGCACTTTCCCTTGCAGTTCAGCACCGACAAAAATACCTCCTTCTCCATGTCTTTTTATCTCTTTCCTATTAAATGCCCATCCACAATCATAGCCTTTCCGTGATAAAGCTTGTGCCGTGGAAACCGCCAATGGAATTCCTTTATAGGCCGGGCCAAATAACAAATCGAACTCTAACCCCGACCCTAAAATCCGATCCGCATAGGAATCAGCGAGTCGGCTTATTTTGCTGCCCGTGTTTATAGCTGCTAAATTAAAAAAATAGGGGCTAGTACGCCCGGACTTAAGTTGGAATTCCCCAAATAACAGGACGCCACTATCAATTAAAAATTCTACTACCTCAAGCTGTCTTTGTTGCTCTGTCAAAAAGTCTCCTTTGAATCGGTTATTCTTAATATGGATTTCTGCGCTTGTAAAATATTTTGCGTTCCTATTTTTGCTAAATCGATTAAGGATTGAAGCTCCTGCTCAGAAAAAGGAGCTCCTTCGGCAGTACCTTGAAGCTCCACAAACCCCCCGTCAGCTAGGACCACAACGTTCAAATCGGTTTCCGCCTCTGAATCTTCTATATAATCCAAATCCAGTATCGGCTCACCCCTCCATATCCCAACCGACACCGCGGCAACTAATTGGGTTAAAGCAGCGCCTAGGTTGATTGCAGATAAAGCATCGTGGACCGCAACAGTGGCACCAGTAATAGATGCTGTCCGTGTTCCGCCATCCGCCTGAATCACATCGCAGTCTATTCGAACCGTTCGCTCGCCAAGCTTAACGGTGTCAACAGCCGCCCTCAGAGAACGCCCTATAAGCCGCTGTATTTCGGAGGTTCTTCCGCTCTGCTTTCCTCTAACAGCCTCCCGATCAACTCTGGTATGTGTAGAACCTGGCAACATTCCATATTCTGCGGTCAACCAGCCTGCCCCCTTTCCGCGCAGGAACCCTGGGACACCATCTTCCACTGATGCTGTACAAATAACCTTGGTATTGCCAAATTCCACTAGTACAGAGCCATCAGCATGCCTCGTGAAATTCCTTGTAAAAGCGACCTCACGCATTTCATCGTGAGCCCTGCCGCTTGGTCTTATATGCTCCAACTTTAGCCTCTAATCTATTTTCAGGATAGAATTATAAAACAGTGAGATCATTAACGATGCGTTTAGTTTAAACATTTTTACTGTAAAGGTTAGTTACATGTATAGCATGACAGGTTTTGCGAGAGTGCAAGCTGAAATCTCTGGGGTGGATATCGAATGGGAAATTCGATCTCTTAATCACCGATACCTAGAAGCTCAGTTCAAAATACCCGAAAACCTTCGGAGTCTAGAACCTAAATTACGTGAAACATTAAAACGGCAGCTTAGCCGCGGCAAAGTAGATTGCTCCCTGAAGATAGGAGCGCATGCCACACCTGCGGCCCCGGAACTGAATTTACCGGTAGTATCGCATCTAATATCTGCATTGCATAATTTGCGGGCCATCGACCCAAGTTTACATGAGGCAAATGTCATGGACGTACTCAGATGGCCAGGCGTTTTGGGTCATTCCGAGAACATTCATAACGAAACGTTTTTGGGTGAATGCCTATCGATTTTCGAAAGTACGCTAACCAAACTTCTCAAGAGTCGTGCGGCAGAGGGGCAAGCTCTAATAGAAAACCTAATTGAGTACCTTACACAGATTAATCTAATGATTGATGAAGCTGCTATTATGGCTCGAGAGTCAGTGCCTGAAGCCCGAGAAAAAATAGCACGACGGATTTCGGACCTTAAGCCTGCAGCTATAGACTCCCATCGATTAGAACAAGAGATCGCATTACTGGCCCAAAAATCCGATGTTACTGAAGAGCTCGATAGGCTAAGATTTCATGTGAAAGAAGCGCTTAAAAATATACAGGATGCTGGGCCCCAGGGACGTCGTCTTGATTTTATCGCCCAAGAAATGGGTAGGGAGGCAAACACTTTGGCGGCTAAGGCAGCTAACCATGCGGCTTCAAAAAAAGCGGTGGATTTAAAAGTGGCTGTCGAGCAAATTCGGGAACAAATACAAAATTTAGAATGACAGAAATATCACCAACTGGCCAGATCTTCGTCATCTCTGCCCCCTCAGGGGCCGGGAAGACCAGTCTAGTAAACGCTATCCTCAAAAGAGATGCGGGCATAGCAACATGTGTATCTCACACCACTCGCCCAATAAGAAGCGGTGAGTTAGATGGCGAAAACTACCATTTCGTAAATAGCCAGCAATTCATGGAACTAGTGAAAAACGAGGGCTTTGTAGAACATGCCACTGTTTTCGGCTACGAATATGGGACATCCAAGGCTGCATTGGAAAACACCATTAATAATGGAAGCGACGTGATTTTAGAAATCGATTGGCAGGGGGCTCAACAAGTTAGAAAAACCCATACTAATTGCAAGTCCATATTTATATTGCCGCCTAACCGCTCAGCGCTACGAAGCCGGCTCGACTCAAGAGGTAAGGACTCAGAACAGGTAATCCAGTCACGATTGGATGAAGCCGCATCTGAAATGGCAATGTACAAAGATTTCGACTACATCCTAGTAAATGATGAATTCGAATCAGCACTTGAAAACCTTTTAAGCATCATAAACTCAAGCCGCTTAGAAACAAACGCACAATCAGCAAGGCTGGGTTCTCTGATAAAAGAGCTAACTAGCAACTAGCTCCAGAATGTTGCAAGCGCCTCACTGCCTGGTTAGACTGTTCGCTGGAACCCACATAATTACGGAATGAAAGGCTACCTATGGCTCGCGTAACAGTTGAAGATTGTCTGGAAAATGTTGATAACCGGTTTGACCTGGTAATGCTGGCTTCTCGTCGGGCCAGACAAATGCGTCGTTTTGGAGGAGAGCCTCTGGTACCCGAGGAAGACGACAAACCCACTGTGATAGCACTCAGAGAGATAGCAGAAGGATTAATTTCCCAAGAAATGCTTGATGCCCAGGAAGTCACCTATAATGATGAGGATGAGGAGATAGATGTCTTCGGTGTTGGAGATGAACAGGACGGCAACAACCAAGCCTAGTAAAGCGCCCGGCAAACCATCTGGCATGGCTAATCCTGCGCCCGCTATAAGTAGTGAATTAGCCCAACACAGCGAATCGTATTTTGCGGGAAAACTAGCAGAAGCGGCTAAAAAAGAGAGCGTGGCGGCACCTACTGATATAGATAGCTTATGCGTGTATCTGAAGCAATATCTTGAAGCGGGGCAAATTCGAAAAATAGAAAGAGCTTATCAATATGCTAGTTCACAGCATATGGGCCAATTTAGGAAAACTGGCCACGAATACATTTCTCACCCCCTAGCAGTCGCAAATATCCTGGCAGAAATGCGCATGGACCATGAAACAATCATGGCCGCCCTTCTTCACGATGTCATTGAAGACACTCAAGCAGACCGAACGACAATAGAAAGGCGATTTGGAAAATCAGTTGCTGAAATTGTTGATGGGGTATCCAAGCTCTCAAAAATTTTCCATTCTAAAGATGAAGCCCAAGCCGAAAATTTCCAAAAAATGGCAATGGCAATGGCAAAAGATATTCGGGTGATCATAGTTAAACTGGCCGATCGACTGCACAACATGCGAACGATAGGAGTAATGTCTCGAAACCAAAGAAAACGCACGGCAAGAGAAACTATAGATTATTACGCACCAATAGCTAACCGCTTAGGAATTCATAATCTAAAACTTGAGTTCGAGGACTTGGGTTTTCACGCACTATACCCTTTGCGCGCAGATCGCATTGCTAGAGCCGTTCAGTCTGCGAAGGGAAATCGCAAAGAGCTTATGGAAGACTTAAAAAAATCTATAACGCAGGCCTTAGCGACTGAAAGTGTAACCGCAACTGTCGCTGGACGAGAGAAACACCTATATTCCATTTACAGCAAAATGCGGTCTCAACAGAAGTCGTTTTCAGAAATTATGGATGTTTTCGGGTTCCGCATAACAGTGAGCCAAGTGGAAGATTGTTATAAAGCCCTCGGAATAGTCCATAACCTCTATAAACCCGTTGCTAGTAGATTTAAAGACTACATAGCGATACCCAAAGTCAATGGTTACCAAGCTTTACATACAACACTATTTGGCATGCATGGAGTCCCGATCGAAGTCCAAATCTGTACTAACCAAATGGAGGCTGTCGCAGAAAATGGGATTGCGGGACACTGGCTTTATAAAAGCGATGACAAAGAGTTCCAAAGTAGCCAACGGCGCGCCAGACAGTGGATTAAGGATCTACTTGATCTTCAGCAGCGCGCCGGAAACCCTTTAGAGTTTATAGAAAGCCTAAAGATTGATCTATTCCCCGATGAGGTTTACGTATTTACGCCCAAAGGCGATATATTGGAACTTCCCCGTGGGGCTTGTTCGATAGACTTTGCCTATGCAGTCCACACGGACATCGGGGATAACTGCGTGGCGTGCAGGATTGACCGGGCGTTGGCACCACTATCCCAACAACTACAAAGTGGACAAAGCGTAGAAATAATAACTTCTGATGGCGCAAGCCCAAACCCTGATTGGCTCACTTTCGTGGTCTCAAGCAAGGCCCGTAGCGGAATTAGGCAGGCCCTAAAGATGCAAAAAGACTCTCAAAGCATCGAGTTTGGCAGGCGTCTTTTAAACCGGTCTCTGGCAAATTCAAACAAAAGCATTAAAGAATTAGATTTTCGTCGTCTGCGTCGTGTTTTCCAAGAATTTGGGGTTAAGAAATTAAATGAAGTTCTGGCCGCAATAGGGAATGGAGAGGTAATGGCCTACGTTGTAGCACAAAGTCTTCTAACAGCTGATGATCCAAATTATAAAGGAGTGGCAGTCGAAACAAGCGGCCCAATGGCAATCCGAGGAGGGGAAGGACTGGTAATCAATTATGGTCGTTGCTGTGGCCCCGTTCCAGGGGATTCCATTGTAGGTCATATGACGCCAGGCAAAGGTTTCGTGGTCCATATAGAGTCATGTGCCAATATGGTCAATGTCCGGCGAGGCAGAGGAGCAAATGAAATTATCGCCGCACATTGGGCAAATACTACAGAAGCTGAATTTCTAACCACACTTCGAATCGAAGTACATAGAAGTAAAGGCATAATTGCCCAGCTAGCGGCCGGGGTAACCGAAGCTGATGCTGGGGTGGAGAACATTCATGTGGAAGAGCGTAATGCAGAATTAAGCAGCGTCATCGTGACTGTTGCGGTTACAAGCCGCACTAAATTAGCTCGCGTAATTCGCAGACTGCGTGCGATAAACAAAGTAACAAGCATAACAAGAGTAAGTGCATAGGCCAGAATTGATGAAAAGAAATACCATCCAAACAGATACAGCGCCTGCGGCAATCGGCACCTATTCACAAGCCGTAACACTCGGTGATCTGGTCTTTATTTCAGGGCAAATTGGTCTCGACCCAAATACCATGGAGTTGGTGGACCAAAACTTTGAGGCGCAGGCGCAACAAGCATTCGATAATCTGGCCAACGTAGCAACTGCAGCAGGATCAGACTTAAATCATGCACTGAAGATAACGGTTTACTTAACAAACTTAGATAACTTCGAGTCCGTCAATAAGATAATGGGAGCCATGCTAAACAAGCCTTACCCAGCTAGGGCCGCGGTAGGCGTAGCAGAACTCCCCAAAAAAGCGGATATAGAAGTGGACGCGATTCTAGCTCCGCTAAGTGGGTAAGCCAGCTCAAAAGCAAGTCATAGCAGACCCTGAACGGCCGATTAGCGCGTTAAAGGGGGTAGGGCCGAGCCTGACACAAAAATTTGAAGGAATCAGCATCGTTACGATCGAAGACCTCATAAAGCACCTGCCAAACCGGTATGAGGATCGCTCCCATATAGTCCCTATGAAAGATATCAAGATAGGGGAGCAGGCGCTTGTCCAAGGTGAAATAGTTGATAGCACGGTATCTTTTGGAAGGAAGCGGAGCCTGCTCATTACAATCACCGATAATACTGAATACCTAAAGCTCCGCTTTTTCCACTTCTCGAAGGGACAACAAAGTGCTTTCCAGGTGGGAACTATTATTCGGGCTTTCGGTACAGCACGGATGGGCAATAAGGGCATCGAGTTTATACATCCGGAATATCGAGTATATGTGGAAGAACCGCCAGCTCCTGAAAATGCCCTTACGCCAGTATATCCGCTAACTAGCGGAATAGGTCAAGGTCGATTGAGAGCATTGACGGATCAATTACTCAAGATGGACTGGACACAATCCAACCATCTCCCATACGAAACTTTATTCTACCTGCACCGTCCTCCTCCGGAAGCAAAGGACTCCGATATTGAAGCAGCGCGAAGCCAAATTGCGCTCGAAGAGCTTACTGCTTACTACATAGCAATGAGAATTCAACAAAAAGGTCGGCTAGATCAAACAACCGTTCCTTTGCCATCTTCCCTAAAACTTGGTCGAGTATTGCTAAATGAGCTGGGGTTCAAACTAACTAAATCCCAGCAAGAAGTCCTTACTCAAGTCTTGAAAGACCTAGCAAAACCGACCCCTATGCTAAGGCTCCTACAGGGTGATGTGGGCTCAGGGAAAACAATAATTGCCGCTTTTGCAGCAATACGCGCGGCTGAGCAAGGCCGGCAAACCGCCGTTATGGCGCCTACTGAGATTTTAGCGGAACAGCATTATCTAAATTTCTCCGCATGGCTAGAGCCACTTGGAATACCTGTGGTACTAGTTACAGGATCCCAAAAAGCTTCCGAACGAAAGAAAACCGAGCAGTCCCTAGCAGATGGAACAACACTAGTCGCTGTAGGTACCCATGCTATCTTTCAAAAAAGCGTTGTTTTTAAAAAGCTATCCTTAACCATCATCGATGAACAACACAGGTTTGGAGTACACCAAAGAATGGCCTTAGTTAACAAAGGGTTTATTCCGCATCAACTGGTCATGACCGCCACTCCTATTCCTAGAACGTTAACAATGGCTCTCTACGGAAATATGGATGTATCAGTGATAAATGAACTGCCGCCAGGGCGCCAGCCCATCGATACCAGAGCTATCTCCAACGAAAGACGTGGAGAGGTCGTTAAGGCGATTAGGAACACTATAGCCAAAGGGCAGCAAGCCTACTGGGTATGCCCTTTAATAGAAGAGTCCGCCCAACTGAATCTTGCATCAGCTGGCGCAACCGCGAAAAAATTGGCAAGCAGTCTAGGGTTGAAGACAGTAGGCCTGCTGCATGGCCGAATGAGTAATAAAGAAAAATCTACCATCATGGCGGATTTCAAGTCTAAAAAAATTCCATTGCTAGTAGCAACTACTGTTATAGAAGTAGGTGTAGATACTCCAAACGCGACGCTCGTGGTGATAGAAAATGCAGAGCGCATGGGCCTCGCTCAATTGCATCAGCTCAGAGGTCGCGTCGGTCGCGGTGACGAACCATCGCACTGCATTTTGCTCTATAGCACCCCTCTGAGTGAAAAATCACGGGGTCGGCTGCAGATTATGCGCGATAGTACAGATGGATTTTACATAGCAGAAAAGGACTTGGAAATGAGGGGCCCAGGAGAAGTGGCTGGCACGCGACAAACCGGCGAACAGCAGTTCCGCGTTGCAAACCTTGGTACCCATGCGCATCTGATCCCGGCAGCCATAGATAAAGGAGAAAAGCTAGCTACAACCGACCAAAAGGGAGCCGATGCGCTGCTTAAAGCTTGGGGCCCAAAACAAATCCATCATTTAGGAGTGTAAGTGCTGCTCGCTCTTAATCTCTAGCCGGGTTTCAAGCCTGCGTGTACACATTTCTGTCCAACTCTTGCTCACTATCAGCGACTATAGTGGCGATTGTGGCATCTCCGCAAACGTTGACCGCGGTTCGCATCATGTCCAAGAGCCGATCGACCCCAATAATGAACATTATTCCCTCTACCGGCAGACCAACTTGGTTAAATACCATAACAAGCATTATAAGCCCTACCCCAGGAACTCCTGCCGTCCCGATAGAGGCTAATGTCGCTGTAAGTATAACCAAGAGATAATCCGCGCCAGAAAGGTCAATCCCGTAGAGCTGTGCAACAAAGACAGTTGCTACTCCCTGCATTATAGCGGTGCCATCCATATTAATAGTGGCCCCCAATGGAACTACAAAAGAAGAAACTTCGTTACTTACACCTAACTTCTCTCGAACAGTCCTCAGGGTCACCGGAATTGTAGCCCCACTTGATGAGGTGCTAAACGCTACCAAAACTACTTCCCGCATCTTTTTAAAGAATGTTATTGGATTGAGCGCTCGGAGAAAGCCAAGGAGCATCGGATAAACTAAACTTACATGTAGCGCTAACACTAGCACCACCGTCCCAAAGTACATGATTAGCTTGCCAATCTCCTCCCACCCTACAGTAGTGAATAATTTCGCCATTAAGCAAAAAACTCCTATGGGAGCAAGCTCGATAAGCAATGTTATCAATTTCATCATTACGGCATTTAAGTCGGAGAACATTTCTTTGATCTTTAAACCACGGTTCCCTGTTTTTGAGGTCGCAACACCCAGGAGCAGAGCAAACAGAATTATCTGCAACATGTTTCCCTCAGCCATGGCAGCAACAGGATTCGTAGGAAAAATGTTTGTTAAAGTATCTTTGATTGGTTGCGGATCTTTAACCGAAAAGTCTTCTATTTGGTCCAAGTTCGAAACGCCGACTCCAGGGTCAACGATGCTAGCTATGCTAAGCGCCAACCCGATAGCTAGTCCTGTCGTCAGCAAATAAAGCCCTACTGTTTTGCCCGCAACCCTTCCCATGTTCCCAGAAGCCCCCAGCTCCGACGACCCAAAAACCAGCGAGATAAAAACTAGCGGGACTACCAGGAGCTGCAGTGACCGCAAGAAAATCTGGCCGCCTGCATCTAGCAGCCCCTCTACAAAAATAGCTCTAAGCCAATGGTCTAGAGGAACCTGACTCCACTGGATGAGAAAGCCTACGAGCACGCCTGCGCCCATTCCGATTAGAATGCGGGCCGTGAGACTCATTGATAATGATTCTCTGTAAGCATCATGTACCTTGCAATAACGCCGAAGCTATTATCCAATCTCAATCATTTCAAAGTCTTCTTTGCTCACACCGCACTCTGGACAAACGAAGTCTTCGTCTACATCCTCCCACGTTGTGCCCGGAGCAATCCCCTCTTCTTCATAGCCTTCAGCTTCATCATAAATCCAGCCACAAACAATACACTGCCATTTTCGCATTCTATTAAGCGCCACCTAAAGTAAGGCGCGCTAAATTACTCATCCAGAGCCAAAAAAGCAACTTTGTTAACTACATCCATTTGCGCAAGCAGGATAAAATAGACCTCCTTATAACCAATAGCCTATAGATGGATTGAAAACTCTGAAACTAAACCCCTATTATCAACTTATGCGACTAGACAGGCCAGTTGGCACATTATTGCTACTTTGGCCTACCCTCGCCGCTCTGTGGGCCGGTGCAGGCGGCACTCCTAGCGGCAATCTATTCATAACGTTCACTCTAGGGGTGATAATCATGCGCGCAGCGGGTTGCGTAATAAATGACTATGCTGACCGATCTTTTGACGGAGAGGTAGCACGCACCAAAAATCGCCCACTTGCCGCTGGTGACATATCAAGCACCCAGGCCTTAGTTTGCTTTGCCTGCTTGCTATCGTTAGCTGCCTGCTTACTTTTTTTTCTAAATGATTTCACTAGGGCACTGGCAATAATTGGGGTACTCATAGCCATAATCTACCCATTCAGTAAGCGCTGGACACATCTGCCGCAGCTGGTGTTGGGAGCTGCGTTTAGTTGGGGGATCATAATGGCTTTCGCATCAACAGAAAATACAATTAAAGATGCTGGTTGGGTAATGTTTGGGGCAAGCTTTCTATGGATCACCGGTTATGACACACTCTATGCCATGGTAGACCGGGACGACGACTTAAAAATTGGAGTTAAATCAACAGCCATATTGTTTGGACCAGCAGATAAACTTGTAGTTGGGATACTTCAGTTACTAACTCTAGCCAGTTTTATAATCTTTGGATTGCTAATGGAATATGGATGGATGTTTTATTCTGGATTAACTCTTGTTTCGGGATGCTTCGTATATCAACAATGGCTTATCCAAAAGCGCGAAAGCCATAAATGCTTTAAGGCATTTTCGAATAATGTATGGGTGGGGTTCATAATATTTCTGGCCATCGTAAGTGAAACGACCTTATAGGCCGGCAGATGCCGTTAGGAGAGCTGGGCGAGTCTCATGATCAACAAAATTACTTCTTGGATAGGACATACGATCGCTTGGTTCAACCCTATAATGGCTATCATAGTAGTGGTCATCGTCGCTTTGCGTTATGCATTCGACATGGGGTCGCTTTTTCTACAGGAATCGGTCATCTATCTTCATGCGACAATCGTCATGCTAGGTATTTCTTATGCTCTGCAGCGTCGTGCACACGTTAGGGTAGATATCCTCTATTCAAGATTCGATTTAAAAACTCGATCATTCATAGACCTGGTAGGCCACCTGATATTTCTATTTCCCTTCTGTGTTTCGGTGCTATTTTTCAGTTGGGACTACGTCTTAGCATCTTGGTCCATACAAGAAGGCTCACTTGAGGTTGGAGGAATTCAGGCTGTCTATATGTTAAAAACTTTAATTCTGGCCATGGCCTTCAGCCTACTATTGGCCGGGTTCTCGGAAGCGCTATCGTGCCTTCGAACTATAAGGGGCCGCTAAAATGCTGGATTTAGTCCCTATATTTATGTTCGTAGTCGTTTTTTTAATTTTAATGACTGGCTACTCGGTCGCTATTTCTTTGGCTGGAGTGGGTATTGCATTCGCAGCAGTTGGCGGGTTACTAGGAGTTTTTGAGATCCAGGACCTAGGGTTTCTGCCCAGTAGACTTTTTGGAATCATTACAAATCAAACCTTAATAGCGGTCCCCCTTTTTGTTTTTATGGGCATCATCCTTGAAAAAACCGAAATCGCCGGACGTTTGCTTCGAAGCTTGTCCGCTCTTATGGGTGTTTTGCCCGGGGGCTTGGCGCTTGCCGTAATCTTAGTAGGTATGCTGATGGCCGCCAGCACCGGCATAGTTGGAGCCACCGTCGTTACGATGGGCCTACTTTCACTTCCGACCATGCTAGAACAGAATTATGATCGCAAATTCGCAACTGGAACGATAGCAGCCACTGGCACCCTAGGTCAGCTAATACCGCCCTCAATTGCCTTAGTGCTACTTGGAGATGTCATGTCTAACGCTTATCAAAGAGCGCAGCTCGGACAGGGCGTTTTTATACCTGATACTGTCAGCGTCGGAGATCTATTTGCTGGAGCCCTGATTCCCGGCGTCATTCTCGTCAGCTTATACCTTACCTATGCAATGGTGACGGCACTCAGCTCTCCCGAACGGGCACCTCGTCAAACACAGCACAATGGCCCAATAAATATCTCTAATATTTTAAAAGACGCAGTGGCGCCGCTTGTCCTCATAGTTCTAGTCCTTGGATCAATCTTAGGAGGCTACGCAACTCCCACTGAAGCGGCCGGTGTTGGGGCTTTTGGTGCATTGGGCCTCGCTTTCGCAAACGCCCGACTTAATCTAGCTGTTATAAAGGACACAAGTCGCACAACGGTAGATACTACTGCCATGGTCTTTTTTATTATTATAGGTGCCTCGATCTTTTCGCTAGTTTTTCGCGGCTATGGTGGAGACGAACTAGTCTATAGCTGGTTTGAAAACATGCCCGGCGGAGTTTGGGGAGCATTTTCTATAGTAATGCTAGTAATTTTCTTTCTGGGTTTTATTTTGGATTTCATAGAAATCACTTTTCTGGTAGTTCCTATAGTCGGCCCTATTCTCTTGGCCCTTGGGCTAGACCCAATCTGGCTAGGAGTTATGATTGCTGTAAATTTACAGACTTCATTTTTAACCCCTCCTTTCGGTTTTTCCCTGTTTTACTTGAGAGGGGTGGCTCCCGCTGAAGTATCTACACAAGATATTTATCTTGGGGTAATTCCCTACATCGGCTTGCAATTATTGATGATAGGCATGTTAATCGCTTGGCCAAGCCTGGCAACCTGGCTCCCAAGTATAGTCAAAGGGTAGAAATAATGGTCGCTACTGCTCTTACAGGGTTAAATATTTGGAATGGGGAAAAAAAAGTAGCTGAGGACAGCATAGTATTCGAAGGGTCTAAGATAAGTTCAATCTGTTTTAAAGATGACGTGCCTAATCAAGCCCAAGAAATTTCATGCGGAGGAGCTACTGCTCTACCAGGTCTAATTGATGCTCATGTACATATGGAGCTTGACCCCAATCACACACGTCCACCAGAACAAACTGACCTCAATCAAAGGCCTCTCATGAAAGAAAGGGCCAAGAAAATGGTCGAAGCTGGCATAACAACCGCTAGAGACCTTGGAGGGGGTGCCTGGTTAGAAATTGAATTGAGAAATTTGATAGATGAAGGGGCGGTGCTAGGGCCGCGCCTTCTCTGCGCCGGCCAGCCAATAACCTGCATTAACGGACACTGTCACTTCTGGGGCGGTGAGGTCGCTGATTTCCAGATGGCAAAGGCCATCATTCAGCGCCAGATCGAACATGGCGCCGATTTAATTAAGATCATGGCTACCGGCGGAAGAATGACAAAGGGCTCCTCCCCTATGGATACTCAATTTGACTTAAACACTCTACTTTCCATGGTTGAAGAAGCCAAATCACACAACCGACCCGTTGCTGCTCATTGCCATGGAACGGCCGGAATAGAAATGGCGGCCAGAGCTGGCGTCAGCACGATTGAGCACTGCTCTTGGGTTGGCAAAGAGGGTTGGGGAAGTGACTTCCAGCTTGATGTTGCTAGAGTGATAGCCAAGGAAGGTGCCTGGGTTTCACCAACCATCAATAAGGGATGGCAACGAATGCTGGATAATGACGACAAAACTTTAGCTAAGCGTTTGAAAGAAATATATCAGTCTATGAATGCCCTAGAAATACCCTTAATAGCATCTACTGATGCTGGGATTCCTGGGGTTTTCCACCACCACCTTCCTCAAGCCCTGTTGGTGTTTTCAAAGCTAACGGGGCTGGGCAAAGAAAACACCCTCAAATCCGCCACCTCGCTAGCTGCATCAGCTATCGGCCTAGCAGGAAGTACAGGGAGGTTGGTAGCCGGATTTGACGCTGATATTCTGCTCGTGGATGGAGATCCCACTAAGGACCTTCAGGCCCTAGAAAGCCCTGTTGGTGTATGGACAAGAGGTACAACTGTCCGCATGCCCTGAGTAAAGTCCTCGGCTTATCTGGTCTCTAGATAAGCCTTTTCAGTAATCCTATGGTATGAGCGCACGCGATCAAGAAAACTGGTATAAGAACTATGTATTCGGGTGGCAAGGTCGTTTCCCCTGCCTGCTTCTTCAACGACCTCTTTAGATATTTCCTTCAGTCGACTGACAACATCAGGAGGTAGCTCTCTAATCTGCACGTCATGTTGTTGAATTAGAGTTTCTAAGGAAGCCGCATTTTTTGCGGTCAGTTCATCAAGCAAATCTGCGTTAACTGCTCGGCTCGCGGCTTGTAAAATAGCCTTCAAATCGTCCGGCAAGCTTTCCCAAGCCTGCTGGTTCACCAAAGCCTCCAAAGTTGTCCCGGGTTCGTGCCACCCGGGGTAGTAATAATAAGTAGCAACGGTATGAAGCCCAAGAGCCAGATCATTGAAAGGACTAACCCACTCTACTGCATCAATGACGCCTGTTTGCAGTGACGTATAAACCTCAGATCCTGGCAAAGTTACAGGTACTCCGCCCGCCCTTAAAAGAACCTCTCCTCCAAGCCCAGGTATGCGCATCTTCAGGCCCCTTAGATCATCAACTGAATTGATTTCCTTATTAAACCAACCTGCCATTTGCACCCCGCTATTGCCTGCAGCCAACGGTAAAACGTTGAAAGGCTCATAAAGCTCCCTCCATAACTCCAACCCTCCCCCGTAATGCAACCAAGCATTCATTTCCTGTCCCGTCATACCAAAAGGTACGGTAGAAAACATAGGCGCTGCTGGCATTTTGCCTCGCCAATAATACGCTGAGCCATGTCCCATCTCAGCTATGCCTTGGGATACCGCATCAAAAACTTCAAATGCCGGCACTAGCTCCCCCGCCCCATACACTTTGATATTCAGTCGGCCGTTACTCATCCGCTTAACACTCTTCGCTAGACGCTCCGGAGCCATCCCAAGACCAGGAAGGTTCTTTGGCCAAGTAGTTAGTAGTTTCCAGTGAAAAACTTTGGGGTTCGGGTCAACTGTCGGCGAATCATTTTTCTGAGGTTCTTGAGCGCATGCACCCAAGCTTACCCAAATAACCAAACACCCAAAAAATTTAAGCCTTTTTTTCCACATTGTTATGTCCGCCCATAAATACATCTTTCTATTCTAGCGGCTCTAGGTTGGCCATGCCTAGCATTAGCCATTTTGAGCCTGCCTTCGAGAATCTTATCTGCACCCGAGCTCTCTCCCCCGAACCCTCCGCTTGAGTTACTATTCCTTCACCAAATTTCTCATGCCTTACTCTTTGGCCCATCCGCAGCCCAACAGCCTCCTCATCAATAAGTGCCTTTCCCCCAAGAGCGGGTATATTATTTTGCCGCCCTGGCCGAGGGACAGAACTTACGCGAATCTGCTGAAGCAAAGCAGAGGGGACCTCTCCAATAAATCTGGAAGGACGGTTATAAGTGTCACTGCCATGCATCCTCCGGCTCTCAGCATATGTAAAATATAACTGCTGCATAGCTCTGGTAATTCCGACGTAACAGAGACGACGTTCTTCCTCCATTCGACCGGGCTCCTGAGCAGACATCTGATGAGGGAATAACCCCTCCTCCATTCCAGACAGAAAAACCAGCGGAAACTCAAGTCCTTTTGCTGAATGCAGCGTCATCATCTGTAACGCTGGACCGGATTGTGCTTGCCTCTCTCCTGAATCAAGCGCAACGTGATCAAGAAACTCCTCCAGTTCGGTGGTTTCTAAACTAGCTTCAGTTGTAGGAAAAATAAGGTCTCCTGAAAATTCTCGGCATGCCGAAACCAATTCCGCCAAATTTTCTTTTCGCGCCAACCCCCTTTCTCCGCGCTCTCGTCCATGAAATTCCATCAACCCGGTTTTATCTATCACGTAGTCAGCAAGCTCGTGAAGATCCATTTCCATAGTTTCTTCGCGCATCAAGTTGATGAGGTCTAAAAACCCTTGGATCTTACCATTAAGGCGGGCACCACCTGATCCCTCATCTATCAGTCCTTCGGAGGCCTGCCACAGCGAACTAGATTGCAACCGAGCCCGATTGCGAACTGCTTCCATTGTTTTATCCCCTATCCCCCGGTTTGGGGTATTAATGACTCGCTCAAAAGCATGATCTGAATGACGATCATGTATCAAGCGCATATATGCTAACGCATTCTTTACTTCAGCCCTCTCAAAAAAACGTTGTCCACCGTATATACGGTAAGGAATTTGAGCTCTAAGCATTGCCTCTTCCAGCACCCTAGACTGTGCGTTAGAACGATAAAGAATTGCCACTTCAGAACAGGACCCTCCGGTGGCAATCCAGCCTTGCACTCGCTCTGCTATGAATTTTGCCTCATCCAGATCGTTGTATGCAGAATAGACCTGTATCGGTTCCCCCTCTGGCCCATCTGTCCATAATTGTTTTCCTAACCTATCGTGATTGTTTCCAATTAACGCATTGGCCGCCTTTAGCACGGTCCCTGTAGAACGATAGTTTTGCTCCAACCTTATAGTCATCGCCCCTTTGAAATCCTCCCCAAATCGATGAATATTTTCCATCTTTGCCCCTCGCCAACCGTAAATCGACTGATCATCGTCACCAACAGCCATTACGTTGGAGCGGTCGCCAGCCAGAACTCGCAGCCACGCATACTGTATGGTGTTTGTATCCTGGAATTCATCGATCAAAATATTGTTAAACCGGTTCTGATAATGGTTTAGCAGTGACGGTTGTTGGAGCCATAATTCATGGCTTCGTAGAAGCAGTTCGGCGAAATCGACTAAACCACCCTGGTTGCACATCTGTTCATAAGCTTCATAAATTTTTTTGTGGGTGATTTGAAATAAGTCATCATTATCTGGAACTTCGTTAGCTCTTTTCCCCTCATCTTTTTGTCCGTTGATAAACCAAACAGCCTGTCGTGCCGGCCATTTCTGCTCATCGATTCCATGATCGCGCATCACTCGTTTTACCAAACGAAGCTGGTCATCGGCATCCAATATCTGAAAATTTTGTGGGAGTTTTGCTTCTTGCCAATGCATCCGAAGCAGCCTGTGCGCTAAGCCATGAAATGTTCCAACCCAAAGTGTTTGAACGGATATGTTAAGAAGCTCTTCGATCCTAGACCGCATTTCCGCAGCCGCCTTATTGGTAAAAGTCACTGCCATCAATCCATTAGGCGAGACTCCCTCCATCTGAATTAGCCAGGCAAGACGATGCACTAAGACGCGCGTTTTCCCGCTTCCCGCTCCTGCTATGACTAAGGAGTTCCCCTGCGGAGAAGCAACAGCCTCTCGCTGTCGGTCATTAAGACCCTCTAAAACCGCAGTCACATCCATTTTGGATCAAACGCTCGCTCAAAACAGGTTTTAACGCCTTTTTCAGAATTATTCCGCTTAGGCGTTGGTGGGCCTTCCGTCTCAAGATCGGCAATAAAAACCCGAAATACGTATTCTCCTTGATGTCTCACGGCAACAGCCTTCTAAGCATCCTTGCACCATACGTCATAAACGGTAGACCAGTTAGCTGAAAGCTCCGAGAAAATGATGGCTCCCTCCCAGGCTTCCTTATATTCCTTACTCTCAACATTCTGATGTTTCTCAGTCTCTCGAAAAAAGTGATCCGCCGCAGCCATTAAGCCAAGGGTGTCTTTGCTCAATTCTGCGCAATCTTTCTTTGAAAGGCCTTGCTGCTCAGCAAATACCGGAGCTGTAAACGAGAGGAAAGCGGCGATAAAAACAAGAGGCTTAAAATACATGGCAATATTCTCCTTACAAATATGAGTATCCTGACAGATTATGCAGAACTTCGCATGAACGACACATTAATACTTCAATTTTTTATCCCGCATCTAATGGCTCACGCTTCGATAGGAACCGGTATCATCTGCTTGCAGCCAAGCAAAGTAATCATCTTCGTTGACCACATACGACCAATGTAGCAGTGACTGCTGAATTCTGGGACTAACACTAAGAGCATTTTTTACAGGGCAGCCCGATTTTTCTATCCTGGCATAAATAGCAGTCCGCCAACGACCTTTTGGCCCACAAAAAGCGAGCCAGCGCTTGATTTGACGAACATCGTCTTCGTGCCTTCTTCCTAAGAAATATTTACAGTACCACTCAAACCAACCCCGAGGATCGTCTGCGTGGATCCACCCTTTCTGCTCCCACTCCTTCTGGGACTGTCCGGACTTGACGCCAAAATAATTAACCGCGCTACGATACTTATTGGAACAATATTGATCAGGGTGCAGGTCTGTGAACCAATCTTCCGGATAATCTTTATAGCTAATAATTTCGGAAAAATAGGTACCGCCGAAAACGCCTCGTGCAAGCATCTCTTTAGGTGTCAACTTAGGGTTAAACTGGGTTTGTAGCGACAAAATAGGCGCCTACTACTTGTCTGTAAGTTCAAAAACATAAATCGCTTGTCCGCCAGTAGGTTGGTAGATTTCCGGGGCAAGAGTAGCAGTTAATGCCCGAAATACTCCTATTCCTGTTTGCACAGCAACATATTGTTTTCCCTTAACCGCAAATGAAATTGGATAACCATGAAGAGGGGCAGGCAATCTTATTTGCCATAACTCCTCTCCGGTCTGACTATCAAAGGCTTTAAATGAGCGATCTAAATCACCAATAAAAGTTAAGCCTCCGCCTGTAGTCAAAGCCCCTGTCAAAAACATTGCTCTCTGTTGGATTTTCCAATTCATCTTCATGGAGATCGCATCTACTGATATTAAGGCTCCAAGATTTTGGTCGTAATTAGGCATTGCATACGTTGTGGTGCCAGCGCCAAAACCTCCACCGCCAATGACTTGCTTGACAGGTTGTCCTGTCATCTCAGAACATGTCTGGTGTAGAGGTATTATAAGAGCCTTTTGGATAGGATCGAATGCCATCGCCTGCCAATTGTGACCCCCATATATTCCAGGACATGCTGAAATGGTGTCGCCAACCTTAGCGGACATAATATCATCCCTATAAACCACGGCCCCATTTTCTCGATCTACTGTTTTAAAAACTGTCTGTGGGAGAGTTTCTAGCAAATCAATGTATTTGCCCGTCTCAAGATCTAATTTCCAAAGGATGCCGTCCTTGCCAATAGTAAATACAAAGCTATCGTTTTCAAGATGCGCTATCACTCTTTCAAAACCTACCTCCATATCAATAGTTTCCCCAGGCACATGCTGGAAATGCCATTGGATTTCTCCCGTTTTAGGAGCAATCGCTAAAGTAGAGTTTGTATAGAGGGCTTTATCACTAGGGCTCATCCCACGACTGGCAGCCACCCAAGGCTTCGGTTGCGAAGTACCAATAACGAACAGTTCTGTCTTGGGATCATACGATCCAGCAATCCACATGTCTCCGCCGGCCCGAAATTCTGGATCCAGCCCGGCCCAAGTATCTCCTCCTGGCTGCCCTGGGCCCGCAATCGTAGAAGTGCGCCAAAGCTCCTTTCCGTCCATTGGGTCATGCCCAGTAATAAAGCAGCCGTCTGACGTATACAGCTCGCAACCGTTAATCCCGCTGAGCAGGACCCCGTCTCCAATGATTGGCCCAGCGCTATGAGTATACGCCTGACGGTAGTTAGCCTTTTCTGACCGCCAAAGCTGTTTCCCACTGACCGCATCAATTGCAACGATAGCAGCGTCGTAGGTGCTCAAAAACAGTCGATCCTTATAAATCGCTATGTTGCGGGTTGGCCCCCCAAGCACTCGTGATTCCTTTGGGTAGTCATAACTATATTCCCAAAGCACCTCTCCAGTTGCAGCGTTTACGGCTTGTATCATATTGGTTGGATGCGTGAGGTACATCACCCCCTTATGCACCAGCGGCGTGCCCTGATTGCTTCCGTCAGTCATCGCCAGCGACCACGCCAAACGCAATTTGCTAACATTGTCTCTGTCAATTTCCTTAAGGGGACTATACCCCTGCCCATCAAGCGTGCGCCTCCAGCTAAGCCAATCTGCTGCAGGAGGAGCCTCTAGCATTTCCATATGAACAGGCGTGTAATTTTTTAACTCTTTATTAACAAATCCGCCTCGTTTAAGTGCCATCTCTGCTACGGCATCCGGGCCAGACCAAGCTACTGTGCCCCCTAGAACTTCAGCGTCGATTAACTCGAATAGCGGAAGCTTGTCGCTGCTGCCGTGCTGATTTCTAGCGACAATATAATTATTGATCGCTTGGTACTCAGATAACGATAAATGTCCTCCGCCCCCCGGAGGCATTGTCGCCTGGGTATGGGCAAGCAACTCAGCTGAAGAACGGCCTCCCCATCGTCCCAAAAAATTCTCTCCAATAAGTGCGCTGCCATGGGCTGTCCCACGGAGGGTCATCCCGTGACAATTAGAGCAATGCGCATTATAAAAACGCTGTTGAGCTGACGGTTCAGCATGAACGGCCAGACAGAAAACTAAAATATTTACGCATAATAAGGCCTGCCACACGTTCCTACTCCTCATCTATGACTAACTTGCCTTAACCGGCGCATGCAGCTGGGATTCCAAATCATCTAAGGCTAGCACCTGCGGAAATTTACTTTCCTCGTAGCCATCAACCACCCTAGGCTGGCCAAACCACTCAACCGCTGGCCCAACTTCAGCTAGGGCCAACATAAGCTTAAGCAAATTACTGTCTCTATCGTCAAGGCCCCCTAGTTCTTTGGTGGCAAGATATTCAAGAACCGCTGGAGCGACGGTCACCATGTCATCATAAAACTCTCGGATCTCAGCCATGTCCGCTGATATTCTTGCCTCATTCCGAGCGTTCATATCAGGCAAACACCATCGATCACAGTAACTAGCGAGTTGTTCAAAAGGTTTAGGTAAAGTAAATGTTTTGGTCATTTCTATAGTCCTAGATATTTACAGACAGTGTGGTGCTGGTAACGCAACGAAAGCTCATGGTCATGGAAATGAAATTCCTTTATGAGACCCGTTGCGATGTTGCTAGTCATTCTTTCTAACGTATTAGCATCCTCAAGAACAGCATCTCGAAGTTCTGCAATGGCATGCTCTTGTCCAAAACGTTCTGCGGCATTGGTCGCGGGCCTCAGATACCCTGTCATCTCCCATTTGGTTCGGTCCGGACCAAGCGGCCACATTTGATGGGTAAAATACATTCCGGGGTTAATTACACAAACAAGCCCCGGGAAGAAAACCGTTACATCTATGGCCCAATTCTCGGCTCGAGTCTGGTTTAGTCCCTTGGGCAACTCTTGAGTGGTAGCCACCGCGCTCGTTATGGAGGTCGCTGCGGCATTGGCTGCGAGCTTCTGAACTGGTTGCGGATCATAGTCTAAGCTTGCCCAAACCGAAGTAGTCCGGTGGTCTCCTTTCAATCGAACGTCGACGGCTCGGCCATGCGGATTATCCGGGCCCGCCATTGTGTGCCTGATGCTTCGGCTATGAAGAAAAGGAACATGATAGGTCTCACAGAATGAGTCCACTAGAAATTTCCAGTTCGTTTTAACAACCCCAGAAAATTGAAACCTCGACGTTCCGGATGAAAAAGGGTATCCATCCAAGTCAGCCCCTTGTTCTCCTACATATTCTTTAAGTGTTTGGTTTGGTCTATCTTGGATATTAACAAAAAGAAATCCTTGCCAAGACTCACAATGCAATTCTTTTAGAGAAACCTCAGATTTATCAAGCAAGGGAAAGCCTCCCTCATCGGGAACTGACGCCAGTCGCCCCTCAAGGTCATATTTCCACGCATGAAACTTGCATGTGAAAGCACTGCGCTTCCCGCATTCGGCTAGCTCAACTTGATTCCCTCTGTGCGGACACGCATTCATAAATGCACGGACCTTCTTATCGCGGCCACGCACCACAATGATGGAAAAATCAAACGTAGGCAGTTCTTTGACGAAAAATTCTCCCGCCGACAGAAGCTGCTCCTCCCGCCCCACGTAATGCCAGGTCTTTTTGAATATACGCTCTAGCTCCAGCTCATAGAGCTCTGGCTTCCAGTAAATATCTGTGCTTACCGGACCTGCGTGCAACTCTGGATGCCTAGCTGTTAAATTAGTATCTCCCGGCTGTTTCTGGCCCATGCTACCCCCTTTAAACCTATACTTGTGTCTACCATTCTAGCTGACAATCACGCGACGACCCAATCCCCTTAATAAATTTAGTAGTGCAGTACTAAACTCTGCTAATAAGGGATGCATTCTACGCCCTAAGGTTCTAGGCTAATTATTTAGGCAAACGGAGGGATATTATTCACTGCCGTCTTGGCTCGGAGTTCCTGGCTGAAATTTTCCGCTGTTTGCTTAGCTCGATAACCTCTTTACGAATCCGATCTACCATGCCCACAAACCCAAAGAAAAAGGAAAGGGCCAATAAAACCGCCAAAATTATAGTAAGGTGGACGGAAAGGGGGACGTTATATATGGCTACTAATGCTGCATCAAGAAATTCATTTTGAAACCATCCTAAGTATTCCAATTTAATAGCTGCCAATAGAAAGCACCATGCTATTAGCAAGTAGAAGCTGATTTCTGCTGTAATTGACCAGAGAAATCTAAATATTAGGGTAAATAGTTTTCTGCCCATCCAGTGTCTCGTAGCGCGTTTGTCCGTTTAGCCTTATTTTTTGAATTAAGGGTAGCTGTTATATTGGCGGACCACAATGGCACAACAACTGAGGTTAAAGAATGTTAATTGAAGAGTTTAGCTATGCTGACCCCAACGACCCTCTCTACCGCAAAATAGGGATCAGGCTAGTTGAGATGCTCACGGGGCAACCGCTACTCAAGAAACTATACGAGAGCTATCAAGCGTTAGGCTTACCCCATCATGTATTTTTTGAGGAAGCTATTAAGTTATTAGAAGTAGACATTCGCTGGCACGGCAACGGGCGAGAAAGCATTCCTTCTTCTGGGCCTTTGATTTTGGTCGCAAACCATCCTTACGGAGTACTTGACGGGTTAGCTATTTGCTTATTAGCCATCCAGAGTCGTGGTGATTTCAAGATTTTAATTAACTCACTTCTTTGCAGGGCCCCGGAGTTACAAAGCTTCGTTCTGCCCGTAGATTTCAGCGGATCCGCTGAAGCCACAAAAAATAACCTAGCTTCAAGACAAGCAGCCAGAACCCATCTGGAAAGCGGAGGCACATTAATAGTATTTCCAGCCGGAGGTATATCCACCACCCCAACCATTTTTTCTCGCGAGGCTAAGGATGATGACTGGGCACCCCTCGTTGGTCAGCTGGTTCGTCGGACTCGCGCAGCTGTTGTTCCCGTTTTCTTTGCCGGACAGAATAGTTACCTATTTCAAATCGCTAGTCATCTCAACTACTCGCTGCGCATCGCATTAATCTTTCATGAAGTGAAGCGCCGCATCGGATCGCACCTAGATGCTGTGATTGGCGACTCTCTTAGTTATGATGAGCTCGAGCCACATCTGCCGCCTGCAAACCTGGCCAGAAAGCTTCAAGCAGAAACTCACGTTCTAGCTAAAGAGCTTTGACCGCGCCAAGCGCCTCTTCCAGCAACAACCGCTCCTTCCGACGGATTCCCCCCTTCGCGCTATACCCCCCAAGCGACCCATCAGACCTGATTGCTCGATGGCAAGGGATCAGCACCGGAAAAGGGTTTTTCCCACAAGCATTAGCAACCGCCCTTGCGGAGTTTGGGTGTCCTATCAATCGAGCAATTTCCTTATAGGATCTTGTCTCACCATACGGAATTCTTTTTAGTTCCGCCCATACTTTGCGCTGAAACTCTGTAGATTTAGCAGCTTTATTAGCAGTCATAATGGCATTAACCGGGGCAGCCTCGCTTAAGATCCTGAATTAAAAGGGTTGGTACACCGCGGGTATGCGACTTAACCGATGCTACCAAAGTATTCGGTTTCCGCCCCTTTCTAACAGCACTAACCTCGATATTCTCCCTCGAGAGTCGCTCGCAAGTCATTCTTAAATCCCCCACTTCCCAAGCTAGTCCCCACAGCGAGTCTTCGGGCTCCATTTTATCTTTTTCCTTCCCTACTACCTCTATCGTCGTTTTATTAATCCGAAAAAACAACATTCTACCGCCCCAGTCTTCTACTACCTGGTCAAGACTTAATCGCAACCCGAGGGCCCTTTCGTATAGACCGACCGCCCCCTCAGGATCATTTGTATTAATTACCACGTGATCCAAACGTTTGGCCTGAACACTGCTTAATTGTTGGTTGCTGAACTGGCCAGATAAATGCTCTATTGCAAAAACAAGCACTCCTCTTGTAAACCGGCGTGGAAAGAACATGCTCTTCCACATTCTGCTCTGTGTGCCGTCAGCGCTGACGCCAACCTGTTCCGTTATTGGGCTAACAGCAATACCGTTGCTAACAAAGCCCTCGGACAAGCTATCCAAATCATCAGTGCCTAAGGCTATTCCACATAATCCTTCGCCGTTTGCAACCAAGCAGCTATTCACCATGTCAGCGCCAGCGCCATCACCAGCAGCTGCAAGCAACTCCAGATAAGTGTTCTCAAACGAAAAAAGTGCATTCTGTGTGCCCAACTTAGGGTGGGCACCACGCCAAATGGGGGGGAAACCAAATAACTTGCTATATTCGTTTATAGCGTCTGGGAGATCCTCAACCGCTATGATTAAATGATCTAGACGATTAAACAAATTGGGGCCTTTTTTGAACTTTACTGAGTATGGCGCGTTCGAGCTTAATCAGAACCAACCGGGTTACTGGCAATATCATAAAAAGCTCCTAATAGAAACGCTTGAAGGGCATCTGCTTTTGTAACTCTCCAGCAAACGTCGTATTTTTTCAACGGTAAATCTAATATACGTTAATACGTATGCTATGGGCCTAATGTTGCTAAAACCATCTTTCACAATTTGTCTTCTTTTGTCGCTGGCAGCCTGCGGGAATCCATCCTCCTCCAGTAATAACTTAGAAATAGCAATCGACGTTTCTAATCTAATTGATAATGGGTTTAGTTACTTAGAGCAAAACATCTTGATCAACTCGAATCGTCCTCAATGCAGCTATACGCTATCACAAGATAGTCAAACCCCAAAAATTCTGCACTTGGAGCCGATAGGCGAAAACCAGTTTAAGTTTCGAAACCCTATCGTTTATCAAGATCGTGCCGAAGTAACTATTAGGGTCGCGGCGGTAAGCTCCTTGGATTGTCCATATCATTTTAAAGATATTAGCTTCAACATTAACAAATTCCCGACTGAGTTTGGGTTCGAACCACGGAATATTGCGGACCTAGATAGCCGGCTTTTTCAAGTTAATGACATTGGATTTGGTGGATTGGTCATCACCGACAGATATACGGCTACTATCTGTTATCCGACCGCGAACGATTGCGAGTCTATCGATGACGAGTTTTATGGCCAAGACGCCCACAATATGGCTGTAGGGGACTTTAATGGCGACGGGCACGAAGATTTCGTGGTTGCTTGGTCAATTTTTCCTCACACAATAGAGGAGGAACAAAAGCTAAATGCGCCGATCAACGTCTATCTAAATGATGGCAATGGTAGATATGCCGAAGATATAAGTCTTTACGCCTCTGGGAAAGCCCCTACGCATCCGTTTGTCTATAGAACAATAGTTGCAGATTTTAATGGAGACGGCCTGGATGATATCTTTGCGGGATCCATGGGAATCCAAGTCAGAGGGCCTGACTACGACGAAAACTACATTGAGCCCTACCCTCATCTGCTCCTGCTTTCTAATGAAAGTGGCAAGCTAGTAGAAGAAAAAGGGAATATAGAAAAAAACAACCACGCTGAAGAGCTCCTATGTAGCTTTGCCCACGATGCTAGCGCGGGAGACGTGGACGGCGACCACGACATAGATTTATTTGTATGCAATATTCTATTAGTCAATGATGGATCCGGCCAATTTGATATACATCCCCATATCAACCAGGCCTGGAAGTGGGCCAATCAATTGGGTAACCCCATGAGCAGCCTTGTGGAGGATTTAAATAATGATGGGTTCGACGACCTGCTGTTTTGGAGCTTTGATAATAGATCCTCATGGTCTAGCGCGGACGAAGGCTATATTCTGCTTAGTAACAATACCCCTCAGGTAGAAGGCTGGGAGTTAATTTCCCTGCCCGTTGGCCCATTCGGCTACGACCACAATAAGTATAATCATGCGGCTGCCGGGGACTTTAACGGCGATGGTTATACTGATGTGGTAGTCGCGATTACGCGCGACGTACCATATTATGAAGGCGCCTATATTCAGGTGCTTATGAACAACGGAGCCGGCGCGCTAGGTGACGAAACCAGCTCCAGGTTCTCCAATCAACCGCGCGCAGTATTACACCAAGGGGAGGGCAACATCTATACCGCAGACGTTAATCTAGATGGGCATGTTGATATCATTCATTCCACGAGGGATCATCAAAGCGGCTATCATGGAGTGAATATTGCAATCAATAGTGGCGCCGGAATTTTCACATCCATAGCCGAAACTGATCTTCCAATGCGCCCTCGAGAGGACAGTCTTGAGAGTCTAGCCACTGATGGCGACTACAACTACTTGACGAAAGGTCTTCCAATTAACGCGGATGACCAAGGCTGTTTAGACTTGATCTCGGCAACAAAGTTTGGCTTGGGAAATCCTCCAGCCTCTAGGAATTATCTGTTTACAATTATTAGCAAGCACTGCGATTTCTAATTACAAGGCACCCCCTATACCACCAAAGAGCCATACTCCAAACTACTTCAGCCAACTCAGCTTACTATCCTTGTAAATATCTAGTTTTGGCGTAAAACGCTCAGGAAAATCCAAGCTACAAATGGTCACGTCAATATTATCGGGATCCTTGTTCGAGATACACGCCACTGGCGTGCCACAGTCTTCACAAAAATAACGCTCTAAATGAGCGGAAGATTTTAACTCTTTCGGTAGGCCGCGGATATACTCAAAGTCCTTCTTTGGGACAACCAACCAAGACACGAAAGCCGCCGCCGATATCCTTCTGCACATCGAACAATGACAATTTGCAGATGGATAGTCGCTCGCCGCAAATTGATAGCGAATAGCGCCGCAGAAACAGCCCCCTGTAATAAGCTCGTCCATAAAACCATATCCCTAAAATTTGATTCATATTACATTTCTAATCTGCGTCTCGGCAATTCAACTAATTGGCGCGTCTAATTCGTGTGTGTTTGCTCTCTGCCAAAGGAGATACCCGCAAACCCGATGCATATGGATGGTTCTCTATCGTTGCTTAAAATCTAAAACAGTCGCGTTAATACAATATCTAGGCTGGCCTTTCGGACCATCATTGAAAACGTGGCCCAAATGAATATCCGATGAGACCGATCGAATTTCTGTTCTTCTCATTCCGTATCTATTGTCCGGTTTAGTATAAACCGACCCCTCAACAGCCTTGGTAAAAGACAGCCAACCCGTACTAGAATCAAATCTATCTTTAGTGTCGAACAACGGCGCACCGCTTAACTTATCAATAAATATGCCGTCCGGTGTATCTTTAAATATCTCGTACTCTATACAAAACCTTGGATCGGTTCCCTCCTCAAAGGCTACTTCATGCGCGGGGGTCCCTCCCATTATCAAAGCTCCGAGGGCTTCATAAAACTCCTTAGCTGTCATATACCCCTGGCGCCCAAAAACTTCCTTGCCCTCATCTAAAAAAAAGAATGTTGGTGTAGCCCAAGTTGGTGATTTAATCTGCAAACCCTCAAGCTGTGTAGCCGACCTCCAGACAACGGGAACGCTTCCTTTGTAATCCGCTACCACTTCTTTCTTAAACTTCTCACAATACGGACAGTAGCCATTTGGCTCGAGAATGACCACAGCCTTCCCGCTTACTATATTCGAGTTATTAAGGCGCTTTAGGGATCCCTCTTTATTAAAGCGAACCCCTGTTGAATGATCCGGGCAATATCCTCTAGGATTTTTTTTAATATAGTCCTGGTGATATTCTTCGGCCGCATAAAACTCATCTATAGGTTTCACTGCAGTTGCTATCATTCCGTATCCCGCGGCTGAAAGAAGCTCTTGATACTCGGCCATGATTTTATAAATAGCCGCTCTTTGCTGTTCGGAAGAATATAGAATTATCGACCTGTACTGCGTACCAATATCGTTTCCTTGTCTATTTACTTGGGTCGGATCGTGCGATTCAAAATAATGTTTGAGAAGGTCTTCAATCGAGATCGCGCTCTCGTTGAAAGTCACCTCAACAACTTCTGCGTGATTATCCTGATTAAATCGATTTCTTGGCTTGGTAATCTCTCTATAAGTTGGTCGAATGCCCATTCCGTCGGCATAACCTGAGACTGCGTCAAGCACCCCTGGCAACGACTCATAGCCTTTTTCGGCTCCCCAAAAACAGCCCGAGCCCAAAACAATTTTCTCAATATGCAATGTTGCCTCAAATGTTGGCTCGTTAATGTTAGCTGCAGCAGGCAACGCAAGCGAGGACGCTAAGAGCGTTATTATGTAGCCAAGAAATTTTTTCATGTCCTCGCTGCTAAGATTACATTCCGACCACTTTACAGGGTGCTTTCGGATAGTTGCCAAAGGTCTCAATAAAATCTTGCTTGCCTGTATCGCCATCGGCGGTAGTGCCTATTTGCTCGGTCATTAGAGACTCCCGATTATCGCTCTGGTCCGCACTGACTATACTCTTGTTTCCCAAAACGACAAAATTTCACTCAATGGACGCCGACATAACCCATGGAGTCAAACAAATAAGCACCTGAAAGACGTTATTTTTTATATTAGGCGTTATGCTTAAAATATTATAAGCGAAACAGCTCCAGGAGGCGGAAAATGCGAATAGGGATATCCGTGTGCTCAAGTTATACGATGACTGACCCGCGCGAGGGAGCACAATTTATGGTTGAGCGCGCGCGCGCGGCGCGGCAGGCGGATTTAGATATGTTATTTGTTGGGGACCACCACGCCACGCCATCACATTACTTCCAAAACACCCCGATCTTAGGGCGCATGCTTGCCGAATGGAATGCGAATCCAGCCGGCGCACTATACTTGCTGCCATTATGGAATCCGGTGCTGTTGGCTGAACAAATCGGAACCCTCGCTGCCATCATGGAGGGGCGCTTCATCTTACAATGTGCTCTAGGAGGAAGTCGAAAACAAAGCGCGGCAATGGGGATAAACCCCAAAGACCGAGTCCCTATGTTCGAGGATGCCCTGTCGATCATGAAGGCCCTGTGGGCCGGAGAAACTGTTAGCCATGATCGATTTTGGCCAATCACAAATGCGAAAATATCACCAATTCCAGTAGACCAAGTCGAAGTTTGGGTAGGCGCGGTCGCAACTCCTGCCATAAATAGAACAGCGCGATTAGCGGATGGCTGGCTAGGACAACCTGGTATAGGGTTAGCTGAAGCCAGAAAGCAAGCAAACAAGTATCGTCAAGCATGCGCTGAACACGGCTCCGATCCAGCAGCAATAGCTATTCGGCGAGATATTTTTGTCGGCGAAACAAGCCAAGAAGCAAAAAGGGTCAAAGAAAGGTACATGGCAAAAGGCTATCGTGGATTTGACGAGGATGCGTTTATGACTGGCTCTGTGGCGGAAATCGCTGAGCAAATGATAGCTTTTGAAGAGGCGGGTTTTACCGACATCGTCATTAGAAACATCAGCAGCAAGCAAAAACAGGCTTTATCGACAATTGAGCTGCTAGCCGAGGTCAAAAAACAAATAGCCTAGCGTTAGGGGAAATCCACCACCCTTGATTACTGTAAGCTAGAGCCATCAGTGTTCGAACTCTTTATTAGGATCACAAGGAAAGGTGCCAAGAGAAAAAGATCAGGTCACCAAGCGCGCCCAAAATAATTATCGCCCAAAATAATTTCGGATGAGCCCAGCACCACTTTATAAGTTTTCTAATCGCCGTTGTCACAAGCTTCCGTGTCAGCTCGCCTTAGCGCGCAACCAACTTACAAATTTTAATGCCCAAACCAGCAAAATAGCCAAGACGTAGACTGCGTAAACTGAATATATGCTGGTCGCCAGAATCGCCCCAACAAAAGCGTATAAAAATATAATTATCAAATAATTAATTCCGCCTCTGTGCAACGTTTTCCAGTTCTTTGCCCCCAGCTTGCCCGCCATTGTGTCGGTGGAAGTAATCGCCATCATGTACACTAAGAGGTAGCCCAAACCTCCTCCCACAATTGAGACTGTACTAGGTTCCTCGTTACTCAGAACAAAAAAGTTAACGAGAGCAACCAGGTGGAAAGTGTGCGCTACGGTAAAACCCAACCCAAAATATCTTCGGTGTCTGACGAGATCCTTAGTTACTTTGCACTTAAAATAGACCCTTAGAATACTCGCTGCATAAGCAGATAATAAATAAAAGAACGCGAGGTGGGCGCTATATTTAGCCCAAAGTCTTGGGCCTTCATCAGACGGCGAAACAACCAAGTGGTAGGCGCCCAAAAGCAATGAAAATATTACACTCGAAAGGATGATATTTGCTTTATTCATGCTCTTACCTTGATCATCGGAGATCTTGCCAACCGTTAGCCGATCCTATCAAAAGCCTGAATTAGATGCCCGTTGTGTTATTGATTAAATTTACGATTATGTTTGATATTGCTGAGCGTATCTATATATTTTGCGACAAGAGTAAAAGTGAATGTGCTACGGGAGCAAGATATGGATTGTGGTTGCGGAAGAAGCCCAACCGGCAAGTGCGTCGGCTGGCATAATCTCTCTGAAGAAGAGTATCAAGCAAAACTAAAAGAATACGAAGAACAGACTAAAGACAAAGAATAAAAAGTTTAAGGAACCTCCTGAGAGCCCACAACCGGATAGCTCTCCACAAACTAGTCAGTAGCTAAAGCCGCTACAAGCAATTTTTTTATTCTTCATGACAAGAAGAACAATCTAAAGCCCTACAGGCTTGATGGTTTTTATAATGGGCATAAACGGTCAAGATTGAGCCAAGCAATGTCAATGCTTTTTCTCCGAGCACTCCTAAACCACTCTCCCCCAAAACAACCGCCAAAATCAGTAAAAGCAAACCAAAAACTCCCGCGGGAAGGAATGATGTCATTTTGTGATTTTTGTAACCTAAACTTAATGCGCAAACGCTGATGGGAACCGCCAATAACACTACCGACCTATGTATAAGCTCGTTATCAATAGAAAACGACAAAAAGCCGGCACTCATAATAAAAAAAGACGGGACCAAAAAACAATGCGCAACACAGACCAAAGATAGGGTGATAGCAAATTTATCTGTTGTTATTTGTGTTCTTATCATGTTTTTAAAACCACTGTTCAAGCTTGTTCAGGGATCACAGGCGCTCTATGTCCTTTTGCCGAATCACCCAACGCAATGTCTATGCGTGAAACTCGGCCGGCAATAATAGGGAACTAGACATCATGCGTAAAGTACTTCACTTTATGAAAATTCTTATAAAACTTAATGTATTTTTCTCTCATAAATTTTTGATTAACTGTTTATGTCTAAGTTTTATATATATTGATTTTACCTTGTTGTGGTTTCCGTCAGACTCTGCTTCTGCTTGAGTCCACAGACCTTTATCAATATCGTCTTGTTCTAGTTCCTCTGCAATTATTTGATAAACATCGGGACCTTTTTCAGTAACTTTTTTCTTTTCGGCAATAGTTGTTTCTATTTTCTTTCTAGAAAAAGAAAACAACAAGAACGCACCGCCAAGAATAATTATCCAAAATATTATGACTAGTATTATCTCTTGAGGACTTTTCAACATTTTTTAATCTCTTATCAAACATCATATAAAACTTTATTGAAGACTTACATAATGAAGTAATGTGTTTTTTTAATGTTGGGGTTTTTAATAACAAAACTGCTGCTGAGAATCTTTTTAAAAAAATTGTTGGTTCAGGTAGAAACCAACATAGGGTGCTAAAAAAAGGTAACAGGGTTTTGGTCCAAAGCATTGAAAACCTAAAAATGCCAAAAAAATTAAGTATTAAAAACATTCAAATTCCAAATGAGAAAGACCCAAGAAGTTTTTATGTTTGGCATCTCCTTCTTGAGTTTGATAACGGTATGACTATCAAAGGAAGGACAAAGCAAGATGGGATAATAATGAAAGCGCGGGGTCCTGATATTAAAACAGACTGGCAGGTAATAGAATGGGGTGATTGCGGTATGTTTGAGGAAGAACTATAGTTAATAACCCCTTGTTAGAACCTATTCAACCGTGACGGAATTGAATTGGTTGTGCCTG
>MDTE01153764.1_pt1 | contig 131327 bp, 90 predicted proteins | sample 811231 | NCBI WGS metagenome assembly MDTE01 (sample SAMN05326651, study PRJNA326480) | marine metagenome | isolation source: seawater | place: Indian Ocean: Red Sea | collected 2010 | reverse complement strand
CGTTCAAGTGCGACGCGATGGCGTCTCGCGTGCGTGAGATAAATCCCCGATGTATTGTGAGAGTCGTGAAGGATTTCGTGCAGGGACACAACGTGGAGGACATCGTGGAGCGCGGCGACGGCGCGGAGGCGCGCGGCGGGGAGACGGAGGACGCGGCGTGGACGCGTCCGGATTACGTTTTGGATGCGATCGATGCGGAGAGGGATAAGGCGGCGATCGCGGCGTATTGCGTGTGGGCGAGGATGCCGCTGTGTGTCACGGGTGGGGCGGGTGGGGTGGATCACATGAAGGATGTGCGGACGGACGATTTGGCGAATTCGACGTTTAATCGATTGCTGAGCGCGACGAGAAAGACGCTTCGAAAAGAGTACGCGTTTCCGAAAGAGACGGGCGGTGGTGGGTCGTTTCCGGGCGCGAATAAGGGGAAGCGTAAGGCGCAGGGGAAGTGGGGGATCAAGTGCGTGTACGCGCCGGAGAATGAGAATCGGTTCAAGACGGCGGGGACGAAGGGTCGCGGCGGCATAGGATGCGACGGCGTCGGAGGGTCCGCCGTCTTCGTTACGGGGGCGATCGGGTTCAAGGCGGCGTCGGAGATCGTGTTGGATTTGATGGATGAAAAGCGCGCCGAGGCGAAGACGGATGGGCCCGCGAGCGCGGGGTGGAGATCGCGCGTGTGGCCTAAAAAGCCGAGGACGCGGTCGAACGCCGTCGATTCGGAGCGGGAGCGCGCGCGCGCGACGGACGCGACGGATGATGCGAAATCGAACGACGAGACGAAGGATGAGAAAACGCCCGAACCGACGAAAGAGAGACACGATGACTCGTCCGACGTCGCCGACGGTGGGAGAGGGGACATACGTCCGACGACGGCGAATTCAGCCGCCGCGCGAGAGCTCGATGCTTCGGAAATGTACGACGCGCACTGTCATTGGCACCTGGACGGTGATCACGCCACCGTGAGACGACTCTGTTCGAGACTTGCGGGCGCGGGGATAACGACGACACGTCCGGGAGACTGGGCCACGGCGCGCGCGATTCGCAGCGGCGATGACGATTTGACCGTCAACGTTCCCATCGCGTTTGGCGTGCATCCGTGGTGGGCGCACTTGGAGAAGGATGGGAAAGACGCTTGGATGGCTGAGCTGAGGCGCGAAATAGAATCGACTCCGCATTCGGTGATTGGTGAAATCGGCTTGGACCGAGTGGCGACGCCTCCCGACGCCGCGCCGGATTACGACAATCAGCTCGATTGTTTCAAGAGACAGTTTGCGCTCGCGACGGAGCTCGGTCGACCCGTCGTCGTGCACAGCGTCAAGGCGACGAAAGACATGTCGGATATATTTCGACTGTCGCCCGAACTCCCACCACGAATATTTATGCATTCTTTCGGAGGATCGGAGGATTTCCTCCGGCAGTTGATCAAGATGAGGAAAGTCGGCGAACGATTTTATTTTGGATTCAGTTCGGTGATAAATTTGCGCTCGCCGAAGACTCGCGCGGTGATCGGCGCTGTCCCGGACGATAGGCTTCTCTTAGAAAGCGATTTGTGCGACCCAACGCGCGCGGAGGACGAGTTACGAACTATGTTGGCGATCATCGCGGACATCAAAGGATGGTCCGTTCGGGACGCGGCGAGAATCACGCGCGAAAATGCACAACGCTTTTTCGGTGCGTAAAAGTTGATGATTCATCGAAATGTTCGTGATTATTGTTTCAACGTGTTTCCTACAGTAGCGATTTTTGTGACTTCAAAAGTAGATTCTCATGACGTCATTCTCAGAGAACGGAAGCGAACAACCCGGGCATTTTCTCGAGCGAGCGGCGATTCTCTTTTGCACACACTCTTCACAAAACATGTGCGCGCATCGGGTGATGATGACCGCCTTTTGACGCTCCCCTTGGCACACATTGCAGTTGAGAATCGTCTTGTAAGCCTCGACCTCGGCGTGCAAATCCTTGGTCCCACCTTCTTTGATGAGGCGGTCACACTTCTTCTTCAAACTAGTCGCCGTCGTTTCGGCTTTGACGCGCGCCGCCTTTTCTGCTTCGAGTTTCGCCACGTCTCCTTCGCTACGCTTCACCAGCGTGGCGACGTTCTTTTCCGACGCTGTGAGCTTATCACGCACCTCCATCACTTGCCTCTCCATCGCGCGAAGCTGCGCCTTGGAGCGTTCAACGTTCTCGGTGTTCGCGCCGGCTTCTTCTTGCATCTTCGTAAACGCCGTCGTCGCCTCGGTGAGTTGTTCCTCGAGTTCGCGAGTCCGCTCATACGCGTTCTCCAGGTCACGCTTGTAGTACGCCGCTTGCTCCTTCACCCGTTCGCACTCGTTTTCGAACTGCTTCACGGAGGACTGCGCCGCGATGCGCTCGCTGATGGCTTTATTTTGCGCGTCTTCGCTCGCCGCGATGCGGCTGAGCAGACGCGTACTTTGCTCTTGCGCCTCGGCGTACGCGCCCGAAATGGCTTCTATCTCTTCTACATACATCATCACTTCCGATTGTTTTTCTTCGAGGGCGGCGTTCGCCGCCGTGGCGGTAGCTTCCGCGGCGGCGAGCTTCTCTTTCAACTCGGCGATTTGCTTTTCGAGATCAGCCGTCTTCGCCGTCGATTTCTTGGCGGCGGATTTTTCGAGACTCGCGATGGATTCCGTGAGCGACTTGATGCGCTCATCCGCCGCCGCTTTCTCGACCTTGGCCTTGTCTAACTCTGCGCACGACTCACGGAATCTCTTGTTTTCATCCTTGAGCACTTGGTTCTCCTTTTGTACGATTTCGAGCATCTTGAGTTTTTCCTTGGCGGCGCCGGCGACGTCGGGCGTCTCCAACGAGCGAACCTTGTGTTCCAACTCGTCTCTCACGCGAACGACGTGCTCGAGACGCGTCTCTAATTCCACCGCTCGCTCATCCGCGGAGCTCAGCCTTTTCGCCGCCGCGTCGCCGCGCTCGGCGGCTTGTCGATCGCGAATCGACTCTTGCATGATGGAATCCATGCGTCGACGCATGCCGATCAAGTCTTCGTTGAGCTTTTCATTTTCCGTCTTCAAACCTTCGTATCGCGTGTTCAGCGCGGTGTACTGCGCGGACTGTTCGCCTCCGGTGCCAAAGACTTGGCCATCGCTCAGCGTACGCACCTGAGTGGCTAAAGCGGTCTTTTCCTTTGTCAAATCGGCGATGTTTTTCTCGTTGAGCTTCACCACCGACTCGAGCTCGGCAATGCTCCCGTTGAGCTTGGCGAGTTCGGTGGCGGACGCCTCCGGTTGCGCGGGCGTGCCGGGTCTCGAATCGGTCTTTACCGGCGTCGCTGATCCACCGGATTTTCCTTCCGCCGCCGCCGCGGCTTTCGCCTGCGCCTCGGCGCCCGCCGCGCGCGCGTCCTCCGCCGTCGCCATCTTCGGCAAACCTTCGATGGTATCGTCGCCCCCGTTCGCCTTGGCGATCGCCAATCGTCGACGCGTGCCCATGAGAAGGACCTCCATCTCATCTAATTCCGCCTGTAACTCCTTACACCGCGCAGAATCTCGAAGGTAGGCGTGCGACAGGGCGTCGTAATCTCTCTTCGTCTTTAACCTACTCGCCTCGAGCGCGTCCATCCTCTTCTTCAACGCGTCGTCTCCGACGCCCGCCGTCTTCGCCTCGAGCGCGTCCAAGACGCCGACCAGCGCAGCCTTGGTCACATCCGCCTTCTCACGAAGTGACGCGACCAATTTCTCGCGATCTTCATCTTCAAATCTCGAGTTTCCGTCCTCGAGCTCCTCCGCCGTCTCCGCCACCGAGCGGTCGCTCTCGCCGTCGCCTCGTTTCCTCTTCCCGCTTCCCGCGCCCTCCAACGCCTTATCATCGCCGCTCAGGGCGACCAAACGCGCGACGAACGCGTCAACGTGCGCCCCACCGTCGGATTTCGCCGCCGTCGTCGACGCCTTGGCGCCGACTTTAACGGCGAGCGCGTCGATCGCGTCTCTCGCCGAGTTCCATTCATTCGTCACCACTCCCAACACCGCCTCGTACCGCTCTCGACGCTTCTCACACGTCGCGAGTTTACGTTCGACGTCCGCGATCTCTTGTCTCCGAGCCTCGAGCTGCGCGCGAGCGATCACGGCGCGGCGCGCCCATTTCGTCGTCAGTCGCACGATGATTCATTCCGAGCGCGAACGCGCGCGCGCGCTCGTCCTCGCCGTCCTCGTCCTCCTCGCGCGCGCGTCGATCGCGCACCTGTCCACCGAGCTGTTGGTTCTTAAACCGCAGCACGGGCACGTCGTCCTCCGAACTCATCGGTCGTCGATCGTCCGTCTCGGGTCTCGGGGCGCCGACGTCTGTCGACGGACCCCACTCGCATGCGCGCGGTGAGACGCGCGCTCGCGGGAGGATCGATCGTGAAACTCGTGCGAGAGGGTGCGCGAGGGTGTGCGTCGACGGCGTGCGGCGAGTCGAGGGGTGAGGCGGCGCGCGCGCGACGCGCGGGTTCGGGGCGCGCGGACTCGCGAACCGGCGGCGGCGGCGGACGGTGGACGAAGGCGTCGCGCGAGGGGCGCGGAGGGGTCGAGAGGTGGACGACGGGGGAGAGAGTGGCGAGAGGGGATTCGGTGACGACGACGACGGCGCGGCGCGAGGTCGGGACGATGGCGGGCGATCCGAAAGCGCCGGAGGGTTACGACGTCGTGCGAGAGGGCGAGGCGCGAGCGCTGCAGCGCGCCGACACGGACGATGTCTTCTATAACAAACCGCAGGTCGTGAACAGAGATATGTCAATCGCAGTGATTCGAGAGTTTCAGCGCGTGCGAGCGGCGGAGCACGCGGAGGGGAAGGTGAAGAGGAATAAGCGAGCCAAGGGGACGAGTTGCTTGACGCCGCGGGACGACCCGTTGGTGAAGAGGCTCCTCGATGAAGACGACGTCGCGGCGCTGTTTCGAACGGCGGAGGAACACCGAGCGATGCTCGAGAAACAGGCGGCGGAGCGCGAGGCGAGAGGCGAGAAAGAGGGCGAGACTGAAAAGGTGGTGAAGCCTTTGACGAATGTCACGATTTTGGAGGGCATGTCCGCCACGGGATTGCGAGCGCTTCGCTACGCGCAGGAAATCAAAGACGTCGGGTGCATTGTCGCGAATGATTTGGATCCGACGGCAGCGGAAGCGATCGAGAGAAACAAGGCGTACAACGCGTTGTGTTCGCCGGCAAAGGCTGACGCCATCTCGTGCGTGATTCCTCACAACGAAGACGTGAGAATGGTGTGCATGAAGCACGAAAAAATGTTCGATGTCGTCGACTTGGACCCGTACGGAACGCCTTCGACGCTTTTAGATAGCGCCGTAACGGCAGTGAAAGAGGGAGGCTTGTTGCTCGTCACCGCCACCGACATGGCGGTGTTGTGCGGGAACAACTCGGAAGTGGCGTGGGCAAAGTATCAATCGTACCCGCTTCGGGCCAAGTACTGCCATGAGATGGCGGTGCGTACGCTCTTGGCGTCGATTGAAAACGCCGCCATCAAGCACAAGCGGCACATCGTTCCCGTGCTGTCGTTGTCGATTGATTTCTACATTCGCGTCTTCGTGCGCGTGTACACCAGCCCGTTACAGATGAAGAGCTCGCCGAGCAAGCTGAGCTACGTGTTCCAGTGCGTTGGGTGTGATGCGCACGAGCTCCAACCCGTCGGCCGTAAAGCCATGAAAGGGGATGTCACCAAGTACCAGCCTGGTGCGGGTCCGGTGGTTCCGCAGAAATGTCCGAGCTGCGGTTGGCACTACAACATGGGCGGACCCATCTGGAGCGATCCCATTCACGATAAGGATTGGGTGAATAACATCAAAGCGGAGGTGGAGAAGAACGAGAGCACGTACCCAGGATTCGTCAAGGTGCACGCTCTGTTGACCATGGCACAGGAAGAGCTCCCTGACGTGCCCTTGCATTACGACTTGCACGCCATGGGCGGTACTCTCAAGTGCACGCCGCCGACGCATTGGTTGTTCAAATCCGCCATCATCAACGCGGGGTATCGAGTGAGCTCGTGTCATTCGAGCCCGAAAGGCATCAAGACCGACGCCCCGGTGGATGTGCTATGGGATATTCTAAGATGCTGGGTGAAGGAGCATCCCGTCAAACCGGTGTCTGAGAAGACGCCGGGAAGCGTGATTTTAGCGAAGGAGCCAACCATCAAGGCCAACTTCACGCGCGTATCGTCAGCGCAAAGCAAAGCGAGGCAAGAGCGAGTCGCTCGTTTCCCTCAGAATCCGACAGAAAACTGGGGACCGAAACGTCGCGCCGGCAAGTTTCGAGACGAAGAGTCTGACGCCAAGAAGCGCCGAGCCGATATGGAGGTGAAGCGACGCGCAGAGGAGGAAGATTAGACAACATAATAAATACAAATACCAATTCTTAGTCAGCTCTGAAGATTTCACGCGTCAACCAAGCCCCGAATTCTTCCGGTCGCGATAATAAAACCCGATGCTGATGCGTTGCGTCGGGTGAATCAAACCACTCAACTCGAACGTTACGCCCGTGATCGCGCCAACTGTTGATCATGGACTCGTCGTACCGACAATCCCCGCGTATCCCGATCGCAACAATCGGAATTTCTTCTGGAAGGGCTCGATCCGTGCCTTCATAACTTTCACAAACTTTGAAGTCTTCGCGTAAAGATTGAAAAATCAACGCGTCGTCGCGCATTCGTTTCAACTCGTCGCTCGCGCCGTAGCGTCGATCGAACGCTTCCCAGAACGCACCGCTGTCTTCCAGCGTCGATAAACGTGGAGTGTGCGTATCGAGATCATTCAGCCAGTGCGCGAGACACGGCGCTCTCACGGCGCTCACGTATACTCCCGAGACGCGAACGCTCGAAGTCTCCGCGAGAGCCAGAGCGCATTCAAACGCCATCCACGCCCCGAGAGAGTGCCCGAACAAGGCCACCTCCGCGTCTCGATACGTATCCTCGATCCCACGAGCGACGGCTTCCGCGATTTCCTGAACACTCGTCTGAAAACCGAGCGGTTCGCGTCGACGCGCTCCCGGCCGACCCGGAATGTCGACGCCGACGCACCGAAACGAGTCCCCGACCGCTTTGGCGAAAGGTCCAGAAAAACAAGTCGCCCCCGCACCCGAGGGAGGAAAGCACACCAGCACTTTGTCGACGTCGCTCGAGGGCGAGCACGCGCGAAGCATCGTTCAACGCAGACTGAGCCGAGCTCGAACGCGCGCGCGCGCTCCGAGCTCGAAAACGAACACCCGCCTCGAACGCGACGACGCGCGCTCGACCACCCCCGCACGAATCACCCCGACCGCACGGATCGACGACGCGCGACGCGTTCACCTTTCACCGCCTCCTCCGGCGTCTCCGACCCCGCCGCCTCGGTCGCACCGCTCGCATCGTTCGGGACGACGTAATCCACATCCGGCGTGTCGGGTCGGGCGAAAAAGGCGAACACGGCGGCGAACAGGGCGGCGACGACCGAGAGCACGGCGACGTATTTCCGGAGTGGACACGCCATCGCGATGCGGGCGCGTCGGCGCGTGTGAACGACGCGGCGCGGTGTACTGATCGGGTATCTGGTTTTCATCACACAAACACAAAATGGACGCGCCGCGGGGACGTTCGCGCGCGCGCGCCTCAGCACGCCTCCCCGCACGCGCCCTTGCAACACGAGAAGTCGTCGAGGAACATGTTCATCTCTCGGCACTTGTCCACGGCCGCGGCCGTTTTGTGGCCGAGCCCGCGCGCGATGGCATCCGCCACGACGGCGAAACGTTGTCTGAATTTATACACGAAGCAAAACACGAGACCGTCGTGCGACACGGCGGGGCCGGCGAGAAAGAGACCCGGCGTCTTGGTGCTTTCGTCGTATTCATTGAGGAGTGGGGCATCCGCCGCGCATCCCTCGCCGTCACCGTCGCTAAATTCGAAGAGTTCCTTGACCGCTCCCGAGGCGACGGATCCCTCGAAACCGGTGCAGAGGAGCGGCGGTTGCGGCGTGTACAACTCGATCTCGGCGCCTTCTTCGCCCGTTTCTACGTTTTCATCTGAAATCAAAATCGTGTACTCGCCGCTCTTATAATCGACTGGTGCCCCCCATCGCGCGCGCACGACGTACCCACCCTTATGCTTGGTGTTATCTCGCTCCACTTTAAAGACGCGGAGTGGGGCGAGCAAACGCGGAGGTACCGACGTTCTGAGAGCCTCGTCGATCCGGACCATGGTGTGCGGCGCGAGCTCCGTGGAGGGATCATCCGTGCTCACTCGCCAGTAAGCTGTCGATGAGACGAGAGTACATCGTTTCGTACACGCTGCGAGATTCGAAGCAGCATCCATGCCGCTTTCGTAGCCACCGATGACGACAAAGTCGTTTCCAGACAATGTCTTCCAACTTTCGACAGTTGAGTTGTGACGGCAGAGCTCAGAGCCCGGAAATACTGAAGTACTCCCATGAGGATATTGAAATTCTCCCGCGGCCCAAATGACGTAACGACTCCGTAATGAGGTTTTAACCGGTTGAGATGCCTGGTCCTGTGCGTGCTGGTCCTGTGCGTTCGCTGCATTGTTGCTCGTCGGGACGACATCAATGATGAAACCGCCTCGGCGACGAGGCCGTACGGCGGTTACCTCCGTGTGTGTTTTGACGTTTAATTCCCCTGCCTTCGCCAATTCACGGAGATAATAAGCATATTGTTCCCCTGTTGGGTGCTCCGAGTGTATTGTATACGCTGGTGAGGTCCCGAAAGCCACTGAATTGAGATCAAAACTGCCCGTCCATCCCTGGCTGTTGAACGAGGGTGAGATGAAGCGCATCTCGCGGGGCCACCGAAGAAAGGACTCACCGACCTCGCCGCGGTCGACGATGAGCACGCGTTCCGGATCTAAATTAAACGTTCTCGTGAGCATAATCCCCAGCCCGATGCCAGACGCGCCAGCACCCACGATCACGACGTCCAACGGGTCGTCGTGATTGGGCGGCGGCCGAGTCGGCTCCTCCTCTTCCAACACATCCAGTAACTTCTCCATCTCCCCCTCGGCTTCGGTGTTTTCTGGATCCAATCCAATCGCGGCTTCGAACATATCCGCGGCTTCTCGAAACATGCTCGGCGCTGGATCATCGACGCTCTCGTCCCTCACCTGCTCGAGCAGAGGCGCCACGAGCGATTTACCTTTTTCAACTAACGCGCGCGCCAACCCCCGTCCTCGTTCGGCGTGCGCCTCGATCTCTCGCTCGAGGTCCTCTGACGCATCGTCCGTTTTTCGTTTCCCACTCGTCGACCGCGGCGTCATCGCGTTCTCCACCGAAGGCGCGCGCGAAGACGAAGCGTCGACGAGTGTCGAAAAGCCCCGACACGAGGAAGGCCCGTGGTCATCATTCCTCGTAGTGTAAATGTATCAAACGCTATGTATATAAAATAATGCCATGTCATGCAAAAGTGTCGACATCTCGGTTCGACACAGTTTTTATCGAAATCCCTGAGGGGGCTTCCACACGTACTCAGCAGTATGAAGTACTATGTGAGTGTAGAGACCGCGTGCGCGCCACTTCGCGTCTCGGCCGTCGCCGCCGCCTTTTACGCGCGCGCCGTGACGCTAGGATGACGACGACGACCGCCGCCGCGCGCGCGGCGTGGGCATCGCTGGCGATGCAATTCATCGCGTCCACTTTTTGGGCCGTCGGCGCCGGCCTCGCCGGACCGTCGAGCCCGTCCGACGTGCTTCAGTTCCTCGCCGCAATCGCGTGGTGCATCGCAAACGTCGTGGCGGTGCGCTCGATGTTTGACGACGACTCGTCTTCCTCCAAACCCAAGGGCGCCGACGCGATCGATCTGTGAGTTCGAGAGCGCGCGAGCGACGGAGCGCGGAGGCGTCGGCGTCACTCATTCCGTTCATTCATTCAGCGCTCGAACGCCGCGTCCGGGACTCCCCGGCGCGAACGAGCGAACGTACGACGGTCGATCGATCGATCGTTCACGCGCCCCCGTTCGTGCCGGCCGGTCGATTCGTTTTCGCGCGTAGTACTAATACACGTATTTATTAATGCACCTCGCATTCATATTATTAATGCACCTCGCATTCTTGATTCACTCATAGTTCTCTCGGGTGCCCAGAATGATGACGCGTCGGGACGAGCGGTTCGGCGGTTCGGCGGTGGCGACGACTTCAACGATGGTAGGGAATGAAATCAAATATCGAGGGCTAAATGCTGCTTCGCTTGGTCGGGTGATCATGACGGGGCGCCGAGGTACGCGCACACTCGGAGAATGTCACCGAAGACACCGCCGGCGGTGACTTCGGCACCGGCGCCCGGACCGCGCACGACGAGCGGACCCGCGTCCGTGTAGTAGCGAGAGGTGAAGGAAATAATGTTATCGCTCCCCTTGAGTTGAGCGAACGGGTGGTCCGCCGGGTATCGGCGAAGTTCGACGGAGCCCGTACCCGCCTCGACGTCCACGACGCCGACGAAGCAAAGAACCTCGCCCGCGGCGGCGGCGGCTTCTTGTTGCTTGAGAATGTCGCCGTCGTACTTCGGGAGTTCCTTCATGAACTCGTCCACGCTCTCGACGTCTCTCAACGGCTCCGGAACGAGGGATTGGATCGGAACATCGGAAAGTTCGAGTTCAAGACCACACTCGCGCGCCAAGATGGTGACCTTTCTAGCGACATCCATACCGCTCAAGTCGTCGCGGGGATCCGGCTCGGTGTAGCCAGCCTCCTTCGCCTGCGCCACAATGTCGCTGAACGCCACACCTGGTTCAAGCGTGTTGAAAATGTACGACAAGGTACCGGAGAAAATGCCTTCGATGCGCTTGATCTTGTCCCCGGCGTCGAGCAAGCATCGAGCCGTGGAGACGATCGGCAAACCAGCGCCGACGGTTGCCTCGTAGAAGTAGTGCGTGTACGAGTTTCGCTGAATCGAACGCAACTCCTTGTAGAACGCGAGCGGTCCACTGTTCGCCTTCTTGTTCGGGGTCACAACGTGCAAACCCTTGGACAACCATTCCTTGTAATGGCTCGCGACTTCGTCGGAAGCAGAGCAATCGACGATGATGCGGTTTGGCGCTTCGGAATCGAGCACATGTTGCGTAAACTCATCCATGTTGGCCGCGCCACTGTTCGCGTAATCTTCCTCCCAAGTATCCAAATCGATCTTTTCGTCACTGAGCAACATCTTGCGGCCACCAGTGATGGCAACTGTGCGCAATTCAACCTGGAATTCGTCCTGGAGCGTCTCGAGTTGTTCCTTCATTTGACGAAGCAACGTCTTACCAACGAGGCCAGGTCCAACGAGACCGACGCTGATAGCCGTCTTCGAGAGGTAGAAGCGTCCGTGGGCGGCCTGAAGCGCCTTGTTGACATCATTCTTGCTCACGACGACCGTGATGTTGTATTCAGACGCACCCTGCGCGATGGCGATAACGTTCACCGCGGCTTGCGCGAGCGATTCAAACAACATGGCAGAAACACCCGGCGTTTGGCACATGTTTTGACCCACGACGGCCAGGATGGAACAATCCTCGAGCGCGTGGATGCGCGAAATCCGTCCAGCGGCGATGGCCTTTTCAAACGTCTTGTTGAGAGCGTTCACGGCGGCGTCCGCCTCGTGAGCGCGCACGGCGAAGCAAATGGAGTGCTCAGAGGAGGCTTGCGAAATCATAACCACGTTGCAACCGGCTTCTTTCACAGACTTGAACACGGCATTCGCGGTGCCTGGAACACCGACCATACCAGTACCTTCGACGTTGATGAGGCAGACGTCATCGATCGTCGCGATACCCTTGACGAGATCGCCGTTCGCGTCGCGTGTCTCGTACTTGCCGATGTTGTTCTCACCAGCGGGCAACGGGCACGTCATACCGATGGACGTCCCCGGAGCGTCTTGGTTGAAATAGTTGCGCAACGTCACCGGGATGTTGTACTTCATCGCCGGCAAAGTCGTGCGAGGGTGAAGCACGTTGGCGCCAAAGTACGCGAGCTCCCAGGCTTCGTTGTACGAAATAGAGCTCAAACACCTAGCCCCCTTGACGCGACGCGGATCGGCGCTGAACACACCGTCGACGTCGGTCCAAATGGTGATGTTCTTACCTTGCGTGAGCGCACCGAAAATCGTGGCCGAATAATCCGAGCCGTTACGTTTGAGCGTCGTCGGCACGCCCTCCGGGGTTCGCGCGATGAAACCCGTCACCATGACGACGGCTCCCTCTTGCATGTTTTCATCGTACCATTTGTCCAAGTTGGCGTTGGATAAGTTGTAGTTGACGTCAACGCCACCGTCTTCGGACGGGGTGACGACGAGAATGTCTCTAGCGTCGATCCAGATCGCCTTTCCACCCTTGCATCGAATCGTCGCCGCGCACAATCGCGCCGTCCACAGTTCCCCATGTCCGACGACGAAATCCCCGAACGCATCCGTCGAGCATCCAGCAATGTAAATCGCCTTGAACATCGATCGAAGATCGTTCAATTCGCTCAGGAAAGCCTCGATGTACGCGTCGTATTCAGCCTTATCCGTCAACAACGCCTTGGCGGTGGAGACGTGCTTATCCTCGAGCTTGGTCAATTCCTCGACGTACGAATCATCGCGGTTCGCCGCCATATCCGTCGCGTTGATCAAACAATCCGTCACCTTGGGCTCACCCTTCGTCGCCACGCCCATCGCGGACACTATACCCATCGTCAACGGCGAATCATTCTTCATCAACAAATCGCACACGCCGGAGATGCGCTCGGCGCTTCCGACGCACGTCCCGCCGAACCTACGCGAACGAGCGCGCTCTCGGTCAGTCTTCTCCCCTCGATCGCGTCCCACGTTCATCCACTCGACACATCACGACCCATCATCATCCTCCCATCCACCATCACCACCGTCCGTCGCGCGACGCCCGCGCGCGCGCGCGCGTCCTCCGTCGCCCTCGCCCTCAGGTTTTCTCCATCATCATCCTCCCCGATCGTTCCTCGCGCGCGATCGAGCGCGGTCGCGGTCGCGCGCGTCGAGACGCGTCATCGCGAGGCGCGCGCACGCACTTGTGCACGTCCCAATCGTTCCCTCGCACGCATCCGCCCGCGCGCGCGACGGTGACGCGCGACGCGGGACGTCGCCATCGCGCGGGCGCGCGGGTCGTGGATTTCGTCGTCGCGCCTCGCGCGCGAGACATCGGCGTCGGCGAGGCGACGGCGCGCGTCATCATCTGCATCGACGGGTCGGCGGTCGTGGCTCGCGGCGCGTCGGCGACTGCGGCGTCGGCGTCGCATCGATGATGGGTCGATGGGATGGCATCATCGCGCTGGATTTATTTCGTAAAGGGGCGTGTTTCGATGGCGTTACAGATGGTAAAAGACGAGGTAGTCGTGCGCGACGCATAGGGGGTAGGGTTCACGAAAAGGGTCGGCGCGACGACATCGACGACGCGCGCGCGCGCGACACTCGGCGGCGCGCGCCTCGGCGCGGCGCGCGCGAACGGCAGGCGCCCGCGCTCGCGCCCGCGGTCGTCCGCGTGCGCTCGGAGGTCTCGGTTGAGGGGCAGGGGCGCGGACCCACGATGGCGGCCGTTCGTGTCGCCGCGGGCGTGGGGTGGAGGACGCGCGCGGGAGCGCGAGAGGGCGGCGATGGCGCGCGGAGGCGATGTGGACGATGTTGTTCGACGTCTGTGGGCGTCGCGCGGGAGCGGTGGTCGAGGGGCGAACGCGCGCGCGTCGTCGCGCGAGGGACGCCGGCGAGGACGCCGCGGCGCGTCGCGCGGGCGAAACGATTGACGACGTCGTGCGCGGGCGTGAGCCTGGCGAGTTCGGACGATGCGGGCGACGCGAATGAATTGCGCGCGCGCGGTGTGAGAGACGTTCGCGTCGAGAGCGCGCGATCGGGGAGGATCGAGCTGAAGACGTATCGAATGTTGGCGCTCGCGCTCGTGACGCTAGGATTTCCGGCGTTGTTGAATAGTTTAAACGAGCCCCTGGTGGCTCTGTTGGAGACTGTGCTCGTGGCGAGGGTCGGAACCATCTTCGTCGCCGCGCTCGCGCCGGCGTCGGCGTTGTTCGGACTCGTGGAGGAGGTGTGTTACGCGTTCGGCGTGGTGGTGACGACAGCGGTGAGCGCGCTCAGAGCAGAGGCGGACACGAAGGAAAAGGTACGAGAGACGGTCAGTCTGAGCGTCTTCGCCTCATTCATCTGTGGATCCATCTGTGCTTTGGGATTACAGGCGTTGTACGGTCCCATATGTAAGATCATGGTCGTGCCGCAGGAAGTGGACGCGTTGTTGCGCACGTACACCATCGCGCGCTGTCTCGGTTTGCCGCTGTTTAGCGCCGCAAACGCGCTTGAGGGGGCGTTCCTGGGAAGCAAAGACGCGATCGTGCCCATGATCGGTTGGCTCACGTCGGGTGCCATCACGGCGGCTTTACAGTTATTTTTCATCACGCCCAAGCTCGACCCGACGAGCGCCGTCGTGTGGGCGGGACTGGCGCTCACACTGGGACAAGCGTTCACCTTCTTCTACCTGTGGTATCTGGCGCACGCTCGAGGGACGTATTCGTTACGGAGCGTGTTCAGGAACGCAAAAGCCGACGGTGGCGTGTTCGTGAGAGTGTATAAACGCTTGAAAGGCCAGCGCATCACGAGTGAGTTTGGCTGGCTCATCATCAACGCGTGCGCGCGCATGTCGACGTACCTCATCATCACGTCGTGCGCCACTAATATCGGCATCGTTCAAGCGGCGGTCAATAAAACGTTGCTAGATCTTTACGTATTCTGTGGCCTGTGCGCTGAGCCGATCTTCACGGTCGGGAATGTGCTGTTACCGCGAGTTCGTCACATCGGCGACGAGCTCGTCGCCAGTCGCCGAGCGCTCTTTTACATTGCTATTCTCATGGGTTCGACCGTCGTGGCCACGGCGTATTACATCTGCGGGACGTCTACGCTCTCCGCGGACCCGAACGTGCGAGTGTACCTGGACAGTCTCAAACCCGTGGTCGCGTCCACGACAGGCTTGGCGTGCACGTCCTACGCGCTCGACGGGTCCGTCATCGGAACCGGAAATGCCAAATTCGTCGCCACGATGCAAATCGTCAACACCGCTTTCTTTGTCCTCTTATTCTGCGGCTTAAAGCTGACGTTCGGCGCCGCCATCACGCTTCAGCATCTCTGGACGTCACTGTTCGTGTTCCAGATGCTTCGTTTCGTCGAGCACGCGTGGAAGCTCGTTCAAGACGAGCGCGCGTTCGGCCGGCGCGTCTCCGCCGTCGCCGCGTGATTCCATCGCGCCGTCGTCCACGCGTCCGAACGCACCAACGACGATCCCGCACACAAAACTATTTCTTGCATCACGTATTATTCGCGAGCGACTCCATCCACGCTCCACTGTGGCCCGCTCGCGCGCCCTTCTCATGTTGTATTTCTTGCACGCAAAACAATGTATTTCATGTCTCCTCACACGGTGCCTCGTCCCGATGCGGCTCGACCCCCTCTCCACCGCGCGTCTCGCCTCCCCGCGCGCGTCCTCCTCGTCGTATCCACGACGCGTCGTCGGTCGACGCGCGCTCGGTCTCACGACGCTCGCCGCCTCGAACGCGCCCGGGAACGCGTTCGCCAAATTCGTGTCGGAAAGGTTCAACAATACATCACCGTCGCCGTCGCCGTCGCCGCGCGCGCGTCTCGGTCCGACGAACGAGATCATCGACGTCGTCGAGGGCATCGCGCGTAAACGTTTGGGCGGCACGGACATCGTCGTGTCGGAGATGGCGTTGGGAACGCAACGGTGGGGCGGCGCCGACGCCAACTCTCCGGACGCCGCGGCGTGCGAAGAGTTGATGAATCGTGCGATATTGGAGCGAGGCGTCAATCTCATCGACACCGCGGAGCAATATCCGATTCCGAGCGATCGCGCGCGGCCGGAAGGGACGACGGAGAGGATCATAGGGGAGTGGTTGGCGAAGGACGCGCGTCGAAGGGAAAAGGTTGTCTTGGCGACAAAGATCACGGGCGGCGCCAACGTGACGAAACGAAACATCAAGAGGGATCTGGAGGGGTCTCTGCGAAGGTTCAAAACGGATTACATCGACGTGTACACGCTGCATTGGCCGGCGAGGTACACGCCGCAATCGAATTGGGGACAGAGTTTGGAATACGATTACGCGACTGAAAACGACTCGTATTACAGAGGGGCGGCGAGCTTTGAAGAAATCGCCGAGGCGATGGGCGAATTGATCGCGGAAGGGAAACTGCGTGGGTGGGGCAGTTGTAACGATAACGCGTTCGGGTTGACGGGAATGGCGTACGCCGCGCGAGCCGTCGGCGCGCCGCCGCCGTGCGTCATGCAGGGCGACTTTTCGCTCATCAACCGAAGGAGCCTGGAAAACGGTTTAGCCGAGGCGAGCAGTCCCATTCACGAGAACGCCGGTTGGATGGCGTACAACGTACTCGCGGGAGGCGTCCTCACGGGTAAGTATCGACGAGTTCTGGCCGCCGTGGATAACGTCCGAGACCAAGAGTTGGCGGAGGAACTCATGGCCAACCCGAGAGGTCGCATGGATGACTACTCGTGGGGCAGAACGCTGTACAGATACCGCACCGCGCCGGCGCTTCGCGCCGTCGACGCCTACGCCGCCATCGCGGAAGAGGCCGGGATATCGCTCACCGAACTCGCCCTTCGATGGTGTCGAGAAAAGAGATTCATGACGACGGCGCTCGTCGGCCACACGTCGCCGTCGCAACTCGACGAGACGCTCGATTGCTTCGACGCGTCTCTCCCGCCTCTCGGCGATGACATCACGCGCGCCATCGACGTCGTGCACATGCGCAATCGATTACCGATATTTTCGAGCGAACGATACCGCGCCGAGTGGGGCGGGCGCGGCGAAATCGGCGAACGCGTCCCGTAGTCGCGCGCGCCGCGCTTTATTCACATTCATTCACGCGCGCCGTGCATTCCTCTTCATCGCAGCTCCCGCACACGACGTCGCGCGTGTCATGCGCGCCGCGGTCTCGTCTCCGCGTCGACACATCTCCGGACGACGCGAAGACGCGTCCACGCGCGCGCGCGCGTCCACGACGACCCCTCGAGCCTTCGGTCGAACGCTGCGCGCGCTCTTTCGAGGCATGGGCGGTGCGAACGCGTCGCCGTCCGCGACCGGCGTCGGCTCGAAACTTCCCGGCGAGACGTTCGATCGATGCGTGTACCTGGATTATAACGCCACGACGCCCATCTGGCCCGAGGTGGCGAGCGCGATGGCGCCGTTTTTGTTTGAGCACTTTGGGAACCCGTCGAGCGGACACGCGTTCGCGACGCCGTGTCGAGACGCCGTCGACGGCGCGAGGGCGAGCGTGAGCGCCATGCTCGCGTGCGACGCGAGCGAGGTGATGTTCACGTCGTGTGGAAGTGAGAGCGATAATTTTGCGATCGATGGGGCGGTGCGAGCGTTTAAAACGCGCGCGAGTGGACGCACGCCGAAGGTTGTCTCCACCGCCGTCGAACATCCCGCGGTGATCGAACACCTCAAGGCGAAAGAGGCGTTCGGAGAGTTGACGTACGAGCTCGTGGACGTTGATACCGAGGGACTGGTGAGCGTGGATGATGTGATGAAGGCTGTGGATGATGATACGTGTCTGGTGACGGTGATGCACGCGAATAACGAAACGGGCGCGATACAACCAGTCGCCGAGATCGCGGCGGCGGCTCGAGCGCGCGGCGTTTTGACGCACACGGACGCGGCACAGAGTTGTGGGAAAGTGCCGGTGAAACAGGACGAACTCGGGGTGGATATGATCACCATAGTTGGACACAAGATCGGCGCGCCGAAGGGCGTTGGAGCGTTGTACATTCGCGAGGGCACGGATCTCGGCGACGCCAAACCGTTTTACGGCGGCGGACAAGAGGCGGGGCGACGCGCGGGCACCGAAAACGTCTTGCACATCGTCGGTCTCGGCAAGGCGTGCGAGATCGTCGAGCGTGAGATGGACGCGTGCCCGAAGCATCTCAAAGCGATGCGAGACGAATTGCAAACGCGTCTCGTCGACGCGCTCGGCGGCGCTGACGGCTCCGGCGTGCGCATCAACGGTCCGAGCGATGACGCGAAGCGCTTGCCGAACACATTAAACATCGGCATCAAAGGTTTATTGGCGTCCATCACGCTGATGGAGCTCGGCGATTTACTGGCGGCGAGCGCCGGCGCGGCGTGTCACACGCCGGACGCCGGCGCCGCGGGGGGCGCCACAGTGTCCAGCGTCTTAGAGGCGATGGACGTACCGATGGAGTACGCCATCGGTACGCTTCGGCTATCCGTCGGGCGACACACGACGCGCGAAGACGTCGAAAAGGGCGCTGCGTTGCTCATCGACGCAGCTCGGCGCCAAAACGCGGGCGCGGTGTAAATCGAGTCGTCCTCCGGAGGGGGCAACTTCTTTCTTCTACGTACATAGCATATTATCAAAACGAAGTCTACAATTCACAAGCGTCGCGCGTAGCGTCAGATACCTAAACTCTCCATCGAAATCCCATCCTCTTCACCGCGTTTCCTATGCCTTCCCGCCGGACGTTTATTCTTTTTACTCTTCACCTCGGCCCAATCGCCGCCGTCGAATTCCTCCACGTCCACGCCGTCGTCCACCGCCTTCTCCCGCAAACGCTTCTCCTCTTCGATCTCTTCCTCTATGGTGTCCACGCACGCGTCGACATCGTTCCTACACGCTCTCAACGTTCGCCGAATGCGTTCCGCGTTCGCGCACCCCGTCCTCCGCGTCACCTCCGTCATGTCCCCGTCTCTCAACACCGCCACGCACAGAGGTCCACCCGGAAGATCCCTCCGTCCCTCGCGCACGCGCACGCTGTTGTAATGATCCGAACCCTCATACGACACGTTATACACCAACGCGTTCTCATCCCTCGCGTCCGCACCCGCCACCCACCTCGGCGACCCCGCCTGGTGTATGCACACGCCGACGCGAAGCACCGCCGTCGCCGCGTTCACCTCCAAATGTCCCGCCCACTCCCCATCTCTCGACATTCGCGCGACGTAATCCTCAAATTTCTCATCATCCTCCACGAAGGGCGCGAAATCTTCTCGCTTCGCCTCGATGTATTCCACCACGCGCGCGCGAAGTTCGCCGTGTCGACCCTCGTCGCCGAATTTTTGATCCGCCAGCGCTCGAAAGAAACAGTTCCCGTCCGCCTCCACGCTCGCCCGCTCGAGGTTCAGCTCTCGCAGTTGACGCTCGAGCGTTCGAGTCTCGTCCGCGCTCTCTCTCTCGTCCCTCCCTCGCCCTCGTCGTCGTCCATCGTCGTCGGCGTCGGCGGCATCGCCGTCACCGCCGCCTCGACGCGAATGACGCCGATCATCGTCCCGTTCGCGTCGACGCGTCTTCTTCTTCCCACCCATCGACGACGACGAGGACGCGCGCGCGATCGACGACCCCCACGCGCGCTCGATCGTCGTCTCCGTTCCTCGCGCGCGTCGCCGTGACGACATTCATTCGCGCATTCATTCGCGCATTCATTCGCGCACACGGCGTCACACATCGACGCGCGTGCGTTCGTCATGGCGCCGCGAAAGAAACGCGCGGCGTCCCCGACGACGCGCGCGGACGCGTCCACCGCGCTCGTCTCCGGGTCGAAGCGCGCGCGTCGATCGAAGGACGAGAGAGCGGACGACGATGGGACCGCGGTGGCGGCGCGGGACGGCGCCATCTCTCTTCGCGCGCCCGCGCGACGGGGGACGCGCGATGGGGGACGCACGTCCACGCTGGCGATGCCGATCATGACGCTCTCGAACGCGCATCGCGGGGCGAGCGCGAACGCGATCGCGTTCTCGAGGGACGGACGAGGGCTGGCGAGCGGCGGGAGCGATAAGACGACGGCGCTGTGGCGGACGAGCGACGGGGCGAGCGGGAATACGAATTATGCGACGTTGGTGGGGTGTAAAAACGCGGTCACCGGGTGCGTGTACACCATGGATGATGAGTGCGTGGTGACGAGCGATGCGGATGGGATCGTGCGCGTGTGGGACGCGGAGACGGGGACGCAGGCGAAGAGTTACGCGTCGACGCGAGGAAAGTGCGCCAACGACGTGAGCGCGGCGAGAGGGGACGTGATCGCGAGCGTCGGGGACGATGGGAACGCGTGCGTGTGGGATTTTAGGGTGAAGAAGAAGGCGGTGCGAAAGATGGCGATCGGTGTGCCGCAGACGTGCGTGGAATTGAGCGCGGACGGAGAGCGGGCGTACACGGCTGGGGTGGACGAAGTCGTTCGAGCGTGGGACGCGAGAATGGATGGGGAGGCGATTTTGACGCTCCCGGGGCACGAAGACACGGTCACCGGTCTCGCTTTGTCGCCGTGTGGATCGTACGTGTTGAGTAACGCGATGGATAACACGCTGAGAATGTGGGACACGCGCGCGTTCGTCGAGGGCGAACGCGAGGTGAAGCGCTTCGTCGGACACTCGCACAATTATGAAAAGGCGTTGTTGCGATGCGCGTTCAACTCGGATGGGTCCTACGTCAGCGCCGGGTCCGCGGATTCGTGCGTGTACGTGTGGGACACGGCGAGCGGCAAGTTGAAGTATAAACTACCCGGACACAAGGGCGTCGTCACCGACACGAAATTCAGCCCGACGGAGAACGCGATTCTCGCATCCGCAGACGCGAGCGGACTCATCTTCATGGGTGAGTTGGATCATTAGCGCGTCGGACCGTTCGCGAAATCAAATCAAACGTCGAATAATTACTCCTATTAGCTAATCACAAAGAACTAATCGTCGTCGCTGCTGTAAAACCCGCCGCCGGTTTTGCGCGCGGCGTCAAACGTCCCCTGCGTCGCCGCGATGACGTCGACGCGCGCCGGTCTTCGCTCGCGTCTCTTCGATCGATCGCGATTCGGCGTCGACGCTCGACTGGACCGTCGAGACGACGAGCGGTGAATGTCCACGCGCTCTTCTCCGCTGTGGAAGGAATCGGAACGATCGCCACCCTTGGAGCGCGCGCGCGACGAGCGTTCGCGAGAGCGCGAACTGTACCTCCCGCGAGATCGATCTCGGGAGCGGTCGCGACGGCGGTGGCGATCGTCGTAACGATCGTCGTACGCACCGCCGTGACCGTGATACCCGGGCGGGGGCGGCATGCCCGGATACTGCGCAGGAACGTACATGGGTGGTACCGGCATCATCGGAGCGGCGTACGCGTACGGCATCGGCATGTACGGCTGAGGCGGCGGCATGCCGTAGTGCATCGGATGCGGATGCCCGTACGGTCCAGGCATCGGCTGACGGTCGCCGTAGTCGGGCGGCATGCCGCGCACGTGGCTCGTCGAATCGTACGATGCGTGAGACCTGTCGTCGCTGTATTCGCTATTCGAACGACTTCGCGGGGCGTACCCTCCCGGCTCGCTTCGTTGCCGCGGCGCGGCGTCGTACGACCCGAAAGAATCGTATTGTCTCGGGTAGCCATCCGCGGAACCAGCGCTGCGCACGGAGGAAGGTCCGCGAGGGATTCCGTCGTTCATCGCGCCCGGACGTTGCGACTCGATCCAGCGTTGCATACGCGACTCGTGTGCGCGCGCACGCATCTCCGGAGTGTTCAGAGTTTCGCGCGCGTCGTTTGGTTCTAACCCTTCGTAGCACGACAGACCGTGTACGTTGGTGATGGTGTCCGAAGCGCCGAGCGAGAGCAGGTACTCGCCCAACGCCTGGTAGCCGTACGCGAAACAGAAGTGTAATCCCGTGTGCCCGTTGTTCGTCTGTGCGTCGATGATTTCCAATCGAGGCGGTTTCGATTTGTAATCGGTATTCTTCAGTACGAGCTTCGCCGAGCGCCGCTGGTTGTTTTGACACGCCATGTGCAGCAACGTCAACCCGTGCGAGTCGCGCACGCGAGGATTGACGCCGGCCGCGAATAATTTTTGCAACTCCTTCACGCGTCCGTGACGCGCGCGACTGAACGCCTCGATGACCAACGCATCGCCGTTCGCGCTCGACCCACCCCATGAACCCGCGCCATCGTCGTCGGAGAAATCGGACCGATCGCTCGATCGTTCCGACCCTATATCCGAGATGTCGCAACGCGTCACGCGCGCCGACTGTCTAAACTGAGTCGCGAGTTGATCGACACCGTCGTCCGGTTGTAACAGCGGACGTCGCGCGTTCGACGCCCTCTTATTCATCAAGCTCTCGTCTCGACCAAAGTCTGGAACGCCCAACTCACTCCGATGAGACCCGACGTTTGCGCCCGAGGGCGACTGGCTCGCCTCCGGCGACACCGAAATCATCACGTGTCCGTCGTGCGCGCCCACCACACCCGCGCGCGTGGGCGTGGACGGTTCAGGCACGAACGCCGTCGCGCTCGAGGCGCCACCGCGCGCGCGCGACCCACCTCGAGGCACCGCGTCTTCCTCGTCCGTGTCGTCGAGATTACTCTCAGCGCCGTCGTCCTCCACCGCCTCCAACGCCTGATTCGATCCCACTTTTTCCGCGTACTCGCGCACAAACGACGCCAACCCACGCTCCCACAACGCCGCCTCGCCGACGTCCCTTCCCGTGAGCTCCACCACGTCCCCGTCTCTTTTCATCAACCGCACGACCAATCCGTCGCCTCGCCGCTCGACCCGCGACACGTTGGCGAACGCGCACATCCGATTCATCCTCGTCTCGTCCGCCGCCCCTCGCGCCTCCCCCCACCGCACGCTCGTCCCACCCTCGTCCACTCGCGCGAACACGCACCGATCCCTCGCCCCGCGCGCGGTACCGTCCGTTCGCAGCTCCACCGCCGACGCCAGCGTCCCGCCCGCGCGCGCCCGCCGTCTCGCATCTTCGTCGCCATCCACGCCATCGCGCCCCCTCGCCGGGACGCCCGCGGCGGTCGGTTCAAACAAAGGATTCGTGCGTTCCATCGTCCACCGCGAACCCGCGTCGTCGCTCGACTCGCGCGTCCGCGACGGCGCGCGGAATCACCCCGCGGCCAACGGTCGATGGATGGATGACGACGCCCACGCGTCGCGTCGCCGACGACCGCGGCCGACCGACGACCGCGGTCGACCAACGACCGATCTCCCGCGCGCGAGGCGCGTTCGTCTCGCGAGACGTCGCCGTCGTCGTCTGCCGTCCGCCGTCCGCCGCGCGCGCGAGAGAGAGAGATAAAGCATAAGAAAACCCCGGCATCCCATATACTAACCAAGAAAAGCCGTATCGTCGCGCACACGCGCGTCGGTCGGCGCGCGCGCGAGGTCGCCCCCGTCCGCAGAGACGCGCGCGGACCCCCCCCGAACGCGCGCGCGCACTCGAACGAACACGGCATGGTCGCCGCGGACGTCACCGCGGGCGCGCGCACCTCCCTCGAGTCCTCCGACGCGCCGAGACGCGCCGAGGAGATCGAAGGTTTCGACCGCGCGCGCCCGAGACGGAGCGATTCGGTGGCGCTCATCGACGCGCGAGAGCTGAGCGCGCGCGAACAGATGGTGGCGGTGGAACGGGCGAAACTGTTGAGAGAGCGCGTGGTGGCGTGTTATCGAACGGAGGGGGTGAATCACTTGGAAAAGTGTAAGGGACACGTCAAGGCGTACCTGGCGAGCGTGAAAAACGTCGGGACGCACGCGATCAACGCGGGCGAACACGATCGGTGAGAGGTGAGGCGAACCGAATCGACTACTACTAGCGCTATAATTGTAAAAATCTTCTTCCATCCACGTCGACGGGGGCGCGCGGGACGGGGGGTGGATCGTTCACGCGAGGTCGCGATAGGGCGACGAGAGCGCGGCGAGAAACTCTCTGGCGGGTTCCCAATCGTCGCGTTCGCACGCGGCGCGAACGACGGTGTCTAAAACGTGCGCCCTCGGGACGATGGCTGGGTTGGAGGCGTCCTGTGTGAGGCGTCGTTCGTGGGGGTCGACGTCCGGGCGGCGTAAGAGAGCGTCGGCGTACGCTCGGCCGAAATCCGAGACGGCGGAGGCGAGCGCGGCGTCTGATTCAAAAGCCTCCTCGACGCCTTCCTCGCGACGGACGTGCGCGAACATTTCGAACGCGAGCGTCGATGCGGTGGCTGATTCACCGCGCGCGACGACGCACGACGCGAACGGTCCGAGCGCTCGATGACTCGTCGTGAAATCGAAACGGCCTCGCGCGAGAACGCGGTGAAACCGACCGACGATCTCGTCGTACGTGCGCGAATCACGAATCTCGACCCCAAACTTTTTCGAATATTCAGCGTACAGTGTTTTCGTCAGTGCGTCGTCGAACGCCTCGAGCGCTCGGCGTCGCGCGCTCTTCGGCGCTATGCGAGCGAAGGCGTCGCACAATCGCTCGACGTTCCAGCGCATCCGACTCGGTTGACTCGCGTACACATACATGCCCGTGTCGTCGTCCACGTTCGGTGAATAATTTTCATCAAACGCCTCCATGAATCCAAACGGACCGTAATCTAACGACAATCCCAAAATGCTCGCGTTGTCCGTGTTCATGACTCCGTGCACGAAGCCTATTGATTGCCATCTCGCCACGAGTTCGCCCGAACGCCGCGCCACGGCGCACAGAAACGAACCGTACGCATCATCCACACTTTCCAACTCTCCATCCATCCAGGAACCGCACGCGATGACGTAATCGGCGAGCGCGCGCGTCGTCTCGTCGTCGCCTCGAGACGCCGGCCACTCAAACGTCCCGAATCTCAACGCGCCGCACCGTTCGAACACGCGCGTCAACACCCCTCCCGGCAATAACATCGTCTTATTCGACGCCGTCTGACGAACCACACCGTCGTTCGTCGCCGTCACGCACAACGCGCGCGTCGTACGGACGCCCAAACACGCCATGGCTTCGCTCGCTAAAAATTCCCGTAACGCCGACGCGAGACTCGCGCGTCCGTCGCCGTACCTACTGTACTGCGTCTTCCCCGCTCCTTTGAGCTGCACCTCGAACGCACCGAGTCCCTCGCTCTCGACCACCGTGCCGATCGTGACGGCGCGCCCATCGCCGAGCAACCCCGCCCATTTCCCAAACTGGTGTCCCGCGTACGCGTGCGCGCGCGTCTCTCCTCCTCTCCAGGCGCTTTCGCCCCCCGCCAACGCCGCGAACGTCGCCTCGTTCGCCTCCTCGCGCGACAGTTCCAACAGCGCGGCACACGACGGAGACATGATCCCGACCACGGGTTCCCCGCCCGTCGCGCTCGCCTCGGCGCGCGTCCAGAGTTCGGTTCGATGCCGACCGCCCGTGGGGAACGCGCGCTCGAAATGCGTCGGCGACGACGCATCTTCCCACGCGAGGCGCTCCACCGCGCGCCCGTTCGACGCGCGCGCGCGAATGCGACGTCGTCGCGCGTCGCGACACCGCTCGACGACGCGCGGTGTCGTCGCTCGACGCGCGCATCGCGACATTGTGGAGACGCGCGCGTTGGTGTTGGCGCCAGTCGTCGACGCGCGCGCGTCGAGACGCGCGCGACCGAGGCTCGAGCGAGGCGGTGCGCGACGCGGGCGAGGGCATGGAGCCGTCGAACGGGCGCGGCGCGGAAGCGGGCGCGAGGGCGAGGGAGGACGCGCGAGAAGAGCGGGCGCCGCTCGTCGGGAAATTCGGGAGAGCGGATTGGGACGCCGCCGACGACGGTGAGACAGGAGCGGGGACGTCGGACGCGAAGGCGCGCGATGGCGGTGGAAACGTCGATCGATCCGTCGCGAGGCGTCGGGCGGACGCGGAGGGCGGTGACACGGCGACGTCGAGCGAGAGCGAGGCGGAGAGCGACGCCGGTTCCAGCTCGAGCTCGAGCTCGAGTTCGATTTCGAGTTCGAGCGCGCGCGTGCGAGTCGCGGCGAGAGGGCGCGCGAGATCGAGTTCGGAGAGTGACCCGAGCGATTCGGCGCGACGGTACGACGTCGAGGGTCGACTCCCACCGCGCGCGGTGCCGCACGCGAAGGATGGCGAGAAGAAGGCGTTCTGGACGAATTGTTACCAGGAAGGAATGAAGTTTTGCGGTCTCGGTGTGTTGCTCGAAGACGTGCCGGAGAGCTCGAGTGATGACGACGTTTCCGATTCGGATAGCGACGCGTCTCGAGAGCGTAGGCATTGGGCGCAAGCAGATACGTTCAAATCGACGTTTACGCTTGACACCGACGAGGACATAAACGACGACATCAGAGGCATGGTGGAAGAGGAGGAAAAGATTGACTTGTATCCGTCGCCGACTATTATGGACTTTTTGTTCAACAAAATGAAGGCGAGACTCGAGAAGAGAAAGGAACGTGAAAAGTTGACGAGCCAACACACGCGCGAGTTGAGGATGTCGCTGCTCAAGGATCGGAGGAAAAGAAGAGCGATGACGTGGATGGTGCATCGAGTCGTGGAATCACGATTCTTCACGCTATTGACGTCGTTGATGATCACATACTCGGCCGTCGTTCTCGGTATAGTGGCACAGAGCCCAACTAAGTGGGAAAATTCAAAGTTTGAAGAAGTCAGTTTTCTGGTGCTGAATGTGGCCTTCGGCGTGGAGATCTTGCTCCGCATGCTCGCGAGTGGCGAAACAATAGAAGAAGATGGCGTTTCTCACTTGGTAAAATTCAGGCCGCATCACTACTTCCACGACATCATCAACGTGTTTGATTTTACGGTGACGATACTGTCGTACTTGGAATACGCCGTCAGCGGTGACAGTCAGTTAGACGCCGTTCGAACGTTGAGGTTGGTTCGATTATTGCGCGTTTTGCGCTCCATAGAAGACATGCGCATGATTTTAGATGCCGTCATTCAGGGACTAACTAACATCGTCTGGATTTTGATGCTTCTGTGCGTCGTCATGTACATCTACGCCGTTTTCGGTGTGGTGTTCTTTGGTGAAAACGATCCTCGTAATTTCCGAGATCTGGGTACTGCGTTCAAAAATGTCATATCGATGACCACGATGGCAGATTGGATGGACTTTTTGTACATCAACTATTATGGCTGTGACGTGTACGGCTACTCGGGTTCGCACGCGTCGTACTGCACGAAGCCCAAGGCACAAAAAGTCTTGGCATCGGTTTACATCACCACGCTCATAATCACCTTAGGGAACATCATGATGAGTCTCTTCATCGGGGTTATAACGAACAGAATGGAGGAGGCCACTTTGAAGCTCAAAGAAACCAAAGAAGAGAAAGCGTTGAAGAAAGAGGCGGTGCGAATAGATGCTATATGGGAGGAACCTGGTCGTCTACCTTACGTCCTCGGCAGGGAGTCCCACAATCACTTGATGCGACACTTGAACTTACTTTCTGGTGTTCGAAGAGAAGGTGAAGCTTTACCAATGTCGAAACTACCCGCGTGGAAACATTTCCAGCTGTCTGTGCGCAGACTCGTGGTGCACCCAATCTTCGAGTGGTTGATCGTCTCGGTTATCCTCGCCGCGGCCATCACATCTGGTGTGAATTCGGAAGGGTCGAAGAATGCAGCGAAGTATGACGATTTGCAAGATGCTTTTTTGCTATTATTTGCCGTTGAGCTGGGTGTGAGGTTCTTCGCTCATTTCGACAAAAATTTCAGCTTCTTCACGGGAAAAGACAAATGGTGGAATATATTTGATACGATCGTGGTCGCAGTCGGGCTCGTTCCGAGCAACTTGAACCAAGCCGCCACGGTCATCCGTCTCATCCGCCTTTTGAGGATTCTGCGATTAGTGCGCGTCATCAGACAGCTGCAGGTTGTCGTGCTCTCGCTTCTTCAGGGTCTCAAGTCAATCATCTACGTCGCGGCGTTCATGGTAATTGTTTACTTTGTATACGCCGTCGCTGCGGTGCAATTATACAGAGAAAACGACCCGTTTCATTTCCGGTCTTTATCCAACGCGATGGTCACTCTGTTCCTGGTTTCTTTCCTGGAGGAGTGGCGACCGGTGTTTGACATCAACTACAACGGTTGCAACATCAACGAGTACGGCAAGGCCGATGGTGGTGCGTACTACGCAGAGGTCACAGAGCAAGCCGTCAACATGTGTACGCGACCCGGTGGACAGAAGGTATTCTCCATCCTCTTCTTCGTATCGTACATTCTCATTTCAGCCATGGTGCTCGTCTCCGCCTTCGTCGGTATCGTCGTGACGAGCATGCAAAGCGCAAGCGAACAGGTTCACGACCGCTTAGCCGCTCGCGAACGCATCCTCTCCGTTCAACACTATTTCTCACTCACGGATGAATCCGTGAAGCGTTCCGGCGAGGTTTTCGACCTGTTGAACGCAGGTTTTAGCGAGGAGCTCACCGCGCAAATGCTGCTCGACAAGTGCAAACTGCTCGGTATTCCGACGAATGAGGATTTCCTCCGTCTTACGTACACCACCGTGAACGGTCTCACGGATAAACCATTCGATAAAGGAGACTTCATACTTCTCACCGCCCTCGCTGAGCGCGCAAAGATCATCCAGGAGAAGCTCGCGAACGAAGAGGCGGCGTTCGTCGACGACCTCGTCGACGACGCGGACTTCGTCGAAGCCCATCGGACCGCCTCCGGTCGCAAAGTGCAGAGACCGATGAATTAGGACTCATGCGTTAATTTAAAACACATCATTCGGCCGTCAACGATCATTTCCAATGTTCGCCTCGCGTCCCTTCGGCGCGCCTCAGACCTCGACTCGACCATGACCAAACGCACGGTGCGTGTCACCGCTCCGCGCGCGTCTCGATCGCGCGAAAACATCGCGAACGCGACGACCGCTCGTCTCGACCGTCTCACGCGCGTCCTCCCCGCCGCGCGTCGCCCCGAACGCGCGCGTCTCACTCGCACAATCCAGGGACACCTCGCGATCGAATCGTCGACACTGACCCCGCGTACACATCGCGCGCGCGCGCAGAAGGACGCCGACGCGGAGGAAACCCCGCGCCGGCGCGCTCGTCAACAATTGGACGTGCCTCCGGGCACGGAGCTCCCGTTAGAGGTCGGCACCAAGGTACAATGTCGATGGCGAGGGAAGGATGAGTACTACCTCGCCAAGGTCATCGAGCGTCGCCAAGGACGCACGGACGCCGACGAGGATTACGAGTATTACGTGCACTACGAACAGTTTAATCGACGGATGGACTCGTGGGTGGTGCTGGGGGACATGGATCTGAGCACGCTCGAGCCCGTGGAGAAGACGGAGGACGGGAAGAAGAAGAAGGAGGCGCACGAGCCGGATGCGGAGCACGCCGAGTTTGATCCGCGCGCGTTGCAGGAACACGAGGAGTTCACCAAGGTTCGTAATATATTACAGATTGAGCTCGGGAAACACGAGATGGACACGTGGTACTTTTCGCCGTTTCCGCCAGAGTATAACGATTGCCAAAAGTTGTACTTTTGCGAGTACACGCTGCAGTTCTTCAAGCGCAAGGAACAGTTGCAGCGACACCTGAAGAAGAATGAGATGAGACACCCGCCGGGGGATGAGATTTACCGCAAGGGGAAGCTGAGCTTCTTCGAGATTGATGGGAAGAAGCACAAGCTGTTTTGCCAAAACTTGTGCTACCTCGCCAAGCTCTTTTTAGATCACAAGACGTTGTACTACGACGTTGACTTGTTCTTGTTCTACGTGTTGATGGAGTGCGACGAGCGAGGCTATCACATCGTCGGGTACTTCTCCAAGGAGAAGTGTTCGGAGGAAGGGTACAACTTGGCGTGTATTCTCACCCTACCCCCGTATCAGCGCAAGGGTTACGGGAAACTTTTGATTTCGTTTTCGTACGAGTTGTCGAAAATCGAAGGCAAAGTCGGGACGCCCGAGCGTCCGCTCAGCGACCTCGGTCTCGTGTCTTACCGCGGGTACTGGACACGCGAACTCCTCAAGATCATCAAGGACGAATCCAAACAATTCGTCTCCATCAAAGACCTGAGCGAGATGACGATGATCAAGACGGAAGACATCATCTCCACCCTTCAACACCTCGGCTTGTTGGCGTACACCAAGGGCGCGTACGTCATCTGCGCCTCTCCCGAGCTCATCGATAAACACTTCAAAGCCGCGGGCAGCGGCGGCGTACCGTGCGATCCGGACGCCATCGTGTGGTCACCGTACGATCCCGAACGCGCGAGAGACTTGTAAGGCATAGAATTGACTCATAGCACCAGACGTCGCTCGCCGCCCAACCACCTCTTCGACGCCGCGCGCGCGCCACCGCACACACGCGCGCGCGTCGTCGCTCCCGGTCGCCATGCGCGACCAGAGTTTCGAACTAGAGCTGATCACCCTCGGACTCGCACCCGCGGAGACTCGCGCGCGCGCGGTGGAGCTCACAAAGTCGTTGGATGTTTTGGTCGCGCGCGTGACCGAATCCATCGATTCGCGCGCGCGCGCCCACGTCCAGCGCGTTGAGCGTCTCCGCGCGCGCGTCGATCGATTGCGCGCGAAAGTTCACGACATTGGTTCGAGCAAGAGCGCGCGTACGGTGATGCACGCGGCGAGGTACCCGGAAGATGCGCTCGGTGGGAAACACCACGAGAATTTGTTCGGCGACGCGCCGACGAGACGTTTGGTCGAACATCGCGACGTTTCGCGCGAATTGGACGAGATTGAACGGAAAACGATGGAAGATTTGATTTTGATCGAGCGACAGACGGTACACGGGGAAGATTTGGCGCGGAGGTATTGGGAGACGGAGACGAGAGACGCGGAGCGCGCGGGGACGTCGACGCGAAGCGGACGGGACGGATTGGGAACGCTTCCCGCGTGCGTGGAGAGCGTGAACGAGTGTCTGTTGTTCAACTCGGACGTGAATCCGTACGTGGAGTACGCGTTGGTGGATCATCTCATGAGCGACGAGGAGGAGGGGAGCGACATCGGCGACGACGTGGAGAAGGAGGACGAATACGAGGATTGGAAAAATTTAGCCGACGCGCCGACGGACGCGCGTTACGATTCCGCTAACGCGACGCAGTTCGGGTTCAGGCCGACGTTGGGACAGATTCCTGAGGTGAACTTCCCGACGTCGTTGCCGTCGTTGCGCTACGCGGCGGATATATCGTGGTCGGGCGCGGAAAAGTCGAAATCCATCGCGCCTTCGGCGTCGGCGACGCCGCTGCCTGACGTCGTGCTCTCGGATCCGATTCCGGGACTCGGGTCGACGATTCCCGCGCCACCGCCGCCCCCACCGCCGCCTCTGAGACCGAGCGCACCGCCGCCGCCCCCACCGCCGGGCGCGGCTCCCGCCAGCGCACCGCCAGCGCAACTGCCGCCCGGCGCCGACGTCGGCGATTCCGGACGAAGCGCGCTCATGGCGGCGATTCGAAACCACAACAAATCAAAGCTCCGAAAGCGAGGTGACGCGTCGTCGACGCCCGCGCCGCCGACACCACCGCGCGCGAGCGTCGCACCGACCGCGAGCGCGGCGACGGAACCGGATTTACGAAGTGCGTTGATGGACGCCATTCGCGCGAAACCGACGTTGAAATCGACGTCGACGAGGGACGAGACGCCGCCCGCGCCGGCTTCGACCATCGGCGCGCCGCCCGCGGCGCCGAGACAGATGTCCATGATGGAGGAATTGGCCGACAGTCTCGGACGACGACGTTCCGCAATCGTGGCGTCGGGCGATCACGACGTGCGCGAAAGCGTCGCCGCGCCTCAAAGACGAGACGCCGCGCCGCGCATCGTCGGTTTGGACGCGTTTATAAAATCCAAGGGCGCGGGCGCGCTCGGCGACGACGACGACGCGACGGACAGTGATTGGGACGATTGAATAGTATTCTAAATCTATCGATACAGTACTAGCAGTGGTCGTAACGACTCTCAGAGTTTACTCCTCGCTCGATTAAACGCCGCGAAATTCTCCCGCGCCGCCTCTCTATAATTCGCAAACGCGCGTCGTCTCTCCTCCGCGCGCACGTCCGCGACGTCCAACCCATCGTTAATCGCCCGTTTGATCCCTTTCGCGCCCGGTAACCGTTTCACCCGTCTCGCCAACGCCATCGCGTCCTCTCTCGCCTCGCTCGCCGACGCGCGAGGCGTCCCCGCGACCAATCCCAACGCTCTCGCCCGAGTCGCGTCGATCGCCTCCCCGAACACCGAACACGCCCGCGCCGCGTTCGACCCAATCGCTCGACTCAGTTTCACCGATAATCCCCACGACGGCAGGATCCCGATCTTCGCGTGCGTATCGACGAATGTCGCGTTTTGCGCCGCCACCACGACGTCGCACGCCAACAAGATTTCAAACCCCGCGTTCACGCACGCCCCGTGCGCCGCGCCCACGATGGGAACATCGCACGCCTCCATCGCGCGCACGGGATCACTCTCAATCTCCCCCTCGTCCGTCGCGAACACGTCTTCGACCGCGCGAAGATCGATGCCCGCGCAAAAACTCATCGACGCGTCATCCCCGACGAGCACCACGCACGACGTCTCGCGAGGACGCTCGTCGAACGCGCGCGCGAGGTCCGCGAGCATGGGTTTCGTCAGCGCGTTCATTCGCGATGGATTCCGTATCTCGACCACGCGCACGCCGTCGTCGTCGGTGACGTGGATGGACATTGATTGATGTGCGCGCGAGACGAAAAGTGTCGATTTCATTCGCGCGTTACGTCGACGAGGAGGCGACGGAGACGCGGGCGCGGGCGAGAGAGGGAGAGAGAGAATCACTCGCGCTCGTCCGTCGTCACCGCGGGCGCGCTCGATGCCGATTCCGACGACGCCGGCGTCTCATTTCCTCGTTGTCGCTCGAGGTATCGCTTCACGGCGTCCGCGGCGGGGTCGTACGTCGACCCCGGGAGCTCGTAGCGCGGTTTCCCGTCCGGCGGTGGGGGCGTGCACGGATGAATCCAATCGCACGTCACCTCGGCGCGCGCGGGGAGGGCGGTGAGGACGAGCGAGAGGGCGCACGAGGCGACGATCGCGTGCGTCGTCATCGTCATCGTCGCGGGCGCGGCGACGTCGTTCGACGACGATCGCGGCGATGACGACGCCGAGACGACGCGCGAGGACGATCGCGATCGCGCGCGCGCGTTCGGCGCGACGAGGCGCGTCGGCGCGATCGTCGCGAACGGCATGACGACGAGTGAGGGAACGATTGATGGACCGCCCCGACAGACGCCGTCCCGTTCTCGGCGTCCGATGGCGTCCGTCGAGGACGGCGACGACGACGCGCGCGCGCGAGAGGACGAGTGCGAGGCGCTTCGCGCGATATACGGCGACGAGAACGTCGCGTTCGCGCGCGTTCGCGATGGGCGCGAGGATGACACGGTGGTGGAGCTCGCGCTCGGAGACGGCGCGTGGCGCGCGAGCGCGACGCTGCCGGTCGGGTACCCGAGCGCGCGCGCGCCGATGGATGCGTACGCGCTCGCGGTGAAACGACGAGGGGCGCGCGAGCGCGAGGTGGAGGCGTGGGCGAGCTCGGCGATGGAGAGGGTGTGGGTGGAGAATTTGAGGGAACCGTGCGTGTACGCGTGGGCGGAGGCGGTGATGGCGCGCGCGGAGGCGGCGGCGAGGGAAGATGGGGAGGAGGAGGGAGGTGGTGATGGTGCCGACGCGTCGACGTCGGAACCGGTGAGTCTGGAGGACGTGGAGGCGGAATTGGCGGTCATCGAGGCGGCGGCGGCGACGCCCGCGAGGACGGACGCGGCGCGCGAAAGACGAGACGACGTGAGACGACGATTGACGAGCCACGAACCCGTGACGGAGAAGAAGAGCGTGTTTCAGGCGCACGTGTGTCGAGGGGTCGAGAGCGTGGACGAGGTGGAGATGGTGATGGATATTTTGAACGAGTCGCGAAAGGTGCGCGCGGCGACGCACAACATTCTCGCCTATCGCGTATCGCGTCCCGACGGGACGTTTTATCAGGACCACGACGACGACGGCGAGACCGCGGCGGGTGGACGGTTGTTGCGTTTGCTCGTCCTCGCGGACGCGCGGAACGTCGTCGTGGTCGTGTCGAGGTGGTACGGTGGCGTTCACCTCGGACCGGCGCGGTTTCACGTCATCAACACCGCGGCCAAGGTGGCGCTCGAGTCTTTAGGAGAGATTCATCAATCGACGTGAGCGCGCATAGTTAGTTCACAGTGTATATGTACAGTACTAGCCGATGTCAACCGGGCCTCGATCCCCCACGCGTCGCATCGCGTCGCGTCGTCGCGTCAGGTCTCACCGTACAGACGCGCGAATCGTCGCTTCAACTCGGCCAATCCCAACGCCGAGAGATACTCGACGTTACGCTCGCGAATGTCCTCCCTGTCCTCGTCTCGATACCACGACGTCTCCGCTCGATCGACATCCACCGCTCGAAGTAAATGCACCGTGGGAAGAGGACTCCTCGACGTGTAATTCCCGCACGCGCTCTCGCCGTCGAACGCCGCCCGCGGATGAAACGCCACCACCGTCACCTCCCCGTCCGTCATCTCTTCGCACATCACCTCCGCCTCGCGCACCGCGCCGTCCATGAACGTCGACCAATCCTCGACGCACCCTTCCTCGAACACGACGAGCGTCGTCGCCGGTTCACCGAACGAACACGCCATCAAACGCGAAATCTCTCGCGTCACGACGCGCGCGTACTCGCCGCTCTCTCTCGCCCCGGCGCCCACGGTCTCGATCGCGAACGTCGACGTCATCGCGGGTCTCGCGAACGGGCACAGATTCATGCCGACGATCCAATCGCGGAGCCAGCGTTCGGTGCCGCGACGCGCGCGCGACGCGAGCGTCGACGGCGAGACGTCGCCGCCGGTGTTTTCGGAGAGACAGTTGGGACGACGCGCGACGACCGCGTCGACGCGACGGCGCGCGACGCGAGCGGACGACGCGGGAGAGGTCGTCGATGGCGTCGATGGCGACGATGGCGACGCGCGCATGGTCGAGACGACGAGGAGGAGGAGAAGTGCGGTTGCCTAGGATGATTCGTCTACTCGCAATGGAAACGTCGAGCTACGAGACGGCGGACGACTTGGACGACGCGCCTCCGAAGGCGTGCGAGAACATGAAGACATGCAACAGGATGATGTACACGGAGAATAATGTTCGAGTCGAGCGACTCGTCATCAACATTTTACCGCCGGTGAGACCGATGCGGTCGTGAATGGGGAGCGACGCCGCGGATTCGTCGTTTTCGTTTTGTCGAAATCGAGCGAAGGGGTTGAGTCGAGCGAGGTATTTGCGGCGGTATCTGGAGACGATGCCGCCCTCGTCGCCGCCCGGGATGTCGTCGCCGGCGCCAGCGCCGCCGAAACAGCCGTATCGCGCGGCGCGACGGCGCATACCGTCGACGGCTGCGGCGGTGCGTTCGCCCTCAATGTTGAGAGTCACCGCGCCGCACGAGTATCTCGCGTTCTTGGCGTGTTGAGACTGCGCGGGAATTGGCGCGGTGCCGTCCGCGACGGGAATGCCTTCGGCATCGACGCGCAAAACGGTCGTCTTGCCGCCATGCGCCTGCTTGGAGTAGTAATTTTGCACGTACTGCAGTTTTTCGTACAGTTTCACGCTGTCCGCTTCCAGCTTTTTGCGCGCGTCCTCGGCGTCCACTTTTTCGCGCTCCAATCGCGCGGTTCGCTCGTCGAGCTCGCTCACTCGACGCTTGAACCGATCGCGCTGCGCTGTGAGAATGGCGAGCAAGTCCGAATCGCCTCCCGCCGCCGGGGTGACGTCCTCGATGATTTTCGTCAATCGAGTCGACAAATCAGTCTCGAGCGTCGTCACCATCTCGGCCGTCTCTATGTACTTGCGCTCCGCCGCTTGTTGCGCACCGCGTGCGACATCCGCATCGGTGGTCGCCTCATCTTTCTCGCGTCGCGCGACCGTGATCTCTGCAGACAATTTCTTGTTTCTATCGCGAAGCGACTGAATCGCCGCGGCGCTCGCGACATCCGTCGACGCGGCGTCTGTCGACAAGTTCTCGTCGTCCTCGTCATTCACACCGGACATCTCTTGAAGAAGCTTCACGCGCGATTTCAACTGAGAGATCTCTTCATCCTTCGACGTCGATTCTTTGGACGTTTCAGATCTCGCCTTGACCAACTCGTCACGAAGTTGCGCGATTTGCGCGCCGAGAGACGCCGCCGACGCGTCTCGCGCCTCGACCGCGGACTTGGCCGCCGCCTCGGCGGTCTCCACGGATGCCGCCAGCTGCGCGACCATTCGCTCTTTGACGGCGAGTCTCTCTCTCACATCGATATCATCTTTCGGCCCATCCATCGCCGCCGCGCGCTCTTCTCGTCGCCGATTTTCAGCCGTTTCCAACGCCTCCTCGCGTTGTCTCAATTCTTCGCTCAACGCGTACAGTTCGTCTCGCTCCGCCTTCATCTGCGCCGCGCCAATCTCCGCCGCGCCCTCGAGATCGAATAATTTATTCTGCGCCGCGTCGTACCGCTTCTGAAGCTCTGACAACTTTTGTTCCGCCTGCGCCTTGCCTTGGCGCGCGGAATCGGCGCTCTTCTCCGCCGCCTTCTTCTTCGCCTCCATCACTCGAAGCGCCTGATCGATCTTCTCCCGCATGCGCTCCTCCATCGTCGCGCGCGCCCTCTCCGCGTCCGCACCAGACGCCGCCATCTGCGTCGACGCCTCCTTTGCGGCGTCTCGCTCGACGCGCGCCGCGTCCAACTCGCGCCGATACGCCGCCACCCGCTCCAACATATCGTCCGGCGCCGGCGCCGAAAACAACGACTCGTTATTGAACACGACGTCCATCGCCTCGAAATCTGCCTCTCGCGCCGCGGACAACCGTTTCACCTCCTCCGTCAGCGCGCGCGTCACCGCCTTGGCGTCGCTCGCCTCCGCCACCAATCGTTCCTTCAACCGTCTCTTCGCCTCGTGTTCACTCTCCCGCGCCTCCGCGCGCCGCTCTTTCGCGCGCGCGATCGCATCCCTCGCCTCCATCCATCGCGCCTCTCGCCACGCGCGCGCCGCGCGCGCGCACTCGTCGTCCCCGCTCCGATCGTCGCTCGCGCCTCCGAAGACGCTCAGCGAATCGAGCGCATCGAGCGCGCTCGTGACGGCGTGATCGAAGTCATCGAACGAGGGCACGTACGCCGACGCGTTCGCCGCGCTCGACTCGATCGGCGCCTCGTCGTCATCGCGCGTCATCGCGTCGCGCGCTGACGGAAATCATTCAATCATTTGAATCGGATGACGCCTCTCTCGACGCCGAGACGCGAAGCGACGTTTCTCGAATTCGACGACATTCGCGGGCGTGCATGCGCGCGCGACCGACGGAACGGACGCTCGAGAGGAGGAGTGGGAAGAATAAAATTTACCCGCGCGGTGTCGCGCGCGTGGGGTCGCGAGGGGCGGTCGCGCGCGGGATGACGCGCGCGTTCGGGCGACGACGCGCGCGCGGTGGACGATGCGCGTGTTTCGGAAACGACGTCGTCGAGCCGCGACGCGAGCCGACGATGACGCGCGCGAGGAGCTCGGGGAGCGAGCGACGCGTGTATCGATTCGCGCGAGGTCGAGGCGATGGGTCGAAGGCGATGCTCGACGCGCTCGGATCGAAAGGGTCGGGTTTGCACGAGATGGCGAATCTCGGGCTCGCCGTCCCGTGCGGGTTCACCGTGACGACGGCGGCGTGCGCCGAGTACGAGGCGGGCGGGCTAGATTTCGTGCGAAAGACGTTATGGCCCGAGGTATCGGAGGGGGTGTCGTTCATCGAGCGCGAGTCGAGGAAGACGCTGTTTCGAGAGGGGAATTCGTTGACGGGGCCGCCGCTGTTGCTGAGCGTGCGAAGCGGCGCCGCCGCGTCCATGCCGGGAATGATGGACAGCGTGTTGAATCTGGGCTTGTCAGACGTTGCCGTCGACGCGCTCGTGGCCGCAGGGTTCAACAAGAGGTGGGTGTACGATTCTTACCGCCGATTGTTGCAAATGTACGGCGACGTCGTTGCCAAACTTCCCAAGAGCGAGTTCGAAGCAGAGATCGCCAAGGCGAAGGAACGCAGCGGCGTCAAGTACGATTCCGAACTCGACGCTTCGACGCTCAAATCGCTGTGCGACGAGTTTAAAGGCATTTACGACGCGCATGGCGCCACGTTTGAACAAGATTCGATGAGACAACTCGAGAACGCCGTCGTCGCGGTGTTCGAGAGTTGGAACAATCCTCGCGCGATTGAGTACCGTGACATTCACCGCATCTCAAACTTACTCGGTACGGCGGTGAATGTGCAACAAATGGTTTACGGAAACTTCGACGAAAATTCTGGGTCGGGCGTGTGCTTCACTAGAAATCCCGCCGACGGCAGCGAACGCATTTACGGTGAGTTTTTGATAACAGCGCAGGGCGAAGACGTCGTCTCCGGCGTGCGAACGCCGTTGGGCATAGACGAGATGGCTGGGGCGTTTCCCGGAGCGATCGCTGGTTTACGCAGCGTGTGCTCCACGCTCGAGTCCGATTACAAAGACATGCTCGACATCGAGTTCACCGTGGAGCAAGGTGAGCTCTTCATACTCCAGTGTCGCGTCGGTAAACGAACGGGCGCGGCGGCGGTTCGCATCGCGACGGAGATGTGTGCCGAAGGAACCATCACTCGAGACGAGGCGCTGACAAAGGTGAACCCAAAAATTTTAGAGCAGGTGCTTCACCCAATTTTCGCGCTCGATCACGCCGATCGAACCTACACGGAGAACGTCGTGGCGAAGGGACTCCCGGCGTCTCCCGGCGCCGCCGTCGGCGTCATCGTGTTCACCGCGGAGGATGCGAAGCGCTCGAAAGACAAGCCGTGCATATTGGTGCGCGAAGAGACGAGCGCGGACGACATCGGAGGGATGTACGTCGCGGAGGGCATTTTGACGGGTCGAGGAGGCATGACGTCGCACGCCGCCGTCGTCGCGCGCGGGTGGGGTAAACCATGCGTCGCGGGATGCACCGACATCAAGTTTAAAAGTCATCGAGAGATTAGTTTCGGCTCGAGCGAAAAGACATTTCGCGCCGGGGACACGATTTCAATCAACGGTACCACCGGCGAAGTGATCGCCGCAGCGCTCGACGTCCAACCTTCAACCGTAGACACATTTTTACCCCTCAAGACGTTGATGCGATGGGCTGACGAGAGAAGGACAATTTCGATACGCGCGAACGCCGACACTCCCGAGGACGCGGCGACAGGCATTCGCAACGGGGCGACAGGCATCGGTTTGGTTCGCACGGAACACATGTTTTTCAGTAGTACCGAACGCGTGCACGCTATTCGCGAGTTCATCATCGCCAAGGACGCTCAGTCACAGGCGAGGGCCTTGGAAAAGCTCGAAAAGTTTCAGTACGACGACTTTCGCGGGATACTGAAAGCCGCTCGCGGGTTGCCGGTGACGATGCGTTTGATCGACCCACCGTTGCACGAATTCTTGCCGAGCGACAAGCAACTCCGCGAGGGCGGCGCGCACGAAATGTCAAAATACATTGGCAAATCTGCGCGCGAGATCGAAAAGATCGCCGAGGGCATGCGCGAAAAGAACCCCATGCTCGGATTTCGCGGATGTCGTTTAGGATGCGTTCGGCCGGAGATGACCAAGATGCAAACGCGTGCGTTCGTCAAAGCGGCCATCGATCTCGCATCCGAGGGCGTTTCCGTCGCACCGGAAATCATGGTACCGCTCGTGAGCATGGTGGAAGAATTTCATCATCAGCGCGATTTGATCTGGGAAGTCGTTCGAGATTGCGGCCGAGAACAAAAGGCGGCGCCTCTTCGCGTGCCAGTCGGCGCCATGATTGAAACGTGCCGAAGCGCGCTCATCGCCGGCGAACTCACGCGCGCGGGCGCCTCCTTCTTCTCCTTCGGCACCAACGATCTGACGCAGATGACGTACGGTCTCTCTCGCGACGATTCCGATGCCTTCTTACGTCTCTACATCGACCGTGGCATCATACGTCCCGACGAGGATCCCTTCCAGACGCTCGACGCCGTCGCCGTCGGCGAGCTCTTACGCGTCGCCATCGAACGCGCGCGAGCCGTTCGACCCGAGATCGAGTTCGGCGTGTGCGGCGAACACGGCGGTGATCCGAAATCAATCTCCATCATCAACGACTTAGACATCGACTACTCGTCGTGTTCGCCGAGCAGAATCTTAGTCGCGCGACTCGCCGGCGCGCAAGCCGAGATTTCGTCGCCGTCGCGCGGGAAAAATTCATCCTCGAAACGCGTCCACCACGCGCGTTCGCGCGCGTCGCCCGCCGCGTGACCGAACGCGCGCGCTCTCTTCATCTGCTTCATCTGTACCGTACCTCTTCTCAGCGCTCTCACGATACGAACGCATCAATCATCAAACCACCCGCGCGTCCCCGAAACGTCCCCGCGCGTCGTCTCATCGTGACATCCGCACACCCGCGCGCGTCGAACGCCCCCCCCGCGCGTCCGTCGTCCGTCGAGCGCGCGCGATGGAGACGTTCGAGGAGTACGAGATGACCTCGCGTCTCGCGCGCGGTGAACCCTCGTCGTCGCTGGACGCCGGGTCGGACGGTGCCGGTCCAACGTCTCCCGCGAATTACGTTCCCACGCGCACCGAACTCGTCGGTGGCGTCGTCGGTGGAAACGAGACGGACGTCGTGCACATGCGATTGAAACGAATGGCGGCGTTCGATTCGCACGATTACGATCCGACGGATAACGATCTCGAGGAGGACGCGCTGAGGGGACGCACGAGGGAAGATTACCGCCGAGAGCAACGGTGGAAGTGGGGGACGAGCGTGATGATCGGAGCGGTGATGGGAGTGATCGCGTTCGTGATCGATGGATTGGTGGATAAACTCAATTTGTTTCGGTACGGGGTGATCGGGGATAAGGTTGGCGTGGACGGCATGTCGAGGTTCGTCGCGTGGTTGGCGCACGTATCGGTGAGTTGCGCGTTCGCCGCCGTCGCGGGGGTATTGGTGTCGTACGTCGAACCTTTGGCCGCGGGATCGGGGATACCGGAGTTGAAGACATATTTAAACGGTGTCCACCTGAAGGGATTGCTGCGCCTCAAGACGGTGGTGGCGAAATTGGGTGGTATTTCATTTAGCATTGGCGCCGGTTTAATCGCCGGTAAAGAGGGCCCGTTCGTGCACGGAGGAGGTTTAGTCGGTGGAGGATTGAGCGCGTTCGGATCGAACACGCTGGGTTTCAAGTTGAAGAATATGAAGTGGTTTCGAAACGACCGTCACAAACGAGATTTCGTCGCCATCGGTACGGCCACGGGCGTCGCGGTGGCGTTCGCCGCGCCCATCGGAGGCATGTTGTTCACCGTCGAGGAGGGGGCTAGTTTTTACAACTCTGACATGCTCTGGCGCGGTTTTCTCGCCACGTGCACGGGCGTGTTGACCATGCACTGGTTGGAGCAGTTAGATTTCGACGCAGGTGATTTCGCGCGCGCGCGGTTCGGCACTCACCGCGACTTTGGTTTGTACACGGATAGCGAGGCGGATTACTCGAAGAATTATTGGTGGTACTTTTGGGAGGTTCCCATCTTCATCGCCATGGGCGTCTGCGGCGGCCTCCTCGGTGCGGCGTTCGTCAACTTGAACGTCAAGATCACGCAGTGGCGCGCGAAGCACATCCCGGTGAATGATAAGAGAAAACGTCTGCTCGAAGTCATCGCCATCGCCGGCATCACTTCGACGCTCTTCTTCTTCTTCATGTCCGTGTCTCCGTGCAAGGAGATTCCCGAGCCGCTGCAGGTGGACACGTCGGATAACCTCAACGATTTGTCCAACTCGACGTTCGAGTACGGTGTGGAGACGCGAGATGAGATCAGGGACGATTTTTTCAAGCAGTTGTACTGCCCGGATGGTCAATACTCTGTGTACGGACAATTGTTTTACAACCCGCTGGCGACGTCGTTCAAATTCCTTCTTCATTTGGGCGAAGTCGGTGAGTTTGGCGTGGATAGCGCGCACCCGTTTCCGATCAGCGCGCTGTTCTGGTACTTTATCCTCACGTTTTCGCTCATGACGGTGACGTACGGCGTCGGCGCGCCCACCGGTCTCTTCGTCCCGTCGCTCGCCGTCGGCGCGTCGTTCGGACAGCTCGTCGGAAGAATCGTCGCCTCTATCGCTCGAACGCGCGGGAGCGACGTCGCCATCAATCTTCACGCATACGCCATCATAGGCGCCGCCGCCAATCTCGGCGGAGCGACGCGAATGACGATATCAATCACCGTCCTCGTCATGGAGACGACGGGTTCGATGCAACTGATCATTCCGCTCATGCTCACGATTTTCGCCGCCAAGGCGGTCGGCGACAAGTACACGCACGGCATCTACGACACGCACATCAAGATACGAGGCGCACCGTTCTTGGAAGAGCCCGAACTCGCGGGTCCGACCGGGGATAAACTCCGCGTGAACGAAGTCATGTGCGATGACTTGGTGACGCTTCGTCCGGTGATGCGCATCAAGGAGTTGTTGCAAATTCTCACCGAGACGCACCACGGAGCGTATCCGGTGACGGAACACCCACCGGCGTACGCGGGCGAAGAGTTCGAGCTTCACGGATCGATCACGCGCAATTTGGTGCTGAAGATGCTCCTCCACAGAATATCCTTCGTCGGCGAAAACGGTTCGAGCGTGACGGGGATGAATTTATTTTCAAACCCGCGCGAACGCGACGAACTCTTGGAACAACTCAAACAGATTCCGTTCAAGGTACCTTCCGCGCGAGAGGTGGCCCATCTCATGTCCGAGGACGACATTCGAACCATGTCCATCGACCTGCGCAGTTTCATGCAGAGACATCCGTCCGTCGTCCACGGAGACGCGAGGCTCAGTCGCGCCTATCGCCAATTCCGCACCATGGGTTTACGACACATGTACGTCATGCCCTCTCGACCGCGCGTCGTGGGTTTACTCACCCGAAAAGACGTCATTCAAGAGCGCGCGAGTCTCACTCTCGGTCTCTACGCGCGCGGACTCGCCCGTCCGCGCGCGAGAACCGTCTCGCGGACGTTCGAACCTCCCGCCGACGCGCGAGACGCCGACGCCGACGCGCGAGACGCCGGCCTCCCCGAACCCACCTCTCGCACCGCCACCGTCGAAGACGACGACGCGAAAAACGATCTCCCGTACATCCCGTACTACAGCAACAACGCCCAAGACGACGAGGACGCCGGCGTTCACACCACCATCCCCCCCGCCGACGACGCCACCGCCGCCTCCTCGGCGCGCGCGTCGCCCCGTCGCCGCCGCGCGCCGTGACTCGCATCGACGCACCACCGCACCGGTTCGAATCAACACATCACATCGACGTCACCATCGTTCCTCTCGCGCGTCCCCTCCCCACCTCGCCCCGCTCGCGTCCTCGATCGACCCGGTCGCGTCTCCCCGTCGCCGGCCGCGGCGCCGGTCGAGTCTCCGGCCCGGTCGGTCGCCGCCAAAATCCACGTGGCCGCCTCGCCTCCGGAACGGGCGCCGTCGACGACGTTCGACGCGCGACGCGCGACGCGGAGACGAGCGAACGACTCGATCGCGCGAAACGAAACATTTCCCACCGCGCACCTCGCGCGTCGTCTCGACGCACCCCTCGCATCGCGCGCGTCGCCGCCCATCGCGTCGCATCGCCCCGGCATCGCGGGTGACTAGGATTCTTTCATTCGCGCGCGCGCGCCGCCTTCAGACCGCGACGCGAGGCGACGGCGGCGTCGCTCGCCCGCGCATCGGGGGAAGGGTTTTTTCTTCGCCCCGCACCGCGAGTCTCGGCGACGATGGGGGCGTATCTCAGCGCCCCCGTCACGGAGAAGCGCTCGAGCGACGGGGCGAGCGAATCGTTCGCGTACGGAACGACGGCGATGCAGGGATGGCGAACGAACATGGAGGTACGCGCGCGGTCGCGCGCGCGATGGGAACGAGAGCGCGAGATGGGTCGCGTCGATGGCCTCGCGCCAGGGTCGCGCGAACCGAGGGCGGCGGCGGGAGTGAACGCGAATGATTCATTCATTTGTTTCATTTGAGATTTGAGATTCGAGATTTGAGATTCGAGATTCGGACGACGCGCGCGTGTCGAGTGGGGGATGGGGTGATGCGCGCGGTGTGATCGGGAGCGTGGACTGACGAGCGATGTGACGCGCGATCGACGACGCAGGACGCGCACTCGACCGAGTTGGACATAGGGGATTCGACGGCGTTTTTCGCCGTCTTCGACGGACACGGAGGGAAGGAGGTGGCCATGTACGCGGCGAAACATTTACACTTGGCGTTGAAGGAAACGGAGGGGTACGGGAAGGGTGATCTCGCGCGAGGTTTAGAGGAGAGTTTTCTCGCGTTGGATCGGAAAATGTTGACGAAAGAGGCGGCGACAGAGTTGCGAGCGTTTAGGGCGGGCGGAGAAGGCGGCGAGAACGCGCCCGATTCTATTAGTAGCGCCGAGGAACAGAGGCGACAGCGCGAAGAGATGAATGCAACATTTCGCGCGGCGTTGATTGAGCAGGTGAAGGGGGCGAATCCTGACATTGATGAGAAGGATCTGACATTTGACTTTGAGTTGGACGAGGCAGATATTGCGACGGCCTCGAACAGAGTCACCGACGGTGATAATTTGCACTGGTCGGGCCCGCAGGCGGGCGCGACGTCGGTGGTTGTGTGCATTCGCGGTGATAAGGTGTATTGCGCGAACGCTGGCGATTCTCGAGCGGTGTTTTCGCGCAAGGATGGACAAGTCGTCGACATGAGCGAGGATCACAAGCCGATGAACACGGACGAACGCCAGCGCATCATCAAAGCTGGTGGTTTCGTCAGCGAAGGGCGCGTGAATGGTTCTCTTGCGCTCTCTCGAGCTTTGGGTGACTTTGATTATAAGGGTAACAAGGAGCTCTGTGAGAAGGAACAGGCGGTGACGGCGTTCCCGGAGATTCGCGAGTTTCAGTTGCAGGGCGGCGATGAGTTTATGATTCTCGCCTGCGACGGTATTTGGGACGTATTAACCTCGGAGCAGTGCGTGGCTTTCGTGCGCGAACGTTTGCGAGAAGGTTTACAAAAGGGCGAAAGCGAGACGTTTAAATTGAGTCAAATTTGTGAAGAGCTCTGCGACAAGTGTCTCGCACCGGATACACGAGGGACCGGCTTGGGTTGCGACAACATGTCCGTGGTCATCGTTTTACTCAAAAAGTTTTGTTCATTCGCCGCGTGAGATAGATTTCGCGAAAAACTAAGTGTTGAACTCGTAGTGTGGTGCTTTGTGATGATGAAAATTCGGTATATCAAAACGTACGTTTCAATCGCGCGGGCGCTTCCTCGAGTATGTCTCCGTCGACGCTGTGACGGACGAAGCCGCGGTATGCGTCCGTTTCCGTGCCTCTTCCTCGAGCTCGCGCGCCAAATCCAACACGAGAGGTTTGAAGAATCGTTGCCTCGCGTTGATGAAGAAATTCGAGACGCACGCCACGGGCCAATCGAGTTGCTCAGCCAATCGTTCTTTTTGCGCGCGATCCGGAAACGGCGCGTCGAAGTGTTCCAGTATCCACTGTCGAAGCATTCTCTGACCCGCTTTACTCGACAACTTTCGCCGTTTCTTCTCTTTGGGAGCGTTTGCATCACTCGCCTCGAGCCGTCCCGTCGCCCGTCGCGTCGCCGCGCGCGCCGCGTCGAGCGCTCGCTCCTTCACCGCTCGAATCCCCTCCCTCGCGTGCGTCGCGATCTCCGCGTCTCGTCCAGCGTTCCACCACCCCGTCCTCTCTCGCATCTCTCGAAACCGTCGCTCCACGTCGTCCACCACGCGTTCGAACCGCGCGCACTCGAGCGTTTCGGTTTCGCGCGTCTCGCGCCTCCGCCTCCGCGTCCCCGTCGTCCATCTCACCTTCGCGCGTCGACGCCTTCGCGCATCCACGACGGAATCTCCACTCATTTGCACCGTCGTCGTCATCGCCGTCTTCGACGCGCTCTCGGCGGTCGTCTCGCCGCGCTCTCGCGCGACGGAAAACGCTCGCTCGAGCCGCCCCGCGACCGACCACGTCGCGGACATTGACATCTCCGCGGAGATGTTGTTAGTTTTTCGAACGCGGCGACCGACCGGGCCGAGGGCGACCGAGAGAGACGCGCGCGCGGAGGGAGAGGAGACGCGCGCCGCACACGCGCGCGACGAGGCGTGGGGAGAAGAGGCGAGGAAACGTCTCGAGGTGTCCACCGTCGATCGGGCGCGCGCGCGACGGGGGCGGCGGCGGCGATCGCGAGGGGGAGGACGCGCACGCGCGCGGTGTGATTGCGCACCAACACCAATCGGTGGGCGCGCGCGCCATGGTGTCGCCGACGGTGCGCGTCGTGGATTCGGCGCCGTCGAGGGAGACCAAAGGGCGCGAGGAAATCGTGGTGAAAGCCTCGATCGGGTTGGAGGGAAGAGACGTGGACGCGAGTCCGACGCGGGCGTCCACGGGATTGTCGACGCGCGCGCGATTCGAGCCGACGGCGGAGGACGCGGAGGACGCGTTTCACTTTGACGGCGCGCAGTCGCGCTCGCCGTTCGGTCGCGCGAGTGATTTTCCGCCGTCGTATGATGAGACCAAGCTGATAGAGGCGGAGACGTCGTCGGGGGCGACGGGTGAGGACGAGGAACCAGTGCTCGAGCAACTGCGGGACGAGCTCGGTTTCGAAGTGCCGACGAGTTTGCACGCGAGGTACGAGGCGCGAGGCGCGGAGCGCGCGGATTTACGTAATCGACAGATGGAGTGTTTGGACGTGTATAGAAACGTGCCGGCGAAGCAGCGATGCATCGGTGGCGACGCGTGTTTGGCTCTGGCGGTGAACGGCGTGCATCCGAAGCATCGCGCCGAAATTTGGGCGGAAAAGCTCAAGGCGCACCTCAAGCAAAATTCGAGCACGCAATCGTACTATCAATACTTGGAATTGGGCAACGTGTCTTTGACGGAAGAGGAGCGCGAACTCATCGACGGCGACGTCCGAGCCGTGTGTCCGACGCATCCATCGTTCTACACGCCCGGGATGCGAGGGGAGGCGAGCGACGACGAAAAGTCGACGTCATCCGCGTCGCACACCTTTGCCCACCTAGCCAAAAATTTTCAGTTCGACCCACAAGGAGGCATGATCAAGGATGTTCCGGGAATTTTGACGAACATTTTGATCGCGGCGGCGGAGCGCAGTCCACACGGATATTGTCGCGGTTTCGTAGTACCCGCCGCCGTCATGCTCTTGCTCACCGACGACGAAGAGGCGTCGTTCTGGATGCTGGCGGGTTTGACGGAGGACGTGTTGTCTAGCTTCATCTCGCGTTCGGCGATCAATCTTTACTCCGAGGCCAAGTACGTCGATCTAGAAATCAGTCTAAACGAACCCGAGTTCACGGCGTTCCTGAACAAGGGTGAGTGTCGTCCGAGCGTCGTCGTGGCGGGATTCCTGACGAGATTCGGTCTCGGCACGCTCCCGACCGAGAGCGTCCTCCGCTTATGGGACGCGCTCATCCTCGAGGGTGGTGAGATTCTCGCCCCATTCAGCATTTTAGTCCTGAAGAGCGTGAAGGATGAGCTCATGAACACCGATCCGACGACGGTGTGCGATTCGTTCGACGCAGCGGCGGCCAACATGTTTGACATCGGCGACATCATCATGGACGCCATCGTGTCGGCGAGGGACCTAAGCAGTAAATTCGATTCTTTGAGCATACGATTGGGTGAACGGGAAGTCACCGCGGACGTGTTGAATAACTTGAATAGTTTTCAAGCCGCTGTCAACTCTCTCTCAGAGAGCGCCGGACCCGAGGGCATCGGTCGCATGGAAACCATCTCGCGCCAGGAAGTCGAGACTGTCGTGCGCGAGGCGTACGCGTTGGATACCTTTGAAAACGTCGATACCGCGGTCGATAAGAGTTATCAAATGCGTGAGATGATTATGGCGCACGATTTGGGGACGCGACACCAAACGAAGGGGAGAAAAGAAGGATTGCGCTTTGACGAGCTCATGAAAGTTCTCCGCATCAAATCGAGCACGTCGAGCAAACTCAAAATGCTCGCCGTGAGCGGGAAGACAGTGGAAGAACGTGTAAAGAATTTCATAATCGGCGAGACGAACGAGGAAGAACCGACGGAAAAATCCGTCAAGATGGCGCTCTTCGTCGCCAACGGCGTCCTTCCCACGCAGCGACTGAGCAGCGCGCCTCTGGAATCGAACATCCTGATGCGATTCATCTCGTCGCCGAATTGGTACGGCGAAATGCGCATGGATGCGAGATCGGCATTGATTCTCGCCAACTTTACCGTGCCGCTGTTCATGGGGGGGACGATGAAGGACACGTTTGACGTCTCCATCATCGCCACGCAGGCGAAAACAATGGACGACAGTCCGCGGTCGTTCGGCGGGTTCGTTCCGCTCGCGCACACGCAGTATCTTTTACTCGTGCAGACGAGCGAGAACAAACCAATCATCGTCAAGAAACGATTCAGCAATTTCAAGAAGCTGCACGAGACGCTTCGAGCGAGCGGTTGTCACAACATCGCGCGCGTCTCAGAGGGCATTCTCGGCACGGACGCCGCGCTCAGCGTCGATCCTCACGTCGTCGCGGTGCGTGCGGTGAGCTTACAGAGATACCTGGACCAACTCACGTCGTGCGGTTTGCCCAAGGTGAATCGTCTCATCCGAAACTTTCTCGGTTTAGACGAACGCAAATCTCGCGCCTCTCACCTTCGCACCATGTGCCAGACGGCGTGTTCGGGCGTGCGGTGCAATTTTTTCGGATTCGGCGCTCGCGTGAAACCGTGATCGTCTCTCATCATCGATAGGTAGTCAACATTTTATCACCACCACGTATTCCACGCTCACTCACGCCCTCAACGCGTCTCTTCGCGCGCATCCTCGACCTCCCGTCTCTCGCGCGAACCGCCGCCTAGGGCATGCCGCCCCGCGGGGTGTCCCCACAATCCACCGCGGGTTCGTCCACCCCACTCCGTCGTCGACGATGAGCGGGGCGCCCATCAACCCGAAACCCTTCCTCGCGTCGCTCACCGGGAAGAAGGTGGCCGTCAAGCTCAAGTGGGGCATGGAGTACCGCGGGTTTCTCGTGAGCACGGATGCGTACATGAACCTCCAGCTCGCCTCGACGGAGGAGTTCGTCGACGGTGAGTGTCAGGGCGCGCTCGGGGAGGTTTTGATTCGGTGTAACAACGTCATGTGGCTCAAGGCGTCGGATGAGGACGGCGACGCGTGAGTCGCGCGCGGCGAGAACGCGCCACGAACGGAGGATTCTTTCATTTCGCGAGACGGCGGCGCGAGGGCGGCGCGCGGAGACTCGGAGCGCGGGGGAACATCGACACCGCGCGTGTAGTAAGTACAAAAGGAAAAATATTGATCGACGCGTCGTCGCGACGTCGACTCGACGTCGACGGTGCGGTTCGACGTTCGCGAGCGAACCCAAGTCTATTTCTAGAATCACGACTCGACACTGTGAGGGACTCGAACACCCCGGCGTGATTTGCGCCGCTGGTGGACAATACGCGCTAACGACTTCGCTGAATATTCGGCTCGAACGGCAGTATTCATTGTATTGGCAATGTATGGAATCTACTCGCGTCTACATGTCCGGCACGTTGAATCCCGCGCCGTCAATCTTGGCGTTGGAGAAATCCATCTCGGGATGCGCCTCCATGAACTTCTTGAGCGCATCGTGCTTGGTCTGTTCCTCCGACGTGGGCAAACCGAGCTGCTTTTGTCGCTGATCGTACATCATCTTCTCCACGGTGACGCGCGTCTCACCGTCGAGATCGTCGAGACGACTATTTTCCGGTTCCACCTTCTTCGTGTCAATCTCCTGGTCACCCTTCAACACGCACGTCCACCACTCGACGTCCTTCAATTTTTGCAAGAAACACGACACGTACGCGTTATCTTCGAGCGTCCAGTAGCACTCATCCGGCGCCACCGGCGCGTAAAATTCACCCGCGATGGTGGACGCCTCCGCCTCGACGCCGTCCGCGCCGTACACCTTGAACGAAAACCGATCCTTGGTGAATTCACACTTCACCTGCTTCGACTTCGTCCCCGGCGGTACCGCGACGCGAACCTCCACGTCCTGAAGCGTCTGCGTCCACACGTACTTTTCCGTCTCCCCTCCGTTACCGACGTTCGGCGCCGTCGTTCCCGGTTTCAACGCGTGCGGGTCCTCCTCCTCCTCCTCTCCTCCCTCCTCCTCTCCCGCCTCCTCCGTCACCCGTCCCTCGCTCTTCGCCATCGCCATCTCCAACGTCTTCGCTCGAACCGCCTCCACTCGCGCGCGTTCCGCCTCCTCCAACGCGCGCGCCTTGGCCGCGTCTCTCTCGCTTCGTTCCCTCGCCGCGCGCTCGGCATCCTCTCTCGACGTCTCCGCCGCTTTCACCGCCGCGCGACCGCCCGCGCGTCCGAGCGCGTCTCTCACCGCGGCTCCCGCGCGCGCCTTATCGACGAAAAAGTCGGTGCGGTCGTTCAGAAACCCGAAGAAGGCGTCGAGGAGCGTCGCGATCGGCGTCTCACCCGGCGGCGCGTGGGCGGCGCAAATCTGCGCCGCCTGCGTCATCAATCCGTCGACGCTCTGTTTCGCGGACGGAGGAAGGTCGGCCATGACGCGCGCGACGCGGTCGCGTCGTTCGGTGGCGGTGGTGACGCGGTGGTGGTGGTCGTCGCGACGGGTCGTCGTCGCGCGTCGATGTCTGAGGCACGCGAGCGTTCGGCACTGATCGACGCGCGCGCGACGCGCACGCGAGGAGACGTCGCGACGACGACGTGGACGCGCGCGTGAACCGCGTCGCGGTCGATCGAGCGCGGTCGAGGCGGACGCGCGGACGTCGAGACGCGGTGAGACGGCGCGCGAGGGTGTGATTTTTTCAAACCGAGACGACAGACGACGCCATGTTCGACGCGAACGCGTCGCTTCGCGCGCTGGAACCCGCGGCTCGAGACGCGAACGCGTTCAAAGCGAGAAGTGCGCTGATCGCGATGCGCGATATCGTGTCCAGGGCGCGCGAATCGGGGACGGACGCGTCGATCGGGATGCGCGCGTGTTACTCGGCGGTGAGCGGTTTATTGGGAAGCGGGAAGAGAGAGGTCAGGGCGGACGCGGTGGCGACGGCGAGGGCGTTCGTGTTCGTGGACGGTGGTTTGACGGTGGATGAGACGGAGGAGCGAATGGCGTTCGCGTGGAAACACGCGAATTGGCGATTTCGGTCGTCGGCGATGGAGATTTTGAGCGCGTGCGCGGCGGACGTCGAGGACGCTACGGACGCGTTCGCCAAGAGACTGTTCGATCGCTGCGTCGAGGCGTTGAGCGATAGAGAGGCTGACGTTCGCGAGCGCGCGTTCGAGGGGATCTCGAGGGCGCATGGAAGGTTTCCGGATGCGGTGCGAATGGCGTTGGAGGCGACGAGAGACGACATGCGGCCGCAACACGTCAAGGAGATTGAACGTCGTCTGAAATCATCGCGCGGCGATTCCGGTCGAAGCGATGGGGCGACGGTGTCTGGGAAGAATTTGCACGGCGCGAGCGAGAATAAAGGCGCGCCGACGGCGACGATCGGTGATGGGCTCGTTCCGCCGCCGCCCGAACGGATATCAAACGAGAGAGAACTCGAGCGAGCCATCGATCGCATCGCTCGTGATTTGCAGCCGAATCAAGATTGGTTGAAGCGAATCGCGGCCATGGTTCGTTTAGAGGCGATCACGCTCGGCGGTGGTGCCGATGTTTTCGAAGCGGCGTTCAACGCGGCGCTTGGCAGGGCGGTGGACGTGCTCGTCGCGCAAATCGGCGATAGACGTAGCGCGGTGGTGAAGCAAGTCACGCACCTTCTCGTCACCTTGGCCGCCAACGCGACGAAACCATTCGAAGCGTACGTGGATCAGTTCGTCGCGGCGCTCTTGAAAACCACCGTCGTCACCATTGGGGTTATTGCAGATAGCGGCAACGCTTGCATTCGCGGCGTCATCACGCACTGCCGCTCTCCAAAGTTGGTTTCAAAGTTGACGGACATCGTCGTCAGAGAGCGATCGCCGAAGATGCGCGCGTGTATCGTCGATTGCCTGACGCTCATTCTTCAAAATTGGGATCTCGGGAAGAGACAGATCGATTCGATCGGCGACGCGCTCAAGGTGACGTTGTCCGACGCAGACGCCAACGTTCGAGCCAATTCCAAGTCGTGCTTTGAAATTCTCTCCGTGACTTCACCGACCGCGAGCGACAACGTCCTCGCACGAGTAGATTCGAAAGTCGCGAAAAGCCTGTCGAGTATGACGAACGACAGCGAGTCTGAGGCGTCGGTCGACCGGCGAGACCGCAGCTCACGAGGTGACGTGTCGAGCGCTCCGTCGCGGTCCGCCAGTCGCGCGTCGGGCACGAACAATTTCGACAAGGAGGTTCAAGGTGCGTCCAAACCCCCGACCCCGCCTTCTTCCACGGTGCAGGGCGTCGCAGCGGCTGTCATGTTTGCTGAGCGTGTCGAGCGCGCGGCGGAAGTCGCCACGCGCGCCGAGGCGTGCGCCAAATTGCGCAATGCTCTCGAGGAAGCGGATACTCGAACACACGGCGCTCAAGTCGCGAAGTTTGAAGCTCAAGTGACTTCCCATGCGTCACGCATCGTTGAACTCCTGCTGGGATACATGTCTGATACTGATGCCCTCGTGATCGATCCCGCACTGGAATGTGCGGCTACGATTGCGTACATCGCGGCGGAGGAAATCAAGGACGCCATGTCGGATCTGTGCCTGGCTGTGTTTGAATGTCTCAGCGACCATCGTGAGTCCACACGCGCGCTCGCGTCGGAAGCGTTGACCGCCATCGGTGACGTCCACAAGCCAGATGCGCTGGTTTTGCCGCTCTTGCGTTCTTTACACTTGGCGTCGACGCCTAGGATAAAAACCGGCGTGCTCGAATTCGCGCTGTACGTCTTGTGCGGACGCGGTGGCGGTGCGGGCGAAGCCGTGCATTCGCCGGCAAAAGTCAGTGATGACATAGAATCTTGGGTCGATCTCGTGATCGAGCTCGCATGCGACGTCGATGAAGTTTTGGCGAAGGCGGCTGGATCAAATTTGGCGGCCATCCACTCTCACGTCGACGGAGCAATCGTGCCGAGAAGACTGATGGCGAGTTCAGAATACAAACGCGTTCGCTTCATGGAGTCTGTTGAGCGCCGTGTCCCGAAACTCGCGTCGATGCTGCAGCCATTCCTGAGCGTGCCGTCTCCGAAGCCAAAGACTCCCGTGAAAGCACAGACGCCGTTGTCTGTTCATAAAGAACACGACGCGTTCGACGACGTCGATGAGTTTGAAGATCAAAACAACGCAACCTTGAACGCGGCGCGTGAAACCGTTATTTCGAAGACATCTGCGATCAAGTTGTCGAGGCCTGGTGTTGGTGAGCAAATCGTCGCCGCCATGGAGGGATTGCGTGACGACAGTGTCGAGACGGTGATTCGCTCGCTCCGCGACGTGGAGTCGTGCGCGCGATCTCACCACGGTCAATTCAAGCCCTATCTTCCGTTGATCGTTCCAACTTTGTGCTCATTGGTGGATGATTCCATAGAATTCGTCGCCGCTCATGCTTTCGCGGCGTTGAAGACAATCTTCTCTCACGGTGACGGTGACTTGAATGATGCTATCGCGGCGCTTCTACCATTGATCAACGCATACAGCTCATCGAGCGCACCGCTTTATTGCGTTCAGACACTCCTCGAGGAATCCGGCGCGCAAGATGTAGAAACCGTGGCGTCGAATCTCCTTCCGCCCGTCGTTTTCGCGTGCAACAACTTGGATCCCACCGTTCGTCACGAGGCGGTCAAAGTTCTCGCCATGTGCCAACGCACCATTGGGAAGGGATTGATCTTGCCTTTTACGGCCGATTTATCGCCCACGCATCGCGCCATAGTCGATCGTTACGCGGATGAGCTCGCTTAAACGATTATAATCATGTAGTAGGTAAGATATCACAACGAGATGAACAGAGTCACCGCTGGATGACGACGGCACCGGCGATGTCACTCTCACCAATCACGGCGTCATCATCCGATAAAGTCTTCGGCGGGAACCCTGAAAGTTGAAGAGAGTACGGAGCTGTTTCACTCGGTCTAGACTTCGCGATAAACGCACGAATGTGAGCCACAGTGTGTGACATGTTGAATTTTGCCACCAATCGACTACCGTCGCGTAAACGTATTTGAATGGATGTCGTCGGTTGACTCTCATCCACGACCCAATCATCTGCGATAACTTTCGTCGAGGCCGCCGACGGTTCGCTCGCGGCTGCCGACGGTTCGCTCGCAAGAGTGCGCCCGGAACCGCCGAAAGCCTTGAACTTGGGCGCGGAGTAAGGTTCGTGCCGTTGTACTAAGTTGATATTCACGCGCTGCGTGCGAGTCTTGGGCGCAAGCTCGGCAGGAGCCTCCCCGCGTCCGATTGATTCCATGAAGGCCATGTTGGCTGGATCGTCGAACGCCCGGAGCGGTCCGTCGTCGACGGTGAAACCGTTTTGCCAAAAAGTAATCACTCTCGAGATTACGCCGTCATCGCGTTCGCTCGCCTCCGCTGGTGCACCGGCGCTCGCGTCGTCGTCTTCAGCGGACGAGTTCAACGTGCGTCCGCGCCCCTGGAACGCGGTGCTGCGTCCCGCGCTCGGATTCAAATCCTCCGCCGTTCCGCTGACCGCGCCGTGCGCTCTCGCGCCGTCGAACATCGCCGCCAATCGCGCCTCCGGTCGCTCGCGCGGATCGATCACCGCCTGTCCGCTCGACGCCCCACCGGTGTACCACTCCTGTGGATCCGGTCCATCGCTCCCGCGATCGCTGTCGTTCGCTTTATCGTCGTTCACGTCGCGGAATCCTCGGATGTTGGACTGCGGGATCTCGGTCAGTCGACCATCGTCGAGCGTCGCGCGCGCGGCGCTTTCGAACGAGTGCACGCACCATCTTGACAAATTCTCTCGAGGCGTGGCGCGCGTCGCCGTCTTCGACGCGTCGACGATCGGCGCGGGGGACGAGGCGAACACTGCGGTCGCGTCGAGCGCGCGTCGACAGAGAAACTGTTAGTCGACAAAGAAACTGACATTACAGATCGTATCCCGAGCTCCAATGCGGTGCATCGAACGGATCGCCATCTAGATAGCTATCGTCTATTCTTCTTCTTGCCGCTCGCCGCGGACCAAGCGAGGTCGTCGCCAGCTTCCTCGCCGCCGGCGAATCCCGGTCCGGCGCCCTGCGCGGCTACTTTGGAGAGTTCACCGTTTCCTAAACCTTCCGCTAGCGAAGGATCGGCGCGTTTTTGACGGATGAGCTCGGTCGCGAACGCGTTCGCCTGCGGCGTCTTGCCGAGGTAGAGCGTGACGTACTCCTGCACTTCGCCGGCGGAGGGTAATCCGAGCAAGAAATCAACCAAAGTCATGTCGTCAGAGTTGTTGAGTTGCGACATTTGTGCCTTGCACCAAGCGCGAAGCGCATTTTTGTTGTTCAGAGGCGGTGAGCCCGCCGTGGATTCAGATTGTTGTGTCGTGGGTTGCGTGAGCGGTGCAACGGCGTTACCGACCGTTTGACGAGCCTTGGGAACGGGCGCGGGAACGCTTCGCGGAACCGGCATGGCTTGACGAGGAGCGGCCACCGGCTTCGGAGGTTGCGAGCCCACCGCGGCGGCCGCGACCCAGGCACCGGATGCATGCGCGGCAGCCTGTTGCTGCTGTTGCTGTGCCGCCAGCGCCGCTGCACGTCTCGCCGCCGCTCTAGCCTCTTCCTCTTGCACTTCCTTCAAACTCTTCACGCTACCGGCGCCGCCGTTTCCACCCCACGCTCCGCCGAAAGCGGCAGACATGGTAGGTGGCGGTGCATTTCTCGCAGCTTCCGCCGCGCGCGCCTCCTCTTCGCGCTGAATGTCTAAGAGAGTTTTGCCAGCCGACACCGGTGGCGGTGTCGGGACGGCGCCTCCCCATGCCGGTCCCGTCGGCGTCTTGGGCGCTTCGACCGACGGTTCCTCACGAGGAGGCATCGTCACCGCCGCTTGCTGATGATTCTGCTGCGGTTGATGCATCTCACGCGCGGATGGGGGCGCGTCCCACTTCGCTGACGCGTCCGCACTCGCCACTTCCTGGCGACTCGCGTGATCGTGAATGTGTCGCCCTTCGACGTCGGCGAGACTCATGCCTCGAGCTTGCGAGGGCGCGCCTCCGGCTTGGCCAGATATCCCGAACCCCGCGGCGAAGTTGGAGAACGCATTCGAAGGCGGTCTGGGTTGTTGGGCGGACGGATTCGGAGCGATTCCGTGCGACTGTTCAATTTCCGCCAAAGATCGTCCTCGCGGCGCGGGCGCCGAGCCGACGGGTTGCTCTTGCTGCGTCAACCATGGAGGCAAACCGCCTCGCTGTGGCGGCGGCTGTCGAGGCGGCGCTTGTTGTGGCTGTGTCTGTTGCGGAATCTGTTGCTGTTGTTGCTGTTGCGGAGGCGCTTGTCGCATCGGAATGCGGTAGCGCCAACCAGACTGTAACAACTGAATCAGCGGCATGAAGGGCGCGCCTGGCGGGGCGTCGACCGGCTTGCACGGCAAGTCGTTCGGGAAGAATCCGCCTTGGTGCCATTCGATCAACTCCTGTCTCGCAAACGGTCCTTGTTGCTGTCCAGTCGGATCGAGATACAACCACTCGATGTGCGCCGGCACCGGAGGCACTTGCTGCTGCGCCGGTTGCTGCTGCTGCGCCTGAGAGGGCGCCGGCGGCATCTGAAGAGGTGGCATCTGAAGAGGCGCTTGTTGCTGCGCCGGTTGCTGCGCCGGTCGCGCCGGCAAGATGTTTCCGATGTTGGCGAGGTGCGGCATGAGCGTCTCCTCCTCTTCGAGCGCGACGAATCGCGATGTCTTCGGCGGCTCTTGCGGCGGCGCCTTCACGCTGAGACCGGCCAATCCGAGTCGCTCCTCCTCCGTGAGCTGAGGCAACACCGTGCCCAAGAAAGAATCATCCGTGATGCTCGCGTCTGCGAGAGCGTCGTCCTGCGCCCACTCCGGCACGTCATCCTTGCTCTTGGCGCTCTGCGTCGTCGTCTTGGGTTCCGGAACGGGTTCCTTCTTCTTCGGCCAATCGCCGTGACGACCGAGCATCGTCAGTTCCCACAACGGATCGCCCGGTTTAATCGTCTTCAGAGGTACGTTCGTTCCGCACACCTTCTCCGGCAGCGTGCACGCGTTCGCGCGTTCCATCTCTCGAAGAATCGTCACCAATTCCGCCGCGGCGTACCTCTTCGCGCCGTCCGCCGGCGTCTCCGTCGTCGCCTTGGCCGTCTCTTCGCCCTCACCCTCGCCCTCGGGATCCGCAAACTGTCCGTTCGCGACTTTCTTCGTCATCACCGCCTCGTAAAACGCATCGCTCACGCTGCTCACCCGCAGCGCTCCCAGACTCAACTCCAGCGCCTGTCCGCCGTTCTTCCCTCGTCCCATGGTGAAACCTCGTCCCGACGGTCTCGTGGGAATTCCCTCGCGCGCGTGCGCGCGTCCACTTCCCGACTTATCGCCGCTCTCACCCCCGCCGCGCTTCCCTCCCTCACCACCGTCGTTCCACGCCTTGCTCCCCCACCCGTCGCCTCGCTTTCCCCAGCCCTTGTCGCCGCCATCCTTCCCGTCGCGTCGTTCTCGTCGATCCCGCGGTCTCGCGCGTCCGTCCCCGACGCGACCATCGCCCGATTTCGCGTTCTCTCCGTCCCCGCGCCATCTCCCATCGCCCTCTCTCGCGCGCGCGCCTCCTCGCGCGTGCCCATCCATCGATTTCCGATCTCGTCCGTGATGATTATGATGATTGTGCGCCGTCGTCCACTCCCCGTCCTCGTCGTGCGTCACCCCGGCCTGCGCGTTCGTCTCCGTCGTCGTCTCCGTCATCGCGGACTCGCGCGCGCGAGACGCGTCGTCGTCGACGTTCGTTTGAACGCGGTGCCGTGTGACGATGCATTCCACGTCGGCGTCGTCGTCATCCCGCGACTCGGCGACTCGGCGACGCGCGGACCGCGACGACGCCGAGTCGCGCGATGACGACGCCCGCGCGCGTCGTCGACGTCTCCTCGCGCGTCGTCCGCGACGTCTGCGCGCGTCGGCGGGTCGGTTCGAGCGCGCGCGCTCGGTCGAGCGCGACGTCCGCGTGGACGACGCGGGGACGCGCGCGCGCGGAGGAGCGCGCGAGGGATCGGCGGGTCGGTCGACCCGCGTGTCCACGCGCGGCGCGTCTCTCGGCGACGTCGAGGGCGGGCGGGGAAGAGGGGCGCACGGTGGTGGCGGAGACGGAGGCGGGGACGCGCGCGGCAGCGCGCGCGCTGGCGGCGGCGTCGAGACTCGGGGATTGCGTGTGTCTTCGAGGGGGGGTCGGGGTCGGGAAGAGCGCGTTCGCGCGGGCGTTCGTGCGCGCGGTGTGCGAGGATGAGACGATGGACGTGCCGTCGCCGACGTATTTAGTGCAACAGCGGTACGAGGGACGGGACGGGCGAGAGGTGCATCACTACGATTTGTATAGACTTCGAGACGAGAGTGAGGTGGAGGCGATGGTTGATTTAGGGGAGAGCGCGAGGAGGGCGACGACGTTGTTCGAGTGGAGCGAACGGTTGGGGACGCTGACGCCGAGGGAGAGGTTGGAGGTGTACGTGCGCGCGGCGGAGGCGGGCGAGACGTTCGGCGACGACGTCGAGCGCGCCGAGGGCGCGGAGAATGAGGCGCGCGATGAGGACGAGGAGGCGCGCGATGAGGACCACGACGATGATGTGGACGATGCGTACGTGGATAACGCGGCGCGCGTGTTTCGATTCGTCGCCATCGGTGGTGATTGGGCGTCTCGCTTGGCGAGCGTCAGATTCGACGCCGCAGACGCGTCGACGACGTAAAACTAGTTTTTGCTTGCTTGTTGTTACCACACGCGTGATGTTAGCTCGAGCGCGGTCCCTCGTCTTCGAAATCTAACAGTTCATCGAGATTTTCGGGTCCCCAATCTTCTTCGCACGACTCGTCCCAATCGCCGTCGACGCAGGACGTGTCGTCGTCCCAGTCGCCGTCGGTATCGTCGCGTTTCATCTTCGCCGTGAGCGCGCGAATGAGACTCGCTTGCATAGAGTTGAGCGTCTGAACATTTTCGATGCTCCCTTCGAGCGAACCAGCGTGGATGGCGGCGCCGAGCGCGACGGCTTCGTCCGGATTGACGAGGGACACGTTCGGTTTGCGCCCCAAGGTATTTTCGACGAATCGTCGCACGCAAGGCGATTTCGTCGCGCCTCCGACGAGTAAAATTTGGTCGAAGGGTCTGCCCGCCGCGCGCGAAGCCCCGTCCTTCTTCCTGGAGTTTTCCAAAATGGCTTCTAAATCGACACCGGCGCTATCCGCCGCCGCGCTCACCGGATGACGCATGCGCCGTAAAATGTCAACGACGAGCTTTTCAAAAAGAGATCGAGTGAGCACGCGCATGCTCCCGTCCGGCATGGGAACTTCCACTTGCTCTTGGTCACTGAGTGCCTCTCGAGCCTTGCGCGCGACGCTCAGAGCTCCCCTCGGATCCACCTCGGCTCCAAGAGATTTCGCCTCGCCGGCGAGCCAAATCGCGAGGATTCGATCAAAGTCATCGCCTCCGAGATACGGATCACCACCGGTCGCCAGCACTTCCACCGTGCCTCCGCCCACCTCCAACACGCTCACGTCGAACGTTCCACCGCCGAGATCGAAGACGAAGACGGTTTCGTCGCCGTCCACGTCGACGCCGTACGCCAACGCCGCCGCCACGGGTTCCTTCAACAACCGCACCGCCTTCAATCCCGCGAGTTCACCCGCCCTGATCGTCGCCTCCATCTGCGCGTCTTCAAAGTACGCCGGCACCGTGATCACCGCTTTTTCTATCGGCATTCCCAGTTCCGCCTCCGCCGCGTCCAAGAGCGTCCGCAACACGTGCGAGCTCGCCTCCTCCGGCGTCACCACGTACTCCTCGCCCTCCTCGTTCACCGCCGCGATCGCCGCGAATTTCGTCTCCGGGTGCGACACCACCCTATACGGCACATCTTTCGCCTGCGCCTTGCACTTTTTATACTTCCGACCGATGAATCGTTTGACGCTGTGCGCCGTGTTTCGAGAATCCGCGCGCAGGCGCTTCCTCGCGTCCCTCCCCACCGCCACCGCCGCACCGTCCGGTCCGAACGTCACGACCGACGGCATCGTCCGATGGCCCTGACACGGCACGATCATCGCCTCACCGTCCCTCACGATGGCGACCGCGCTGTTCGTCGTGCCGAGATCGATGCCACAAAACGACGACGCCACCGCGCGCGCGCCGCGCTCGACCGCGCGCGCGGTGTTCCCACGCGTCGTCGCGCGCGTCTGGCGGGGCGCGCGGCGCGACGGCGAGGAGGAGGAGGACGCGATGAGACGCGCGCGCGCACATCCGGGCGCGGACGCGGGCGCGACGCCGGCGGCGCGCATGACGACGCGTCGATGAATGCCGCCCTCGAGAGGGCGGTTACAGAAAAAGTCCAGCTCGGCGTCGAAAGACGAGGAGGAAGATGGACGCGCGCGCTCGAGGCGATGACGCGTGACGATGGACCGGAAATAAATGTGTGAGTGTGTGTGTGTTGTACAATTCGAGCGACGCGACGCGCGGTGTGTTCACGCGGTGGTTGGCTTTCTCGGCGACGACGCGGGCGTCGCGCGCGCGGAGGTTTGGCGACTCAGCGCGGAGGGACGCGGGACGACGGTGAAGGCGGCGTCGCTGAGACTCGGACCGATGTGGATTTTCACCGGGAGTGGAACGGTGAGGGAGAACTTTTTGGCGACGGATTCCATGGACGTTCGCACGACTTGGGCGATGGCTTTGGCGCTGCGAGCGTCGACTTCGAAGACGCATTCGTCGTGTACAGTCAGCACGAGTTGACACCTCTCGAGAAGGAATTTCGCGCGGAGAGTGTCAATGACGAGCAAGACGGCTGTTTTGAAAATGTCGGCAGCGCTGCCTTGGCACACCGTGTTCACCGCCTGACGCTCCGCCTGGGCACGTTCATCGTTGTTCTTCGAGTGTAAATCCGGCAGATAGCGTCGGCGAGCGCTGATGGTTTGCACGTGCGCCATCGGCTTCGCCTCCTTGGCGCGGACGATGATCTCGTCCTTCCAAGTCATCAGTCTCGGAAGCATTCCTTTGAGTTGATCGACGATGGTTTTCGCTTCGGTCTCCGAAAGGCGAAGCTCTCGCGCGAGCCTCTTGACGCCACTGCCGTAAAGGATTCCGTAGACGAGATTCTTGCACTGTTGCCGCTCTTCGTTTTTGACGCTCTCGAGTAGCACTCGGTGCCACTTGCTCGCGAGGATGGTGAACGGATCGTCGCGAATGTCCTGGGGTTCAGGATTCAGCAACATTTGAGTCAGAGTTTGATCCCCGCTGAGATGGGCCATGACGCGAAGCTCGAGTTGAGAGTAATCCGCTCGCAGGAACATCTTCTCGGCGGGCGGTACGAAAGCCGATCGAATCGATATCTGAGGCGAACCGAGTCCTTGAAACGCATCGCTGCAACGAATGTCGTGCGCTAGTGAATGAAAGTTCGGTTCAGTGTGCGCCAGTCGACCGCAATCGTGGTTCGTCTGAAAGATGGAGTAGCGAATTCTATTCTCCTCGCTGTACATTCCGAGAATTGAATCGGCGAAACCGCGCCGTTTGAAAATACTTCTATGTTCCATGATGAGCAGCGGGAACAGATGTCCGCTCGTTTGGTGGAGCTCTTGAAGGTTACCTTGATCGATACTGTACATTCTCTTTCTCGTCTTGCCAGTCTTCGTCAGCGGCAGGAGACTGCCCTCGGGCGGCGTGAGTTTCAAGTGCTCGTACAGGCATTTCACGAGATAATCGTTATCCGTGAACGCTCTTCGGATGTTCGGTAGCGTCCCATCTAACCATTTTTGATCTTCGGCGCATTGTTCCAGCGCCTTCAGACGATCATCCATCAACGACAATTCGGCGCGCATTTTTTGCGCGTCAAAGGGAACTCGTACCGTTTCCATGGCCACAATAGGTGAAACGAACGGCATTTCGATGTGGAGCAGAGAGTGCATGACTCCTTTCTCATCACATTCATTCCAAATGAACTCGGATATGGCGAGACAAGTTGCCGTCGCTCGCGCCAGCGGCTTTAAATGGTTGAGCTTTCGCTCCCGGCGTTCTTCCAACACACACGCCCCATCGATCATGCCTTTGACGCCCAATAACTCATCGGAGAACAAATCGAGCAAGCGCTCCGTTGGATCTTTTCCCTGAACGAGTTCACTGCGAGCAGTACCCATGACCTCGTGAGCGCTCGGTCGAAGCAACCACGAAGCGATTCGCACGTCGACGCACGGCGCCGCAAACGAGAACAGTCGCGAGTCGTATGAATTCGCTTGTTCCTGCACGATATTGCAGAGCTGCGACTGTAAATCGACCGTAAACTTCTTTGGTCCTACTTTTGACAGAATGTCCAACGCACGCTTGATCGGTACACCGATTACGTGATGACCGATGCCGTCCGCATTTTTCTGTTCGTGTCTTGCATACAAAATCTTGGAGATAAAGACAGCTTTTGGACTCAAAGCAACAGCCAACCGCGCGGGTTCTTCAAACGCTTGGCGACTCCTGGTGACGTCGTCGTCGCTCTTTGGCTGAAAGATGACGGCGTAGTAATTCGAAGCCTCCCATGCTTCTAAAAACTTTCCAACGGCATCCTCCGTTTCGAGTAAGACTACACCGGTCGCGTTCTGTACGTCCAACTCAATCGTCGCGTCCACGTTTTCATTCGTCATATCCGCTTCAATCTCGCATATTTCAGCCAGACGAGCCTCCGCCTCTTCACGTTCGGCGCGTGTTTGCTCTGCGACTATCTCTTTCGCGTGCAACAATATTTCTCGCGCCGCTCGAGCGATGGCCGCCGGAGTCATGTCGTTCTTGTTGTATTGCTTCAGAACGGCGGCGATCTTGTCTATGCTCCCGAGCGTCACGATTGCCTTCGGCGTCGTGATACCGCCCATGTAAAGCGCTCGCGCGCGATGGATTCCAATGTGTGGAATTTTCGTGAGCTCTAGAATTTCTTCTTGCGCTCCGGCGGTGATTCTGTCGCTAATTCTATTGATCAGACCTTCCATATCACCCCAACCGAGCGTACCACAGATTGCCGCCACGTAAGACGCGAAGCGCGCGCACGTCTTTTGCTCCTCCATGATGTTGTACACGCTCATGCTATACTTTCTCGAAATGGTTTCGATTGGAACTTCGTTCACGAGCTCCGTTAAGACGAGAGCGAGCGTAAATCGCTGACACGCGAATCGCTGTACGGCGTGCGCGGGGGTTACATCCCGCTTATTCGACCCTAACCTGTACACGTAACGCTCGTCGATACCAACTTTCTCTGCGATGCGGAGCTGGTCCTGCCTCAAACTGGACCAAAGGCTGCCCAACGCAGCTCCGTTCTTGTACTTGTCTGCGTTCAACGGGACGCCGGCGTCATCCAACACCGGCGGCGACGTGAGGAGAAACAACAAATGTAACGGCGTGCTCAACACCAAATCTTCTCTCGCAGCCTTGATATCGCTTATGATGGGCTGAATCTGATCCAATGGCATCATACCACCGGCGACCGCCAAACCGAGCGGCGAGGCGCTCCACAGGTAGGCAGTGGCGTTCCACACCAGTAGAGCGTTTTTCTGGCACCATTGCAATGCCGCGATCGCAGTTTGCTTGACCGACTCGTCGAAATCATTTAGCACGGATAGCAAAGTACTCTTGATGTATGTCTGCACATCAGTCGGTGTCTTGACGAGTCCAGCCGCGACCGCCTCTAACATGATTCTCCTCATACCAACTTCCGCGACGGCGCTCGTAAGCTCTTCACACGGTCCGTTGATGAGAGAACAAACGTTATCGAACTCCGCAGGAGACCGGCAAAAGATTATCGCTGAACCGGTTGTGTCTAAACCTGCGCGCCCCGCGCGCCCCAACATCTGTTGTATATCGCGAGCATTCAGTTTTTTCCATCCCATGTTTGTATCTCGAAGAATGACGCGACGAGCCGGAAGGTTTACACCTGTCGCCAACGTGCTTGTGCAGCACAGAACGCGAACGATGCCCCTTTTGTACGCTCCCGCCACGGCTTCACCCTCTTCTCTGGAGAGACCTGCGTGGTGATACGCGATACCGTCTCGCATGAACGGAAGAACTTCGCTTTTCGCGCCGAGGGCGCCCTCGACGTCTCGCAACAACTGTTCTCTTGACTCGCCGAGACGATTCGAGTACGCGCACAAAACCATCTTTCGAAGCTGCTCGGCCAAAAGTTGACACGCTTTTCTCGACGAACAGAAAATCAAGACCGAACCTTGTTCATCGACCGTTTCTTGTGTCAGCTCGGCTATGTGCTCGGTGTCCGCGCTCGGCTTGGTGTTGAGCATGGTGCGAATCATCCTCTTTGATTCCGCGTGAAACAACTCGCCGCCAACCTTGACGCAGATATCCAATCGCACCGGTCTAAAATGCGTGACGTACAGTTGTGCGAACAACCACTCCGAGAGCGAGGACAAGTTCGGAATCGACGCGCTCATGCCGATGATTTGCATCGACCTTTGATTACGCGCGCCGCCGCGCGTGCGACCCACCGAGAACGTTGTTTGACTCCCATCTCCAGACCCTTCGATCCCTTCACCGATCGCGCTTTGTCGCCACAGCCCGCTCGCGTACAAGAGTTTTGTGAGAAAGAGTTCCATCGTCGCTCCGCGATCGCTGTCTTGAATCAAGTGCAACTCGTCGATGACCACGGCGCTCAGTTCGTGGAGCCTGTCCTCCTCGAGCAGACGCGACGTCAGATGATTCGCGCGCTCCGGAGTCAACACTAACAGCGTGTTCATAGACGAATCGTTCGGAAGCGTGCCGCCTCGGCCACCGTACATGCGCCGTAAACGAAACTCGGTCCCGGCAAATAAATCTTCTAAACTATCCGCGCGCTCCTCGCAGAGCGCTACGAAGGGAAGCACGAACATCGCGATGCTCCCCGGACGAGCTCGAAACCTCCGCATCAACAATACGTCCGCGACGAGACTCTTCCCCGCGCTCGTCGGCGCGCTGTACAACAAATTTTCCTTCCCTTGCATGACGCCTGGCAGCGCGAGACACTCCGTTTGCCACGGATAGAGCTCTCGCACGCCCTTCGCTGCGAGCGCCTCGCGCGCCGTCTCCGGAACTCCCCAGTATTCTAAATCTCTCCGCCCGCCCGAACTCACCGGTCGCTCGACCGACGTCGACGCATCGACGTTCACGCGTCGCATCTCCGCCGCGCTCGCCGTCGCCGTCCTCGAGCGCGAGCGCATCAATCGCGCCGCGCTGAGCGCGCGCGCTGCGTCCTCCAACGCGTCCTCGTCCTCCTCGGACAAGACGGCGGCCGATTTCGGCGATTTTACGCCGCTGTATCGCGAGAACCGCGCGGAATCCTGCGTCATGGCGTTCGCACCGTACCCCTCGTGCGCGCCACCGGACGCGCGCTCGCCGCTCGCGCCGTCCAGCGATGGAGACGGTACGAACCGCGTCCGTTTCCGTTCAGATTCGTTCGACATCCGCGTGCGACGTTTGGGCGCCGACTCCGGCACGTTCTCGTTGTTCTCGTCGGCGTCGTCGCGAATGAGGTCCGCGAGCATCATCTCCGGGTCTCGACTCCATCGTCGACGCCGCGCGTGGCGGCGAGACGACGCGGGCGGGTCCATGCCGTCGGTCATCAAATTGTTGGCACCGAGACGTTCGCGACGTCAGCGACGGTCGTCGTCGCGCATGTTCGTCCGCGCGCGCGCGCGAGACGGTCCCTTGTCAAGGTCTCTCGCGATCGCGTCGCGATCGCGACGGTGCGTCGCGACGGCGCGCGCGAGAGAGTGAGGGGGGACGGGCAATCAATCGTCCGGAGTCGAAAGACGTCGGGGAGTCGGCGGGGTTCGCTGCTACGCGATGCATACTACAGTCGCTAGGTTTAATTCGTCTCCGAGACATCGGTTGCGCTCTCGCGTTTGAGCAGGTAGTGGGCGAATAGAGGTAAATCTGGAAAGGTGTGCGCGAAATATGCCTCGACGATTTTGCGCGAAGACGTCCACGGGTCGGCGTTGGTGTCCTCGGGGCGAAGCAAAAGAGACACGTTGGGACCGAGGGCGCGGAGCATCTCCGCGCGTTCGGCCTCGAGCGGAGGGTGTTCGTGCATGTTGCGCGTGAAGCGCACGAGATCGAACAGCCGATCGCCGTAGGAATAGTCTTTGGGCTCGTGCTGCTTGGTGGACTGCTGCGCTTCGACTTGTCGACGTCCGCCGCGGCGATTGCGACCCTTCACCTTCGGCGCGGTGGCGGCGGCTTTCGCCGCGCGCACTTCAGTCCACGATTGTTGCATGTCCGCCGTGCGTTGGACGTACTTTTCCGCGCGTGTCAAAAGAGAAGGAACGACGAGTGATTTCCAGTTACGGATACTCTGCGCCGCGCGTTCGGCTTGTCCTGGTCTGCCTTTCCAGACGATCTGCGCGAGTTCAGCCTCTTCCTTTTCCGAGAGCGCGCTCACGATTCGTCTGTCGAACGTTTCTCTCACCGCTTCCATGCATTCCTCGACGTCCCAGAGCACGGGGTGCTCGCACACTTCCGCCGCAGAGGGCCGTTCCCGAGGATCGGGATCCAACATGCGGTGTAAAACTTCGCGAGCTGCGACGGTCGTATGCGCGGGAAGCATGGCAGTTTCGAGCGCTTGGAGACTGAATTTACCCTTGACGATTCGCTGGTTCTCGAAACCAACGTCCAGTGCGGTGGACGCGCTCAAATCAATCTCCTGTGTGCGAGTCTTTTTCGACGTGTCCATCTTTTTCTCTTGCTTGTACGGCGACTGGAAACCAGTCATGATGGTGTACATCAAACATCCGAAGCTCCACACGTCAACCTTGGGCGTTAATGGCGCGTTCAGCAATACCTCCGGTGGTCGTCCTTGCAAACCGATGTTGACACCATACCCTTCAAAAGTCGTGAGCGAGTAAGTGTTCCCATCCGTCGCCTTGTTGACGTCCTTGAGTCGCACGCCGAGACCCAAATCTGCGAGTTTGAAGTCTCCATCGGCGCTTCTCAAGCAGTTGTCAGCCTTGATGTCGTTGTGAGTCACACCAGCCGCGTGCACGTCCTCGACTGCGTACGCGAGCTGACGCACCGCGTCCATGCGCTCCGTGTGCGAGATGGCGGGGGCGCCGCCCTGGGTGCCGGCATTTTTCAACCACGTGGCCAAAGATTCACCGCACAACTCCATGGCTGTGTAAATCGCACCGTCACCGCGTTCGACGTCGAGCGTACTACCAAGAATGTGCGTCGCTCGCGTGCTTCGTTCGTTCAAGTGCTTGTGAATGGCGATCTCACGCTCGATCAACGACTTCATGTTTTCGCCGCGCTCACCCGGCGGTAAAGGAATGCGTTTGATGGCGGCGTCTCGACGCACAACTCTGTTACCCGCTCCTTCGTCGTAGAAACCCTTAAATACCACAGTTCCTAGAGAACCTCTGCCGAGAATTTCCGCTTCGTTGTACCAGATGTTGCGTCCTGCGTTGACCCAGCGATCGCTGTCGGAATCGCTGCCAGACGTCGGCGCCGGGAGAAGTGAATCGGTGATGCGATGCGCGCGAATGAACGCCTGAATCTGTCGCTCGAGGTTTTCCAACTTGGTCTCTGCAGCTAATATAATGTTTTCATCGACACTGGCTTCTTTCGCTTGCGCGATGCGCTCACGCAATTTGACCGGGTCGACGTCCTCCGCCGCGTGCAATAAATCTCTCGCCGCGGCGAGCGCGGCGACTCGTTCGCGTCCAAGCTGGCTCGCTCGACCCGCGATCTCCACGTCATCGGCGTCTATTTGCAAAGCGTCCATGAGTTCGTTTGAAATATCATCTTCACTGAGTTCATCCAGCTTATCGTGCGATACCTGCAAGGCACTCCCGGCTAAGCGCGCCTGAACGCGAGACGAGAGCTCGTTGATGAGCTCCTCCATCTCGACGCTCTGAGCCTCCAACGCCTGCGGTCCTCCCTCCACCGGCATCGGGTTCTCGACAAACTCGTTGATTCGTTTGATTGTGTCTAAAAACGCTTGCCTGTGCATCTCTCCGAGCGCCGCGATCTGCTCCAGTTTCCCCAACTGGAAATTAAATGCGACGACGGCTGCTTCGGTTTGCGGAAGGCTTGCCTCGGAAATTTTCCCTTTTGTGTTCCACATCTCGCGCAAAAGTACTTCAGCCTTGACGATATCGGTATCGTCGTGCATCGACGTGATGTCATTCGCTTTCGCCGTGAGATCTTTCAACTCAGCTCTGAGATCGGCTTTGCGCACCGCCGATCGAAAGTCGCGCAAAGCGTCGAAAATCTTCGTCACCGGCGGAAACAACTTGGCTCGACCCTCGGCGGTGGCGTGCAAGGCGATGAGTTTACGCTCCTCCTCAAGAATTTCTTCATCCGTCATCTCTCCTCTGAGAAACTTGTGCGTGTGTTGCGTCGTGTCTACGATTGAATCTCCGAACGATCTCGTTCGCGAGCGCAAACGATTGATGAAGCGCAAACCGCCGAAAATGGCATTCATCAAAAACCATCTCGAATCGTGTTGTTTCCCGAGGTAGGGCGCGGTGTACTCGTCAAACCACTTGCGCGCGCGCGCGCTCGTCATCTCGCCGTAATTATCTAATTCCCCGCCAGCCATCATCTTCGTCCCCTCTGGTAAAGTCAAGCCGTTGTGCGACCACTCGTTGAGCCATTGATGCTGAATGGTGTCCAACTGGTCGGCGAATCGCGAGTTGTGCTCTGACACCGCCGCCGAGCGCGTCGCGTTGGAGAGATCCGTCATGAACTCGCCCCACTGATCGCCGACCGATACGTTCGATCCGCGGTGTCCCGCGAATTCCAACCCGCAGACGACGACTCGGACGTCCGTCGTCTTGGACAGCCGCAACGCCGTCTGAATGTCGCGCTCGATCAACTTTCGATTCTCCAGTGAATTGTGCAACGGCGGGAGCGCCCAGACGAAGAGCTGCGGCGGTATGGACCCTTCGTAACTCGAAATCTCTATCTCACTCATCGGCACGATCGTGATCGGCGCGTCGGGCCTCTGCTCGACCACGCGTCCCGATTCCTCCATGCGCCGCGCTAAAATTTGATGAAGACGCCAACCTTCCCAATCCCGCGGTAATCCAGCCAACGTCATGTACGCCTTGGGTCTAAACTTGTGCATAAACGGAAACATGATCGGCGAGTACTTTGCGCGCGCCGTCGCCTGCATGAGGAGCATGTTCGCGATCATGTAATCGAAGAGCGCTTCGCCTCGCTGCGTGAGCTCGATGTCCATGGTTTTATTACTTCGCACATTGTACAGGAATGTCGTCTTCCTCGACGAACCAGTGCCGAAAATGATCGGTTTCCCTTTCATACTCGAACTCTGACCCACGATGGCGCCCAAAACCGCGATGTTCCGCCGCCACCCCTCCATGGACGACGCGCACAACCAATTCCACAACGCCGGCGTCGTCGACGGCGTCAACGCCTCCTTCGCCGTGGGATCTCTCCCCCCGAACCACCTCGCCACCGTTTTCGGCGCGCTCAACTCTGGCTCATACGATTTCTGCACCGCCAGACTGTGTTCCGTGCTCTCGTTCCCCGTCAGTTCGCTGGTCACCGTCTCCCTCGTCCAGTCGTAATCCTGCGCCAACCACCCTCGCAGCAAACTCGACCCCGGCCTCGGCGTCTCCAACCCCAACTCCCGCGCCCGCGCCCTTTCGCTCGCCGTCGTCATCGTCGACCGCTCGCGCGCGTTCCCACTCGTCGACGCGCGCGCGTTCGACCCCACGCGCGCCGTTTCCGTCACCGGCGCCACCGACGCCGTCCGCGCGCGCGCCACCGCCTCGCGCGTCGCGCGTCGCCGCATCGCGCCGTCCACGAACGCACCGCGCGACGACGGAGGAGTCGACACTCAAAACGTCCCTCCCGCGCGTCCCGTCGCGTCGCGTCGCGCCGCCGCCGCCTCCACCACCGCGCCCGACGTCGACGACGAGTCCCGTCGCGGATTCATCCGTCGTCGCGTCCACACCGCACACGCCCGAGAGGCGCCATTCCACATTCCACCGACCGATCGACTCGATCGATCGACGCGATCGACGCGATCGACGCGATGGGCCTTTTTCCTCGCATGCGTCTCGTCGCGATCGATCGATTCGATCGACGGGTCACGACCCCTCCACGACCCCCTCGTCGATGACGTCAGCCCGCGCGCGCGATCGCCCGTCCCACGCCGATGCCGTCTCCGCGACGGGCGGGACGAGGACCACCCACCCATCCCTCCACCGGTCGTGACCCGTCCACGAGTCCCCCCTTGTGTTTTTCCCTTTTCCCACCGCGATCGGCGGTCGATCGCGACGCGTGTCGCGACCGGCTCGTGACTCGTCACGTGACTCGTCGAGAAGGGACTCGAGCACGCGCGCGCGCGGGCGGCGATCGCGCGCGTCGGCGCGCGCGCGCGACGACGGATTCCATTCGACGCCTCCGTGTCGTCGTCGCGCGACGACGCGAGTGGAGTTCGCGTCGACGACGATCGTCGCGCGCGCGCGAGCGTCGGCGTCGGTGACGGTGACGAGGGAACGCGCGCGCGCGTCGACGACGTCGTCGACGTGGATTTCGCGGCGCCGCGGGAATTGATTGCGCATTCGTGTGCGCATTCAGTGAGCGGTGCCCGCGTCGCGTCTCGCGCGAACGACTCGTCGCGGTCGTCGAGTCGCGCGACCGGAGGAGGTCGAGGTCGAGGGGAAAGGTCGAGGGGTCGCGTCATGGCGCGCGTCGTCGAGCGCGAGGGCGCGGCGGCGTCCGCGGCGGCGGCGAGCGTCGAGGCGAGCGTCAAGGCGCCGCGCGGCGGGGAATCCTCGGGACGGGAAGGGCGAACGCCGCGAGGAACGACGCCCGAACTGCGGAGCGAGCGTGAGATTGAGGCGAGGAGTCGTGGAGGCGCCCGAGGGAACGCGGTGACGTCGAGGCGAGGACTCGGGAAGAGTCGATCGTTCGGGTCGGAGGAGGAGGATCTGGAAGGCGAAGATCTCGACGGCGAAGACGTGGAACGCGGGTACGGGAGAGAGAGTGGGACGTGTTCGACGAGCGATGATTCGAGACCGAGTTCGCGCGCGGGGTTCGAGCGCGAGAGCGGAGACGCCGGGGAGAGGAGAGGGACGACCATGGCGGATTTGTTGCGAGCGCTGACGCCGGCGGCGAGAGACGCGGCGACGAAGAGGTTTTCCAGTCGCGTCGTCGAAGGGGACGGGGACGTGGAACTCGCGCGGGAAGAGCTACGTTCAATGGGACAGAAAGATTTACAGGCGATGTTCGTGGAGATGTTCGATCGAGCGACGACGAGTAATAACAATCAGTGGCTGCGAAGACGCATCGCGAGCGGGCTCGGGTTCGAAGAGCTGGCAACGGGTGGCGGTGAGGCGCACAACGCGGGTGCCGGGCACAAGACGGATGGTAAAAGACAGAGCTCTCGACGCGGTTCCGCAGCGAGCGAACTGAATGCGCGCGATGCGTATGTATCGGAGGCAGTGGAGTACACGCCGGATGGTTTGCGGAAATCGAGGCGAACGGTAAAGCCAAAGACCATGTTCGATTCAGACGCGTTTCCGTCCGCAACAAAGCTCGGTGACGATCGGAGACGCGATCGCAAAAGACACGACGCGCACCACGAACGTATTTCCGCGGCCACGACGACCGTGGCCTCGGCTGAGCGAGCCGCGGGCGCCGGAGCGAGCGGACGAAGGGAGCATCACGGCGGTAAAGCCGCGGTGGGGAGACGCGTTCGGGTGTACTGGCCTTTGGAGAGAAAGTTCTTTGCGGGTGTCGTGACCGCGTTCAACGCGCGCACTGGGATGCATCACATCGACTACGACGACGGAGACCAGGAAGAGATTATCCTCGCGACGCCGGACGGCGCGTCGGCTCGCAAGGACGACGACTTCATGGAGCATCCGGCTGAATCGCCGGTGACGAATACTGGTAGTGATTTGCCAGCGCTCGACGCTCCGGTCGATCAATCGGTCTCTTTGGTGGTTCCTCAGCCGGGTAAGGCTGCGGACATTCTCAAAACGCTCCCTGCGAGTTGGCCCACCGTCGGGTCTCTCGTCTGGGGACGGGTGCGCGGACACGGCTGGTGGCCGGGCTCGGTACGCGAGAAGGATGGCGATCACGACCTTCAGGAGATTGCTTTCTTCGACGACAGTATCGCTCGACTCCATCGTCACGATTTGCTTCCTTTCCAGCAGTACTACAGCGCGTTGCGCGACGCGAAAAAGACGCAAGGCTACGCCGCCGCTATCTCTCGCGCGTCCGCCATATACGAGTCGCGACGACAGCGATCGCTCAGTCGTCGAACAAAAAAGGAAAAGCAGACCAGAGAGACGAACGCAGAGAGTGAAGCTCCGAGAATCTGGCATTTTGAAGTACCGAAAAAGGCTTGTCAGAAACGCAATAAAGTCTCGGAACTGGACGCATCCTCGGGTAAAAAGCCAAAGGCGGCGGACGCCGCCATGTTCGGAATCGCACCAGCGCCGAAGACGCTGAGCGACCTTTCACGCGACTTACAAGACATTCGAAAGAAGCTCTTGCCTCTCGCTGAATCGAGTTGGACGCTGTTTAAGAAGCAAATCGGCACCGGATCCAAGTCTAAAGCCAAGGCTGCCGACAAGGCTGACAAGGCGCAGACTACGTCCGAAGAGCGCGTCGTCATGTTTGACGAATTCGCCTCGATCGAGTCTCTTCTTCGATGGAACGGCAACGTACGGACCGGTGATCAAGTGTGCCCCAAGGCGGTAGACTTTGATTTCTCCGTCGACGCTTCTGCGTCTCGTTCCGTCGCCGCCGTCAAGGTGGAGGTACCCGAGTTCGTCGCACCCAGCGCGAACGCGATGGTTCCGGCAGATTCGAACGTTCTCCTGCGTGCGTCGAGCCAAGAGCTCTTCAGCGGCAACTTGGATTCCATTCAATGGAACATGGACATCATCCCGGATCCGATGGCCATCGATCCGCTCGACACGAATCTCCGCGCAGAGAAGAACGTTTGCACCGAGACGGCGCCGAACACTCCCGAGCAACACGGCGTGGAGGATGATGACATACCATTCGCACAGAAATCCGTACACTTTCAAACCTCCGGTGAAAACAAGAAGTCTGAACTGTGCGACTCCTGCACCACAATTCATGCAAATTACAACGGAAAGACGCAACATTTGAGCGTCGACGGCGCCACGGCGTACTCGGCTTAGACCACACGACTATTTTGACCCTTATAATTACACATACACACTGTACTAGTAATTACCGTCTCCTCATCGCCGATGCGTCCCTCGAACGACTGCGCTCGCGAGAACGCGTCCCGACGTCCCGACGCCTCGCCTCGGAGACTCCGGTCTCCTCATTCGACGCCTCGTCCGCCCCTCCCGTCGCGTCGTCCCTCCGCGCCATGCCCAAACGTTGGCTCCCGCTCGAGGCGAACCCCGACGTCATGAACGCCTTCGCGCGTCAGCTCGGACTCGCCCCGACGCTCGCGTTCCACGACGTGTTCGGTTTCGACGACGAACTGTTAGACTTCATCCCGCAACCGTGCGTCGCCGTGCTCATGCTCTTCCCCATCACCGACGCCACCGAGCGCGTGACCGGAACGGCGCCACCGAGTGGTTCGAGCGTCGACGACGTGTGGTTCGCGAGACAGACGGTGTCGAACGCGTGCGGGACGATGGGCGTGATTCACGCGGCGCTCAACGGCGCCGGCGCGACGACTCCGGAGAGTTACTTTGAAGATTTGCGCGCGAGGTGCGCGGGGATGGACGCGAACGCGCGGGCGAGAGTGATCGAGGAGGATGATGCGCTCGAGGCGGCGCACGTGGGGGCGAGCGTCGAGGGACAATCTGAGGTGCCTCGGGACGACGAACCCGTTGACTTGCACTTTGTCGCCTTGGTCGAGTCAAACGGCGGCGTGTGGGAATTGGACGGGCGGAAAGAGGCTCCGGTGTACCACGGTGCGACGACTGGAAAAGGTTTGTTGCGAGATAGCGTGCCGGTGATTCGAAAGTACATGGAGGCCGCGGAGGGATCGATTCACTTCAACGCCATCGCGTTGGCCGCCGCCTAGATATCGTCCTCTATCGTTTCTTTCCCGTCGGTGTTCACAATCATCGCCTCGCACACGCGGCGTCTGCTGTTAATCGCTACGTACATCTTATTTCATCACGCTACATTCATCGCACCGGCGCTCAATAACGCGATCCTTCGGGCGGCTGCTGGCCTCGTCGACACTCGGGTCGCATGATGGCGTGGTACACCGCGTTCAACGCGTCCTCGATCGAATTATTCCGTCTCCACGCCTGTTTCACCCCGAGCGTCTTGAGATCCACCCTCCCATCGCTCTTCACGAACGGAAGATTGACGCGCGTGCGAAACCGCAGATCCGGAGGCTGCTCCGGATACGACGGCCCGCACTCGATGGCCAACTCCAACACTCGCATGTCCAACGTCGTCCCCGCCGGTCCCAAGATCGTTCCCGTCCAGTGCGTCATGTCCTCGTCATCATCTGCATCTCGCGTCGCGCGCGTCCATCGTCAGTCGTCCGCGCTCGCATCGTCAGTCGTCGGTCGCTCGTCCTCGCGCCGTTTTCATCCTCTGATCCGCGTCTCGCGCCGCGTCTCGTCGCCTCCCGCGTCTCGTCGCCTTCGCGCGCGTCCCCCTCGCCCCCGACGCCCGCGCGTCGAACGCATCATCGCGCATCTTTTCAAACGCGTCTCATCGCCTCGCGCGCGCACCCGCATCCGCCAAACCGTACGAGAGGTACGGCGGTAACCCGGCCCCGCCCTTCTCCCCCTTCTCCAGCTCCTTCAACAGCTTAAACGCCCTCGGGACGACGACGTCCTCCCCGCTCGCGCCGAACATATCACTCCTCGCGTTCGTTCGCGCGCGCGTTCGCCCTCGCGTTCGCGTCTCGCGCGCCGAAATGTGTCGACGATGACGTTTTTCAAGATTTCATTTCATTGCAAATCACGACACACGACACGAATCCCTCGCGCGGTGCCTCCGACCTCCCGACGTCGACGCGCGCGTCCTCCGCCCCTTTCGTCTCGTCTCACTTGACGCTCGCGAACGCGCGCTGCGCCTCCTCGTACGCCGACCCGACGCCCACGCCCACGCCGAACGCGAGCGCGGCGACGCGCGCGCGCGGTCCGCGCACGAGCGTCGCCGCCGCGAGCGTCCCCGCGAGCGCGCCGTAACACGCGCGACGAAGACCGACGTCCACCGCGCGCTCCACCGCGACGTCGTACGGCGTCGACGCGGCGTCGGACGCCATGCGCTCGAGCTCGAGGTGGTCGCGTTGTCGCGTCGTCATCTCCGCGCGCGCGCGTCATGGGGTGCGCGGCGTCGACGCCCGCGAGCGCGGACGAGCGCGGCGCGGTGCGATTGGACGGTGACCGACGCGGAGGACGGCGTCGAGGACGGCGCGCGCGCGGTGGTGGGGAGGGCGGCGAGGGCGAGGGCGACGGGAGGAACGGCGAGGGCGCGCGAGGAGGTCGCGCGCGGGTCAAGTTGGTGCTCCTGGGGGCGTCGGCGGCGGGGAAGACGGCGCTGAGCGCGAGGTACGTGCGAGATGATTTTCGACCGGAGTGTAAGGCGACGGTCGGGGCGGCGTACGCGTCGCACGCGGTGCGGTTGGAGCCGGAAGATGTGACGTGCAAGTTTGAAATTTGGGACACGGCGGGGCAGGAGCGGTATCAATCGCTCGCGCCGTTGTATTATCGAGGGGCGACGGCGGCGTTGATCGTGTTCGATGTGACGTCGGAGGAAAGCTTCGAGCGCGCGCGGTATTGGGCCGAGGAGCTGAGTCGACACGGGGACGAGGCGTGTCGGACGCTGTTGGTCGGGAACAAGTCGGATTTGGAGGACGAACGCGTGGAAAACGTGGTCGAGAGCGCGGAAGCGCTCGCGGCCGAGTACGGGATGGTTGGATACGTGGAGACGAGCGCGAAAGAGAACGTGGGCGTGCGCGAGGCGTTCGAACTCGTCGCACGCGCGGTGGTGTTTCGCGAAGAAGAAGACGCCTGAAAAGGCGGCGGCGCGACGCGACGCGTCGCGCGTTCACCATGAACCGAATAGCTCGCGCGTGTACGATCATGCCGTGTACAATAAATAATCTGAGGCAAATCATTTCCTCTCGTTCGTCCCGAGCCCGACGCGCCGAACGACGCGCCACCTCCGACGCGTTTCTCGACGTGACGAGCCAGAGCCAGAGCCAGAACCCGACGTTCGGCGACGGCCAGATGACGCAATCTCTCTCGCGCGCGGTCCGACCGGTGCCGGTCCGCAAGCGCTCTCTGGCGCGCGGCGACTCTCGCGCGCCAAGTCCTCGAGTCGTCGGCGCCGCGTCGGATGGAAGCGAACCGCCGCCACCAATAGAATTCGTGCTCTGTCGACCCGAGGGGCCGATCAACGTCGGAAGCGCTGCGAGGGCGTGTCAAAATTTTGGTATCGAAAGGCTTCACATCGTGAGACCGCTGGCGAACGTGCTCGCGGCGGAGCCAGAGGAGAAGGCGACGCGCGGCGAGCCTCGGCGTCTGGACGAGGAGGCGTATAAATTCGCCGTGTCCGCGAGATGGATGCTCGAACGTGGCGATCTCGTGCGAGACGACGTGCGAGATGCGATCGGTGACGCCGCCACGCTCGTTGTTGCGACAACGGCGCGCCCGAGAGAAAATTTACCGCTGTTGAGCTTGAAGGACGGCGCCGAAAGAATAGCGCAGGAAATCGCCGACGGCGGACGAGCCGTCGTGCTCTTCGGGAACGAACGCACGGGACTGATGAATGAGGAACTAGAGCTCGCGGAGTTCGGTATGTGCGTGCCGACGATTGCGAGCGTCGCGGAGAGCTCGAGTGGGAAATACACCGGCGGCGGCGGCGTGGATAAACAAACCACCAAGCCGGTGAGCCTGAACCTCGGCATGGCCGTCGGTGTCGTCGCCTACGAGCTGTTCAACCACATCGCGGCTGCGCAAAACAAAGATCCCGTCATTCGAGGATTCAACTCGCATCGTCTCACCGTTGGTGAGCGCGGCAAACTCATCGACGACGTGTGTTCGGCCCGGCGAGCCGTCGACTTGTTCGGCGACGTCGACGACGAAGAGGATATCATTTTCGCCGAAAAGGAGCGAAGGTCTATAACGAGCGCGCTGACGGCAGGTCCTATGTCTAGTCGGGACGTCACGCCGCTGTTCATGCTCGCGAGACGCGCCGTCGCGATGGCTGAACTCGCCGACGCAGAACAAAAAGTCGCCGACGTGGCGCTCGAGTGGAAAAAGAGCACTTCCAACAGCAGCAAAGCACTGAACGCGCTCGTTAAAGATCGATTAGGAATTTCCCTCACCCGTCGCGAGCTCGAGCGCGTGATTCAGCGCGTCTCTACCGAGTAGTCTGCCGCGACACGGTCGCCACACGGCGACTCGCCATGCGCTCCGCGGGCGCGCGCGGCGGCGTCACCGTCGTCGCAAAACTGACGAACAAACAAGTCATACACGTTCGGCATCAGAAGCGAGATGTGTTCCTCGTCGGCACGATGCACTACAATCCGTGTTCGATCGCGAAGGCTCGAGACACCGTGATTGGGCTGAACAGTCAAGGCAAGCTCGGCGCCCTGGTGCTCGAAACGTGCCCGACGAGATGGCAAAAGACGCTACACTTTCAACCGCCCGGGTCATTCGTTCATTGGTTACTCATGAACGAGTTTCAGAGCGCCGCCGAGGCTGCGCCCGACGTCGCCCTCGTTCTCGGGGACATGGCCATTGAGGACCTCGGGGGAAAGCTTAAGACGTCGCTCAAGGAGACGACTTTAGATATTTTGATGCCCAACCGATGGAAATCGTACGTCGATGACGTCTCGAGCGCGGTCGACGGCGAAATCAAGGCGGCGAACGACGAAGGTGTGACAGAGTGGAGCGATATTTTCGACTGGCGTTTACTCGTCAACGTGCCGGTAAGCCTTTTCCGATACCCGCTCGCTTGGATGTTGAAAAGTCCAGCGATTATGGTTCCGTTTGCGACTTTCTGGTTGACGATCGCAGCGCTCCCTGGGATTGTCGAGTCCATACCCGACACTGCGCAGCAGACGACGGCGGAGAATGCCTTGACGGACCTATTCCTCGCGCTTGATATTCTTCAAGTTTCGCTGCTCACCAAGTGCTTTTTAGGAGTTTTGCTTCGTGACCGAAATGATGTCCTCGCAAAGAGTATCTCCGATGCATGCGAAGGGGTCGACGAGGAGCAGAGCGTGGTCGCGATATTAGGTGCAGCGCATTTAAACGGTGTGCATCGACGCTTATTATAGATGAGTGTACAGGTAGAGATGAGTGTAGCGAAAGTATTAAGTACTAGTCATTAATTACATGTGAGAGTGTTCGACTCCCGGAGGACATCCTCGCGTGTGCAAGATAGTTTCCGGGCCGATGCTCGGATCTTCGTAAATGCACGACTGTTTCGAGAAAATGCTACGCTCGGAGCTATTCGCTTTACGGTACTCTCTCGCCGCCAACTTGGACATGATCCATTCCTCGCGAGGGCATCCCTTGTGGCTCTGAAATCCCAAGAACGCCGCATCGTCCTCACCGATACCACCGCTCGCTCTCGTGCCCATCGACGCGGCATGTTTTCCACGGGGCGCGAGGCGTCTGGCGAATGTCCGTGAGTGCTGCCTCGCTCGCGCCAAAGCGTGCACGAATTCTCGATACTTTTGATCAAAGTATTGGACGGAGTCGTACGATCCGCCAAAGAAATTGGCCACGACGTCGCCCACTTTATCGCATCCACCGGACATCGGTCGACTGAACGCCCTCGTGCCGTGATAACACGCCGGTGAGATGCCCGTCTTCGCGGCGGTGAGATGCCTCGACATCTGCGCAACGGTGTTAAAGTTTTGATACTGCCAATGGAAATCTCCCGGCGCCGCCGCGTCGGAGTCGATCCAGAAATAGTTGCTCGAACGTAACTTTTCAAATCCCTGACCAAAGTGCACCATCTTCGACATGTCTCCGAGCGTCGTCACCTTGTTGATCCACGCGCGATAGTACGGCAACTTGCACCCATTCGGGCTCAGTGGCAACTCCGTCAACTTCTTCACCACGCACTTCACCTTATCCACGTCTCTCGCGCCGTACATGCGATCTAACCCCGGTATGTTCTTGTCATCGAATTCTGCCCCGCTTCGGTACACGGACACGATCTGATCACACTCGGCTCGCGTCGATCGTACGAAGACGCTCTTCGCGCCGAGCGCGCCCATCAAACACGCCGTGGTCAAACTCGCGGGCGCGTACCACCTGAACGGGTGATGCTGCTTCCCCGGAACGTACCAAAACCCATTCACGTACGTGAAATCCATCTCCGGCACCGGTTGATCACGCTCCGCGGCGGCGATTGACGTCGCGTTGCCGTCCGTTCCCAATATGGCTGCCTCGAGCGTCGCGCGATTGCACACCGGCACGATATGCGGCAGCGTCCGTCCCATCGCGGTGACGCGCTCCACGGCGCCCATCTTCACGCACGCCACCATTCCGCTCACCACACACGCCACGGCGACGCACGCGCGCCCCGCACCGCGCCATCGCGTCGCGCGCCGCGCGCCAACACCATCCTCCACCGAATCATCCAGCAACGGCGCGCGCTCGTCCTCGCGCATCGTCCCCGCGCGCGCTCCCGACATCGACCGCGAGTTCGTCGGCGATCTCTCGCGCGCGTCTAGACCCGACTCGCGTCGCGCGCGCGTCGCGTCGAGGGATGAGGACTCCCAGGGACGATTTCGCGCCTCGACGCCTCGACCGTTTTCGTCGCGTCACTTCGCGCCGGTCGACGCGCGCGCGATGCCGACGACGACGCTGACGTGCGGCGCCGAGGGCGTTCGATTGACCACCGCGACGCACGAGTGCGAGATCGCGACGCACGGCGCGCACGTGACGTCGTGGCGACGACGCCGCGATGGGCGCGAACTCTTGTTCACGTCGAGCGCGGCGGTGACGGACGGTACCAAGGCGATTCGAGGCGGGATTCCGGTGTGTTTTCCGCAGTTTAGCGATCTGGGTCCGTGCGCGGCGTCGCACGGGTTCGCGCGAACGTCGGCGTGGGAGGTCGGCGCGACGACGGAGACGACGGCGACGTTTACGCTGCGAAGCGGCGGCGGCGGGGACGCGAGGGATGAGGCGTTTCCGCACGCGCACGTCGTCGAGTACGTCGTGTGCGTCGACGGAGAGATGTTGACGACGACGATGCGCGTGACGAACGAGGGTGAAGACGCGTTCGAGTTCACGACGGCGCTGCACACGTACTTTCGAGTCGGCGACTGCGAGCGCGCGCGGGTGGAGGGATTGAAATCGACGTCGTACTTGGATAGTTTGGACGGACGACGGGAGAAGACGGACGAAATGGATGCGGTGGAGTTTCACGAGGAAGTGGATAGGATTTATCTCGACGCGCCTGCGGTGTTGAAGATTCGAGACGCGTCGACGCCCGAGTCCGGGTACGGCGGGACGTTTACGATTGAAAAGTCAGCGACGCTTCCAGACGCCGTCGTGTGGAATCCGTGGGTGGAAAAGAGTAAGAAGATGGGAGATTTCCGCGACGATGAGTATCGGGAGATGGTGTGCGTCGAAGTCGCGGGCACGAGGAAGATGTCCGTCGCCCCGGGCGCAACGTGGGAAGGCTCGCAAACAATTTCGTTCGCGGCGTGAGCTCGTCGTCATCTCGTCTACTAGTGTGTCTATTGTAATCTACGCACTATCGATTCGTACATCAACTAAAAAAGTATACAGACTCCTTCACCACGTCCAGGCTCAGATCCCCCGGCGCGGGAGGCGGTGGGAAATCGTCGGCGACGTCTGGGTACGTCGCGCGAAGCTCTTGGTAGAGATTGTCGAGGAGTGGCTCGTTGTGCACCTCGATAAACTTGTCTCGCAAGATGGCGCTCATCTCATCCACGTCTCGCGCGTGTGTCCAGAACGAGTCGTGCACGCCCGCGAACGTGAGCCCGGCGTCGACGCACGCGACAGCCGTCTTCATCATGTGCGAACTGTCTATGCTGTGAATGTAATTGGGCGGAAACGCGCTGCGTTGCTTCACCTTCATCACGGGTTCTCCGTCGCCATCCGATTTGAGTGAAAAGGATTGCAAGATGGTTCTCACGCGCTTCTTCGATTGACGATGGTATGGCTGCACGACGGGGAGGCCCAGAGGCGTCGTCCATCGCACGGGTTCGCCGGCGGATGTGGCGATCGTCGCACACTGCGTGAGCCAACCCATGACGTCGCGAGCGTTGGTAAACATGTTGTTCAACGCGTCGAGCGTCCTCTTCGCCGCGTAGTTGGCGACGCGGTAGCGGAGTAACTCGTTGTCCTCCATGGCTTCGCGCTCGCGAAGACGACTGTAGATTTGTGCGCGCGCGCCGATGAACGTGACGCCGTAGACGGACGTCATGACGGTTTGTTTCACCAATTTACGGTCGATGTGTTGCGCGAGCGCCATGGCGAGCTTCGCCGTGGCGACATCGTCTTCATCGGCGCTATCGATGAGTTTCATGTCTTCCGCCACGATGCGCTTGAGAACGTTTGAGATGCCCGTGTACACGTCAGCTCCTCGATCCGCAGGAACCAAGTTGACGGCTTCCCCACCGTGCAAGTCGCGGCCGAGCGCGGCGTAGTGCTGCAAACCGTTGCACGAACCATCCTGATGCACGGGGAGGTTACTCTCAAACTCGGTGGGATCCGCGAGCTCTAACGCCTTGTCGAGCTCGATGCACGTGGCGAGACACTGCCAAGGTTCCTCGGCGTCTTGCCACCACGCGTCTGACGCCAACGGATCTTGCGCGGATGCGCGCACCTCGTCGATGTGATCTTTAATGAATTGCACGCGCTCGTCCATGGGAAGTTTATCTGCGCCGTTACCGAAGAGCGTCGCGCACTGGATGTGCATCCATCGCAAACCTCGCTCACCCAACGGCTTCTTCTCTTCGAATCGCAGTAAACCACGACACAAATCGCTCCCGATGTGATTCAAATGGACATGCATCGTGTAAGCGCGACCTCTGAAATCCAAGTTGTGCGGGAAATAAATCTTCTTTTCATTCTTCATCTCTCGAGCGACTTGGAGCTTGATGAGGAAATCGCAGCGTTGAGAGTGGAGCTCCATGTTGAGTTTTTTCGTCTTCCGAATGCTCTGCAAAAAGTCAACCACCTCGCCTTTGCCGGGCAATCCGCTGGCGAGCAACTGCAGGCGTCGCTTGTCGCTTCGCAGGGTGTAAGAGCCTCCTGGCCACCGCGGAAGTTGCAACTCGGCCCGCAGCGGTACCTCGGCGATGCCACCACCTCTGGCCCAAACCTCTTCGACGATGGGCAACACGTCCGTGTTCACTTGCCACGGCGTTCTTCCGAGCGCGTTGAGCGCGTCGAGCACCGGCTGATATTGCACGGGCTCGCCGGCAGCCTCCGCCTCCAACGCCTTTTCCTCCAATGCCGCGATTTGCGCTCGGCTCGGTCCTTCGTTGGAGTACTTGCCTCTCATGAACAGCGTGTCCGCGCGAAGGTAGCCACCTTTGTTGTATCGCACCCAATCTCTCGGCGGGACGACCATCGGAAAGTGTCGAACCGGCACCAACGCCGCACGCGTCATGGTTTCCGTGTTGATAAATCTGTAGATGCTATCGTGCCAGTGTAACATCCCGTACCCAGCCTCCTTATAATCGTGATAAAACGCCGGAAGCGTCAAGACGCCGCCGGTTTCGTTCGGTACACCAATCTTCGCCGTGTTCATCAACGCAGTCAATAAAACGGTGCCAACCTTTAAACGAATCTCTCGTCCCCATTCGGCGTTTTCGAGCGCCTGTTTCGCGTGCTTGGACACCGACTTGACGGTGGTCATCTTCGTCGTGTCAAGCACCGCGTTCAGTCTGTGCTCTGTCAAAGCGTCGACTTCTTGCCTGTTTTCTTCCGTGTTCACCATTCTCGACCGCCGGAAGGCTTCTTTTGCAGCCTTCTCGGCGGCTCGCATGCGCCCGAGATTCACCTCGGCTTGCACGGCGCTTCCCACCTGATCAGCCACCGTGATGAATTTCGCGCTCCCTGCCGAGGTTGTTTCACCTCTTATGAACGTCCACGAATCTATGCTACTGTCACCCTTCATGAGCGTGCTGAGCGTCGCGTGAAGCGTCAAAACGGCGAGTTTTTCGGGCTCCAACAACGCCAAGTAGTGTCCGTACACGCGACGGTCGACGCCCGGCACATTACCCTTGATTTTCTCGTGTTCCTCCCTGAGCGCCTCGACCAATGGGACGTAAAACGACGCCAAAAGTTTCTGAACCACGGGAAGTTGCGCCCCGATCCCCGCCGCGAACGTCTTGCGAGCGAATTCCTTGTATCTCGCCACCTCTCTCTCCAAAGCTAAATTCTCCGCCTCTCTCTGTTTCCTCATCTGCACGTCCTCCTCGCTCAGGGCCGGTCGAGGCTCCCTCGCGTGCTCGTTCCTTCGCAACTGTCTTCGTCTCGCGTACAAAGACTGCAGTGCGAGCTTGATCTTCGCGCGCCGTTCATCCGTACTTTCAAAAATGCGATCCGGCGCGTCTCCGAACGCCGTCGCCTCGCTCGAGAGCGGCCTCAGCTTCGGTCCCGGCCTCGACACCACCTCCGGCGATCCGGCCGTGGCGAGCAACATGTCCAACTCCTCGTCGTCCTCCATGAGATCCGCGCTCCACCGCTCGATCGCCGCCGCGCCTCGCCCGCTCCCGCTCGCGCTCCCGCTCGCCGCTCGAGCGTCCGCGCCTCCACCGGCATCACCGTCCACGCTCGGCGCCGCCACGCCCGACGCGGCGCGAGCGCGCGCACGGTGACGTCGCGCGAGCGTCGCCACCGCATCACGCAGCGCGCGACGCCCGAACAGGGCCGTCGTCGGCGCCATGGCCGCCGCCCCGGCGCGCTCTGTCGGGCGCGACCGGTGCGCCGCTGTTGTTTATCACCGTAAACAGTCGGACATATGGGTTTCCCATACATGCGTCGTTTCAAGACCATCCGTCATTCGTATGTGCACATCTCCTCGAGTCACGACCCTTCGCTCGAGAGGGGTCGATCGATCGATCGACCCGCGCGCGCGCGATGGCCTCGCGAGGAGGACGCGACGCGACGACGTTTCCGCCTTTATCTGCCTCGCAGCTCGCGGTGACCATGGCGTACGTGCGCGACGGCGATGCGACGCGCGTTTTTTTATCTGCTCTGGACGTCATCGCGCGCGGTCGACGACCGGCGCGCGCGCGGTGACGGCGCGTCGGGGCGTCGGATGGACGCCGCGCGCGTTCTAGGGTCATCGAGGACTCGGGCGCGCGCGGTGATGCGCCGAGTCGAACGCGACGGCGCGCGATGAGGACGATCGAAGCGACGATTGTGATGCGTGCGATTTTGATCGCGCGGTTTCGCGCGTTCGTTCGGTCGTGCGAGTCGCGCGCGCGGGTGGGCGTCGACGCGATGGGCGCGGGCGGCGACCGATGGAAAGGGTTTTCGCCGAGGGGCGGACGAGGATGCCGACGCCGACGTCGACGCGGGCGACGGGCGAGCGCGCGTGACGAGGACGAAGACTGACGTGATGATATGTTTTACATCCCTCGCAGTAAGACGAAAGTGAAGAACGGTAAGCCGTCCTTCTACCCGGCGGACGACATCAAGAAGCCGCTCAAGCGCACGATCGAGCACAAGCAGACCAAGCTTCGCGCGTCCATCGCGCCGGGTCAAGTGTTGATCCTCCTCGCTGGTCATTTCAAGGGTAAGCGCGTGGTGTTCATCAAGCAACTCGCGTCTGGGTTGTTGCTTGTCGCCGGGCCGTACGGTGTGAACGGTGTGCCGATCAAGCGCGTGAACCAACGTTACGTCATCGCGACGAGCGAAAAGGTTGACGTGAGCAAGGTCGACGCGGCGAAGTTTGACGATGCGTACTTCAAGAAGCCGGCGAAGGATCGCAGCAACAAGAAGAGCGAAGAAGAATTCTTCAAGGTTGACCTCTCCAAGAAGGAACTCCCGGCCTCGTACATTGAAGACAACAAGGCCGTCGACGCCGCCCTCAGCGCCGCCATCTCTGCGACGCCGTACATGAAGGAGTACTTGTCCACGCTCTTCACGTTGCGATCCGGTGACAAGCCGCACGAAATGAAGTTCTAAGCTGAAATTCGTTAGTTTTGTGACGTATGAGGTGTGGTGTTGTGGTGAATCGGCGGGAGTGGCGCGTTTAGAACGCGACGCGACTCGTCGCTTGAGGGCCGATGTCGAGAAGTAGCGTTGTAAGATTTTCGACCCTCATGAATTAATGAATCGCTCGTGCGTGTGCTATTCACAATCGCGAAACGTAACGTTTGCCTATCCTAATGTTGATCGACTCGTGATCGCAACGGGCGCAGGGGGGTGAGGTTAAAACCACTCGTTGTGTTCCTCGACATCCGTAGCCTCGAGCTCGGCGCGCTCGCGAAGCTCGTTCTTCTTTCGAAACATCTTCCTCTCGAAGCCTGTGGAGCGGTCGACACCGTCCCAATGTCTTCCTGGTTTGATGCCGTAACGGTTATGCGGAGCCACCATGCCGCGCCGAATCCAACTGTGTGCGGGTACTTCTTGCGGAATGCGAAAGCCTGACTTTTGTAAATCCTCCAGAGTGAGACCTAAACCGTCGTATACCGATGGTAAGTTCAGCTTTGCAGCTTGTCGTTTTTTGCGGCCAACGTGCGCCATCGGGTCACCAAAACGCATCGCTTCGCGCTGCTTGTCTTCGTATTCTGCGTCTATGTCTTGGTGCGCGAACGGCGCGTCTTTTGCCTTGATCAAATCTTCGGCGTGTTGCTTCGCCTGCCTCGCCTGCTCGATACCCGCAGACCACACGGGCCGCTCGCGCTCTTTCGGTTTTGCATCAGCCGCGCGCTTCTGCCTCTCTTCGCTATCCATCAGCTTACCCGTCGCTTTATCCCGGTAGTTTGTCGCCGCACCACGGCCGCTTTGCTCGTCAGTCATCTTTGCCATGCGCTCCTGCTCTGCCTTGCGCTTCAGTTCCGCCTCCATGATGACCTGAGCCGCACTCACGAGACCTGTCGAGGTACCGTCCGCCATCTTCTGTCCTTTCTTCTCCTTCTTCCTGTCTGGCTTGTTCCCTTCCGCCTGTGGTGCCGCCGGTTCTGTCGGAAGGATGATGTCTCCGTCGCTATCGTACTGAAGGTCCCCGGGCGCATCAGATGCCGCCGGGGGTAAGATGATATCACCATCGCTGTCGTACTGGAGGCCTCCATCATCTTCACCGCTCGCGGGCGGGAGAACGATGTCGCCGTCGCTATCGTACTCCAGGTCTTGTTGTCCACCGGCGTCCGCCGGCGCGGGCATTATCAAGTCGCCATCCTCGTCGTATTGAAGCTCAGTGGAAGGTGCTCCCGCGCCCACGACATCTTCTTCACTATCGCTATCGTGTCGAGCTCTTCGTCCTTCGTGCGGAGCGTCGTCATCCATGTCAATCGGCGGCGCCACCGCCGCCGGCTCGTCCTCCGAGTCCGAATCGTGCCTCTGTCGTCTACCACCCTCGTCTTCGTTCCGATCCTCGACCGCGGTCCAACCGCTACCGTCCTCGCCTATGCCCATGTACTTGACCGCGCGATCCTCGATCTCCGCGGTGTCCAGCGCGCCCGCGTCCACCTCGCGTCCTCTCGCGTCTAAAACCACCGCCCGATCTTCTTCCTCTTCTCGCGCGCGTTTCGTCGCCTTCTCGACGTCGTGAATCCCCGCATCGCCGTCAATGATTCGTATCGTCGATGCGTGCGCCTTGGGTCGCTTCTTCTTTCGCTTCTTCTTCTCCCCGTCGGCGGGATTGGATGCCGACGGGGCGGACATGTACTTTTTTAGGTAGTCGAGCTTGGAGCTCATCGCGCCGGCTGTTTCGCGCCGACGAGAGCGCGAACGTAACGAGCGTAAGCTTTATTCGCGAACGCGCCCGCGCCGGCGTCGTCGGTGGCGACGTTCGGCGCGGCGTGAAGGTTACGCGCCAGTACCGCGAGGCGCGCTCTGCGGGACTACGTCTCGGAACAAACTGATGATGACTATTGATACAACGCGCGCCGCGAGCTACCTAGTTGTCGTCTGGACGACGCGCGGCGATGAAGATTGAACCCTTATCGCCTCGGCCCGTGCGTAAATCGTCGTCCACGTAGGTGGTCTCGATCCAACCCTCCGGCGACGCGAAATCAAGCGATAATCGAAGCGGCGGCCAAGACGCGAATTTGACCTCGACCGCTCGAAACCGAACGTTCAGGCGCGTCGGATGCGCGACGGAGTCGTTAAATCCACACTCCGCGTCGAGCGTGACGGACAGCGGTCGGCCGAAGAGTTCAAACTCTGCCCTGTTCGCCGCCGTTCGCGCGTCGAGGTCGATGTCTTGGAAATTTCCTTTCGGCGTTACGATCGAGCGCGCGCGTTCCTCCTCCTCCCCGTCGACGGTTCGTCCAGCGCTCCCACTCGCGTCCGTCAACGCGGCGCCTATCGCGCCCTCTTTCTCCCGCCTCGCTCTCGCGTCTTCGCTCGTCGCCAACGTCGCGAGTAAACTCCACCGACCACTCACCCTGGACGCATCCACCGTCGCGCCCCCGTTCACCGACTCCAGCGCGCGCACGAGCTCGAGCGCGTCCTCTCTCGCGTCCCTCGTCGACGCTCGCCCGCTCGCGCGCGCGCACGCCGCTCGCAGTCGTCTCTTGATGTCTCGGACGTCGACGCTCTCGCGTTCGCTCGCCGAGCGTCGCGCCGTCTTCCCGCGCGACCGTCTCGACGTCGACGCGACGCCGCGTCGCGGAGATCCGTTCGCGCGCGCTCGCGCCGTCGTCGCGGCCCGCATCCGGCGCGTCCCTCGCCCCGCGCGCGTCTCTGCCGTCGAGTCCCCGGACGGTTGCGCCGCGGGCCCGCGCGCCAGACGACGGCGGTCCGGGCGCGAGACGGACGACTCGCCATGTCCGCGGCGGTGAAAGCGACGAGCGACGTCGACGTTCCCGCGTCGGCCGCGGCGAGAGGCGCCGAGCGCGTCATCGCAAAGGCGCTCGCGGATAACGCGTTCGTCGCGCTGTGGATCTTCGTGAGCGCGCTCGTCATCCTCTTCAACAAATACATCCTGACCGTGTACGGATTTCCGTTTCCGGTGACGCTGACGATGACGCACATGTTGTTTTGCTCGTCTCTCGCGTTCGTGCTCGTGCGAGTGGTGAAGGTGGTGCCGGCGAGCGAGGGGATGACGAGGGACGCGTACGCGAAGAAGATTGTTCCGATAGCGGCGCTCTTCGCGACGTCTCTGTGGGCGTCGAACACGGCGTACGTGTACTTGAGCGTGGCGTTCATTCAAATGTTAAAGGCGTTGTCGCCGGTCATGGTGTATTCGATAGGATGCGCGATCGGAATCGAACAGTACACGCACAAGAGGCTGCTGAACATGGCGGTGGTGACGGTGGGCGTCATGATCGCCTCGTACGGAGAGCTCAATTTCAACGCGTTTGGATTTTTCGTACAGATCGTCGCGGTCGTGGTGGAAGCGTGTAGAATCATATCGGTGCAGCTCGTGCTCGGGAAGGCGAATTTAAAGCTCAACTCGATCACGACGCTGTACTACGTTTCGCCGATGTGCTTCGTGTTTCTCATAGTGCCGTTTGCGTTCCTAGAGCTACCAAAGTTGGCGTACGGATTAGAAATCACGCACAGCATTCATTACTCCGCGGGTGTTATGATTGCGAACGCGTCGTGCGCTTTCGCATTGAACGCCATCATCTATTTGCTCATCGGGAGAACGAGCGCGTTGACGCTAAACATCTCAGGCGTACTCAAAGACATCATTTTGATCGCCATTAGTGCTGTGATCTTTGAGTCCCCGGTGTCGTCGACGCAATTAGTGGGAAGTACTGTCGCGTTTAGCGGTGTGTGTTACTACAATTATCGCAAGGTGAGCGACGCTCTCGCGGCGGCGGCGACGCAAACGTCAAGAGCTCAAGCGAGCAAAGGTGACGACAAACTTTAGGATGCGTAGGCGGCACAATGTGTTGACAAAATAGTCGCGTGATAGTTTTATAACTGCATAATTCATTACATAGGCTCGCGGATGTCGGAGTCCTGATACATTCCTCACGTCTGTCCGTCGTTGATGGACAGTTGCGATATTTTGTTCGTTTCGAATTCCTCCGACAACGCACACAATTCATCATAAATCAGCCCACGAACTTCGTGTTCCGTCAAATAATTTGCGCCATCTTCGAAATCGAACGTGAACGGCGTCTCCGCACACGGCTCGTCTGCTTCATCGTGCAGAGATTCCAAGTACGGATGCGCGAGCGCTTCTTCGACGGTGATGCGTCTGGCGGGATCAAGCACCAACATTTTATCGATGAGATCCACCGCTTTCGGAGACGCCTTTGGAAACATCTTTTGGAAGCTACATCGCGCCGTCACGGGAAGCGATTTGATGTACCGTTTCGCCTTCTCGTTGTTGATGAAGTCGAGCTCAGACGAATCTTGCGGTGTGCCGAGGACTCGCATGATCAGATTGAGCTGATGCACGTAGTCCTTGCCCGGGAACAGAGTCTTCCTTCCCATGAGCTCGGCAAAAATGCACCCGACGCTCCACACATCTATCGCACTAGTGTACTCGGCGCAACTGAGGAGCAGCTCGGGGGCTCTGTACCATCTCGTCACGACGTATTCGGTCATGAACTCTGATGCCTCTGCGTCCACGAGCGCGGTGCGCGCGAGACCGAAATCACAAATCTTTAAATCGCAATTCGCGTTCAATAGCAAATTTCCAGGCTTCAAATCGCGGTGAAGCACGTCGGCGCTGTGAATGTACTTGAGTCCACGCAAAATTTGGTACACAAAGTATTGACAGTGCTCATCCGTCAACGATTGGCTGCTGCGTATGATTTGGTAAAGATCGGTGTCCATGAGATCGTACATGAGATACACGTCCTCGAACTCGTTCCTCCCCTCGGGCTTGACGCAATCGATGATTTCGATGACGTTTTCGTGCCGCAAGTGGCGCAACAACTTAATCTCCCGAAGCGTCCTCTTCGCGTCCACGACGTTCTCGAACGCGTTCACAATCTTCTTAATCGCCACCTTCCTATTCGTCTCCAACTCTCTCGCGCTACACACGACGCCGTACGCCCCTTTCCCGATCGGTTTGATGGGCGCGTACTTGGCGTCCACCTCGAACACCGTCCCGCACACGGCAAACTTCGACGTCACCGTCTGTCTCTGACCACCCTCTCGCCTCGCGTCTCTCTCGCGACGCGCCTTGCGTCTCTTCGCCCTCGCCGCGCGCGTGACATCGTCCTCGACCCCTCCTCGTCCACCGTCTCCTCGCGCGCGGCGCCTTCGCCTCCGCCTCGGCGCTCCCTCCTCCTCCTCTCCCGAATCATCCGTCGTCGTCTCCGTGTACGAGCTCTCCGAGTACTGCGAATCGTCGTCCTCCGTCGTGCTCATCTCTCCCGCGTCCGGTTCGCGCCCGTCCTCCTCCTCCGCGCTCGCCCGCGCGCCTCGCGTCGTCGTCGAATCCCCTCGTCCATCGAACGCGCGCGGCGTCGCCGTTTCCGACGGACTCGGCGTCTCGACGACGTCCATGTCGAACGACAGAGCGCGACGCGCGCGTCGACCGCACTTCTCGCGCGTCGCGACCGACGAACGCGACCGTCGATCGCCGTCGACGCGCTCTGTCGTCACTCATCCATTCATCCATTCATCATCATCATTCGTCACTCGTCGTCGTCGACGCGCGCGCGCGCGATGACCTTCGTCATGACGTCGGACGGTCGGTGGGCGGTCGCGCGCGTCGACGGCGACGCGTCGAGCGACGACGAGATGGACGACGGCGCGCGCGCGGTGGCGTCGCGTCTGTGGACGTCGAGTTCGTGGTTGGACATGCTTCGCGACGACGCGCGAAACGACGCGTTCGCGCGCGCGATCGCGCGCGAGGTGACGCCCGGGGACGTCGTCTTGGACGTCGGGTGCGGGACGGGGGTGTTGGCGGCGCTCGCGGCGCGGGCGGGGGCGAGAGAGGTGATGGGCGTGGAGGCGTTCGCGCCGGCGTTCGCGACGGCGAGACGGACGGCGAGACGGACGCGCGCGCTCGGAATGCCGTCGTTCGAGGCGTCGTGTGAACGGAGCGAGGAGATGAGGGGACGCGATGGTGGATTTGACGTCGTCGTGAGCGAACTGTTGGATTCCGAACTCATCGGTGAGGGATGGTTGGGGGTGTGTCGGGACGCGAAGCGGCGGTTGTTGACGCCGAACGGCAGCGGGAAGATTTTACCGAGTCGAGCGCGCGTGTACGCGCGATTGGTGTCGTGCGAGGACGCGGTGCGCGCGCACGGGGATGTTGGGTCGTGGGTCGACGCGCGGCGCGGCGTGGCCTGGTGTGCGCCGGGGAGACAGACGCACGCGAGGGCGTGGGACGCGAAGACGCTGAGCGAGGAGGACGCGTTGTCGCACGAGTTTGATTTTCTAGAGCTCGCGGACGAGGGCGACGCGCCGACGTGGGAAAGGACGTGGAACATCGGTGCGTCGACGTCGGGACGAATGGACGGCGTGGTGCTGTGGTGGGAGGTGGATGTCGACACGAAGGGAGAGGTGCGGTACTCGACGGAACCGAAAGCGGGCAAGCCGTGGTGTCATCACTGGCGACAAGTGTTGATGGTGATTCCGGAGAAGTATAGATTGGAGGTCAAGGACGTGTGTGAGGTCAAGTTTGTGGCGACGTACGATGAGCACGCCTTACGCATCGGCTTGCGCGTCGACGCGTCCGACGCAGAGAACACGGAAGGACACGTCGACGGCGGGATCGAGAACGTGTCGTTGAGAGAACCACCCATCTGCTCGCCTTGGAGCTCGGCCCTGGGCGCATGGCTCCGAGGCGAGAGCGTCCCTTCGTATCGTCTTTGCGCCGTCGGCGCTCGGTTACCCGAGTTTGTGGCGAACAGGTCTCGGCTCGGTCTCGTTGAAGGCGTCGATTTATCTCACGCAAACAAGTTGTTGCGACCCGACGCGGAGGATCTCCCGCCGTGTGCGCCGGATCGTTTCCAACCCTTCGACGCACCGATTTTATGGATTCACGTGTTCGAGCTCGCGCGCGGCGACGGACTCGATTCACCGTTCTCCGCCCCCGTCGCGCTCCACGCGTTCGGCGGCGCGTCCCCCGCGGACGACGCGGATCCCGCGAACCTGACGTCGATTCAAACGATTCCAGGGGACGAGTGTTACGATTGCGTCGTCCTTTACCTCGTTCGCGAGGACGGCGACGACGACGACGCGTTCGATCCCGAGCGTCCTTTCGCGACGCCGGCGTCCGCGCGGCGTCCGCGTCAAGGCGTATTGATCGTCCCCGAACCGCTTCGCCGTCGACGCGAACTCTCCGTGTGGACCGCTCTGACGCCCACCTCGACGACGACGCACGGTTTCGATTTCACTTTCGGCGTCTATTGCGCCGATGATTCGTAGCGTCGTGTTGTAGTATTCACGACGCCCGAGACCCGAATCGACTCGTCACACCCTCGCGCGCCGCCCGACTCGGTCATGCGCGCGGCGGTCGTCCCGCGCGCGTCGACCGTCCCGCACGCGTCATCCTCGACGCACTCGCGTCGCGGATTCACCGCCGCGAGTCTCGTCGGCGTCGTCCTCGGCGTCGCGCCTCGAAAACGCGCGCGCGCCGAAATCGTGGACGTCTTCGCCGACGCGCCGCCGTCGCCCGAATCCGGCGCGTGCGCGGATTGCGTGGGTGAATACAACGGATATCTCAACACGTGCGACCGAGCGCGGACGTCGTGCGTGTCGTCGCAGAACGACGACGCCGCGCACTTCGCCGCGCCGTGGGCGTACGAGGGCGCGCGCGTCGACGCGATGAAAAGACTCGTGGGCGTCGCCTCGGGGGACGTCGCGGCGAGAGGACGGGCGGGGGACGACATCATGCGATCGCGAGGTCGCGGCGCGCGCGCGGAGGGTGGACGCGACGTCTCGAGAAAAGTGTTGTCCTTCGTCAGTCGAGTGGAGGCGTTCGACGAGGAGCTCGGATACGTGCGACTCGCGTTGGCGCCGAGGGACGGGTCGAGCGGCGACGAGACGTTGGCCGAGGACGACGATCGATTCGGTGGGGTATTCGACGCGGAGTTTTTGTTCATGGATAACGACGAAGTGGTCAACGTGAGAGTCGCGCAGCGAGGCGAGAACGAACGTCGTCGAGGAAAGTTGAAGTTGTCGTATACGGATTTCGTAGCTTTCGACGACAATCTGGCGAGGTCGCGCGCGGAAGAGCTACGCATCGCCATAGGATGGGAACTCATCCCCGTTATCGCCGCGTTCGATCCGAAATGGAGCGACAAGGAGACGCTGTGGTTTGAGAGACTCTTCAACGCGGCGTCCGGTCGTCCTTCGCCGGAGTACGACTTGGACGACATGCGAGACACCATGTCGTACGACTGAGACCGCGCGTAGAGAATAGAAGCATAGAGCATAGACGACGAATTCACATTCTTTCTTTCGCACCCGCGCACCGCGTCGACGCCGGCTCGGTTTGAAGCGGGCGGTTTCCCAGAGTCGAGCGCGTCCTCGCTCCTCGCGCCACACGAACGCGCGTCGACGCCATGGCGATCAACGAGACGGCGCGAAAAGTCTTCCTCGCGTACTTCATCACGCACATACCGGCGACGATGCTCATCGACGCCCAGGTCGTGCTCCCCGAGCGCTTCGTCCCGACGTTCGCCAAGCGGTTGCTCCGATGGCACATCGAGACGAACGACGACGTGCTCATGGCGAACACGCCGCGATGGCTCGTCGGTTTGGTGACGTGCGAGTTGTTGTTTCAACTTCCGTTCTTCTTCTACGCCGTGTCCGCGCTGCGTCGTCGCGATAACGGCGCTCGAGGAGGTTTGTTGGCGTACGGGGCGCACACGGCGACGACGCTCGTACCGATTTTGCAGTACATTTGGGAATATCCGTCGTTAGGGAACGCCGAGCGTTGGCGATTGATCGCGATTTATTTGCCGTATTTGGTCGTGCCGCTGTGGATCGTGTGGTGCGTCATTGGGGAGGGTGAACCGTTTCCGGCGAAGCCGAAGACGCGAAGGAAGCGCGCGTGAGACGAACGCAACGTAGTCATACGACGCGCCGTAGTCACTCTAGAAATCTGATACTATGCATTACATCACCGACAACGGGAACCGTTGCTGCACGAAAGTCTTGCCTTTGCCTTTTATGATGAGCGCGTCCGGTTCCGCGCTCGCGTGGATGATTTTGGAAGGCGCGAACTCGGCACACTCGAGCGCGGAGCGGACGGGACACAACATCCCCGGGACGAACGAGTACACCGCCGCGTCTCCCGCACACACAAACTGTAAGCGCGCCGCACCATCGACGCGGTCGTCTCTACACCATTTGAAATCGACGATTGGTTTCGAATGTAGAAAAATAGCCAACGGAGCGTCGTCGTGTTCCAAAGCGCGCGCCGGCCATAAAAATAAAACTTTATCGTCGTGCCCAGCGCACGTGGAGGCGAGTATGGTTTCGCAAGGGCTCAGCGAGATGCGGACGCCCACTCGCTCGACCCCGAACTCATCGCACGAGACGGTCTTCTGGGTGTACGTGTTTCGTTCCTCGTATCCGTCATCGATTTGGCGGTACACGCGCGTCGACGTCGTCGCCTCACACGTCGTTGGATGCGTCACCACGCGCGCGATTCGCCACGTCACTTCATCTATCCACACTACGGCGTCTCGACTCGCAGATGTCGCGACGATCCCATCCCTCATTCGAACGTACGGCGCGGTCACGCCGCGAATCGACGCTCTCGGCGTCCCGTCCGCGGCGAACACCTCCAATCCCGGCAACGCCGTCGCCTCGCACGAGTCATCGAACACGAGCAATTCCTCTCCACCGCTCGAAAACGCAACCGCCCGCGCGTCCATCGTCGTCGGCAATCGAAACGTGATCGCACCCTCGTACGGCGCGCGCGTCGAAAACACCTCGACGCGTTCTCGCGCGTCTTCGTCCCGCGTCAAAAAAACCATCCACCGACCATCCACCGACGTCGCGAACGTCTCCAGCGCGCTCCCATCTCGCCCCTTTCTCGCGTGCGTCAGTATCGCCACCTCTCCCGTGCTGACATCGATCACCGTCGTGTTTCCGTCCGACCCGTCTCTTTCAAACCGCAGCTGGCTGTCCCCGAGCGGTCCCGCGCCCCATCTCCCCGCGCCGACGCCGCGAAACCATCGCTCCGAGGTGAGCCCGTCGCGCTCGGTCGCGCGCATCGCGCACACGTCGCCGTCCTCGAGCGCGAACGCGGCGACGCGGCCGACGCGCGTCCACGCGACGGCGACGACGTCGCGGTCGAACGCGACGGCGCGACCGAGCTCTTCGCGCACGGAGGAGGCGCGCGCGAGCGATGCGGTCGCGCCGTCGACGACGACGACGAACGCGCCGTCGGGAGAGACGCTGATGCGTCCGCGATGAGGGGTCGTGAGCGCGTCGGGTGGCATGGCGCGCGTCGGAAGATGACGCGGCGGTTGATTGTCGACGCGGCGACGCGGAACGCGAGAGGACGACTCGCGCGCGCCGATGTGCGTATTGAGACCGTGTGAGCTAGGTGGGCTAGAGGACGCGGACGCGTGCGCCGTGGAATGCTGAATCAAACGTTGCCCTCGGCGACGGTTCCGCCGTACGAGACGCGATACGCGGGAAATTGACTCGCGTCGATGACGCCTCGTCCGATGTCTCGAACGGTGACGTTGAGTCTGCCGTTGAGCATTTTGCCTCGTAAATGACCTGGCATGGTGCCGGGATAGACGTTTAAGACGCTGTGTACGATCATTCGCGACGGACCGCCGAAGAGGAGGACGTCGCCCGAGTTTAATCGAACGACTTTGTGGTTTGGATCTTCGAATGAATACTTGTAGCCGAAATCAGCCGACAAGCCGACGCTGAATGAGACGATCGGTGGACCCGTGCGCGAGGCGACGAGCTCGGGATCTTCCGAGTCTTTGTGCCATTTAAATTCGGCACCGTCCTTGTAAAAGTTGACCAGAACCGTCGTGGCGTCGAACTCGGGCATCGCGGCGTCCACAGCTTGAGACGTCGACAGCGCCTCGGCGCACAGCGCTTTGAGCTTTCCCTCGGCATCGAAGTCATCGGCGTGTAAAATCATACGACCACGCGAGCCTTGATTCAAACGACACGTCCCATCCTCCGCATCCTTTTCAAAGAAGCCTTGCCCCGACTCGCCGTTCGTGTCTCCCAAATCGAAGCACGCGCGAGAAAACCATTCCTGTTGCTCGACGCTCAAAAACTTTCTCAGACACACCAATCCCGGGGCTAGACACTCCACCTTTACTTTATTCACCCTCGACGTCGACGCTTTCCCATTCGACACCCGTCCGTCGTCGTCCAACGCCGCGCCCAACGCCGCGCGAAGCGCCGCGCGCTGAAAACTCGCCGGCGTCGTTCGCACCGCCTCTCTCGCCAACGCCCCACCCACCCCCGAGCACCCGAGCGCCTGAATCAACGTCGTCGCAAACGCCTCCGCCGTCGTCTCGCACCGCTGAAACGCGCGCGCAGCCTCTCGAAACTCTCGATACTCGCTCGGTCCCAGGTGGCGACTTAACTCTCTCGCGAGCTTTTGACACCGCGCGCGCGCCTCTCGCGCGCTCGTCGTCGCCGCATCGAGGTCGAGCGTCGCGTCCGACAGCGTCGCCATCGCGCCGTCGACCGACCGCGACCGCGTGCCCGCTCGGCGCCGTGTGACGGCCCGTCAGTGCGCGACGGTTTTTTCAAATCACAATGGCGGACGGGGCGTCGCGCGCGCGCGATCCGTACTACGTCGTTCGCGATGAGATCGCGACGCACGTCGCGGACGTGCGCGCGCGGTTGACGTCGTCCGCGTCGTCGGGACCGAGCGCGGCGAGCGCGGCGAGCGCGGTGGTGGAGGAGTGCGAATCGTTGTCGTGGGAACTGGACGAGCTCGACCGCGCGGTGGCGGTGGCGGAGCGAGACGTGGCGCGATTCGGGTTGACGGCGGGAGAGATACAAGAGCGTAAGCGGTGGAGCGCGTCGACGCGCGCCAAGGTGGAGGATGCGCGCGCGGTGGCGGAATCTCGAATGGGCGCGAACGCGGGACGCGGCGAGGGCGGCGGCGCGGCGTTCGTCGGCGACGGTCGGGCGGGGGAAGACATCGGAAGGAACGAGTCCGGATTGGACGATCATCAGCAGTTGCTCGTGCGGCGACAGGATGAGGATTTGGACGACATCTCGGCGAGCATATCTCGCATCGGGCAGGTGGGCTTGACCATCGGCGATGAGCTCGCGTCGCAGTCCAAGATGTTGGAGGATTTAGAGGAGGACGTGGACGGTGTCAACGCGAGACTGGCGGCCGCAGAACGGAAGATGCGTGAAGTTCTCAAAAAAGTGGGTTTGCGAGGACAGATTTGCGTCATCATCTTCTTAACCATCATTTTGTTCATCCTCTTCGCCATCGCGTTTCAGTGAGCGTGGTCGGTTGATCGATTGGTCGACTACTCGCTACCCTACGTTACAGTACACAATCTATAGACTTCTAGAAAAAATATTTTCACACCGACTACAGCGTCTTCGTGGTGTCCCAACGCTTCCCCCCGCTCTCGCTCACGGCGTCTTCGACGGCGCGTTCGGCGTGCTCCAAACCAACCTCCTCGACGTCGAAACCGAGCTCCTCCATCGCGCGAACGACGCGATCGAATACCTCCGCGCGTTCGTATCCAGCCTCGGCAAGTTTCGTCACGAACGCCTCGTGATCGCGTCCATTTCTGTACTCCGGCGCGCGCGTCGGATGTTTCAACAGCGCGTTCATGAATTCGCCGTCGTAGTCGTACAAAAACGACGTGTGATGCAAAAACCTCCCCTTGGTGATCGCCTGCGCGTTCCCACCGAACTTCAAATCCCCGAACACGTAATCATTCTCTCGAACCGCGAACGTACCGCACTTATCGAACACGCGCTCGTACACCTTACCCGTCGCCCGCATGACGTCTCGCGGATACGCCGACGCCGACGCCGACGCCGACGCCGACGCGCCCCCCTCCAACCGTCCCATCACCCTCGCGTCCATCGTCATCCCCACGAACATCGTGTTCTCATCGCACACCACGGTTCCACCCCCCGTGAACCGTCGCACGAGCGTCACGTCCCGCGCGCGCGCCTCGTCCTCGCGCACGAGCTCGCCGAGCTTCGACCCGAGTCCCAACACGACGCACGGCTCCCTCGCGCCGTCGCACATCGTCAACCAACACTCTCGCGCGCGATGACGCAATAATCCCTCCTCCAATCGTAACACCCGTCGAACGTCCTCGAGTCGCGCGCGCACGACGCGCAGACGCGTCGCCATGACGAATGCGACGAATGCGTCAATCACTGACGCGCGCGAGACGCGCGCCCATGGACGCCACGGTGGAGGATAAGGCGTCGCGCGCGCTCGCGGCGGCGCACGCGTTTCTCGCGCGTTCGCCCGTGCCGTCGAGACGCGCGCGCGCGCGTCGAGAGACGACGAGAACGACGACGAAGACGACGACGCGCGAGGTCGAGGACGATGCGACGACGACGGATTCGACGACGACGGGCGAGGCGGCGACGCGCGCGATCGCGCTCGAACGATCGGGGAGTTCGAACGCGCGCGCGAGCGTCGTCGACGGCGTCGCGAGCGAGAAGGCGACGAGGGGGGCGGGTGAAAGGGTGAATGTGAATTTGCGCGCGGCGTTCGACTCGACGACGACGACGGCGGCGGCGGCGGCGACGGAGACCGAGGAGAAGACCGAGGAGACGCGTACCGGTCCCGAAGAGGGATCGGTGACGGTCGTCGACGGTGAGGGAGAATCGAACGAGGAGGAGGAGACCGAGGTGGAGGCGGTGGAGGCGGTCGAGGACGCGCGCGAAGAGACGGCGTCGGCGGCGACGCGCGAGGCGACGCTGGGATTCGCGCCGCCGGGGACGCCGGCGAAGGTGACGTTGGAGTTGTCGAGCGATTCGAGCGATGGAGAGGTGGTGGATTCGCCGAATGTTCGAGAGGGTGCGTTGGATGAGGGTGAGGTGACGAGCGGGGTGAAGACGGTGGAGGCGGAGGAAGACTCGGGCGCGGAGGGCGTCTTCGACGTCGCGATTCGGCGCGAATTGGAGGATAAAGAGACGTCGTCTCCCGTCGCCGCCGCGCGGTCGGAGGTGTCGGCGCTGCGCGAGGAGGTCGAACGTTTACGTGATGAGCTCGACGGCGCGAAATGGTCTCGAGAGGCTCTCGAAGCGCGAGTCGTCGAGGCGGAGAAGATCGCCGCCGACGCGCGTTCGAAAACCATCGAAACCGCGCTCGATCCTCAAAATCAATTAACGCCCGAACAGGTGGCCGCGCTTCGAGCAGAGATCGAACAGGTGGAGTACTTGAAGCGTTTACTCGCGCGCGCGGAACAGATGCGAAACACCGCGCGCGCGGAGACGAAAAAAGCGCGCGAAAAACACGAACAGGATTTAGAAATCGTGCGTCGAGAAGTCGCCGCCATGGACGAGGAGATCGACAATCTACGCAAACGCGTCAAAAACGACAAGTCAAAGATGGAGGCCATGGAACGCGCCACCATCGAAGCCGCGGATGAGTTCGCCACGCTCTACGCGCGTCAAGAGAACACCAGACGACTCCTGGCCGGGGCGTTTTTCGTCGTCGTCCTCCTCGTCATCCGTCTCTTTATGAGCGGCGGCGCGTTCACGCTGAAAAACATGTATCACTACTAACTCTGCATCTGCGCTCAAACACGCCCCACGTTCACGTCGCGCGGCGCCCACGTCGTCGTCTCTATCATCTTCGTCATCTTTGTCCTCTTCTCTACTCACGCGTGTTTCCAATCGAGCAATCGTCGCAACGCGTCCTCGGGCAGCGCCGACGTCTCGGGCACGACGTCTCGCAGGTGCCTCAATTCCTCCTTCGCGAGCGACGATCCCCTCTGCGTCGCCGACGCCGCGCGAATCTTCCTCGCGAGAACGCGCAAATTTTTCAAATCTTCTTCACGAAAATAGGCAGCTTCGGCCGCTCGATCGCGTCGTCGCACGTCCGAATCGATCGTCTCCCCGCTCGTCGCCATGTGTCGATTCGAGACGGCGACTCGAGTCGGCGTCGGCGTTCGCGTTCGCGTCGTCGCGCGCGCGAACGCGAGCGCGCGTCGCGTCGTCATGGGCATTTTTACGCCGTCGATCGATCGATCGGTATCGCGTCGCGGACGAGGTGTGACGACGAGCATCGCGTCATTAATCACAAAGGCTGGGAACGCGCGCGGCGCCGAGAGACGTTTCGCGGAGCGCGCGCGCGCGCGGATGGACGGATGGATGGCGTGACTCACGGCGCGTTGCTCACGCCGAGAGGTTGCACGTCGGATATCGGACCGTCGCGAATGAACGCGGCCCAGTAATCGGGCATGAGCAAGGCGAGGATGTGAGGCTCGGTGTCGCGCTCCAACGCCACCTCGAGGGTGAGGACGTCCTCGAGGAGCTTTTCGAGAGACGCGCTCACTTTTGTGAACATCGGGCCGAGGGTCTGCGCGGCGCGCTGCGCGTCGGTTGGACTGAGCCATAAGTGCTGGCGAAGGGCGGGGAGAGAACCGTCCTGAACGCCGCGAAGGGAATCGAGTTGGGAGGTGAGGACGACGCGTAACTGCGCCGCCTCGGAGAGGAGACGGGCGCACTCGTCGGCGTCGCCGTCGGCGCGACACGCGCGGCCGAAGAGACCAGCGAGGAGGTATTGGACCTGCTTAGTCCCGCGATCTTGAGCGAGACGCTCTAAGATCCAATCCTTGATCAACACGGCCTCGGACGGGCGCTGCCACAAGACGTTGGTGAGCAATAAGACGTCGAATTCGCTCACCTCGGCGCGATCGTTGGTGTACGCGGCGACGCGCAAGAGTTGCACCGCCTTGAGCAAGCGTCGATCGGAGACGTACACCGGAGGTTCACACTTGTCTTGTAAAAACGTGCGTAAATCACTGATGAGTTCGATGACGTTGGGCGGCACCGTGGTGTTCGCCGCGGCTTCGTATCGAATGTTGGCGAAATCCTCCGGTTTGAGCGACACCTCGGCACTCGCCGCGCCGGATTTCGATCCGATGGCTGCTTCGCCGCCGAGCGACAAGAGCTCGCTGAGACCACCGACGGATACTTGTTCCACGCTCGATCGCAACAAGAATCGATCGTACAGCGCGTCCAGCTCTTCGCTCTCCGGTAATTCGTTCGACGCGCCGACCATACACAGCAACGGCACCTCGACGCGTTCGCTTCCGTTGTCGAACAATCGCTCGTTCAAAATCGTCAACAGCGAGTTTAAGATCGCGCTGTTCGCCTTGAAGATTTCATCCACAAAGGCGACGTTCGCTGTGGGGAGATATCCATCGATCTTTCGCACGTATTCATCCTTTTCCAATCCCTTCATGCTCAGCGGTCCGAACAACTCCTCCGGCACCGAGAACCTCGTGAGCAAACGCTCGAAAAACGACCCACCCTCGCACAGCGCGCTCAACCGCCGTCCGAGCTCAGACTTGGCCGTCCCCGGCGGCCCTAACAACAACAAATGCTCGCCGCAACACGCCGCGAGCAATAACAACCGAGTCTCCGTCTCGCGCTCGACGAGGCCCCGTTCGAGCGCTCGCGTGGCGTCGGCGATCTTCGTCGCCAACGCGCTTCGCGTGCCGTCCGCTCTCTCCCTCCCACCGACCCCATCGGCACCGACGGATTTCGGGCCACCATCTCCGCGCAGAATGGGTTCCAAACACTCCGCCACGCGCGCGCGCACCGCCGATTCCTCCGCGCTAATCGCCGCATCTTGTTCGCGCTGACGCTTCTTCCACTCCGGTTCGTCTCCCGCCGCCGCGCGCGGGCGAGCGGAACGCGCGCGACGAGAGGAGACGGGACGCGCGGCCGACCTCGATCGCGCCGCGCGCGCGACGTCCACGGTCGCGCGCGTCGCGTACATGGGGCCGTCCCTATCCGCCCGTGTCTGACGTCAGCGCGCTCTCATCCGTCAGACGACGACGACGACGACGACGACGACGACGGCGACGACGACGCGCGCGACGACGACGACGACGACGACGAAAACGATGCGCGCGACGGCGATGACGACGATGCGCGCGACGACGACGTGCGCGACGAACGCGCGCGTCGAGAGACGCATCGCGCTCTTGGGCGCGATGGGCGCGGCGACGACGCTCGGACGCGCGCGCTTGAACGCGAACGCGGCGCCCGCGAGCGAGACGAAGACGGTGACCATCGAGGCGGTGCCGAACGAGCGGTGGGTCGCCGTGGACGTCACGGTGCGCGTGCCGGAGACGTGGACGAATAGACCGGGCCAACGCGCGAAGAGAACGGCGTACGTCTTGTACACGGACACGTACGGACCGAATAATCGGTACACGACGGCGTTGCCGAAATATCTGAGCGAGGGGACGACGAAATTAGAGGCGGCGCAGTTGGTGGTGGTGTCGAGAGAGGGATTGGATTCGGTGGAGGATTTCGGGGAACAGGACAAAATCGACCCGGCGAGAGCGTTCGGGATCGAGCTCGGCGGACTCGTCGCCGCGGACACGTTGAAATCGAAAGCGAGAAAGGGTAAGGATGGGCAAAAGTATTATCAGTGGGAGCTGAGCGATGGAGAGAGCGTGTATTTACTGTCGGCGTGCGTGAGTGGTGGTGGTTTGTATGCCTTTGTGATGCAAGTGGACGCGGCGACGTTCGACGCCGATGCGAGCGAGTATCGAGCCATGCTCGAATCACTCGACGTTCCGCGCGTGGAAGAGAGCCGTAACGATATGTCGTCGCGCATTTACGAAAACCGGTAGATGCGTTGCTTGCTGCGAATAATTGTTTATAAAGTAACTACGTAGAGCTGTATCGAACTCTTAAGCCACGGCTGAGTCCAACGATTGTCTCAAAATATTTTGCGCGAGCACCGCGACATTCTTGTCCACACCGTTCGTCTGACCGTTCGCTGCTTGCTCCAAAAGGTCCAACACCGTTTCGGCGGTCGCGACGTTTCGACCGGCTCCTATGTTCATCGCAGTCGCGCTACCGACGTGCGTGGCGAGAGTCGCCGTAGTCTCCAATACGCTCGCCAAATCGAGTGTACGATCCGTTCTCATACGCAAATAACCGAGAACGTACGCGCCGGCGCTGCTATCGCCACAGCCCACCGTGTCGCCGACTTTGACTTTAGGACACCCGACGCGGGCGGATTGTCCATCGCGAGTGACGATGGTGGCGCCCGCGGGACCGAGCTTCACGACGACCCATTCCGCGGCGGATCCCGGATACGCAAACACCGCCGCGGCGTATTCTTCGGGCGCTGAGTTCACTGGCACTCCCGTCAAAGCCGCGAGCTCTTCTTCCGTGGCGAGAACAACGTCGGAATTCGTGAGCGCGACGTCCAGTGCCTCCATGCGTGTGGGATTCTCCGCGTCTACGAAAGTAAACGCGCGCGGACCGGGATCGAAAAAGACGCCGGCGCCATTCGACTTGGACAAGTTGAGCGCCTGCTCCACGGCTTGGGGTTTCAATTCATCGAAGACGAACCCGTTTACGAAGACGGCTCTACATGAACGTAAAACCTCTCTCGCATCGTTCGAAACATCTTTCACGTCACGCATCAACGGCCACGGACCCAAATCGTACCGGCTACAAAACGCGTGCCCGCCCGCACCGTCGCTCAACACAAAACAAATCAAAGTCTCCCCGAGAGCGCTCACCCGAACGCCCTGATCATCATCTGGAATAAGTTCAACGTAATCAACGCCCTCGTGGGCGAGTTCATCGATTAAAAAGTGTCCATATTGATCTTTTCCGACGTGACCGGCGCACGTCGCTCGCAAGCCCAACCTCGAGGCGGCGATGAGAAAATTACAATTCCCGCCCAATTCCCACGACTCGCGCGCCGGCGCTGTCTTTGCTAGCTCGCCCAAGGTTTTCTTCGTCTTTAACGACGACTCGTCCGGGATCGGTGCGGGTGGTAACAACACGTCGACGCACAAGTTTCCGAGCGCCACCACGTCGTACTCCTGCGAAAATGCGCCCGCGCGAACCGCCGCCGCGCGAGGCAATTTGGAACGCGCGTGCGCGCGACCGGATGACGTACATCCAGCGCACGTGCGCGCGCGCTCCGCGCTCACGCACGCGAGAGACCGCGAGGAGATCATGACCGATTAGATAAATCTGTCGATATCCCGGCACGACACGCGCGACACCGTCGCCGACGGAGAGTCGCGATCACCACGCGATGCGGATGCGAAACTCGAGGAACGCGATATCCCTCGCGTCGCGATCTCACCGCACGAGAGAGCGCGCGCGCGAGCTGCGTCGTCGAGTGAGGACTGTGCGATGTTCGAAGAGCGATGTGTGACAGGGGAAGAAGGCGCGGCGACGCGTACGGTTGTTATTCATACTAGATGAGGGAGCCGCCCATCGGCGCGGATTGCGTCGGATTCGATCCTAAACCCATGTCCGCCGTGAGCGACGCGAGCGCGTCCATTCCGTTGGCGGATTTTCTCGGCGAATGCGGACCGCTGGAACGAGTGGCGGCGGCGGTCGGCGAACCGAAGCTCGACAAACCGAACGGATCGTTCGATTGAGTCTGCGGCGCGACGGGCTGAGTGATCGGTGTGGGCTGAGACGCCATCCCGGGCATAGGCGTTGTCGCGAATCCGAATTGATTGGCGGGCGCGTGAGGCGCCGCGTGCGCCGCGGTGTTCGGAGGAGCCGAGACCGCGGCAAACGGATCCATGCCCATCGTTTGTGTTTGCGCCGGCGCGGCTTGGGGCATGGAGGGCGGCGCCCCATAAAGACTATCCAAGTCCGCGAGCGAGGAGGATGGGTTCGTAACAGGCGCCGAAGACGTCACTGGCGCCGATTGGGCGCTCAGACCACCGAGCAAATCATCTATGCTACCAGCCGATGTCGGCGCCGCAGGCGCGGCGGTAGCACCGCTCATGCCCGATGAGTAATTCACCGCTTGAATCGCCGCACTGGATGCACGAGGAGGCGGCTCGAACGCCGACAATTGTTGTGGCACCTCGTCTCGTCGAATCGGGACGTCCCTAAAAATAATTTTCGGCACGGCGCCCGCCGCCGGCTGCGACGCGAAGGCGTCGTGGCGAGACTCCGTCGACTGAGCGTGCGAACTGGATGAACTCAGCCCCGCCGTCTCAACCGTAGTCGCGTTGGACGTCGCACTCTGCGAAGAAACGTTCGTGTGGTTCTGTTGAGATGCGACGGAAGGCGTGAAATCGCGTCGTTCCGTCTCCCCCGATTCGCGAGCGACGGCCGACGTCGCGTCTCCCAATCCGCGCGAGCTATTCTTCGAAAACGATCCCGAATCGTTCGACGATAAAGAACCCATGGATCGGTGGTGTCTCGCTTCGGCGCTCGACATGCCGCTATATTTCCCTCGATTTCTCGCCGCCTTTTCCCGCGCCTCTTCGATGGATCTGGGATCTTCAATCAAAGCCTTAATCTTTTCCGCCCTCTGTCGCACGTTCACCCCTTCATCCTTCCCACGAGAGTCCCTGTACTCAAACGTGAGTAATCCCTCGAGATACCTCGACGATTGAACGTCTCTCGGCACCCGTTCGGTCCCGTTGGCGACGAGATATTCAATCACGCTGAGCGCCTTGTACACCTGACGCCATCGCTCTCCCCGCAGCTTCATGCGCTCCTCGAGCACGCTCTGCACGAGCGGCCACCGTCCATCGTGCGTCAAACGCGCGATCGCCTTGAGCTGCTCGCCGTGCGGCCCCCACTTGTCCGAATTGGTCGCCTCGCGCACGAGCGCCTCGTCCGGAGAGATGCCCTTCCACTGATTCACGCGCTTCTTCGCCGCCTCCTTCACCTCCTCGGGAAGCGCGTCCTTGATGGTCGACAGCGCCGCTTTGAACATCGTCGATCCGGAGACTCGCGCACGCGCACCGCGCGTCGCCCTCTGACGCCTCGATCGCGCGCGCATTCGCGTCTTCTTCTCGGCACGACGACGGGAAAACGAAGCACCGCGTCCTCGTCGCGCATTTCGTCGCGCGCGGTGACCCCGTCGACGCGCGACGCGACCGACGCGCGAGACGCGATGGCGTCGACGACGTGCGCGATCGCGGGCGAGCGCGGGAGCGGGAAGACGACGCTCGTGAACGCGCTGATTCGCGAGGCGTTGCGAGTGGACAGTCTCGGAGACGACGACGAGGAGGAGGAGGACGACGACGCGGTCGAGGAGGTGCGTTCCGAGCGCGAGAGCTCGCTCGAATAATTTTTAACGCGCGGTTTCGACGATGGACGCAGACGGAGACGCTCGGTCGACGAGGCATCGCGGGGAGACGCGGGGAGACGCGAACGGACGAAGCCGCGGAACGGCGTCGGCGAGAGGAACGCGAGGAGATGATTTCGAGCGATGAGGGGCGGCGAGCCGCGCGAGCGTGCGCCGCGCAAAATCCGTTCGACGCGCTGCCGACGTCGGCGCCGAGCGGATGTGCGATTTCGATTTCGAGGCACATCGAAGACGACGAATCGAACGAATGCGGGAAATTCGCGGCGAGAGTCATCGTGAGGTATCGAGAGGAACACGAACTGGAGCAAGCCATGCTGGACATGGTGCTTCGCACGCATACGGCGGGGACAGTGGGATCTTTGTGTGCGGGACGGACGCCACCGAGGAAGCAAAAGGGAACGCGCGCGAACGCGGAGCCCCTCGACGCACGTTCGATTGATGAACTGGCAAGTGTGATTGGTGAAAATCCTCAGGATGTAGAGGCGCTCGTCGCTGAAAATTCAGGTGAACCGTTCATACCGAGCCGATTTCGTAACCTGCTCGGGCGTGAGCGAGTGTATGAAGTGCGATCCAACGATCTTGCAAAGACGCTTACCGCGATACGCGTGTTCCTCTGTTGTATTTGTGTCAACGCGCAGTGGTCGCATTGGGGTGTCATCGACGGTCCCGTCAAAGTCGAACTTCCCCTTCGTTATGAAGCCACGTTTGTGGACTCTCCTGGGATTGACGGATCAGCTTTCCGTAACGAGCGAGTCTTACGAGGTGCCATCGGCGACGACGCAACGTTCAGATTCGCTATGCTTGTGTACTGTTGCGGTGCCGCCGCGCCAAGCGCGACGGCGTGGAAGTCGCTTGAATCACTCGGAACACTGCGTAAAATTACGTCGGAAGGAACTCGTTTATGTTTATGTTGGCCGGTGGAGAGAGTGCTTCGTACACAAGCGAGTAAAGTCCACGGCAGAATTACGAATTTACAGATAAAAAAGCTCTTCGATCGCACCGTGAAAAATCTCAAATCGGATCCCAATCATTGGCGAGAACGTCTCAATGGGTTCGTAAAATCTTCAGAGTTTGGTTTACGAGGCGATCTCAGTAATGGAATGTCCCTGGCTTTCGTTCGGCTAGAAGAACCGGATGCCGGACCGGCCAATGATCTCACGTACTCTGTGTATCGGCTGGCATTCGCGGTGGAACAGCAACTTCATCAGCCACCGCGCGACACGAGTAGCCAGTGTGCCGATGAAAACCACCCAGTGGCGGCGAGTGTTAGTGGTAAGAATGATCACGCGCGCCAACCTGCACAAACACCACAACAGCAAAAGCGAGATTCTAAAAAGCCGCCCACCAAGCGCGACGCGCCTGCCGTGACAAAGTCTCCGGAACGGAAAACTGTCCAGACACCTCAAAAGCGATTGAAGAAGGCACCTCGTAAGTGCACTTTTGAGGATCCGTTCGCGTTCAACGAAGATGACGCACTTCTCGCGAGTCAGGACGTGGAGACTCCGCCGGTTTTTGGCAAAGTCGTGAAGAGAATTCGAGCTCCCCTCGCCGACGCCGCAAACACGCAAGCAAAACCGAAGAAAGCGCAGCTCCAACTCCAGAAAACAAACGTCAAGAATGTTGACAGCGACGCACCACCCCGAAAAGTGCTCATGAAAATGTCTCCGTGCCACTCCACGACTCAGTCCGCGCATCCAGGCACGCAGCCTGGCGTCGAAAAAGATTTGGCCGCGCGCGACGATCGAAAACAACCACGCGCAGACAAGCCAAACGCCGTCCAAGTACCGGTTACGCGTCAATTACGGCAACGCAGTGGTACGAGCGAGCAAAAAACTGCGCACTGGTGGTGTAGCACGAACTTTTCTTGGGAGCGAAAGTCGCCAACGGAAAGCTGACGATGCGTTGACACGTCGCCTCGTCGCGTGACGAATGAAACGAAGATACGATAGACACGCGAATTATGTTGTAACACGAACAGAAAGCACGGACACGCGTTCCCGAACGATGTTCACGGCGCGAGGTGTCATCAGAAACGCCGAAAACGTGAAGATTAGTCGCTCGACTCGCGCACATCGGTCGGTCGGACAGGCGCACGGTTGGTCGCGAGACACCTCGCCGCGCGACTCGCACGCGCGCGTGCGCGCGGCGCGGCGCCCGCCAGGCGCGTACCCAAAGGTGCTCAATCGTTTCTCGCGCCGAGAAGCGTCTCTCAGGCGAGCTGGCCGTCGCGTTGCGCGCGGGGGACGATTCGATTCATTGATTCCGATTCGTTCGAGTCGTACCTCAGCAGCGGGCGACGACGCGAAGGCGTACCGTGCGACATGGAGGAAGCCCGCGAGTCGCGGTCGTTTTCGTCGCCCTCCCCGCGATCCACGTCGCACGGAACGCTCATGCGTCAAGCGCGAGCGGCGAGGGGCATGTTGGAACGAGCGGCGAAAGCGTGCGAAACCGAACTCAGGGGAAGCGAAGATGATCCTTCGCGAGACGTAATCGCGAACGACGTGAACGCGATGAAACGTCTCGTCCTCGCGCTGCTGAGCGCGAGCGATGACGGAATCGTGCGAGTCGCGTTGGGTGTCATGGACGGGCTCAAGACGGCGCTGCGCTCTCCGAGAGAGGCGGACGACGACGTCAGGCGAGAGATTTGCGTCGTCGTCTTGTTCGGGCTCAGCAAACTCATCGAGGTGAGAGAAGATTTGCTCGAGTCCGAGGAGTGCGATGAAGACGCCTCGGAGGAAGAGCTGAGAGTCGCGTGTAAAGTCCCCGGGATGGCATTTGAAGAACGCGCGGCGAGCGTGACGAAGTACGTAGACTTTGTATCTGCTAGATCGCGCAAAGTCGCGTTGAGCTCGATGACCGCCTCGAAGTCAACGGAAGAGAACGCAGGTTCTGAGAAAAAGAAGAGCGTCGTCGGTGGTCTCGCGCGCGCTTTCGCATCGAAACAGAACCTGAGTGAAACGAACACACCGTATGCAAGCGACGATGAGATGGACAGAGGTAAGAGACAATCGACTAGTTCCCTGTGTGCTTCACCGAGTAGAATATTTTACTCGCCAGAAGTCTTGAATGGGTCAGGTGTGACAGTGGACGAAGCAATAGTCGCGCCACAGGGGACACTGATCTGCCGAATATGCGAGCAACCCATCCCGCGGCACTTGATGGCAGATCACAACGCTACGTGTACCGGATTTCGCTCCTCGTCTTTATGCTCGAGCGGCGAAGTCACCCCACGGACATCCGGTTCTTTATGTGCGGAAGAAGTTGATATGCTGGATAAAGTCACCATCGACGACTTTCGAATCATCAAACTGATAAGTAGCGGAGCGTACAGCAGAGTGTTTCTCGCTCAAAAACGCGCAACCGGTGATCTGTATGCAGTCAAAGCGATGCGAAAGCATGATCTTGCGTATAAAAACATGATGGAACAAGTGATTGCAGAGAGGGATGCACTCATCGCCGCGGCGAATCCATTCACGATTAAACTATACTACTCCTTCACATCGGCGAGGCACGTGTATCTCGTCACCGAGTACGCCAACGGAGGCGATTTGTATAGTCTTCTGACACAACTTGGGCGCTTGAGTGAAACGAATGCGCGGCAGTATTGTTCTGAAATAGTGCTCGCTTTGGAGTACGTGCATTCACAAGGCATCACACACAGAGATTTGAAACCTGGAAATTGTCTGATCTCGGCTGACGGACACATCAAACTTGCCGATTTTGGTCTTTCACGAATTCACAGAGACGTTGACGAGACAATAGGGAGCGGTAGCGATTCGCCGACGCCGTATACCACGTCTGCAGTGTCACCGAGTAGTCCTGGCTCATCGTTCCGCATCCCTGGTCGCGAGTCGACAATTACGAATAGCCCGATACAGAGAATGAGCCTTCAGGCGAGTACGAGACTCAGCCCGAGCCATAGTCCATCTCGTCAAGTGCACAAAAGGTCGGCTTCGAGGCACGGATCCGGACCTAAAGGGACACCAGACTATCTGGCGCCTGAGATCTTACTATGTGAGCCGTGCGGTCAAGCTGGAGATTGGTGGGCGCTGGGCGCCATCACCTATGAAATGCTCGTCGGCGTCCCTCCTTTCAACGCGTCCACTCCTCTAGCTATTTTCTCAAGAATCATCACTGGAACGGTGGAATGGCCGGAGGAGGAGAATAGATTTAGCCAGGAGGCGCTGACTTTCGTCGAGTCTTTGCTGAACCATAACGTCGAAGAACGTCTGGGAACGATCGCCGGCGCCGACGAAGTGAAAGCTCACAGTTGGTTCACGACGGTTAATTGGGAACATGTGTACGATAAGAGCGCCCCGAGCGTGTTCGTCCCGAAACCTGAAAATCTCGGTGACACTTCATACTTTGTGCCGTCGTCGAACACGAACTCAAACGTGGATTATCCTCAAGAAGGGAGGAGAGCGAGCGAATCTCAGGCGAGCGAAGAAGCCGTCCTCATGGCGGACAATTCGGATGAAGAAGAGCTGCTAGAGAACGACGATGGACATCTGAGCGAGTTTACTTATACGAATCTCGCTGAACTCGCGATGCGCAATATTAATGTTTCAAGTGGCGTGCCAGCGCAGACGAGTTCTGGTCTACCGAGACGCGGTTCAATCGAACACGATTTGTCTAAACCTGAGTAATACAAGATAATACAATATTAGCCCCGTAGCAACGTACCAGCACAACACGATCACAGCACATGCTCAACCAATATCTCTTCTAAGAAGTACTCTCGGCGGGCGACCGTGCGTTTGCGACACGGCGGCGGGCTCTCGCGATTCCTCCTCAAATCCCAATGCGGCGTACAGACTTTTCGCCGCGACATTCGAGAGCTCCGCGTGAACGTACACAGACTTCACGTCCTTGAAATCATCCCGAGCGACCTGTAACGCGTGTTCGATCATGCGTCGAGCGATCCCTTGGCGTCGCGCGGGCGGCAAGACGCTGATGTTTGATAGATACGCGCGCTTTCCCGAGCTGGAAGATCCAGCCAACTCCTCAGCCGGTAACCGACTGCCCACGTTGACGTCGAGCGAACCCACGACCAATGACGACTCGAAACCCTCTCGGATCGACAGACACTCGGGATCTAGATCACGAAGATCGTACCCGACCGGCAGATCACCGTTGCGCAGAGGCATGCGAGCGAGCACGAGCGCGACGTCGACGTTTTCGTATCCAGGTTCCTTGTCCCCATCCAGCCGAAGTTTGTTCCCGAGACACGCGGACTCCCCGTCCACCTTCATCGCGATCTGCGCGCGCTTGGCGAACGCCGAGCGGTTGCTCGGGACGTTTTGCGCGAACGCCAACGCTCGACACGCGGCGGCGGCGCGGACGTCCCCGCGCGAGGTTGACGTTTCGACGACGAGCGCAGCCGCCGCGGACGAGCCAGACGCCGCCGGGCATCGCGCGCGCGCGCCTCGGTCGCTAGATGGGAGCGACGGACGCGATGTCGTTCGCGGCACCGCCGCGCGCGTTGCGATCGACGACATGGACGAGCGTCCGTCGAGGGAGTGAGTGAGGGAGGTTCCGGAAATCTTATGTACACGTGTTCATTTTTCACTCGTTCGGTTCGCGATCAACGGGGAGCATCCCACGAAGTGACGCCGGTGACTCGATTGTAGTAGTACGGTTTGCCCTCCGGCGTGTGATACGTCGTCCAGTCACTCTGTGCGTTGGATGCGCCGTACGCGGCTGAGTAGTACTCGCTCTCGGGCGCGCTCGGAGGAGCTTCGAAAGCCGCCGCCCCGGCAGCCGTGGATGGGTGTGCGAACGGTAGCGGCGGCAACGAGACGTATGCGGATCCCTGAGATTGTGGTGGCTGACTCTGCGTGCGAGGAGAAGTATAATCCTGCACTTCGATTTGAATGTTTGAAGTATCGGGAAAACGCGCCGCGGGCGCCACAGCAGACGGCGGCGTGGAAACGTGCGCAAAACCTTGACGCAATTGTTCCGCGGAAGACGATGCGGCGGCGTGTGATGACGACGATCGACTGTTCATCGCATTCTGGATCGCCTCCATCCACTGTGCGCGTTCCCGATCGGAATCAGCCACGAGGAACTTTGCTCCGATTCGTTCCGGTAACGCACCTCCGAGATGGATCGCGAACGGTCTACCCGCCGCAGCTTCTGAAGCTGCAGATACGCTATCGATTGCATCGAGTGGAATAGTACCGCGCGAGACGGAGCGATCGTTCACGACGTTTGTTTTGAACCATACCAGATATCCCTCCTTCAAAACGAACCATCGCTTTCGCCACGTGCGCAACATCTCGCCTTGCTTTGTCAACCATCCCGAGTACTCCGGGGACTCCCAAAACCGTATCGACTGAAAACTCGAAGACATCGCACCGGGCACCGCGCTCGATGCCTTCAAGTTCGTCCACTCCGAACCGCTCGAGACTATGGTGTCCATGGCGTCGAATCCGTTCAACTCACACCACTGAAATGCGGAAGTTGTCAGGACGTCCACGAGGGCTGAAATCGTACCCGAATCCGCGCTCAGAGAGACCATTCTCTCGCCAGAACTATCTTTCGCGTGTATGGTCAAAATCGTGGAATCCACGACGGACCACTTGGCGATTCTCGGCAACTCAAACGTTTGTCTCGTGCGCGTCACGTCGTCGCCGGCGAAACATTTCACTCCATTCAGTCCCATCTGCACGATCACATCCTCTATGTCGTCACCATCGGCCGTCGGCAGCGACATGCACCGATACCGGACGTTCCCCGAGGGCGCACCCGGGATCTCACTCGGTTTCGCCGCTCTCGCCCCGCTCGCGACGGTTGAGGACGGAGTCTGAGCGCTCCTTTGACCGTCGTACGCCCCCGCCATGACCGCCGATCCGTGATTGCTCGGCGACGCCGCGACGTACGACGACGTCGGGTACATCACGGGCGCCGGGGCGTACGGATCGGCGTTATACGGGTCCATGGCGCACGGAGCGCCGCGCTCAATTCCACCGGATTCGCGTCGTCGTTCGACAGTCTCGCGCGCGTCTATCAGACGTCGCCGCGCGCGCGACGGGACTCGTTCGACGCGCGCGTTTGACTCGTACGATCGATCGCGCGATCGAGCGGAACCGAGAGACGTGGAGTGACGCGCGCGTCGAAGGATGCCGCTCTGGGTAGGCACCGCGACGCGACTCACAGGTGGACACTCGCTCGACGCGTAAGAGGACGAAAGAAACGTCGGACGAGGGGCGGAGTGAGTCAAAACATTATATATGTACAAAATTTTGAATCGTGATCTAACGGTGTCCCGTGAGACCAGATTCGACCGGCGAGGCGGTCTGCAAAAAGAGACGCGCGGCGTCGGCGAGTCGCCGAGCGCGCGCGGTACGTTCGTGAATCTAGAACTCTACGAATCTAGAGATGAATATGTAGCGCACTAGCGGAGTTTCATTCGTGAACATCTGGAGTGTTCATGGGAACGGGGGAAGTGAACGTCGCTCGCAACGCACCATCCTTGGAGGGGTCGTGCATGCCGCCGAAGACGGAGTTCGTCTTGTGGTCGCGAGGCGTCTTGAAGTCTCCACTGTTCCCGCTGTCTTCACTAAATAGCGGCACGGGTGCCTTCGCCGCCGATCCACGGATGCTATATTTACCCGGACCCGGACGCATACCCGGCGTGAGCGGAGACATGAAGCCGTTCGGTCGAAGCGGCGACATTTGCCCGGCGCGCACGGGGGACAGAGCGCTCTGCGGAATGGTGCTCGTGGAGAAGAACGGCGACAGTTGAACGCCCTCGGAGAGTAAGAGAGTTCTCAATGGAGATTGTTCAGCCGCGGACTTGGTCAAGTTAGAATACTCGGTCGAGATGTCATCCGCGTGCTCGAAAGAGCGGAACGGAGAGCCCAGAACCTTGTCAAACTTGTCCAACTTGAAGTCTTCGATGACGAGATCTTCCTCAAACGCCTTGTCTGGCACAGTGTTCGACACGTCGACGATATTCTTGACGCGTGACTTTGTCTTTTGCGTCTTCACAGCCTTGGTCGCATCGCCTCGAGGACCAGCGGGCGCGGAGCCGTCGTCTTTGTTCTTGCACCCTTCGCACTTGCAGTAATCCTGGCACTTGACGCCGGCTTGGAAGCATTCGCAGTACTTCTTCAGGCACGCGCTCTTCTTGCAGTTGCATCCCTTCGTGTGTCGCCCTTTGTCACCGTCCTCACCCATAATTTTACTCGCAAACGCGCTCGGATTTCGCAACTGGATCTGTTCGCGCGTTTTTTCCACGATGGCGGAGTTCTCGACGGTGTTTTGGCATTGCTGGCACGAGCAATCCTTGCAAAAGATACCAGCCGCGAAGCACTCGCAGTAGAGCTTTAGACACTTGCTCTTCTTGCAGTTGCACTTTTTAACCTCCACCGGCGATTTGCACGCACCGGCAAACTTCGTGTTGGCGCTCGACGCAGAATTCTTACCGAGAGACGTGCGCTTGGCCGCGCTCTTGGCGACGGGCGTCTCCGTGTCAGAGCTTGGATAGCTCACGCGACGCGCGCTGCGAGTGCCGACGCGCGGAGAGTCGGCGTCAAAGTTTTTCAAAGTCTTCGTGAAGCCCTTGGTCCACTCAACGCTCGCACCCGTGGTGCTCGAGCGCTTCGTCACCGAATCCTCCTTCGGCAGTACGGAGCCTTGGCGAGACGCACCCGTATCGACGCCGAGCACAGAATCATCAAACTCATCGTACATGTTTTGTAACACGTATTGATCGTCTTGAAGCGCTTGCGCGTCAAGTTCAGCAAAATCAACGTTCAACTGCGCGTGAAATAACGCGATACGATCGCGACGGGTCAGTCTCTCGTCTGAGTGTCGAGTTCGACGCAACATCCCGACGAAACCAAATCAAGCAGGCACGCACGACGACGCGATCGAGCGCCATCGCGCGCGTTCAACGCAAACACACTCGCTTTACGTACCTGTCTTCGCGCGTTCGTCGCGCGTTCACCAGATCCAGCACCCGCGGCGCCGCCTCTTCGAAGCGACGCCTCGGCGGAGAGCGCCAGTCGCTCGACGGCGGACATCCCGCGTTCGCTCCTCTTTTCGACACCACGCTCGCTGCTCGCGCGTTCGTCATCGCTCACCGTCAGTCCCTCGCGTTCGTTTCCATCCGATCCACCCCTCTCGCGCATCTCTGGACGTTTGCACGAGCGTCCATCGCCCCTCCCGCCGCGTCTCGCCGCCGTCGCCCATCCCACCACCCATCGCGCCCGCCCGCCTCCCTCGCCCATCGCCATCGCCCTCCCTCGCGCGCGTCTCGCGTCTCGCGTCTCGCGCACCTCATCGATCTCGACGGAGAATTAAATCCCGCCCCTCTCCCGCGTCCGTCCTCACCCTCGTCCTCGCCCGCGCGCTCGCCGACGCCGACGTCGCGCCCGCGCGTCGTCATCGCGATCGGGCTCAGACTGGACGCGCAAAAGTTGAAGAATCCCGGCGACCCGAGAAGCGCGGTGACCTGTTCGTTCGACGCGCGACATCGTCAGTACGCACGAATAATTTCTTTCCCACCCTTCCCCGATCGCGCGCGTCCTCGCGCGCGCTCGCGCGCCCCCCGCACACGCGCGCGCCCCCCGCACGCGCGTCTCCGGCAAAACGCGCGGGAAAATCGCGATTGTCAGCGTCTCGCGCGCACGCACGTCGTCCGCGCTCGGCGCGACGCGTTCCGGGGTCCGACACCCCGCGTTCGCGTCCACGGCGTCACCACCGCCATCGCTCGTCGACTCGCTCGTCGACGCCGAGCCTCCGCGTCGTCGCGTCGCTCGCGTGCGCGCCCCCATCGGACGCCGAGTGACGCGCGGCGCGCGCGACGTTTGGGACATCGACTCGACTCGATCGATCGATCGTCCCGCGCGCATCGATCGATCGATCGATCGATCGATCGAGTCGAGTCGATCGATCGGTCGATCGAGATTCGATCGCAATCTCGAGTCGATCGCGCGCGACGACGTGGGGGCTGGCTGTCGTTCGGACGTTTGAACTCGACGAGTGTTGACTCGCCGAGTGGGAGGGGGGCGGTCGGTCGACAGGTCGTGGGAGACTCGAACGGGCGAGCGGTCGAGCGAGCGCGCGAGCGTGCGAGCGGTCGCGCGAGCGTGCGTGCGTGCGGTCGTGTGAGCGTGCGTGCGAGCGTGCGAGCGAGCGAGAGGTCGACGGTGGATGCCGGGCGCGGGGGAGACGAGGCTGGGGACGCTTTCCGTGATGGTACAACGCGGCGGGGCGGCGGGCGGCGCGCGCGTCATCGTCGCGCGCCGGGACGACGGGCGCGAACGACGCGACGTTGGCCGGTGGGTGCGGTGGTGGGCGCGGCGCCGGCGCCGGCGCCGGCGGAGAAGGCGAACGGGGAGGCGGCGGCGGGTCCGGCGGAGGCGGAGAAGGGGTTGGGGGTGGAGGCGGACGCCGCGGCGGAGGCTCCGAAGGCGAAACCCGGCGTCGAGGCTTGTGGTTTGGACGCGGTGGCCGTGAAGGAGAAGGCGGGCGTGGACGTCGAGGTAGCGGGCGCGCCGGCGTCGGCGGGTGGGGCGTCTTTGGCGTCGGCGGGTGGGGCGTTTTTGGCGTCGGCGGGTGGGGCGTCTTTGGCGTCGGCGGGCGCCGTCTTCGCCGCCGCGTCGTCTGTTTTCGTCGATTTGAATTCCGCCAGCGTGGCGCCGAAAATGCTCGGTTCTTCCGTCTTCTTCTTCGTCGTCGCGGCCGTCGTGGTCGTCGAGGTCGACGGCGCCGCGAGCGCGGGCGCTCTCGTCGCCTCTAATTTTTCTCGCTCCGCCCTGTCCTCCTCGAGCTCGTCCAACTCCACCGGTCGCGCCGACGCCGCCGACCCTCGTCGAGGTCCGCGCAGCGTCAATCCACGCCTCGTCGGCGTTCCCGGTCGCACCGGCGCCTCCACCCTCGACGAAAATTTGGTCAAACGCTTGAACGCGTCCAGTCTCCCGGTTTTCAACACGTTCACCGCGACGAACGCCGGCGTGACTCCCGCGCCCGCCTCCACCGACGACGACGTCCTTCGTCGGTGCGTCGCCGGCGCGTCATCATCGCCTTCATCACCACTCGCCCTTTTTCGCTTCACCCGCGTCGATCGAGGCGTCCCCGCGCCTCGGGCGTCCTCGCCCACGCGCGCGCGCTTGTCGCGCCGCGCCTCCTCGTCCCCCGTCGCGTCTCTCGGCGCCGGACTCTCTCGACCGCGTTTCGTCCCGATCGCGACCGCGACGGCGTCTCGCGCGAATCGAGTCTTCCCTCCGATCGACGCGGACGCGGACGCCGAGTCCCGTCGACTCCCGGGCGTGTCGGCGTTCGCGAACGACCTCGAGAGTCGTCGCGGCGCGAGGATGGATTTCATGCTCGACGCCGGCGAGCGCGCGGGGTCCTCGGGCGCGCCGCCGCCGAGGTAGGCGGCGAAGACGCGACGAACGGTCTCCATGCGCGCGTCGTCGAGTCGAACTCGGCCGACGACGCGAGGCGAAGTGACGTCGAGGGACTCGCGCGGGTTTAGGAGGCGCGCCGCGCTCGCGCGGCGTTCATTCTACGAGCAAATACTTCTACAAGCGAATACTTCTACGTCATCGCTCGCGCGGTGATGTCGCGCGCGCGCGATGGATATTATTTAATGTAGCGCACTCATAATCCCTCGCCTTCGTCCCAACAATCGTTGAGGAATTCCACCATCTCGGCGAGCGGAATGGCCGTCTTGAACGGTCCGGAGTGCGATCTCGCCACGCCGAGGAACGAATCGTACGACGCGTGGCGAGGGATGCACTTCTTCTTATCCGACGCCACTTTCTTCGCCCGACCTCTCGATCGTCCCGGATTCACCCACATCTGTCGCCGTTTCAACCAAAACAACAGCGCCGGATTCGTCGCCACGCCGTTGAGCGCGTTAAAGTTATACGTCGCCCTGTCCAGACCCATGTCCGGTTCCCTTCCCGACCCTTCGCTCTCCGACGCGTCCGAGACATCACCCACGTCTTCGTCTCGAGCGTCCCCGACGCACGCATCGTCGTCCACCACCCTTCCTCCTCGATTCCTTCGACTCCGCTTCCCGCGCCTCCGCGTCCCGCCGTCTTCGCCCGCGCGTCCCGCGCGTCCCGCGCGTCCCGCGCCCTCCCCACCCCTCCCCACCTCCGTCCCCGTCGTCCACCTCACCGCGACCGAATCTTCCTCTCTACCCCCACCGCGCTCTCGCGCGCCGAAACACGCGAACACCATCGACCACGCGTCGTCAACGTCGATCGCCCCCACCCGCCGTCACCCACCCGTCCCCGCGCGTCGTCGTCGCTCGATCGAATCGCGCCGTCGTCGCGTCCGCGTCGCCTCCGCAGACGCGACGAGACGACGACACTTTTTTGTCTTCGTCCGATCGATCGTCTCGATCGTCCACGCGCGCGTCGCGTCGACGACTCGCGCGAATCGCGCCCAATCCATCCACGGGCACGGGCAACGTCACGGTCGGGGAACGAATGCATGAATTGCATGAATTGGAATTGAATTGCATTGAATTGTCGATGCGATGACGTCGTGCGTCGTCACACGCCGACGCGCGCGCCCGACTCGAGGGAACCACTCGACCGTACACGTTTACGAGACCGCACGCGGCGCGCCGACGCATCATGGTTCGCGCGAGCACGCTCGCGTTACACCTCAACGCGCTGCAATGCGCGCTGGGATTGGAAATTTTGTCGATGGCGCATCCGCGCTCGGCGGTCTTTGCGTTCGTGCCGACGATACTCTCGGGACCGTTGAGAGGAACGGTGATGCAAACGGTGCGATCGAGCGCGGGCGCGTTCATCGTGTCGCTGTTCGGATCTCTGTTGGCGGTGAGCGGATTGGCGAGCGTGCTCAAGCTCAGGGACCGCACGACGCGCGTGGGCGAAAAGTGGTTCGCGATGGCGCACGGCGCGTTGGCGATGAACTGCTTCGCGTTCAGAGGTCGCGTGCAAAACGCGTTCCCGTTGCTCTTCGTCGCGCACGCCGTGGTGGCGATTCTCTTCCATCTCGGGGATGATTTCGTCGTCCCGCTCAAGTTTCCCAAAGCGCTCGGCGGCGGGAAAAAGACGAAGCGCGCCGCCGGCGCCAAGAAACCGGCCAAGAAATCCTCCTCCAAGAAGGCGCCGTCTCGAACGTCGTCTCGCAACAAATCGACTCGACGAGGATGAGAGACGCGACGGGACGCACGCGTCGAACGTCGCTTTCGAGACTTGGCGTCGACCCCGTCCGGCGGCCGTCACCGACCGACCGACCGACCGACCGCAACGACGGATGACACGACACACACGACACAAAAAAATAACGGGATCGAGTACGTATCCCTTGACTATGTATACACACATCACATGCATCATACACAAAAATACATGACATCCCATACATTCGCACACACACGCCCATCTCGCTCGCACACATACGTACGCACGCGCGACGCGTCGACGCGCGGTCGGTCGGTCGCCCCCCCGCGCGCGTCGTCACTCTCGAGAACGAATCGATCGCGCTCATCATGTCTGCCTTTACCACCTCCTTCACCGGCGTTCGCGTCGTCTCCAAGACCGCGGTCGCGAAGAAGTCCGTCTCCACCAAGGCGGTCGCGTCCATGGAAAACGTCAAGAAGGTGCGCGCGTCGGTCGCCCGCGGTGACGCGGATCGCTCGATCCGCGGTGGGGATCGCGCGGTGGCGGGTGTCGTTCGAGCGCGCGCGTGGACGCGGCGACGCGATCGCGCGTCGACGCGCGTTGGCGATGGATGGGAAAAAATAGAAAGATGCGAGTGACGCCGCGCGGGCGTCGAGACGCGTCGACGCGCGCGCGACATTCGAGGGAATTCGACGACTGACCTACCGGCGCCCCGTGTTTCCCGCAGGCTGCCGTCGTCGCGGCGACCACGCTCGCGATGTCCTCCCCGGCGTTCGCGGCCACCATCAAGCTCGGCGGTGACAACGGCGAGCTCGGCTTCTTCGTACGTTGACGCGACGCGACGACGCGACGCGACGCGACGACGCGCATCGGCGCGCATCGACCGGTGCGCGGGTTGGGGAGATACAGACGTCACCCCCGAGGGGGTGGTTTTTGAGTCGTGATTCGTCCTTCTTCCATATCGAGGATGACGAGGATCGAATCACGTCCCGAGTGGGAAGGGACTCGAGGGGAGGAACCGAGGACTGACGAGCGTTTTGTGTTTTCGTGTGCGCGCGCAGCCGTCGTCCTTGACCGTCAAGGCTGGTGAGACGGTTGAATTCGTCAACAACAAGGCGTTCCCGCACAACGTCGTCTTCGACGAAGACGCCGTTCCGGATGGCGTCAACGCCGACGCGATCTCCCACGAGGACTACTTGAACGGCCCGGGCGAAAAGGTGAGCAACAAGTTCGACAAGGCTGGTACCTACGAGTTCTACTGCGAGCCGCACCAAGGTGCCGGCATGCAAGGTAAGATCATCGTCCAATAAGTGGCGAAACGTGATCGAACCTCGACGCGACACGGCGCTCGCGACGCTCGTCTCGGCGAGCCGGCGAGAGACGCGCGCGTCGGTGAATGCTCATCATATTCCGAGCCAGACGCCCCGCGTTGGTGCGGAAGACACAGGATAAAATATTAATAAACCAATGAATTACATTGATGTATGCGCGCGCCGTCAACACGTCGTCAACACTCACAAACTCGTCGTATTAATTATACTCGCGAGACTGCTACTCGTCTTTGCACGAATCACTCGGCGACGCGCGCGAACGCGACGGATCCCGCGTGCGGATCCGCGCTCATGAATCTCAACGTGATCGTTTCCCCGAGGATCGCCGGTTGTTCCAGTTTCACTACCGTCTCGTAACCAAGATCATCGAACACGACCAAGACGAGATCATCGCCGCGAATAAATTTAACCACGGTGGCGCGCCATCTCGCCCCCGCGGGTTGCGCCGCGAAGTACACCGCCGACCAATACTTAGTCGTCTCGCGCTGCGACCGTATCGCGCCCCCGACCGTATCGCCGACGTTTTCTATGATATCGTCTAGCGTCGGCGCGTCGAAAGGTAAGGGATCACCGCGGAGGTGCGCCTTGATTTGGTAGTGCGCCAACATGTCCGTGTATCGCCGAATGGGCGACGTAAACTGCACGTACGCATTCAAGCCAAGACTGTAATGCGGGCGAGGCGTGGAGCCGATCGTGGACGACGTCATGGTCGAACGCATCGCCATGTCCTGACATATCCCCTCCGGGATCACGTCCCATTCATCGTCCGACATCAGACGCGGTTCGCCCTGGCCGCGATACGGAAGCGGAATGTTTTCGCGTTCGCCAAATCGCGCCACGACGTCGCCGGCGAGAATCATGAGTTCGGTGACGAGCATGCGTGACGCGGTGTGCACATCTGCCAGAGACATCGTCACCTTGACATCGTCGCCTCCACCGCGCGCGGTCGCGCCCTCGACGTTTAAATCGTTCTCCGGTAACATGATGGTGATGGACCCGTCCTCGGCTCTTCGTTCATCTCTCGCGAGAGCCACCTTGTACAACAAACGGAGGTTTTGGTCGCAGTCAACGCTGTCCAGAGCAGCATCGACGTCTTTGTACGTCCATCTCTTGGTCAATCGGATCAGACTCGGCATGATTTCAAAGTCCAAGACGTTCCCTTCAACGTCCACGTCGGCGCGCACCGACATTGCCTCGCTCGTCTCCGAACCAGCACCGAGCGACATGGGTCCGGCGGCGATATCGAGCGGAAACATGGGAACGACTTCCGAGGGATAATAGAGCGTCGTCGCTCGCTCGCGCGCGACGTCGTCGAGGGGTGACCCCGGGGAAACCAGACGCGTGGGGTCGGCGATGTGTATCCACACTCGAATTTGTCCGTCGTCGCCCAACGCCTCGGCGCTCACCGCGTCGTCCACCTCGACGGTACCGGCATCGTCGATGGCGTACGCCTCGAGATGCGTCAAATCAACGCGCGACGCCGCATCCGCGTCGCCCGGTGGGTTCGAGAGGACGCTCGCGCACGCCGCGAGCGCTTCTTTGGGGAAGTCTATTTGTACGCCGTATTTGCGCACGGCTAAATTTTCGTGCGCGCTCCAGGTCCCCGTCGCGACGAGCGTCTTCAACGCCCCTTCGGGCGAACGCATGAACCCGAGCTTACCCAATAAATCATCCGCCATCGCTTTCTCGCCCGCGTTGTGATGTTTCTCTCCGAGAGCGTACGCCTCGAGCGCCTCCAACCTGCGCGCGCGCGCGTCGTCACCCTCCTCGTCCCGTCTCCACAGCGTCGCCCTGTCCGGCTTCGATCCCGCCACCGCCGCCACGGCGGCTTGAATTTCCTCTAAGAATACATTTTCAACGTTCGCCGCGCGCGTCTCCGCCTCCCGTTTCCGCTTCAAAGCCTCTATTTGATCGCTCGAACGCGCCTCGTACGTCCCCTTCGCCTTGAGCTTGAAATACATCCCGCCCGCGGGCGAACTCAACAGTCGATGCGCCGCGAACGCGTTCGCCCCCACCGCGACCTCCTCACCCCCAAACATCAACTCGCTCACGTACGCCGCGTCGCACACCGCCCCATCCTCCACCCCGAACTCATCGATCAACTCCCACGCCGCCGCCAACGCCTTCTCCGCGTCCCGTCCCTCCGCGCGCGTCGCGAACGCCTCCATCCCATCCACGTCCGCGTCCGCCCCGAAATTCATCTCGATCGCCTTCACACTCACCTTGACCGATTCCCCGTTCGGCGCCTCGCGCACGACGTACGCCGCTTTCCCATCCTTTCGCTCGACCCGTCCCACCCGCGTCGCGCCTCGCCGCGCGTACGCCACCCCGTCCCCGGTCTCAACCTCTCGCGTCGACGCTCGCGCGAGCCCCCCGTTCCTTCGTCCGCTCGCGCGCCGTCCGTACGCGCGCGCGACGAACGTCACCGCGGGCGTCCACCGCTCCCCGCGCGTCGTCGTCGTCGCCTTCGTCGTCGCGCACGTCGCGCTCGTCGTCGTCGAACGCGCGCGTCCGACGCCCCTCGGCCCCGCGGCGGCGCGCGACGCGCACGTCGCGGCGACGACGACCGACGACGAGAGCGCGCGAGACATCGTCCACCACCGCGCGAGTCGCGTCGTCGCCGCGCGTCGCATGCGCCGGCGCGCGCGCGCGTGTGACGACGACCGCGCGTCGCCGTCTGTTCGTCTCTCGACACGTCGACGCGCGAACGCGCGCGAGAGAGCGCGAGCGAGCGACCCGCGATCGAGCGAGACGACGCGCGAGGGTGTTCGCTCGAGATGTCCCCGGCGGACGCCGCGCGCGCGAGCGCGAGCGCGCGCGTGGAACCGATGAGCGGGACTCGAATTTCAAATCGCGTCACCTCGGGCGCGGTCGTGCGCGCGCGGTTCGCCGAGCGACGTCTGTGCGCGATCGGTGAGCTCGAGAGGGAAATCGTGGGGAAGTATGGGTTCGTCGGCGTCGTCACCGAGGTGCGAGCGCGGAAGAGCGCGGGTGGGAGGGCGTACGCGACGTGGGAGGTGAGCGAGCTCAGGAGCGGGGGCGCGAGGACGACGGTGTCGGTGTTCGGAGAAGCGTTTTCGGCGCACGGTGGAGACGAGAGAGGGGCTTTGGGTCACATCTGGGCGGTGTTTGATGGGAAGTTCTATCGATCGCGGAGCGTGAGCGTGGAGGAGTCGTCGCAATTGTTGAAGATTGGTCGCGCGACGGATTTCGGCGTGTGCAAGGCGGTGAAGCGGGACGGCGATAAGTGTACCAAGGCGGTGAACGTGAGTGAGTGTAAATTCTGTGAGTTTCACGTGCCCAAGGCGATCAAGGACGTGGCGAACGCGTCGCGGGTGATGACGGGGAAGAGGAACGCGGAGGGTGAATTCAAGGTGGGGTTGCAAAAGTACGGCGCGGCGATGCAACCGTTGAAATCCGGAGCGGGAAGCCGTCTCGCGCGTCCCGGCGAGGGCGCGCTGAGCGGAGCGCCGCCGCCGAGCGCTCGAGCGAAGCAAATATTAAAGCAGAGCAACGTGCACGTACCGCGTGCGGCGTTTCAATCGAAACGGGAATTCGCACCCGCGCGAAAAACGTCGACGGCTTCCAAAACGATGGCGCTCTACGACGAAGACGAATTCGAGGACGACGAGGCGACGCTCGAGGCGTTGGCCAAGCAACACGCGTCGTCCATCGCGCAGGTTCGAAAGGACACAGAACGCGCGAAGCAGCGAGCCGCGGCTGAACGTCTCAAAGCGTCCGGGTTGACGCTGACGAAGACCGATCCGAACGATACGTCGGCGAAAAAACCGACGGCGCCAGTCGTCGCCAAGCCTAAACCGCTCCCCGACGCGCTCAAGTCGTACGGATTACAGACGGTGGACACGGTGGAACAGTTACAGAAGAAACTCAAGGCGGAGATCGTGCGTAGAAAAGAACTCGAGGCGGAAAACGAAGAGCTGCGAAGACAATTAGCCGAGGCGCGAGGCGACGCTCCGCCTCGTCCGGCGATGAGAGACGTTTCAAACTCCGCGAAGGCGTCCGCGGGGACGAAGCAGTCCGGAGCGATGTCGAAGACGCAGATGCTCTTCGGTCACGTGGGGGCGGCGAATATGAAATCGCGGTACGAAAAGGATGCCGACGCGGAAGATGACGAGGCGATGATGAAAAGGCTCGACACGTTGGAGGAGCGCGATCAACTCGCGGCGCAACTGGCGAAGAAAATGGAAACTAAGGTGAAGGTGTACCACTGCACCGTGTGCAAAAAGAAGACGCGATTTATCGATCGTGACACGTGCGGCGCGCACATGCACGCCGTCAAACAAGTTGACGCGACGATGCGGTACTTCAAGTGCAAGGCGTGCAATCAAACCAACACGTCGTACGATGCCTTCATGCCGACGCGTTGCGAGAGAAACGGTTGCACGAGCGTGGTCTTCGATCGGGTCAGCGCGGCGGACGTGACGGCGGCGGCGAAACCGAGGAAGGACGAAATGATCGCGGCCGAAGCGGCGGCCGGGGGTCAAGTGGCGTCGAGAGACGCGCTCGCGCCGAGGGGCGTCGAACACGGATTTCGACTCGACACGATTCACGGATAGGCGACGATTATGTAGTTTTAGAAACAGAAATGAATGGTACAAATATCTACGTACACACTAATGTGTCGTGCTATAATTCTACGCGCTCGTTCTACTCGCGAGCTCTTGTTCGAGCGGTTTCACGTAACGCTCCTCGACGTCTGGTTGCAGCTCGGCGGCTTCTCGAAGAATTTCCAACGCTCGCTCCGGGTCGCCGTTGAGCTTCAGCGCGCTCGCCAACGCCACCTTGATGCTCGCATCGGACGCATTCAATCTATTCGCCTCTCCGAGCGCCTCACTCGCCATGCCTAAATCACCCACGCGCGCTCTCGCGACGCCCGCCCCCATGAGCGCTCTCGAGCGTTGGGAAGGATCGGGTTCGACGCGCGCCGAGTACTCATACGCCAGCGCCGATTTTTTCCAATCTTTCAACACCGCGTACGTCTGACCCAAGGCGAACAAGACCGATGGATGCGCCTTGCCCAAATCTTCTCCTCTGATCGGCGCCGACGCGTCGGCATCACTCGAGGAGCGCGCCTCGTCGGCTCTCACGGCTTGAAGCAACAGGTTGACGGCGAGCGGATTGTTGTTGTCGGCGCGCGCCTTGGCCGCGGATTTGACGAGCTCCAACACCTTCGCGGACATGGGCACGTGTTCACTACCACCACCCCGACTCGTCGCGATCTCACGCGTCGCCTCGGCGAGTTTATTCACGCCGAGCGCCTCTCTCGCGAACGGCGTGGACAACGCTCTGTTTTGCGCCAACGCGAAGACGCTCGACGAGAGCCAATAACAGTGCACCGCCTGCGGAAGCTGCAATCCCACCACCAACATCGGCAGCGTCATCCACTCCAAGAACAATTTGAACATCGTCATCCCTCGCGAATTTTGCGCCGCCGTGGCGAAATTCGCGTTCACGTTGGCGAACAACGCCGCCGCCGTGAGCACCGGAAGAATGCCGCCGTACGGCCCCATCGGCGCCGTCATCATCATCGCGTCCACTGCGGGCAACGTCAGATCGCTGAACCACGCGGTGCCGCCGACGTTCAATCCATTCATCGCCCCGTCCGCCGACAACCGTCGCACCGCCATCACCGCGCACACGAAGAATGGAATCTGCGTTATCGGTCCGACGACGAGCCACGCCGGATGCGCGCCGACGCCCGGCGTCTTTTCACGAATCTCTCGCACCGCCTCCATCACGTCTCGCATCCCCACTCGCTCCGCGTCTCCTCGCTTCTTTGCTTTCGCCATCGAACTCGCCGCGCTCACCGTCGCGCTCGCCTGTATCGTCTTCGCGGATATCGGCGCCGCGCACGCGCGCACGGCGACGGCGCCCACCCCCAGGGTGACCCACCACGGGGCGCCCGTGACGACGTGCGCGGTCGTCGCCGCGTCCACCGCGGCGCTCACCGGATCGAACAAGGACGCCGACGAGGACGCGACGGCCGTCGACGTCGAGGAGGCGACGCCGCGCGACGCGCGCGAGGGTGAAGACGGGGACGGGTCGAGGCGACGCGTCGACGTCGATGGCGACGACGACGACGTCGACGCGAGCGACGCGCGCGCGAACGCGGCGGGAGCGCGCGCGGTGGGGTGCGCTCGCGCGCGCGCGTCGAGCGCGGACGCGCGACGAAGCGCGTCGAGCGCGCGACGACGCGACATGTCGCACGCGAGGCGCGCTGTGCGGACGCGCGGGGACGAAGACGCGGGAAGACGGCGGGACGCGTGGAATCAATCTGCGCGCGTGGCCATGACAATGGTGCGGGGGGTGACGTCGATATGACCGCGTTCAGACGTTTCTGTCCTCGGGGGCGACGTAATCTAAACCTAATGCCTCGAAGATGTCGCGCTCGTCTCGAGCGCGAACGCGCGAGAGCGTCGCCTGCGAACGGTCGGCGTACAAGCCTTTGTCCTGAAGATTGAATCCCTTTCGTTTCGCCCACAGACGCATGGAGCGATTGAATTTATCACTGCCGGTGAAATAGAGCAGCGCCGTGGGAAAGGACTCGGAATCGTAGACTTTGATGTCGATGCGTCGGTGCGTGGGCGGTTTCTCGTCGCCCTCGGCGAGAGGTTTCGGAAGCGACGCGACGCCCATGTACTGCGTCTCCGCGACTTGCAAGTCGTCCGTCAAGATACCACTTCGTGGACTAGGCCCCCCGGCGTGAAGATCGTTCAGAATGTGCATCAAGAGCTTATTCGCGAGCGAGTAGTCTTTGCACTCGACGAGAACGTCGATGTCGCCAGACGTGGCCTTACCGCGGCGAAACGAGCCGACGCAGTAAGACCGGACTTCATCTTCCATGAATGTGTTCGCAGCCTCGCGAACAGCGGTGGCGATATACGCCACCTCTTCTCGCGGGATTCGCTCTTGGAATTCCTCATAGTACTTGAGGCCGATCTGTTGCGTCGACGTGAGCGTATCTGGCGCGGCGCGTTTGCGCAAATCCGCGATGGATTTGAATCCCCGATTGAATAGGTTTCTCGCGGTCACGGGACCGACACCGTGGATACCGGATAACTCGACGCACGATCGAACGTCCGGTCTCGCGCGTAATTCTTCCAACGCCCGAAGCTTACCAGTGTTTAAGATTTCTCCCACGTACTTTCGAATTTTACTATCCGGCTTTTTCAACATTGGCACAGCGTCGCACTGCTCGACGGAGTCTATTTCAAAGTTCAACGAGCGTAACGCGCTCGCGGCGGCGGCGTATTGCTTCGCTCGATACACGTCGCGGAGAGCGTCGTCGTATATCTGCGCCATTTCCGCGAGCAAAGCGCCAATTTTCGCGTTACACTCCACTGGCATGGCTTTCTTATTTTGAGCGCCCGGTTGACACGAGAAAAACTGACGACTTCGTTCAAGTTTCTCGTGGTCGACCAAATCACTCGTCCAAACCATGCCGTATCCATCGGATCGGCGAACCGCGAGCGCCTGTTCGCGTTCCTTTCTCTCGCGCAGAGCCACCAATTTCTCGTCGACGCTCGACGTCGCCTCGCTTCCAGATCTCGCCACGCTAGGTAAAGCGGCCACGTGCTCGTGCGGCCTGAATTCAATCGCGAGTGGAAGTAACTGCGACTTTTTGAAACTTTCGGTGATCCATTCCGGCGTCACGCGCTCGACGTCGTCCCTGTTGATTGTTTCCAAGACGTGCGCGAGCGTCGCGCCCGCGTCGCTCGACACGACGTGCGTCACGCTCGCATCGGCTTCCTCGCACACGCTCCCACCCATTCGAATCACAGTGCGACCTAATATCCCTGCGCGCTTCTTCGGCACGTTGACAAAGTACGCGCGCACACCAGTCATCAAAGATCCGGCGTCCGCGACGGCTTTCGCGTCGTCCCGGTCCTCGTCTCCGTCGAGCGCGACACCGGCGAGTTCCGCCCTTTTCGCCAGTTCCCTGTACGTCTTCGGCGCACCGTCGTGCGCATCACCGATGGCGCTCGCGAACATAGCGGCGTTTCTCTCACAATCTCCCGTTTTCATATCGCTCGGAGTCTTGTCCTCGTCGTTCACCGACGACGACGCCTCGCGCCTCTCCGTCCCCGTCCTCGTCGGCGTCCTCGTCGATCGTCGCGCGAGATCTCCCGCGCGAAGCGATTTCGGCGCCCCTAAATCCATCGTCTCCGTTCCGTCGTCGCCGCCTCGATCGTTCGCGGCTCCGTCCAGCGTCGGGCGTCGTCGTCGTCGACTCCTTCGCGCGTCGCCGCCGCCGTCCAACAAACCCATCACCACCGCCTCGGCGTCGCGTTCTCGCTCTCCCCCATCACCACCCGCGTCCCCATTCCTCGAACGCCTCTTTCGCGTCTGCATCCGCACCCGACGCGCGGGGACTCCTCGCGCGGTGTCACGGCGTTCGATACCCGGCGTCGTCGCCGTCGTCGTCCGCCGAGACGGACAAATCTCGCACCGACGTCGTCTCGCTCCGTCCGTAGCTCAGATACGCCTCCTCGTCCTCTAATTCCTCTCCGTACCGCTCAGAATCCGTCCCCACGCCCTCCCGTCGTCCGTTCCCGCGCGTTCGCGTCTCCTCCTCGTCGCTCTCTCCCTCGCTCTCCCCCTCGCCCCCCCTCCCCGCGAGCGCCGCCGCCGCCTCTCGCTCCCTCGACGCGTGCGCGCTCGACCGCACCACCACCCGCGTCGCCCGCGCGCTCTCACCCCCCGCTCGCCCCTCTCGCGCGTCCCTCCCGCGCGACGGTCGTTCGCCCTCTCGTTCGATTCTTTCGGCGTTCGCGCACGTCGCGCGTCGCGCCGCGTCCCTGTCCTCCCCTCCGCCCGCCCCGAACTTGGAGAGCGCGCTCGCCGCGCCGATCGCGAACGTTCCCGCGTTCGGCGGCGCCGCGCGCATCCGTCGTCGACGTCCGGCGTCGCGCAGTGTCGAGCGCGCGATCGATCGATGTCGACATCGATCGGCGCTTCACACGTCGACTCGTCGACGCGCGCCCCGCGCTCGCGGCCGCGTCGTCTCGGACGTCTCCTCGCGCGTCTCTCGCGCCATGCGAAGACGCGCGAACGGCAAGGGCGCGAGCGGGAGGAGGGGAAGACGACGACGACTCCAACAGAATTTTGAGACGCTCGCGACCGATGACGGCGACGCCGACGGGGACGCCGACGCGCCGGTGGGCGAGGAAGAGGAGGAGACGCGCGAGAACGGTCCGTCGGCGTCGCTCGTGGCGCTGTGGAGACGACACAGCGCGAGCTCGGTGGAGGCGTCGTCGCCGAGATCGTCGAGCGGGGCGAGCTCGCCGAGGCCGACGTCGGAGCGCGGCGGCGGCGAGCGCGCGGGCGGGAGCGATGGGCGACGCGGGGAGGCGAATGGGATGAAAATGATGGAAGGAGATGGGCACGCGAAGAAGGAGCGAAGAGAGGAGGAGGCGAAGGCGGAGGCGGAGGCGCGGCGGAGGAGTCCGGGGGAGCGGCGGTTGACGTACGCGCCGTGCGGCGCGTGGGCGGCGGCGTTGGCGGCGGGGACGTTCGCGCCCGGTGCGAGGAACGGCGCGGCGTTGGCGGCGGCGACGGCGCGAACGAAATGGTTTGATGATGTGTTCACGAGCGCGTGGGGGCCGGCGTTGCCGCTGACGTGCATGTTCGCGAGGTGGGCGGCGGCGGCGAGAGTGTACGCGAGGGACGCGGGCGAACGCGTGCCGCTCGGCACGTGTGCGCACATACGACGAGATCTCGAGGCGTACGTCTTCGTGGCGCTGACGAGACTGTGTGCGTACGTCGCGTTCACGCGTCTGTGGCCGTCGGCGTTCATGAGCGATCACGTATTCCTGGGGGCGAGCGTGTTCACCGCGATTCACGGCGAGGTGTTGAGCTGCGCGGTGGATTTTTTAATCCTCGTCGAGCGTCGAGAGAAACCGCTTCGAAGGACCGCCATCATGTGCGTCGCCATGTACGGTTTAGCCTGCATGGCGTGCGTCCTCTCAGAGGTGTTCGTCACCGCGAGATTCTACCACAGAGGCTTGGAGACGGCGTGCGCCGCCTTTTTCGGTTGGTTCGTCCTCCAACTCCCCCTCGTGTTCGCCGTCGTTCGACCTCGCGCGCGCGGGCTCGCCGCCGCGCTCGCCCTGTGACCACCACCCGCGATCACCACTCCATCCACACCCTCGCGCGAGCACCGCACGACACCATCCGCGAGGCTCGCCCGTAGCAGACCCGACGCGCGCGCGTCGCCGCCGCCGCCCGCGTGTAACGACAGATTCCGATTCCCACCTCACTGTGCGACCCGCGCTCGCGCGCCCGACGCTCGACGCGTCTCGCACGACTTCCCGAGCGCGCGTTTCGAGCGCGCGCGCGATGTATTCGCCGCAACCGGCGCCGCCACCGCAGGTCATGTACGCGACGGGCGTGCCCGTGGACGCGCGCGCGGTGACGCATTACGACCAGCAGGGCATCGTCGGTGCCCCGTACGAGGGCGCGTACGTGCACGAGGCGTACGTCGGACCTCTGTCCATCGTGCTCGGGTGTTGTTTGCTCGGACCGATCCTGTGTCCGCTGGTGTTCTTCTGTCCGGTGAGATTTCGTAGATTTCGCGAGACGACGCGACGCGCGCGCGCGACGACGGACTCGACCGTTCGGGTGACTGACTGACGACGACGACGACGAACGATCGTCGTGTGTAACGCGCGCAGTGTGATCAACGCACGAGATTCGTGCCCGTGGCGCCGACGCAGGCGCCGTACGTCGT
>MDTE01053331.1_pt1 | contig 131590 bp, 127 predicted proteins | sample 811231 | NCBI WGS metagenome assembly MDTE01 (sample SAMN05326651, study PRJNA326480) | marine metagenome | isolation source: seawater | place: Indian Ocean: Red Sea | collected 2010 | reverse complement strand
AGTATCAATCACCCCTGGCAATACAGTAAGTCCATTTGCTTGAAATATATTACGGCCTGATGAGGAACTAATATTATCTAGTAATACGATTTTACCAGAATTAATTGCAATATCGACCTGCCTAAGACCTTCCCTTGTCCAAACATCTCCGCCTTTAATAATTAAATCAAAAATTTCTGCCATCTTTGTTTTCACCTAATTTTTTGTGGTTAATTTCTCATCATTTTCAAAAAGTTTATAGTTCTCTTATAAATTTGGACATAATATCCAAAACCAGTTTTGGATGATCACGGTGAGGTGAATGTCCACAGGATGGGATTACTCGTACGTCAACCGGCCCTCTTACTTTGTTAGTTATTTTGTTGATTTGGTGCTTGGTTCCATATTCATCATTTTCCCCTTGTAAAAGTAATATTGGGCAATCAACCATTTCCAAATAACTTTCAATATTCCAGTCCCGAAAATCTGGATTAAGCCATAGATCATTCCATCCGTAGAAACTTTTGTCAGGATCGTCATGGTAACGAGCAAGGCTCCTTTTTAGATCTCCTTTGATATATGCTTCTCTAATTGCTCTTATACCAACTAGTGTTTCTTCCTCTACAAAAACATGTGCTGCTTCCAAGATTAAGGCACGCACAGCCCACTTGCCAGAGCCCGCATGTATTAAAGATATTGAAGCTCCATCACTATGCCCAAGTAACACTGGGTCAGATATAGATAACTCTTCTAATAGGACCGGTAATATCCTTAATGCTTCGTTATGCATATAGTTTTTACCACGTGATCCTTCTATAGTTTCGGATCTACCATATCCATGTCTGGAGTATACCAAAATTGGAAAACGTGTTTTATCTGATAATGATCTGGGAAAATTCTGCCACGTACTTAAAGACCCGAGGCCTTCGTGAAGCATAATTATAACTGTTTCGCCTTTTTTGGGTGGCCTAGTCCAATAATACTCTATGGGATAGCCTAATAGATCTATAAAACGCGACACTTCGTAATCAGTCATGTATATACAACACCCGAGAAAATACGTAGATAATACATCAAATCTAATACCATATACTTTTTTATTTACCCTTAGAACAGACCACGCTCATTTGCTTAGTTAACAAACGGATATCAATATTAATGATAAATTTCTTTACTAGTCCAGACCAGTATAAACATTGGCAAATAAATATAGATGGTGATGTTGCCACATTATTTTTAAACGTAGAAGAAACCGAAAACTCTACTCTGGGCTATACGCTTAAACTTAATTCATATGATTTAGGTGTTGATATAGAGCTTAATGACGCAGTTCAAAGAATAAGATTCGAACATCCAGAAGTTGGTGCTGTGATAATCACCTCAGCAAAGGAAAGAGTTTTTAGCGCAGGAGCCAACATACAAATGTTGGGTCAGTTAAGCCACATAGAGAAAGTCAATTTCTGTAAATATACAAATGAAACTCGTATTAGCATTGAAGATGCCAGCCTCAACTCAGGTCAAACGTATCTTTGCGCCATAAATGGCCCCGCATCAGGGGGAGGATATGAATTGGCATTGGCTACTGAGCACATAATACTTGTTGATGATGGAGCAACAGCAATCTCATTGCCGGAAGTTCCATCACTTGCGGTTTTACCGGGGACAGGCGGACTAACAAGAATTATTGATAAACGGCACGTAAGACGAGACAGAGCTGATTTTTTTTGCACCACAAGTGAGGGTGTTCGAGGTAAACGAGCATTGGATTGGAATCTCGTGGATGAGTTGGCAACTAGATCTGAGCTAATTCCGCAAACCCTAAGCAAAGCAAAAAAATTAGCCAAGAAAAACAATCGTAACACTGTATCAAATGGAATCGAACTTGAGCCAATTAATCGAAAGATTGAAAAGAATCAAATTTCTTATGATCTTATCAAAATACTAATTAATCGTGATTTGAGATTAGCGACCTTTAAAATCAAAGGTCCAGGTAAAACATTAAATCCATCCATTAAGCATATTTATTCTATGGGATGTAAATTTTGGCCACTGGCATTTGCTCGTGAATTGGATGACGCAATTCTCCATCTGCGTTTCAATGAACCGGAAATCGGTACCTGGGCCTTCACTTCTGAAGGTAGCCCTGACGCTATGCAAGCTATTGATAAAATAATGCTGCAGAATTCTAAGGACTGGTTTATACGTGAAATTATTCTTTACTTGAAACGAACTTTTAAACGTTTGGATATATCTTCTCGGAGTTTGATAGCTTTAATAGAGCCGAACTCATGTTTTACCGGCACGTTAGCTGAATTAGTACTAGCGGCAGATACTAGCTATATGCTTGATGAGGCCATAGAAAAAAATACCGAAAAAAAAACCACCTTTTGTCTTACAGGTATTAATTTTGGTTACTTAGAAATGAGTAATGGGCTCTCCAGAATTAGTAGTCGTTTTTTAGGGAAAAAAGGCCTCCTAGAAAAAATAAAGATAATTGAAGGAAAACAATTAGAGGCCAAAAAAACTGAAGAGCTCGGCTTGGTCACCTTTGCACCAGACGATATAGACTGGGAAGATGAAATAAGAATTGCTTTTGAGGCTAGAGCTAGCTTCTCACCAGATGCTCTATCAGCAATGGAAGCTAACTTGCGATTTGGAGGACCAGAAACAATGGAAAGTAAAATTTTTTCTAGGCTGTCAGTTTGGCAAAACTGGCTATTCCAAAGACCAAATGCTAGCGTCTCTTTGGAGAGTTACGGCACTGGGAAACAACCCACTTTTGATCGTAATCGGGTCTGAAATATGAATATTAATTATAATGAAACTATACCTAATAATGTTAGTCTCTCTGATGACAGACGCTTATTAAGAGCCCTTGAGCGATGGCAACCCGCCTATATCAATTGGTGGAAAGAACTAGGACCACATCAAACTCAAAACTTTGAAGTTTATTTGAGAACCGCAATCAGCGTCGATGCAAAAGGCTGGGCTCATTTTAGTCATGTTAGAATGCCGGAGTACAGATGGGGAATTTTTCTTTCTCCAGCAGAAAAAGATAGATGCATCGGCTTCGGTCTTCATAAAGGACAAAGTGCTTGGACAGAGGTACCCGGAGAATACCGAACTGAACTACGGAGATTAATTGTTACTCAAGGCGACACAGAGCCAGCATCAGTGGAACAACAACGTCATCTTTCAAAAACTTGCCCATCTCTTTATGATCTGAGAAACCTCTTTCAAGTGAATGTTGAAGAAGGTAGACACCTGTGGGCAATGGTTTATTTGTTACAAGCATATTTTGGAAGAGACGGAAGAGAGGAAGCAGATGAAATGCTTAGCCGTCACGCAGGCGATCCAAATAAACCCAGAATACTTGAAGCCTTCAATGAACGCACTGACGATTGGTTATCTTTTTTTATGTTTACGTACTTCCAAGATCGAGATGGTAAGTTTCAGCTCGCTGCATTGAGTGAGTCAGCTTTTGAGCCTTTATCAAGAACCTGTCGGTTTATGCTAACTGAGGAAGCCCACCATATGTTTGTCGGTGAAACGGGTATCATGAGAATAATTCAAAGAACTTGTGAGCTTATGAGAGAACATGACACCGATAAAGTTAGCCTGATGGGAGGCATAGATCTTAGCATTATACAGAAATGGATTAATTTTCATTATTCAATTTGTTTAGACCTATTTGGTTCAGAGCGTTCAACTAATGCCGCTAACTATTACTCAATGGGGCTTAAGGGCCGCTTCCAAGAAAATAAAATTAATGATGACCATTTACTGACAGATTCTTACGTGTTGTTGCCTAAAATTGAAAAGAATAAGATCCGAAGTGAGGAAACTCCAGCTTTAACAGCTATAAACTTGAAACTAAGGGAAGACTACACAAAAGACAGTCAAAGAGGGCTCGATCGTTTCAATAGAATCATAGAGTCTTACGATATAGATACTAAGTTGACGCTACCTCATCCAGCTTTTAATCGGAACATAGGAGTATTCAAAGACGTTGAATCTTCGCCTACAGGTGAAATAATTGACTCAACTACATGGAACAAACAACGTAATGAATGGTTGCCCTCTTCAGAGGATTATGAACTTGTAAAATCACTAATGATACAGGTTATAGAGCCAGGAAAGATGGCAGGATGGATAGCCCCCCCAAAACGGGGTATTCATGGCCTACCAATAGATTATGAATACGTATTATTCCATTAAGGCATCTGTTTTCAGGCTTAGACGCCTAAATATTTCTTTTGAAGATGTTTATTTTCTCTTAATTGAGTAGAGGTACCGGACCACACAACCGATCCTTTCTCCACTATGTAATGACGATCTGCTATTTCAAGCAATGTTTCTAAATTTTTATCTATAACTAAAATGGCTTGCGCTTCTTGTCTAAGTGTTTTCAGGCAGGACCAAATTTCAGAACGAACTTTTGGAGCTAGTCCCTCCGTGGCCTCATCCAGTATTAGAAGACGAGGATTAGTCATTAGGGCCCGGCCAATTGCCAACATCTGTTGTTCTCCTCCAGATAATTGGCCTCCCATATTATTCAGTCTTTCACGTAAGGCTGGAAATAATTCAATTATTCTATCTATTGTCCAAGCCCGTTTTAAGCCTGAAGGCCGAACCGCTGTTGCTATCAAGTTTTCTCTTACAGTAAGATTAGGAAATATTTGCCGTCCCTCCGGAACCAAACCTATGCCCGCTTGAGCAATCCGAAATGATGATAAATTTGTTATTTCCTTTTCTTCAAAAAAGATTTTTCCCGAACTAACCGGCAAAATACCCATAATTGAACGAATAGTAGTGGTTTTACCCATACCATTACGCCCCAGTAAGGTTACGAATTCACTGGTACCAACGTCAAAAGACATTCCAAATAACGCTTGGCTATCCTCATATGAAGCTTCTACTGAATTAACTGACAGCATTGTTAACTTTCCGAGCTGCCCAGATAGGCCTCTAAAACTGCATTGTTAACTTTTATTTCAGAGGGTTTTCCTTCAGCTATACTCTTGCCATAGACTAATACCGTTATTTTATCTGCAAGAGCAAAAACAGCATCCATATCGTGCTCAACTAGTAACATACTGTAATCTGACCTTAATTCATTAAGAAGCGTTACGAGATGGCGACTCTCTTCGGCCCCCATGCCTGCCATGGGTTCGTCAAGCAACAAAAGTTTAGGTCTTGTAGCTAAAACCATTGCTATTTCTAACTGTCTTTTTTCTCCATGGGCTAAATTACCTGCAAGAACATTAGCCCTAGAAAGTAAGCCAATACGCTCTAAAACCTCTTTTGCAGGATTAATTACCCTTTCATCAGCTCTAACATCCTTCCAAAAATGAAAACTGTGCCCAAGACTAGCCTGCACAGAAAAACAAACATTTTCTAGTAAGGAAAATTCAGGAAAGATGCTAGTAATTTGAAAAGAGCGAGCTATACCTCTGCTACAAAGCGCCGAAGGCGACAGTCCAGTGACATTATCATCTTCAAAAATTATATCTCCAGAATCGGCGCGCAAATTACCCGACAACAAATTTACCAGTGTTGTTTTTCCAGCCCCGTTAGGCCCAATTACAGCACAAATCTGACCTTCAAATATTTCTATTGATAAATCTTTTGTAGCTACAATACCTCCAAATGATTTGTTTAATGCTCTTGTCCTCAGTAGGGGGCTAACCATCTTTTTGACCCCTATCAATTATACCTCCCAAGCCCCCACGCGCATAAAGAACTAGAATTATTAACAGAGGTCCAAATATCAAATGCCAGTGAACAGTTAAACTCGACAAAACTTCCGATAATACCAAAAACGCCGTCGCGCCCAATACTGGGCCCATCAAAGTACCCATGCCCCCCATTATCACCATAAACATTAGTTCACCAGATCGTGGCCAGTCCATCATATCGGGACTTACAAACCTTTCAAAGTTAGCTTGCAAGATTCCTGCTAAACCACAGATAACTCCTGAAATTACAAATGCAGTAAGTTTATAGACATAAGTGGGCACACCCAGCATCTCCAGTCTACTCTCATTAGAACGAGTACCTTGTATTGCCATTCCAAAACGAGAATTGACCAAACGACGAACAAGAAAAACAATCAAAATTAATATTGTGAAAGTAAGATAATAAAAGGTTAAATTATCATCGATAGAAAAGTCTAATCCGTAAATTTTAAATTCACTTCTATTCCAAATATTCAATCCATCATTGCTACCGTATTTATCAGCACTAACACCCAGAAAGTAGACCATTTGGGCAAACGCTAGTGTAATCATTATAAAATACACCCCGCGTGTTCGAAGAGATAACGCACCGAAAAGCAAAGCAGCCAGCCCACTAATAAGCAGTGCGACTGGCCATTGAATAAACCCATTGTTTATTTCATGAAATGAAAATATTGCAATGGTATATCCACCTAAACCTATATAAGCAGCATGTCCAAAACTAATCATACCTCCATAGCCCAACACCAGATTGAGTCCAACAGCAGCAATGGACCAGATCATAATCCTAGCAAACACATCCACATAAAATGCTTCCCCGATTGCTGGTGCTAAAATAGGTATAATAGCAAAAAGTATAAATAAACAGGAGACGCCAATTTCTTGTACATTTTTCTTAAGTCTCATCTTAGAGCTAGCCGTTTCTTGCCGGAAAAAGGCCTTGCGGACGGAAAATTAAGACTACAGCCATAAGAAAATATATTAGCATTGAAGATAAAGCGGGCCCAGCAGCTTCTGCTGCATTGGCTGGCAACAGGGCTAACAAAAGCACGTCTAAAAACGCCCTGCCCATAGTATCTATAACTCCTGCCACAATCGCAGCAATAAATGCTCCGCGAATTGAGCCAATTCCGCCAATTACAATTACGACAAATGCCAGAATAAGAATATCTTCGCCCATACCTATTTGTGCCTGATTAATTGGGGCAATAAGCATGCCAGCAAGCCCTGCCAACATAGCACCCAACCCAAATACAGCTGTAAATAAAAGTCTGATATTTATCCCAAGTGCACCGACCATTGTTCGATTAGAAGCCCCTGCACGAATAAGCATTCCTAATCGGGTTTTACTTACCAAATAATAAAGACCTATAGCCACAATAATACCAATTAGAATAATAAACATGCGATAGGTCGGATAAACTATCCCTAGGGGGAGAGAAATACTTCCATCAAGAAGTAAAGGCAAAGGAATAGCCAGGCCTGCCGGCCCCCAAATGATCCTTACTAATTCATTTAAAAATAAAATTAAACCAAATGTTGCGAGAACCTGGTCCATGTGACCCCGTGAATAAAGAGTTCTGAGGGCTATAAATTCTAGGACCATACCTAAAACTAATGTCATAGGAAGCGCTATAATTATACCAAGAATAAAAGAATCCAGAGCAAGGGTCATGGTTGCAGCAAAAAACGCTCCAATCATATAGATTGATCCATGCGCAAGATTAACTAAATCCATGATTCCAAAAACTAAGGTTAGTCCAGCTGCTAACAAAAACAAAAGGACTCCTAGTTGAAACCCGTTAAGAAGCTGTTCTACAACAAAACTAATTTCCATAATACAGCCCTAAATTGATACAAAGACGGGGGTCAAACAGACCCCCGTCTTAAAAGAAAAGAGTTTACCTTTTATAGTTTGCAATGTTTAGCATATACGTCCTGATGATCTTTAAGCGCTACGCCTGTAATCTTAGTTGTCCACTTCCCTTCGGAATCGACAACTACTTCTCGACTATAAAAGTTTTGTATTGGAAAATGATTATTACCAAACCGGACTTTACCACGCACTGATGGAAAATTAGCCTTTTCAAGAGCGGCACGCATGGCATTAGTATCACTTACCTTTCCTCCAGTTGCCTCAACAGCTGATTTTATAAGAAAGATAGAATCATAAGCCTGTGCTGCATAAAATGATGGATAGCTTCCGTACTTCTTCTTAAAATCAGCCACAAAACGTTTATTTTGCGCATTATCCATATCTGGTGACCAAAACTGAGTCATAGTTGTACCAAGAACCCCTGTCATTTTGGCTTGTTGAAGTCTTGGAAGGCTTAGTGAATCCAACGTGTAAACTGAATATAGAGGCGTGCTTGAAAGACCCGCTTGAGCGTATTGCTTTAAAAAAGCTGCTCCATGCTTTCCTGGGTAAAAGGTAAACACGGCTTCGGGTTTAGCAGACTTGACCTTGGTAAATTCAGCCGACCAATCTATCTGAGTTGGCCATGTCGTCATGTCCTTTCCAACAACTTTTCCTTTAAACGTACGCTCAACGCCGGCCACCATATCTTTACCCGCTGCATAGTTAGGCGCAAGTATATAGAGTGATTTAACTCCTCGCTGGTTTAGAACCTCACCAAGAGCCATTGGCGTTTGATCGTTTTGCCAAGAAATATTAAAAAAATTCTTGTGACAATTTTTTCCTGCCAAAGGAGAAGGGCCAGCATTGGCGCTTATTAGAATTTTATTAGCATTCAAAACTACTGGAGCTGAAGCCAAAAGAACGTGTGACCAAATATATCCAGCGACGATATCTATATCACCTGACTTTATAAGCTTCTCAGTCTTTTGTTTGCCCTTTTGAGGATTGAATTCATCATCCTCATAAACAATTTTAACATCCAAAGAACCCATCTTGCCGCCTATATGCTCTACAGCAAGGTCTACTGCTTTTTTTTGATCCACTCCAATTATGGCTGCACCTGTCGTCAAAGTAGTTACAAAACCGATTTTAATTGATTCAGCAAGTGCGGTGGTCGACATCAAAATAAGTATTACTGCCGCAGTGAAAAACTGTTTTATCATATTATCCTCCCGATAAATTTTGCCTATGGGAGCACAACAGAGCAAAAATGGAAAGAACCAAGTGTTCCCACTTCGTTAAAAGTTTGTTTATATCAACCACCAAAATAAGATAATTTTCATTATGCGAGAAAATAATAGCATGGAACAGAATACATTTCAGTCACGTCGAAGTTTCATTTTTACACCAGGTAATCGGCCTGAACTCTTTAATAAAGCCTTAAAATCAGGGGCAGATATAGTCTGTGTTGAACTAGAGGACGGAGTAGCCCCTCATAACAAAAGTGAAGCTAGAGAGAAGATGCTTGAATTATTTGAAAATCCTCATCCACTGGACGGAATTGAAAGAGTGGTAAGGGTAAATTGCTTGCGCACTTCCGAGGGTATTGCTGATTTAGAGGCTATATTAAGAACAAATTGTCAGGTTCCCTCTATAATGATGCCAAAAGTAAAAGGTCCTGAAGAGGTTCATGGATTAGCCGAAACTTTAAAAGAATCTGGTTTGAGAACCGAAATACAGGCTATTATTGAGACTAACGAAGGGTTAGAGGCAGCATATGAAATCGCTCAAGCTACAGACAGGCTAACAGCCCTGTTATTTGGCGCTGTAGATCTTGCAGCAGAGCTTCGTTGTTCCAATAATTGGGAGTCGCTTCTTTATGCCCGTTCTAGAACCGTCCACGCTGGAGCCACTTCAGGGATAGACGTTATAGATGTTCCTTGGCTTGATTTAGAGGATATGGAAGGGATGAGACAGGAGGCTGAATCTAGTAATAGTTTAGGCTTCACAGGAAAAGGGGCAATTCATCCAAAACAAATTTCCACTTTAAATGAAGTTTTTACCCCGAGCATAGAAGAAGTGAATTATGCAAAAAAAGTTATTAAGGCTTTCAAAGAAGCTAATACAGGGGTCGTAGTAGTAGATGGAAAGTTAATAGAACAACCAGTTCTATTGAGCATGCAACGCATCTTGGCTCTTAGCGAAAAAACCAATAATAAGAAAATTGCATGACAAAATACAATCCTATTTTGTCGCAAAATCGCATTAATGAAATGATCGAATCAGGTCTTTGGTCAAACCTTACGATTTTAGATTATTTTAAACGTGCAGTTAGTGAGAACCCAGAAAAAGTTGCAATCATTTCCTATATGACAGAAACAGGAGAGACAATAAAGATAACATATAAAGAACTATCAGAATCAGTAACACAAATTGCGAAAAAACTAAAAAAAATCGGCGTCAAACCTAGAGATGTTGTTTCTATACAATTACCCAATTGGTGGCATTTAACAGCCTTGCACTTAGCGTGTATTAGTATTGGAGCGGTTACTAATGCGCTTATGCCCATTTTTCGTTACAGAGAGCTTCAATTCATGCTCTCATTAACTGAAAGTAAAATTTTATTTGTTCCGGCTTTTTTTCGTGATTTTAATTATGAGCTTATGGCTCATGAGCTATTAGATAGCATTCCAACTCTAGAAAAAATTTATGTCGTTGGAGGAAAAACTCAAAAATCGTTCGAAGCCCATTTCAAAGCAAACCAAAATGAGCGACACAACCTAAAAGAAATCCAAGACAGTTTTATAAACTCTAATGAAGTCATACAGCTCGCCTTCACATCAGGCACCACTGGGGAACCAAAAGCTGTTATGCACACTTCCAACACATTACTAGGTAATATAAACCCATTTATCAAACGATCAGGACTTTCAGCAAGTGACCTAGTGCTGATGGCCTCTCCCTTAGCGCACCAAACAGGATTTCTCTATGGTTTAATGATGCCAATTGTTCTCAACACCACTGCAATTTTACAAGATGTCTGGAATCCTGAGGTTGCAGCTAATTTGATTGAAAAAGAGCGTGTTACTTTTACTATGGCATCAACTCCTTTTCTTTCTGATCTTACACAGATAGCTGAACTAAATAAATATGATTTAAGCTCCCTAAAGATGTTTGTTACTGCCGGCGCTCCAATCCCTAGAACCTTGGTACGTAAAGCAAAAACGGTTATTCAGGCTGATATCATTTCTTGCTGGGGTATGACTGAAAATGGAGGAGTAACTACCACTCACCGAAATGATCCTGAAGAGAAGGTTTTTGAAACTGATGGAACTCCAATAAATGGAATGGAGGTAAGGATTGTCGACGATGATAATAAACCTATTAGTAATGGGAATGAAGGCCGTCTACAGGCTCGAGGCGCGGCAAGTTTTGTTGGTTATTTTAGACGTCCAGAAGCGTTCGACAGCGATAAAAACGGTTGGTTCGAAACAGGGGATTTAGCCCAAATGGATAATGATGGCTATATCCGTATATCAGGTCGAAATAAGGATGTAATTATTAGAGGTGGAGAAAATATACCTGTAGTTGAAGTCGAAGGTATGATCTACAAACACCCTGACGTGGTTGATGTGGCGATTGTGGCTATGCCCGATAATCGTCTAGGTGAAAGGTGCTGCGCGTTTATTGTGTTAAAACCCAGAAAGAGTCTTGACCTAAAAAAAATCGTTAAATTTTTAGTGGATCAGAAGATTTCTAAGAACTACTTGCCGGAAAGAGTGGAGTTTTTGGATGCAATGCCAAGAACCCCCTCAGGTAAAATTCAAAAGTTTAAACTACGAGAAAAAGCGTCTAAATACTTAGTCTAAGAACACAAAGGTGGTGTTCCCATGCGCTGTCTCGCATTTCCCAATACTTTCTCGAACGATAAGGCAATCGCTAAAGCCTTCTCATCGGAATTTAGAGGACAAATAATATGTAATCCTACCGGCATTCCTTTTTTATCGAGACCAACGGGAATAGTAATTGCGCATAGATCTAGCATATTTATTGTACTCGTATTTCTGGCGGCCCCCATATTATGTAGATGATAGCTTTTTGGTTCTGAAACTTCTTCAAGTGTTGGTGGTGATATAGGTATTGTAGGACCGACAATAGCATCAAACCCCAACATAGTTTCCTTTATGCTTCTAGCGAGTTCTAACCTTTTTCTACAAATAGCCATATAGTCTCTGACTTCAATACTCTCCATTTTTTCAAACCTAGCAGAAACATTTGGATCAAGGTCATTTCTAAAATCTGCCATCTCATTATTTATAAAACTGGCAAACTCTGGAGCAGCAAGCCCTCCTCTTTTGAACAACTCAACAGCTTCTTCTATTTCTCCACATCTTATCGACGATACTTTAAGACCAGAAGCTGATAGCTCGTCTAAGGCTGATTTAACACCCTCTGATATGCCAGGATCACAAGAATCAAAATACCAGTCACATATGCCTACATGAAAATCCGACGCAGACGCTCGATTAAGACCTTCACGAAAACGCCCGGCTTGATCAGATATCTTGGGATCGATAACTGAAAAAGCCAAAACTGCATCCTCTACTGTACGGGTTAAAGGGCCGGCTGTATCCAATGTTGTGCTCAACGGCACTATCCCTTCAGTAGACCATCGACCCCTACTTGTTTTTAACCCAACTGTGCCTGTAAAACTCGCTGGCATCCTTACAGATCCAGCCGTATCAGAACCTAGAGCTAATAAAGCCGATCCTTCCCAAAGACTCACACCAGCACCGGCACTCGACCCACCCGGCACTCGATGATTTTTATCGTCCCAAGGATTCCTTGGAGTTCCCCAATGAGCATTGGTGCCCAATGCCCCAAAAGCAAACTGAACGGTATGTGTCTTTCCTGATACAACTGCTAATTGTTTCCGCAACGATCGTATTACAGGGCCTTCAGCTTGCCATTTCTCAGGTAACTCACGAGAGCATCCTGCGAAGGTTGGATAACCTTTCACGCCATAAAGGTCTTTTACTGATACCGGAATCCCTTGAAGCGGGCCTAGGTCTATTCCAGATAAAAATACTGCATCTGCCGCTGCGGATTCAGAAAGCTGCTGTTCAGGCTTCCATGTCTTATAAGCGTTTAGAGTAGAGCCACGATTTTTACGATTAGCGATTGTCCATTCCGCCAAATCTTTCGACGTCAGGTTGCCATTCCGTATACCTTCCGCAATACTCATTATGGAACTAGTCTCTATCTGGATATGATTCATTTCAAATGTCCTTAAAATTTCATCGAGCAAAGATTAATGAATAAGATAACCTGACTTCTTTAATCTTAAAACCTTTGATAGAAATAACTGATGCAAATTAGCCACTTTATAAGTCCCTTAATAACCAACTATCTAATTCGAGGAAGTGATGTCCAATAATATTGATATGCAACGCTTTTCACGATCAAAACTAGAAGACTTTATGAAACGCTGTTTTGTGGCAACAGAGCTTCCTGAGAAAGATGCAGAAACAGTAGCACGTTTTATGGCAGTTTCAGACATCATGGGAAAAGATTCCCACGGAATTTTTAGATTACCTGGTTATATTCAACGTTTAATTAACGGTGGGATTAATAAAACTCCTAATATAAAGGTTTTAAAAAACCGCACAGCTACTGCCCTAGTAGACGGCGATAACGGAATGGGACATTTAGTAGTAAATTTCTGTGCCAAACTAGCAATTAAAAAAGCAAAGAAAAGTGGTGTTTCTTGGGTCGGGGTCAATCATTCTAATCATGCTGGAGCTGCTGGAGCTTATGCACTTCTTCCTCTAGAGGAAGACATGATCGGAATTTACGTTGCAGTCGGGAGCGCTAACCACCTTCCTCCATGGGGCGGCGTAGAGCCACTACTGTCAACTAATCCAATTGCCGTTGCAGTTCCTGGCATGCACGAAGAACCAATCTTGCTAGATATGGCAACCACGGTAAGTTCTTATGGTAAAATCAAAGTCCATGCACAACGTAATATACCGATGCCAGAAGGGTGGATGGTAGATAAAAACGGCGAACCTATGACTGATGCCAAACAAGCCGACTTAGGTTTTCTTCTGCCCATCGGAGGCCCAAAAGGCTATGGATTAGCACTCATATTCGGTATTCTTGCCGGAACCTTAAATGGTGCGGCTTTTGGTAGAGATGTTATAGATATTAACGCAGATAGGAGCTCTGTAAGCAATACTGGCCAATTTATTTTAGCCCTAGACATATCAGCTTTCATGGACAAAAACGATTTTAAACAAGAAATAGATAAAGTCATTCAAACAATGAGAAATTCTAAGACACTTAATGGAGTGGAAGGTGTTCGTCTTCCAGGAGATGGAAGTCATGCGGCAATGAAAGACCGTAATGAAAATGGAATACCTCTGCCCAAACCTCTAATAGAGAGCTTAGCCAAAGTAGCCAATACACTTAATGTTACCCCACTGAAATAAGACAATAAAATAGGCCTCATAAATCATATCTAATCAAAATCATTCTTCTTTAGTAATTGCTGTCTCGTGGATGGTCGGCACCTTACTTTCATTTACTTTGATGGCAATCGCTGTGAGAGAACTCTACGGTGCAATACCACCCTTTGAAATTCAATTTTTTCGAAGCGTTACCTCTTTGGTAATTCTAGGCCCAATTTTAGCCTATAAAGGGTGGTCAGCGCTTAAAACAGAACAACCTAAACTACAAATTACACGAAATCTAATTCATTTTGCGGCTCAACTTGGCTGGATAACAGGTGTGATAATGCTGCCTCTATCTGAGGTCTTTGCAATTGAATTCACTACACCAGCTTGGGCAGCCTTAATAGCCGCAATTTTTCTAGGCGAAAAACTAAATAGAGGTAGAATTATAGCAGTAATTCTCGGTTTAATTGGTGTTTTTATAATATTAAAACCTGGAATGGCAAGCATTAACCCAGGAACATTTGCAGTTTTGGCAGCAGCTATTGGATTTGCTTTTGTAATAGTCGTAACAAAATCTTTAACAAAAACAGATTCTCCATTAACGATTTTACTTTATATGACATTAATACAACTTCCAATTGGGGCTATATTTGCGTCTATGGTCTGGGTTAGTCCCAACCTATTGCAATTATTTTGGTTGTTTATTTGTGGTGCAACGGGCGTCAGCGCCCATTATTGCACGGCTCGAGCCCTGAAGCTCGCAGACGCAAGTATAGCTGCACCAATGGATTTTATGCGCCTCCCACTGATAGTACTCGTGGGCTATGTACTCTACGCAGAATCAGCAGAAATAGCGGTCTTATTGGGCGCCATCATAATTTTTGTTGGAAATTATTATAGTATTCAGTTTGAACAAAAAAATAAAAAAAACAAACTTAAAAGTTAAACCTTATATAATATTTTACCATCTAAACTGCGATTTTTTTCACTTTTTATTAGTCCTGCCCCGCCGTAAAGGTCATGCCTCTATCCTCAAATAACTGGACCACTTCATCGCCATAAGCAGAAAGTCTTTCAGCCACCACAGAAGAAAAATCGATGTCAGTCATATCATGAACGCCCCCTGTTATAACTACCTGCAGGATTCCCTCATCATCACCAATATTTTTAAAAGCTCGACAAACTCCGGGGGGCACAGAAATAGTATCAAACAAATCTAGTTCCACACGCTCGGTGCCTTCATCATTCCATGTCACTTCAAATCGACCCTTAAGAACAGTAAAAGTTTCATAAGTTTGTTGATGAGCATGCAGCGATGGACCAGTGCCAGGCGGGCAAACGGCCATAGTCATTGTCATACCTGCTGCTCCAACTATAGGAGCCCCTTTATTTACGGGTGTGTCAACCTCTTCTCCTAACCCAATGACCGAGAGTAACTTACGAGCATAGATAATATCTATTGCTTCTTGAGATAGTTCCAAACTTTCAGCAAATTCCAAAGGTTTGAGATCAGCGAATCTAGAAACTCTATTGCTCATTTCCTTTGATGAAATTGATATCGTCTTCATTATAATATCTCCTTAGAATCAACTCATTATAACATAAATACACAGAAAATCGAGTTTATGCGGGGAGTTTAGACCTCAAATATTTGATAGCTTAATATTGTAGGTGTGCTCACTAATAGATCATTTAGGCAGAAAGATTCTAATATTAGGTTATAATTTATTTGAATGTTTCTCTAAATTACCTCAGATTTAATCACACACTAATTAACGCACCACTAGACAACGGCCCCTAGGAATTGCCATAAACCCATATATAGATTTCTGCCTATCTGCTACCTTAATAAATTTGGCCAACCCGTAGAAAGTAAATAGTATGTATAACTCAAAAAGTAATAATATATCCGTAACCGTAGCTCCTATATTTCTTGAGGACCAGTCTGACCCAGAAGATGACCACTTCGTATGGGCATATCAGGTTAAAATAGAAAACCATGGGCCTGCAACTGTCCAGCTTCAAGAGAGATATTGGCGCATTACAGATGCTAACGGGCTCGTACAAGAAGTTAGAGGCTCTGGAGTAGTGGGCGAACAGCCAATACTTGAACCTGGAGAAACTTTTGAATATACGAGTGGAACTCCTTTGAACACCCCATCAGGTATAATGGTTGGATCTTATTCAATGCAGACAAACCAAGGCGATCAATTTGATGTAGATATACCAGCCTTTTCATTAGATAGCCCTCATCAGATTATAAACTTAAATTAATTAAATTTATTAAAAACAATGACTAATAGACCAACAAAACCAACTAATATTGCAGTACACCCAAAAGTTTCTGAAAAAAAAGCCAACAAACCTTCGAGAACAGATGCAGAAAGAGCCATTCAGACCTTATTAAGATGGGCTGGTGACGATCCAAACCGAGAAGGTTTGCTTGATACCCCAAAACGAGTCGTTCGTGCCTACGAAGAATTTTTTGCAGGATACAATCAAGATCCAGTGGAATATTTGAAACGAACCTTCGATGAAATTCAAGGTTACGATGAGTTAGTTCTGCTAAGAGATATTCGCTTCGAATCATTTTGTGAACACCATCTGGCACCAATAATTGGTAAAATTCATATTGGTTATCTTCCAAACCATAGGGTTGTGGGGATTAGCAAACTAGCTAGAGTCGCTGAAACATATTCAAAACGACTGCAAATACAGGAAAAGTTAACAGCAGAAATAGCCAATTGTATTGAACAAGTTCTCCAGCCGATAGGGGTTGCGGTAGTCATTGAAGCTGAGCATCATTGCATGACGACTAGGGGAGTTCACAAGCCTGGGGTTTCAATGATTACTAGTCGTATGTTGGGCGCTTTTCGTAAAAACCCTGATACTAGAAGAGAATTTTTATCATTAATCAATCATCCTAATACAAACTAGATAGTCTCATATGATTCTTTAAGAGAATTAAGTGATTATTATCTCTAGACAAAATCTGGAAAACCACCGATCATTGTCAAACTTAGAACTCTTAGTTAAAGAGGTCATTATTAATAGCGAACAAGAATAGACAACTACTAAGTGCTAAACTTTCGCCCAATTTTATTTATATTAGGCCTATTGCTAACAACATTAGCTCTGGCGATGTCTCTGCCAGCACTGGTTGATGCCGCAACAGGTCATGCTGACTGGCAGGTGTTTCTCGCATCTGCAGGGTTAACGCTGTTCATTGGTGTTTCCCTAATAATCACCTCACGCGGTGGCCAGATGACCATAGGAATAAGAGAAGCGTTCATACTTACTATATGGAGCTGGTTGGGAGTGACCTTATTTGCATCTCTTCCATTTGTTTTTGCTGAGTTAAATCTTAGTTTTTCTGATGCCTTTTTCGAGGCCATGTCCGGTATTACCACCACTGGCGCTACTGTAATTCTAAATCTTGATGACGCCCCGCCAGGTATCCTGTTATGGCGAGCCTTGTTACAATGGCTTGGTGGCATAGGAATAATTGTTACAGCAGTTGCTGTTCTTCCCATGTTAAAAGTTGGGGGGATGCAGCTATTTCGCATGGAAAGCTCAGATACAACAGAAAAGGTTCTCCCAAGAGCGGGCCAAATATCTACTGCTATAGGAGCAATTTATTTTGTTCTAACTTTGGTATGCGCAATATCCTATTGGATAGCCGGAATGCCAGGGTTTGATGCAATTGCCCACGCAATGACAACAATCGCGACAGGTGGTTTTTCTACTTCTGATCAGAGTATGGCAGCTTTTGCCAAACCCAGCGTCGAGTGGATAGCAATTGTCTTTATGATTATTGGATCTCTCCCCTTCGTCCTTTATTTACAGGCCGTTCGCGGTCGTCCCTTGTCTCTGATTCGAGACTCGCAGGTCCGTTGGTTTCTAGTGCTAGCCCTCATCATTGTAAGCATCGTTGTATTAACAGTTTACTCAACTCAAGACCTTAGTTCAGGACAATCACTAAGGCTTTCAGCATTTAATACTATATCCATTCTAACTGGCACAGGTTATAGCACCGCAGCCTTCGATAGTTGGGGACCACTTGCAATAACTATATTTTTTATAATCATGTTTATCGGAGGTTGCGCTGGGTCTACAACTTGTGGAATAAAAATTTTTCGAATCCAAATACTCTATGAAACGGCTGCTACACAGATACGTAGGCTAGTGCAGCCCCATGGCATCTTTATCCCTTATTATAATCGGAGCCCTATCAGTGACGAAGTCGCTATGTCTGTGATGAGCTTTTTTTTCTTCTATGTACTAGTATTTATTATTTTGGCTCTCGGATTGAGCGCACTCGGCTTAGATTTTCTTACCGCCGTATCCGGGGCGGCAACATCGATCTCTAATGTTGGCCCGGGATTAGGACCGATCATAGGACCTAATGGAACATTTACTACTCTACCTGATGCTGCCAAGTGGCTACTATCTTTAGGAATGCTCTTGGGACGTCTTGAATTATTTACTATTCTTGTGCTCTTCGCGCCATCTTTCTGGAAACCCTAAAAACTATGACAAAACACCAACTTAAAGTAGAGGAGATTCTTAGAAAACTGATAAGTTTTAACACTGTTTCTTCTGAATCGAACCTTGAACTAATAAGCTTTATTGAGACCAGTTTTTCACAATTGGGCATTCAAAGCACCAGGGTTGTTAGTGACGATGGGAAAAAATCTAATATTTTTGCGAGCATTGGTCCAACTGATACTGCAGGGGTAATTCTTTCTGGTCATACTGATGTTGTGCCCGTTAAAAATCAAAAATGGGACACAAACCCATTCGAGTTAACAAAAAAAAATATAGATAATCAAAGTCGAATATACGGACGCGGTTCAGCAGACATGAAAGGTTTTATTGCCGCTGTAATGGCCATGCTTCCAAAATTTCTAAATTCTGATCTAAAAGTCCCTGTGCATTTCTCTTTCTCTTACGATGAGGAGGTAGGCTGTAAGGGAGTGGGAAGAATGATTGAAAAAATGTGCTCTGATTTAGTACAACCTAAATTAGTTTTGATTGGTGAACCCACAAACATGAAAATTGTTACCGCTCACAAGGGTATACAAGGCTTTCATACTGAGGTAAGTGGCATAGCGGCCCATTCAAGTGCACCTCAACTAGGAGTTAATGCAATAAGTTACGCAGCCGAAATTATTCAGTTCTTGAATGATCTTTCGGTGGAAAAACAACTCGACCATGATAAAGAAAACGGCTTTTTTCCGCCATGGACAACTTTTAATGTGGGTCAAATTGCTGGAGGGGAAGCTCTTAATATCATTCCAGAATCTTGCTCTTTTAACTGGGAATTCAGACCTCTACCAAACGAAAACACTGAGCTAATTAAAGAACGTTATGATAGATTTATTGAACAAAAAATCAAACCTAGACTTAAAAAAGAGAACCCTCTAGCAAGGATTACAACTCGACCCCTCGCCTCTGTTCCCCCCCTGAGGCCTGAAAAAAATTCTCCAGCAGAAATTCTCGCGAGAAAATTGACGGGTGCCAATAAGACGCACACTGTTTCTTATGTTTCCGAAGCAAGTCTTTTCCAGAGCAGTGGGATACCTGCTGTTTTATGTGGGCCTGGCTCTATTGACCAAGCACATCAAGCAAATGAATGGATAACTGTAGAACAGCTAGACGAATGCACCAATTTTCTGAGCCGCTTGATCAGCTGGGCAAAATCTGGCTCTCCGGAACTTGGATAAAAAACTTTATCTCAAAAAATCATTAAGAAATTTGGGTATAGATCTTTCTAACTCCGTATTTAACTCATTTATCACGGCCTCTGTCAGGTGAAACCATATTTTATCCCGGTCATTAAGCGTTATGTTTTCTGGCACGGTTCTAGATCTCCAAGACGCTGCCTCAACAGCTCCAGCACTGCTACCATCAAGATTAAATATTTCCAACCGAACTTTAACTGACGCTTTGTATCGCTCAGATTGATCTATGGTAAACGTTCCTCTCACCCCATTTTTTTGTCGAAGGGAAGATTTAACGACTGAAGCATCCAAAATAGTAAATATAGCGCGACGGCCAGAGCCACCCTCTTTTCTCAACCTATCCTCTGCCCAACTCTTAGCAGCTAATGCAGGTGCAAGTGGCATTAGGTGTTCAATATTTGGTAGGCTCATTTTAGGAACAAACTTATTAACTATTTGGATTTCTGAAACGTCTAATCGGAATGAACCCAAATGGCTATATGTCAATTCAGGCGTTTGGGTTTGTAAGGGGACATCACCGCATGAAATTAAACAAAAAGTGCAAACAAGAACCAAATTTCTTCGGATAAAATCGGTCAATGCTTAACTCCATTTGTTTTGTTTCTTCATTCTACCAGCATAGAATAATTCACTCTATGAAAGCAAAAAAAAAATCACTTCAAGATACTTCTAAAGAGATCGGATCATATAAATAAACTTCACTGCAAAATTCGCAGGTCACCTCTATAATTCCATTGTCGGAAAGGTCGAGCAACTCTTCCTTTGGCAGCTGACTTAACATTCGTACAAGCCTGTCTTTAGAGCAACGGCAACCGCACCTTAATAACTTCGGTGACATCACTCTTAAGCCTTCCTCATGAAATAGACGATACAAATATCTTTTTGGAGACAAGTCAGGATCGAGCATTTCACGATTGGTGCCAGTCGCCATAAGAATCATATTACGTCGCCATGGATCATCTACGTTACTGCTAGATAGTTTTTCACGATTTTCCTCAGCTACTCTTTGTAACATTATGCACGAAGCTCGCCAGCCACCTGAAACTTGGTCCAATTCTGAACATAACATTATAGCAGCATCCATCTGCTGAGACTGCTTAAAATAATGCTGGGTAAATTCATCCAAAGAATCGCCTACTAGCTCAACCAAGCCTTGATATCTTTCTGTATTACTACCTTGATCAACCGTAAGAGCCATATATCCCTCGCCTAGTAGGTCTCGGGCAGAGTTTAGATCAGAGCTTACTATTCTGTCGGACCGATACTGAGCATAACTTCGAAGTTCAAAGGAATTTCCTTCATCTTTTGTTGAAACATCAACAACAACCAGTGATACAGGTCCATCACCTTGAATTTGAAAAGTAAATACACCATCAAATTTTAACGCACCTGCCAAAGTGGCGCCCAAGGCCAAAGACTCGCTTACCAATTTACTTACAGGACCAGGATATTTATGTTTGCCTATCACCTCAGTAGTTAGATTTCCTAACTTTGTAAATCGGCCACTTAATGCTGGCCCCTCTTGTCGTCCCGCCTTTAAATTAAAAGGTTGAATCAAATCGTCTACAGAAAGGGAGACATTTCTAAATTTAAGGTCTAGTCTTTCGGTCATCTAGACATCTGTTCCAAGGCACCACATTAATATACTTTTCTGAACTGGCAAGCGATTCCCTGCCTCTTCCCATACAACTGATTGAGGTCCATCAATAACGTCACTGTCAACTTCGTGTCCTCTATGCGCTGGTAAACAGTGCATAAAAACGGCATCTGGCTTAGCTGCTGACATTAATTCTTTATCAATTCTATAAGGCTCGAGTAAACTTAGACGTTCTTGACCATTATTATCGCCCATAGATACCCAGGTATCTGTTACAACACAGTCTGCCCCATTAACGGCAAATTTAGGATCTTCACTCACTGAAACTCTCCCACCATTGTCATTCGCCCAACTAATTAGCTCTGGTGAGTTTTGCAAAGGGCGTGGGCTGGCAAGACGAAGTTCAAAATCAAATTTTACTGCAGCATGAATCCACGAAGCCGCCACATTATTTCCATCTCCACTCCAGGCCACGGTTTTTCCACTTATAGGACCTTTCTTAGCTTCAAAAGTCATAACATCGGCCATTATTTGACAAGGATGGGAACTATTTGTCAGACCATTTATAACTGGGACATTAGCTGCCTGAGACATTTCAATAAGGTTTTTTGCCTCGGAGGTTCTAAGCATAATTGCATCAACATACTCTGAGAGCACCCTAGCAGTATCCCCAACAGTTTCACCCCGACCCAATTGAGTGCCCCCCTGATCTAGGACCACAGCATGGCCCCCTAGTTGTAGAATAGCTAACTCAAACGATACGCGGGTACGGGTGCTAGGCTTTTCAAACACTAGTGCAACGGACTTACCAAGCAAGTGGTTCTGAGAAACTGACTCAGCCTTTAATGTCACAGCTCGATCAAGAATCTTTCTTAAAACGTCCGTCTCAATTAAATCCAAGTCTAAAAAGTGCCTAATATTAGTCATTTAAAAATCACCAGCTGCAAAATCAAACGTTAGAAAGCAAATCATTGCAAGCTTGTTTTAATGAATTGATAATAAAATCCACCTCCTCTTCCCCAATAATTAGAGGTGGCAAAAGTCGCAAAACATTTTCACCTGCAACTACCGTTAATAAGCCATGGTTACGTGCAAAATTTCCTAATTCAGAATTAACAAATGGAGAGCGAATAACCACCCCTATCATAAGACCTTGTCCTCTTATGTCCCCAACTATTTCAGGATGTGCATCTGCAATACTTTGTAAACCAGCCCAAAGAAGTTCACTTACCTGCTGAAGTTTAGAAAAAAACCCATTTCCCAAAAGGATATCTAGTGTAGCATTAGCTGCAGCCATGGCTAACTGATTTCCCCCAAAAGTACTTCCATGAGTTCCCGGAGTCATCGCCTCTGCAACTTTTTTTGAAGCAAGAACAGCACCGCATGGAAACCCACTGGCTATTCCCTTGGCACAGGCCATAATATCTGGAGTAATTTCAGCCCACTCATGGGCAAATAATTTTCCTGTTCTACCAAAACCAGTCTGAACCTCATCAACTACTAAGAGTATATTATGTTCATCGGCTAAATCACGTAATCCTTTTAGGTAATCAAGTTTTAAAGGACGTATTCCTCCTTCGCCTTGAATAGGTTCAACAACAATCGCCCCAGTATCTTGACCTATGGCTTCACGAACTGCTTCTAGACTATTGGGTGGCACCACATCAAATCCCTTAGCCGGAGGACCAAAGCCTTCCAAATGATTTGGATTATTCGCCGCTCCCAAGGTTGCTAATGTTCGACCGTGAAAAGACCCTTCAAGAGTAATCGAACGATACCTATTGCTTGCTCCATTAACTGAATGGAACTTTCTAGCAATTTTAATTGCTCCTTCCATAGCCTCTGCACCCGAGTTACAAAAAAACACGGCATCCGCAAAACTTGCCTCTGCCAATTTTTCGGCGTATTGGCTTTGCTCAGGTATCTCATAAAGGTTAGAAACATGCCAAAGTTTTTGGACCTGTTCAATAAGAGCTGAGGTTAACCTGGGATGATTATGTCCCATAGAAACGACAGCAATTCCTCCGGCTCCATCTAGATAACGGCGGCCATCCGTAGAAATTAAATATGCGCCTTCACCTCTCTCAAAAGAGATAGGGATTCGGCCGTAAGTTTGCATTACAGCATTCATCAGTAGCAACCCATATAGTTTGATAATCCACAATATTTATTACATAGCGCACTCAAGAGATTTCTCCTCGCATAAGGGAAAAGCAAGAATATCCTGAAAGGTATGATATTAGTCAACGTCAAAAAAAAATTCCACTAATACAAATCGTTCTAAAAATGATTCGTTACCTATATAAATGAAAACCTCTAGAAAATAATAGAGACGTTAAAGCCAGCAAAATAATAAAACAAAATAAAATTATTACCCCTCCCGTTAACGGATCACTATCACAATATCCTGTAACTCCATACCTTACACCATCAACGATATAAAATATTGGATTTCCTCTAGCGAATGGTTGGATTGAAGAGGGCAACTTATCAAAGGAGAAGAATGCCCCAGAAAGAAAAACTAGAGGCATAAATAAGAAAGTCTGTACGCCCACCAGATGATCCCACTTCGTAGTAAAAAGCCCTACTATCTGACTCAATAACCCTACATTTAAGGCGCCCATCGTGGTGAAGAAGATTAATGCTAGAGGCTCCTCCGGCAGCTGGCCTCCAATTGGTAAAAGGACAAACCATACCACGATCCCCACTATAAGCCCTCCGGTAACTGAAGCAGCAGAGTAGGCGATAATTAGCTCTCCCGGCGTGAGAGGGGCCATAGAAACATCCCCAAAAACTCCCTGCGTCTTATCATAGACCATAGAGAAAGAGGAAGATTCAAACGACCTTTCCAAAATCGCAATAGTAATCAATCCTGGTAAAAGAAATTGAATGTACGATAAATTGAGAACTAAATTATTTGAATCCCCAATTATAAGATTAAATATACAAGCAAACAAAAGTGCCCTGATAGCTGGAGCAGCTAAAGTGATTCCCCAAATTTTAAATCCCCGCCGCATCTCTCTTCGATAAAGAGTTAACAAACCTCGATAGTTAACCGTCCCATAGTGTCGTACTTTTGGTGGAATAATCCAGATTTTATCCAATATCTTTTCCAACTAATGATTTCTAATTTTTTAACTTATAACCCTTAGAGAAAAATTTTAGAGCTACGTATAATAGAGATAGGTTTATAAGCAGAGTATACGTAAATCCAATCCAGAGCTCGCCATCAAGGTGATCTGTAAAACCGTATCGAAAACCATCAATAATATGGAAAAATGGGTTAAGCCAAGCCAATATTCGCCAAGTTTCCGGAATAAATTCAATTGGGAAAAAAGTACCAGAAAGAAATGATAGGGGTACTATAACAAAATTTGTCATTGCGGCTATATGATCGTACTTTTCTGCCAAAATACCTCCTATTAAACCTAAAAGTGAAAGCATCATAGAGGCCAGGATTGCGTAAACAGCAATAACGATAGGATGATATAAGTTAAATGCCACAATAAAATTAATTGCTATAGCGCATAAAAAGCCCACCAAGAGGCCTCTTGTTATACCTCCCAGAGTAAAGACCAAGGTCAGCTCGAAAGGACTCAGCGGTGGTAATAAAATATCTACAATATTTCCCTGAATTTTTGAAACTAGAATTGATGATGAAGTATTTGCAAATGAATTCTGAAAGATTGCCATCATAATCAGACCAGGGACCAAAAACACCGATAAAGGAATATCTATTTTTCCTTGCAAACTTTCATTAAAAGAAACTACAAAAACAACAAATATAATCAAGGTAGAGACTATAGGGGCAATAAGAGTCTGCGTACTAATTTTGTAAAACCTCATAACCTCACGGACATAAAGACTCCATACACCACGCCAATTAACAAAACCAATTGAACGAACAAATGGACGGCCAGACAATAGTGTTCGATTATTACCTGATACAGGTGACCTTGAATTTTGTTTGATTAATTCTTTCATGTTTTTTGGATCAGAAATAAACTTTTTTGACTCAAAGACAACAGATAAAAGTATAACTCAAGGTTCAAGATTAATCTTCGAAATAGATCTGGTATAATTCTAGAACGTAAAAAGTAGAAAAAAGTTGACCCAATCAAAAAAATTAAATGTCTCAGAATTAGAAAAATCTGCGTTAAGCTATATTGGAAAATATGCAACTTCTATTGAAAACTTGAGAAAAGTATTAACAAGAAGAATCAAAAGATCCAAGAACTATAAAGAAATTTCTCCAGAACAAGCCAAGCAGTGGATCGAGCTAATTATTAAAAAATTTGTTGATGCCAATCTACTAAATGACAGTGTTTTTGCACTAAATCGTGCTAAAAACCTACATCGTTCAGGAGCTTCGCGTAAAAAAATAATTCTAGCGTTAAAAAACAAAGGAATAAAAAATCTTGAAATAGATCTAGCCCTAAATTCACTTGATTCTGAATATAGAAATACTGATCTAGTAGCAGCTCTCAATTATGTTCGTCGTAATCGACTAGGGCCATATCGTCCAAACGACGAAAGAAAAGCTCTTCGCAAAAAAGATCTTGCAAAACTAGCTAGGGCAGGATTCTCTTACAGGGACGCAACAAAAGTGATCGATATTGAATCACTTGATGAAATAAAAAAGTTATTTTGAGCATATTTTAGACTAAAAACATTTAAATTCTATAGGTCAGTTGATATTTTCTATAACTCAACGAGGAACTTTAAAATCTTCCGGCTGTTCCGAGGGAAGGTTCTCTAAATAAATAGAAGTCGACGGGAAAGCAAAATCGCTTTTAGCCTCCGCAACAATTTCTTTTATCCTATATGCGAGCTTTTCTTTAACCAGGAGCCATTCTCCCCAAACAATTGTTTTTGTGAAACAGTAAACCATAATGTCAATACTGCTATCAGAGAAGTTATCAATCCTAATAAAGGTTGGTGCTTCATCAGGATTCACAAAATCAGCATTTCCATGAATATAGGACTCTATTTGATCACGAATATAATGTAATTGATCCACACTTGTGTCATACACCACTCCAATTTTCCAATAAATTCTTCTATTAGTCATCTCCGAAAAATTGATAACAGCGTTGTCCGCCAAAGCTGTGTTGGGGACCTGTACCAATGCCTTATCAAATTGGCGTACGGCAGTGGAACGAAATCCAATAGCTTCAACAACTCCCTCTACAAAACCTTCAACACGGATCCAATCTCCTACCTGAAAGCGCCTTTCAGCTAATACTAAAACTCCCGACAATAAATTTTTAAGTAAGTCTTGTGCAGCAAGAGCTCCCGCCAGACCAAATAACCCTAAACCCGCTAAAATAGGCCCAATTTCGATGCCCCAAATATCTAGTATTGCTGCAGCCCCAATAAAAATGAATAAAACCTTTATGGCCTTAACGAACCACGAGACCATCGTGCCAGAAAAAATATCTTTAAGATGGCTTAACAAATAACTCAGAGGCTCAACGAGTGATATAACACCCCAGAATAGGGTCAACGTCACTAAGGAGCGTGTCAGCTTGTTAGCAATAAGGTCAAAAGTACCATCCAGGTGTAGAAATTCGGTTGCTAGAAAAAAACCAAATACTATCAATACAAAACGCAGAGGCTTTTCAAGGGCATCGATTGTACGATCATCTATCTCGGTTTTAGTTTTGGTAGTCAAACGTTTTATCCAAGAAATAACGAAACGCGCGAAAAGTCGACGAACCAATAAAGATAAAGCCAAAACACCAACCGCTGCCAAAATACGGCCAAAATCAGCCCCAAAGGCCATATTATTCCATGAATCGACAACTATTGCCCAAAATTCGATTAATGAATCCATTTAATTTCAGCCTAAATGTGTTTTTTTTAAAAAAATTAGAAAAGTTTTCATAAAATATTTCTATCGGAATTTCTATTAAAAAACGACTTAATCATCCTTTAGCACCAACAAAATAGCCAAAAAACGCAAATACAGAGCCAGTTATTTTACTATAAATAATAAAAGCTAAATGATCATAGGTTATTGACATATACATAACATCAGCTAAATAACCAATGAAAATGGTTCATTTGTTTTGTGTAACTTCTATAGTCGCCGATTAAATAAGTTTCCCCTAACAATGTGAACAGCAAATTGTATGTTAACATTTCAAATTAAAGATCTATAATAAAATTTTAGAGTTAGAGGAAAAGAAATATGACAATCGGTACTGTAAAATGGTTTAACCCAACTAAAGGTTATGGCTTCATCGAACCAGAAGACGGCTCAAAAGATGCCTTCGTTCACATCTCCGCTGTAGAGCGGGCGGGACTAACAACCCTAACGGAAGGACAGAAAGTGTCTTTCGAGTTAGAGCCCGGTCAAAACGGAAAATCTTCCGCAGAGAACCTTTCAGTAGTTGAGTAGCTAATTATTTAACTAATTTTATTTTACTCCTGATTTTTCCAATTAGGTAAATTGAACTGCTGTTAACTGCGTCATGTTAGAGTTTAAAGAATAAACAACCTTGATTTATCTTTATGTTAAAATGAGGCATTGGCCTAGTATATAGCGCAAGCCTCATTAACTCCTTTAGTCTTTTGATGGGATTATTGGTAGCAATAAGTGTGATGGGTTATCAGGACCAGAATGAATCGTGACCTTTTTCCCATAAACATCTATCGGCCGATTTCCCCTTATCTCGTGCTTAAACGGTCCTACGCCATATTGAATTCTTCCTGCTATTTCAGGATCACCTGGTGACCAGCCAGGATAAACGTAATCTCGACCACGCACACTTAAACCTAATCTATAGCCTTCATAGAGAACAATTGAAGTTGGCCAAATCTCTATATCTAACTCATAAATCTCTCCAGGGATTAAAGGTTGAATCTCATCATGCGTATGATAAGGACGATATGGCTGATTTTGGTCTGGATCCAACTTTCGATGAGAGGCCCTTAACCAGCCCAAACCAACTGGTGTATGTGGATCATTCGATCCTTTAAATACAACTTCTTTGAGATCAGGCTTAAAAACTCTTAGAACCAAAAACATGTCGGCATCAGCCGTTTCGGATGAGATAAACAGCTTAGCAGCAACAGGTCCAGTTATCTCCGTTTGTTCTTCCATGGGAGATGTAAGAAATGTTATTCCATCCCCGAGCGCGTCATAGGTTAATGTCGACTCATCTGTTATTGGTTTATCCAGAAGGCTTTTATTAGGAAGGTCAAGGTACATTTCAGTCCACTCGGTTCTTGGAATAGGCCAATCATCTTCAGAACGTTCGACAAAAACTTCATCAGGATGCCTAATCAAGAGTTGTACCTTCGGTTGTCGATCCCATCCTGTATCTAGTCCTTTGAGAAAATGACCAAAAAAACGCATCTGAAGATCAATTCCATAATCAGTATAAAAATGAGTGAAATGCTCTAGCCCATGTATTTCCAACCACTTTTGATCGCTGGCTGATCTAATAAAACCTTCGGTATTCCCTCTCGGGTGAAGCCCTACCCCCCCCCAATTTCCTGCTGAAAGAAGTGGTACATTTATTTTAGAATAATCAGGCATACGTGCCTGCCAATACTCATCTATAAGTGGATGATCAAGTATATCCTTTCCAAAGTCTGAACGATTCTGACCCAGGATTTCTTCGGCTAAAGTATCAGGTCCCGAGATCCACTCACCGTTTAGTTGACTACGCAACCCATTAGCGCCTTTACCATTCTGACGTGGTACGACAGCACTATTATACCAGACAGAAGGAAACCTGCACGCAATACCTCCATGGTGACCCATGTCTCTATAAAAATCAGCAGCCCCTTCCCATACACACATTGCCGATAAATGCTTAGGTTGAAGAGATGCCACTTGCCACTGGTTCATTCCATAATATGAGATTCCGTTTGTGCCAACTTTGCCGTTTGACCATTCTTGAACCCCAGCCCAATTTATACAATCATGAAAATCTTTGGCTTCACGAGGAGACCAAACCTCTAAAAATCCAGGGGATCGGCCTGCTCCTCTCGAATCTACTCGTATACATATGTAACCCTCGGGCACCCATCTTTCAGGATCAACTAATTCCCAATTTTGATATCGATTTGATGACCCAACTAAACAATCAGGGTAATCTTCAAGCATCTGTTTCCATTGATATGGGTATCCATCCATCCAATGAAGCCACTTGGCGTATGGACCATAACTTATTATTACTGGGTATTGGTCACTATCATTAGGACGGTATATATCCGCTCGTAAAACCAGGTCGTCATCCATTTTAATAGGCACATCCCAATCTATACGCATACCATCTCTAACTTCTGAAAGAAATTTACCCTCGCCTTTTATTTGATTATCACCCATATCGTAACCTCAATTTCCGTTTCACAATCATGATATTTATAGCGTGGTAATTCTGAACTGATAAGGTCAATCCTCCGTAATTCATAAAATAATTTTTAAATAAAAATATAAAAAGAAATCGGATCTAATAACCCATTGATCCTCTAGGAGAAAAAACAAAAACCCAGGAAACCAGACAAGTTATTATTATAACGTAGATAAGACACGCAAGAGACAGCGCTTCTATTGTTAGCCCTGTATCAAGCATGATTCCAAATATTGCAGGAGAAATTGCAGAAAAAAAAGCTACGAGCGCAGCCATCATAGAACGTATCTCGCCCAGGTGCACCGTCCCATATAATTGGGGCCATATGGCCCCGGTAAATGGCATTAGAACTCCTATACTAACCCCCAAAAAAGCGAAAATCATAAAAGCAATATATACTGAATCAAAGAAGGCCAGGGCAATTAAAGTAAAAGCTAATGGTATTAGCATAAGGGGTAAGAAGGGACGGCATCCAAATTTATCAATTAATGGACCAACAATTAGAGCTGTAATAACTTTAAACAAAGCGTATAGAACAAATGCACTTGCTAATATTTCTAAAGGCCAATTTTTTTCGCTGGCTATATAGATTTGATGAAAAAATAACCCTGTCCCTATAAAGGAAAATGAAAGAACAGCGGCTGCAATCAAATAAAAACGGTAATCAAATAGAACTTCAATACGCCTCCATTGTTTTCCCGTAACTGAAGACTTATCAGTTCCGGTTGATTGTTTTTTTATATAGCCTAGATGAATTTTACTATATCCACGCATTAGGCAAGGAACCAATATGATCGACACAATCCCAAGAACCAATGCAGCAACGTACCAAGTATCACGCCAACCCAAATAAATTATAAGGGTGATAACGATAGTTGGAAGAATGGCTTCTCCTAGTGACTGTCCCATTAATGCTACGCTAACTGCCTTTCCACGATTAAAACTGAAATAACGCCCCATACTCGTAACTGATATATGTGTCATCAAACCCTGCCCGCTAAGACGGGCCAAGTACAACCCGACTACTAAAGTGAAAAGTCCCGGAGCCGATGCAATTATCAGCATAGATAAAATCATTCCCACACATGTCGCCAAAGAGTAGAGGCGTAAATCCATATAATCGATTAATTTCCCCAACCAAATAAGAGACAGAGCACTTCCGATAGTGGCAACGCCAAACCAAAAGCCAAATTCTCCGTGGGTCAACCCAAACTCTAACCGGATTTCAGCACCCGACAAGGCAATGTAAAAAGTTTGACCAAAACTAGAAGATAAAGACATAAAAAAGCCAAAACCCACGAATCTCCAGTTTTCATTCATAAAGCGCAAGTAATTCATATTCTTACTACCAACGAAATGTTCTTATTGTGTATACAAATATAATTCTAGTTAGAGGAGATATAATGTTTTCAAAAAAGTTCAATTTGAGTATTTGTTAATCCACATTACGTTTTTTTTTAATATGGTATAAACACTAGAAATAGTTACTAGGAGAATTTTCGTAAATGAGCAAACAAATAGGCATAATAGGCTTGGGTATTATGGGATCAGCAATTTCAGCAAATTTCATAAAATCTGGATATGAAGTAATAGGTTGTGACATTGATAGTACGCGTTGTAGTGAGTTAAAAAATAAGGGTGGGACGATTGCAGAAACACCAAAAGAAGTAGCTTCTTCAAGTGAAATAATTCTTACGTCACTGCCCAGTAGCGCAGCATTAGATGAAGTGATTTCTGGAGATGACGGAATAGCCGCTTCAAAAAACTCTGAAGCCTCTATTATGGAGTGCAGCACTTTACCCATTAAGGACAAACAAAGAAATCACGATATTTTGTCTAAAGTTGGCATGACTCTTTTGGACACACCACTAAGTGGAACCGGTGCCCAAGCAATAACGAAAGACCTCGCTGTATATATTAGTGGCAACGAAAAAGCGGCAAACAATTGTTTTGATATAATAGATGGGTTTGCTCGAGCTTTTTATTATGTTGGTAAATTTGGCAATGGCAGTAGGATGAAATATATAGCCAACCATCTAGTAGCAATTCATAATGTCGCTGCAGCTGAAGCCCTTGTTTTAGGAATGAAAGCAGAATTAGATCCCCAATTAATATTTGATGTTATATCTGATAGTGCTGGAAGCTCGCGTATGTTTGAGATTCGTGGACCAATGATGGTCGCCAATAATTACAATCCAGCTACAATGAAAATTGAGACTTGGCAGAAAGATATGGGCATAATAGCTGAATTTGCTAAATCGATGAACTGTCCAACTCCCCTATTTAGCGCAACCGCAGACATTTATACCTCCGGCATGGCACAGGGTCGATCTGAGGAAGACACAGGGGCCGTATGTGCCGTTTTGTCGGAAATGGCCTGCCTAGATCGTGACTAATTCAAACTAAAAAGGGCAAAATAAATGAATAAAAACAAGGTATTATTAGATGTTAATGAAGGTGTTGCTATCATTACAATTAACAATCCTGATTCAAGAAATGCCCTTAGCGAAGATGTTAGAAGCGACTTTGATCTGGCCATTAAAAAAGTCGAGTTAGAAGCAGGAAAAACAATACACGCTGCTATTCTTACTGGTGGTGGAGGGTCTTTCTGCGCTGGTGGTGACATAAACCTCCTTAGAGCTTCCTCAGAAAAGCCAGCCGCAGAGATGCAAAAACGACTACAAGCTTCCCACCTTCTCATGACTAGATGGTTTAACCTAGAGATACCCACTATTGCGGCTGTCGACGGGGCGGCAGCGGGAGCAGGGTTTAGCTTGGCGTTAGCATGTGATTTCGTATTTGCTACATCCCGCGCGAGGTTTGTGCTGTCATTCGGACGAATTGGTCTTATACCAGACTGGGGAGCACTCTACACCCTGCCTAGAATAGTCGGGCTCCAAAAAGCAAAGGAGCTCGCTTTTTCAGCACGTGTAATCAATACAGAAGAGGCACTTGAACTAGGAATAGTATACGAGATAGTTGATCAAGAAAATCTTATTACCACAGCAACTAGTTTTGCAAATCGATTTCGATTCGCTTCTACAACAGCTATCGGCATCACTAAAAACCTACTTAATAAATCATTTGAGCTAGATTTGAATACTTCACTAGATTTGGAGGCCTCAGGCCAGGCAATTGCCAACAATAGCGAATACCACCATAAGGCAGTCAAAAGATTTTTGGATAAAGAGCCTTCATTATTTGATTGGGAAAAACACAAAACTGTGTAATTTAGTAATTTTTTCTAGCTACTAGATGGAATAAATGCCAAAGCTTTCTTTTTCCTAAGACTGTTTCTGAGTCTACTTTTTCCTCCAAAAGCATCTCTATCTGAAAACCTTTCAGTAAAGAAAAAATGGAGGCCCTCTCATGAAATGTCATTCCAGATCGACCAGACCACTCATCTTTATGGCCAAAAAGCTGACAAGCAATCCTGCCTCCAGGGTTTAAACTTGTTTTTATGTTCTCCCAAACATCATAGAAATCGTTTTGCGACATCAAAGGTAGCGCAAAACTGCTATTAACTAGATCACATTTTAGCCAATCCACTTCTTGAAATTTAGCAATCTGAAAAGTCAGGTCAGCTTCTGGAGGCAAATCTTTCCTATTCTGCATAAACTTAATTGCCTCGATCTCAGAATCAACCGCCAACACTTTCCAGTCTTTCTTTAAAAACTCAAAAGTATCTCTTCCCCCACCACACCCAAGATCTATTACAAAATTTTTTTTAGTATTGTTTTTTTCGCTATATTCCGTATTAAAACGTTGCAGAGCAAATTTTGCGGTTAAACGTGGCGGCCTGTTGTATGTTTTTTTATAGTATTCTGACCAATTTCTTTCATAGCTTTGATTTCTAGTCATTAGTTTATAATATCCAGATATATTTAATTTTCGGCAACTAATTAGAGGAGTGGCCTTTGGAATTTCTGCCACCCAACTTATCAATATTATCAGCGTTTGTGTTAATTTTAGTTGCCTTTATAGGCTCTGTAATCTCTGCAGGAGTAGGGATCGGTGGAGGCATAACATTTCTAACCGTCCTGGCTTCAATTGTCCCTGCACCTGCAATAATCCCAATACATGGCGTTGTTCAACTAGGATCTAATGTCAGCCGTGCAACCGTTCAAAGAAAACACATAAATTGGCATATAACTGTGTATTTTGTTTTAGGAAGTATAGCTGGAGTTATAATTGGCGGTAGTCTGGCCCTGCAACTTCCTGAGAATATGCTAAAACTTCTTTTGGCTCTATATATACTCTATTCTATCTGGGGACCAATAAAACTAGGCTTGTCTAATTTAAGCCCAGCAGTTTTATCGATTGCTGGGCTCTTTAGTGCATTTATCACCATGTTTTTAGGTGCTACCGGGCCTTTTGTAATTTCAATACTGGCTCCATGCATACCTGACCGTAAATCACTTTTTGGCACTCACGCGGTCTGTATGGTCATTCAACACTCACTAAAAATTTTGGTTTTTGGCCTCTTGGGGTTCTCTTTTGGTCCTTGGCTTCCTTTACTTGCTATAATGATTGCCGCTGGGTACTTTGGAACGTTACTCGGAAGCCGCCTAACTGAATTGGCCTCGGAGAGTTTGTTTCGTAAAATTCTTAAAATAATTTTAACAATTCTAGCGATCAACCTATTGCTTAGTGGTAGTGGTGTTTATAGCTAAATCCTATCCAAACCCTTCAAATGTTTGTTAATTCTGTCCGAAATATAGGAGATGGCAGCCTTTCCTTCATCGAGATAGGGTGCAAGAGATACAAAGCCATGTATCATTCCTGGCCAGTCCATATGCTCCACCGAAACACCAGAAGATATCAAAGATTTCGCAAACACAACGCCTTCATCATGAAGAACATCGTATTCAGCAGTAATAATTGCGGTGTGAGGTAAACTTGCCAACCTAGTAGCTTTTATAGGCGATGCCCTCCAATCGTTTTCATCTTCGCTACTCCGCAGATAATGATTCTGAAACCAGAGCATCCCTTCCTTGGTCAAAAGCCCATAACCATCAGCAAATTTTTCATAAGATCCGCTCTCACATGAATAATCAACCACAGGATAAATAAGTTGTTGTGACAAAATACTGGGGCCACCATTATCCCGGGCCATTATGGACATAACAGCGGCAATATTGGCTCCAGCACTGTCACCACCTACAATAAATTTACTTTTATCTGCCCCGAGTTTTTCGCAATTTTCAAATAACCATTCGGTAGCTGCATACGAATCATAAATAGCCGCAGGAAATTTATATTCTGGCGCTAACCTATAATCTACTGACGCCATTATACATTTTGCTCCTGCACAAAACGCCCGAACAACCTCGTCGTGACTGTCCAGGCTCCCAATCACATGACCCCCGCCATGAAAATAGACCCAAATAGGTAATGCTTTAGCATCGGCCTCAAGTGGCCGATAGAGCCTTATGCGGATATTGGAATCTGGGCCGGGGATTTCAAACTCTTCTATCGATAAAACTTGTGTTCGCTCTTTATCCCTTACTTTTGCCATTTCATCCATTTGCTTACGAGCATCAGCGGGGGACATGGTGAACGTAGGCTGAATTTTTGCTTCTTTCATTTTTTCGATCAAAGTAACCACTTGAGGATTTAAGGTCATTATTCCATTTCCTACGAGTAAAATGATAAGTAAAAACTGTTTACAATTATATACACTAAACCAACTCTACATAACTTGGGAAAGGAAATCCCCCGTGCACGAAATAAACTCCCCCCAAATCTTAGCTGAAGTATCAGCTGCTCACGAACGATATGAACAAGCGCTCTCAGAAAACAACATAGACGTTTTAGATGAATTGTTCTGGGAAAATTCTTTGACCCTACGATATGGAATTGGGGAAAATCTTTACGGTCATGATCAAATAAGTATCTTTCGTAGAAAACGAGAAACTAGTAACCTCGATCGAGAGATACTAAAATTAACAATCACCACGTTCGGAAAAGATTTTGCTACAACAAATCTTGAATTTAAACGATTAAAAAGCGATCAAATTGGTCGTCAAAGTCAAACCTGGTTACGCACCGAGAAGGGATGGAAGATAGTATCGGCACACGTAAGTCTTATGAGGGAAGAAAAAATATAGTTTTAAAAAACTGGCGCGCCCGGGAAGACTTGAACTCCCAACCTTCTGATTCGAAGTCAGACGCTCTATCCAATTGAGCTACGGGCGCTAATTTACAGTTAACTTTTTTTGGCGCGCCCGGGAAGATTCGAACTCCCAACCTCCTGATTCGTAGTCAGACGCTCTATCCAATTGAGCTACGGGCGCAAAAAAACATTCATCCTTTTAAAAAAATTCGAAAATTGTTGATTGAGATACTAATCCGAGAAGTTAATCAAAAGCCCCGTTGATAGCAAGCAGACGCCTTAATGATTAGAAAATAATTTATACATATTAAACAACAAAAAATGAAGCATTGAAGTGGGTTGTCCACTCAAGTACAGATAGTTAACATCTTATAAGCTCAGTCATCGACCACTAAATGAAATAATTTATGAATATAGAAAAAGAAACCCAACACGACTTTCCAGTTTCCTGGGAACAACTTCACCGTGACGCTAAAGCCCTGGCCTGGCGCCTGTCTGAAAAAGGACCCTGGGAAAAAATTGTTGCCATAACCCGAGGAGGCTTAGTGCCTGCTGCAATAGTTGCAAGAGAGCTAGAAATGAGGTTGGTAGATACGTGTTGCGTGACCTCTTATGATCATAAAGAACAAGGGAATATAGAAATACTGAAAGAAGTTGCGGGTGACGGTGCCGAAACTCTTATAATCGATGACCTTGTAGATACTGGTAAGACAGCAAAAATTGTAAGGGAAATGCTACCCAAAGCCCATTTTGCTACAGTATACGCAAAACCGGCGGGACGCCCGTTGGTTGATACGTTTATAACTGAGGTAAGCCAAAACACCTGGATTCATTTTCCGTGGGATCTTAGCTTGCAATTCGCCAGACCCATAGCGGCAGATGACTGATTATGACGTTACCCTAATCTTAACCTTTTTGTATTTTCTGTATAAAGTCGGGAGAAGTAATAATACAGAACAGCCAATTAGAGGGAATATTATTCTCGGCTCATAGATAATTGTATGGTTTATTGAATTGTTAGTCTCTAATGAATTGGCTAAACCTTCACCTAGAGTTGTATAAATGAATGCTCCCGGAATTATGCCAATTAAGGTAGCGCTGACATACACTTTTATCGGAACATCAAAAAATGCCGGAGCAAGATTAACTAGCCAGAATGGAAAGATAGGAATCAAACGCATTATTAATAGATATTTAAAGGAATCATGCCCTAATCGAGATTCTACCCTACTAAGAGCTGATTGAATCCTTGTCATAATTCCTAATTCAAATAAGTCCTTTAGTATCATTCTCGCTATAAGAAAAACACCTGTCGCGCCCAATACCCCCCCAAATACTGATATTAAGCCTCCAGTAAACCAGCCAAAAATAAACCCACAGGCAACAGACATAAAAACACTGACCGGCAATGAAAGAGCACAAATTAAAGCGTAAAAAAAGCAACAAAGAATAACTGCTAAGAACCTATGTTTATCAACAAATAAACCTACTAGTTCTCGCTTCAACTTGAGTTCATTTATAAAGTCATACTCATTAAACCCACCTATAAAAAAAACGGCCAGCGAAATTATAATAATCCCCGCAAATAATGAGTTTAAAGCTAAATGGTAAGAAATATTAAATTGGCTTCTAGTCCGCTCTTTTTTTATTTTATTATTCATATAAAATTGTTTCTTGTGTTATTACTTATATTTTTTTAGATAATAATAGTTTACAGAATTAGAAGTCATAATTAGATATCTAAGAAAATAATATTTTTTAAATATAATGGCCTTTACATTGACTTCGACCCATCTAGTCCTTATACAGCGCCAGTTTGCAGCTAGCGGATGAATGGAGTAACCTAAGTGAAACGAACTTTTCAACCTAGTAACCTTATACGGAAGCGAAGACACGGCTTCCGCTCTCGTATGAAAACAGTCGGTGGCCGTAGAGTGTTATCACAGCGGCGAGCAAAAGGTCGCAAAAAATTATCTGCATAATATGACCTGCTTGCAGCCTGCCTGATTCTCCAGGCTTATTTGGAGCCCAAAACACATGAGCTATCAGCCCAGGATTAACTCAATAGAAAACAAAGAAAAAAAGCTACCGTCTATAAAAACTTTGAAAATGCGTTCAGATTTTATAAGAATTGCATCTAAAAAACGGTATTGGTCTACCCCTGGACTTACCCTACAAGTAAGTGAAACCCCAAGAGAAACTTATGATAAATCTGTAATAAGAATTGGCTATACTGCTTCAAAAAAAGTTGGAAACGCCGTTAAGCGCAATAGAGCTAGAAGAAGATTGCGAGAGACAGTTAGAAAACTAATGCCATTTCAAGCCGAAACAGGAAATGACTTTGTTATAATTGCTAGGTCGGAGACAGTGAGTCGACCATTCCAAGACCTACTATCAGATCTCGAGTTGTCTTTAAAAAAACTCGATGTATGGAATGAGCCTGTAACCTTACACAACAAGAAAGATTCCCTTTAATGTGGTATTTAAAAGAAACAATTTCATTTTTGTTAAAGGCACTTATAATTGTTTATCAATATATCTTTTCGCCTATATTAGGGCCTAGCTGCAGATTTTACCCAACATGTTCAGAGTATGGCTTAGAATCTATAAAGTTGCATGGACCATTTTTTGGTACAATACTAGCTATCAGACGTATCATCAGGTGTAACCCTTGGGGTAGGCATGGCTATGATCCTGTGCTTAGCACTTGTGCCTCCGATAATTTTCAATCTGCTCCAGAACAAACACCACATAAATTACCTGAAAGCTAACCAAAAATATGGATCAAAAAAATCTTTTTATGGCGATAGCGGTATCTTTGGTGATTTTGCTCGGCTGGCAGTTCTTTGTTGAGGGACCGCGTCGTGAGGCTCAGCTAATAGAAGAAAAAAAGAAAGAAGAATTAGCTGAATTACAAAGAGGTAAAAATAAATCGCATTCCTCTTTACCAGCAATATCAAGTGAGAACCTGCTGATAGACGCAGAGAAACCCCGCAATGAAATTGTCAAAGAGACTCGTCGTATAAAATTAAAGTCGGAAAGCCTTACCGGCTCAATTAATCTTGAAAATGGACGTATAGACGATATCACTATGTTGAATTATAGAGAGAGCATAGATCCATCGAGTGATAACATAGTGCTATTGTCCCCAAAGGGTTCATCTAATCCTTATTTTGCAGAGTTCGGCTGGGCAAGTAGAGAAGGAACCTTTGGAGCGAGCGGAGCGAACTGGAAATCTTCAAAAGGTACTCTAACCCCTGAATCACCAATTGTTCTAACATCTAAAACCAAAGAAGGCCTCAGCCTTAAAAGAACTTACTCAATCGACGATAAGTTTATGATCACTGTTGAAGATAGAATTGAAAATAATGGCAGTAATGCAATAAACCTATCCGCCTTTGCCAGACTAAGTAGAGTAAACACCCCAGACACGCTAGGTTTTTTTATTCTTCACGAAGGCCCAATAGGAGTAATAGACGGCACATTAAAAGAAATTGATTATGATGATCTTGAGGATGATTTTGATGAAAACAATGGCCGTCCAAAGCCCACCACATTTCCAACGACAGGAGGTTGGCTCGGTATAACTGACAAGTATTGGTTAACAGCTCTGATTCCTAATCAATCAAAAGCTGTAAACACTAGTTTTTCCTACCAAAAAACTGCAAAGGGAGCCGATTCTTATCAAACAGATATAATTGAACAGCAGGTTCATGTATTAAACCCAGGAGATTACGCGGAAGCTACTAATCGTCTATTCGCTGGAGCAAAGGTTTTCGAAACTCTAAGCAAGTATAGAGATGAACAAAATGTTCCCAGGTTTGAAATGGCTATAGATTTCGGTTGGTTCTTCTTTATTACAAAACCGTTACTTCAGGTTCTAATTGTAATTGCTGAGCACCTGGCAAACATTGGTATTAATGCTAATTTTGGAGTTGCAATCTTATTGGTCACTGTCATCATAAAAATCTTATTTTTCCCACTTGCAAATAAGTCATATAAATCTATGAGTAAGATGAAAGGGCTTCAACCCAAGATGACCGAGTTACGGGAAAAATTTGGTGATGACAAGAGGAAGATGCAACAAGAATTGATGGCAATGTATAAAAGGGAAAAAGTAAACCCTGTATCTGGATGCCTACCTATGGTTTTGCAAATACCCGTGTTTTTTGCACTCTACAAGGTTTTATTTACGTCTATTGAAATGAGACAATCCCCTTTTTACGGTTGGGTGCATGATTTATCCGAGCGCGATCCGACTAACATTTTTGATTTATTTGGACTAATTCCATGGGACATGCCCTCCTTTCTAGCTGTGGGAACTAGCTTTGTAGCTTTAGGTGCTTGGCCTTTGTTTATGGGGATATCTATGTATCTTCAGCAAAAATTAAACCCTGCCCCAGCGGATCCTATGCAGGCACGAATGTTTATGCTTATGCCTATAATGTTTACATTTTTTCTGGCAAATTTCCCCGTTGGTTTGGTTATTTATTGGACCTGGAATAACCTTTTGTCTGTGTCTCAACAATATATAATCATGCGAAGAATGGGGGTTGCAATAGGGGGCGGAACGGTTTCCGATAGTGCTAAATCTAAATAGAGTGTATCTATTATAAGTAATAGCAGAATCGAGACTAGATTATTGGTAGAAGATATTAAAAACGTTGACAGGACAGAGTTAGGGCGCAAGCTATTCACACAGCCCTGTGCATTCTTGCGAGGCGTGGGAAAACTGGAAGATCTATCCTCTCCAGAACTTCCGGAGGTGGCATTTATTGGTCGGTCTAATTGCGGTAAATCAAGTCTATTAAATGCGCTAACTGGAAGAAAGTCACTTGCTAGAACTAGTAAAACCCCAGGCAGAACTAAACAACTAAACTTCTTTGATTTAGGGCAAAAAGTATGGTTAGTCGATATGCCAGGTTATGGCTATGCTAAGGCTTCAAAAAAAGAAATTATGGAATGGAATAAAACTGTTCAGGATTATTTAAAGGGCAGACCAACCCTTCTAAAGCTCTGCCTTTTAATTGATTCTAGACGCGGCATAAAACCTAATGATATTGAAATTATGAAATTACTAGATAAAGCTGCAGTCAGCTATCGTATAGTACTCACTAAAGTAGATAAAATCGGTAATTTAGAGTTAGAAGATCTTATAAATTCGTGTTTTAAAATTTTAAAGCTTCACCCTGCGGCTTTCCCTGAACCAATCCCAACGAGCTCCTTAAATGGTGAAGGGATTCCACAACTGCGCGCAGAAATTGCTATTATGATACAAGAGGAAACGAAATAAATTACTATTAGTAAAAATACATTTAAAAAAAGAGAACTAAAATAAAATGACCAAAAAAACGACGCCACCAAATAGTGATATGATAAACACGGCTAGTGTTTTATCAGAAGCTCTTCCTTTTATGAGAAGACATTCAGGAAGAACGTTTGTAATTAAGTATGGTGGACATGCCATGGGCGACAGCAAACTAGCTGAATTATTCGCTCGTGACGTAGTTTTATTAAAGCAAGTGGGAATCAACCCCGTTGTTGTTCACGGAGGAGGGCCACAAATAGGCGCTATGCTCGAACGTCTTAAAATAAAGAGCGAGTTCATTAATGGACTAAGGGTTACAGATAGTGAAACTGTAGAAATAGTAGAAATGGTGCTTTCAGGATCGATTAATAAGGCTATCGCTGCAGCAATTAATTCAGGAGGTGGACGGGCTGTTGGTATATCAGGCAAAGATGGTAACCTTATACGAGCAACCAAAATCAAAGGAAACCAGAATAACTCCGATTCTAACATAGAAAAAGTGCTTGATCTTGGGTTTGTGGGTGAGCCAACTAAGGTAGAACCGAGCCTACTGAATGATCTTATTCGTGCTGATCTAATTCCTGTCATAGCTCCTCTTGCATTAGGAGATGACGGAGAAACATATAATGTAAATGCTGACACAGCTGCTGGAGCAATAGCAGAGTCACTTCAGGCCGCACGTTTATATATGTTAACCGACGTTCCTGGTGTACTGAATGAAAAAGGAAAAATTATTCCAGACATAAGCATTAACGAAGCAAAGGCCTTAATTCAGGATGGGACTATCACCGGTGGTATGATACCGAAGGTGGAAACGTGCATTCGCGCAGTACAAAATCAAGTCGAAGCCTCAGTTATATTAGATGGTCGAATTAAACACTCATTGTTATTAGAAATTTTTACGGAACATGGCACTGGAACTGCAATTTGGCACGACAAATAATATTCTGAAACATTAGGCTAGGTATAAGTTGGCTAACAAGTAAACTAAGCTCCAGTCAATTATAAATAAGATGTTCTGAGGGACTAACTGTTATGGACCTAAAGGCCTCACTAAAAAATAAAGATTTTTGGATTTTTGACCTTGATAACACTCTTTACCCCTCTTCAAACGGGCTAATGTCAGATGTTTCAGACAGAATGACCAAATTTGTATCAATGGTCACTGACAAGTCTGTTGAAGAGGCCCTGATCGAACAAAAAGAATTATTCAAAAACCACGGAACGACCCTTCGCGGTCTAATGATAAGGTACTCAATTGACCCGTGGGATTTTTTAAGGTTTGTTCATAATGTAAATTATAATCTTGTTGAAAAAAACCAAAAGCTAGGTAACGCCATAAAGGCGCTAAAAGGTAAAAAAATTATATATACTAATGCATCAGCAACTCATGCAAAAAAAGTACTAGAACGCCTTGGGTTTTTAGAGGAATTTGATTCTATTTTTGATGTATCTGATGCCTCGTGGATACCTAAACCCCACATCAGATCATATCAAACGCTCATGGAAAAAATAAAATTTAACCCCCGCTCTTCGGTAATGATTGAGGATATAGCTCCTAATTTAAGACCTGCATCAGATATCGGCATAACAACGGTTTGGATAAAACAAAAGAATCCTGAAGCACCCAGTTGGACTCTTCCTGAAGAAAAAAGTGATTACATAGATTATACAATAGATGACTTAACTGAGTGGCTTGAATCATTAGCCCCTAAACAAAAGAAGTTTTGACCATTGACAGAGTGACATTTTGACCGCCATCTTCGTAAGAAAAATTAAATATAGTAAATTTAGTAAGCTTAAAGAGGAGTATTATGACCGAGGAAACCCTTCAGAAGATAATTGAGACCACTTGGGAAAACCGCGACGAAATAGGAATAGAAACTACTGGAGAATCTCGCGAAGCCGTTGAACAAGCCCTTAATATGCTCGACCAAGGCCTAGTGAGGGTTGCGGAAAAACTTAATGATCAGTGGGTCGTTAACCAGTGGCTAAAAAAAGCAGTCTTACTTTCTTTCCGGCTTAATGACATGAACAAGATAGAAGGTGGCCCCGGCAAAAACACAAACTGGTGGGATAAAGTACCTTCCAAATTCGCAGAATGGAACGATTCGGAATTTCAAGAAGCAGGTTTTCGAGCAGTTCCGGGCAGTATCGTGAGACATTCGGCTTATATAGCTTCTGGCGTTGTACTTATGCCCAGCTTTGTCAATCTCGGAGCCTATGTGGATAGCGGTACAATGGTAGACACGTGGGCTACTGTTGGCAGCTGCGCTCAAATAGGTCAAAACGTTCACCTCTCTGGAGGGGCTGGTATCGGCGGTGTTCTGGAACCATTACAGGCCTCTCCTGTAATCATTGAGGATAACTGCTTCATAGGAGCGCGTTCGGAAGTAGCTGAAGGGGTAATTGTTGAAACTGGAGCTGTTTTATCAATGGGAGTTTACTTGGGTGCATCGACAAAAATTGTTGATAGGGAATCTGGAAAAATCATTACAGGCCGAGTTCCACCTTATTCAGTAGTCGTTCCAGGTACACTGACGGGAAAAAAATTAGAAGATGGTTCTGATGGACCGAATCTTTATTGTGCAGTTATTGTTAAAACAGTTGATGAGCAAACGCGTTCGAAAACTTCGATTAATGAGTTGTTACGTGATTAACAAATATTAAAATTTGTGATTACAATTATGAATCTAGATTATAAAACGAATAACCCTGTTAAATTAGCGCAGGATTTGATCAAACTGCCAAGTGTCACGCCTCTTGATGAGGGCGTGATAGAATTACTTAGTGGCGTATTAAAAAAATTAGGTTTCGTTTGCCATATTAAAAAATTTTCTTCACCCAATACTGATGAAGTCACGAATCTCTACGCCCGTCTAGGAGATCAAAATCCAAATTTTTGCTTTGCAGGCCACACCGATGTAGTTCCAAGCGGCCCGTCAGAAAGTTGGGATAGAGACCCCTTTTCTGGTCATATAAGTGATGGAAACCTTTATGGCCGGGGCGCAGCAGATATGAAAAGTGCAATAGCAGCTTTTGTATGTGCTGTTGGAAGAATAACTGAATTATATGGCCCTCCATCAAAATGGAAGTTTCCAGGTTCAATAAGCTTATTAATAACAGGGGATGAAGAAGGGCCGGCGATAAATGGAACCAAGAAATTATTAGAGTGGCTAGAAAAAAAAGAAGAGGTGATTAGCACGTGCATAGTTGGTGAACCTACCAATGAATCAGTGCTAGGTGATATGGTTAAAATCGGCCGCCGTGGAAGCCTCAATGGAACCCTTACAATTAATGGGATACAAGGACATACAGCTTACCCACATCTTGCCAAAAACCCGGTTCATCATCTTATTAATATTTTGCAAAGTTTGATTTCTGAACCCCTAGATCAAGGAACAGATCATTTTCAAGCTTCTACTTTTCAGATGTCGAATATTGATGTGGGTAATCGTGCCACTAATGTTATTCCTGCCTCAGCCATCGCACAATTTAATATAAGATTCAATGATCTTCATACCTCTGAAAGTATAAGAAAGTTAGTTGAAAAAAGGATTGTAGCAGCTATCGATGAAGAAAAAATAGATTATGAGCTTGATATTCATGTTAGTGGTGAATGCTTTTTGACGCCACCTGGAGCCCTTAGTAATATCCTAATTTCATCAATTGAAGAGGTAACGGGGAGAACTCCCGTCCTTAGTACAACTGGTGGTACTTCTGATGCCCGGTTCATAAAAAACTACTGTCCAGTAGCAGAGTTTGGTTTGGTTGGAAAGACGATGCATAAGGCGAACGAAAACGTCCTATGCTCAGACGTTAATGCTTTAAGTAAAATATATATCTCAGTGATTAAAAAATATTTTCAGTTTGAAGAATTTAATGATTAATCAGAGATAATCAACCTGTACTAAATATAAACCATAAGCAGGTGCTGTTGGCCCTGCTAATGACCGGTCTTGAGCGTTTAAAACGCTTCTAACATCATCTAAGTTCCACTTGCCATATCCTACCATTGTCAGAGTACCAACTAAGTTACGCACTTGATGTTGCAGAAATGATTTAGCGCTAGTAGTCACCCTTATTTCGTCCCCAATGCGTTCAACTTTTAGTTGGTCAAGGGTTTTAATAGGTGATTTAGCTTGACAGCTCGTTGCCCTAAACGATGAAAAATCATGAGTGCCAACAAGAGTCTGAGCTGCCATGTGCATGGCCTTTGCATCGAGGTGCGAAGGTGTCCACCATATTCTGTTTTTATCAAATGTCGGTGGAGGACGTCGATTTAATATTCGATATAGATAGTGTCTTTTAAGGGCACTAAATCTAGCATGAAAATTGCCGTTTACCTCTTCAACTTTTAAAATGGAAATAGGAACTTTACGGAGAAAGTGATTAAGGGCGTCACGTAAAGTGTCCGAAGATATTTCACGAGTAATATCACAGTGGGCAACTTGTCCTTGAGCATGCACCCCCGAATCTGTACGCCCTGCTCCGTGTACTTGCACCTTTACTTTAGTTAAATCAAATAACGCTGCTTCTAATTCACCCTGAACCGATTTTCCGTTCTGTTGTCTTTGCCATCCAACAAATAAAGTTCCGTCGTACTCTATAGTTAGCTTATAGCGGGTCATGTTAGCAAAGAGCCCGTTTCAATGGAAAATCCACGCAATAAAGTCTCAACTGACATAGGGCGTCTTCCTTCCCTTTGCACAGTCTTGAGCCTTAGACTGCCAGTACGACAAGAGACCGTTAGATTATTATCTATAACTACACCTGGTTCACCCGATCCTTCTACGAGCTCTACTTCAAGCACTTTTAATCGAACACCGCCTAAGTTGAACCAAGCTCCTGGCCACGGTGTAAATGCTCTAACTTTTCTTTCTATTTCCTCCGCTGTTTTATTCCAATCAATGCGGCCTTCTTCTCGTGTTAATTTTTGTGCATAAGTAATACCTTCTTCTGGCTGTGGTACTTCTTTGAGGCGACCAGAAAAAACCCCTTCTAGCGCCTCCACAATCATTCCTGAACCCAAAATTGCCAATTGATTATGAAGTTTTTGAGAGGTTGTAAAGTCACGTATTGGCACTGTCTCTGATAGAAGCAACGGACCAGTATCAAGGCCTTCATTCATTCGCATTATTGAAACACCTGTTTCTTCATCACCAGCCATTATTGCCCTTTGAATTGGAGCTGCCCCCCTCCATCTAGGAAGTAGAGAAGCATGAATATTAAAACAGCCAAACTTAGGTGCATCAAGAATTGGTTTCTTAAGGATAAGGCCGTACGCCACCACTATTGCAGCATCAAGGTTTAGTTCCTTAAATTCTTGTTGTACGGCCTCATCCGTAAGAGACGAAGGTGTGCAGACCTGTAATCCTAATTCACTCGCAATAGCATAAATTGCTGTTTCTTGAACTTTTTTCCCTCGTCCTGCGACTTGTGAGGGTTGTGTATAAACACGCACAATTTCATGTCCAATACCTACCAGAGCCCTAAGGGCTGGGACGGCAAATTCAGGCGAGCCAAAAAAAGCCAATTTCATAAGAATTTCCAATTAAGAAAGAATGTTTAAACCTTTATTTAAGCAGCCACCTTCTGCTTTTTTAATTTCTTCATCTTACGTAAAATAATATTTCGTTTAAGGGGAGACAGATAATCCACAAACAAAATTCCTTCTAGATGATCGATTTCATGTTGTAGGCAGGTCGAAAGTAATCCTTTTGCCTCAATCTCTTTTTGTTCACCGAACTCATCTAAATATCTCAAAAGTACATGATTAGGGCGTTTGACCTCTGCAAAGTGCTCAGGAAAGCTGAGACAGCCCTCCTCGGCAACGATGAGCTCTTCTGACGCACTAATAACCTCTGGATTTACAAGCTTTAATGGTCTTGGGTCTTCTCCTTCCCTTGATACGTCACAAACAATAACTCGACGCGTATCACCAACTTGAGGAGCGGACAACCCAACTCCTGGTGCCGCATACATGGTCTCTAACATATCATCCATAAAATCCCTCAAAGGTTGATCAAACGTTTCTACATCAGAACATTTTATTTTAAGACGAGGATCAGGTGCTTGAATTATAGGCAACAAAGCCATTGATGAGGTTACCTTTCAATTTTGATAAATAGTATCATAGATATCAATGATCGATAATTAAGATCTTGATCACTTTTAGTCAAGAAGTGATCCGACTCGGTATATTGCTTGTTATTATCCTCCAAGGAAGGAATCAATTATGGACCCGCTAACAGCTACAATAGTTACCACGTTAACTCTAGTAATTGTATTTATCGCAGCTCTGTTGGCAGTTAGAGCCAAGACAAGTAGTCACATATCATTGCTGACCGAGAGATTAACTCAAATAACCGAGTACCAAGCAACCTCGTTGAGTCAACTTTCTCAAAAATTTCAAGAACAAGAGCGGGCTCTAACTAAATCGATTGATGAACGACTTTCCGCCACAAGCATAAGAGTAAGTGAAACGCTTGAAAAAAACATCAACGTCCAGAAGAGTTCACTAGACGACCTAAAAGAAAGACTAGTTCGCATTGACACAGCTCAAAAAAATATTACCGAATTATCATCCCAAATGATCAGTCTTCAAGACATATTATCCAACAAACAAACCCGAGGAGCTTTTGGAGAAGTTCAATTACATGATTTAGTGACATCCATACTCCCTCCAAATAGCTATACCTTTCAAGCAACATTGAGCAATAATAGGCGAGCTGACTGCTTGCTTGATTTACCCGTGCCACCTGGACCTATTGTTATAGATGCAAAATTTCCATTGGAGTCGTACAGAGCACTACAAAGTGCTGAAAACGAACAATCTAATAAGCAAGCAAAACGTGCCTTTGCTTCTGACATTCAAAAACACATAACAGATATAGCTGAAAAATACATTCTACCTGGTGAAACAGCCGAGGCTGCATTGATGTTCTTGCCATCAGAGGCAGTTTATGCAGAACTTCACGCTAATTTTTCTAATGTCGTTGAAAAATCTTATCAAGCCAAAGTTTTTATTGTCTCACCAACAACTCTCTGGGCCACCCTAAATACAGTTAGAGCAGTTCTTAAAGATGTACATATGAAAGAAGCAGCTGGGTTAATTCAAAAAGAAATTATGTCACTTATAACTGACGTAAGTAGACTAGATAAACGCGTGGGAAATTTACAAAAACATTTTGATCAGGCTAGTGAAGACATGCGTGAAGTAAGAATTTCTGCTGATAAAATAAACAAACGTAGTGAATTAATCCAAAATCTTGAGGTTGATGATGACGCTGATAAATCTGACGATACAATGAGCCCCATAACAAAGCCTGAACTGCGGGAAATTAAATAACATATAAATCAACTAAGCTAATTCAGAACGACTGTTAGTTAAAGTTTAAAACATTCGTCGACTATTTATGGCGGTAGTTAGAGTGCCATCATCAAGGTAATCTAATTCTCCACCAACTGGCACTCCATGAGACAGTCGAGATACTTTGACATCAATCCTTTGAAGACGTTCAAGAATGTAATGGGCTGTTGTTTGTCCAGAAACTGTTGCTCCTGTAGCAAGAATCACTTCTTTCAGTTGAGGTCTTTCAGCTCTTTTCAACAATGTCTCAATATTAAGATCATTAGGGTTTATTCCATCTATTGCAGAGAGCGTTCCACCTAAAACGTGATAATGACCTCGAAAAACTGATGTTCTTTCTATAGCCCATAAATCAGCCACTTCTTCAACCACACATATGAGTTCAACATCTCGCTCTTCATCTGCACATATTCGACAAGGATCAATCGTGTCTAAATTTCCACATACACCACAATTGGAAATTGTACTAGCAGTTGATTGTATAACCTCTGCCAGGGGTAGCATAATTTGATCAGGCTTTTTAAGTAAATGTAGAGCGACACGTCTTGCTGACCGCGGCCCTAAACCCGGCAATTTCGCTAAAATCGATATCAAATGCTCTATTTCAGAAACACTCATACTAAATAAATTGACTTAACTAAAAGGAATATTCATTCCTGGAGGTAGCTCTATTCCACCAGTCAATTCTTTCATAGCCTCAGCCGACTTAGCCTCAACTTTAGATTTAGCATCTGCGTGAGCAGCTACAATCAAATCTTCTAGAATTTCGGCTTCATCAGGATTTACTAATGAGTGATCTAATCTAATGCTCTTCATTTCTCCTTTTCCATTAAGAACTACTGTAACTAAACCCGCACCTGACGTGCCTTCTACGCTCAACTCTTCTAAACTCTGTTGCATCTCTGCCATCTTAGACTGCATTTGCTGAGCTTGCTTTAACATTTGACCAATATTCTTCATTTTTTATTTTTCCTCATTGGACAAGTCATCATCTTCAATTTCTAATAAATTATCTTCATAGCTAGGGTCTGATAATTTGTTTTCAATGCGACTTAGTACCCGTTCAATTCTTGAGCCAGTAAAAGTTTTTAGTGCAGCTTTAACTACTGGGTCTTGTTCTGCGGCCATCTTTTCTACTTGATCTTTATTTGCGTCTTGTTCGAATAGAGTGGGGTCACCTTTTACATCTGATACACTTACAATCCAATGGTTTCCTTTCCATTCCCTCAATCGATTCAGAATCTCTCCAGCCAAGTTCGCCGGCGCTGATTCATTTGGTCTAATTTCCAGGTGACCTGGCGCATACTCTACCAGGTGGACATTCATATAAAGATGATTGCTTATCTGAACCTCTCGTTTTTCAGCAAATAAAGATATTAAATCTATAAAACTCATTGGATCACTTTTTTGGGGATCTTCCGCTTGAGGTAACAAGTCAAAATCAAGAGCCGCTTTTGCTCCACCGCCCAGCTTATCACCAGGCGACATGTTGGATACTTGTTTATTGTTAGTGGACTGTTCCGAATTCTCCAGAATGACAGTTGTTTGACTTTTTTCGATGTTATTTTCAACAACTTTTGATAATTTATCTACTTGGTCCTTTTCCTCATTTGCCTCTTTTAAGCGTGAAATTATTTCTGCTGGGGTGGGTAAATCTGCAGAATAAGCTAATCTAATCAAGACCATTTCCAAGGCCGAAAGTGAATTATGAGAGTTTTGGACCTCATCCAACCCTTTAAGTAAAATTTGCCAAGAGCGGGAAAGAACAGAAATTGATAAATTTTCGGCCAACTCTTTACCTCTAACTCTATCAATCTCTGACACAGAGGAAGACTCGGTTGTTCCTGAGACTATTTTCAATTTTGTGAGCCAGTGGCTAAGATTCAGTAAATCCTGCAATATTAAAAGTGGATCAGCCCCAGAAATATATATGGCGTTCAAAGTTGAAAGCGCTTCATTAGTTTTTCCTGACATAGTAGCTTCAAAGATGTCATATAGAGCGCTTTTATCTACAAGGCCCAACATATTACTTACATCAAACTCACTGGCTATTTGTCCCGAAGAACAGTGAGCTGAAATCGTCTGATCAAGCAGAGACAATCCATCACGCACTGAACCATCGGCAGAACGACATATCACTCTTAAAGCGCCATCATCAATATTGACTGTTTCTTTATTTATAATTTTAGAGAAATACTTAAACAGTTGGTCTTCACTGACTCTTCTCAAATCAAAACGCTGACACCGAGAAAGAACCGTTAAGGGTACTTTTCTTACTTCCGTTGTGGCAAATACAAACTTTACGTGATCGGGGGGCTCTTCTAGGGTTTTGAGTAGTGCATTAAACGCGTTCCTCGACAGCATGTGAACTTCGTCAATTATATAGACCTTATATCTACCAAACACAGGTCTGTATTTTACACCATCAAGTATTTCACGAATATCATCTACACCTGTTCTACTAGCAGCATCAACTTCTATAACATCAGGATGTCTGTCTTGGGCTATAGCCACACACTGCTCATCATCATCTTTGGGTGTTGCAGTAGGTCCCTCACTGGCATTTAAACATTTAGCAATAATTCGTGCTGTAGTTGTTTTTCCTACACCCCTAACTCCGGTTAGTATGAAAGCATGAGCTACTCTGTCTAATTTGAAAGCGTTTGTAAGCGTTTGAACTAAAGAATCTTGTCCGATCAGTTCAGAAAAGTTTTTTGGACGATACTTTCTAGCTAATACGACATAGTCGTCTGGATTGTTGTTTTGTTTATCCGCAGTATTTTTTTGAGGATAACTATCTTCAATATCCAGCTTTTCTGAATCATTCAATTCGTTATCAATTTGCTCCGTAGGACCAAGAAAACTTGGTTGATTCACATCTTCTATTGTAGGTGTGCTCGTATAACCATCACCTTCTGATTCATCCGAATGAACAGACTGTGTGTTCTCCAATTTGAATTCTTTTGAGTCACTAGTCATTGGTAGCCACCAACCCCACAATAGAGGCCGAAAAAGAGAAGTGGAAGACCGGTTTAATTCGACCCGGGCAAAACTCGTTACGGCTGCTTCCTTCCGGACCTGACCGGGTTGGCGAGGGGCCCGTCCGACCGACCTTCCGATATTACTATACCAGATCCTTCGCTAAGCGGAACCAACTATTTCAAATCAATTGTTGGTATCTTCTTAAACTTATGTAACCTAAAGCGTTGCGATAACCAATCGATTATGAGACTTTCAGAATTTACAGGTGATAGTCTAATGAACTCAAAAAACTTTTATGCAACTGTAAGCCTTGATAGGCAAGCAAATCGTCGCTCAGACACAGCGTGGATAAATGGAAAACTTAACTCTCAAAAAAGCAGAATTTTGCCAGTCTGGAGAGATCAAAGCCTAGTTTCAACGGGGAAATCATTTACCGCGGTTTATTTAACTCACGAAAGCCTGCAATCGTTAGAATTAAAGGATAAACCAATTTTCTTAGGATCTCTTAATGATTATAGCTATTTTTGTGTAGATCTGAGCCACTTGGATTTACCTATAGAAGAGTTTCAATCAGGTATAGATAACGATTTCATAGATTTACGGCAAATAGGGGGAGTAATGAGCCCCGATGAGGCAAATTTGCTCGCCTATGCCCGCGGAATTAACTATTGGCATAAACGTAACGTCTACTGCGGAGTGTGTGGGAAACTAACAATCGTTGAGGAATCAGGGCACCAACGACGCTGTAAAAACAAAAAATGTAACACTATTCAATTTCCAAGAACTGATTCAGCCTGCATAGTCTTAGTGCATAATGGTGATAAAATTATTTTGGCCCGCGCTGACCGATTTCCTCCTAAAATGCAATCGGTTCTAGCTGGTTTTTTAGAACCAGGTGAGAGCCTTGAAGATTGTGTTGCAAGAGAGGTTTTTGAAGAAGTTGGCATCCACCTAACCGACATACATTATAGACATTCTCAGCCCTGGCCTTTTCCCTCATCACTGATGGTAGGTTTCAGAGCTCGGGCAGTAAGCTTTGATTTAAGGCCGGATGAAAAGGAGTTAGTATCAGCTGACTGGTTTACCCGCAGAGAGCTGAAAGCCATTACCCCAGAATCTGATATTCAATTACCCAGAAAAGACTCTATTGCAAGGAGATTAATAGATGAATGGCTTGAAGAAGATTAATTGAAAAAATAAAGCACTCCATTATCGTAATTAATCAAAACCTAGTTTCTCCTATACTCATCTGCAGGAAATGCCCCTATTATTTTTACCTGTGACGAAAAGTAATCTAATTCCTCCAAAGCTCTTGCTACAGTAGGGTCGGCAGGGTGCCCCTCTATCTCAGCATAAAACCTAGCAACACTAAATCGCTCGCCAGTTATATAACTTTCTAACTTAGATATATTAACCCCATTAGTTGCAAACCCCCCCAGTGATTTATAAAGAGCAGCAGGCACTGAACGAACCTGAAATATCAACGAAGTGACACACGGGCCATCCATAGGATCAGGATCTCGACGAGCTCGAGATAAAACAACGAAACGCGTCGTATTCCCAATTCTATCCTCAAACCTATCCCGCAAAGGTTTAAGATTATAAATTTTTCCTGCGAGCTCTGGGGCTATAGCAGCTATGGTGGGATCCCCCAATTCAGAGACTTCTTTAGCTGATCCTGCTGTGTCAGCTCTTGAAACCGGTTTAATTCCCAACTGGCTAATTTGACCTCGACATTGCGCCAACGCCTGAGTATGGCTACGCACTTCCTTCAACTTTTCTAAAGAAGATTTTTCGAGCCCAAGTAACTGATATTTGACTGGCAGATAGTGCTCTTTAACAATATATAGTTTTGATTCGGGAAGCAGATAATGAATATCAGCCACTCGGCCCCCTAGTGAATTTTCTATGGGTATCATTGCTAAATCAGCAGATCTCTCATTTTCTACCGCCGAGAAGACATCTTCAAAATTACTACAGGACAAAGGGTTCATATCAGGAAAAACCTCCACACAAGCTATGTGTGAGTTAGAACCAGGAACCCCCTGATAAGCAATTGTTCTCTCTTCGCCTTCAATGTTATTGCTCTTAGCCGCCATTTTTCAACTCAGGTAGTGTTTTTTAAATTTAATTTGTTCACAATCGCGCGTGCATATTCTAGGTCAGAAGGAGTATCGACACCAACTGGAACTGTGTCAACGAGTGCTGCATCAATTCGCATGCCAGATTCTAATGCACGCAACTGTTCTAGACGTTCGCGTTCCTCTAACCCACTAATTGGTAAATCTATAAATTCTTCTAATATTTCTCGGCGATAGGCATAAATACCAATATGATGATAATGATAACCATCCCCAGAAGGGACAACAGATCTACTAAAATACAGTGCACGCCCCTGATTAGGGTTTTTTTTGATAGATAGTACTGCTTTAACCACATTAGGGTTAAAACGCTCCTCATCATTCGTGATAGGGCTGACTAATGTGGCAATATCAACTTCAGGATTTTCCAAAACCTTAAATGCTCTTTTAATACATTCTGGATCCAGTGTGGGCAAATCTCCCTGAAGATTTATTATTGCATCATATTCCTTATTGGGATCGAGCTTATCAATAGCCTCTGCAACACGATCAGAGCCTGATGGCAAATCAGCATTTGTTAAAACAGAAGTTCCTCCAACATTTTCTATAACCTCCGCAATCTCTTTCTCTGCACAAGCTACAACGACTGGTCCAATATCTGCTTGTAGTGCTTTTCGCCAACAATGTACTATCATGGGGTCATCTGCTATCAACGCCAATGGCTTACCAGGCAATCTAGCGGACCCCATCCGGGCTGGTATAATTACAATAGGGTTTTGGGGAGGAGATCTCATGAATCGAATAGCACCTTATAGAGCTTTCTGAATTAGAAGAAAAAACTAACTAGCAAAAAATCTGCCATAAAAACACTCAACTAGGGTAGTTTTTAATATAACCAACAGATATACCTCGTTAACATAATCAGAACACTCCTTTTTTAATAAATCTTAACTATTTTTTCATACATAATTCTCGTACTTCTGGAGGACAGAACTATCATATATATTAAACATGTTCTTTATCTAAAAATTACCATTTTTTCATGGAGTAGTTTATGAAGGGTTTAAACCCAGCTGAACTTGTAGATTTAGCCTTAAAACTAGCTGACGAAAGTGGTCCGATTGTTCTTAATTACTTTCGGAAAAGTTTGTCTGTTGAGTTCAAAAGCGATGATAGCCCCGTAACTAAAGCTGACAAAGAAGCCGAATCTGCCCTAAGAAGGCTATTAGCTCTAGAAACACCTAATTTTGGCGTTTTTGGCGAGGAATACGGGGAAGAGCGGATTAATTCAGAGTATGTTTGGGTGATCGATCCAATCGATGGAACTAGAGCATTCATAAATGGGATACCTCTATTTGGTACCTTAATTGCACTTACACGCCACGGAAAACCAATTTTAGGTCTCGTGGACCATCCAGCATTAAAAGAAAGATGGCTTGGTGTCGATGGGCAGCCCACTCTTCACTGGGGAAGAGGGGATGAAGGAGTTCCGGTCGAGTCTCGTGATTGTGGGATGATCTCCAAAGCGTTACTTTGTGCATCTTCACCTGAGATGTTTTCAAAGAATCAGCTGGACCTTTTTAATCTCGTTTCGGATGCGGCTCGAGACACGAGGTTTGGAACTGATTGCTATGGCTATTCTATGCTTGCCAGTGGCCAAACGGATCTGGTTGTTGAAGCTGGTATGCAACCCTACGACTATCTTGCGCACGCGGTAGTTGTAAGTGGAGCGGGCGGAAAAATCACCGACTGGAAAGGAGAAGAGTTAACTTTGAACTCGTCAGATACAGTAGTCGCGGCTGGAAGCCCAAAAATACACGAACAAATTATCCAACTATTTTCAAATTTAAAAGCTAAGTAGTTATGGTTCAGCGTATAGGTATTTCTATAACATGTAGTGACCAAATAGGATTACTGGCGACTATAACCGGTCGTTTATTCGATCTAAATGCTGATTTGGGAAACACAAGCTTCTCGGTTAAGAAAAAAATAGCCGAATTTTATTCAGTTGCGGAGTTTAAGAATCTTCTAGATAAAAAAGATCTAGCTGTAGAGTTAAATAAATTACCCGGGCTTGAAAACGCAAAAATAATCGTATCTGAATATCAGCCAACTATTGCAGAGGAAAACCAGCTTCAGATTACATATTCTGTGGAACTTCGAGGAGAAGATCGACCCGGGCTAGTAGCTAGAATGGCGGAAGTTTTTGCTGAATTTGAGTCTAATATAGTAACTATGAATAGCCAGGTGATTTCACAAAATGGTAATCCGGATTACTTAATTCGTTTTGGGGTGTATATACCCAATAAAAGAGCGGCAAGCTGCATCGCAGCAATAGACAACACTGCTAAAAGCCTGGGTCTTGCATGTAATTTTGACAAAGTGGAAGTAAAATAGATGCTTTAAATAGTTCGTTACTTTTGTATCAAGATATTTCTTGTAAGATTGATTAACGGATTAAATCCGGCTGTTTTATTTTTACCTTAGCTATACGTGGGGAAAGAGCATGTATCAGAAAAAATTGTTAGCTACATTGACTACTTTCATATTGTTAATAACGGATATAATGGTTTCATCTTCAAGTGCTTCTGGTCCCGCTCACGCGATAGCAATGCACGGTAATCCTAAGTTTGGAGCCAATTACAAGCATTTTGATTATGTTAACCCTCTTGCCGTAAAAGGTGGCAAAAAAATAACTTCAGCAACAGGAACTTTCGATAGTCTGAACCCATTTATTTTACAAGGGAACCCTGCAAACATCAGCTTAATTTATGACTCACTTATGGTTCAATCTGTAGACGAGGCATTTACGTTATATTGCTTGCTTTGTGAATCGATAGAAACACCTAAGGACAGATCTTGGGTCGAATTTACATTAAGAGATGATGCTTTCTGGCATGATGGAAAAAAAATAACTGTCAAAGACGTAATATTTTCTTTCAATATCTTACAAAAAAAAGGAAGGCCGTTTTATAGGTTTTACTATGGAAGCGTATCAAATGTTACTCAGACTGGCCCCAGAAAGGTAAAATTCACTTTTTCAGGAAAACCAAATCCGGAACTACCCTTAATTTTGGGCGATTTAACAATTCTACCTAAACATTATTGGGAATCCAGAGATTTTTCAAAAGCTTCTCTGGATCCACCACTTGGTAGCGGCCCATATCGAATTTTTGATGTTAAACCAGGCAGATCAATTACTTTAAAGAGAGTGAACAATTATTGGGGAAGATATCATCCAGCAAAAGTTGGTTTTGATAATATAGACATTATTAGAATTGATTATTTTAGGGACAGAACAGTAGCTAGGGAGGCCTTTAAAGGGGGCAACCTAGATCTTTGGATAGAAAACTCAGCAAAAGAGTGGGCAACAGCGTTCAATATCCCACCTGTTCGAGACGGCCATATTATTAAAAAAGATTTTCCTCATCAACGAACTGCTGGAATGCAAGGATTTATTTTTAATATTAGAAAATCTTTATTTAGGGATCGCCAAGTTAGGAAAGCTTTAAACCTTGCATGGGATTTTGAGTGGTATAATAAAAATCTAGCCTATAGCGCTTATAGCCGAACTGATAGTTATTTTGACAACTCAGAGCTAGGTAGCAGGGGTTTTCTATCAGATGCTGGTCAAGAAGAGCGAGCAATACTTCATAAATACAAACAGTATCTTCCCAGTGAACTATTTAAAAATGTTTACATTCCCCCATCCACTGACGGATCCGGTTCAAGGGGAATAAGGAATAACCTCAAAAAAGCTGGAAAAATTTTGAAACTAGCGGGATGGAAAATACAAAACGGTGTTTTAGTGAATTCTAGTACAAAAAAGCCGTTTAAGTTTGAAATACTTCTTGTCCAACCAGCTTTTGAAAGAATGGCACTACCTTTTGCCCGGAACCTAAAAAGACTAGGAATACAGGCAAATGTAAGAATTGTGGACAGCGCACAATATCAAGCGAGAATTGACAGTCGGGACTTCGATATGATTGTGGGAGCCTGGGGTCAATCTCAATCTCCAGGAAATGAACAAAGAGATTTTTGGAGTAGCAGAGCCGCAATAGAGAAAGGTTCGAGAAATAGTGTAGGAATAAACAGCAAGGTGATTGATGAACTAATTGAGTTGGTGATAGCAGCCCAAACAAGAGAGAGTTTGGTTCAAAGAACTAGGGCTTTAGACCGTGTCCTTCTTTGGGGATACTATGTAATACCCCACTTTCACCTCTCTAATGATCGAATAGCATATTGGAATAAGTTTGGAAAACCCAAAAAAATACCTATTTTAGGGGAGGCGACAAACCTTTCGGCGTGGTGGATAGACACAGAAAAAGAAGAAGAACTAATCAAACGCAATAGATAATTAAACAACTTCTAGCCCAGGTAAACAAACAAGGATAAGTTAGTAAAATGCTAAACTATATTATCCGTCGTCTTTTGCTTATTATTCCAACTCTTTTTGGAATAATGATTGTTAACTTTATAGTTATTCAAACTGCCCCAGGCGGACCGGTTGAACAAATAATAGCTCAAATACAAGGTAATGCAGTCGACGCAACAGCTCGGGTGTCTGGCGGAGGAGCAGAACTAACTAATAATGGCCTAGAAGAAAAGCAAAACTTTAGCCAGACCAGTGGTTTTGAATCCAAATATAGGGGTGCAAGAGGTTTGCCTCCCGAGCTAATTTCTGAAATAGAAAAAATGGTAGGTTTTGACAAGCCTATACATATTCGTTTTATAAATATGATGGGTAATTACGCTACATTCAATTTTGGTGACAGTTTCTATAAAGATCAAAAAGTTGTTGATTTAGTATTGGATGCAATGCCAGTTTCAATCAGTCTGGGACTGTGGACCACACTTCTTACTTACTTAATTTGTATACCTTTAGGAATCAGAAAAGCAATCAAAGACGGAAGCCGTTTTGATGCTTGGACGAGTGGAGTGATAATTTTTGGGAATGCTGTACCTAGCTTCTTATTCGCAATACTATTGATCGTTATATTTGCCGGAGGAAGCTTTGTCGATTGGTTTCCCCTGAGAGGACTAGTTTCAGAAAACTGGTCTGAGCTCAGCTTTTTTAGAAAAATTATCGATTATCTGTGGCATATCGCACTTCCCGTTATTGCTCTTACTATTGGCGCTTTTGCTGGTTTAACAATGTTAACGAAAAACTCGTTTTTGGATCAAATAAACCAACAGTATGTAATCACAGCCCGGGCAAAAGGGTTAACAGAAAACAGAGTTCTATACGGGCATGTGTTCCGCAATGCCATGCTAATAGTGATTGCAGGCTTCCCTGCTGCTTTTATCGGAATTTTGTTTACCGGGTCACTACTTATAGAGGTTATTTTTTCTCTAAACGGGCTAGGCCTTTTGGGCTTCGAAGCAGCTCTTAATAGAGATTTCCCTGTTCTTTTTGGTACACTTTTCTTTTTTTCATTACTGGGGCTGTTGATGGGTCTAATAGGAGACCTAGCATATATGATAATTGATCCTCGAATTGATTTTGAAAGCAGAGATGTTTGAGGAGATAATGAACGAAAGAAACCTCAAATTCATGGGAAGGCCCATATCACCTTTAACAGAAAGAAGACTTTCAAATTTCCGTGCTAATAAACGAGGTTATTGGTCTCTTTGGATATTTGTAGTTTTATTTATTTTTACTCTTTTTGCTGAGTTTATTTCTAATGACAAACCACTCTTGGTAAGCTTCGAAGAAAATTTTTACTACCCTATTTTCCAAAGCTACCCAGAAACTGTTTTCGGGGGGGATTTCGAGACAGAAACTAACTACACTGACCCTTATGTAATAGAACTTATAGAAAAAAAGGGCTGGATCATTTGGCCACTAATACCATACAGCTACGATACAGCAGTAATAGACTTACAAAGCCCCGCACCATCACCACCGACTACGCAAAACTGGTTAGGAACCGATGATCAAGCCCGCGACGTAACAGCTCGCTTGATATATGGCTTCAGAATCTCTGTACTTTTCGGTTTCACACTAACTATTCTTTCTAGCTTCATTGGTATCATATCGGGAGCAATCCAGGGGTATTTTGGTGGTTGGATTGATTTGTTGTTTCAAAGGTTTATTGAAATATGGTCTTCTTTACCCACATTATTTTTATTAATTATTTTAGCTTCTGTAGTTGAACCAACCTTTTGGTTGCTTTTAGGTCTTATGCTTTTATTTAGTTGGATGTCCTTAGTAGGAGTTGTTAGGGCAGAGTTTCTAAGAGCACGAAATTTTGATTACGTTAGAGCTGCCCGCGCCCTAGGAATGCCTAACTGGCAGATAATGTTTCGTCACGTGCTCCCTAACGCAATGGTTGCAACGCTGACCTTTCTCCCGTTTATCACTGCAGGATCAATAACCGTCTTGACTTCTTTAGACTTTCTTGGCTTTGGACTACCTCCAGGTTCTCCTTCACTAGGAGAGATGCTAAAACAAGGAAAAGAAAATATACAGGCCCCTTGGCTTGGATTTACTGCATTCTTATCTATAGCCATTATGCTTAGCCTAATGATTTTCATAGGAGAGGCTATTCGTGATGCCTATGATCCGCGCAAACAAATAAAAGAGGGGTTATAGGCCATGGTTAATCCCTTATTATTGGTAGAAGACCTATCAGTTGATTTTATAGTTTCTGGAAAAAAAATTGAAGCAGTAAGTAATGTAAACTTTCAAATTGAAAAGGGCGAGACAGTTGCCCTCGTGGGCGAATCTGGCTCAGGAAAATCTGTCACCGCTCTCTCTATAATGCAATTGCTTCCTTACCCTTCAGCACGCCATCCTAATGGGTCAATTATATTTAACAACCAAGAAGTGATTGGTTCATCTCAGGGTATGATGAAAAATATTCGAGGAAATGAAATCTCAATTATATTCCAAGAGCCAATGACGTCACTAAATCCTCTACACACTATAGAAAAACAAATTAATGAAGTGCTTTTCATTCATAGAGGGCTAACAAAAGACAACGCTTTTTCTAGAACATTGGAATTGCTCGAGTTAGTCGGTTTAGCTGATGCCAAAAAACGTTTGGACGCCTACCCACACGAGCTTTCCGGTGGGGAACGTCAAAGGGTGATGATTGCAATGGCCTTAGCCAACGAACCTAAGTTACTAATTGCTGATGAACCAACAACAGCATTAGATGTTACCATACAAGCACAAATACTTGAACTACTGCTCGATCTTCAAAACAAATTCGATATGTCAATGCTTTTCATAACGCACGATCTAGGCATAGTAAAAAAGATGGCACAAAAAGTATGCGTTATGCATAAGGGAAAAATCGTTGAAAGTGGGTCTATAAGCAACATATTCGATAACCCTAGCCATGACTACACCAAACATTTGCTATCTGCTGAACCTTCTGGCCAAGCGTTAAGACCTAAACGTGGGGCAAAGAGAATTCTACAAGCAAGAAATATAAAAGTCTGGTTTCCTATAAAAGAAGGCCTTCTTAAGCGAACAAAGGATTATCTAAAAGCCGTTGATAACATTTCTGTTGAGGTGCGTGAGGGTCAAACTGTTGGAGTAGTTGGAGAGTCAGGGTCAGGAAAAACCACGCTTGGGCTTGCCTTGCTTAGACTAGAAAAATCAGAGGGAAGCATCGAGTTCAACCAACAAAAGATAAGTGAAATTAGAACAAATAAGTTACGCCAACTTAGACGTGAAATACAAATTGTGTTTCAAGACCCATTTGGCAGTCTAAGTCCAAGAATGTCGGTGTCACAGATAATCGAAGAAGGATTGAATATTCATAAGATCGCTAGTAGTTCAAATGAAAAAACTGATCTGATTGTAAAAGCAATGGAAGAAGTGGGTCTCGACCCTGATAGTCGTTATCGGTTTCCTCATGAATTTTCTGGAGGACAGCGCCAACGTATTGCAATCGCACGTGCAATAGTCTTAAAACCGAAATTTATAGTACTTGATGAACCCACCTCGGCTCTCGATCGTTCAGTGCAGGCACAGATTATAGATCTTCTCAGGAACCTCCAGACAAAACATGGTCTCGGATATTTATTCATAAGTCATGATTTAAAAGTTATAAGGGCAATATCTGACCGTGTAATAGTCATGCGTCATGGTAAAATTATAGAAAATAACACCTCATCGAGGATTTTTGAAAACCCAGAAGATCCCTATACAAAATCCTTACTAGCAGCCGCATTTGACCTAGAAGTGATTAAAACAAACAAAATTTGATGATAAAAAGATACTTGTCATGACACTACTAATTCTAGCGCCTAATGCTCGTCCACAAATTTGGGCCAAAGAGTTTAAACGTTTAGACCCAAATTTAGATGTTAGGATTTGGCCAAATGTCGATCATTTGGAAGATATTACCTATGCGCTTGTGTGGAATGCCCCAAAAGGAGTCCTTTCAACCTTACCAAATTTAAGAATAATTTTTTCTATGGGCGCCGGTGTTGATCATTTTTTTTTAGATTCTTCTTTACCTGATAATGTGACTATATGTCGGGTGGTTGATTCGCTTCTGACCGCAGCCATGCGTGAATATGTTATTCTGCATACCCTTAGGTATCATAGAAATCTGCCAGAACTTGAGCAACAACAAAAAAATCATACATGGAATGAATTAGCAGATAAACAAATTCATGCAAAAGATCAGACAATAGGATTACTCGGACTTGGTGTACTTGGAAAATCCTGCGCTACATTGCTTGCCGAAATGAAATTCAGAGTATACGGCTGGAGTCGATCTCCAAAAAACATAGATGGAGTGTCATGCTTTCATGGGGAAGAGGAACTTAAAACGGTTCTTCAAAATTCAAAAATATTAGTTTGTTTGTTACCCCTGACAAAAGAAACCAAGGGTATTTTAAACGCTTGTTTATTTTCTGAACTTCCCAAGGGGGCTTGTCTTATTAATGCTGCGCGTGGACAACACCTCGTTGAAGAAGACCTTTTAAACGCACTTGATAGTGGTCAACTATCGTATGCAACTTTGGACGTATTTAATGAAGAGCCCCTACCAGTTCAACATCCCTTTTGGGAACACCCAAAAATCACAATAACACCACACAACGCATCAATCACGGATCCAAAGAGTGTGTCTAAACAAATTCATGAGAACATTCGCAGAGATGTTCTAAATATGCCCATATTAAATACCGTCAATAGTAAATTAGAATATTAAATTCATCTAATTAGGCCATCTCTATAAGAACCCATTTCTTGACCGCAGGTCTATCTGCAAGTCTTTTATACCAATTTCGTAAATTAGATAATTCGGGTCGTTCAATATCTAAGCTAAAAAAACGATGTGCTATTGGCCCAAGTGGTATATCCGCTAACGAGAATTTTTCACCTGCAACAAATCTGGTTTTTCCAAGTTGAGCATCTAGTATTTTCATTCCATTGATCCAGGCCAATCTCGAAATTTCAATTTTTTCATCATCCCGATCTTCTGGTAAAGTTCTAACAATTCCAACCATAACCACGCCTTGATGAGGCGCTAAGACTGATAATTCCCAATCCATCCAACGTTCAACCAAGTTTCTAGCCCGCAAATCTGGAGGATAAAGCTCGCTTTTAAATTTACGTGCCATATAGCGAATAGCACTATTAGACTCCCACATTACAAAACCATCATCAATAATAGTAGGAACCTTCCCATTAGGGTTCATTAAGAGGTACTCTTTCGTATCGTTACGACCAAAAGCACCACCAATTTCGTTATCATGTTCGTATTCTATACCCTCTTCTTCACATAGCCAGAGCACTTTTTGAACATTAGCTGAGGTTGCACGACCCAGTATTTTAATCAAGATCACTTTCCATTTCTAAAAAAAATGGAGCCGCAAATTAACGGCTCCATGTAACATTATACATTGTGACTTTGTTTTTACTCTGCCGCTTCAGACATATCATGTCCCGAACGAGCTGTGATCTCATCTAAAGCAGGCTTAACCACTTCATTAAATTCTGTCATATTTTGGATAACCTTATCCTTAGGCATTTGTGCATAATGGTATATTAACGTTATGTACTCAGCGGGCATTTGTTCCCACTGGGCCACCAATTGGTCACGTACGGATTCAGCTGTACCAATTGCATAAAGCCCAGAAGATAACATCGACCCTATAACATCGTCTTCATCAAGTTTCCTTCGACCCATCGCTGCATAAAAGTTTTTCCAGATGTCGTAATCATGAGCCATTACGGCATCCATAGCTGCATCTTCGCTTTCAGCAATCTGCAACCAGCGTACTATATTTTGATTTTGTCCGGGCAACCAATTAAAGCCTGCTTTAGCAGCTGTTTCAGCATATTGAATACCCAAAGGCGCCGCCGTACTTATATCTGTGAAATAAGTCGGAATGAAACCCATTCTAGCATTATAATCTATTGTTTCCGGGCTCCCACTTCCTGAAACAAATACCGGAGGATGTGGATCTTGATACGGAGCGGGACATACAGATATATTAACAACATTGTTATTTTCATCGACTTCGTCTAAAGCACCCAATCTCTGAGTGACGCCAACTTGAGCTAACTGCCAATCGTCAACCCCTGTGTCGCCTGGGTAAGGTATTTGCCAAGCATTCCCTTTATGACTCATCGAATCCTGGGTCCACGCTTTCAGGACAATTTCTATATTCTCTTCGAAAACATCACGATTATGCTGGTCGTTCTTTACATCTTTATCAGATATCGTAAAACCACTCTGAGCAAAGCCTGCTCCAACAGCTGTCTGATTATTCTTAGCAGCAGTAGGTGACTTGGTTGAAGTCGTCCCGTAATGCTGCCCGAACACATTCGTCCATCGGCTTTGATAACCTCTAGCAAAACCAACAAAGCTTCTTCCCTGAGTGAGATGATCTATAATTGCTGTCTCCTCTGCAACTCTGAGAGGATTCTGAATGCTCATAACATAACCGAGCTGTCCAACACGAACGTTCTTAGTAATTGCCGCCCAGTAGGCATCCATAATAGCTGGAGCTGGCCCCACTTCATATCCTTCAGACCAAAAGTGATGTTCGATAGTCGCCACACCCCAAAAGTTTTGATTATCAGCAGCTTTAATTACCTCGTGCCATCCCTGAACCGTCTCCTGGTAACGATCCTTATTCCGACCTATAGGACGAAGTTTAGCGCGCTCTTCCTCACTTTCAGCGTAGATCACTGGGTAGGTCTGTAAAATCGGTTTAACCATGGAATGCTCCCTATCGATTCAATTTAAAGTTGTAGTGTTATGAACATTATTGCTAAAGGATCTGTTATCAAATTTCAAATTATGTTTTTCGATAATGTTAATAGGTTGTAACTATAGCCAATATTATTAACCAAAGGCAAATTTTCCAAACTAAAATCCAAATCGATCACAAATTAAAGAATAAACACACCTCATAGCCTGCGCTTCCCCTCCCTCGGGTCTGCCAGGCTTGGCACTCGTATTCCAAGCCATAATATCAAAATGAGCCCAGGGTATATCATCATCGACAAACTCCTTGAGAAATAAAGCTGCCGTAATTCCTCCCCCAAATGGACCCTCACTTGCACTAGATAAATCTGCTACATTGCTATCCAACATTTTCCTATACGGCTGATAAAGGGGAAGACGCCAAACCGGGTCGGAAGTGATCTTAGAGTGTTTTTCAATGTCTTTCGCTAATTGATCATTATTGCTGTATAAAGCAGCAAGCTCTATTCCAACAGCCACACGAGATGCTCCAGTTAAAGTAGCATAATCAATTAATAAATCCGGTTTTTCACGAGAAGCCTCTGCCAAACAATCGCCCAATACCAACCGCCCTTCTGCATCAGTATTAGCGTTTTCTACTGTAATCCCTTTGCGCGTGGGTAGAACATCTAAGGGCCTATAAGAATTCCCTGATACCGCATTCTCAACAGCCCCTATCAAGATGCGCAAACGTATTGGCAAGTTTGCAGACATGATCATAGACCCCAAGCCCAATACATGAGCAGCTCCTCCCATGTCTTTTTTCATACGCAGCATCCCTGCAGCTGATTTAATATCTAAACCACCGGTATCAAAACAAACACCTTTACCAACAAGCGTTACTCGTGGACCAACTTTCCCCCAGCGCATATCAATTAGCCTTGGCTTATCATCTGATGCACGTCCAACAGTATGAATCATTGGATAATTTTCTTTTAAAAGAGAATCGCCAACGATTACCCGGGTCCTAGCTGTGTAATTTTTCCCTATTGAACGAGCAAATAAAGCTAACTCAGAAGGCCCCATGTCTTCGGCTGGAGTGTTGATTAAATCTCGCACAATTTTTATAGCGTCAAGCGTAGCGACAATCTGCTTTTTATCACTTCTTTTAGGCCAAATTAGTTTTGGTCTATTTAAGCGAGCCTTTCTATACTTAGTAAATTCATAATTAGCTAACCCCCAGCCCAGAGCAATATCATTTGACGTATGCTTATCTACGGAGCTTTCAATATGATAATTTTCACTAGGCAAATTACTCGCCAATAGGCTCCATGACCAAACTTCACTATTTTTTCCACCAATAAAAACAACCCTCTGAATACCACCACCCACATCAGGCAGTAGGGAAAAAGAGTTTATCTTACCTTTAAAGCCGCTTTCTGAGAGCCATTTACGATGAAAAGGTCCTAGTTTTCTAAGCCAATCTGGTAGTTTCTCTTCAGAAACAATGGTTATCGGTATTGTTCTTTTTTTTGATCGAAGAACGAGATTATGGGGCAATTTTTTCCTCATTACTTATTTATCAGAAATCGACATTTTTGATAGATCTAAGAAGGTTATTAAGAGCTTACTATCGAAAATGACATCACACATAAATTTATATTTTAAGGCACTATTAAGCTAATTGTACGCAACTTTATAAAAAGATTCTATAATGTTCGATTGACCACAGCCATAGCAACTCATAGGCTGCTGATCCAAATATATATATAATCGAATTTAAAACACATTATTTTTAGGAGACTTTTTCCGATGATCGACTTTTATACCTGGTTTACACCAAATGGACGTAAAGTGGCTCTTATGTTGGAAGAAACTGGATTGGACTATAAAACAATTTCAATTAATATAGGTAAAGACGAACAATTTAATCCAGATTTCCTTAAGATTAGCCCTAATAATAAAATTCCAGCCATTGTCGATCATGAAAACAGTGGCTATCCCCTATTTGAAACTGGAGCTATACTTCTTTATTTAGCAGAAAAAACCGGACAGTTTTTAAATACAACTGATCGTGATGCCTACTGGCGAACTATGGAGTGGTTAATGTGGCAAATGGGAGGGCTGGGCCCCATGCTTGGCCAAGTTCATCATTTTACGCATTATAACCCAGGCAAGGCTCAATATGCTCAAGATCGATATCAAAAAGAAGCTAGAAGACTGTATGGGGTTTTGGATAAACGCCTTGATGGACGAGAGTTCATTGTAGATGAATACTCAATTGCTGATATGGCTGTTTGGCCCTGGGCAGCAAGACATAACTGGCAGGAAATTGATCTTAATGAGTTTGCAAATGTCAGACGCTGGTATATGTCTATTCTAGAGCGCCCCGCAACTAAGCTTGCCTGGAATATTCCTGAGAACGACCAACCCCTTCCGGTGCCAGATTGACCTATTTACCGTCGACTGCTTCTTTTTTAATTTTAAGCTGAGCGCTGGTGTTTTCTTCTTCTATTTGGTTGATTTCTCCATGTAGACCGCCACCGGTATCAACTTCTATTCGTCCGTAGGTTATTTTTCCTGAGGCCGAGCCAGTACTATGGACTCTTAACAAACCAGTCACAGTCAAAACACCTTCAACAGTGCCTTGAATATCCGCTGTCTCAACACGAGCCTCACCTTTAAAAACTCCTCGCTGTAGCACTTCCAGACTCTCGGCATCAAGAGTGGCCTCAACATTGCCCTCGACAACCAATATGGCACAATTGCTAATCTCACCTTTTAGATCGATACCAGGCCCAACAGACATCCTGTTTCCCTGCGAAATTGTCTGAGAGAGACTTTCGCCATCCCTTCGCATCGGAGGTATCTCGGGCAAGTGCCGAGCAGCAAGTGGTATACTCCTTTTATCGCTGTCACTAGTGGACATTTTTATTTCAACTCCTAATGTATCCGGCAATTTTGCCTTCTGTTTAATATAGCTCTTAACTTAGGATAGAAAACAGGTCACATGGTATATGGCTAAAACTAAAATTCCATCAATTACATTCACTTACTGTATCTAATCTATTACCCTACTTAAAAGGAAAACGGTATAAGAAAATTCTATTTGTCTATCTATTTTAGATCACTATGTACAGAGATTAATATAGTATTCATTTTAAGAACTTCTTTAAAGACGATAAATTTGAGCTGCTGTATCATGGAATAAAAATGATTTTTCAGACTCAGAATAATCTTTTGTAAGCCGCTTAAAAGAATTCCAAAGCACCGAATAGCTACAGCTAAGTTTGTCAACTGGAAAGTTTGATTCAAAGAGGCATCTCTCCACTCCGAATTTTTCTATAATAAATTCATACCAGGGGCGGGTTTTGGATAGCAGCTCTAGACTAGTTGGAGGCATAGACCTCTTGTGCCAATCAAAACCGTTTATTTCCATATGCATGCCTCCTAGTTTAGAAAACACATTAGGGCATGTTGCTAAATCTGCTATGTCTGATTTCCAAGTCCTAAAAACTTCTTCACCCTTGTTTTTATAAGGACCAACCCCTAATGGTCCTCCAAGGTGATTTAAAATTATAACCGTGTCGGGAAATAAGCGTGCCAACTCAATAAGCTCAGAAATCTGCGGATGATAAAGCCAAGCTTCATAGCTTAGATTAAACTTTTTTAAATTTGAGAAACCCTCCCGGTATAGATCACTTTGCAACAGATTTGGAGGTCTTTTACCTCTTATAACAGGCACATCGTCGCTGGAATCCCATGGCACGCTATGACGAATTCCTTTAAATCGATCGCCTGCTGCTAATATGTGTTCCTCTAGTACTTTTTTTACTCGATCACCCAACAACAAATCAGCATGTCCAATTATGCCAGAAGCTACTTTTACGGGATCACTATTATTTGATGAGTTTTCGGAAACCAAGTTATTAACGTACTCGGTCTCACCAACTGGGCTTAATTCCTTTGGACCACTATTTCTATACATGGCCCCGCACTCAATAAATACAGTTGATACGATATTATGACCGCAGTTTAGATCTGCCAACAACTCTTCTAATAAGTAACGAGATTCAGTTTGATCCGTACGAAAGTCCCATAGGTGATGATGGGGGTCACAAATAGGCAGCTTGGGATCAAGTGCGTCTTCTTGGACAAGTGATAACCAGTTATCATTTGTGCCCATTTACTTAGACGCTTGCTCAATAATTCTAACAAATTCGTTTTTTGCCATAAAATTTGTTTTATTTATACTCGATCTCTAGAGCGATAATGTCTTCCTTCCCAACATTAATCGCATTATGTTCAAACCCCTGACCAACGTCATAAAAATTAGCTTTTCCTGATTCTGATTTGATAAAGCCCTTAGCCCCATTTGCATCCTCATGAATTAATTCACCTGCCTGTATATGAAACGCAGCATAATTTTTTTCATGTCGATGCCAACCTGTACACTCCCCAGGTTTTATGTGATGAAAGGTAATACATGTTGTTTTATTATCGAGTATTACTTCATAGTGACTTTGTTTAGCATCTGTCTGATTCTTCTCAGTAACCGATAAATTTTTATTAGACATTTTTTAATCTCTTCTAATCGTCCATTTTATTAAGCGCCAATAAAAAAACTAAAACAACCTCCAGCCGCTAAATCAATAATAATTTTCTACTCTGCTGCAAGAGAGTAGTCTGGTGTTTCAAGCTCAGGAACCACTTTTTCCATAAATAACCTCATTTCTTCCAACAATTCATCTTTAGGATGTTGAGCCCAATGCCAAATCAGAGTGATATACTCACAGGGTATTCTCGAATATATTTCCTTCCAATCATTAATCGCATCATCAACTGTTCCACCGAGAAAAAATTTAGTCCTTTTCATCTCCGCAAAGGCTTTTTCAATATCCTGATTAACAGGATCAACATTATGGTTACCAAACACACTGTAAAAGTTCTTAAAAATATCGAGGTCATATTCTCTAATATTTCTATCAAAATCGTCAGCTGATTTGGCTATTCTGGTATGACGAACAAGATTTTGATTTTGGCCATATAATAGATTGCGGCCATATTTAGCAGACTCCTCTACATATACTTTAGCTAACTCAACGACGCTATCGGTAGGATTAAAGTAGCTAGGTCGAAAACCATGTTTTGCTGCAAACTCGATGGTAGCACGACTTCGGGCAACAGCAACGAAACAAGGAGGGTGAGGATTCTGATACGGCTTGGGCACTACAGATATACGACGAAGAACTCCATTATCATCCACCTCCCCTTCAGCGCCGGCTTCCTTTGCTATTAAATGGCCTTCATAGCCTTCAATACCTGTTTTAAGAGGATATGGAGCCTCATAATATTTACCTTTCAATTCAACAGAATCTTTTGTCCAGCAATCAAGTACCATTTCTACCCGTTCTTCAAAGATTTCTCTATTCCTCAAATCTCCTGAACTGCCATCTGATCCTGTTGCTACGGCCTCGCTGCTTTGTCCAAGTATGTTAGTCCATCGAGACTGATAGCCTCGGGCAAAACCAACAAAATACTTTCCATTGGTTAGGTGATCTATAATAGCCGTTTCTTCAGCAACACGAATCGGATCTTGGGTTGCCATAACATAACCAAAGGCCCCAACATTTACATTTTTTGTATGCGCCGCCCAATATGCATTTAACACCCCAGGATTAGGTCCTACTTCATAACCTTCAGAATGTAGGTGGTGCTCAATTGTGGACATTCCCCACACACCCATCTCATCAGCAGCTTTTACTATGTCTGTCCATTCATGAACTATTTTATTATATAAATCTGAGTCACGACCTATAGGTCGTTTTTCCCGACGATCTTCTTCATTCTCTGAGGGAATTACTGGATATAGCTGAACGATAACTTTAGGCGATCCCATATCAAAACCTTTAGTTTAATTGTTAGTTAAAGTTATTAAACACCAAGTTAGCAGAATTCATATACTAAAATATGATAATTATATTCTATAACCTTAATAAAATAATTTAATATACAACACATAAAAGGCTTTTCACCATGGATCTAAAACTTAAAGACCGTATATGTCTCGTAACAGGGTCTAGTGTGGGCATAGGAAAAGGAATTGTAAAAGCGCTAGCACGTGAGGGAGCAACAACCATTGCTGTTGCACGTAGAACTAACCTACTTCAAGATCTTGCAAATGAGGTAGAGGAAATGGGAGCTATAACAACACATCTAATTACAGAGGATCTATCCTCTAAAGAAGGACCTGAGAATGTAGCTAAAAAAGCTATAGAAGAGTTTGGTCAAATTGACGTACTGATTAATAATGCGGGCCAATCAGTCTCAGCAAATTGGGATTCTCATGATAACCTTTGGACCCAATCATTTGACCTAAATTTTCATGCCGCAAGACGCCTGACAACTCCTCTAATACCTATGATGAAAAAAAACAAGTGGGGTCGAATTATAAATATAACTGGAGGCATGGAGGCAAGCGGCCTAAACGCAGCTTCAACCGGAAAAGCAGCAACACACATGTGGTCAAAGGGGTTATCTCGTGAGTTGGGGCCCGATGGAATTACAGTAAATTGTGTTGCGCCTGGCCGTATAAATAGCGAACAAATTTTAGAAAGGTTGCATCCAGACTCCGTCGAACGCAGTGAATTTATAAAACGCGAAATTCCAAACGGCTATTTTGGAGAACCTGAAGATCTAGCTGTATTAGTAGCCTTTCTTGCCTCTCCCATAGCAAGATATATTAACGGAGAAGTAATTCGTGTAGATGGCGGAATGGCAAAGTTTGCTCACTAAGGCCAGGAAAACCCTTGAAGTATTGGACTTATTTTCTAACGGAAATATAAGGCTATTTAAGGCAAGTCTATGTAAAAAAATTTATGAATTAACCACTCCACGTTTTTTGGCCCAGATAAACAAACATATTATTGCAAAAAATAGTACAGCAGCACTTAAAGCCAATGAAAGGTGTATGCCAATCAGACCGCCACCAAAGCCAACAGTAAAACCGCTAAAAGTACGCCCCCCCAAACTACCCACATTGAATAGTCCTATGGCTCTACCTCTTAATTCTGTTGGTGCATTGAGCTGCGCAAGAGTCCGTGTCATTGAATTGAAAGACAAATCAAAAAAACCAGCACAAACTAATAGAAGAAATGACAAAATATAGTAGGGTGACAAAGCAAAACCAAAAATAGCCACTGCCCACAGCATCCCAAGTATAAAAGATGTTCTGGTTTTAGCCGGTAACATGCTTCTTCCCTCTAGAACAATACCAGCGATTAAAGCGCCTGCTGCATTCGCTCCGAGCAGTAAACTATAATATAAACCTTCTCCACCATAACCGAGATCTCTAGCGAACTCTGGTATTTGTGGCTGATGAGCATTCCCTACAATAGCAGCAGCAAGTCCGGCCAAAACAGACATAGAAAACACGATTGGTATACTCGAAATTTGACGGAGGGTTTCGATTAAATCCCTCCAACTCGACATAGCCGCTGCAGGTCGGCGAGCGTCCAAACTTGAAGGTTTTGGGTTGTGTATTAACCACAAAGTCAAAGGCATATAGATAAGAATATTAATAAATATGCCTAAGGTTGGGCCAACAAAAAATAGTAAAACACCTCCTACAGCCGGCCCCAAAAGAAGTCCAAGAGTTATGGAAGTAGCCATCAAGCGAATGGCACTTTGCAACTGTTTTTGACCCACAATATTGTGTACTAGCACCTGTCCAGCAGGCGCCCAAAGAACGCCAGCCATACCATGGACAATTAATAATATTACGGCGTGCCATTTCTCAAGACTGTCAGTAGCTAGTAAAACACCCCATCCCAAGGAAACAATCATAAATAGAACCATTGCTGCCTGAATAACCCGCCTAGGATCAAAACGATCAGCTAGCGCTCCAGCCCAAAAAGAGCAAAGGATAAAGGGTACCCAGTGTGAAACAACTGCAAAACCCGCTAGTGATGGAGATTGAAATTTTTCAAAAATTATCCAATAGCTTATTACATGCTCAACACTATCAGCCATCATGGCTAAAGCAGCGCCCAAAAGGTAATTGCGAGAAGCAGGATATCTTAAAGCCGCATAGGACATTTGCTCTCCATGGGCCTTCTCTTTGGAGTTAGTTTCGTTCATATTTTGATAAACTATTCTGTCTCTGCCAAAACAAAATTATTAGATAAATAAAAAACGCGCTATTCACAAAGCTTTGAATACAAATTTAGTGCGACACGCAAGACGATTTATTCTATCAATCAGTTTTAGATTATCTTCAAGTTTTCCTAACCAAATACCAACTTGGGTAGGTAGGTTACAATTCCAGGATATGCATACATGCAAATAATCAAGGCAAGCATTAATATCCAGTAAGGGGTGGATCCCTTAAATATATCCATTAATGTCACATTTTCCCCGTCTCCCATATCTGGGATCGAAGCCTTAACAGTATAAACTAAAAGCCCGAATGGAGGTGTCAATATACCAGCTTCGATAGCTAATATACCTATTAAAGCGTAGGTTAGGGGATCAATCCCAATAGTTGCCGCGATCGGAGCAAATATCGGAACAGTTAACAACATAATCGAAACTGAATCGATTATCATGCCCAAAATGAACCAAACTATTACCATTACAAATATGACTTGCCATGGATCTAGACCGGCGTCTGAGAAAAAACCTTGAATAGCAGAAACAACCCCCGTCATAGTAAGGGTACGGGAATATAACTGAGCCGCTATCAGCAGTATAAGAAGCGGAGCGGCCGTCCTTCCAACTGCTAGGATGCCTGCGTAAATATCAGGCCATCTCATCCCCTTTATTATTCCAAGTAATAGAGCTATCAGCGCTCCCATACCAGCGGCCTCAGTCGGAGTGAATAAACCTGCCCAAATTCCTCCCAATACAGTAACAATAAGTGCTAAGAGACCTAACCCACTTGTCCAAATGGAAGCTGAATTAATTTCACCATCGACTTCGTCAGGATTTAAGTTTACAGCAGATATCCCATCGTCATTAGTTCCTGCTTTCAAAGTATCAGCGGAGTGTCCAACTAACCGAGGGCTAAGAATTGCAGCGACTAAAATATAAACGGCGAAAAACGAAACTAGGATCAACCCAGGAAGAACTCCCGCTAGAAACAGCTTACCGATCGATTGTTCGGTAAGAATTCCCCAGACAATCATTAAGACACTTGGAGGAATTAGCATCCCTAAACAACCGCTGCCCGCAATCGAGCCTAAGGCAAAACTTCTGTTGTAGCCATGACGTTTCATTTCGGGATAGGCAATTCTTGTAAAAGTAGCTGCAGACGCAATACTTACCCCTGTAACAAATGAAAAAACTGCGTTTCCAAACAGCGTTGCTAAAGCCAGACGGCCCGGTATCCTGCGAAAGGATCTTTGTAAACTCACATAAAGATCACTTGTAGCCCCAGACCTTCCTATAAACTCGCCCATTAACATAAATAGCGGAATAACAGCAAAAATATAGTCCCGTATGGCATCATAGAAGGTGTTCTGAATTAGAGCTAAAACAACACTCTCTCGTCCTGTAACCATATAAATACCCACTGCGCTGGTAATACCCAGGGCAACGGCAACATGTATTCCTGAAAAAACGAGCACCAAAAGCAAAATCAAAACAACAGCAGCTACATCTGCAGAAAACATTACAAACTCTCCCCCGTTAACCTATTCATCTACCGATGATTGGTATTCTACCATACTTGATGGCAAAACTTCTTTTAGCGCCAGAATTGCATAATTTACAACCAACAAGCCACTTGATAGCAATACAACAACCCGAGCAGGCCACGTTGGCACTCTCAAAGCACCCTCTCCCTCGAACTCGCCTGAAACAAGTGCGTGCCACGCAGGGTCAATTGTTCCTATAAACAGCGCGGCAAAGAATAGGGCACCAAGTATGTATCCCGCGCAATTAATAACTTTCTCAGGAATTCCTCCAATCATATGAAGCATGAAATCAGCGCGAAGCATTGATCGGGACATAACGCAATACGCAGTTTGCATAAAAGCAATCATTACAATTGCGTTTTTCACTAATTCATGTGTTCCTTTTAAAGGAAATCCAAAAAATCTGCCGACTACGTCTATTAAAATATAAAAGGCGATTAGAAAGGCCCACATGGCTGCAATCACCATAAGCCATCTGCTCAGCCTGGCAGACCATATATCGATCTGACGAATCACAGGAATGTTTATAATGGACAAGAACTCATTTCCTTTTTAGTCTAATTTTATATCACGTTACGAAACACAAAGCTGTTTTATCCGCGAACCTATAGCATATGACTGACTTGTAAGACAGTCTAAAGGCCAGTTGCTTTCTGATTATTTTCTATATAATCTTTGGATCTGTGTTTTTGAAATAAGCAGTATAGAAACCACAAGCCGACTTGTCACGCCCCCATAAGAAGGCTAACAATAATATTACGGCTTTTGTCAGTATTAAATTAAAAGCAAAGAATTCACTTATTTTAAAGTTTTGTTTAAAATAAAGTGGATTAATTAAAATGTACTCTGTATCGTAACGCGGACACGGTATAGAAAAATAATAGAGACACCGTGGTCTCAATTAAGAGAGGAGAATAAATTGTCCAAATCACTTGGAATTCTTGCCGCGGGTGCCCTTGCAGTAGGCTTGCTAGCAACTGCAGCTGTTCCCGCAAGCGCAGATAAATTTAATTTTCGAATGGCCTCTGGTCATGCACCAGCTACTGGCTATGTACGAATGATGTCTGAGCAGTTTGCCCCACGTGTAAAAGCAAAGCTTGCCGCTATGGGACACAAGGCGACTTTCAACGAAGCCTACGGTGGATCAATAGTTAAGGTCGCTGAAACACTTGAAGGCGTTAAAGATGGAATCGTCGATCTTGGTGGATATTGCTTCTGCTTTGAACCATCAAATCTGTTTGTACACACTTATCCATTGTGGATGCCGTTTGATGCTCAAAATGCAGTTCTCGGAACTAAAGTAGCTCGAACTGTGTATAATAAAATCCCCCATATGAATGGAGTGTTTGAAAAAAAGTATAATCAAAAGCTCTTGGGTTTATTTGGGTTTGATAACTACGGTCTCTACACCACCTTTCCATGGACCGACGTAAAAGAGCTTAAGGGACGTAAATTATCTGGTGCAGGTCCAAACCTACCTTGGGTTGAAGCTGTTGGCGCAATACCAGTTGGCACAACTTTGCCAGACGTATATCCTTCCCTTCAAACTGGCGTCTATGAAGGAGTACTGCTTTTCCCATCAGTTGGATGGAGTCATAAACTTTTTGAACCAGCCCCTCATTATAAAATTGCAGGTTTTGGTTCGAAAACTTTCCATGGAATTACCATCAATCTAGACACATGGAAAAAACTCCCTGCTGATGTCCAAAAAGCTATGTTAGAAGCCGGTCAGGAAACTGAAGACTTCACAGGCCCTTGGGTTGACGAGCTAGAAGCAACAAACCTTGGTCGAATGGTCATGGCTGGCGCTATAGTGACTCGAGTGACTCCAGAGGCAAGATTGGCTTGGGCAAAAACTTTGGCAGGTTTTCCTAATATGAGAGCTAAAGAAGCGGACAAAAAAGGGTTACCAGGTTCTACCGTAGTCCGTATGGCTGTGGATGTTGCAGAAAAATTAGGTCACAAATGGCCTGTAAGGTATGAAATCAAATAGCCACAACAAACTTTATTGTATTTAAAAAATGGGCCGGCTCTTCTGCCGGCCCATGTTTGTTGAAAACAGGTTTTAAAAACTATACTTTATAGTTAATGTTACTACTCAAGAAGTAGCTCCTGAATTAAAACTCCTACTTTAGAGAGTAGTCTATGAACAACTCATTAGTTATGATTAGTTTTTTATATGTAACTCTATCTCTATTTGTCGCATCAGAAGTTAAAGGAAAATCTTTAATCAACTTTCAAATAGATCGAGCAAACCCTGCAATAAACGCAACTCCTGCCGAAAGACCTCAGAAAACTTTTAGTGGTAGAGTAAATCCTAGAAATTGTCCGTTTGATTTTAATGAGTATTTTTTAGGCCGTGTACAAGATGGAAATATAAGTGGAATGGCCGGAGAAGGAGTCAACTATGACTGGCCGATTCATACAAATGGTACTTTCGGAGGAAAGCTGCCTCTAAAAAAACACCAAAATGGAAAATTTATCTTTCAATTGATTACGGGACGAGTAGATGGGGATAATCTACTAATGGACATAAAATATATACTACCAAATAACACTCAAACACTTTGCAAACAAAATGGAATAAAATTTTTTCTAGGTGGTTAAATCGACAGAAAAAACAAACTTTATGAGGCTCAATAGGTTTTGTTAAATAAATAAAACAACGCAGAGAAATATTTAGATGGTGAATAAAAATAAAGTTCAAAAGAGTAATGAAGAGTGGCAATCACAATTGACACCTGAACAATTTCATATCACTCGTGAACACGGCACTGAAAGGCCATTCAGTGGTGAATACAATACCAACAAACAAGACGGGATTTATAAATGTATTTGTTGCGGTAATCCACTGTTCGATTCGAAGACTAAATACGATTCAGGCTCTGGTTGGCCTAGTTTTTATGAGGCCATTGCAGAAGATGCAATAGAGGAAATAGAGGATCGCAGTTTAATGATGAAACGAATTGAAACAGTGTGTTCTAAATGTGACGCACATCTTGGGCATGTCTTTCCAGACGGACCAGCGCCTACCGGATTGCGTTATTGTATGAATTCTCTATCCCTGAAGTTTGAGAAGTCTGAAAAGAAGTAAAAAGTTTTCAGTGGGCTTTATCAAAAGACTATATTTTATAGGTACAAAATGAATTAGCGCATTGTCTTGTCTATGACTATTTAGACTTTCGAGTAATGTCTAAAAAGACCTGCTCAAGATCCGGCTCCTTAGAAGAAATATCGTTCACAGTAAGCCCTGCTTCGGAGATTGCTTTAAGAACTGAATTTATTTCAGTTTTACTAGTTTGGTAACGAAAAACTAGTTCATTTTTATCATTTAAAACCGCATGGTATTTACTCAAATTAGATGGGATACATTCGATTTTTTCTGAGATAGAAATTCTTAATTCTTTATTATCGAGCCTCGCTACAAGTTTTTCTGTCGGATCAGAAGTGATTAATTGACCATCGTTTATTATTGCAACTATATCACATAGCTGCTCTGCTTCTTCTATATAATGGGTTGTCAATATTATTGTGGTACCATTATTTTTAAGCTCAATTATAAACTCCCATAAAGATTGACGTAGTTCCACGTCAACGCCTGCCGTGGGCTCATCCAAAACTAAGACTGGAGGGTTATGAACTAACGCTTTTGCAACTAATAAACGCCGACGCATACCGCCAGAAAGCTCTCGAGAAAAGGTATTCGCTACACCAATTAAACCTACCCTCTTTAAAATATCTTCTGTGTGTCTTTCAATAGGGGGTACCCCATATAAGCCAGCCTGTAATTCAAGTAATTCCTTGGGGGTAAAAAAAGCGTCCAGATTTAGCTCTTGCGGGACAACCCCAATTGCTGACCGAGCAGCTCGGGGGTTTTTATCTATATCAATCCCCCAAACGCTGGCTTTTCCATCCGTTTTAAGGACTAAGCCAGCGAGAATATTGATAAAAGTTGATTTACCGGCCCCATTTGGCCCTAGAAGTCCAAATATCACACCACGAGGTACATCTAGGTCAAACGCTCTAAGGGCATGAATATCCCTATTACCCTTAACTTTGTATATTTTTTCTAAACCTCGTGTGCTTACGGCCTTATCGGGCAAATAAGATTTATCCTTTATCAAGTTATTTATATCTTTAGTGTCTTTCTTATTCATACTATGACCACTATATAAAAAAATAATTTTGGAAATTAACACAAATCATGCTGATTATTTTTTCCTGTGCATCTATGATGACATAAGCAGAATGACTTTTTAAGTAACATCAATTGGAGTGCAATATATGGAACCGGTTGAAATTGTGCAGGTCAATCAACAAACTTTTCACTGTGATGGTGGGAATGACGTCCTAGGACACCCTCGAGTATTCCTTAATATAGGTCAAGAAAGTAAAGTAGACTGCCCATATTGCGGCCGCAGATATGTTCTAAAAGCTGATTAATAAAATTCCATACAATTAAGACGGAGCAAAAATAAACTGAATAAACAGTCCCTTATGTCTCGTTTAGAAACAAAACGTTTGACTTTAATACCTGTTGATCGAACTTTAGGTCGCGCCCTTATAAAGAATAGGTCACACGCAGAAAGGTTAACCTCTGGACTACTCCACCGTGACTTTCCAGATGAGGATCTGTTGGCAAAGCTACCTGCCTTTGTTCAACGACTAGAAGACTCCGCCAATCCCGCACTCGGATCAACAGCGCCTCCTGATCCTCGGGGCTGGGGTCTCTGGCTTTTTTTTTACAAATTAGAACGCCTTACAGTTGGTGCAGCTTCTTTTAATGGTCCCCCTTTGGATGGAGAAGTGGAACTTGGCTATCAAGTGGTTCCAGCCCATCGTCGCAGAGGTTTGACATATGAAGGGTGTAAGGCCTTAATCGAATGGGCCTTTTTTGACTCACGTACACTACAAATTGTTGCTGATTGCGAATCGAATAATATTGCTTCAGTGAACACTCTTGAAAAACTGGGGTTCACTGTGATCGGAAATAATGCTGAACAGCTTAAGTGGGGTTTAACAAGGAGTAACTGGCATTTTTAGTTTGGTTCCAACTCAAATAGAAAAGTCTTGTTTCACTCCTACCTTGGGGAAAAAATATGGAAAGAAAAAGCTCGGACTACACTCTTTACGGACATCCAGTTTCAGGGAATGCATACAAAGTGGCATTAATGCTATCTCTTTGCAGTATAGATTATGATTTTGAGATTGTTGATTTACCAGCTGGTGATAATTTAAGTGCTGAGTTTCTGGAAATAAATCCACTCGGAAAGATACCAGTTTTTCGTCATGGTGAACTCCTACTCAGACAAAGTCATGACGTCTTGAGGTATTTGGCTTCTCAAACAAGCCTTTTCGGGCCTAATGACTGGAATGAAGAAGCCAGAATTGGGGATTGGATTGGTTTTTCGGTAGACTTTCTTAGCTATGGTTTAGCTCGATTAAGGTTCGAGCTACTTTTTGGCAACGGCAAAGGGCCAATTTATGACTATTTTAAAACCTCCGCTGATAGAGGGCTTTCCTTACTTGAACCTCATCTAAAAAATAATCAGTGGTTGGCATGTGAGCGCCCGACAATCGCTGACATATCGGTCTATCCTGTGATGACTTACCTCACAGACGGAGGCTATGATACATCCGACTTTTCTGGAATTACTTTATGGATGGAACGTTTCCAGTCGCTACAAGGCTTTGGAACGCAGTCAAAGTTAATGCCTGATGTATAAAAGATATTATCCCAATCCACTGAAAATTTCATAACAAGGACCAAGGAACTTATATTAGATAACGGTTGATCAAGCTAACGCAGAGATAGGATCTAATTCAGTGCAACACAATAAAAAGCTATATCTAATTGACGGGTCAGGATTTATTTTCCGTGCATTCCACTCTTCACCATTAGATGCCTTTCGCAGATCAGATGGTATATATACAAATGCTGTTGCAGGCTACTGCAGTATGCTGATGAAATTAATTGAAAAACCCCAGGTAGAAGGCAATATAGATTACATTGCAGTAATATTTGACGCTGCCCGCAAAACATTTCGTAATGATATCTATCCGCAGTATAAAGCCAATAGAGAAGCACCTCCCGAAGAATTAATTCCCCAGTTCGAACTAATACGCGAAGCCACTAGAGCGTTTAACTTACCGGCAATTCAAATGGAAGGGTATGAAGCTGATGATTTGATAGCCACCTATACAAACGATGCTATTAATCAAGGTATCGATGTTGTGATTGTATCTTCTGATAAAGATTTAATGCAGTTAGTTCAGCAAGGCGTAATAATGTTTGACCCAATGAAAGAGCAAGAAATAAATGAGCCTGATGTTATAGAAAAGTTTGGAGTAACCCCTAGCAAGGTTATCGACGTCCAATCTCTTGCTGGAGACAGTTCAGATAATGTTCCTGGTGTGCCCGGAATCGGTGTAAAAACAGCGGCACTTTTAATCAATGAGTACGGTGATTTAGAAACTCTTCTCTCAAATGCGGAAAACATAAAACAACCAAAAAGACGTCAGAACCTAGTGGATCACGCTAATCTAGCCCTCATAAGTCGCCAGCTGGTCACATTAAAGAATGATGTGGTTCTGAAAGATAAGATAAACACTTTCTTGCTAGAAGACCCAGATCCAGAAAAACTAATATCTTTCTTAAAAAAAATGGAGTTTAGAACTCTTACTTCACGCATTGAAAGCCAACTCATAGCCAAAGGGGTATTAAGCAATAAAGAATCTAGAGAAATCGAAAAATCTTCTGAAAAATTTAATTACGAATTAGTTCAGGAGGAAAAAGCATTAAACCAATGGCTTAAAGATGCTTATGAAGAGGGAATAGTTGCCATAGACACAGAAACAACTTCTTTAAACTCTATGGAAGCTGAATTAGTTGGCTTTTCTCTGTGCACAGCTCCTGGAAGAGCATGCTATGTTCCAGTTGCCCACACCCGACCAACTTCAGGGGAGCTTAACTTAGAAGAGAAAAACGACCAAAATAGCAATAAAACCGAAAAGCAGTTTCCTATAAAAAACGCCTTATCCAAACTGAAGTCTCTTATCGAGGATCCTTCGGTATTAAAAGTAGCCCATAATGCCAAGTATGATCTTATGGTGCTTTCCAATAATTATAAAAAATATTTTCAAGAAGAAAACGAAAAAAACAGTGAAATCGTTCCCACAGCAATCGATGATACCATGTTATTAAGCTATGTCCTGGATGGAGGAAAAGGAAAACATAATCTTGATGACCTAGCCTTACGCCACTTAAATCATAAAACTATAAAGTACAATGATCTAACAGGTAGTGGCAAAAATAAAATAAGTTTTTCTGAAGTCCCTATTCAAGATGCGTTAAATTACGCAGCTGAGGACGCTGATATAACCTTAAAGCTTCATCAAATTTTCAAAAGGCGCCTAACTGAAGAGCACATGAACACGGTGTATCAAACTATAGAACGTCCATTAATTTCAGTTATTCTTGAAATGGAGAGAAATGGTGTGAAGGTAGATACTATCGCACTAAAAAATCTCTCGAAAGATTTTTCTAAAAGAACAGCGGACTTAGAAAAGTTAGCACACAGTCAAGCTGGAGAAACTTTTAACATTGGTTCACCGAAACAGCTGGGAGATATTCTCTTTAAGAAATTGGGAATTGAGGGCGGAAAGAAGGGAAAAACTGGCGCATTTTCTACAGGAGCCAATGTTTTAGAAGAATTATCTGCCCAAGGTCACGATTTGGCCAGAACTGTACTAGATTGGCGCCAACTAGCAAAACTGAAGTCAACCTATACAGACGCCTTAATTAATCAAGTTAGCCCCACCAGCGGTCGTATTCATACCTCGTATGGTATGGCGATTGCACAAACAGGCCGGCTCTCATCTAATGAGCCCAATCTGCAGAACATTCCAATCAGAACAGAAGAAGGGCGTAAAATTCGTGAAACATTTATCGCCGAAAAAGGACACAAGCTGCTATCACTAGATTATTCTCAAATTGAATTACGCGTACTAGCCCATGTGGCTAATATAAAATCATTAATTTCTGCCTTCGAAGAAGGACAAGATATCCATGCCATGACCGCCAGTCAGGTCTTTAAAACACCTTTAGACGGTCTATCTCCTGATCTTCGAAGGAGAGCAAAGGCTATAAACTTTGGAATTATTTATGGAATCTCTGCCTTTGGTCTAGCAAGAAATTTAGGAATAACTAGATCAGAAGCACAAGACTACATTAAGGCATATTTTGATAGATTTCCTGAAATTCAAGACTATATGAATGAAACAATCCTATTTGCTAAAAATAATGGGTACGTAGAGACAATATTTGGCCGCCGAATACATCTAAATGGCATGAAGGATAAGAACCAGGCTATTAGAGGTAGCGCAGAGCGCCAAGCGATAAACGCTCCAATTCAGGGCGCCGCCGCCGATATAATTAAGAGGGCAATGAACAGAATACCCAATTTACTAAATTTAAATAGTTTACGCGCAAAAATGTTACTTCAGGTCCATGATGAATTATTATTTGAAGTCCCAGAAGAAGAAATTGATAAATCCATTCAAGTTATAAAACAGATAATGGAACGCGCCGCAGAGCCAGGAACAAAGCTAGCGGTTCCACTAGTTGCCGATGCTGGTATCGGTAAAACATGGAATGATGCCCATTAAAATAAAACACTTTTTTCAACAAAAGTTGAAAAAAGATTCCCCAAGTTGTCCAGACTAATTATTTTTTTTTTAATAAAAAAACTAATAATCGTATAATTAAAATAATGTGGATTTTCTAATAAACTCTTTAAAATCATACACTTCCTGAAATAAACTTTTTAAAATTATCTATGTTCTCACTAAATACTAATCTGTGGTTTTGTTATTTATTTAAACATTAATTATTACTAATATTTATACTATTCGTATTGCAAAATGTTTAAGTAACCTAGAAGATAGGTATTTGAAGGTAAAAAGTGTTTAAACTGTATACCCTGAATGACATGGATACAGTTGCTTGATGCCGATTTGGGGTGAGGGACCGACATCAATGAGTGATACAAGTGAAGTAAATAGTGAAGAGGGCGTAAGAACATCAGCTGTCGTTAAGTGGTTCAATCCAATTAAAGGTTATGGGTTTGTACAACCAGATGATGAAACTGGAGATGCTTTTGTCCACGTATCAGTTCTTGAGGCAGCTGGGCACAGGGATCTACCTGACGGGGCGATTGTAGATTGCGAGATAAGTGACGGCGCGAAAGGCCCGACCGTAACAACTATTTTCAGTGTTACTGAACCAGAAGGTGGTTCAGAACTAGCAGAGCAAGCAGAGCCTGACGGACCCTTAATTGAAGGTGTCGTTAAGTTCTTTGACCCTAATAAGGGATATGGCTTTATAGTACCTGATGATGGGGGCCCTGATATCTTCATTTCTGGCCGAGTAGTGGCCAGCGGAGGTTTACGTTCTTTGGAGCCTGAGACAAAGGTAAAGGTAGGCACCCAAAAGGGCGATAAAGGTCCTTTGGCCGTGGTAGTTGAGCTTATCTGATCAATTCTCTAGACCTCAGTTAAAGAGTTTGACTTTAATCTAATGGTCTTCTTTTAACCATGATTCTTAACGAGCCAATCAGTTAAAATCTGATTGAATAGTTCTGGTGCCTCCCAATAGGGGGAATGTCCTAGTCCTTCCAGCTCGATAACCGAGGCATGGGAAATATATGAAGCTACTTGATGGACCATAACTGGCGGGAAAAACATATCCTCCGACCCGACTATAAAAATGGTTGGAATAGAGAATTCTTTAAGCTCATCCGGACGTATTGATATCCCTTTTCCTGAAAGATGTTTCTGCCAACCAGGATTAAACCCCGAATTAGAATCTAAAATTTTTTCATACAGTTTATATAGCTCTGGTTCGCGTTCACTATAACCGGGAGCAAAAGCCCGACCCGGAAGGCTTAATTTATTTTTAGCTTCATTTTCGCGAAGTTTCTTTCTTATTTCGGGCGTGCTGATCCCTCCTAAAGTGGAACATAAAACAATACCCGTTATACGTTCCGGATGTAATATGCCTAATTTCATACCAATTATACCACTCATCGATTGGCACACGAGCACAGCACGATCAATCTTTATAGCATCCATAATGGCTAATATATCCTCAACCATGAACTCTATTTGAAAGGATCCATCATCACATTTTGACCTACCAAATCCACGTTGATCTACATTAACCACCTTGTACTTTTTCATAAAAGTAGCCAATTGTCTCCACCAGCTAATGCTATTACCACCTCGCCCGTGAAGAAAGATTATCGGCAAACCCTCTCCTTCGCACTCGAACCAAACCTCTGCGCCAAATTGCTTAACACAAGGCATTTTTTATTCTTTGCTTCTGCCAGTTTGAGCAGCTTTGAATAGCTCCGACATAACAGAATCCTTATCATTCACTGGTTTATCAAAGTCAAAACGGGCTTCTGCATCGTTGCGAGCCAGATCAACGCCTTCAGGATCAATGCCCGTAAGTCTCCAGTCCATGCCCGGTCGGCCAACTGCATTATTCGCGCATAGATTAATTAGTTCAGAAAAATTAAGATTTATATCCTCAATCAACTCAGGTTCATCAATCGACAACTTCAGGTAATGAGTTGTGCTATAAATTACCTCCGTCATATCAAGTTTATACATTTGGTCATCGCCTAAAACAAAATTAACTCTTTCTATGGACACTCGGTAAAGTACTGCATCATTAAATTGTTGATAAATTTGAGAGGAAAAGTGACGTGACAAAAAACGTTTTTTTAACAAATGATCTTCACTGGGTATAGCTTTACCAATTATTGAAACTCGTCCTTGGGTAATAGCATCTCGAGCCTTAAAAAATAAAATAGAAATTCGATTGTCGTTTCTTATGTTAATGCTGTGTTGAGCAAAGACAGGAAGAAGAAGCAAGGGTGCCGCGTCGTGTCCGCAAGCCACTAAGGATAAGCTTGCATAAGGTCTACCCTCTGAAGCACTATCTATGGTTGCCAGGCTAACCTGTCTGGTAGTACGCATCAAACGCCGCGCAACACTCCCTGGTTTTTTATCTCGGTCGTCAGTTATCATAATTATTTTAAAACCAAAGAAGTGGGCAAAATTTCAAATTAAAAAATTCCATTATCAAGTTAATGATTTCTGTGCGCGTTTTTACGTTGATCCCCTTGCAAACCACCTTTTATATTTTCTCTTTTAGGCCCTCGAGAACCAGCACCAAAAACTAACGCCTTTATCTCAATCAGGCCAGCATGCTGAAAATGAAGAGCAATACCAACGGTTTGTCCTCTATCGAGTTTTGTTTTTAGGCCCATCAGCATAATGTGTTTAGCGCCAGGCTCTAGTTCTACTTCGCTATTAGCTGGTATTTCAATACCATTCTTAATTGAGTGCATTTTTATTATATCACCATCGAGAATCATATCATGTAAAGTTGCCTTTTTTGAACGGTTAGACTCTACTTTGATTAATCGATCTGCATGATTTCCTGAATTAATAATTTTCACGTAGACAACCCCTGACATTTGATGTGATGAAGTTGCTCGTGACCAGGGATCCGTTATCGTCAAACTTCCCAACTGAAACTCACTGGCCACAGCAGAACTTTGTATAAAGGCAACCACAACAAAAGAAAATATAATCTTAAAAAAGATGCCCGTTCTAAAAAAACAATTATGTAACATTATTCTATATTAACCTTTCATATGTTTGCGAATTTCATCGGCAATTTCAGATGGCGATGTCCCATAACGAAATAAAGATATTACAGAACCTTTTGGATCAACTAAATATATAAATGAAGTGTGGTCCATCAAATAAAAACTGTACTCTTGATCATCTACACGCCTGTAAAAAACGCGGTATTTTTCAGCCACATCTTTAATCTGATTTTCTGTTCCAGTAAGTCCAATAATACGATCATGAAACAATGTTATATATTCTGATAAGACATCTGGCGTGTCACGCTCAGGATCTATAGTTATCATTATAGGGGTAACAGCCAATGAATCGCGCCCTAGTTCATCTAAAACCAAAGCCACATCGGCCAGTGCTGTTGGACAGGCATCCGGACAAAAAGTGTAACCAAAAAAAACTAAAACATAATTACCTAAAAAGTTTTTTTCTGTAACAGCGTTTCCCTTATGATCAATGAGATTGAAGGCGCCACCCATTTTAACGCTTGTAATTAGTCCACTAGGATTTTTGGTTATGTCATCTTCGCGAATTACCAGCCACTCCGCCAGGGCGGCAAGGGCTGCTACTAAAATAATGGCTAAAATTAAACCGATTCTTGTCGATTTTTTCATTGGCTAGACGACATGTGGCTCATAGATTATTCTGATAAATTATATAATTCACTACGTAATGAACTTCAGTGATAAAGGCAAATATAATATAAAGTTTATTGTTCTATTTACTTTTAGTTTTACTGCCGTCCATATGCGGTCTTAAAACTGCCATAATATCACGACGAATATAAGAATAAGAGTCTATTTAAACAAAATGAGGAAAATTCGATGGCGCAAACAATAGCGTTAGTCGATGATGATCGAAATATACTTACTTCTATATCTATTGCCTTAAAAGCGGAAGGCTACAACGTTCAAGCTTACTCAGATGGTGATGAGGCACTTCGTGGCTTGAGGTCGCAGCACGCTGACTTAGCTGTTCTAGACATAAAAATGCCACGGATGGACGGCATAGAACTATTAGGCCGTTTGAGAAAAAATTCCTCAATCAAGGTTATATTTTTAACATCTAAAGATGATGAGATTGATGAAGTAATTGGTCTTAGAATGGGTGCAGACGACTATATTACCAAACCATTTTCGCAACGGTTACTTATTGAAAGAATTAGAGCTGTTTTACGACGAGATAAAAAATCAGATGATTCTTCAAATGGCGATCAAAAAATTATAAGTCAGAAGGGGTTATTGCTGGATTCTAATCGACATAGATGTATGTGGCGAGAAAAGGACGTGGCATTAACGGTGACAGAGTTTCTTATACTAGAGGCATTAGCAAAGCGTCCTGGACACGTAAAAAGTCGAGACCAACTTATGGATGCCGCCTATGGAGATAGTATCTATGTTGACGACCGAACTATCGATAGTCATATAAAAAGGCTTCGAAAAAAATTCAAGCAAGTAGATATTAGTTTCTCACAAATAGAAACTCTTTATGGCATAGGCTATCGCTACAAAGACAGCTAATATAATTTGTAAAACTATTCACAGGATCAAGAGACACTCTTGACACCGCCATGGCCAAACAAAGCGAAAAGAGACTCACACCAGAGAACCCAGAAAATAATTTCTCTGGAAAACGTAAATTTAAAAGGTTTTATAAGCTTGGCAAATGGCTTGGACAGCTAAGAGCTTCAACCTCTCTTACAAAACGGATACTAGCGATTAATTTACTCGTACTGATTGTGCCTATTGGAAGTTTCTTCTTTTTAGATCAATATCAGAGGAGCCTTATAGAATCAGAACTTGACGCCCTAAACTCAAAAGCCAAGGTCTTTGCAGGCGCTGTTGGAGCGGGAGCAGTAAGTGTATTACCTGGTTTCGGACAAAGTATTAACCCTCTGAGAGCAAGTTTAATGCTAAGTCGCCTTACAAGCTCCACCAATACTAGAGCACGACTATTCTCATATGATGGATCTTTAATTGTAGACACACAACACCAGAGGTTATCAAGAGAACCTGTATCTATTCAGGCTTTGCCATCTCAAGAAGAGGAAGGACAAATTTTGAGATGGTTCGAAAGAAAAGTTGGATCAATTTTGAACTGGTTACCAGGGCAGAGTGATTTACCGATTTATAGAGAAACTATTCCACAACACGCGCTGAGTTATTCTGAAGCTAAAAATGCCTTGTTTGGAGATTCTTCAGCCGTAATAAGAAGACAAGAGTCTGGTGGCATATTGATTTCAGTTTCAGCTCCTGTTCAACGCTACCGTCAGGTGGTTGGCGCTTTAATGCTCTCGACAGATGGTCGAGCCGTCGAGTTAGCCATGAAAAAAATTCGTCTCGATATATTGCAAGTATTTATTTTTGCTTTAGGGGTTACAGTTCTTCTTTCACTTTATCTTGCAGGAACTATCGCAAGGCCTATAAACCGTCTAGCCTCTGCTGCTGAATTGGTTCGAACGGGTCACGGGAGATATACAGAGATTCCTGATTTCTCTGCTAGGGGCGATGAAATAGGTGATTTAAGTAGAGACTTAAGAGGCATGACTGAAGCTCTTTGGAAACGAATGGACGAAATCGAACGTTTTGCTGCTGATGTGGCACATGAAATTAAGAATCCCTTAACCTCTTTACGAAGTGCCGTTGAAACTGTGGCCCGAATTAACGACCCGGAACAACAGAAACAGTTGATATCGATTATTATCGACGACGTTCAGAGACTTGACCGTTTAATCAGTGATATTTCTGATGCTTCAAGACTTGATGCAGAGCTTAGTCGGGACGTACCAGCCCCAATTAACTTGCGATCAGTATTAAGCACCTTAATCGAAGTTGAAAGCAATAAAGATTCTAATAAAAAAACCATTATTGATTGCCACCTCGAAGAGGAAACTAATCTTACAGTTTATGCATCAGAAGGACGTTTAGGCCAAGTATTCCTAAACATAATTAGTAATGCTACATCTTTTTCTCCAGTTGGAAAAAAAGTAACTGTTAAGGCTAATCGTGTTATAACTGACGAAAACGCTAATGTGATTGTTACAGTAGATGACGAAGGTCAAGGAATTCCAGAAGAAAACCTTGAATCAATATTTGAACGATTTTACACAGATAGACCAATTCAGGAATTAGAAAGCGAAGCTAAAAAGTATGAGGTCCATTCAGGGCTTGGTTTAAGTATATCCAGACAAATTGTCGAGGCTGCGGGTGGACAAATTTGGGCTGAAAACAGAAGAAATGATAGAAATGAGATAGCAGGAGCAAGAATTATAGTAAAATTTCCTGCTAGCAATCAGAACTAGCTTTAATAGTTTTTTTGGATCATATTCGATGGGTCAATTAGGAATAAACTAGAAAGAAAAATATAATGGCGGTCACTCGGGTAGAATCTTTAGTTTATGGAGTTAGTGATTTAGCTGCCGGTATTAATTATTATCAGGATTGGGGTCTCGAGACCCTGGAAAAAAATAGTAAAGGGGCTGTATTCGGGACTCCTGTAGGACAAACTATTTATCTGATAGATAAAAATGACTCCTCCCTTCCCTCTGCCCCAGGCGATAACATATCTACGGTTCGTAAGACCATTTGGGGAGTGGATTCAGAAGAGGAGTTAGAAAAAATTTCTGATGAGCTATCAAAAGATAGGGAAATTATCCTTTCTGAAGATGGTTCCTTCTATACTCGAGATGAAAGTGGATTTCCAATAGGTTTTTGTTTGAGCCAACCAATCCAAGTGGATATTGCTCCGCCAGAAGTAAACACGAACGAAAACTCTATACGATTAAATAAAGTTGTAGACCATATTTCTCAAGCAAAACCCTTTCGCATTGGCGATGTTGTCTACTTCATCCCAAAAGAGGAATCCGAAAAAGCAGCCTCTTTTTATATTGATCGTCTGGGTTTTCGTCTTTCGGATCGTACAATTGGCCGGGGCGATTTTATGAGGTGTCCTAAATCCCGCGATCACCACAATTTATTTTTATTACAAAGAAATGATACAGCTGCATTTAATCATGCAGCATTTGAAGTTAAAGATTTCGATGAGATCATGATGGGTGGTGAATACATGCAAAAACATGGATGGAACGCCGCAACTAATCCTGGTAGACATATTTTAGGATCAAACCTTTATTGGTATTTTTCCAATCCTAGCGGTGGTAACACAGAATATTTTGCTGATATGGACTGCATGGACGATAATTGGAAGCCCAGAATTTGGGATAAAAACCCTGGATTTTCTCTCTGGTCTATTGATATGCTTGTTAACAATTGACCCTCAAATTCTTGTTTGGAGGCTCGGAGTAAACTATGACCGTCACGAGATTAGACACTAATGATTACAACGCAGTCAGTGCTGCAGATAAGTTAGTCCCCATTATACAAGAACGCGCAGAAGCAACTGAGGACGCACGCTCAGTTGTAAAACAAAATATTAACGACTTAAAAAGTGCAGGGCTATTTAGGATGGGGGTTCCTAAATATTTGGGTGGCCATGAGATTCCGATTGAGCAATCGGTAGAGGCCATATCAAGATTAGCTAGAGGCTGTGCTTCAACTGCTTGGGTTTGCGGTGTTTATAATGATCATGCCATAACAATCGGAATGTTTGATTCCAAGGCTGCAGAGGAGATATGGGGTAATAATCCAGATGCACTTGTTTCTGCAGGATTCAATCCTGCTGGGGAAGCAAAAAGGTCTGATGGGGGTTGGAGTCTAAGTGGTACATGGGGTTGGTCAAGCGGTTGTGATCACGCTGACTGGATGATGGTCGTTACTTTTTTGCCTGCAAACGGCAGTGATAAACCTACACCTTATTTTTGTTTGGTTCCAAAGTCGGAGGTTAAAATTGAGGACAACTGGCAAGTAATGGGGTTGGCTGGCACAGGATCAAAAAATTTAGTGATTGAAAATGCCTTCGTTCCTGATCACCTCACATTTTCAATGATAGAGACGAATAATGGTTCTGCTAATAGACTAGCAAATAAAATTTCACCTCTTTTTTGTTTACCCCGTACCTCCGTAATCCCATTTATGTTAGCAGCCCCATCCCTAGGAGTAGCGGAGGGCCTTCTCAAACTTCAGATGGATTACGTAAAGAACCACCAAAGCATGGGAGGTGTAAGTTTAAGTGAACTAGGAACAATGCAAATGCATATTGCCGAAGCTTCAGCTGAAATAGACGCCGCAAAAATGCTAATGTTACGAGATTGTCGAGAGGCTATGGCCTCAATGTACAAAGGACAAGAAATGACAATGATAGAAAGGGCTCGTTGTAGAAGAGATCAAGCCTATATGGTTACTTTATGCAGACGAGCAGTAAATAGATTATTTACTACTGCCGGGGGAAGTGGAATATTTTTAAACAATGAAATGCAACGTAAGTTTCGTGATATCAATGCCATCAGTGCTCATATGGCTTTAAACTGGGATATTGCAGGAAGCACCTATGGAAGAGTTTCTCTCGGACTGGATCCGAAAGACCCTAGAATTTAGGAACTCAAAAAATTAGAAACACTATCGCTTAGTGCATTTGGTTGGCACAAATACATAGATCAATCAACATAAGAATCTATTTGATAAACGAAAAGTTAGACTGAGAGGATTTTTTTATTCTAGAAGAGATAAACAAACAATTTACCTTGGCTAAACAGTGTAATAAATGTGTTATGGTTTGTTTTTCTTTTATCAATTTTATACATTTTAAGCGTTATTAAATTATTAACAGTTAGTTATTTGATTAAAAAAGGACGAAATGATGAAGCAAATCAACGTTGGGGTAATTGGAACTGGATGGACTGGAGGTATTAGAGCAAATGCCTGTGCAACAAGCCCTTTAATAAATGAGCTACACATTGCTGAAATAAATCCAACGAGATTGGCTGAAGTAAAACAAGAAACGAACCCAGTTTTTTCGACCACTGATTGGGAGGAATTGCTCAAAAAAGATGAGCTAGAAGCTATCGTCATTTCCGCAACTCCAGAATCAACACATTATCCTATGATTAAAGCAGCGCTAGAAGCGGGTAAGCACGTCTTTGTAGAAAAGCCAATATCAACTACTATTGCCGAAGCTGATGAGGTTATAGCCCTCGCCGAATCCAAAAATCTAAAATTTACGGTTGGGTACTCCCAACGTTTTAAGCCTAAATTTGCTTACGTTAACAAAGCCTTAAAAGAAGGACTCGTTGGCGAGCCAGTAACCTGCCTGGTTAGCAGAAACGTTACTCGGGAACTGGGAACTAAAATAACTGGCCGCTCCAAACTTTCTCCTGCTGCTATGGAGGCGACACATGATTTAGACTTTCTATTATGGTGTCTACAGCCTAGAAAACCTGTTCGTGTTTACTCTCAAACCTCGGGAAAGCTATTCAAAAGGACAAGTGAGACTCCTGATCATCAGTGGATAATGGTTACAATGGATGACGGCACGACAATCACGGTAGGAGCTGGATGGATACTACCAATTGGCTATCCAAATTACTCACAGTGCTGGATAGAAGTCATTGGATCAGATGGAGCGTTAACAATAGATGATACTAATAAAGAGGTTCAATTTAATACGACAGAAAATGGCATACGTTACCCAATGTCTTCGATGCCAGGAGAACCAGTCGATCATGTCTTTGCGGGCCCAATGGCAAGTGAAACATTACACTTTATTGAAGCAGTTGTTTATGACAGACCAGTTATGGTAAAGCCCGATGAAGCACGACTTGTGATGGACGTATACACTGCTGCTGACCTCTCAGATGAGCTCGGAGAGCCCGTCACCATACCACGAAATGACCCTGCGCCCGCCTAGGTTTAAATAAAAAAAGTGTTCAATTACTCCAAAAGATCAAAATAGAGTTTATGTAAAAGTCTTTTAATCATCAGAGTGTTTGATCAATTAGTTTTGGCTAATACAGTTTGTCTTGGAAAGAATAAGGGAAGCTAAATTATGGATAATGGAATTTGGGCGATTTGGTATGACTTACCAGAAAATGTGAGAGAAGAGCATATTAGATGGTTACATAACTCGTATCTTCCTGAAATTATTTCCAGGCCGGGTTTTGCTTGGGCAGCCCATTATCAAAGCAATGGTGGTGGCCCTGATATGGAGAAGGTGCGTAACACTTTCCCTAAATCAGCTAATATGGAAAACATTGGCAATGGAACTCAATTTCTAATGTTGGTTGGCGCCACAACTCCCTCAGTCTTTTTTACTGCTCAAGTTGTTAATCTAGAAAACACACAAGAACGTATAGCGAGAGAAATGATTAACCAAAGAGAAGGGGTAAGGACCTGTATTTTTTCTGAGTTTGCGCGAGTGAATGGGCCAGAAATAGAGACTAGACCAACTGGAACTACCCCTGGTCCAGCCATACAAATGGGAAGCTTTCGCATAAATGAAATAGATAAAGAGTTTGATTTAGGATCATGGTATACACAAGATAGACTGCCTGCCATGGCAAAAATGTCAGGATGCATTGGTGCTAGGGTCATGTTATCAGTAGCTGGCTGGGCTAAATACTCCGTACTTTATGAGTTTACTTCGCTAGAAGCTCGACTTGAGAATTTTGAAAAGCAGCAAGAGTCTCTGATGTTAAACGAAAAGGAATGGTCTGGAAAAGTCATAAGATCAACTATGCACTCACCTGGCTCACCCACTGTTGCCCAGAGAATTTGGCCCCTTTGAAAAATGGATAAAATCAACATACACTTTGCAGGGTATCAAGGTGAGTTCTCTGTCCATAGTAAAGCCATAACTATGTTTAAAGAGAATTTACGTTCTATTTTGGGTGACAAACTAAATTTTAGTCAGACGGATAGTATAATTGACTTGGGTCGATCCGCAACAGACCTTATTGAAATGGTCAGTTCCGGTGAAATAACGTTTTGTTACATAGCCTCAAGTTATCTAGCGGACAGAGTGCCCGAATTCGAACTGCTAGACCTTCCTTTTACTATAAACAATCGCGAACAAGCATACGCATTAATGGATGGTCCCTTAGGAAAATTTTTGTCCGATAAAACTGCAGATACTAGTAACTTTCGTATTTTATCATGGTGGGACAACGGCTTCCGACATTTTTCTAATAATATTCGTCCCATCAAAAAACCCGAAGATTGCCTTGGTTTAAAAATAAGAACCTTAAGAAGCAATATATACACCGAGACTTTATCCGTTCTAGGTTTTGACCCAATATATAGCGATGTCAGTCAAATAAAATCCCTTGTAAGCTCTGGCGCAATAGATGCTCAAGAAAACGCTTTAAGTAATATACTAAATTTTGGGTTTCACGAGCACCATAGATGGATAACTCTTTCGAATCATTTCTTCGGACCAGCAGTGATCTTATGTCACAAAAATACTTATGATGGATGGTCCTCAGAATTAAAAGAAATCATAACATCAGAGCTAGCGAAGACCACGGACTATCAAAGAACACTTGCTGCACTGGAAGAAAGTGAAGTTATAGAAAATTTTGATCTTTCTAAAAACACGATATACACTCTGGACGAAAATGAGGTAGAGGTGTTTTCAAGCAAAGTTCAGCCGATAATTGAAAAAACAGTACATCGTTTTAGAAATGAACTGTTTGAGTTTCTTATTCACTAACGACATAAATTTTCATAACCATCTCAAACCGGATCTGAATCTCGAATATTATCAAATTGGGGATAAAGTAAACTATAATCTTTTTCAGACATCCCCATATTTATTGCTTTTTCAAGAAAATTATAGGTCTGATTTGTGTAGTTTGCTTCCACTCCCATGGAATGGGCCATTCGGACTGCCATCCCAAGGTCCTTATTTAGGTTGTATACTCGAGATCTCGCATCCCATGTTTCTGACAGAATATGTCTAGGAAAACGAAACTCACTCGAATAACTTCGAGCATTAGAATTGTTAAAGACTTCAATCATGTCCTTAAGAGAAATACCAGCAGCTTCCGCCAGACGCCCAGCCTCACAATTCGTGAGAAATATTGTATGTACGACCATATTATGTATGAGCTTCATGGCGTGCCCAGCTCCACTTTCTCCAAGATAATAAATATTTTTTGCAATCGAAACCAATAGATCACGATGTTTGTTAAAAACATCTTCATTACCACCAATCATAAGAGTGAGTTCTCCCGAATCCGCTCCCGTGGCGCCGCCACTCATTGCTGCATCCATGTAATAAATTCCCTTTTCGGAAGCCAGCGCCGCAACCCTTTTCGTGTCTTCGGGAAATGAAGTTGTTAAATCAAAAATGGTTGTCTCAGGAAAAGCGTTGGCTAACACACCCTCATCACCTAGCAATGTTTTTTCTATTTCTAAAGTAGCCGGCACAACATAAAACAAAGTAGCACCCTCAAGAGCCATTTTATCAGGCGACATAATAAAAACGTTATTCCGATCTCTAAAATATTCTAGAGCAGAATTATCAATATCCCAGACAGCCGTTGAATAGCCTGCCTCAGCAAAATTCTTTGCAACACCGCGCCCCATGTTTCCTAGACCTACGACGCCTACTGAAACTTTAGTCATAAACACTACTCCATTGTTATTTTATAAAAAATGCAACTAACTCTGCGAACTAAGTTTCTTAGCGAGCTGTTTAATTATTGATAATATTCATCGAGGTTTAACGGCAATACAAGCTCTTGCCTTCTTCTAGAAGATAAATCCATAGCCATAGTCAAAAGGAGGTTCATATGCCCTTCAGCAGCTGTTGCATGCGGAGTTTTCATCCCCGTATATAAATGTTGATACCAAGAATTGGTTTCCTCCCTCATAGGGCCCCAAAACTGTCCATTATAAACATCCCCAGCAGGATAGCTGGTCAGGAAATCCACATGTCGTTGATACTCTGGAGTAAATCCATCCGGCACGTAGCCGCCTCCTTGTGGAACTTCTGTGGCTAAAACCAAATCACGATGTGTGTCTTCAACATCTATCACGCCTTTATCGCCAATAATACCTATCTCTAAACCATATACGGCCCCCGGCCACACTACTGGAGCAGCCCAGCTAATATTCATAGAAAACATCGTGTCATCGTCCATTACAAACACACCAAAAGTCGAATCTTTAGTGCCATACTGTGAAAGGGCTAGATCATTAGAACGAGCATAAACTGATACCGGCGTCTTTCCTTCCATTAACCACATAGACATATCTAGAGCATGCGTTCCTGAAACAACCATTGGGGTTAAGTTTTGACGTTGATTGGTTCTCTGCACAGTTGCGATAGGTACCATGCGGTTCATTATTGCCCGAGTAACCACGCCTGTGACCTGACCAATTTGGCCATTGTTAAGACGTTCTTTAATCGCAAGAAATCGCCTTCGGAATCTATTCGTGTAGCCTACAACGGCATCTACTTCAGCATCTTCAATAGCGTTTAAAACCTTCTGGGATTCTCTAACATCCGTTGCCAGCGGTTTTTCTATAAATAAATTATGACCCTGTTCGACTGCAGAAAGTATAGGAAGCATATGATGATTCTCATCAGTTGAGATAATAACAGCATTCACTTCCGGCCGCTTCACAAGTTCTTCATAATTAGTCGTAAAAAAATCAGCGCCAGTATCTTCGACTAATTTTTGGCCTAGGTCTTCTTTGAGGTCACATAGCCCTAACCAACCGATCCCTGGATAATCTCGAGCCATTTCAGCTCGAATCCGACCTATAGTGCCACAACCTATTATGGCCAAACCAATTTCTTTACGTGTGCTTGTCATTACAAATTATTCCTCTTTCCTAAATACTCTTGGGCGTTACCTCTTTAACAATTCAGGGATTAAATGGAATTAATTTATTTTATCCTTGATACCTGAAATATAAGGTTTTGATAATAGAGGTTTATTTAATGTTTGTATTACTAGAATGGGGCCGTTTAAAGCATCTAAAGTCCCATAAAGTAACAAAGGTTATTAATTACGGTTGCAGAGACTAACCGCTTAGGTATAAATCTATTCTAATTAAATTAGATTTTCTAGGAGCAATTGGCAATGTATTCAGTTGATATTCACGCTCATTTTTTTACTCGAGGTTACATAGATACACTTGATAAGTATGGGCATAAAGTAGATTGGTCTGTCGAGTATAACAATGATGGATCAGTAATAATGAGTTCCCAAAACAACAGAACTGTAGGCCCTATTGACCCTAGTTATTTTGACATAACTGCCCGATTAGAGGGACTTGAACGGCAAGAGACAGACCTGCATGCTCTTTCTCTAACTAATCCAATGTGTCATTTCAGCGACGACTCGCTTAATCTTGATTTGGCTCAAGCATATAATGATGGAACGTCAGAGTTTCATGTAGCGCATCCCGATCGTTTTGTCGGCCTTATAACGTTACCAATGCTTAATGCAGATGATGCAATAAGAGAATTAGAAAGGGCAGCAAAACTGCCAGGCACTAAAGGTGTCTATATGGGAACTAACATAGCCGGCCATAATTTATCCGAAGAGAGGTTCGAAAGCATTTTTGATAAAATAGCAGAACTAAATCTCCCAATATTTTTGCACCCAGGAAATGTAATAGGCGCAAACCGGCTTACCCATTATCACACAATCAATACTATCGGAAACCCAACAGACACTGCAGTAGCTGCAACATTCTTGATTTTTAGCGGTATATTGGACAAACACCCAAAATTAGAGGTGTGCCTTCCCCACGCAGGAGGCACTTTCCCTATACTAATTGGCAGAATTGATCATGGATGGACCGTCCGCCAGGAATGCAAACATTTGACCAACGCACCATCAACTTATTTAAGAAGATTCACATACGACACTATAGGGCACGCAAATTACGTTATGAGATACTTAACTGATTTGGTTGGCTATGACAGAATTCTACTGGGCAGCGATTTTTGTTTCGACATGGGGCATGAAAAACCTGTTCAGAACGTTAAGAGCTATGATTGGCTTAATGATCAAGAAAAAAGGGCAATTATTGGAGAAAACGCTTGCCGTATCTTAGGAATAGAAATTCCAGTGGAAATTTAACTTAATTTGTTTTTTATTATAAATTTAACCCCGCATAAATGCCTAGAATTTTAATGCAGTAAGAGTAAAGCATTCTGTTATTTACTGAGTATTAATTTTATAATAAAAGTGTTTTAACGAATTTAATCTTGTGGCATTTAAAACTAATGCTAATCATACTTTCATCTTATTTTTATTGTAGAAAAATATTCATGATGTGGATTAAAGGGTAATCTTTTAATAGGCATCCTATTTTTGAACAACTTACGACAGGCAGGTTTAGGAGAATTCTAATGATTATCGGTGCGGATGATCTCTCAGAAAATGACTATAGGGTAGCTGACATTGCTCTCGCGGAATGGGGACAAAAAGAAATTGCAATAGCTGAAACCGAAATGCCTGGTTTAATGGCCCTGAGAGATGAGTATATGGAATCTAAACCTCTTAAGGGCGCACGCATTGCCGGCTGTCTGCATATGACTATACAAACAGCAGTGCTAATAGAAACGTTGATTGAATTAGGGGCAGAAGTTAGATGGTCTTCTTGCAATATATTTTCTACCCAAGATCAAGCTGCCGCTGCAATTGCTAAATCTGGAATACCTGTCTTTGCCTGGAAAGGAGAAAGTGACGAAGAGTTCTGGTGGTGTATAGATCGAACTATTGAAGGCCCTAACGGCTGGCGTCCGAATATGATATTAGATGATGGTGGTGATTTAACGGCTGTTATGCATGATAAATACCCCAAATTACTAAATGATGTCCGCGGATTAAGTGAAGAAACCACTACAGGAGTGCATCGCCTTCAAGAAATGGCCAGCAACGGAACCCTTCTTGTCCCAGCATTTAACGTCAATGACAGTGTAACTAAATCAAAATTTGATAACTTATACGGTTGTCGAGAAAGTCTAGTCGATGGAATACGTCGGGCCACAGATGTTATGATGGCTGGAAAAGCGGCAGTTGTTTGTGGATTTGGAGATGTAGGTAAAGGGTCAGCAGCAAGTTTACGAAATGCAGGATGTAGAGTTCTAGTAACAGAAATTGACCCTATTTGCGCTCTCCAAGCAGCTATGGAGGGTTACGAAGTCGTGACACTGGAAGACGCTGCACCTATGGCTGATATCTTTGTAACCACCACAGGTAATGTTGATGTAATAAAGCTAGACCATATGCGAGAAATGAAAGATAGAGCCATAGTCTGCAATATTGGACATTTTGATACAGAAATAGAAGTCTCAGCTCTAAGAAACTATCGCTGGCATAATGTTAAACCCCAAGTAGACGAAATTGAGTTTCCGGATGGAAAAAGACTCATATTACTAGCAGAAGGACGCTTAGTTAATCTAGGTTGCGCAACGGGACATCCAAGCTTTGTTATGAGTGCCTCATTCACAAATCAGGTCTTAGCTCAAATCGAGTTATGGAATAATCATGAAGCCTATGAAAATCAGCTGTATGTTCTGCCCAAACACTTAGATGAAAAAGTTGCTTATTTACATTTAAATAAAATTGGAGCAAAGCTCACTAAGCTTACTAAGGAGCAAGCAGATTATATTGGGGTCTCAGAATCGGGCCCTTTCAAGGCTAACGCATATAGATATTAGTCTTTTAAAGCTACATGAAATAAAAATAAAAGCTCTAAAATAAAATTCAGGGCGCTAATTAGGCCTAGGTAAATCCTTTTTTCGAATCCTGTTTGGTAATGTTAGAATTAATAATATAGTGTTACTAATGTATTGTGTCGAATATCATCCATTGACTACTTTACTTTATATTTTAAAAATCGAAGTAATTTAATCTGTTGAAGTGATCCTTCAGAGGAGTTAATGACTAAATTTACTCTCAATATGTTAAAATATCTCCTAACAATTAAATTCTCAGTTTGAAGAGTGGCTTATCCGATATGTCATTGTCTTCTGTTTCAAAAAAAACTACCTCTTTCTCAATATCCTTGGCCGATGTGAGAGCTACAGAAGAATTGGGCAAGTCACTTTCTAGACTACTCGAAATAAAAGATGTAGTTACCTTGAGTGGAGAACTGGGAGCAGGAAAAACTACTCTTGCAAGAGCAATAATTTCTGAACTTGGTCATATACATGAAGTGCCGAGCCCAACTTTTACCCTAGTGCAATACTATGACCTTCAACCGGTATCGATATGGCATTTCGATTTATACCGCCTTAATAGCCCAGAAGAATTGCTCGAGCTTGATTTAGATGAAGCAAGATACTCGGCAATTTCATTAATAGAATGGCCAGATAGAATGGGAGACTTTACACCAGAAGAGCGGCTTGAAATAAAACTTTCTTTTGACCAGGATGAACAAAAACGTCATGCAATTATAACTGGTTATGGAAATTGGGCAACGCGCATCCGAGAGGTACAAAGTGCCCTCTAAAAAATCAGCTAACATTCCATCAGTCTATAACATTCCCACTGAAATTCCGTTTTTAGACATACTGGCTTCCGGGATTACTAATAGATACCAGGATCAAAATAATCCATTAAGCCTAGCAAAAGTTTTGATCCTCTTACCAACTCGGCGCGCCTGTAGGACACTCAGAAAGATCTTTCTGAAGCATACAAAGGGACAAGCCATCCTTTTACCCAAAATGGTTCCTATAGGTGATATCGATGAGAATATTATTCAATTAAGTTCGTTAGCCACCAGTGATTTTAAAATCAAACATGAAATCTTGCCATCTATAGGCGACATTAAACGTCGTCTGTTGCTAACCAAATTATTACAAGAAAGCCTGAAAAAAGAACGCATAGTTACAGAACGTAGCTATAATATACCTGTTGATAGAATAGTAAGATTAGCCGGAGAGTTATCAGAATTACTTGATCAGGTTCAGACCGAAAGATTAGATTTTGCAAATTTGATAAATCTTGTTCCTAATGACTACGCAACCCATTGGCAGCTTACATTAGAGTTCTTGAGTGTGCTTACGGGCTCCTGGCCCAAACTTTTAGCACAGGAAGAGGCAATTGATCCTGTTGATCGTTGGAATCAGATTCTTTCTGCTTGCCTAGTGGAATGGAAAAAGCATCAACCAATATCGCCTATTATAGCCGCCGGTAGCACAGGCAGTATTCCAGCAACTGTCGATCTTTTATCTGTTATTTCTCGACTACCACATGGGGCCGTCGTTCTTCCTGGACTCGATAGTAACCTGGATGAAAAGTCATGGAGTTTACTTGAACCTTCCCACCCACAATATGGCTTAAAAAAAACACTTACACATATTGGAATCTCAAGAAAAGGAGTTTCTCCCTGGGTTAAAAATATTAAACCTCCAAGTTATATTCAAAGCCGATCTAAGCTAGTTAGCATGGCTTTAACACCAGCTTCAGAAACAGTAAATTGGTCTAAAGATCAGGTAACTGACCAAAAATCTCTTAAAGACTTCACGCGCATTGACTGTATGAATTCTGATGAAGAAGCAGGGGTTATAGCTTTAATAATGCGCAGCGTTTTAAATGATAAAAACAATAGTCGAACCGTCGCTCTCGTTACCCCCGATCGAAATTTAGCTAGAAGAGTAACCTCAGCACTTGCTCGCTGGGATTTGTTAGTAGAGGACAGTGGTGGAATTCCATTATCAGAGACAGCTCCAGCAATTTTTTTTCGACTAACCGCTGAAATGGCGCTTAGCGATACAACTTCCTTGCCACTTTTGTCAGTTTTAAAACATCAGTTAGCAGCATGCGGTTTCTCTAAAACAGAACTAAATCAGCTGGTTCAAGAATTGGAAATAAAGTTCCTACGCGGCTCTCGTAATACTCTACACCTTCAAAGTCTTGCTTCAGAGATTCATCTGAAATCAAAAACAGACTCGAATGGGTTAGAGCGTCTGGTTACTATGATTGATTTTATTTCATCATCAGTATCGCCCTTTAGAAAAACCTTAAATGGTCCACCGCAATTATTAAGTAAATTCATTATTGAGCATATCCGCTTTACAGAGCTATTAGCTAAAAGCGATTTGCTTGAAGGGAAAGACAGGCTCTGGCAAGGCGATGCTGCTTCTATTCTTTCAGATTTAATGACTGAGTTAATAGAAACTGGCCAAATACTTGGCGCTGTTGCAGGAAATCAGTACTTAAACTTAATTAACTCTCTCTTTTCAGGCCATACCGTTCCATCAGGCCAGGATAGCCATCCACGTCTTGCAATTTTAGGCCCTTTGGAATCTAGGCTCCATTCTTATGATGTGATGATCCTGGGCGGCCTTAATGAAGGAACCTGGCCCAATGCACCAGACCCTGATCCGTGGATGAGTCGTCCGATGCGATCTGATTTTGGATTATCTCAGCCAGAAAGACGAACTGGTTTAAGTGCTCACGATTTCACACAGGCATTGGGAGCGCCTCAAGTTTTTCTTACCCGGTCTCAGCGAGTTGATGGAGCCCCAACAGTTCCTACTAGATGGCTGACACGATTGGAGTTCTTTATCAAACTTAAAAAAATTAACCAAAATAACGTAATCAATCATGGGTTTCAGTGGTTGCAGTGGCATAGGAGTCTCAGTTTTACCGAATCTAAAAGCTCTACGAATATTTTCCCTAAAACAGTTCCACCCAAACCAACTCCACCTTTAGAAGCAAGACCCAGAAAGCTTTCAGTTACAGAAATAGAAACCTGGATGCGTGATCCTTACTCCATTTATGCCAAGCATATATTAGGATTAAGGGCTTTAGTGCCAATTGATTATACACCCGATCCGTCTGATTATGGGAATATTGTTCATTCAATTCTTCATACCTTTCTTAGAAAAAACCCCTCGGGTCCATTACCTGAAAAAGCAATAGATGAAATATTAGATATAGGTAAGTCTGCGCTATCACAAGTAAGGTCATTCCCAACTTTGTGGTCATTTTGGTCAAAGCGTTTTGAAAAAATTGCTCCCTGGTTCATTGAAATGGAGAATTCACGAAGAGAACAAATATTAACGTCATATCCAGAAAAGACCGGCAGTCTTTTATTAAACGGCCCTGCGGGGTTATTTGAAATAACAGCTAGAGCAGACAGAATAAACCATTTAAAAAATGGAAAACTAGAAATAATTGACTTTAAGACTGGTTCAATTCCTCGAGATTTAGAAGTTAAAGCAGGTTTTTCTCCCCAACTACCATTGGAAGCAGCAATAGCCATAAATGGCAACTTCAAGGATGTTCCTAAAGGGACTGTTATAACCCTAGAGTTTTGGCGACTTAGTGGTGGAAATGATCCTGGTACTATATCTTCAGTTGGCGGTGAGTTTCCGGAGGATTTAGCAAATGATGCGAAAGAAGGCCTTCAAAAATTAATCAACTCTTTTGATGATCCGCACACCCCCTATGAGAGTCGTCCCAGGGCCGACGTAGCTCCACGCTTTTCAGACTATGAACATCTAGCCCGAGTAAAAGAGTGGTCTGAAACTGTTTTACAAAATGAAAAAATAAGATGAAAACCTTAGGATTAGAAAAGGACCTACTTTTAAGAACTGAAGCCAATCAAAAAAGGGCTTCAAATCCGCATTTTAGTGCCTGGGTATCGGCTTCGGCTGGGTCAGGTAAAACAAAAGTATTAACTGACAGAGTGCTAAACCTATTATTAAACGGTGTTGAACCAGAAAAAATCCTTTGCTTAACTTTCACTAGAGCCGCAGCAGCAGAGATGGCTCAAAGGATTAATAACGAGCTTGGGCACTGGGCTATAAGTGATGACGATGAACTAAGCATCCAACTAAACTCGATCTCTAGTAATGAGTTTAACCCAACCCAATTTAAACTAGCACGTAGCTTATTAGCACGAGTACTAGATACACCTGGTGGCTTAAAAATCATGACTATACATGGATTTTGCCAATCAATCCTTCAGCGTTTTCCTATTGAATCAGGTGTCCCACCAAATTTTTCTGTTATTGATGACAATGATTCCAAAGATCTTTTAAGAGAAGTCTTGCTAGAATTAATGACAAAAGAATATCCCGAAGATAGTTCTTTGGGACTAGCAATATTTTTTATAGCAAGCAGAATTCACGAGGTGAGTTTCATAAATTTGATGTCCGAATTAACAGACAATCGAGTCAAAATAGAGAGACATATAAAGAAATATAGCAGCGTTGAGACTCTCCTAACGGAAACTAAGAAAACATTGGGGCTCAACCCAGGTGATACTGAAGACACTATTCTTACAGAAGCCTGCAAAGAGAAAAACATTAATCGTGAAGGTCTAATAAGGGCAATTTCTATTCTTTCTGTAGGAAGCCCTAATGATCGGGAACGAGCTTCCAAGATAAAAAAGTGGATTGACGATCCAGAAAATAGAAAACAAGTGTTTAACGATTATATAGATGCATATTTAACTCAAAATAATGAAATTCGTCATACTCTAATTACTCAGGGAGCCCTTTCAGAAGACCCTGAAATTATTAATGTTCTAAATGAAGAAGCTGCCAGAGTTCAGAAACTCTGTAAAAAAATTAAAAGTGCTAATATTGCTAGTTCTACATCAGCAATTGTACGTGTTGCCGAGGCTATTATTGATTCGTATTCACGTAATAAAAGCATCAGAGGAATGCTAGACTATGACGACTTGATAGTAAAAACTCGAGAATTGCTTAGTACAAAAGGAAACGCTTCTTGGGTATTATACAAACTAGATGGTGGAATAGACCACATACTTATTGACGAAGCTCAGGACACTAATCCGGACCAATGGCGAGTTATCGCGGCAATCACAGATGAATTTTTTACTGGCTTTAGCTCAAGAGATGAGAAACTAGAAAATACCATTTTGCCTAAACGCAGTATATTTGCTGTTGGGGATACTAAACAGTCTATTTACAGTTTTTTGGGAGCAAAACCTGAAGCATTTGAAAACATGCGAGCCTATTTTCAAAAAAATGCTGAGGATTCCAAATATAGGTGGGATAATATTCAAATTGATGTCTCCTTTCGTTCAACTAGCCCCATACTAAAAGTTGTAGACGAGGTATTTAGTCAAGAGCTTGCCCGAAATGGTGTCGTTGAGGGCAAAACGACATTAAACCATTTGCCGGTAAGGGCAGGTGCCTCAGGAGCCGTAGAACTCTGGCCTCTCATAAAATCTGAAGGCCTTTCTTCACCAGAGCACTGGAAACCACCCTTAGAAAGAGTTTCTTATTCAGATGGCAGAGAACGTTTGGCCGGACTCGTCGCTAGAAGAATAGCTTCATGGTTAAATAATGATGAGCTTTTAATTAGCGAAAATCGACCTATGGAACCTTCAGACATCTTGGTTTTAGTTCAAAGGCGTGGCCGCTTTGTAAATACTTTGGTACGATCTCTTAAAAATTTAGGAGTTCCAGTTGCTGGCCTTGATAGGATGATTCTCACTGAACAGATGGTAGTAATGGATCTTATAGCTATCGGTCAGTTTTTACTACTTCCTACGGATGACCTTACATTAGCTACGGTTTTAAAAGGGCCTCTAATAGGATTAAAGGAAGATGAACTTTTTCATTTAGCTTACTTGCGTAAAGAGAGTCTGTGGGAAGAACTGAAATGCAAAAAAAATAATAACCCATCCTATGCTAGTGCCTTTACCTACCTATCGGATCTGTTGCATCAGGCAAATAATTTGCTTCCCTACGAATTGTATTCAAGAATTTTGAACCAAGGTGGACGAAAGCTTATAATTTCCCAATTAGGTCCTGAAGCAGCTGACCCTATAGATGAGTTTTTATCTTTGTGTCTTGATTTTGAGAAAAATAATACACCAAGCTTGCAATCATTTATAGATTGGATCAGTGCAGGAAAAGCAGAAGTAAAACGTGATCTAGACCAAGGAAATGACACCGTAAGAATAATGACGGTTCATGGAGCTAAAGGTCTACAAGCACCTATAGTTATTCTCCCTGACACTGTACAGGTTCCGACTAGTTCTTCTGGCCTTCTTTGGGCTGAAGACGACAACACGTTTTTATGGGCCCCAAAAGCTGCGGATAGAGATGAAATTTCTGATCAAGCGGTTAAGCATGCAAAAACATTACAATCTGGTGAATATAGGCGTTTATTATATGTGGCAATGACAAGGGCTCGAGATCGTCTTTATGTGTGTGGATGGGAACCACCTAAACGCGAAGCACCAAGAGCTTGTTGGTATAATTTAATTTTTGAGGCAATGAAGAACATCGGAAAAGAGACTAAAAGTGAATTCTTGCAAAATGACTCGGAAATAATCGATTCAAAAATTCTACAAATTACATCTTCTCAAGAAGTTAAGCCTGATGTTAGTCCAGAAAAGTTATCAGATTTGGTCTCCATACCTTTGCCGGCTTGGTCATATTCTAACCCCTCTCCAGAAACTAAGAGCACACAATATCGAATACCCTCAGAAGCGGGGCTCGACTTACCCATTGCATCACCTTTGGAAATTGAAGATGACAGGAACAGATTTAAACGGGGAAAAATTATTCACCATCTTTTACAATGGTTACCAGATTTGCCTGTAGGTAGTCGTATTACTCAAGTAGAAAAATATCTCTCCCTACCTTCGTTCTCTCTATCTGTTGATGAACAAAGTAAACTATCAGGAGAAATCTTTAGTGTACTAAACAACAAGACGTTCTCTGCTCTTTTTTCAGGGGATAGCCTGGCCGAAGTGCCCATTACAGGCAATATGGCTAGTCCGGACGGAAATAAACAAGTAATAACCGGGCAAATAGACAGGCTTGTTATCGATAAGCATGTTCTGTCAATTATTGACTACAAAACAAATCGGCAAGTACCAAATACACCGGAAGAAACAGATTCAAAATATCTTATGCAGATGGGGGCTTATAGAAAGCTTTTAAAAAACGCATATGCAGAAAAATCTATAAAGTGCTATCTATTATGGACAAATGGCCCCCATTTAATGGAATTGCCCGATGAATTACTCGACGAGTATTTAGAAAACTGGATAGCTACAGATTTTGAATAATTGTTAACATGATGACTTGACCTATATTATGGTCATATCTAGTTTCTTAGTTAAGTAAGAGTTAATAAAATCAGTTCAGAAATTCCCTTTACAAGGACAATAACATGCCCAGCAAATCAATTTCAGATGACACATTCGAGACAGACGTTCTTCAATCAAAGAAACCGGTTCTAGTAGACTTTTGGGCCGAATGGTGCGGCCCTTGCAAACAAATAGGTCCGAGCTTGGAAGAGCTGTCGGATGACAAGGCTAATGAACTGACAGTCGCTAAAATTAATATAGACGAAAACCCAATGACACCTTCTAAATATGGAGTACGCGGAATTCCAACTCTTTTGCTGTTTAAAGACGGTCAGGTTGCGTCAATGAAAGTTGGAAGTCTTCCCAAAAGTCAGATTTATGATTGGGTCGATTCTGTTCTCTAAAATTATTTTTTTAACTGCTGTAGTTATTATTACCTAGGGCTGATAGGTGTATTAAGCCGGATGATTCTGCCAACTAAAGAATGAGAACCACATATTAAAATTGTGGCTAAATGAGATTTTTTAGCTAGATTGTTTAGGGCCTCTTCTATAGAGGTCTCCGATATAGCTTCAATCCCCTCATCTCTTAAAAGAGCCAACAAATCTTCTGGTATATGACCACGGGGTTCATCCACCAGTGGCACGGCGGTTAAGGAGGCTGCATGCTTTACAAGTGACTTAAGAAACACTGCTGGGTTTTTATCTTCTAACATCCCAAAGAATATATGAAGTGGTTTTTTATGGCCTAAACGAATTTCAGATAGAGAATCACACAACGCTTTTCCAGCTGCTTCATTATGACCTGCATCTAGCCATACATCCCAGCCTTGAGGCAAACAACGCTTAAGAATACCATCAGATAATAGTTCTAATCTACCTGACCAACTAGCATTAGAAATTCCATTTATTATGTGTTTTTCATCTATTTGTATTTGTTCACACTGCTCAACACACGCAACCGCAGTCGCCGCATTAATAATTTGATGTGGCCCAACAAGAGACATTCTAGGTATTGAAATACTTAGCATTTTTGATGTGTACGAAAATCCATTTTTTATCTTCTCAAACTCATAATCCACTCCAGCTTGATAAATCTTTGCTCCAACTTCAATTCCTTGGCGTTCAATAACCTTCATAACCTCTTCTGATTGGGGGGCTATAATAGACTTCGCTCCGCTTTTTTGTATCGCTGCCTTCTCACCAGCTATAGAATTAATATTCGACCCTAAAAACATCTCATGGTCCATCGAAACTGGCGTTATTATTGTAGCAATGGGATTGTCTACTACGTTTGTCGCGTCAAAGCGCCCTCCAAGTCCTGTTTCTATCAGCACAACATCAGAATTAGTCCTTGACAAAGAAAGGAATGCAGCAGCTGTAAGAATCTCAAATTGAGTAATTGGCTCTCCATTATTAATAGCTTCAACTTCCTTTAGAATAGCGCACAAATCACTTTCTGATATAATATCTCCTTCCAACACGTAACGTTCGTTAAAACCTATTAAATGAGGGGAGGTATAGGTGCTCACAACTAATCCAGCGGCTTCATAAATTGACCTTAGAAATGAAATTGTTGATCCTTTTCCATTAGTCCCTGCGACATGAATAACACGAGGCAGATCTTTATGAGGTGAATTTAACTCATCAAGAAGTCTTATTATTCTTTCTAGTGTCAGATCTATTCGCGCGGGATGATAACGATCAAATCTAGCAATAATTTTTTCCAAAGAGTTTTTAGAATCCAATGCCTTAATTACCCAATTATCGTTTTGTCTTCATTCGCTATATCAGAAAAGTTTTTTTCTGCTTCTTCATTTAATTTACTACTAAAGTTTTTCTTTTCTATATCGTCAGGAGTTTTTTTGATCAGTAGAGATATTATTCTTATTAAAGTATCTCGAAGCTCGCGACGTGCTACGACCATATCGATGAGCCCATGCTCAAGCATACGCTCAGCGCGCTGAAAATCTTCAGGTAGCTCCTCTCTAATCGTGTCTTCTATGACCCTTCTACCTGCAAATCCAACCAAAGCTCCCGGTTCAGCAATATGTATATCTCCAAGCATCGCAAAAGATGCTGTCACCCCTCCCGTTGTAGGATTGGTAAGCAAAACAATATATGGCAAGCCACTTTCTCTGACCTGTTCGACAGCAATGACAGTGCGAGGCATCTGGATCAAACTTAGCATACCCTCTTGCATCCGTGCTCCCCCTGAGGCCGGAATAGTGATAAGCGCCGCTTTTTTTTCGTTAGCAATATTGGCGGAGATGGTCAGTCCCTCACCCACTGCCTGTCCCATAGACCCCCCCATAAAATCAAAATCAAAAGCTGCAATTACTACCGGAAGACCTCCCAATAAACCGGTCGCCACAACTATAGCTTCTAACTCGTTTGACTTAGTTTGTGCTTCCCGAAGACGATCGCTATATTTTTTGGTATCCCTAAATTTGAGCGGATCTATAGCTTTTTTTGGTATTTCAACTCTCTCATATTCACCATCATCAAAAAGCATCTCTAACCGTTGAGTAGCAGATATGCGCATCTGATGATCACAATGATGACAAACATAAAAGTTCTCTGATAGCTCTCGATGAAACAACATTTGATCGCAAGACGGACACCTACGCCACAAATTTTCTGGTACGTCCTTTTTACCTACCAAAGCTTGTATTCTAGGTCGTACGAAGTCTGTTAGCCAACTCATGTTTTATATTCAATCCACTACATATTATCTGGATTCACGAACCCCTCTAGAAAGAGAGCTAACAAATTCCAGCACATTATCAACTAGGTTATCCGAAGGCGCACCTGTTTCATCAATATTGTTTTCTATAACCTTAACGATAGCTGAACCAACAACAGCAGCATCAGCAGAACGAGCAACGATAGCTGCCTGTTCAGGGGTTTTAATACCAAAACCAACAGCAACGGGTAGTTCCGTATATTTCTTTATGTTCTTAACTGCTGCACGCACTTCATCACTTCTAGCTGATTTGCTACCTGTAACGCCAGCAATTGATACGTAATACACAAACCCTGATGTATTTGTCAGAACAGTTGATATTCTATTCTCGTCAGTTGTTGGAGTCGCCAACCTTATAAAATGTAGCCCTTTTTCCAGGGATGGTAGACACAATTCTTTATCTTCTTCCGGTGGTAAATCCACTACAATCAAACCATCCACACCTGAATTCTTAGCATCTATCAAAAATTTTTCGTTTCCATATATGTATATTGGATTGTAATAGCCCATCAGGATAATCGGCGTTATATCATCTACTTTGCGAAATTCCCTAACCATTGATAATGTCTGGTGGAGATTTGCTCCCGCACTTTTCGCCCTAAGCCCAGCTGACTGAATCGCTGGCCCATCTGCCATAGGATCCGAAAACAAGACTCCTAGCTCAATAATATCAGCCCCAGCAGCGGGCAAACCCTTAAGAATTTCCAAACTCACATCTAATGTTGGATCAGCAGCCATTATAAACGGAATAAATGCTGCTCGTCCTTCTTTCTTAAGAAACTTAAACTTTTTTTCAATTCGGCCAGTTGTAGCTTCATTCATAATACCACTCCTAGTGAGTCAGCTACTGTAAAAACATCTTTGTCTCCACGCCCGCACATGTTTACCACCAGAATATGATTATCTGGCAAACCTGGCGCTATTCGACTTACATGAGATAAAGCATGCGCTGGTTCTAACGCAGGAATTATGCCCTCAAGGCGACTACAAAGTTTGAATGCTTCTAAAGCCTCTTCATCCTGAACAGAAACATAATTCACCCTTCCAATATCATGGAGCCATGAGTGTTCTGGTCCAATACCGGGATAATCTAAGCCAGCAGAAATAGAATGTGCATCTAATATTTGGCCATCATTATCTTGTAATAAGTAAGTGCGGTTTCCATGCAATACTCCTGGAACGCCTCCATTTAATGATGCAGCATGGCTTCCTGTGTTTATTCCGTGTCCTGCTGCCTCCACACCAATAAGATTAATGTCAGCCTCATCTAGAAAATCGTAAAACAAACCGATAGCATTAGAGCCTCCACCAATACAGGCCACCAAAGTATCAGGTAACCTCCCTTCAGTTTTTAAGATTTGCTCTCTGACTTCCTTCCCAATAATAGATTGAAAATCACGAACCATAGCTGGGTAGGGATGGGGACCTGCGACTGTGCCAATCAAATAATAGGTATTTTCGACTGAGGACACCCAATCTCGCAGAGCTTCATTCATTGCGTCTTTTAAAGTTGAAGTTCCACTTTTTACAGGAATAACCTCAGCGCCGAGTAATTTCATTCTGAAAACATTTGGAGCCTGTCTCTCGATATCCTTAGCTCCCATGTAAATAACACACTCAAGTCCAAATAAAGCGCAAACAGTGGCTGTGGCAACCCCATGTTGTCCCGCACCGGTTTCAGCAATAATTCTTTTTTTACCCATGCGCCGCGCTAGAAGTATCTGTCCAATACAATTATTTATCTTGTGTGCACCGGTATGGTTTAATTCGTCTCTTTTAAAGTACACCTTAGCTCCACCAAAAAACTCAGTTAAACGTGAAGCAAAATATAGTGGACTTGGCCTGCCAACATAGTGCTCCAAATAATATTTCAATTCGCGATCAAACTCAGGGTCGGACTTAGCTTTGGCATAAGATTCTTCAACCTGAAGTATTAAGGGCATTAGTGTTTCAGCAACGTAACGTCCCCCAAAAATCCCGAAGTGCCCTTCTTTATCAGGGCCTGATTTGTATGAATTTGAGAATTTATCAGTCATAATAGGCTGTTTTATACATCAGCATTGGCAAACATAACAGTAAGACAATTTAAAGAAATATGACTAAAGTTTAGAAACAACTTTTAAAAACCGTTCTATTTCTAATGGATTTTTCTTATTCTGCGTAAATTCAACCCCGGATGAAACATCTACTGCAATGGCTCCAGACTGCTTAACCGCATTTGATACGTTTTCAGTATTTAATCCTCCTGCTAACATCCAGGGGACAGACAAACTTCTTCCTGCTAATAACGACCAATCAAAGCTAACATTATTTCCTCCTGGCAACGCATTTTTTAGTGATTTCGGGGCTTTAGCATCAAACATAAGCCAGTCAATAGAATCGTTATAAGTAGAAGCTTTATCTATGTCATTCGTATTAGCCACCTTAATTGCCTTCATTATGGAGACATCATGATTTCTTCGAATCTCACTGCACCTTTCAGGGCTTTCATCACCATGGAGCTGCAACAAATCAACCGGAACGTGTGCCAGTGTCTGCGCTAATAAATTATCATCAGGGTCAACAAATAACCCTACTTTTTTGACGTTTTCAGGTACTATAGAAAATAAACGCCTTGCGAGCTCTAGTTCAACATACCGGGGGCTTGGCGAATAAAAAACGAGACCAACAAATGCAGCTCCATGAAGAACTGCACTTTCCATTGAGGCAATATCTGTTATACCACAAATCTTGGCAGACACAGTCATTATATTGTGTTTAACTCCTCAACTATTCTTTCTACAGCAGAAGTTGGGTTCTCTGCTCCAGTGATTGGCCTTCCAATTACTAATATATCGGCGCCAAGTGAATAAGCCTCTTTTGGAGTCATTACTCTTTTTTGATCCCCACTTGAAGACCATCTTGGCCTGATTCCAGGAACTATTAGAAGAAAGTCGTCCCCACAAACTTTTCGTAAATGTGAGATCTCATTTGGCGAACAAACAACGCCGTCAAGTCCACATGTTTTAGCTAATAGAGCTAAACGTTCAACTTGACCTACAACAGGAGTGGCTTGTCCCACCATAACAAGATCATTTTCATCTAGACTAGTCAAAACAGTTACGGCTGCCATTAGCGGCGGGTCATGCCTCTTATCTTTTGAAGACTTAACAGCAGCCTCCATCATAGCTTTACCTCCGCTAGCGTGTACATTAATTATCGACACACCAAGATCAACTACTTCACCAACTGCTCTGTGCACTGTATTTGGAATATCATGAAATTTGAGATCCAGAAAAACGGGAACACCCAGGTCTATAATCCTTTTTAATCCTTCAGCACCATTACTACTAAAAAATTCTAATCCAACTTTAACTCCTCCAACCAAAGATCGCACTGCTATCGCCCAGGCTAATGCCTGATCTAGATCACTTGTATCAAGAGCAACAAATATAGGGTTTTTATACTTCATAAAAACAATCATCCATTTTAGATGTTTTTTTATAACACTATTTTATTTTTGGAAAGCTTTGGAAAAGACATCTAAATAGATTTCATTCCATCACGCACTCTTAAAACCTCAGTTAAAGCTATGAACAAATGGTACAATGAGGTTGCTGGAACAGAATCTCTTATAGGCTCTCCATCTTTTGTTATGTGTTCTCGCCAAAGTCCTGTTTCATTTATAAAATAGAAATCAAAAAGACGATTGAGTAAAAATTCTAGTCTAAATTCTGCGGCCTTATCCAGCTTTAGTTCTAATCTAGCTGTCTGAGCCTTTATAGATTCTGTCTGGCACCATAATCTCTTATTATCATCAAGATCAATGCCTGAACGCAGTACAGAATCGAAAATTAATCCCCTTGTTGGCTCTGTAGTTTGCTCGACTCCGAATTTTTCAGCAAATTGATATAATTTTTCTGCTAAAGATCGGTTAGACTTACAACCCAAAGATTCGAAATGATTCAGCAACCAAACCCACTCATAATGATGGCCTGGCTCAACAATAAGCCCGGATGTACCAGAAGCTGGCACCCAATTGTGGTCAAAAAACTCTCCTAATGTATTGGTTTTACTGTCCATAAATCGAGACGAAAATAACTCGTAAATACTACATGCTCTGTCAATAAATTCTGAATCACCAGTACTCTTAAAAAGAGCCAAAAGAGCTTCGAATAGGTGCATATGTGAATTCTGACGCCGAGGTAAATCTTTTGATAAATTCTCGTAATATCCTCCATATTTGGCGTCTTTCAAATAAAGATCTATGAATTCTAGCGTTCGAACAGCCATATCTATGGCCCTTTGATCGCCCGTGGCACGATAATACCAAGAAAATGCAAAAATTGCGAAAGCCTGCTCATAAAGTTCAACTCTTGAATCATTTATAACACCGTCTCGATCAACTGCATAAATAAAGCCTCCAGGTTCATCTCGCCAATAGTAGCTATTTATAAAGTCAAACCCATGCTTAGCAGCATCAAGAGGAGATATACCGCCACGTTCTACTTTCCAGCCCATTAAATATGCATGGCTATAAACATAAACTTGACGAGCCTGCACCCGGAGTCTCTTGCTCTCTTCTTTTATAGGAAATCCTTCAAGCGACAAGTTATCAAAGAATCCACCTGCCGTAATATCTAAGCCTGATTTTGACCATAGTGGTAAAGCTGATCCAAAAAGCCATGAGATAATTCGATGACTATCAATACTCATTATATATCCAGGAAAATATTTAATCTATTGTGCAGGATAGTTCTATGCATTCCTGTGACATTCTCTATATCTGCAAATCATGTGATTTAGTAACTATCTCTTCTTTTTTATCTAAACTTTTATTGGATCTTCTAGACAAACTTTTTTCCTTCGAAAAATGCTTTTTACCTACCTTATCAGGTCGTCGCTTAAAAGGTCTGGATGACCAAACAATAAAAGCGCCTATAAAAAAGCCAACTAGTAACCCTAAAAAAACAATTAAAAAAACAGGCGCACGACCAACTAAGTCAAATGGCCATAAGCTCACATCGACTAAATTACGATTGTTTATTGCAAAAACAACCAAAATAAGAGCTACCGGTAAGCTAATTAGCCAACGAATCTTTTTCACGATCTAACCTTAGAAGCTACCAATTATTATGTCCAATTAGACTATAAAGGAAATACCTAGAATGTGTTTAGAAAAAGATTAATAATTCAATCTATTTGGAAGAGTTTTAACTTGCATTAAGTCGCTCTCTTAGTTCTTTGCCAGTTTTAAAATAGGGCACGGACTTTTCAGCCACCCTAACGGATTCACCGGTTCTGGGGTTGCGCCCAATCCTAGCGCCTCTCTGCTTCACAGAAAAAGCTCCAAACCCTCGTAGCTCAACACGATCTCCACGAGCCAAGGCCGCAGTAATTTCATCCAAAACTGTTGCTAAAATGCGTTCAACATCACGCTGGTATAGGTGAGGGTTTTTCTCTGCTAATCGCAAAATCAGATCGGATTTGGTCATTTCACTCTCATAAACTAGGCTTTATAAAACCGCGTTAAGAAATTTTTCCTGCTGAATCGTGTCCCCGCAAATGATCCAACATCTGCTCCATTCTACTTGTCAGGTTGCCAAACCGATAACAGGCCGTCAAGTGCTATGCTATTGGGAAATAATGATTTTTTATTCAGGCCAAAAATTAATTTAGACAGATTCCAACCTTTGCTTTCTGTTCCAATATCAATGGTAGGCAAAGATTTTGGAATCCCTTTTTCCTCGTGAAGCCAATCTCGTGCAGCTGATATATTTCCTATTGAGTCTATCAAACCATTTTCTAGAGCCTGTCTACCTGTGAAAACACGGCCGTCAGCCAACTCCAAAATTTTGGCTCTATCTATTGGACGCCTTTTACTAATGAGGTCGACAAAATAACGAAATAAATCTTTAACTAATATTTGGGTGGCCTCGCGACCAGTATCTGTTAATGGCTCCAATGGCGAAGGAACAGCTTTTAATGGTCCAGATTTTAAACTTTCTGGCACAACTCCGATTTTTTTAAGCATACCAGTAAGATCTATAGTCTGGTAAACAACACCAATAGAGCCGGTTATAGTGCTCTCGCGAGCAAACAGTTTGTCCCCAGCAATAGCAGCCATATAAGCAGCTGAAGTTGCAACTGTTCCCATTATCGATACCACCGGCTTTTTTTCTCCCACAGATGTCAAAGACCTATAGAGATCCTCACCACCAACCACAGTGCCTCCTGGGCTATTGATTGTAACAATCAAAGCGCGAACAGAGTTATCTTTTTTAATATCGGCAAGAATAACATCTCTTTTGGGGTCCTCGACTATCATTCCATTAATTTGTAGTCGAGCTACTTTATCTTTGGTAAAAATATCATTAGTGGCATCCAAATAGAAGAAAACTAGTAATATAACCGCTAAAACAGACAACGCCTGCCACAATCTCAATCTGCGCTTTAAGACGCGGCGATCAATTAATAAATTAGGGTCAAGTGTCATTCAGTTTTTTACTAATAAATTAAAAAAAAATGATATAAATCACGCCTTATCTACTTTTTGTATTTGAAAATAAAGATTATTCAGCCTTTTTTTCATCACTATCACTCTGCTCTTCGGAGTCTATAGACTTTTCAGAGCCGTTATCTACAATTTCGTCCAGGGACGGATCACTTTCAGCTGATTGCTGTTCCCTTTCCCTAAGAGCGGCGCCAAGTATATCCCCTAGAGAAGCACCGCTATCAGATGACCCATATTGCTGCATAGCTTCATTTTCTTCATCCACTTCCTTGGCCTTAATAGAAAGGGATATTCGTCTATTTGAAGAATCAAAAGTAAGAACTTTCGCATCCACCTTCTCTCCAACAGCGAACCGATCAGGGCGTTGTTCAGAGCGATCTCGAGACAAGTCTGATCTTCTTATGAATGATGTAATCCCGCCACTGGTAGTTACTTCGATTCCTCCGTCATTTACTTCTGAAACCGTGCAGGTAAGAACCTCGCCTTTTTTAACGATATTTGTTGCAGCGGAGAATGGATCTTCTGTTAGTTGTTTAATACCAAGAGATATGCGTTCCTTTTCGACGTCTACATCAAGCACTTTGACCTTTATATTGTCACCCTTTGTGAATCCCTCTAGAGCTTGTTCACCTTCTCTATCCCAAGAAATGTCACTAAGGTGCACCATTCCATCTATTTCTCCAGGCAATCCTACAAACAATCCAAACTCTGTTATGTTACGGATCTCTCCTTCAACTTCATTGCCCTTCATAAATTTACTTGCAAAACTATCCCACGGATTATCCATAGTTTGTTTTAACCCAAGGCTTATGCGTCTTTTACTAGAGTCTAAATCTAATACAACAACTTCAACTTCTTGTGATGTCGAAACAATTTTTCCTGGATGAACATTTTTCTTAGTCCAGCTCATTTCAGAAACATGCACCAATCCCTCAATGCCTGCCTCCAGCTCAACGAATGCACCGTAATCAGTAATATTGGTTACACGTCCCGTAAACTTGCTTCCGAGAGGATAATTTGTTCCAACTGAATTCCATGGATCCTCTTCAAGCTGTTTCATTCCTAAACTGATTCGTTGTGTCTCAGAATTAAAACGTATCACCTGAACCTGAACAGACTGACCAACCTGAAGGGCCTCAGATGGATGATTGATACGCCTCCATGAAATATCAGTTACATGTAACAAACCATCTACACCACCGAGGTCCACAAAAGCTCCATAATCTGTAATGTTTTTAATTACCCCCTGAAGTATCTGACCCTCTTCTAAATTGGCAACCAGTTCTGTCCTTTCTGCTGCTCGGGTTTCTTCTAAAACAGCACGTCGGGAAACAACTATATTTCCTCTCGCCCTATCCATTTTCAATATCATAAATGGTTGAGCAGTTCCCATTAATGGGTTTACATCACGAACCGGTCTAATATCGACTTGACTGCCAGGCAAAAACGCAACTGCTCCAGATAGATCTACGGTAAATCCGCCTTTAACACGACCGAAAATGGAACCGTCAACACGCTCACCACTCTCGAAAGCTTTTTCGAGTATCTCCCAGGACTCTTCTCTACGAGCCTTTTCTCTACTAAGAACTGCTTCACCGTTAGAATCCTCAAACCTTTCGACAAAAACCTCTACTTTATCTCCAACATTTATTTCAGCCGTCTGGCCGGGACTAGAAAATTCTTTTAGCGAAACTCTTCCCTCCGACTTTAGGCCCACATCGATAAGTACTGAATCATTTTCGATAGCTATAACGGTTCCGCTAACTACGGTACGTTCTAATGTACCACTCTCTCCCAAACTTTCATCTAACATTGCGGCAAAATCTTCTATTACCGGCATGCTATCGGTTGTAGCTACAGTTTCATTCATTTGTATTTAGATCCTTCAATTCAATACTTAACATTTTTAGCCCTTGGGCAAAAGTTTTAGTCAAATTACGTCGCCTGCCTAGCTCATCCAGACATACTAACGACAAAAAATCAAATAGCCAAAACAGAGACTAATTAGGCTATTTACTGTTGATGTAACTCAACGCTTCTTTAAAAACCTCGTTTGGCGTCTTATCAGAGGTATCAATCACCAAAGCATCCACAACTTTGAGCGGAGACACTTTTCTAGTACGATCTCTATCATCTCTCTGTTCAATATCAGCCAGAACGGACGCATATGTACCCTTCAAACGATTTTCCTGCAACTGTTTAAAGCGTCTTAACGCCCGAACTTCCTGACTAGCTGTCACAAAAAATTTGTGCTCAGCTTCAGGACAAACAACACTGCCTATGTCCCTACCATCTAAAACGGAGCCTAATTTACCCTTAGGGGGATAATTGGCAAATTCTCTTTGATAACCAAGTAACTCTTTTCGAACCTCAGGGAACGAAGCAACTATCGAGGCATACTCTGCCACTTTTTCCGTATATAATTCAATGTCTTGTATGCTTTTTAGATCTACTTTTTTAACAGCATTAACCGCGACTTTCAAATCTTTTGGATCCTTTCGATCCTTTAAAATCGTGTATCCTAAGGCCCTATATAAGCGACCAGTATCCAGACAAGCCAAATTAAAATGAGATGCTAGTTTTTTAGCTAAAGTACCCTTACCTGAGGCAGCTGGCCCATCAATAGCAATAATCATCTATATACCAAATCATTTGTCAGTAACAATATTAGCGCCAATTGATCTCATAAGTCCGACAAAATTGGGAAAACTAGTTTCTATCGACCGTCCGTCATCAATTGAAATAGGCTGCTTGCTCACTAGGCCAAGAACTAAAAAGCTCATTGCAATTCTATGATCTAGAGATACAAAAATTTTATTTCCTCCCTCTGGAGGCATATGGTCTCCGTATATGATTAACTCTTCTTCACTTTCTTCAACTCTTACTCCGCTCTTTTTTAGTCCGTCTGCTATTGCTGAAACTCGATCGCTTTCTTTATGACGAAGCTCGCCTATACCTTTAAATATTGTTTTACCCTTTGCACATGCCGCCGCCACAGCTAACACCGGATACTCATCAATCATTAAAGGAGCTCTGTCAGCGGGAACCTCTGTACCGTTTAAAAGACTTGATTTAACTATTAAATCTGCAATTGGCTCCCCTGCCTCAGTTCTCTTATTTATCCATTTAATAGAAGCGCCCATCTCAGACAGTGTTGTGTAAAAGCCCATTCGTGTTGGATTAATACATACCCTAGGCATTATAACTTCAGATTCTGAAACTAATGTAGCTGCCACAGTTGGAAATGCAGCAGAACTTGGATCCGACGGAATTATAATAGGTGATGGCTTTAAGTCCGGTTGACCCTTAACCTTTATTAAGCGTCCGATTTTTTTATCTTCTAATTGTATATCGGCACCAAAATGCTTAAGCATACGCTCTGTATGATCCCTCGTTATTTTTGGTTCAATGATAGTAGTTTCTCCAGGCGCATGAAGTCCTGCTAACAAAATCGCAGATTTTACTTGAGCCGATGCTACAGGTAACTCGTAATTTAGAGGCATTAAATTATCGCTGCCTATTATCGTAAGTGGCAGTTTTTCACTATTTGAATGAAACATTGCCCCCATTTGTCTAAGAGGGTTAATCACCCGATCCATAGGGCGCGCAATTAAAGAACTATCGCCCGTTAAAATGCTTTGAAAGCCGTATCCAGCCAATACACCAGTAAGCAATCTTGCAGAGGTTCCTGAATTACCTAACTCAATTACACCTTCGGAGTTAGACAATCCTCCTATGCCCACCCCATTAACTTTCCACTTTGCATCGCTTTCTTTGGTAATAATAACGCCAAGGCCTCGTAGAGCGTCTGCAGTTCGCAATACATCCTCTCCCTCGAGCAAACCCGTTATTTCCGTTTCTCCTATAGACAAAGAAGCTAATATAAGAGCTCTATGAGAAATCGACTTATCTCCAGGAATAATTAAACTCCCAGCGAGTGCCCCCCCTTGACGGGAAATAATCTTATTTTTATCAATATAGTTTGAATCATTCATAAGTTATCTCTCAATAGATGCTCCCATAGCATAAAAGACCTTGATCATCTACTCGAGATAGTAAATACGTAATAATAAATAGTTTATTTTTGATTTCGTTTTGACAGAAGGCCAGGATCATGGCAAACGGCTATTATTAGAACCTATGGAGGAAAATTAGTGGCTAAAACTGAATGGGGCGTAAAACGAACATGTCTTGCATGTTCGACCCGCTTTTACGACATGCGTAAGGATCCTATTACTTGTCCTAGTTGCGATACTAAATTCGACATTGAAACTATATTCCGACCAAGACGTTCCAGAGCTTCTACTGAAGAACAAGCTCCGAAACCTATAGTTCAAGAAGCTGCGTCTAGTGATGACATAGAAAAACAATTAGCTGCTCTAGCCGATGAAAGTATTGAGGAAACAGATGACTTAGAGGATGACAACACAACAATTGAGATAGAAGACGATGAAGAAGATGAAGCGGCAGAAGTAGCTATAGTACCCAAAAACTTTAATGATGATGAATCTTAATTGTTGTTGACTATAATTTATTACTTGCCTTCGATGTTTTCTTAGCTATCGTCAGAATCTACATAATTAATGGGGCCGTAGCTCAGTTGGGAGAGCGCTACAATGGCATTGTAGAGGTCGTCGGTTCGATCCCGTCCGGCTCCACCAATTTAGTAGTATCTCTACATGAATGTTTTGTCCAATTTAGTTTGCTTTATTCGTTAACAGCCAAGTTAAATGAAAGAATACATACATTTAAATCTTTTTATACAATCTAGAGGGCATCATGAGGCCGCTTGGAATCACCCTGACGCCTCAACAAAACCTCTTACTGATATTACATATTATCAAGAACTCGCTAAAAAGGCTGAGTTAGCACTTTTTGATTCTATATTTTTTGCTGATTCTCTAGCGATAACCCAAGATGAAGCGTGCTCTGGTAGGATATGGCTTGAACCAATCACCCTTCTTTCGGCAATAGCTGTAGCAACAAAAAAAATTGGTCTAATAGCGACAGGATCTAGCACTTACTCAGAACCCTACAATTTAGCTAGACAGTTCGCTTCAATCGACCATATCAGCGAGGGTCGGGCTGCATGGAACATTGTTACATCATGGAGAGCTCCCGTTGCTCGAAACTTTGGAAACTCAGGCCAAAACACACATGCAGACAGATATATCTTAGCTGAAGAATATGTACAGGTGGTCAAAGATCTTTGGGATAGCTGGGCTGACGAAGCAGTAGTAGATGATCGAGAAAATGGAAAATATGCCAGATCTGAACTAATACGCCCAATCAACTTTAATGGAGAACACTATAAAGTTGAAGGGCCGCTAAACCTACCAAGGTGTCCTCAGGGAAGACCTGTCCTGGTGCAAGCCGGATCCTCTGATGCTGGCAGAAGTTTCGCAGCGAAGCATGCCGAAGCTGTATTCACGGCACACCTAGATAAAGAAAAAGCGAAAAGGTTTTACAAAGATATAAAAGAACGAGCTTCTAAATTTGGTCGCAAACGAGATCAAGTATTGATTTTGCCTGGACTTAGTCCAGTAATGGCTCAGTCAGAAAAAAAAGCAAAAGAAATTCTGGAAGATCTAAACAAACAAACGGATCCAGAAATTGGCCGAAGAACTTTATCCGGCCGTTTTGGAGGAGAGGATTTTTCGCACTTAGCGCTAGATAAAATATTAAAAGCGAAGGATTTTCCAGACCCAACAAAAGTCGAAACTATGCGCAGTCGAGCACAACTGATCGTGGATTTAGTACAAAGAGAAGAAATTACCCTTAGACAACTTCTGGCTCGCTTTGCAGGAGCGCGTGGTCACTATACTTTAGCTGGTACTCCCGAACAAGTTGCTGATTTTATAGAAAACTGGCATGCAGATTCGGCAGCGGATGGATTTAATATAATGCCACCTGTTCTTCCGAGCATGCTCGACATTTTCATAGAGCAGGTTATTCCAATACTTCAATCACGAGGACTTTTTCGTAAGCAGTATCAAGGATCGACTTTACGAGATCACTATGACCTAGAGAGACCCAAAGGACGGTTTTGGTAGCAGCCTACAGAGAGATCCATGGCGGCACCTCTGTAATTACCGTTTTTTGGATATACAATTCTAAGCGCCGGCACCAACGCATTTAAGATAGTTATGAAACTGAATAAAACAAACGTAATTTGTAATGGAGCTTTACTAATAAAAATTGCCCTACTATTAATAAAAAGGTTGTCTAGAAGAAGTTTGTGGATTGGCAAAAAGGTAATTTTCTGCCAAAAAGTTAAAATTAAATAAACTATTTAAATCGGGAAAACAAAAAATGGCTAAAGTCACACTCGAACAAGCTAATGAAATTATAAGAGCCGGTCAGGCAAAGGGACGGGAGATGGGTATCGGCCCCTTGACCGTAGTTGTGCTTGACGATGGAGGCCATCTTGTTTCAATGCAAAGAGAAGACAAGAGTGGTATCCTTAGATTTGAAATCGCCTTTGGTAAAGCTTGGGGAGGACTAGCTATTGGCCGTTCTTCAAGAGCGAACGAAGCCGATATAATTACCCGAGAACATTTTGGTGTAGGGCTAGCTGCAGCATCAAATGGTAGGATTATTCCAGTCGCCGGAGGAGTTTTAATAGTTGATGAAAATGGAGACGTTGCGGGCGCTGTTGGTGTGACGGGAGATAGCTCTGACAATGACGAATCTTGCGCAATAGCTGGCATCGAGGCAGCAGGACTGACTCCGAAAGTTTAGCCCTTAACTCATTGGCTGAAGGCTGTTCGATGCTTTCAAATGGACTGTCTAGTATAGGGATTCATTAATCTAGTATTTTATTTAAGTGGAATGTCTATTCCACCAACAATCGCACATAAAAGAAACATAGTCCGTCATCTGCAGGCTTTTAGATTTTGAAAAACGACTCATAACTAATGGTTCTTCTACTTCAATTTGTAGGCCATCAGTAAACCGATTCCAAAAGTTAAACATACAGGAGACCATCGTTATTTCAACTATCTGTTCATTTGAAAAATGCTTCTTCAAATTTGGCATCGCCTGAGGATTTTCTCCTCTATAGGTCTTTTCAGTTAAAACCTCTGCCCACTTAATTGCTGCCTTTTCTGCAGGTGTAAACTTCTCAGAGTTTTCAAAATCATCTTCTAAATCAGCAATTAATTCCTCATCAAACCCTAACCCTCGACCGAGCGTTACATTATGAGAAATTCAGTATTTACAGCCATTAAGCATTGACGTTTTTAGAATTACCAATGTTTTAATACGAATAGCAAGTTTGCCCGTTATTTCTTCTCTTAAAGCCGCCATAATAAATCCATAAATGGACTGAGCCAGTTTGGGAGAATGGGCTGCAACCCTCAACGCGTTTGCGACACGTCCAAACATCTTCTTTGAGTGTTTGAAGACGATTTGCGCTTCTGGACTAGCCTCTTCATCAGAAATTAAAGGTAAATGAGCCATTTTTATCCTCTTCTTTTTTTAAAAAATCTATAGAAATTATAATTAGAGTAGATCCCGGAGTTTGCTAACAAACATTGGAACTAAATCAGTCGCGGGTCCGTAATGAGATTCATGAAAGTAATTTCCAACTTCCGATTTTTCTAAATTTAACTCAACTGTAGAAGCACCATTCTGTCTGGCCTCTTGAACAAACCCAGCCGCAGGATAAACATTTCCAGACGTGCCTATAGACAGGAACAGCCCACAAACCCTGAGCTCAGTATATATCTGATCCATATACAATGGCTGTTCACCAAACCAAACCACATGGGGCCTCAGGCTGCCAACAAACCCACAATTATCACACTTTGTTTCAGGACTTAAATTATCTTGATAATAAGTTATTTCGTCACAATTGTTACATCGTGACTTGCTTAATTCTCCATGCATATGAATAATTTTTTTTGACCCGCCTCTTTCATGTAAATCGTCAATGTTCTGACTAACAAGTAAAACGCCACCAGGCCAAAATTCCTCTAAATCAGCCAGAGCTATATGAGCTTTATTAGGTTTTATCAGCGGATTATTCATCTGACTACGTCGTACATTATAAAAATCTAACACCCGCTTAGGATCTTTTTGAAAAGCTTCTGGAGTTGCTACGTCTTCTATACGATACTTTGACCATATTCCATCCGGATCACGAAAGGTAGAAAGCCCAGATTCTTTTGAAATCCCTGCACCAGTCAATATCAAAATCGGATCAGTATAAATAAGCTCTTCTAAAACACTCATCGGTTTTAATATATTTCCTATTGTAATTTAGTAACTCGAATTGCAAACGCCACAATTATTAATCAGCTTGCTGCACTTCTATTCCTGCGTCTCTTAAAATTTTTATGGATTCAGGAGAAAATTCAGCTGCCGGCGTGTCGCCCCCAATAACTCCTAGAATCATACCTTTTGTTAAACCTTCAGATGCGCTCATGCATTCGAAACGACGCTGAGATCCTGGCTCAAAAGAAACAATGTCCCGTTCCTTCAAAACAACATTATCATTTCCCTCATCACCTTCCCACTCGAACATCCATGTTCCAGAAATAACTACAAATGTTTCGTTAGTGTCATGTGTATGCATCATGACCCCTTGACCGGGAGCTGCCTCTACATAACCAAGATTAAATCCAGGAGTTATATGGCTTATTAATGGCCTAGCATCCTCGCCTAGAGGTGAATACGAACCCTCACCTGATGGCTGGGAAAACCCCAATGCATTATAAAAAGTTCGTCTGTAGCCATCCATTTCTTGGTCTGGTAGACCTGTATCAGCAGGACTAATTTCATCAAATCTTGCTACGCATTTTAGTATCTCTGACTTTTCAGGCTTATGAACTGGTATAGCCACTTTTTCCTCCTATTAATTAAGTAAGATTTAAATTAAAATATCTTTTTACTATACTTTAAAATTTAAGTGATACGAACTAAACCATCGAGTTTAAGTTTAAGGTCTATAATCTGCAAAAACAGCACAAGAAACAAAAGCGTAAGTTTCAATAAAACTGCTTTTACTAGGCTTTCGATTTAGGGCCTCCATCGCTCCCATTAGACAAAACCAGTTAAGAAGCTCATGTTGTCCACTATTTTCAATCTCTTCGGTCTGATAGCTACGCCAAAAGTCGTAGTCTCCCAGCTTAAGGGCTTTGTATAAAGTCTTATCAGCTTGTACATCGGGCCATAGTTGATAGTTTTTTTCTGTTAGAAAAGAGTGTGACCAACTGGAGGACGCCATGAGGACTGTCTTATAAGGGCTCTCAGCCATTATTCTTGCTGTAGCAGCTCCTACTTCCATGCAGCGAGAAGGATTAGGCGATGGAGGGTCAAGATTAACCATATTTTCTTTCATTGATAACGGAAGACGCAGGCCGCGAGCAATATTTACTCTTCGGCCATAACAATTGACGTGAAAAGGAAGTACGGGATATTTAAATCCATTTCTATCATCATCTAATAAAAGAATTGTGTTTTTAAATGAATGCCCCAGTGGGTGATGCAAGGGTTTATAGCCATAAGACATATCAAAGCCGTCTTTAATTAGCTCCTCAGTCAAATGTTTTCCTGCTTTTTGATGTCCATATATTGTATAGGCAAAATCCTCAGTCTCTGACCAAGGATTTTCCAATTGATTACTATCCGTCCAGGGAAAAATTTCTTGGTCTTGATAGGCCAGTATAGCGAAAGGAGGGATAAGGTCCTCTTGAAAGTTTTCATATTGATCATCCCCCCATATAATAATTAAATCGGGGTCAAACTCATCAATGGTCTTAAGAGTTTCCGCAAATCTTTGTTTAAATACTTTTCGTGCCTTTCCTGCAGATGAAAGTCCAAAATCTTTTCCCAACTCTTCGAGCATCTCAACCGGCCACCTAGAACTATCTTTCCATTCATCAGGCATATCTGGGTCCTGAAGTGCCATTTTAATAAACCTTGTCCAAGTTTCATCTGGCCCAAGCATTAACGGTCTATGAGTACACCCAATTCCAAGAATTTCTCCCATGGAATTCTACTCCTTAGTCTGATTAAAAGATTAATTTACACCAATTAATAAGTCGTATCGTTTATAATAAAACTTAAAAGTCTTGCAGTGATAATAAAAAATAGCAAACTATAAACACTAAATGACACTTTAAATTCGTAAATAACAAATTTTATCGTATCACTTTTTAATTTCAAGACCGCCTTCAACTGGAAAAACTCATGCCTCAATTAATTCTTCACGGAAGCCCACTTAGCAACCTTGTCAGAACTTGTCTGTTAGCTCTTAATGAAAAAGATGTTGATTTTGAACATGACCCAACCGTTCCCCAAACACCAGAAGCATTGCAACGCCATCCGTGGGGAAAAATTCCTACTCTGACACATGGAGAAATCCTATTACATGAAACTCTGGCAATCATAAATTATATAGATGATTCATTCTCTGGGCGAAAACTTAAACCTAACAATCCCTCTAAACTTGCTTTAATGAATAAGTGGCTATCAATTTATCTCTGTTATATGGATAACCCAATCATAAGAGTAATAGTAATACAAAGATTGTTAAGTAAGTCTCCAGATGAAAATTTAATAAAAAACACCATTCTCGATGTAGAAAAACCTCTAAAATTACTCGATGAGTGTTTAGAAAAATCAAATTATATTGCTGATAGTGAGGTGTCATTAGCAGACTTTCTTATCTTACCTGCGTTAGATTATTTAAAGATGACTAATGAAGGGGTTCAACTGCTTAAAGACACTAGTAACATTAACTCTTGGATTGATAGAATGATGGCAAGAGAAAGCTCTATAATTGTTTTTAAACCTAACAATTAAAATAAGAAAAAAGGATATACAAAGTTGCCAACTAAAAAAAGCGCGCTGGAAACTAACGACCACCTTGATTACGACTTGATCGTTGTTGGTTGTGGTATAGCGGGTCTGTCAGCAGCAGTTCTGGCTCAACAAAACGGAATTAGGGTCGCAATCATCGAACGAGCAACGAAAGATGAGCGCGGAGGCAACACAAGATATACAGAATCATATTGGCGAATGAAATCTCGAGATTCTGTTTCAGATGACTTTGAAGAACAGCTTATTTTAAACTCAGGTGGATATCCTGATCCTGAAATAACTAAAGACGTTTTAAGATCCTACGAAAACTGGCCTTCTGTTCTAAAATCCCTCTCATTCACAGACCCAGATCTAATTTCCACCATAGCCAGTGAAGCTCCAAATGCGCTCCAGTGGTTAGAAACATTCGGTGTAAAGTTTGATTTTCTACCTAACTATTTTATTAATGAGTCCACAACACGGATGGCTCCTATTGGTGGAGGCCTAGCATTGGTAGAAGCATTGGCGACTTTTGCCGAAACTGGCCCAGGAGATGTTACAATACATTATGAGACAACTGCAAAATCTCTTATTTATGGCAGTGAAGGAGGCATAATAGGAGTAAATGCAGCTAGTAAAGGAAACAAACCACTAAAAATATTGGGAAAAGGCGTCGTGCTAGCAAGTGGAGGGTTTGAGGGTAATCCTGAAATGCAGAGCCATTATTTGGGACCGCAGTCATTGTACATTCGCCCGGTTGCGCGCGGAGGCTATTACAATCGAGGCGAAGGAATTCGAATGGCTCTAGAGGCTGGCGGAGCACCAGCCGGAGATTATGGAAGTTTCCACGCTCAACCAATAGACCCACGTTCCGGAGAACAAGAACCTATAGTACTAACTTATACGTATGGTATTTTGGTAAACAAGCTAGCAGAGAGATTTATTGATGAAGCTCCAACGACTGTTGATGCAAGTTATGAATCAAGGACTCGAGCTATAATGCAACAACCTGAAGGAATAGCTTATGCAATACATGATGGACGTCTGGATGACGTTCCTAATTGGCAAAAATCAATCCGTTCAGATGTCCCACCTATTATGTCTGACACAGTTTCTAATCTTGCGTCCAAGATAGGTCTTGATGCTAATAATTTATCCAGGCCTATTAACTCGTTCAATAATTCCTGTCCTGAGCCTAGTAAATTTGACCCAATTCACGTTGATGGGCTCTCCACCACAGGTTTAAACCCCATAAAATCTAATTGGGCTAGAGCGTTAGATAGGCCCCCTTACCGGGCTTGGCCTATCATCGCTGCTAACTGCTTTACCTTCGGAGGGATTAAAGTAAATAGTAATTCCCAAGTGGTAAATATGGATGGAGAAGCAATTCCTGGCCTTTACGCGGCTGGCGAAGTTGTTGGTCTTTATTACCGTAACTATCCTGGTTCCACTTCTGTAATGCGAGGGGCTGTTACAGGCCGTCTTGCCGCTTTAGACTTTGTTAGACAACACAACCAATAAGGCCATTCTACTACTTAGGAGTAAAAAATGTCAGTCGCCCGTCATCCTAGACCTCCCGAACTAGAAAACTCGTCTCTGGACGAGATTATGGATAAGTATATTGCTCTCTACACTGAACGAATACCGGATTGGGAGGCTTTCGAGGATGCAAAAACAGAGGGTTATAAGCGAGCACAGCACCGTTATATTGGCGCCGGAGGTTCAGGAAAACATTCAGATCCTAACACTATTCCGGCTCGTGCACATACTTTATCATTAATGTATGTAGAGCCAGGACAAGGAAACGCCCCACACACGCATGAAGTAGAGGAAACATTTTTTGTTCTAAAAGGCCTGCTTGATGTTTTCGTGGAAGATACTGTTGGCAATCGAAGAGAAACACAATTGAGGCAATGGGATTGCATCTCTTGCCCACCTGGAATTATACATGGTTATCAGAATAATAGCCTAGAGCCTGTTTGGTTCCAGGTAATTCTTGGACACGGTAGACCAGATACAATGGGCTACTCGGATCAAGAGCTTTACAGACATCGAGAAGATCATCTGGGTCAAGGCAGTTAACTAATTAAATAATTTTTTTATGTAGAATTAACAAAAGCGAGATAAATATGTCTAATTACAGCGATCACCCAAAAAGAAAATTAGGGAATAGTGATATTGAGATGACACCTATTGGATTAGGGTGCATGTCCTTTTCAGGTGTTTACGGGCCAAGTGAAGACGAATCTGCAATCAAATTACTTCATGAAGCTATAGATGAGGGACTGGATGCAATAGACAGCTCAGACATGTATGGATGGGGGCACAATGAAGAGTTATTAGGAAAGGCTTTGGTTGGGAGACGTGATAAGGTAGTGCTTATTTCCAAATTTGGACAGGTTCAAAATCCAAATGGAGGAGCTAACTTAGTAAATGGACGCCCTGAATACGTATATCAAGCCTGTGACGCAAGTCTTAAGCGTCTCAACACTGAAGTTATAGATTTATATTTTCAGCATCGTATAGATCCTGATGTTCCAATCGAAGAAACGGTCGGCGCAATGGGACGCTTAATAGAACAAGGCAAAGTTCGCGCAATTGGTATTTGTGAAGGAAACCCTACCACAATAGAAAAAGCCCATTTATCACAGCCCCTTGCCGCAATACAGAGCGAGTTTTCGTTGCTCTATAGAGAGCAAGCTGAAGAGGCTCGTGAGATGACTCTCAAATTGGGAATATCTTTCGTAGCATACTCACCCCTGGGAAGAGGATTACTAACGAGTCATTTTCTTGATATGGATTCATTACCCAAAGATGATCCACACGCCAGACATCCACGTTATGCAGAGGAGAATTTTACTCATAATCTTATGCTGGCAAAAAAACTAGCTGACATTGCCGTAGAGAAAGAATGTACACCGGCACAATTATGTCTTGCTTGGTTGTTAGCCCAGGGCAAAGACTTGGTCACGATCCCGGGAACAAAAAGTAAAAGTCGTTTGGAAGAAAACATGGCCGCCTTAGACGTACGCCTTTCAAACAATGAGCTTCAGATCATATCTGAAACTGTTCCTGTCGGTTCTGCAGCAGGCACTCGCTACCCTGCAGGAGGTATGAAAGGAGTTCATATATAGATCCGTATCCCTCAATGAGATGAATCGTTAGTAGAATAAAAATCTGAAAGTCTTTTTTAAAAATTAACAAAGAGTCAGATTTTTATGCGTTTCACCCTATTGCCTGTCCATATCTCCATCTTTCTATTTTGACGCTGTCAAAGACTTTCCCGTAGTTGAGTGGCTCATTAGTCCAGAACTCTTCGCAGGCTTCTAAATTAGGATATTCTACTATCATCAAACTTCCTATAATTCCCCCCCCATCATCAGTTTGAAGTGGGCCTCTGGCAACGTATCGATCCATTACTTCTGCTTGATATTTGTGGTGTTCTGATGAGAAGGCGTCTCTTCTCTCATCCGCTTCAGGTCCATCAAGAGCAGTAATACAGAATTGTTGCCACCCTTTTGTTCTTGGGTAGTCTAGTTGACGTATTTCCATACTCGAAGACCATCGAATAATTTCAGTTTGACTGAAGGCACCAGCCAAATAATAAGGCTCATTTTCTAACCAAGAGCTAACATTATTGCGATCGGGAGCATCTAATAAGGTGATGCCTCCTGTAACTTCACCTCCATCCATATTTAGTAGGGGTCCGGAAAATCGAATTTGATCGGCATGTTTCTGTAAATAAGACAAATGTTCCTTTTTAAATTCTGATCGTACGGCCTGTCCACGAGTTAAATCAAGCTCAAAGCGTATATACCAACAAGGTGATTTTTTCATGTAATATTGCTTTAATTCTTCCTCATTTAAACCATAACGAGGGTCTCCAATTAAAGCACCTGAAGGGTTTTTAGGATCAATCATGATGTCTCATTTTCTTGAATTTAGTATGTAGATAGATGGGTGTTGCCATGTGTAATATAGGAGTTAGCAAATTATACTAAGATAAAGTAAACCGTAAGCAAATGTTTATAAATAAAAAACCTTTATACTTATAGGAGGAAACACAATGGCGAGACAATTTAGACGAGTAGTAACAGGCCATAACTCGGAAGGTAAATCCATAATTTTAATGGATGGGGCTCCACCACAAATTTTAGAACCAATGCCTCAGCTTTTTTCCCATGAAATCTGGGAAACTTCTGCTCCTGCAGATAACACGGGACAAACTGATACGGCAATACGCGACCCTAGAATTGAACCCCATGATCCAGCTGGCACAATATTCCGTTATGTCGAGTTTCCTCCTGATGAGTTGCTTCAAGATGCGGATGTAGCAGACGCTTTTGCCCAAATGGGTAGCAGTGACGCTCACGATTCTGATTCGGATGTAGCTGGAATGCATGAAACACAAACTACAGATTACGCAATTGT